>Ga0209163_1000016_pt1 | contig 514525 bp, 460 predicted proteins | sample MTBAKSrepl2MetaG_FD_187457 | JGI IMG/M metagenome (GOLD analysis project Ga0209163, IMG submission 187457) | Enrichment culture microbial communities om Arthur Kill intertidal strait, New Jersey, USA, that are MTBE-degrading - MTBE-AKS2 (Arthur... | ecosystem: Environmental > Aquatic > Marine...
TTGCGCGTCACCATAAGGACGAGGGCTGAAAGCCAAAGTGGAGACCGTGAGCGGAAAAATTGTGTTTTTCTTGCTATAGGAGACGTGTTTTTTCTTGACTCACTTTCTTATAGGCGCAATGACGGGGAGACGCCTTGCCCCTTATAATGACGGAAATTTTCGATTTCGATCCCGATAGCGATCCCGATTTCGATACAATATGTTCACGCCAGAACGATATCTCCGCAGGCATAGACCCCTGATGCATCAAAAAATGTGTAGGCGCAGGCCCCGTTTTCCCGACGGGCCAGGCCGGCCTGAATGCGCTTTACAGTCCGGCCGATCTCCCGGTTGTATTGAATGGCAACGGTGCGGACCCCGAAGCTGTCCCCCACCTGGTTTCCGAGAAGGGTGTCCAGGTAGTCAAAATAGACCGCGTTGTTCACATGGCCCAGCATGTCGTAATCCGAGCGCCGGGTGATGATCTCCATGCACTCCTCCGGCACCAAGTTTTTGTCCGGCTTCCATGCCTCGATGTCACGGTCCAGGGCCATGGCCGGCACCACGCCGTAAATGTCATCGGTCTCCCTGGGCACCTTGACCACCTTACGCCGGGCCAGGTCCAGAAAAAGCCAGGAGCTGGCCGCCGTGGCCACCCTTTCCTTTCCCGCCAGAACTTCATACTCCCGGTAGGACTTGAACCCCCGGATGCCCCTGTGCCAGGTGTTCACCGTGACGGTTTCGCCGTACACCGGGTAACGGGCAAGATCAAGAATGACCTTGTTTAAAATCCAGGCATAACCGGCGGCAATGATTACCCGGGTGTCCCGGTCGGCCTCGTGCACATGGTCCAGGGCCGCGTTCTGCAGAATGCGCATCAGGGCATCCAGTTTGATCCGGCCGTCGGTGGCGGTCTGAAAATAGTCGATTTTCCGCGTCTGTTGAAAGGTCATAAGCGTCTCTTGCCTTCTATCCAAATCAGACGGCTTCGTAAAAAGCCCAATTTCTGCGTTGCGCTGCACCCCTCGTCACTGCGGCGTACGACAGGTACACCTCATTCCTCGGGATTTGCGACGCCTTGAACTTGAGCTTTTTACTTTGCCGTCTTGTTCCTGACTTTTTACGATGGCATCAAATCGCTATCGGTACAGATGGGGCACCGGCCTTTTTCAAAATGGTCAGAATATCACGGGCCGCGCGCTCGTCGGTGACCGGAATGATCCGGGCGTTACCGAACGATCTGCCGTCGACACAGGCGCAGGTGCATCCGCACACCGCCACCACGATATCCGGCCTGCCCTCGTCAATGAGGATAAACGCCTCGTCCGCCTTGAGGCGCCGCCGAATGTCCGCTGCCGCCGCCACCCGGTCATACCCGGCGTTGCACCCGCCGCAGAACACGATACGAACGGATTGCGTCTTCTTATTCATCGTCCCGGATATCGCACAGGGCTTTGGCCTTCTTCTTTTTCTCTTCCATGTTGGCCAGCCGGGAGATCATGATCCGCTGGGCCTGGGGCGAACCGGCCCCGTGCATGGATTCGGTCAGGTAGCCCACCGCCGCGGTGCCAAGGGAGATGTTTTCAATCAGCCGCAGAATGCGGGCTCGGTTCTCGGGCAAAACCCCTTCCCGTGTCTGGAAATACTTTTTCAACACCGGCCCGGTTTCAGGATCGTTAAAATCCTGCTCGGACGGCAGGGTCACCATCAGCCCCCCGGCAATGTCCTGGGCCAGCCGGGAAAGCTCATAGGGGAATCGGGTCACGTTCTGCTTGAACACGTTGGCCAGCAGATTGTTCACGTAATAGGTCCCGCTGGGCTCTTTGTGGCCGGTGGCGGCGCAGGCCAGAGAGCCGCAGAACAGGGACTCGTTTAAATGGTTCATCTCAACGATCTTGTCCTTGATGTGGTGGGCCTTTTCCGCGCCGTTGTACTCGGCAATAGTCTGGGCCGCGCCGATGAGCACGTCGCCCACCCCCACCTTGCAGGCATAGCTCTGGCGGTGGTAGGAGGCAAACCGCTCCACCAGGTGACCGGCAAACTCGAATTCTTTCAGCATGAAAATGCGGTCATTGGGCACGAACACATCGTCAAACACCACCAGGGCTTCATGACCCCCGAAAAAGGGGTTGCCCCGGTCGATGGTGCCCATCTCCAGCTTGCGGGTGTCGCAGGACTGGCGGCCCATGATATAGGTAATGCCTTCGGCGTCGCTGGGCAGGGCAAAAGAGACCGCGTAGTCTTTGTCCGCCTCCCGCATGGAAATGGTGGGCATGACAATAACCTCGTGGGAGTTTACGGCCCCGGTCTGGTGGGCCTTGGCGCCCCGCACCACGATGCCGTCGTTTTTGACCTCCACCACACGCAGATAAAGATCCGGATCTTTCTGTTTGTGCGGCGGCAGGGACCGGTCCCCCTTGGGATCGGTCATGGCGCCGTCACAGGTCAGGTCGTTTTCCTGCACGTATTCAAGGTAGCGGACAAACCGCTTGTTGTATTCGGTGCCGTATTTCGCGTCGATATCAAAGGTGGTCATGGAAAGGGCGTTGAGCGAGTCCATGCCCACGCACCGCTGAAAGCAGCAGCCCGTGGCCCCGCCCAGCAGCCGGCCCATGCGGGTCTTTTTCACCAGGTCGTCGGTGCTCTGGTGAATGTGGGTAAACCGGTTGATTTTTTTGCCGGTCAGGTGGGAGGTGGCCGTCATGATGGCCTCGTGCTCGGGCCGGTGGGCCAGCTCATAGGTCCTGGCCACGGCGTTCATGGACGGGCGGATGATGGGATGGTCCACCACGTTGCTCACCTTCTGGCCGAACATGTAAACTTTAAGATTGAGCCTGCGAAGAGAAGCCTCATAGGCTTCGGCGGTCATCATCATTTCAACCTCCTTGTGAATGGTTGACCTGCTGTATGGTTACCGATCCGAATAGCGGCAGGCAGATGATATGTTATTTTATCTTACAATACAAAAATCGGCTTGAGAATCTCAAAAAATTAAATCTCACCGCAGAGACGCAAAGGACGCAAAGAAAAAGCTGAACGCTGGGCGTAAAGCGGAAAACACAACCCTTTGCGGACTTTGCGCCTTTGCGGTGTAAAAGGTGCTATACGGGGTTCTTCTTCAGGTAAACCACCAGGCTCTTGCCCATCACCGGGTTCAACATCCGGCTGGAAAAACGGGTGATTTTCGGCCGCTTCATGATGTCCCAGGTCAGAAACCGGTGGTAGAGATTGACGGCCCGCGAATCGGTACGCGTGGGCCCCACCAGGCACTTGAGCCACCAGTAGGGAGAGTGCAGGCTGTGGGCAAAATGGCTGGCATAGGTCTTTGCCCCCAGGGACTCCAGGCGGCTGACCAGCTGGGTCTTCGTGTAGATGCGCACATGGCCCTGGTTGGCATTCACATAGTCGTCGGACAGCATCCAGCAGATGCGCTCGGGAAAGTAGCGGGGCACGCTGACCACCAGGTCCTTTCCCGGCTTGAGCACGCGCAGCAGCTCGGCCATGGCGGCCCGGTCCGCAGGGATATGCTCCAGCACCTCGGAACAGATCACCAGGTCAAAGGTGGCGTCGGCAAAGGGAAGCCGGGTGATGTCGGTCACGGAGAGGCCCCACCGGCCCCCGCCGTGCTCGCCCAGCTGATCGTGAAAGCACAGCTTTTCCCGGGCCGACACCAGGGAATTAAAGTTCAAGTCCGCGCCCACCACGGTAACACCCTTGAGCCGGTAGGCGGCACAGGTGTGACGGCCCTCGCCGCACCCGATATCCAGGATTTTCGCGCCGGGTTTTATCTTAAGTCTGCTGAAGTCCGCGGTGACCACGAATAACCTCTCTGTAAACCGCCACTGTTTTTCTGGCGGCGTTTTCCCATGTGAAATGGCGGTGCACCCGCTCATACCCTTTTTGCCCCAACTCCCGGGCCAGGGCCGGGTTGTCGAACACCCGAACGATCTCACGGGCCAGGGCGTCGGGATTTTCCGGCGGCACAAGAATGCCGGCATCCCCCACCACCTCGGGCAGAGCCCCGCCGGAGGTGCTGATCACCGGCACCCGGCACGCCATGGCCTCGCCGGCGGGCAGGCCGAACCCTTCATATACCGACGGCACCACGGCCACAGTGGCCCTGGCGTACTGGCGCACAAACGCCTCGTTGCTGATCCGGCCCGTGAAGGTGATCAGGTGGCCGATGCCCAGCGTTTTCACCAGCCGCTCCACGCCGCCGTTCTCTTTGGGCTTGCCGATCACGGTAAGGAAGACCTCCCGCTGGGCCGCGATCTTTGCCACGGCGCGCAGCAGGTGATAAAGCCCTTTTAACGGGGTATCCGCGCTGTTGGTCACGATAATGCGGTAGGGCTCCCGGGCAATCTCATCAATGGGGTAAAACAGCTCGGTGTTGATACCGTTGGGAATCACGGCAAACCGGTCCGGCCGCACCCCGAAGTCCCTGCTGATGTCTTTTTGCGCCCGCTCGGAAACGGTGATGATGCGGGGCAGAGACCGCGCCACCCTTTTTTGCATGCCCAGAAACGAAAACCACCGCATCTGTTGAAGCTTTGCCGTCTTGGACCGAACGCTGCGAATGGCGATCTCCCGGTCTACGGTAATGGGGTGATGAATGGTGGCCACGGCAGGCACCACCCGGCCGATGGCCCACAGTCCGTAGGACAGGCTCTGGTTGTCGTGAATAATATCGTAACTGTTAAACCGGTTTCGTAAAAACTGGTAGGCCCGCAGCCCGAAGGTGAAGGGCTCGGGAAAGCCCATGGTTGAGACGCCGAACCACTCCATGAAATTAATGGGTTGGGCCAGCTCCCGCAACGACGGCATGCGGAACAGGGCCTCCGGGTTGTACAGATCCAGGCACGGCAGGTGGGTCAGCTTGACCCCGTCCTTGAGCTGGGGGTCGGGCGGGCCGGAGATCACCTCCACCTGATGGCCCAGGCGGGAAAGCCAGTAGCTCAGGTTGCGCACATAGACGCCCTGCCCCCCGCAGTGGGGGTTGCTTCTGTAACTGAGCAGGCCGATGCGAAGCGGTCCGCTATCGGTTGCCGTTGGCATTGCCTGACTCCATTAAATTTTTATTCACAATAAACCTTAAAAACCATCTATTTATTCAACATTCGGACACGACACGAATTGTCGACACCCATGAAAAACAACAAACCATACAGCCGAAACCCGTTTGCCGTCAAGGGGTTTTACACCCTGTCCCTTCTGGACACCATCGGGCTGATACGGTATAAAGGCCTCAAACACCGGCCCACATCAAGAATCGTTTTGAACCCGAAATTCCGTGAAAGGAGGCCCCATGGAGTGCCGCAAAGATCAAAACATGGCCCGCTGCAACTGCACCTACGATCCGTGCTCAAAAAAAGGAATCTGCTGCGAATGCCTTGAATATCACTTAAGAAGCCGGGAGCTGCCCGGCTGCTGTTTCCCCGACACCGCCGAACGGACCTATGACCGGTCCTTTGACCACTTCGCCCGCCTGGTGGCCGGCGGCAAGATATAATCGAACCGACGGCAGTTCCGTCTGCACCGCAATCCATATGCCGCAAGGCGGTTGCCTCGCTCGGCCCACACCCAATGGCCGCTCAGAAGGCCTTTTTCTGTTTCAGGATATCGTAGTAGGTAAGAATGCGCTCTATGTAGCGGACCGCCTCGTTCCCCCTGGCATAACCGTAGGTGGTGTCCGCGTAATACTCCCGGTTGCGCAGCAGGGGCAAAACCTCCTTTAAGGACTGCCACCGGTTGGGATCCATGCCCAGGTTTTCGGCGATCTGCTGGGCGTCCCGCACATGGCCGTAGCCGATGTTGTAACTGGCCAGTGCAAAAAGCAGGCGGGTGCGGGGATCCTCAATATCATCAAACCGGTGGCGCAATTTGGCCAGGTAGGCCACGCCGGCGGAGATGTTCTGCTCGAAATCGAACCGGTCGGTCACTCCCATCTCCTCCGCGGTCACCTGAGTGAGCTGCATCAATCCCTTGACCCCGGTATGGCTCTGGGCAAAGGGATCAAAATGGGACTCCTGGTAGATCACCGCCGCGATCATCTGCCAGTCAAAGCCGTGACGGTCCGCCGCCTTTTCGATCAGTGGCCGGAACCGGGGAAGCCGGGTGTAAATCCGCTGGTGGAACTTTTTCACATCCACGTAATCAAAAGTATCCACCGCCGTATAATACCGATTATAAATTCTTGTAAAGGTACCGTTTTCCTTGATCTCGTCAAAAAAGCGGTTGATTTCGGCCCGCAGGCCCCTGTCCCCCTTGCGTACGGCCCAGGCCAGGGGCTGCTCCTTTTCAATGGGAAAGGCGATACGGATGTCCGGGTAGTAGCGCCGGTTTAACAGCGCGATGGCCGAATCGGCAACCGTGATGTCGATTTGCCGCTTGGCCACCTGCTCGATCAGCTCCTCGGTGGGGGTGTTCCGGTGAAGCACCAGTTTCAGGTCGATGCCGTCGGCCTGCAATGCCTCCAGCCGCTGCTGGTAGGTGGTGCCTTCCCGCACATGAACTGTCCGGCCGGCCAGGTCGGCCGGTGTTTTGACGCTGTGATCGGACTTGTGAAGAATCAGGTGCTGGCGTACCGAAAGGTAGGGCTCGGAAAAATCGGCGTGCCGTTCGCGTTTCCTGGTGTGGGTCATGCTGGCTGCGATAAAATCGCCGTCTCCCCGCTGCAGGGAGGCAAACAGATCATCCCACCCCGGCGTCTTCACCTCCAGGTCCACACCCAGGTGACCGGCAAAGGCCTTTGCCAGATCATATTCAAACCCCATGGGGGTCTCTTTGTAGATGTAGTAGCTGTTGGCGTTGTTTTCCGTCAGCACGACGATTCTGCCATGCTGACGGATTTTCCACAGGGACTGCATGGAACGCCGGTAATCATAAAACCATGCAACGCCAATGGCCAGGGCCACCCACAACAGCACCACGGTCATGCGCCGGAGAGGTCGTCTCATGGCCATTCCATTCAACAGTTGCCGGTTTTCTGAAACGTATGCCACAGCCGGTCCAGGCAGTCCAGGGAGGCAAAGAGGGCCTCGGCGGAAAACACTTCCAGTGAAAGGGTGCCTGCAAAATTCGAAAGCATGTAAAGCAATTCCTGCTGACGGCCGGCGGAAAGGGCGTCCAGGGCCAGATGGTCCCCGGCCCCGGATGCGCCGTGGGCATGAATCACGGAAATGCGGTGTTGGAACAGGTCAAAGGCGGCCCGGCCGTCATACCCTTTTACCGCAAGGTGCCCGATGTCCAGGCAGACCGAGCAGTCCAGGGTCTCCACGATATCGTAGAGAAAGAAGGGCGGGTAGTCCAGGGTTTCAAGGGCCAGTGCCCGGGAGGGAAGATGACGGGCCGTCAGAATCCGCTCAAGACGACGGCAGACCCGCTCCTCCCAGATGCGGGAAGGCCGCGTTCCGTTGGGCTGGTCGCAGGGAACGTGCAGGGTCCATGACATGGGAACCAGTGGCCGTGCCCGGTCCACCGCTTCGATGATGGCCTTTTCGGCGGCCCGGGCCTCGGCCCTGTCCGCGGCGGCAATGGAGACATCAATGGGCAAGTGTACGTTATAGGCGACGGCACGGGCAGCACCGAGCGTTTTCAACGCGCTGATTTCGCGGGCCGAGGGCAGGCGTTCAGCCCCGCTTTCAAACAGAAGCAGCTCGATCTCATCCACCAGGGGCGCCAGGCGCCGGACGTTTTCCGCGTAGCCCGCCGGATAGATAAAGGAAGGGCAGGCCAGGGAAAAGGGATACACCCCCTTATAGGTCACCGGTGCCGGGGTCATGGCACAGCCCGTTGATTGTGGGGTTGTCCGAAGCGTGTCATGATATCAGTCTACAGGGGGTAAAAAAAGCGGGCAAGTTTTTTCTTGCGCCCCGTTTACCGGCATGTTATTTCTCCTTTAGAAGAATTCATATTCAGGAGAAAAAAAGCCCATGCGAAAAATTGCCGTTGCCATGGCCAAGGGCGGGGTGGGAAAAACCACCACGGCCGTCACCCTTGCCCATGGGCTTGCCATGACCGGGGCCACCGTGGTGCTGGTGGACTGTGATACCCAGGGCCAGGCGGCCGGATTTCTCGGGGTCAAGCCGCCCCACGGCGTGTACGAATTCGTCACCGGCGAAAACCGGCAGGGGGAGCCGGTGTCCAAAAACAGCGCGCTGTTCCCGGCCCGGGACAACCTCTGGCTGCTGGCCGGCGGCATGGGCCTGGTGGAGCTCAAGCACCGGCTGGGCGAGTATCCCCGGGACCAGCGCCATGCGGTGCTGGCCTCGGCCCTGGTACCCAAGGGGGACGGGCTGGACTACCTGATATTCGACTGCGCGCCGGGCTGGGACGTGCTGAGCGTGAACGTGCTGATGGCCGCCGACGAAGTACTGTGCCCGGTGGCCATGCAGGCCCCTTCCCTGGAAGGGCTCAAGGTCTTTTTTTCCTACCTGTTGTCGGCCCAGAAGCACAACCCGGCCCTGCGGCTCAAGTATGTGCTGCCCACCCTGTTTGACCGGCGGACCCGGCACAGCCCCGAAGTGCTGGGCCAGTTGAAAAAACGGTTTGCGCGACAGATGTGCGCGCCCATCGGGTATAACACCGGCCTGTCCGAGGCCGCGGCCCGGGGACAGACGATTTTTGAACTTCGGCCCGGCGCCGTAAGCGCCGAGGGTTATCGACTTCTTGTGCGAAAGGTGATTGAAGATGGCAAAAACCAAGAAACCCATTCCTGATTTTTTTGACGATGCCGGCCCCGATCCCGTGGCCGCCGCCACCGGCGGGCACAGGGGGGGCGGAACCGGTACGGCCAAAAAAAAGGCCGGATTTTACCTGGCCACGGAGCTGCTGGACCGTTTTGACCGAACGTTTTACCAGCTCAAGCTTGAAGGGGCCGGAATCGACAACAAATCGGCCCTGCTGGAGGCGGCCCTTGCCTTTGCCCTGGAAGATATGAAAAAAGGCGAAAAGAGCGCCTTTCGGAAACGGCTGGCCGGCTCCTGAAACCGGGCCGTCTCATATCGCAAAGCCCCGGTGCCGGGGCGGTGTGTGGTCCCCTCACAAAAAAGGCGGGATTCGTTGAAAAAAAGTGCCACCCTCAGCCGTAAGATCGCGGACGGCATCTTTTCCATCCGGCTGCCCCTGACCGGTGACAAGCCGGGGCCGGTAAACGTCTACCTGTTTGCCGGGAAAAACAACGTAACCCTCCTGGATACCGGAACAGCCGGTGCTTTCGGTGTGCTGCAAAAGGCCCTGGCCGAGCACGGCATGGACTGCGGCGACATTGAGCGCATCGTGCTGACCCACAGCCATATCGACCACTACGGGTCGGTTCAGAAAATCCTGCGCGCGGCCCGCCGGCCCGTTGACATTGCCGGCAACTTCACGCAACCGGTGAGCATTGCCACGGGCATCGGTGTTTCCCGGCAGACCATGGGGGCGTTTCTGACCCTGATGGGGGTGCCCTTTGCCGTTCGCCACCTGATGCGCATCCTCTCCGTTGTGTTTTCATCCATGGGAGAAAGCTGCGAGGTGACCACCCGGATTCAGGAAGCGGACGCCGTGGAAATGGGCGATTATACGTTCCGGGTCGTTGAGACCCCGGGCCATACACGGGACTCCATCTGCCTGCATCACGACGCCACGGGCATGCTCTTTTCCGGAGACCATGTGCTGCCCCATATCACGCCCAACGCCTTTGTCATGCTGCGGGACAACGAACCCCTGCCCCGGCGGATGAGCCAGAAGGAGTTTTACGATTCCATTGAAAAGGTGCGGGCCCTGTCACCGGCGGTGGTCTACCCGGCCCATGGCCGGGCCATCACCGACCTGGAGGCGGTGGTACGCATGTACGCGGTCAGCTACCAGAACCGGAACCGGCTGATTCTTTCCCTTCTTGAAAAAGGGGAGCAGAGCATCTACCAGGTGGCCCGGCGGCTGTTTCCCAACCTGCGCACGGCCCGGCTGCCCCTGGAGATTTTTCTGGCCGTGTCCGAGGTCTATACCCATGTTCAGGTTCTGGAAGAAAAGGGACTTGTGAAGACCGCGCCTGTCGGCGGAGTGCTGATGGTCTCACTGCCCGGCCGGCAGACGTCGCCCCGAACAGACCCGGCCTGACCCGATTCGTTCATGGAATATCCGGACTAAAGACCGACCAAAAGCTTCTCATGAATGTTGTCAAACCCGCCGTTGGACATCACCAGCACCAGGTCTCCGGCAGCGGCCCTGCCCTTTAAAAAATCCACAATGGCGTCGACCCCGTCAAAGCAGTACGCCTCCTTGCCCCTTTTGATGAGGTCATCGGCCAGCTGTCTTGATGAAAAGCGCATGCCCTCGGGCACCTTCTCCGGCAGGGGCACCCGGCTGACGCACACCATGTCGGCCATGTCAAAGGCCTTTGCGTAATCCTGCTGGAATATGTTGCGCATGCTGGTGTTGGTCCGGGGTTCAAACACCGCGATCACCCGCCCCTCCGGGTAAAAGGGCCTCACCCCGGCAATGGTTGCGGCCACGGCCGTGGGATGGTGAGCAAAATCGTCCATCACCGTAATCCCGCGCACCACGCCCCGCACCTCCTGTCGCCGCCGCACCCCGGAAAAGGTGGCCAGGGCTTTGCTTATCTCTTCCGCCGACACGCCCACGCTGTGGGCCGTACCCGCCGCGGCCAGGGCATTGAGCAGGTTGTACCGGCCGATCAACCGCGTTTCAAACGTACCGAACACCGTGCCGTTGTGCATCATCTCCACCACGCTGGCCGGCGGCTTTAACACCACCCTGCCCAGTCGCCACGCCGAATCGTCCCGGTTGCCGTACATTTTAACATTGCAGACCCGGTCCTTTACCAGATCGGCCACCACCGGATCTGAATCAAAGGCAAACAGCGTGCTTTCCGGCAAAAGCCCGCCCACAAATTCGTCAAAAGTTTTTCGAACAGCCGCAAAGTCGGCAAAAATGTCAGCATGGTCAAACTCCACGCCGGTGAGAATGGTCACCTTTGGCTGGTAATGAAAAAACTTGGAGCGCTTGTCAAAAAAGGCAGTGTCATACTCGTCGCCCTCGATCACCATGTGGCGCCCCTGTCCCAGCCGGAAGTTGCCGCCAAAATCCTTTACCACGCCGCCGATCACAAACGAGGGGTCTAAGCCCGCAGAATAGAGCATCCACGCCAGCAGCGAAGATGTTGTGGTCTTGCCGTGGGTGCCGCACACCAGCAGCACCTCCCGGTCTTTTGCGGCAAAGTGCTGTATGGCCTGGGGCATGGAACAGTAGCACAGCCCCATCTCCCCCAGCCGCACCACCTCGGCATTGTCTTTTGACACGGCATTGCCCACCACCACCAGGTCGGGTCGGTGGTCCAGGTTTTCCGCGGCAAACCCCTGGGCCACGGGAACCTGATTTTTGGCCAGAAGATCGCTCATGGGCGGGTAAACATTTCTGTCCGACCCGGTCACGGTATAGCCCAGCTCCTTGAGCATGCAGGCCAGGGCCGCCATGGCCGTGCCGCACACCGCGATCAAATGAACGCTCTTTACATTATCCGGAATCCTGTTTTTTTTCGGGTCGATCATGCCTGCCTTTATAACAGATTATGATAAAAGCACAATTTAATATTGACAGACGCAGGCCCTATCGTAATAATGGGCCGAGGCTGGGGGAAATAAAGCACCTATAATCATAATGCATGCGCACAACGCCAGAACAAATCGATGGAGCGTCCAACGCATAACAACCGGGCCAGACTGCGTCTCTCCTTCGTCATACGTCGGACCGCTCATCTTGGGCACCAGCGGATAATCCGCATGACAGCCAGCGTTAACTTCGTAGACCAACCGCGTGTTGCCCTGGCAAGCGCGATAACATAAACCGAGTCGGCGCGAAGCGCTGGCTATCATGCGGATTATCCGCTGGCGCCCGTTAGCTCTTAAAATAAAGGACATGGTATGAGCAATTTAGACACCGGAATATCCGAAATAACAAAAATCGGTAATTATGCTATCCCCGCCTTTGCAGCATTTATAACTGCATCTTTCTGCCTCGGAAATTTCCAATCAACACCTCAAGGACAAGCTGTTGTATTAAATTTGGCTTTGTATACTTTAGCATCAGCCTGTGTCGCTTATGCTCATCGTCTTTCCTATTTGCGTTATAAGAAACGCAAAGAATTGAATGGGGAAAAGTCAACACATCTTCCCCGCTCTGTCGTTATTATCTTTATGCTTTTACATTTATCTTTCTTTCTCATTCTGAGCTATCGGTTGTGGCCTCTCGCCATCATTGAAAAAGATACTGCAAATAAAAAAAAGCAGGCTGTATCGGCACAAGTCCAGACGCAAAATACAGCAAAAATAATTTCGGAAAAAATTTATAATAGTAGATATATACAAAAGACGAGCTAACCAAGCCTCGCAATGGATCGCCAGGTCACCCGGCTTTTGAACATTCAGGGGAAAACGAACTTTAATCAATTTTAAGGCAAGTCAGTGGAAGCCCTGGCTCCCAATGGCGCCCGATGCCATTAAGGAATCACGATGACTGACAAAAAATGGGAGTCATACGAAGAGGTTGCTGTATACCTTCTAAATGAATTTGCAAAAGAATTTGGCTTGGATGGAGTCGAGAATAAGCAAAGCGCTGAAGGTAAAAAATCAGGAACAAATTGGGAAATTGATGGAAAAGGATTCAAGAAAAATAATGAAGGTTTTGTAATTGTTGAATGCAGGAGGTATACAACATCAAAACAAAATCAAGAAAAGTTGGGCGCTTTGGCGTACAGAATATATGACACAGGCGCAGAAGCTGGAATTATAGTCAGTCCATTAGGCTTGCAATCAGGAGCGGAACTCGTAGCCGATGCTGAAAATATCGTTTCTGTAAAATTGACATCAGACAGCACTACAAAAAATTACATGATGTCATTTCTGAATAAAGTTATGGTCGGAATCACCGAACAGGTTTCCGTTTCCGACAGTGTTCATATCCAAGTTATCAGGAATGGTAAGGTTATAAATGAAATAAAGGCATAACAAGGCAAATTCACTCGGACTCCCAAAAGCTGCGCCGCTCGTGCCTCGCTCTGCAGCTTTTGGCATCCGGTGATTTGCGCCCGATAGCTGCCGAAAGAATCGAAAATGAATGCCATTCAAATAATGCTTGTGGTTGGTGGTGTCTTGTTCCTATGGTTTATTTTGTTCCGTTGGATGAAAATAAAAATTGAGAGGCTCAAGTTTAAAATTATGGAAGAAAATAAGAAAACAAACGAGAAAATCATACTTGAACCACAATCTGCTCTCTTTCGGGGGTCAGATGCGAGTTTTGGAAATATAAAAGGAAATGGTGTGATTTGCCTAACTTCAAAATCCTTGTCTTTTGAAAAGTTGATCGGCCAAAAAATTAATATCAATCGAGCGGATATTGTTAAGGCAACCGTCGAAGACTCCTTTAAAGGAAAAACTTCCTTTGCTACTGGCGGCAGGCATCTTGTGATAAAAACAAAGAATGGGAACCGAATAGGCTTCTTGATCAAAGAAGCTGAGGAATGGTGCGCAAAAATCAACAACCAATGAAAAGAAATCGAATTAGTTAACCAAGGCTTACACGGGATCGCGGCAAAGAGCACCGCCCCCCGTGAAGCTTGTCGCTCGCCGTAAAAATAACTTGACTTCTGTTGCTTTAAAGCTACAATATAATCTTGGATGATACCAACCTACAACTTCTTGAATATATAACCGAGGAAGGAGAAAACCCCTTCCATAAATGGCTTAATTCGCTAACCCGGATATTTCATGAAATTTTTCGACATGGGTTAATGTTTATATAAGATACAGTGTATTGAAATTGATTTCAGGCGTTTTTTGGGAACACAAACTGTATGAACGGTTTGAGGTATTTCATGTCAATTTTATGCCGAAAAATTTCACCCTTCGGGCGAGTCACCTTGACCGCAGCTGCTGTGTTGCGGGACATTCGCGGTAGATTGACTACAGCTTCATGTCCCGCGCCTTGCATCTGCGGCCAAATCAACTCGTGAAATATCCGGGCTAAATGATCGACCCGCACGAGCGCGAATTCGAGTTCGGTTGAACCGTGTAAGGCTTGGCAACTTTGGTGATTGCAAGTCAGTTGGGAAGGGTGTGAATGAATTGCGTGTTGATTATGGTCCAGGCTATCGGGTTTATTATGGAAAATCCCAAACGACCATCGTTATTTTATTATGTGGCGGATCAAAGAGATCTCAGTCAAAAGATATTCAATTAGCTCAAACATATTGGGCCGATTATAAAAGGAGGGCCAAATGAAAAAAATAACGGAAAAATATGAAAATAATCTCAAAAAGGATCTTCTTGATCCTGTTGAAGCCGCAGAATATTTAAATGCCGCGCTGGAAGACGGTTCCCAGGAAGTATTCTTAATGGCATTGAAAGATATTGCAAACGCAAAGGGTATTTCTGAAATAGCGCGCGAAACGAAACTAAACAGAGAAAATCTTTATCGTATTCTTTCAACACAAGGCAATCCAAAATTAAAAAGTCTGAATTCTGTTCTGCATAGCATTGGTTTGAAATTGTCTGTTGAAGTAGAAAACCAATTATAAAAGTTAATCGGCGAACCAAGCGGTGCAGCTGATGTCCACGGCTTGCTTTTCGCTACGCTCAGGCAAGCGCGATAACATAAACCGAGTCGGCGCGAAGCGCTGGCTATCATGCGGATGGAGCGAACACTCGGCCTTTCGGAAGAAAGCTTCCGGGCCTCCTGTCGCTCATCCGCTGGCGCCCGGTATATGGTTTTTAAAATCGTAAAAAGTCAAATACCTGTCTATTCAGACATCATCGCTGCAAAAGCGACTTCAGTTTCGTTCGAGCACCCATAAAGGGGATAAAGTGGGCAGCGACTCTGCCAATATCATTGCGCCACACACCACCTATGACACCACCGGTCATTGAACCATACTATCTGCAAGGAGGTCTCCATGAAGAAGGCACTGGTGACAGGTGCGGCGGGTTTCATCGGCTCACATGTGGTCCAGGAACTGCTCAATGACAATGTAGACGTCCGGGCGCTGGTGCGGCCCGGGGAGAGCACCGAGAATCTTCAGGGCCTGGAGATCGAGCTGATAGAGGGCGACATTCTCGATGAGACAGCGGTCGCCCAAGCCATTCAGGGGGTGGACACGCTCTTTCATCTGGCGGCGGTGTTCGCCATCTGGATGAAAGACTGGCGGGGCATCTACGAGGTCAATCTCCAGGGGGCCCGCAATATCTTATGGGCGGCCATGAAAGCCGGCATCGAACGGGTGGTCTATACCAGTTCCATCGCAGCCCTTGGCATTACGCCGGGCAAGACGGCCGCTGACGAAGAGACGCCCTTTAATCAATATGACCTGGGCAACCACTATGTGCTGACCAAATACCTCTCCCAGCAGGAGGCCCTGGGTTTTGCCCAAAACGGCCTGAACCTGGTGGTCGTCAATCCATGCTTCCCCTTTGGTGCCGGGGATATCGCGCCCACCCCCACCGGGCAGATCATCATTGATATCGTCAATGGCCTCAACCGGTTCGCCTTCAGCGGCGGCTTCAACATCGTGGATGTTCGCGATGTGGCCCGCGGTCATGTACTGGCCGCCCGCAGGGGCCGGGCCGGTGAAAAATATGTGCTGGGCAACCGGAACATCACCCTGCCTGAATTCATGCGGCTGGTGAACAAGGCCTCCGGCAAACCCGACCGGCTGTTTTTCCGGTTCCCAAGGCTGTTCGTAAAGGCGGCGACGGTTCCCATGAAATACTGGTCCGACCATGTCAGCCACCGGCCGCCCCTCTCCACACCGGCGGAAATCCAATATGCCTCCCAGTACCTCTTTTTCGATAACACCAAAGCCCGCACTGAATTGGGCCTTGAGTTTACGCCTATTGAAGATTCCATCGCGCGCGCCATCGCGTGGTTCAGAACGCATGGCTACATTCGTGACAACCATAAGAACAGAGGAATAACATGAAGAGTAAGCATATCGGGATCATACTTATTATCGTGGGTGTTGGGTTGGCATGCTGGGGCTACAATGTTTACGACTCAGCCGGCTCGCAGATCAGTCGGGCACTGAGCGGTGACGCACCGCTTGAGGCGTGGGCCGGCATGATTGGCGGTGCCGTTTGTGTCGCACTCGGGATTTACAAGCTAAAGTAAAAACCTCATAAGCCGATTGTTCGGACGCAAACGACGCTGCGCTTTGTTGCCGTTGCACAGCTTTGTCGATAGCGCAGGGATCAGCCGACTGTGTGCCGCGTTTTTCGGGGCACTGCCGCAACTAATTACGAAAAGGGTTGCGCCATATGAGAGCAATGGTTACAGGCGGGGGCGGGTTTCTGGCCGGGCACCTGATAGACAGGCTGGTAAACGCCGGGCACGTTGTCCGGACGGTTGAGCTTCCGGGGCGGAATGTTCAACGGCTGAAAGATCTGGATGTGGAGATTGTTACCGGGGATCTATGTGATCCGGGCCTTGCCGTGCGGACCTGCGAGGGTATGGACGTGGTCTTTAATCCCGCCGCACTGGCCGCGCCCCTTGGTCCATGGAAACGGTTCTGGTCGATCAATGTTGAACTTGTCGACAATGTGATAGCGGGGTGTAAAAAGTCGGGCGTCAAACGCCTGGTGCATGTCAGTTCCCCCTCTGCTGTTTTTGACGGCAGCGATCACTTTGACGCCGACGAGACGCTTCCCTTTCCGAAAAAATTTTTAAACTATTACTGCGCGACCAAGGCGGAAAGCGAAAGGCGCGTCCTGGCGGCCAATGGCACAGCCCTTGAGACCGTGGCAATCCGGCCGCACGCGATCTGGGGGCCAGGAGACCGCACCCTGTTTCCGCGCATTATCGAGCGGGCCAGATCACGCCGTCTTGTTCAGGTGGGAGACGGGACCAACATTATCAGTACGCTCTATGTGGAAAACGGTGCCGAGGCCCTGGTGCTGGCGGCCACTGCGGACAGAGCACCGGGTAACGTCTATTTTGTGACGGACAACGACACGGTTAACCTGTGGGACTTTTTAAGACAAATCCTGAACGACCTGGGTTTGCCACCGATCAGGGCCAGGATTCCTTACCGGCTTGCTTATGCCCTTGGCGCCGCCCAGGAGGTGCTATGGACAGTGCTGAAGCTGGCCGGCGAGCCGACCATTACCCGTTATTCCGCTGCTGAACTCGCTAAAAATCACAGCTATTCCATCGATCGCGCCCGTTCCGATTTGGGTTATGAGCCAACGGTTTCGCGTGAAGAGGGCCTGAAACGTTTTTATGAGTGGGCCAGGGAAAATTTGCTTTGACCTTGATACCAGGGTTCAACACAAGAAGGCACCGCATGTTTAAAAAAGAGATACATACCGAAATTGATATTGACGCCGCACCGGATGTCGTATGGGACGTGCTTGTAGATCTTGCCGCCTATCCGGAATGGAACCCCATGGTAAGAGAAGCCAGCGGCGAGGTGCAAACCGGGAAGCGGCTTTGCCTGCGGTATCACCCGGAAGGGCAGAAAAGCCGCATATTCAAACCGTTGCTGTCAGCCGTCCTTCCCGGCAGGGAGCTGAGGTGGCAGGGCCAGCCCGGTATGCGCTTTCTGCTCGAAAGTGAGCACATTTACCTGCTCAAAGAGACGGCAGGCGGAAAAACACATCTTGATCACGACATGGTGTTCCGGGGGCTGCTGATCCCCCCGGTGAAAAATCTTATTGATAAAACGATACGGGGCCCTTTCAACGATTTGAACAGGGCCCTCAAGCGTAGAGCAGAAGGGAGATCCGTCTAACTTCACGAGCCGATTTACCGCATCTGCTTTATCGCAACAACACAACAGATTTCATGAAACAGTTTATGTTAAAAAAACCAATAAAAATCTTCATTATCTCTTTTCTGGTCCTGGCCGGGCTTGCGGTTCTCCTGGTGGCAGCAGGGGTTGTAAACACCCTGTATCTGACAAAAGGAATAAGCGGCGGCGCAAACGGCATCTTTTTTGACAAAAATGACCGTCTCTACATTGCCTCGGTTCTGGGTGGCGCTGTTCATGTTATGGACACCGGAACCGGGGAAATCCTGGAAACCCTGGGAGGAAAAGAGGGTGTGGACGGGCCCGATGACGTGGAGGTTACACCCGGCGGCGACATATATTATACGGACATTTTGCAGGGTAACATCTGCCGCCGTGATGCCAATGGCAATGTTACAAAACAGCATATCGCCACCGGGGTAAACTCAATTGCCATATCAAAAACCGGCAGGGTGTTTGTCGGGCTGGCGATTTTAGGCGATGCCTTATATGAAGTTGATCCTGCTCTGAAAAAGCCGCCCCGCCTTGTTTCCGGCGCCCGGGGGCAATTCAACGGATCGGATTTCGGGCCGGACGGCCGTTTATATACCGCCTTAAATCTTGCGGGAAAGATTGTGTCCACCAATGTTGACGCCGACAATCCGGCCACAACCGAGCTTGAAACTGATATTCAAACGGTGGCCACAGGTCTACCAACGGTGGCAGGCGTTAAATTCAACGCCAGAGGGGAAATGTATGCCTCCACATTTCTGGGCAATATCTGGAAAATAGACCCTGTTACCGGGGCCAGGGAGCTGGTGGCGGATGTCGGCTGTATCGGCATAGATAATATAGCCATTGACTCCAGGGGCACCATATTTGTATCAAACACGTTAAACGGGCTGATCTATGAGGTACTGCCGGATGGAGGGACACCCGTTAACAAAAAAGGCGGGGGCAGCGACCCGGCATGACGGGATACGCATGTCAACGACTGACAACCAGATTGGTTCACTACCCAGAATGTGACACTTAGCCGGCTTGGAGAGAATGAATGACTGAAAAACAGATAACCCTTGATTTCGGCGGCCTTGTACTTGAGGCGGAACTGTTTGACACCCCCATAGCAAAAAGATTCGCGGCGCATCTGCCTTATACGGTCAGCCTGACCCAATGGGGTGAGGAGCTGTACGGCTCTGTCGGCATCGACCTTGGAGAGGAAAACCCGGTGCCCGATATTCCGGCAGGCGGCATCGCCTACAGCAGGCGCGGCAACTACGTATGCATCTTTTTCGGCCAGACCCCGGCCTGGCCGGTGGAGCACATCGGCCGGATTGCGGGCGACCAGTGGGAACGGCTGCTTGAAAACCCGGTCCTGGATGCCGTGACGATCCGGCAGCCCGTTTTTCCGGCTTGACAAAAAAGGCCGGGTGATATCTACTTGATTTCAAATCCGGCTGTCATTTTCCGCTCATACATTCCGCCTTTTTCAGGCTGTATGAGCGCCTTGGTACTGATCCATAAGACATTAAAAGGAGGAATTGATGAAAGCACGTGTTACCAGCCAGTGCATGGGGGACCGGAACTGCAACAAGCTCTGCCCCGAGGTGTTCAAGTATGACGAGGACCAGCTGCTGTCCGTGGTCCAGTTTGACGTGATTCCTGAAAAATACGAGGCACTGGTGCGCCAGGCCGCTGAAGAATGCGGCGCCGAGGCCATTGAACTCGAAGAGTAGCCTCACCGCCGCTGTGTTGAACATTCCGGGCCGGGTGTCTTTTTTAAAGCATCCGGCCCGATTCGTTGTCTGCGGACAAAGATTGCTTCGTCGCAAAGCCCCTGGCAATGACGCGGGGGCGCTGGACGACCCGCAATGCCACATCATCAAAAACACAAGGAGATTCCATGGGAAAATTTCGTGACAGCCGGACCGCCCGCAACCTGATGCTTTCCTTTGCCGGTGAGTCCCAGGCCCGCAACCGGTATACCTATTTCGCACGCCAGGCCTTTGAAGAGGGGTTTGTCCAGATTGCCGAGATATTCGAGGAGACCGCGGACCAGGAGTGTGAACACGCCCTGCGGTTTTTCAAGTTCTTCAACGGCGGCGAGCTGGAAATTACCGGCAGCTTTCCGTCCGGCGTGATCCAGGGCACCCATGACAACCTAGTGGCCGCGGCGGACGGCGAGCGGTTTGAACACAGCGAGCTGTATCCCGGCTTTGCCCGGATCGCACGGGAGGAAGGGTTTGAGCGGGCCGCCGACACATGGGACGCCATCAGCGTGTCCGAACGGCAGCATGAAAAGCGCTACCGGGACCTGGCCGCCAACATCCTGGCCGACCGCGTGTTCTCACGGGAAAAGCCGGCCGTGTGGCGCTGCAGAAACTGCGGATACCTGCACACCGGCGCCGAGGCCCCGCAAAAATGCCCGGCCTGTGTCATGCCCCAGGGCTATTTTGAGCTGCTGGGCGAAAACTGGTAGGCGGCAATCTATCCATCCAGCCCCAGGGTACCGCCGGGGTTCATGATGTTATGAGGGTCAAAGTGGCGCTTAAGGGCCCGCAGCACTTCCATCTGCTCCGCGCCCAGGTGGCGCTCCATTTTCGGGCCCATCATGCGGCCCACGCCGTGGTGGTGGCTTAAGGAACCGCCGTGTTCCACGATGGCGTCAACGATGCCGCGCTGAAATGTCCGGAACTCCCCGGCCCCGGTCATGGGCATGATAAAGATAAAATAAAGATTGGTGCCCTGGGCGTAGAAATGGGACGAGTGAGTCATGCAGATGGCCCTGGCCCGGTCCTTGATGTATTTACGCACACCCTGGTGAACGTGGTGCAGGTTGTCCCACGTGACCGAAGTCTCCAGGGTGTCAATGAGGATGCCGATATCGTTTAAGTCTTCGCGCATGTAGGGGTCTTTGAACCGGGAGGCAAACCACTTGCTCGCCGGATAGGTGGTCAGGTAGATGCCGCCGCAGGCCCTGCACACACGGCCGATGTTTTTCTTCACGTTGATGGCAAACCCCTTTTCACCGTCTGCCTGGCCCAGCATCAGGCAGCGCTGGCCGGGCTTCATGCCGCGAAAGCGCAGAAACGTGTCGGCCGGGGTTCCGGCAATGCCGTACATGTTCATGGCCACGTCGGTCTCCTCGGCGTCGGAGATGCGCAGCACCGAGGGCATGCCGAACTCTCCCTGGCTGATGTTCCGGGCCGCTTTTACCGCCGATTCCCAGTTTGTAAACATGTAGGAAAACCGGCGGGTGTTTTCCGGCATATACCGGAACACCTTCATGGTCACGCCCACCAGCACGCCGAAACACCCTTCGCTGCCCTTCATGATGTCGTTGACCTTGGGGCCGGTGGCCGTGCCCGGATAGTCCAATGTCTTAAACGACCCCGCGGGCGTCACATACTCCTGACTGATCACCAGATTATAAGCATCGCCGTAATAGGAGGAGAGCTGGCCCGACCCAAGGGTGACCACCCAGCCGCCCACCGAAGAGTATTCAAAGGACTGGGGAAAGTGGCCGCCGGTGTAGCGGTATCCGGCGCCGAACTGTTCGGGCGCGTTGTTCAGCAGCTCCTCGTAGGCAGGCCCCATGATACCCGGTTCCACGGTGATGGTCTGGTTGATTTCGTTAAATTCAAGCACCCGGTTCATGTGGGTGCCCATGGCCAGGGTCACGCCGCCGCCCACGCTGTCCAGGCCCAGCGTGACCGAACTGCCGCCGCCGTAGACCCGCACCGGAATTTTTTTCTGGTGACAGTAAGCCACAATGGCGGCCACGTCCTTTTTGTCCCTGGGGTGCACCACGCAGTCGGCCACGTGTTCGGCCCTGCCGGTCCGGAGCTGAATCAGGTCCTCCATGGCCTTGCCGGACGAATGCAGCACCCGGCTGTAATCATCCGTGGAGATGTTTTGTTCTCCCACGATGGCGGCCAGGGCCGCCATGTCATCGGAAGAAAGGCGGCAGGGGATGTCGTGTTTCACCGGCTGGTCCCCGGTGTCGGGCCGGCGCTTCAGGTCGGCGTCCGACAGCCCCAGGGCCTGCTGAATCACCTTCAAGAACCCGGCGCTGGGGTGCTTGAACCCGTCCGGCGCGCCCCACTTTAAAATCGACCGATAGGTGCCGGGTTTGGGCGGGGTGCTGATCCACTCCGGGGTATTTTCCGTCTGTTTGCTCATGATGCCTCCATTTATCAATATCTCGTTTCGCCTTTAATCATTCTCTTACTCGTGCTCGTACTCGTACTCGTGATCTCCCGTCTGTCTCGATTCCGATCCCGATAGCGATCCCGATTTCGATCAGGCTGAGGGGTTACGCCGGGTATCCCGTAATGGCACGGATCTCCTCGTAGAGCGGGTTTAAGGCCGTAAACATTTTTTTATAAACCCGTTCATACAGGTTGCGATAGATATCCACGTGATCAGGGTCGGGCTCGAACACGACCTGGGGCTTGATCATGGCCGCGGCCGCGGCCTGAACCGACGAATGCACACCCAGGCCCGCGGCCGTGACAATGGCGGCGCCCAAGCCCGATGTCTCGTGGGTTTGTACCTTGACCATGGGCCGGTTGAAGATGTCCGCCGTGATCCTGCAGATTTCGTCGCTCTGGGACGCCCCGCCCGAAACCGCGGCTTTTTCGGCGGAAAACTTTCCGGCCTTTTCCATCTGCTCCAGCCCTTCCATCAGCCCGAACCCCAGCCCCTCGATCACCGACCGGTAGATGTGGGCCTTGGTATGAACATCACCAAAACCGATCATGGCGCCCTTGGCCGACGGTTTCTGCAGGCCGGGACTCCAGTAGGGCTGAACCACCAGGCCCATGGAGCCGGGCGCGGTCTTTTCCAGGTGGCGATTCAGCACCACTTCGGCGGCAATGCCCTTCTCCTTTGCCTCCATCACCTCCTGAAAGGCAAACTCGTTTTTAAACCAGGTGATCATCCAGAACCCCCGGAAAATTTCCACTTCCGGGTTGTAATGGCCGGGAATGGGCGCCGGATAGGGCGGCATGAACCGAATGGGCTCAAAATACCTGTCGGACGTGGTCTGCACCGTGGCCGTGGTGCCGAAGCTCAGGCTCACCATGGAGGTGTCCACCACGCCGGCGCCAATGGTTTCACACCCTTTGTCCGATCCACAGGCAATCACCGGCACGTTTTCGGGAATGCCGGTCTGCTGAGACGCCGCCCTGGTAATGCGGCCCAGCGCCTGGCCCGGCGGCACCAGATCGGCCAGCTTGTCGGGCTCCACAGGAAAAAACAGGGCCGGCAGATCCGGTTTTTTTGTCCACCGCATCTTCTTATAATTAAAAGGAAGGTGGCCGATCTGGGAGGCCACCGAATCGGTGAACCGGCCGGTGAGGCGAAAATTTAAAAACCCCGACACCTGAAGGTATTTGGCCGTTGCGGCCCAGATATCGGGCTGGTTCTGCCGAATCCAGTTGCACTTTCCCTCAGCCTGAATATCCAGCACGGTATGGTACATGCCGGCCAGCTTGAGCGCCAGTTTGACCACATGCCGGGGAACAAAGGGGGGATCGGCCTTACGCTGGTCCAGCCAGATGATGGCGGGCCGCAGGGGTTTGCCCGCTTCATCCACGTTGATCATGCTGGCACGCTGGGAGGTCACGCCGACCCCGGAGATGTTTTTCATGTGGTCCGGGTGTTCCGCCTTCAGCCGGCTACAGGCCTCGCACAGGCTTTTCCAGTAGATTTCCGGATCCTGCTCGGCCCAGCCCGGCGCCGGGCTTACATAGGGAGCATACTCCACCTGGACTCTGGCCAGCAGGTTTCCGGTGTCGGAAAAAAGAAGCGTGCGAAGACTCTGAGTGCCGCAGTCCACGGCCAGGAGAACGGCGGTATCTTTGGATTGCGTCATGACTTCTCCTTTTCAATCGAAATCGCTATCGCTATCGAAATCGGGATCGAACCAAAATCGTTATCATCGGGTTTTAACCCCAAAAAAAACCGGTCTCACGGTCTTGTGGTTCTTTCCTGCAGATCCTTACGCCTGAAACAGCACAGACGGCGGGGCATAAGCTTCCCGCCACAGCTTGATGTAAGCCGCCTTTTCCGCGTCCCACTTTTCCTGGCCCCAGCCCAGGGCGGATTTGCATATGGATTCCAGCCGGTCAAAGCAGGCGGCCCCGCCGTCGGCCAGCAGAATGCCCACGCGCACCCTGCGCAGCAGCAGGTCGGAAAGATGGCGCACCTGCCCGTAGCGGGCCGCAAAATCGATTTCAGCCCACAGGGTCTCGGTGGAAAATACCGGTGCCAGAAGGTCCGGGCCGCACGTCTCCACCAGGGTGTTGGCCTGCTCCCCGTACCGGCCGTAAAGCCGCGTCTGCACCGTTTTGTTCAGAGACGCCATCTTTGAGGACCGGTTTTTCGGCGCGTCAAAGACCGGTTCGCTTTTTGACGGCAGGCTTTTGGACGGCAGATAGTCACGGGCCGCCTTGAGCGCGTCGTTCGCCAGCAGCCGGAAGGTGGTCAACTTTCCACCGGTCACGGTGACCAGTCCCTTTTCGTCCCATACCGCGTGTTCCCGGGATTCGGAGGAAGCAGCGGCCTTCCCGTGGCTGAGCACCGGCCGCACGCCGGCCATGGAGGCAATGCAGGCGGACGCGGAAATCTTCAACCCCGGCAGAATAAAATCCAGCCCCTCCATCAGGTAGTCCGCCTCGGCCTTTGTGAGTACCGGCTCGGTGTTCAGGTCATGATCGTGGTCCACGTCCGTGGTGCCCAGAAAGGCGGTGCCCTCCCAGGGAAAGATAAACACCGGCCTTTTATCAGCCGGATGCATGAAGCTCACCACCCGGTCCAGCGGGAAGACAGACGCGGGAAAAATCAGGTGGCTGCCGCGCAGCGGCCGGATATGGACGCCGGGTTCGGGCACCCGGCCCAGCCGGTCAGCCCAGACGCCGGTGGCATTGATCACCGCCTTTGTGTCAAACCCGTTTGTGGCCCCGGTTTCCGTGTCTTCGGCCGTTATCGCGGCGATCCTGCCGCGGCTGTCCCGTCCCACGGCTTGAGCTTTCGTATAGTTTAACGCCGTACCGCCGTTGGCAACGCCCTCCTGGATCAGGCGCAACACCAGCCGGGCGTCATCCACCTGGGCATCCTTGAAATAAAAGCCGCCGGTAAGGTTTTTGGTCCGCAGGCCCGGCACCAGGTCCGCCATCTGCCCGGCACTGTAACTGATATGCTGTTTTTCAAGGGCCATGAGGCTGTAGACGGAAAGACCCAGGCCCATGACAAGCCGGGACGGCCCGCCATCTGAATAGACCGGCATCATGAAACCCAGGGGATCCACCAGGCCCGGCACTTCGGCCAGCAGCCGCTGGCGTTCCTTTACCGACGCCCGGGTCAGCAGCACCTTGCCTTCCTTCAAATAGCGCAGGCCGCCGTGGACCATCTTGGAGGAACGGCTGGAGGTGCCCCAGGCAAAATCCTTCTGCTCCAGCAGCAGGGTGCGCAGGCCCATGCGCACCGCCTCCCGAAACACGGCGGCGCCGGTGATGCCCCCGCCGATGACGACCAGGTCCCAGGAACGGGCCACGCTATCCACCGTGGCCGGAGTGTTCGACACTACGTGTGTTGACATGCTTTCCATATTCCGATGCTCTCCTCCATGGCCTGCCGGACAACAGGTGATACCTTTTTTTTTCGGGCAATGGCGTTTGACAGATTTTTATAATACCGCCGGGAAGCGTCCCGGCCCTTTTTCTCGATAAAGTAATGACCGCCCAGCGCGGCAAACACCGGCTCAAAATCATTCAAAAACAGGGGATAGATCAGATTGTGGCTGCGGCGGGCCATCTGCATCTGAAGGTCCCAGTCATATTCGGCAAAGGCGACGGGGTCTTCATTCAGGGTGTCGGCGGTTTTGAGCAGGGACAAAAACAGCTCCGGGTGGGCGGGCACGGCCTTTTCCGCGCAGGCCGGCAGAAAGACGGCCCGGGCCTCCAGCAGATGGACGATGCACTCGGGCGGCAGGAATTCGGGAAAGTCCGCCATGGTTTTGAGCATGGACATGCCCCCGGTCTGCCAGTAGTCATTGACCACCGTGGGTTTGCCGTGGCTGATGGTGATCCAGCGGTCCCGGGCCAGGCGTTGCAGGGTTTCCCGAAGGGTCTGGCGGGTGATGCCCAGCCGGGCGGCCAGGTCCCGTTCGGCGGGAAGCAGGGTCCCCGGCGGCCAGGTGCCATCCAGGATGGATGCGACAATATGGTGTTCGGCATGCTGTGCCGGCCTGATCAGGGGTGTTTGGGAAAAATTCACCTTGCCTCCATTCTGGTAAGAGGTCATACCAGTTACCTCCTACAGAAGTCAAGAATAAAATACCCGGCACCGGTTTTTACCTGCCCGGCAGCACCAATAAGGCCCGGACTTGCTTGACAATCATTCATCCGTGTAGTATTTCCGGTCTATTCGCAAACGGCGGGCAAACTGTGGCCGGGCAACCCTGCGTAACGGGTCAGGGCGATTTTCAACGGTTTGCCCTTTTCATGACCAGACATCGGTCAGGTGTACCGACACACCGGGAGAGACCATGACAAAAATCGGCATTATCGGCGGCTCAGGCCTGGAAGATCCGGATATTCTGCAGAACCCAAAGGACCTGGAGGTGATTACCCCCTATGGCGAGCCCACCTCCCCCCTGGTATGCGGCGCCATTGACGGCGTGGAGGTGATGCTGATCTCCCGCCACGGCAGGCGCCACCAGTTTTCCCCCTCCGAGGTCAACTACCGGGCCAACATTCAGGCGTTAAAGGACCAGGGCGCCACCCATATTCTGGCCACCACGGCCTGTGGCAGCCTGAAAGAAGAGATTCACCCGGGCGACTTTGTCATTCTGGACCAGTTCATCGATTTTGCCAAAATGCGGAAAAACACCTTTTTTGACTCTTTTGAGCATCTGGACTTGAGCGCCCACACGCCCATGGCCGACCCTTTTGATAAACATCTGCGCGACATGCTGATTCAAAGCGGCAGGGAACTGGGCCTGCCCATTCACGAAACCGGCACCGTTATCACCATCGAAGGGCCCCGCTTTTCCACCCGGGCCGAATCCAGAATGTTCCAAGCCTGGGGCGCGGACGTGATCAACATGTCGGTGGCAACCGAGGCAGCCCTGGCCAATGAAGCCCAGATTCCCTACGCGGCGGTGGCCATGTCCACAGACTACGACTGTTGGAGAGACGAAGAAGAGACCGTGTCCTGGGAAGCCATTATGGAAGTCTTTCACAGCAACGCCGAACATGTGAAGCAGCTGCTGATTAACGCGATCTCAAAAATATAGGCCGGCGACAGGATCCTGTCGTCTGACGCCGGTACCCATCCCTAAACAGGAGAAAACCACCATGGATCTGAAAGCAACCATACGCACCCTGCCCAACTGGCCCATCGAAGGGGTAATGTTCCGGGACATCACCACCCTGCTCCAGGACCCGGCCGCCTTCAAGGAGGCCATTGACCGTTTCTACGACCGGTATCGGACAATGAAGATCGATAAAATCGTGGGCATCGACGCCCGGGGCCTGATCTTCGGCGCGCCCCTGGCCTACAAGCTGGAGGTGGGGTTTGTTCCGGTTCGTAAAAAGGGAAAGCTCCCCTTCCGCACCATCGGCGCGGCCTACTCCCTGGAGTACGGCGAAAACATGGTTGAAATTCACGAGGATGCCATTCAGAAAGGAGAAAGGGTCATCATTGTTGACGACCTGATCGCCACCGGCGGCACGGTAAAGGCCACCATCGACCTGGTGGAAAAACTGGGGGGCGAGGTGGTGGAATGCGCCTTTGTCATTGACCTTCCTGACCTGAAAGGGCGGGAAAAAATTCGTGACTACAAAATGTTTGCATTGATGGAGTTTGAAGGAGAGTAGGTGACGACAAGCGTTCGGTGCCTTTTCCGGGCTGTTTTTTACGCCTTGATGCTGGCAGGGGTCGCTTTTGCCCCGGCAGCGGGAAGCCAAGAAGCAGCAGCCACGCCGGGGGCAAGTGCAGCCACGGCTGTTCCCGACAGACTCGCCTTTGAAGTCACATGGGACGCCTACTACACATCGGCCGACCTGATTCTGAGCCTGACCGATGCCCCCATTCCCAAGGTGGGGGAGAAAAGCGAGTTCGAGGTCTATCGGGATCTGCTCAAAAGCTCCCTGGTGCCCCGGTTTCTGCTGCTGGAGGCCAGCGTCAACCCCATGCCGTGCCTGGGCGGCTTGATAAAAAAACAGGCCAGGGAGTTTTACAATGACTCTGAAGTCATTGATGGTTTCAACCTTGTCAACGCCGTTACCGCGGGGTTTGACGAGCCCTACGCCTTTTCGATTTTCACCGGCAACGTGGTGCAGTTTCAAAAAAAAGATGAGCCCGGCAAGGCGGGAAACAACGGGTACATGGGGTTTCTGTTCAGCGTGGGCGACTACCATATCAAGGACAATGACTTTATTCATGACCAGTGGTACGAAATCGAATGGAAACTCAAAGGGGACAGAATATTTTCCGACCAGAAGCTCACCTGGAGTTTCCGGCTGGGCGGTAAAATGCACGAGCATGCCGATATTTCCGACGCAATCTATGTCTCGTTGCGCAGAAGCCGGCTGGACTATGATGCCCCGGCCAGTTCCATTCTGAAAAACAGCGGCTTTGAATATACCTTTCACGTCACTGCGGACCGGTTTCAGCCGATCAGCCACTACCTTTCCCTGGAGAAAAAGTGGCCCCTGAAAAACAGGAAATTTGCTTTTTCAATGGCCGTGGGCGGTGTGTGGGAAACCAGCCGGAAATACACCGGCTCCCTGTCGCGAAACAAATCCAGTGACTTTCAGCTGTTTATCCGGCCCAATATTGAATTCTAAGGGAAAGGGTTCATGTGGCCGGGGGTTCACGAATAGACAACATAAAAAGCCGGACGTTTCGCGACATACCCTGGCAGAACAGAAACGGCTTTCATACCTTTGCCTGTACTGATAAAATCGTCCGGGACTGCTACTTGAACCCTCGAACCCTTGACCCCTTATCTGCCTTACAGCCGGAACCTGAAGCAACCTGTTGGATGATGAAAAAGTTAAAAACCGAAATGGATATTTTATAATATGGAAGACTACAGCGTCATCGAACTTGGACTGCAAGACACCTTCTGTTTTGCCTGCGACCCGAATGTACCCTGCTTTAATGCCTGCGGCTGCGATGTGGTCCAGTATCTTACCCCTTATGATATTCTACGCCTCAAAAACAGCCTGGGGCTCTCCTCCACCGAATTTCTGGATCGTTACACCACCCACTACACGGGACAGGGCACCGGCCTTGAGGTGGTGACCCTGAAGCGGTCGGCAGCAGACCGGCAGCGCCAGTGCCCTTTTGCCAACGACCGGGGATGCGGCGTTTACCAGGACCGGCCCTCGTCATGCCGCGTCTATCCCCTGGCCCGGGTTGCCTCCCGATGCCGGGAGACCGGTCGCGTCACCGAACGTTACATGCTGATGAAAGAGCCCCATTGCAAGGGGTTTGACCGGGGCGTGCCCCGTACGGTTGCCCAGTGGATAGAAGACCAGGGCCTTGCCCCTTATAATGAGGCCAATGACCGGCTCATGGAGATCATCAGCGCGAAGAACCGCACAGCCCCGGGCCGGTCACTGGATATGGTATCCAGGAAAATCTTTTACACCGGCTGTTATGACCTGGACCGGTTCAGGCAGGAGGTGTTTGCAAAAGGGGACCTGGACGGCCTGGATGTGGACGACGCCACTCTGGCCGCGGCCGCGTCAGATGACACGGCCCTGCTTTCCGTCTCCCTTGCCTGGGTCCAAAAGATGCTGTTTTCATCGTAACCACCGGCTCGGCCCATAAGGAACACGCATGGAAATAAAAGGAAAAGTCGCCCTGGTGCTGGGCGCAATCAAGGGCATCGGCCGTCACATCGGTCTTGTCCTGGCCGGCCAGGGGGCAAAACTGGGGCTCACCCACCATGACTGGGAAGAAAGCCTGCCCGAAATGCAAGAGGTCTTTGCCCGGTCCGGCGCCGACCACCTTATCTGCCACGTGGACCTGACCGACAGGGATGCCGCCACGGCCATGGTAAAGACCGTGGCCGACCGGTTCGGGGGCATCGACATCCTGGTCAACAACATCGAGCGGGGCGGCTGGCCCGTGGTGCATGGGCTCTACACGCAGAAGCAGTGGGACCTGGAAATGGCAACCACCCTGCGGGCCAAGCAGTGGGTGTTTGAAGCGGCTCTGCCCTGGCTCAAGGCATCGCCCGAGGCAGTGGTGATCAATCTGTCCTCCATTGCCGGCGTGGTAGGCCGCTCCGGCCCGGCCGCACCGGTATTCAACGAGGGATACGCGGCGGCCAGCCGCGGCGTTTCCCTGCTGACCGAAACATGGGCCCGCATGGGCGCCCCCAGCGTCCGCGTCAACGAAATCATGCTGGGCTTTGTGGAGACCCGTCACGGACCCCAGACCCGGGGCTGGGGTCTGCTCACCGACGCACAGAAGCAGGCCATTGTCGATCACACCCTTGTGGGCCGCATGGGCACCCTGGACGATGTAAGCCGGGCCGTTCTGTTTATCATACGGGATGCCCCCTTCATGACCGGCGCGGTGCTGCGCCTGGACGGCGGTTATGTGCCGGGTGGCGAAAAGATGAGCCCCATGCCTGAAGGGGTGGAACGCAATGAATGACGGCTTCGTAAAAAACCCAATTCCTGTGTTGCGCCGCATCCCTCGTCACTGGGACGTACGCCGAGTACGCATCATTCCTATGAATTTGCGCGCCTTTGGCTTTTTACGAAGCCGCAAGATTCTAACTTTTTATGACTCTGTCATGAACAGACATCGTGATTGGATCGGAATCTTTTTTTGATGACACAAACTTCCCCGCGCCCGGTTTTTTACGGATGGTACATTGTGGCCATCGCCTTTCTGGCCAACTTCATGGCCGTGGGCACCGGATTTTACGCGTTCAACGCCTTTCTCGAGCCTTTATGCGCGGCCCACGGCTGGACCCGAACCCAGGTCAACATGGCCCTGATGCTGGGCACGCCTTTCGGCCTGCTGGGCCAGTTCTTCTTCGGTACCCTGGTGATCCGCATGGGGGTAAAAAAGCTCATGATCACCGGCTCCCTGATATCGGGCATAGCCTTTATGCTGGTGTTCCAGGTTTCTTCCCTGTGGCTCTTCTATCTTCTCTATATTCTGCTTTACGTGGGCAACGGCGCCTATGGGGGCATCGTGGCCAGTTCCGCTGTAAGCAACTGGTTTATCCACAAGCGGGGCAAGGCCCTGGGCATTGCCACCGCCGGCATGTCGCTCTCCGGCGCGGTGCTGCCCCTGGCCGCCATGATGCTGATCTCTCGACTGGGAATGGGGACCACCGCCATTCTTATCGGCGCCATGGTGCTGGTATTGGCCCCCCTGGTCCTCCTGGTGATCGTCAACTGGCCCGAGGACAGGGGGCTGCAACCCGACGGAGTGATTCAACCGCGGTCCGAAGGCGAAGCGAAACTGCCCGGCGGCCTTGCCATGGGTATCACCACCCCGGGCATTCCCCTTGAACCGTCATGTGTGCTGGACGATGTGCCCCGGTGGACCTTTGGCCGGCTGGTGAGAACATCGGTCTTCTGGAAAGTGGGCCCTGCCTATGCCATGGCCATGATCGGCGTGGTGGGGGTCATGTCCCAGTTGAAACCGAGATTCGTGGAGGTGGGCTTTTCAGACACTACGGCCATGCTGCTGATGGCGGCCACGGCCCTTGCCGGCACCATGGGCAAATATGTGTGGGGCGCCCTGTGCGATGTAATCGCGGCCCCGAAAATGGCCTCCACCATCATGGCCATCAACGGCATCGGCCTGCTTGCCGCCCTGTTTGTCAACTCACCGACGGCCATCCTGCTCTTTGTCTGCCTGTTCGGGTTTGCCATGGGCGGGGTAATGTCCACCTACCCCATCCTGGTAGCCGACCTTTTCGGCAGAAAAGCCTTTCCCTCGGTCTTCCGGTTCATGGGGGGCTTTCTGGTCTTTCAGATGCTGGGCTTCGGTATCGCAGGCGCCAGCTTTGACCGGTTCGGTTCCTACACGCCGGCTTATATCCTGTTCATGGGGCTTGACGTGATCGCCGCCCTGCTGGTGCTCTCCGTAAAACGGCCCCCGGCATGTGACGACTGATGCGTATCAGGACTTTTTTGTCTTTTCAGCCAGGCCGTCGGCATACCGCTTTTCACCGTACCAGTTTACCTGGCGGCACACCCCCCGAATCAGCTTGACCTCCTTTGCCGTCAGGCCCACCCGGGAAACGAACCTGCGGAAGTTGTTCATCCAGTAATCAGGATTATCCGGCCGTAGAAAATCGATGGCCAGCAGCACCTCCTTCATCTGGTCGTACATGCCCTCCAGCTCAAAGCTTGAGGCAAGCCGAGGCTGAAAATGGTCCTGGTCCGGCCGGGCCGCGCCAAACAGCTCATAACAGATCACCAGGACCGCCTGGGCCAGGTTGAGGGAGGAAAATTCGGATGTGGGGATATGGATAAGGTTGTGGCAGTACTGAAGGTCTTCATTTTCAAGGCCCCGGTCCTCGGGCCCGAACAGAACCGCCACCGGGTTCTCCCGGCACAGGGTGACCGCTTTTTGGGCAAAATCGCCGGGCGAAAGCACCATCTGCCGCTGCCGGCCCATGCGGGCCGTGGTGCCGGCAATATAAGAAAAAGGCGACACCGCCGTGGCTGTGTCGCCGCAAATCTCGATATGTTCCACCACGTCCCGGCAGGCGTGGGTGGCGGTTTTCATGATCCGGACCGGGTCCCATACTTCCGGGGCCACCACCTTCAGCCGGGAAAGGCCCATGTTTTTCATGGCCCGGCAGCAGGCCCCGATGTTTTCGGGAATCCGTGGCCGCACCAGAATGATGGTTATATCGGCATGGCCCGTTAAAGCGCCAGGCTGTTCCGTCATTATCCTACGATCTCAAAGGAATTGAAAAAGTAGCCGATCTCAAAGGCCGCCGTCTCGGGCGCGTCCGAGCCGTGCACCACGTTACGCTCAATCTCCGTGGCAAAGTCCCGGCGAATGGTGCCCTCGGCCGCATCCTTGTAGTTGGTGGCGCCCATCAGGGTGCGGTAACGCAAAATGGCGTCCTCGCCTTCCAGCGCCATCACCACGGACGGGCCCGAGGACATGAAGGTGGTCAGGCTTTCAAAAAAGGGCCGCTCCCGATGCACCGCGTAAAACCCCTCGGCCTGGGCCCTGGTCATGTGAATCATCTTCATGGCAATGATTTTCAGGCCCTCTTTCTCCAGCCGCCGCACCACTTCACCGATCAGGCCCCGCTCTACGCCGTCGGGCTTGACAATCGACAGTGTTCTTTCCATGTATCGCTCCTTGTTTTCAACAGGGTTTATTATTAATGGCTACTGCCAGTTACCAAAAGTTTAAAGGCAAGTCAACCGATATCGGGGCAGCCGGAGCCCGGTTGGAAACCATAGCACTTGGTTTTCAACGGCAGACAAAAGGCACCTTCAGAAACAACACCTCGATCTTACAGAAAAACGACTGTGTCGGGATTGTAGAAAAGGGGAATCCGTTTGCCGGGCAGAAGTCCGTATTGCTCCACTTCATGGCCGGCCACCCGCACGGTCAGGGTCATGTGGTCCATTGTCACGGTCACTGCCACGGTCTGGCGCTTGGGTTCCAGCACAAGGTGAGACACCTTGCCGGAAAGGGTGGGAAGGCCGGCGCCGGCTGTTTCTGATTCAACCAGACCGAACTCAATAAGGGCCGAGGCGTCGACACTCGGCGGTGCCGGCACAGAAACCCGCTGGCCGTCGGGCAGATGCTTTTCCCATCGCCCCTCACCTGCTGAATGCCACGGCCCGGGCACCACGTTTTTGTTGCCCGCCTCCCAGACCCTGCCGTTATACATCTGCAACATCCGGTCGGAAACCGCGTGCATCCACTGCAGGTCGTGGCTGGCCACCACCACGGTGGTGCCGTTTGTCTCTCGGGCCGCCAGCACGGCTTCCTGGATAAGGCGGGCACTTTCCACATCCACGCTGGCGGTGGGTTCATCAAGAAGAAGCACTTCCGGCTCCAGTGCCAGCCGGGCCGCCAGTGCCACCCGCTGGGCCTGTCCACCGGAAAGCGCGTCAGGCCGGCGACGGCACACATCGGCGGGCAGTCCCACCAGGGCCAGGGCGCTTTCGATCCGTCGATCCATATCTTCCGTCACCCCCCGCAGCCTTAACCCATAGGCGATGTTCCCGTACACGCTCCGCTTCAGCAGATAGGGGGTCTGGGGAAGAAAAGTGACGGCAAACCGTACATGCTCTGAAAAGGTCGAAGCCGGGCGGCCCTTGAACCGGATGTCGCCTGCCACTGGCTTCTGCACAAACGCCAGCAGCTTCAACAGGGTGGTTTTCCCGCTGCCGTTGGGGCCGACCAGGCCGGTGACCGTTCCCCGGGTAATCTCCAGTTCCGGCACCTCCAGCACGCGGGGCCCGCTGTCATAGGCATAAACCAAATCTGATACCCGGTAGATTACCGACGACATCGGCATGTCTCCATAAGACTTGAAATCAAACGGTTACCGCCGCTCATGACCGCCGTCGCAGCAGTGTAACCCCCAGAGTCACAAAAAACGCGATCAACAGAAGCACCAGCCCCAGGGCGACGCCCATGGCGAACTGCCCCTTGTTGGTTTCAAGGGCAATGGCCGTGGTGATGGTTCGGGTATACCACTTGATGTTACCGCCCACCATCAGGGATATGCCCACCTCGGTCATGACCCGGCCATATGCCACCAGCCCGGCGGAAACAATGCCGTGGCGGGTCTCCCACAGGCTGGTCAACAGCAGGTTCTTTGGACCGGCCCCCAGGGAAACCAGGGTGACACGAAGGTTCTTGTCAGTGGCCTGGGTGGCTGTGGCCACCAGGGAGATCACGATGGGAAGGGCCAGGATGGCCTGGCCGATGGCGATGCCCGGCAGGGTAAACAGCAGGCCCAGCCCGCCCAGCGGTCCCCTGGAAGAGATCAGCGCATAAACCAGCAACCCCACAAACACCGTGGGCAGGGAGAGCAGGGTATCCACCACGATACGGACCTGGTTCTTGCCGGGGAATTCATGGTACCCCAGCAGAAAACCCAGGGGAATGCCCACAACCAGGCTGACCGCCATGGAGACCGTGGTGACCCGCAGCGTGACAAAAACCGCTGAATAGGTCTGCGCATCACCGGTGGCCAGCAGCACCAGGGCTTTTATCAATCCCGAGAAAATAAAGTCCATGATATATCAATCCGAAAAAACCGGCGGCGGCAGGCGCCTGCCACCGCCGGGGACAATGCTATTTGGCGTTCGGAAAAAAAAGCTGCTTTCCCATCATTTTAAAATCCTGAACATACCCCTGGGCCGGTTTGTCCGCCAGCCATTTGGCGAACACCTCGGCACCGTCGCGGTTGATCTTCGGGCACTTGTCCGGGTTCAGCAACACAACGCTGTACTGGTTTTTCAGGCCGGGATCCCCTTCCACCAGGATAACCAGCGGTGGATTGTCCTTGTGATCGGCGCTGTACTTGATGTAAGTGCCCCGGTCGGTCATGGTATAACCGCTCCGCTCGGCGGCCACGTTGATGGTGGTCAGCATGCCCTGGCCCACCTGCATGTACCAGACGGCCCCGTCGGGAACCGGCAGGCCGGCATCGCTCCACAGGGAGAGTTCCTTCTTATGGGTGCCTGAGTCATCGCCACGGCTGGCGAAAACCGCCTGTTTGGCGGTAATGGCGGCCAGGGCATCGGTCACGCTCTTTCCCTTGATCCCCGCCGGGTCCGCCTCAGGACCGATAATCACAAAATCGTTAAACATCACCTCGGTCCGGCTGACGCCGTGACCGGCCTCGATAAAGGATTTTTCCGCAGCCGGCGCATGGACCAGCAGCACATCCACATCGCAGTTCTGCCCCATCTGCAGGGCCTTGCCCGTACCCACTGCCGTCCACTTCAGCTCGATACCGGTGTCCTTTTGAAACAGGGGCGCCAGATAATCCAGCAGGCCGGTGTTATCCGTGCTGGTGGTGGTGGCCATCATCAGGGGCGTCCTGGCCTCTTCCGCGCTGCAGGGCAGCACTGCCGCCATACCGCAGATAAACAGAACCGTCAACAACGCCAATAACTTTTTCATCTTTTTTCCTCCTTTTTTTGTTTCTCTAATTAGTGTCCATCCATAATTACTATTAACCTGAAAAGTGTTTGTATTTCCCATCTGACACACAGCTGTTTTTTGCCTCATTGATTAGAACCTGCAAAAAAACTATTTTTTTTGTAATTTTATGTCAATATAAAACAAATAATATTTCAAAAATATATTAAAATTACTTTAAAAAACCAAAAGCGACAATTATTCGATATTGATCTTCTTCTATCTGCATTCTCATTGACCTTTTTTAAAATTGACATTCTTTGGTTTAAAATGTATATTGCCGACAATCGACTTTGTTGAATATCATCATTTTTTTGTGCCATAACCCAGGGGGGCCGATGAAAAACACGCTCAGCCAGTTGAAAAACAAACTTGTAGAACTGTACCGATGGGAAAAACCCTACCGTGCCCTGCGCAGGCACCTGAACACCATGCCCGTGGGATTTCCCGCCACTCTTTCCGGAGTGGAGCGGCGCCTGCTCAAGGCCATGTTTACAATTGATGAGGCCGGGGTGGCCCTGCATATGGACTACCGGTTTGAATCGTCGGATATGATCTTTGAAAAAGTAAGGGATGAAGATTTTTCAAAAGAGGACCTGGAAGCCCGGCTGTCTGCCATGGAGAAACGGGGCGCCATTTTTTCCATGGAAAAGGACGGGGTGAGGCACTATGCCCTGGTGCCTTTTGTTATCGGCATGTACGAGATGCAGTTGGCCCATATGACTCCCGGCTTCTACCTGGATACCCGGGAGTATATGACCAAGGCCTACGGCATCGAGTACCTGACCACGGCCGTGCCCCAGATGCGGGTGATTCCCGTGGCAAAAAGCGTAACCCCTGAACACAACATCGCCACCTATGACGAGATTCGCGCCATCATCGAAACCACTGACAGACAGATCGGCGTGGCCGAATGCATCTGCCGCAAGGCAAAGGACCTGCTGAGCGAACCCTGTAAAAGGACCGACCGCCGGGAAGTCTGCCTGGGACTTCGGGATTTTCATGACATGTATGCCCGCCACGGCTGGGGCCGGACCATCACCAAAGAGGAGGCCCTGGCCATTCTGGACCAGTCGGAAAAAGACGGCCTGGTCCTGCAGCCTTCCAACGAGCAGGAGCCCCAGTTTATCTGCGCCTGCTGCGGGTGCTGCTGCGGGATCCTGGAGATGATGCGGATCATGCCCCGGCCCGCCGATTTTGCGGCCAGCAATTTTTACGCGGTGCTGGACGATGACGCGTGCAACGGCTGCGGCGTATGCGTCCGCCGGTGCCAGATGGGGGCCATTGAGGTAAAAGAGAAAAAAGCCCGCCTGGATGTGGGCAAATGCATCGGCTGCGGCCTCTGCGTCACCACCTGCAAGACGGGCGCCATCCGGCTGGAGAAGAAAAGCATTCAGACCGTGCCGCCCAGGACCACGGAAGACCTGATGGAGGCCATCATGGCCGGGAAAAAAGGGACGGTGGGCAGGCTGCTGGCTGCCGCAAAAGGAGCCATGGGCCGGAAGGTCTGATGGGGCGGGCGCCTTGATCGGGCTGAGAATAAAAAAGGGGGCGGTGCAAACCGCCCCCTTTTTGCATGGTGCCACGCAGGTGTAAAACGGGCAACGCGTTGCCAGGGCCAACCGCGCCGGCAAATATTTCTGCATCTGCATAATGCCTACCGGCTCCCCCCCTGCTTTTTCTTGCTCTTGCTCGTGCTCCTGATCGAAATAAAAGACGATTACGAGCAAGATAAAACGCATCCGATTTACCCTATTACCGGCAAAATATTGCTGCTTATAACAGCAGAAGTCGATAAAAGGCGATATTTTGCCGTTAACATTGATTTGTCATTGATTTTTATTTTAATCGGCAATATAATTTCTATAAATATTAAAAAATATATTTAAAAGGCAACATAATGCCTTTTATATACATCGGATTAAAGGAGACGCTGCAATGTCCTATAATATCGATTTTTCTTTGGCAAACAGCCGTCAGATTGGAACTGCGCTTGGCGGGCGCATGGAACAGATCAGGCTCTCGCGAAACCTGACACAGTCGCAACTCGCTCAGGATGCCGGCATATCCGTAAGAACGTTACGTAACCTTGAAAAAGGCGAAGGCGTTTCTTTGGACACGTTCATTCGCGTCCTGATCGCGCTGGGCATCCAGCACAACCTCGAAGTCCTTCTGCCGGATCCCTCTGTCAGGCCGGTTGAGCGGATCGGCCTGGGCAAAGAACGCCGGCGCGCACGTCCGGTCCGGAAGGAAGAAAAAACAGCGCAATGGTCATGGGGAGACGGAGGAACCAACGATGATTAGTGACGCGCGGGTCATGCTCTGGGGATCAGATATCGGCGCCGTGACCTGGCTGGAAGACCGGGAAATCGGTGTATTTCAATTTGAGCCCGGTTTCCTGGAAAGTGGCATTCAATTATCACCGTTGATGATGCCCCTTCGCGCTGCCCCGTATGAATTCCCGGCACTGGCCAGACATACATTCAAAGGGCTCCCCGGATTGCTGGCGGATTCTCTGCCCGATAAATTCGGAAATGCAATCATCGATGCATGGCTCGCTGAAACGGGCAGGAATGTGATGGATTTCCATGCCGTGGATCGCCTGTGCTACATCGGCAGGCGCGGTATGGGGGCGCTGGAATTTGAGCCGGCAATTCATGAACTGTCAACTGAACAGCAAAATCTCGAAGTGGACAAGCTGGTAGACCTGGTGAACAAGGTGCTGGATGAACGTGCCGCCATGGGCGGCGCATTTACGGGTGAGGATGACCGAAAAGTCATCGAAGACATTCTTCGCGTCGGGACCTCGGCAGGCGGGGCCCGGGCAAAAGCAATCCTGGCCTGGAATCCGCGGACCAATGAGTTTCGCTCCGGCCAGGTCGATGTCGAAGAAGGCTTTGAATACTGGCTGATGAAGTTTGACGGCATCGCCAACAATCGCGACAACGAACTCGCCGACCCGCAGGGCTACGGCAGAATCGAATACGCCTATTATTTGATGGCCATTGATTGCGGCATCGAAATGACTGCCTGCAGGCTCCACCACGAAGGGGGCCGAAGCCACTTTATGACCAGACGTTTCGACCGCACCGAAAAAGGCGGAAAAATCCATATGCAGTCACTGGGGGCCATGGCCCACTACGACTATAAACAGCCGGCCCGATACGCCTACGAGCAGGCCATTTACGTGATGAAGCGGCTGAAGCTTTCGCAAAAGGAGCTCAATCAACAGGTGCTGCGGACGTTTTTTAATATTATTGCCCGCAACCAGGATGATCATGTGAAAAATATCGCCTTTCTGATGGACCGGCAGGGCCGGTGGCGGCTTTCCCCGGCGTTTGATGTCTGCTATTCCTACAATCCGACCGGCGACTGGACAAACCGGCATCAGATGAGCGTCAACGGCAGGCGGGATAAATTTGTGATAGACGATTTGATTGCCTTTGCCGGTGTTGCCGGCATCAAGAAAAGGCGGGCAAACGAGATGATTGACCATGTCCTGGACAGTGTAAAGAAGTGGCCGGTGTTTGCGGAACAGGCGGAACTCAGCAAAGAGCGTATGCTAAAAATCAAAAACAGCCACAGGCTGACCTTATAGAAAGCGGCGGTGTTTGGCCGCTTTTCCCGAAAAATTATTCTCGCTTCGGCTGCGCTGCAACGGGCACACGGACCACACACGTCATGATTTATAATTTATGTTATGGATCGAAAAGACCATATAAATTACCATATTTTTATATTGACATTCTTTCTTTGCCGACCTAGTATAAAACAATGAAAAAACAATCTGATTTTGATTGGGACGCCAATAAAGACAAGCTAAATCAGGAAAAGCATGGCGTTTCTTTTGCCCTGGCACAACTTGCTTTTCTGGATCCTGACCGTGTTATCCTCGAAGATCTTGAGCACGGTGTTGAAGAGAAACGTTATTACTGTCTTGGCAGGGTTTCTGGTGGCATAATGACCGTTCGATTTACATACAGAAAAAGCAAAATCAGAATTTTTGGCGCCGGATATTGGCGGAAAGGAAAAAAAATATATGAAAGAGAAAATCAAATACACGGATGAGCCCATGGGGAAGGTCAAGGTTATTCCCGATTTTCTCCCATCCCCGGAAGAACTGGCCCTGAAAGACGAAACCGTAAAGGTTACAATTGCGTTAAGCAAAACAAGTGTCGCTTTTTTTAAAAAAGAGGCCCAGAAGTATAACACGCAATATCAGAAAATGATTCGCAGGCTTTTGGATGAATATACAGCCCGCCAATAACGGGTAACATGGGCAACCCCTTGCCCGTGCCCCGAAGGGTAAGCGGTTATAATTTGAAGGAGGAACAATTGCCTCCTCCTGTGCTGCGCACACTGGCAGGTAAGCTGTCAGTGTCCTCCGCAGCAGTATGAATCTCCGCCAGGGAATGACGAAGCAGTCTTGCTCACACCGTGCGTCATTGCGAACGCAGCGAAGCAATCTTTACCATTACACATTGATCTTTCTTAAAGCATTTATCCGTGTACTTTTCTTTAGAAGAAAAGTACCAAAAGAATCGCCCCTGGCAGCTTGGCCACGCCGCAGGCGTGGCTGCCCTTGCTCAAATAATTTTTCGGCGCGGACAGGAACTCATCCCGCTTCGCGGGATTCAAACAGCCTGCCCGCTTTTCCCGAAAAATGATTCTCGCTCGGCTGCGCTGCAATGGGGCTAAAACGTCTGTCTGTGCATTTTTGCATTAACCAAGTCCGTGAAAGCCTTTTTTGCCCTTGGCTTCAGACGTTATGCCCCTATTAAAAAAAACACTTGACACTACACTTATTCTTTGAGATTCTCTAAGTTATAGAAAAAACAACTTAACTTAAGGGGAGATCGTATGGACACATTAAAAGAGCTTCAAAACGAGAAAAATAAAATATTATCGAATATTTCCATGGCAGCCTGTGAGGCGAAAACTGACACTGTGTTGGCAGAAAGTAAAAAATTAGAAAAAATAGAGCATCTCATTTCTTGCCACAAACAAATTACTTCGGAACTTGAAGGGTTAAGAAGGGGCTCCACACAAATAGTGCAACAGAAAACCCGGCGTATTGTGGTCAACTCTGTTAGCGAGTCAAGGTCAACGCAGATGGTTGCCTCAAGAGAGCTTGGGGAACAAATTCGTCATGAATTCTTAAACAAGCGTGAAGCCGAAGGTATTCACCTCCAGTTAATTAAAGGAAAGACAATATTTCGCACTGGGTCAGGAAAGCGGGTTGGTCTTGCTGTTGCCACGGAAAGGCAACCAAATCGCTGGTTCTTAGGTCTTCCAGCTGGTGGTTTTGATAATGCAGTGCTTTTATGCCAGCGCGAAAACGGAGTAGTTATAGACATTCCTCTCCCGGAGCAATTCTTTGAGAAATACGGTAAAGTTTTGAGCGAGTCTAACGGGCAGCTCAAATTTAATGTGGTCAAAAGAGGTAGTGGGGTACTTGTGCAGGTTCCTGGCACTGAAGGGATAAACGGGAAGTCGTTTGCGAGTGACTATTCTTTTCTGTCGTAGTTCGCTCACGATAAAACAACTTGGCGCATAAGTGTGTCGTTGAGTGCGTAAAAACAGGAGAATTCTTGCCATAGCGCCCCACACCAAAACCATTGCCCGTCGAATATAAACTATTGGTATGCCTATTGCAGCGCAGCCGAGCGCAAACGCTTTTTTCGGAAAAAAGCGGGCAGGCACTGTAGGGGCGGCCCGCGGCCGCCCGACTGAGGGGCTACCACAGGGGGTTGCCCCTACAAAAACGCCGCAGGTGAACGAGTTCCTGCCCGCGCCGAAAAAGCGTTTGCGCGAGGGTAGCCGCAGGCCAAGCTGCAGGGCCGGTTCTTTTGGTACTTTTCTTGCCGCCAAGAAAAGTACACGGCCTGCGTCAGGCGGAAATTTCGATTTTTCTGGGCTGGGCTTTTTCCGCCTTGGGCAGGCGCAGCCGAAGCACGCCGTCGTTGAGTTTGGCCTCGATCCGGCTCTGGTCAATGATATCGGACAGGGTGAACTGCCGGTAATACTTGCCCACCTCGTATTCGATAAGGATGTCCTGTTCGTCGGCGTTTTCAAAAGGCGCGATATCGCCGGACAGGGTCAGCACATTGTCCCGAAGATCAATGGTCAGGTCCTTTGATGTCACACCGGGCATATCAGCCAGCAGCGTGATGTCGGCATCGGTTTCAAAAATATCCACCGCCGGTGTAAAAACGGCACCCGGCCGGGTCTGTTCGGGCGTTGCCGCCTCCTGTTTCTCTTTTACCTGAATCTCTTTTTTATCCTTGTCTGTCATTCCTATCCCCTCCTTTCATCGCCTGATGAGTTGGGTAAAAATTTTCAGGGTTTTCAGTTAACGGCTATCTGCCGGGGCTTGGCCGCTTCCGACTTGGGCACGGTGATGGTCAGAATGCCGTTGACCAGGGATGCCTTGATCTTGCCGGCGTCAATGTCGCCGGGCATCTTGACCATTCTGGAAAACCGGCCGGCGTCCCGCTCCCGGCGATGAAATTTGGCGCCCGCGTCCTCCTCCGGGAGTCTGCGTTCCCCGGAAATGGAAAGGCTGTTGCCCGTGGCCTGAATGTCCAAGTCTCCGGCCTTTACGCCCGGCAGCTCGGCCCGCAGGTAAAAATTTTCCTTCCCTTCTGTGAGGTTGATCAGGGGGAAAACCCCGGCACCGGCCAGCCGCTGGCTGCCTTCGATGTTTTCCATGATCCTGCCCAGCTGTCGCCGGATCGGCTCCAACTCGTTCAGGTAGCCCCGAAGCCCCCATCCGGGAAGATCAAAAAGGCGTCTGGTGATCATAGCGTCTCCTCCTTTCGTTGTGGGTTTCACGTATTTGTTATCCTTCGATTTTGATGGTCCGTCCCTGGTGTTCCTTCGTCTTCGGCAGGGTTACCTTCAGTACACCGTTTTTGTATGTGGCCTTGACCCTGGACGGCTCCACATTCGCAGGCAGTTCAATGGACCGGTTGAACGCGCCGTAGGACCGTTCCATAAGATACCGGCCCTTTTTCGTCTCTTTTTTCTCCTGTGTCTTTTCACCGGACAGGGTCAGGTGCCGACCGCTCAGGGACACCTGAATATCCTTTTTATCCATGCCCGGACAATCGGCTTCCACCACGACCTCCCTGTCATTTTCAGTCAGGTCGATCCTGGGGTGCCACTGGCTGGTAAAACTTTGTCCGGACAGCGGGAAAAGAGAATCTTCAAAAAACCAGTCCGGAAAAAAGTTTATGCCTTCACGAACACTTTCAACGGCATCACTTTTTTTTCTTCTCCATGGAATCAGATTGGCCATTTGACTCACCTCCCACTTTAAAAAATATATAGGGTGTTAAATCAAACAGTTATATTTTTGATGAAAAAATAATCACAAAGGCCGGGCTGTCAAGAAGGGTTAAAAAAAAATTTTGCCTTTTGACGGCGCGGCCGGTGCTGTCTGCGAAGAGCGGCGGGAAAACGGTGTACAGGGAAACCGGGTTGACATCCACTGTGTATCTATAAGATGATCATCAAAGTCCGCTTTCCTCTCCCATGCCGAACATTACCGATAATGCTGCCTGGAGTACTAAACGGCAGAAGGGTATGTGCGGACAGCGGCCCGAGGCGTTGACATTCCGTTATCGGGTCCTATCTTAAAATTTCATCAAAAATGTTAACCACTAAAAAGGGGCGCGTTCCATGGATAACCAGCCGGACATGTACCGATGCCAGACCGTCAACTGCGGTTATATCTATAATTCGGACAGGGGCGACAGAAAGGGCAAGATCGAAAAGGGGACCCGGTTTGCCGACCTGCCGGATGACTGGAAGTGCCCGGTGTGCGGGGGCGGAAAGAAGATGTTTGCTCCCATGATCTGACCCGAATATTTCATGAAAATTTTCGACATTGATGAATATTTACATCAGCAGTCGGTTAAAATAAAATTCAGGCGGTTGTTGGAAACACAGTCGGCATTAGCTGCTTGAGGCATTTTACGCCAATTGTATGTCGAAAATTTTCACCCTTCGGGCGAGTCACCTTGGCCGCATCTGCTGTGTTGCAGGCCGCTCGCAGTAGATTAACTACAGCTTCACGTCCTGCGCCTTGCATCTGCGGCCAAATCAACTCGTGAAATATCCGGGCTAATCCGGTGATTGATAACAGGAGCAGCAACAATGACCGATCAGACTGTAGTGGTGCCGTGCAGTCGCTGCGGCGCGAAAAACCGGGTGAAAACCGATCCGGCCGGAAAAACACCGGTGTGTGGAAAATGCAGGGCCCCACTGGTTGGCGGCGGGGCTCCCTCTGCCCCGATTACCGTCTTCGACCGGACCTTTCAGGAGGAAGTGATGACCAGTGCCGTGCCGGTGCTGGTGGACTTCTGGGCTCCCTGGTGCGGGCCGTGCAAAATGGTCGGCCCCATGCTGGAACGGCTGGCCGCAAAATATGCCGGCCGCGTCAAAATCGCCAAACTCAACGTGGACGAAAACCCGGCCACCGCCTCCCGTTACGCGGTGTCCAGCATTCCCACCCTGCTCTTTTTCAAGCAGGGCCAGGTGGCCCAGACCCTTGTGGGGGCCGTGCCTGAAAGCCGGATCGAGGACCAGATCCGGGCACTGCTGGCATAACCCGGCATGCCGCCGGGGTAAAAACCCACCAGAAAAACCGTGTCACGATACAATGGTGTCTGAAAAGTACCGTGATACAGTAAAAAAAGTTTTTATAATTTAAATCAATATGTTACTTTTTTATGCCCGGCCACCTGAAACAGAAAACGGCCGTTGTTTCAAAGGGCATGACCGGATCACACACTGTTTCCTGATGTGATGTAACACCGGTTAATTTTTTAATATATTAATATATCAATTAAAATTATTATTTTTGTCCTGCACTCCCGATTCTGGCACGCAAATTGATAACTACTGTGATTTTAAATTACACGCCTGCGTGCGGGCCTATTATAGGGAGTACAACATGTTAAAGCCTTGTGACACCAACATCAAAGAGCTGTTACGGCTGTCCGAAGAGATGATCTACCTGGCGGCCAAGGGTTACGAAGAACACGAGGACGACGGCTGCGCCATTCTTTACGGGGTGCTGCTGGATTCGGCCCACCAGATTCGAAAGCTGGCTGAAACGGAAATGTGGACCCACATCCAAAAGGGCTGGTGGAAAGAGGGCTGATCCCGGCCTTCTATTCATTTTTATTTATTCATACAGGCGCGTCATGAAATAATATCTTTTTTCATGACGAACGATATCAACCAATAACCGTAAGGAGGAATCATGTCACGCATCAAGGGAACACAGACCGAAAAAAATCTGCTCGCGTCTTTTGCCGGCGAATCCCAGGCCAGAAACCGTTACACCTATTTTGCCGGCCAGGCCAGAAAAGACGGATACGTACAGATCGCCGATATCTTTGAAGAGACCGCCAACCAGGAAAAGGAGCACGCCAAACGGTTTTTCAAGTTTCTTGAGGGCGGCGAGCTGGAGATCACGGCCGCCTTTCCCGCCGGCGTAATCGGCACCACCCTGGAAAACCTTCAGGCCGCGGCCGAGGGCGAGCATTATGAGCAGGCCACCATGTATCCGGAATTTGCCAAAGTGGCCCGGGAGGAAGGGTTTGAGGATATCGCCATCGTGTATGAAAAAATAGCCGTGGCGGAAAAGCAGCATGAAAAACGGTACAGGGACCTGGCCGCCAACATCGAGGCCGGACGGGTATTCAAGCGGGACGAGCCAACCGTATGGCGGTGCCGCAATTGCGGTTATCTTCACGAAGCAACGGCCGCGCCGGAAATGTGCCCGGCCTGCGCCCATCCCCAGGCCCATTTTGAGCTGCTGGGCGAAAACTGGTAGCCCGGGCAGAGCTTCAATCCGCAGGGGCGCGGCCGGCCGCGTCCCTGCTTTAACCGAGCATCTCTGATATATCCGGGTCATTCGACGCCGGGAAAGGAAGAGCGCATGACAGCCAGACTTGAGGTGTATAAGTGCAGGCACTGCGGCAACATCGTGGAAATTTTAAACGGCGGCGGCGCCCCCTTACGCTGCTGCGGCGAAAAGATGGACCTTCAGGTGGAAAACACCGTGGACGCGGCCAAAGAGAAGCATGTGCCGGTGATTGAAAAAATTGACGGCGGCTTTCGGGTGAAAGTGGGCGACGTGGCCCACCCCATGGAGGAGAAGCACTACATTCAATGGATCGAGATCATCGCCGGGGAAAAAGTCTGCCGGCGGTTTTTAAATCCCGGTGACGCGCCCGAGGCGGTCTTCATGATTGACGCCGACACGGTCACCGCAAGGGAGTACTGTAATCTTCACGGGCACTGGAAAGCATAAGGATACCGCGGGATATGCAATTCGATTTCGATACCGATAGCGATTTCGATTTGGATAAACAACCACGGCGCTGTCCGGGCATGTTGCAAACCGGTTTTTTACAATAGCAATGAAAGGTCAAAACATGGCAAAGGCACTGATCGTCTATTCCACCCGCACCGGGGAAACCCAGAAGATCGCCGAACTCATCGCCGAGGGACTCCGGTTTTCAGCGGTGGATGTGACCCTGATGGATGTAAAGGATGTCAAAAAAGCGGCGGACCTGGCCGGTTATGACGCCTATGTGTTCGGCGCGCCCACCTATCACGGGGAGATGACCGCCGGCATGAAAACATTCCTGTTTCTGGCGGAAAAGGCCGAGCTGGCCGGCAAGGTGGGCGGCGCCTTCGGGGCCTTTGGCTGGAGCGGAGAGGCGCCGGAGCGTATTTTTGAGACCATGGCCCGCATCTTCAACATGAACATGGCCGACGGCCCCCTGATGCTCAAATCAAGCAGCCTGGAGGGGGGAATGAAGATGGCCCAGAATTACGGGCGCCAGATCGGCCAGAAAATTACCTGACAATCTGCCGACGGGGAAAAGCGTTTGAATTGCGCGCGTAAAAACGGTAGGATAGGCTCACATCCAATCGCATCAACACCAGACCAAGGACGTGGCTCATGGACCCGTTAATGCTTTCCCGGCTTCAGTTTGCCGCAGCGACCCTGTTTCATTTCATCTTTGTACCGCTCACCCTGGGCCTTGCCGTGCTCATCGCCTTCATGGAGACGCGGTATGCGTGGACCGGGGACAAAACCTACCTGAAAATGGTCAAATTCTGGGGCCGGCTGTTTCTGATCAATTTCGCCCTGGGCGTGGTGACCGGCATCACCCTGGAGTTCCAGTTCGGCACCAACTGGGCCCGCTACTCGGCCTATGTGGGTGACGTGTTCGGCTCCCTGCTGGCCATTGAAGCATCGGTGGCCTTTTTTCTGGAGTCGGTGCTGCTGGGCGTCTGGATCTTCGGCTGGAAAAAGCTCTCCGCCAAGGCCCATGCCGTTGTGATGTGGCTGGTGGCACTGGCCGGCACCTTTTCCGCCGTCTGGATTCTGATCGCCAACGCCTGGATGCAGCACCCGGTGGGCTATGTGATTCGCAACGGCCGGGCCGAGCTGGAAAACTTCTTTGCCGTGGTCACCCAGCCTTTTGCCGTTCTGATGATTCTGCATACCCTCAGCGCCGCCTACATTGTTGCCGCTTTTTTCGTGATGGGCATCAGCGCCTACCATCTTTTGAAAAAACAGCACGTGGAGGTCTTTACCCGTTCCTTTAAAATCGCCCTGGTATTCGGCCTGGTCTTCTCCTTTTTCGAAGTGGCCGAAGGCCACCTGCACGGCGCAGACCTGGCCCACAGCCAGCCGGCCAAGCTGGCGGCCCTGGATGCCCACTGGGAAACATCCGAACGGGCGCCTCTCTATTTTTTCGCCATTCCTGACGAAAAAAACGAGAGAAACGTTCTCGAAATCGGGAAAGTGCCCGGGGGCTTGAGCCTCATGGCCTTTCACGATTTTAACGCCGAAGTAAAGGGATTAAAGGACTTTCCCAAAGATGAACGGCCCCCGGTGCTGATCACCACGGTCTCCTTCAAGATCATGGTGGGCCTGGGGTCACTGTTCTGCCTGCTGACGGCGGTCGGATTTTTCCTGCGCAACCGGCTGGTGGAAACCCCGTGGTACCTGAAAATCATGGTGGCCGCCATTCCCCTGCCCTATATTGCTTCCGAACTGGGCTGGGTGGTGGCCGAGGTGGGCCGCCAGCCCTGGATCGTTTACGGCGTCATGAAAACCGCGAACGCGGTGTCGAGCAATATTTCCGCCGGCCAGGTGGCCGTCTCCCTGGCGGGATTTGTACTGGTGTACGGACTGCTGGGCGCTGTGGGCATCTACCTGATGGTGACTGCCGCAATTAAAGGTCCTGTTGAACTCGAACAAGGAGAGAGGTAATGGAGCTTCAATCCGTATGGTTTTTCCTGTGGGGCCTGCTGTGGGCCGTCTTTTTCATGACCGACGGGTTTGACTTCGGCGTGGGCATTCTCTACCCGTTTTTTGGAAAGACCGAGCAGGACCGACGTGTGATGATCAACGCCCTGGGACCGCTATGGGACGGCAACGAGGTATGGCTCATCACCGCCGGCGGCGTCACCTTTGCCGCCTTTCCCGCGGTGTATGCCATGATGTTCTCCTCACTCTATACACCCCTGATGCTGATCCTGTTTGCCCTGATTTTCCGGGGCGTCTCCTTTGAGTTCCGGGGAAAGGTCGACCACCCGGCCTGGCGGCGGGTGTGGGATATCTGCATTTTTGCCGGCAGCCTGGTTCCGGCCCTGCTGTTCGGTGTCGCCTTTGCCAATATCTTTGCAGGCCTTCCCTTTGACGCCGCCGGCTACCACGGAAACCTCTTTTCGCTGCTCACCCCCTACGGCCTGCTGGGCGGTGCTTTGTTTGTGCTGCTGTTTATCGTGCACGGGGCCCTGTGGCTCTGCATCAAAACAGAGGGGCCGCTCCAGGAACGGGCCGCGGGAACCGCGGCGGTTGCCTGGATCGTGCTGCTGTGCGTGGCGGCCCTGTTTCTGATCGCCTCGGCCTTTGCCACCCCCCTGTATGGCAACTACCTGTCCGCGCCAGCGCTTTTTCTGATCCCGGCAGCAGCAGTGGCGGCCCTGGTGGGGGTGCGGATCTTTATCGCCCGGCGCAACTGGTTTGCGGCCTGGGCCGGCTCGGCGGCCACGATCGTGATGTGCACCTTTTTCGGCATCGCCGGCCTTTATCCCGCCCTGTTTCCATCCAAACTGGATCCGGCCGCCAGCCTGACGGCCTTTAACGCATCGTCCAGTCCACTGACCCTGAAAATCATGCTGGGCGTGGTGCTGGCGGTGATTCCCGTGGTGATCGCCTACCAGGCATGGGCGTACATGCTGTTCAAAGGCAAGGTTATTATTGAGGAGATGGAGTATTAACTGGTTTCCATCCATAAATGGCCTTTTTCCGCAATCTCTGCGTCAAACTGCGGGCTTCCTTGTGCGGCGTACAACAGTACGCCTCCGCGGAACTCCCTTGTTTTCCTTGACCTTGCGAAAAAATTCTCATTTCTGGATTGGAAACGTTTTTCGTACCCTCATAACAGATGACTGGACACTAACTGAAGGGTTCAAGGGTCGAGGGCCAGGGATTCAATTGGAGGCCCTGACCAAAAAAATTACGGAGGAGTGAATGAAAAAACGCAAGTGGTTCTGGCCGGTACTGGCGGCCCTGGTTTTAACGGCCGTGGCGGCCCTGGCGGCTGAAAAAAAAATGGGGGCTCCGAACCTGGTGATTCCCGCCGGCAACAAGGGGGATATTTCCTTTCCCCACGGCACCCACCAGACGGTCCTGGAGGATTGCAACATCTGCCACAGCCTCTTTCCCCAGGAGCCGGGCAGCATCGTCTCCCTGAAGGCGGCCGGCACCCTGCGCAAGATGCAGGTGATGAAGGTATGCCAGGGATGTCACAAAGAGATGACCCAGGCCGGCAAAAAGACCGGGCCGGTTAATTGCAATGACTGCCATCAACAATAACGAAAAAAACACAAGGAGGCATCTGACACCATGGAGGAAAGGAGCAGGCTGAAGGACGGAGAAAAAGGAGTTGTACTGCAGAGAGACAAAGAGACTTACGCTATTGCGCCCCATCTTGCCTGCGGCGTGGTGACGCCGGAGGTCCTGCGCAAACTGGCCGATGCCGCTGACAAATACAATGCCGCGGCCATCAAGGTGACCAGCGCGGCCCGCATCGCCCTGGTGGGGATTCGGCCTGAGGACATCGACAATATCTGGCTGGACCTGGGCATTGCGCCGGGCCATGCCGTTGGCATGTGCGTTCGCAGCGTCAAGGCATGCCCGGGAACGGCCTTCTGCCGCCTGGGCCAGCAGGACAGCCTGGGCATGGGCATGAAGCTGGATGAGATCTACCACGGCATGGATCTGCCCAGTAAAACCAAGATCGGCGTCAGCGGCTGCAAGAACCAGTGCGCGGAAAACTGCATCAAGGATGTGGGCCTCCATGGGACAAAACAGGGATGGGTACTAACCGTGGGCGGCAAAGGCACCAACAGGCCCCGGCTGGCCGATACCCTGATCGAGGGAGTTGCATCCGACGAAGAAGCCCTGGCCCTGGTGGCAAAGGTGATCGATTTTTATAAGGCCAGTGCCGAAAAACCGGAACGCATCGGCGCCATGATCGACCGGATCGGCCTGGATGCGCTGAAGGCGGCAGTCTTGTAAGCGTTGACGCGAACGGCTTTGATACCGATCCCGATAGCGATTTCGATTTCGATTTCGATTTCGATAAAAACCATAAGGAAAGGAGAGTGTGATGGACAAGTATGTATGCGAAGTGTGCGGTTATGTGTATGACCCGGCCGAGGGCGACTCTGAAAACAATATTCCGCCGGGGACCGCGTTTGAGGATCTGCCTGCCGACTGGGAATGCCCGGTCTGCGGCGCCAGCAAGGAAGATTTTGTAAAGCAGGAGTAACCCGGACTTTTCATGAAATATCCGGGCTAACCTGAATACGGGCGGTTTAGACGAAGGAAGGGATACGGCCTGCCGTGTCCCTTTGCCCTTCTCTGCCGGCGCTGATCTTCAGGTCTGCATTTCAGGAAGAGAGGAATACAATGGCGGCATTTGAAATTGCAAAAGGTATTTACAGCGTGGGGGCGGTGGACTGGAACGGGCGGGATTTTCACGGCTACTCCACCCTGGCCGGAACCACCTACAACGCTTTTCTGATTATGGACGAAAAGATTGCCCTGGTGGACACGGTCAAAAGCGGATTTACCGACCAGCTGCTGGCCAACATCGCCCAGGTCGTGGACCCGAAAAAGATCGACCTGGTCATCAGCAATCACACCGAGATGGACCACTCCGGGGGCCTGCCCCGGGTGATGCATTACATCGGTGAAGACAAGCCCCTGTACCTGTCTAAAATGGGCCTCAAAAACCACAGCCTTCACTTCCGGCAGAAGTGGAACTACCAGGTGATGGAAAACGGCCAGGAGCTGAGCCTGGGCAAACGCACCGTGCAGTTTCTTGAAACCCGGATGCTTCACTGGCCGGACAGCATGTTTTCCTATTTAAAGGAAGACCATATTCTTTTTTCCAGTGACGCCTTTGGCCAACACTATGCCGGGCCGGAACGGTTTGATGATGAAATCGGCGACGCCATTTTCCCCCATGCCAAAAAATATTTTGCCAACATCCTGCTGCTCTACACCGAAAAGATCAAAAAACTTCTCGACACCGTGACCCAGATGGGGCTGGAATTTAAAATGATCTGCCCGGATCACGGTATTATCTGGCGGAAAAACCCGGGGGCCATCATCTCGGCCTATGCGCGGTGGAGCGACCATCCGGCTGAAAACAAGGCCGTGGTGGTGTATGACACCATGTGGCACAGCACCCAGGCCATGGCCGAAAAGATCGCCGAGGGACTGGCCGCCGAAGGCGTTGTGGCAACGCCCATGCACCTGCGCGCCACGGACCGCAGCGAAGTAATGACCGAGGTGCTGGATGCCGGGGCCGTGATCGTGGGCTCCCCGACCCTTAACAACAACATGTTCCCAACGGTCATGGACTTTCTGGTTTACATGAAGGGGCTCAAGCCGAAAAACAAGATCGGCGCGGCCTTTGGGTCCTACGGCTGGAGCGGCGAGTCGGTAAAGGACATTCACGACACCCTTGAATCGATGAAGTTTGCCATGCCCGAGCCAGGGTTGAAGGTTCAATATGTGCCGGATGAAGACGGCCTGGCCGCATGCGTGGAATTCGGCCGTCGCATCGCAAAAGCGCTAAAGGCGGGGCAATAAAAATGAAACAGCCGGTGGTGGAGCTGTCGGACTGCATCCTGTGCGAGGTGTGCCGGGAAGTGTGTCCCTCGGTGTTTCGGTTAAACGACGCGGGCTATATCGAGGTGGCCGATCTGGCCGTCTATCCAGAGGCCGAGGTGAATGAGGCCATTGCCAACTGCCCGGCCGGCTGTATCCACTGGGCCTGAACGCGGATATTTCATGAAATTTTTCGACATGGGTTACTTTTTATCATGTGTTGCAATGGATTTCAGGCGTTTTTTGAAAACATAAAATGTTTCGGGCGAGTTGAGGTATTTTACGCCAATTTTATGTCGGAAAATTTCACCCTTCGGGCGAGCCGCCTTGGCCGCATCTGCTGTGTTGCGGGACATTCGCGGTAGATTGACTACAGCTTCATGTCCCGCGCCTTGCATCTGCGGCCAAATCAACTCGTGAAATATCCGGGTTAAAACCGGATAAAATCTTTTTTTGTCCACTGGCGTCTGGAATCTTATGTGGCGCTGTGACCGGGCTAATCCAGGGGCAGACGAATCACAAATGTCGTTCCTTCACCCGGGGAGCTGAAACAATCGATGGTCCCCTGGTGCGCTTCAACAATTGTTTTAACAATCGGCATGCCCAGGCCGGTTCCGCCAAGCCCCTTGGTGGTATAAAACGGCTCAAAAACCCGGGCACGCACCGCTTCATCCATTCCCGCTCCGGAGTCGGCGACGGCAATGACCAGCGCCCCCTCACCCGCCTTTCCTGTAATGGTGATGTGTCCTTCCCCGTTTATGGCGTCCATGCTGTTTTTAATCAGGTTGAGAAACACCTGGCCCATCATGCCGGGATCCACGTTAACCGGCGGCAGCGTTTCCGGCCAGTTCAGTTCAATTTGAACGCCCCGATCCGCCGCCTCTGACTGGTAAACATCAAAAACATCCCGAAGGATCGGCCCCAGCGGCCGTTTCTGCATCTCCAGATCCGGCCGCCTGGCAAACTGCAGGAACCGCTGAATAAAATTTTTCACCCGCCCGGATTCTTTATCCAGTATCCGCAGAATTTTTTCTCCCCTGGGGCTTAACGATTCATTTTTCAGGCCGGCCAGCACCATGTCGGTATTGTTTAAAAAGTTCCCCACTTCATGGGTAACCTTGCTGGAGGCCGTTCCAAGGACCGCCAGATTCTGGGCGTGTGCCAGTGCCCGGGCGGTTTCCACTTCCCGCTGAATATACGCTTTTAACGAATCGGTCATTTCATTAAACGCCTTGCCCAGATCGCCGATTTCGTCTTCCGAGGCAATGCACACTTTCTGGTCCAGGTCTCCATCACCGATAACACGGACCTGGTCATGCAACCGGCGAATCGGCTCCAGCAGGCGCCGAATCCAGACCCAGCCGAGAACAATGGCAATGCCGCACAGGCCCAGGGTCACCAGCGCCGCCCAGTAAGTGTTTCGATACAGGTAGGTAAATATCTCTTTTCTGGGCTGGCTGAGAACGATAATCCAATCCAGGGCGGAGACATAAACGCCAAGATTGTAAATACGCTGACCGTTGTGGTCTTCGGTCCACTCAACCGGGCGGGATGCCGTTCGCAGGGTGTCAACGATCGCGGGGTTTTCCGGCGGCGCCGTCCTGATCACCCGGTCAATCCGCCGGTGACCGATGGTCCGGCCGGACAGATCCATGATATACACCTGGCCGGTCTGCCCCACGTTGATCCCCTCCAGCACGTCCCAGATCGACTTGAGACTCAACTCCGCCCACAAAACCTCCTGGACAACCCCCTGGCGCCGGACCGGCGCCGCCATGTGTACCACCGGGAGATCTTCCCTGGTGACCATCACCCCGGAAACAGCACTCTGCCCGGCCACGGCCCTTGAAAACATGCCCTCGTCCGGGACCGACAGCGGGTCGCCCTCCAGGCTGGTGGTAACGATGGTTTCCCCCCAGGTGGAATAGAGGGACAGGGAAACAAACTGGGGGTTATTGTGCAAAAATGCGGTCAGGGCCATCTGCTGCTGCCATTGGTCCAGCCGGGTGGCGATCATGAGCAGGGCCAGGCTTTCCATGTTGTTCCGGGCGGTTTCCATAAACATCCGAATCTCGCCGGCCGATGTTTTGATAATGTTGCGGTAGTCCTGGGCGATGGTTTTTTGAAAAAAATTAGAACTGGTCACCGACAACACCAGGCCGGTGATGGTGATCGATATAATAATAAAGGGGAGGAAAAGAGCGAGGAACTTGTAGAGCAGCTTATGCTTTATCCTAGGCCTCATGGACGACGATTATAAAGATACCGGAAACCCCTGTAAAGCGATACTTGTGGATTCCGCCGTTTTGAACCGCTTTCCAGTGGCAGTGGAGATCCACTGCCATCAACACGGCCCCGGCGAAAAGACGCGCGCCATATTCCGGCTAAATCCGCCGGACGACAAAGGACGCCGAGCCCAGCACAACCGCCCCTATCATGAGAAACGATTCCGCACTCCAGAAGCTGGATATCACGGCGCCACAGAGGATCGCGCCCAGGTAACATGCGCCTTTGAAGGCGGCCAGAAAAGACATGGCCCTGCCGATGGCAGTCACGGGACTGTTTTGTTGAATCCGGCTTTCCCAGAACAGGTGCATCAGGGTAAAGCCAAAGCCCAGGAGGACCATCAGGCCGGCCAGTTGAGCGATCCCGGCGGCAAAGGGCAGGACAAACATGGTTGCCGCCAGAACCAGAAGTCCTGTGGCCGGCATGTTTTTCCGCTGTAACAGTTCGGAACAGCGGGGCAGCATCAGGGTCGACAAAAAAGCGCCGGCCTGAAAAGCGGACATCATCAGGCCCCATCGGGCGATATCGCCGTTCAAGAGGGTTTTGAACAGCAGCGGCAGCCCCAGGTTGAGCGTGCCGCCGCCCAGGATAACAAGTCCCAGCATAATAAAACAGGCATACAGAGTACCGCCCTGTGCCGATGGTGCCGCGTCCACCGGAAAAACATCCATGCCGGTGGCCCTCTTCTGCCCGTCAACGGCGAGTGTCGATCGCCGGGGGTCCGGCAGGGAAGCCAGTAACAGTGCGGTGCCGGCAAAAATCAGGGCCGCCATGATCAGTGCCCCGGTTTGAGGGGTTTGCGCCAGGAACATGCCGATCAACCAGGGAGACAGGACCGCTCCGCCGATGGCAACCCGCTCATTGACGGCGTTAAACCCTAAAATCCCTTCGCCGGCTATAAACAGGGGCACGGCGGACAGACGGCCGATGGTAAAAAACAGAGAGGCGGAGACAAACAGCAGGTAAACGGTCAGCATCTCCCATCGGGCGGATACCAGGGCAAAGGCACATACCAGCAGGCATTTACACAAGGTTACCAGCATCATCCACCGACCGGGGCCGAACCGGTCCACCCCCTGTCCGGCCAGGGGACTCAGGAATATGGACGGCAGCTGGTGAATCAGGCACAACACCACCAGGCTGGAAATGGCATTGTTCCCCTTAAACACCAGCAGGTCGACCAGAAACAGGGCGATAAACTGGTTGCCGATGTCGGAAAACAGGTCTGCGGCAATAATCCGCCGGGACACCCTCGGCAACGGTTTTTTCATCAGGCGGCATGCTCCTTTAAGGCGTCGATTTCCGCCGCCAGGGCCTTTTCTGCCATTTCCCGGATATAGGCCTCAAGAAACTGCCAATGGGCATCATGCTGGCAGTCAATGCCGGCAAAGTCATTTCCATGGGTCAGGGCCTGAAGCCGACAGCCCCCCATGCATACGGGCAGCAGCGGACACCGGTTCAGACAGGTATCGGGCAGCCGGCGTTTCAGCAACTGGGATTCGGCGATAAAATCGACACCGCCGCCAACATGACCATAGGCCATCTCCCCGTTCTGCAGGCCCGGACAGGGAATAATCGACCCGTCCGTGTCAAACACGAACATGGACCGGAAATCCGACCGGCACAGGCTGGACGGGGCCTGTCGCTCCGACGCGTAACCGTATGCCTCGGCCGTTTTCCTGAGTTGCAGGGCAATTTGCGGATCGCCCATGCCGCAATTAAAATCGCTGCCGCTTCGTTTTTTGATAATGGGGGTAAAACAGACATCGTCAATGTCCAGGTGATGGCGTGCAAAATCATCCAGCATCTCGGGAAAGGTCTCATGATCCCGGCAGCCGCTGTCATACTGGCATTCAATGGTAATGGGCGCCAGTCCGGACACGGAGCGCAGGTTCATGAGAATAATGTCATAGGTGCCCCGCCGGTTTTTGGACGGGCGCAGGCGGTCATGCACCCGGGCCGGGCCGGCCAAGCTCACCCGAATCCCGGTCAACCCCACCCCCATCAACCGGGAGACGATCGACGGTGTCAGCAGGGTGCCATTGGTGGTAATGGTAAACCCGTAGTCAATATTGTGTTTCCGGCAGTAGTGCCAGCGGCGGGCCGCGCTGGCATGAATCACTTCGGGCTGCAGCAGGGGCTCACCGCCCAGGTAGTCGTCCCGGACGTGAAGGGGCCGGCGTTCCCGCATGGTGTTGATGTAAAACTCGTCCATCATCCAGGCGGTCTTGTGGCTCATCTCTTTTGCCTCGGGGTCGATGATGCAGTAGGTGCAACGGTTGTTGCACCTGCGGGTCACCATGACCTTGGACGTCATGGTGGTAAAATCATGCACCTGCTGCTGCTTCCAGCAGTCGAACACCGCGGTTTCATCCACGTCCGCGCCCACCAGCAGGCCCTGTTCGCAAAGCATGGCGACTGTTTCCGGGTCCTGCCCGGGTTCCGCTCCCCCGGCAAGAGACGCCCACGCCTGCCTGTCCGTCAGGACAAAGGCCTGGCTCATGGTGTGGTAGAGGGCTACCAGGGGCTGGTCCCCGTGGGGGCCGCCATCTATGGAAACCTGGACGGTAAACCGGGAGGGTTTGTATGCCTGCATGGCCGCTCCTTTGGTAAAAAGCCCCCGGACATTGACGCTAATGTCCGGGGGCGGGTTAAAAATCTATTACTGCCGAGAAAACGCGGCAAAACCGCAGCACATCATGGCGTGTTTTCGAAAATTGAAGTTGCCGGTCTTTACCACGATCATTCTCTTTTTTGCTTTCATTTGTGTTCTCCTTTTCAAGTTTCAGGTTTCTGTTGCCAGCCAGTTGTAAAATACCAATGGTGATCGATCAGCACGGGAAGATAGCAAGTGTGATGCCAGAGTGCGGGAAAAATCAATTAACCGGAATGTATGAGGATTCTGATTGACAAAAAAGGGGGGCGTCACGCAAGGTGACGATTGACGCCAAGGGTGCTGTCACACGATCACACTGTTATGGTGCGAGTGCGGCCTGCTGCAACCGGTAAATGCCCGGATGTGACAGGCTGAATGGAGAGGAAAGAAAAAATCGCCTGGACATGACGTCAAAAGCGGTTTTCTGAAACAGAAAAGAGCCGGGCTGAAGGGCGGCCAGAAGGCTGTCCGCCTGCACCAGGTATGCTTTTTCAGACGCAAAATCCGGGGCCTGAATGGCCTGGGAAAGCAGGCGGATCACCTCGGGATGGTGGAAGTTTCCTGCCAGGGTTTTTTCCTGTTCATCCGGCAGCCACCCCTTGATCATGGTTTCCGGCTGCCGGTAGGCCCCGGGAAATTCGGTCAGGACCGCCTGGAAATCACTGTTTCCGGAATAGCGGGAGACAATCTCCTTATAGGGCCGGGACTGAACATCCATTCGAATGCCGATATCGTTGAAACAGAGCTGAACATACCGGGCCACTGTTTTTTCCACCTGGGTCTCTTCCGGAACCAGCAGGGTAAAGGCGAACACGCGGCCGTCTTTTACAAGAACACCGTGATCATTGGCTGTCCACCCGGCCTGCTTCATCGTTTCCAGGGCCGCCTGCGGATCATGGGCCAGGGGGGTGAGGCCGGGGTCATGAAAGGGCGAGTCCACGCCCATGGGGCCGGCCGCCACCCGGCCATAGCCATTCAGAATGTTATCCACGATATGCTGCCGGTCAATGGCCTGGGTCAGGGCGCGGCGCACACGGGCGTCGGCAAACAGGGGGGCTCTGGTGTTGTATAAAAGAATGGCATAGTACTCCAGCGTGTAGTGATGAAAATAGAACCGGTCCTGGTACTGGCGGGTGATCTCATAGTTCTTGGGCGAGATCTCCCGGGCAATGTCCGTGGCGCCGGCCAGCAGCCGTGTCCAGGTCTTTTCCGGGTCCGGCTGGTAGTAAAAGGTCACGCCGTCCAGCGCCGGCCGGCCGGCATGGTAATTCTCATTGGCCGTCAGAACAACTTGCCGCTCCCCATCCCTCGAGGCAAAAACAAAGGGGCCGGAACCAACGGGCAAACAACTTTCAACTGGCTCTGCCGGCCGATGCGGCATGATTTCAACGGACCATATCTTCTGCATAAAGCCCGGATCATCATGGTTAAGACACAGGTTGAGGGTGTGATCCGAGGGAATGGCAATCTCTTTTATTGCTTCCATCAAACCCGGCTGTATGTTGGCCAGCACTGCTTGCAGGGAATACCGCACATCATCGGCTGTCACCGGCTGGTGATCGTGAAAAAACGCGTCGGCCCGCAGGCCAATGGTCCAGGTGCGGGCCGGCCGGTCATAGGACCAGGATGTGGCCAGGTCCGGCTGAAGCCGGCCCTGTTCGTCCGGTACAAACAGGTAGCTGTAGAGCAGGGGGAAAATCATGGTGGACCCGGAAACATCAACTTCAGAGGGGTCCAGAGAGAGAAACGGGGCGGCCACGTCAAAGCGAAGAATGTTGTCCCGGGGCTGGGCGGGGGGCTGGGAAACCGCATCCCCTTTCTGGCAGGCCGCCACAGCCAGGACCATGATCAGCAGCCCGATCACCAGGGGGAAAAATTTTTTCATATTATGATTACTAAAAAACAAACCGCACTCCGCCCTCAACCCACCGGCCCGGCTGGGGCCAGACACTGCGATAGACATAATCGGCATCAAACAGGTTGTGAACGGCGCCGAACAGTTCCGGGTGGCCGAACTTTTCGGCCAGCGGCAACCGCGCCTTGATCAGGTAGTCGAACACAAACACCTGGTCCCTGGTTTCCGGATAGGATGAGTTATGATCGGTGTAGTCTCCGTGCAGGGTCTGGGTCAGCCACTGCCAGGTATGGACGGCTGCCACCTGGTACTGAAGACGGGGGATGTCAGGAAGGGTTTCTCCGGTCCGCCTGTCCTCAACATCCGTGAAGGTCCCAAAAGCGGACAGGCGCAGCCCCGGACCGGCCTTCAGCACCACTCCACCGGTCACGCCCCGGCGAATCACCTGGTCGATATTGACGTATTGAAGCCTGTCCATGTCCGGCTGAATCAGGTTCCTGACATGGGAGTAGAATCCATTGATTTCAAACCGCAGCCATGACATCGCCTGGAGTTCAGCGCCCAGCTGGTAGTTTACGGCGGTTTCCGGCTCCAGGCCGGGATTGCCGCCGAAGGGGTCGTTGAGCCAGGCCGGCGGCGGCGCGGAAAACCCGCGGGCCACCTGGGCCCGGACAAGGGCACGGTCATTCCATAACCGGTAGACCAGTCCCGCTGAAGGGCTCACCTGTGAGCCGAAATACCGGTTATCGTCATACCGCAATCCGGCGTTCACCGATATGCGTTGCCAGCGCAGGGTGTCATTGATATATGCCGCCCAGTTGCCGGTATCATAGTCCCGGGCGTAATTGTGCCACTGGTACCAGCCCCAGTCACCGTCAACACCCATGTTCAGCGTGTGGGAAGTTGTGGGCGTGTATGTTACACGGGCGCTGGCGCCCCAGCTTTCTTCCTGGTAATCGTTATAGGTTTCCCGGTGATCGGCATAGACATCTTCAATCAGGGCTTCAAATTCATGATGCCGGGTTTCCAGGACCAGGGACAGGGTGTCGGCCGGAAAGGTTTCCAGCAGGAGCCGCTGGTAGGAGCGCGACTGATTCATGTCGTCCCAGAAATCAGGATACCCGATCACCGGGTCTTCCCTGTGGCCGTCATCAAAACTGCAGGCAAGGTTCAAACGGCTGGTATCGCCGGCAGCATAATTGATTTTGGCATACACGGCGGTCTGGTCATATCGGGAAAAATCGACAAACCCGTCGCTTTCATCCATGGCCAGGGAAACAAAATATCCACAACGGTCAGCGGTGCCCAGTATTTCCGCCCGGCCCCGGAAGGTCTCCGCCTCCCCGTATGAGGCCTGGACCTCGGTTGACAACGGTTCCTGAGTGTCCGGTTCCCGGGTGATAATGTTGATGACCCCGCCCAGCGATGAGCCCCAGGCGGAAGAGGCGGCCCCCTGATACACTTCGATCCGGTCAATGGCGCCGACCGGAATAAAGGAAAAGTCGGTCATGGGGTTGGCCTGCAGGTTGAGGGGAACACCGTCCTGATACACGGCCACGTGCCGTATTTCCGACCCCTGGATGCGAACAGTGGCCTGGCCGCCGATGCCGCCGCCGGACTCCACGTACACGCCGGGGACAAACTGCAAAACTTCGGCGGCGGTGGCCGCCGGCATGGCAGCGATATCCTCCCGGGTGATGACCGTGATGTGGGTTGCCACGTCCTGTTCAGGCAGGTCGCTGCGGGTGGCGGAAACGACCATGTCGGCCAGGTGGACGGCCGGGGTATCCGGAGGCGGGGGCTGCTGCTCTTCTTCGGCCACGGCATACCCGAGAAACACAACCAGTAACAGTATGTTGCAAACCAGGAGAATCGAGTAATGACAACGCATTTCCATGATCCGGTCCAGTCCGTTTGTGAGATTCAGCCCGATTCGTTCAGCGTTTTTACCGGATATGCCAAAAGAGTGTCCCTATACAGAGGCCTCGGTATCTGTCTCGATATCCTCTATGTTATATTTTTTTACTTTTTCGATCAGTGTTTTGCGGCTGATACCCAGGTGTTCAGCGGCCCGGGTTTTATTAAAATGCTCCTTTTTCAGGGCCAGGCCGATTAAATATTTTTCCATCTCCTTGAGGTTCAGGTTGGAGATATTAAAAGGCTCCCGGGCAATAAACGGCAGGTGAGCCGTGGTGATCATGGGGTCCCGGCAGGTAATCACCGCCCGCTCCATCACATTCACCAGCTCGCGAACGTTCCCCGGCCAGTCATACAGGCCCAGAGCGGTCATGGCCGGTTCCGAGATGCCCCGGACCGACCGGTTGTATGCTTTTCGAAAATGGGCAAGGTAATATTCCGCGAGCAGGGGTATGTCGCTTTTCCGTTCCCGCAGGGGAGGTATTTCAATGGTGTACACGTTCAGCCGGTACAACAGGTCCTGCCGGAACTGCCCCTCCGCCACAAGAGTTTCCAGGCGGGTATTGGTGGCGGCCAGTACGCGAAAATCCGAAGAGATGGTGGTTGTTCCGCCGACACGGCTGAAGTCATGGGTTTCCAGTACGCGCAACAGCTTGGATTGCAGGGCGGCCGGGGCGTTGCTGATCTCATCCAGAAACAGCGTTCCCTTGTCCGCGATTTCAAAAAGTCCTTTCTTATGGACAACCGCGTCGGTAAACGCCCCCTTTTCATGACCGAACAGTTCGCTTTCCAGTACGCCGGCAGCGAACTCGTTACAGTTGACCGCGAAAAAGCCCCGTTTCCCGCGGTCGCTCAGTTCATGAATGGACCGGGCCACCAGTTCTTTTCCGGTGCCGGTTTCACCGTAGATCAGAACCGTTACCGGCAGCTCCGCCACGTCGTTAATAGCCTGAAATACCTGTTGCATGCCCGGTGTCCGGCCGATAAATGCGGTGGCGGTATTCAATCGCAGTGATTTTTCGGTACGCAGGGATTCGATCTCTTTTAACCGGCGCCTTTTTTCAAGGGCTTCCCGCACCGTCACCCAGAACAGATCCAGTTTTTTGTCAATGGGCTTTTCAAAATAATGATAGGCGCCCCGGTGAACAGCGGCGATGGCCTTTTCCAGGGAGCCATAAGCCGTCACCAGGATGAAGGGGATGTCCGGATTGATATCCTGAATGGCCGCCAGCAGTTCGTTGCCATCCATCTCCGGCATCTGGACGTCTGAGATAACCAGGTCGACCGTGCTCTTTTTTAAAAAATCCAGGGCTGCCCTGGCCGAGGTGAATGGGAAAACATCATAGGCCTCGGTCTCCGGCAGACACAGAAACAGATCGATAAAGTTCTCGTTATCGTCAACCAGGAGTATTTTAGGCTTATCCATATGACTGCGTAAAATATCATATCAAACCGGGGTTGTCGATACAGAGAGTATTGTCGACAATATTAACCCGGATTAAGGACATGAATAAGAATCGTGTCAAAACGTTACACCCAAGCTGCCCGGCTTTGTAATAAATCGTTACAGATGGAATCAAAGCCAATCCGAATGAAATTAATATAAATAAGATTCAATATGTTATAAATTCAGCAATACCCCCTGAACCGGCACACTTTTTGCCATAAATATATAAGTCTGTTTTTAAAAACCAGGCACTACGTACACTGGATTCATTCCGGTGAGATCCGGCCGATGGAGACTGATGTCAATGGTATGTAAAAACGAACATCCGTGCCAGGGAACCGTACTGATTGTTGATGACAGTACCACCAACTGCGAGCTGTGTCAGATATACCTGGAGTTGGAGGGGTTCCGGGTACATATCGCGAAAAACGGCCATCAAGGGCTCAGCACCATTCGGCAGCTGCATCCGGATGTGGTGCTGCTCGATATTATGATGCCGATCATGGATGGCTTTCAGATGCTTGAGCGATTGCGGGACGATCCGGTTACGCGGGATATCCCCGTACTGGTCCACTCGGTTCGCAACGAAACCCGGGCAGTGGTAAAAGCGCTGCAGATGGGCGCCAATGATTTTCTGAAAAAACCGTTTGACGTCAGCGAACTGATCGTTCGCGTCAAAAAACTGGTAGCCGCTAAACAGGCACAGGACGAACTCCGCGTTGCTTCCGAAGCGCTGGTGAAGCGGCAACAGATCATTGATGTGGCCTTGAAAAAATTGAAGCGGGATGCCGAGGCATTTAGAAACGGTTGCAAAACAGACGACATTAACACGCCGGCCGCCACCAGTGCCGCCTTTACGCCGGGGGAGGATATGACTGGCGCTGAACAGGTCCTGCACCTGGTTAATCGGATTTTGGAACTAAACCGTTACAGCCTGGGCGGACTTGAGACGACCTCCGCCTGATAAAGACAGGCCATTGTTTTATCCAATGGCCTTTTTCACTCAAGACCGGCATCGTGCACGGCGGCCGGTTTTTGTCCCGCGGTGACAATCAGAAACAGCTGAAAAAGGTGCTCATGAAGACCGAAAAGAGAAAACATCTGCGACTTGAAATCCCCGGCGCCTATATTCAGTATAAACAACAGGGAGCCCGACGACCGTTCAACCCGTGGAGCACTCAAAGCGACCTGATTAACATCAGCAGGGTCGGCCTCTGTTTTGTCGATAACGACATACTCCGGATCGGCGATAAACTCGTTTCCCAACTTTTTCTGCCGAATGGAGTATGCTGGCCCCTGAAGGGAGAAGTGATCTGGAAAGCGAATCACGACGACAACAAGTCCGCGGTGGGCGTGGCGTTCGATTCAGCAAAGAACACGGATGAGTTTGAAGCCAGGGGCATCAGTACCGACACCATTAAAAAAATCGCCGCCCTGCACAACGCGGCCCATATCGTCATGGCCCACTGCCTGGGGTTTTCCACTGAATACGCGAAACTTTTTCCCAACGGGAACGGAGAGTATAAAATCGATTTCGCCGGGGACACCCTGATGGCCGTTCCACTGATGATCGGCGATATATCCCCGACGCTGTTTTCTTTTTATCACGATAAACCGCGTTCCGTGGTCGAAAATATTGCCAGGCACGTCTGTCACATTCTGCTCTCCGGGGACATCACCGAAAGCATCACATGGCAGGCGGATTTCACCGTGAACAATATCCAGATCCGCCTGAGCGCATCAGACCTCGCCCGGGCCGCCGCCATTGCAGAGCATTTTTCCATTGACCTGGATGCTGAAACAAAATTTCTTTACGCATGCCTGAAAGACGAACTCTTCTGGACGCCGATTGCGCAACTGGCCAAAACGCTCCTGGCCAATGAAAGCCGGCGGGTCTCCAGCAACGAGATTCAGCAGGTCCTTCTGGAATGGGGCCTGTGGAAATTTCTCGCGGATTAACATGGTGGGGTTGTTCCCGGCAAAAACCGCCTTGGATATTACTGGCCGGACATTGAAAAGGGGCACCTGTGAACATAGAAACCGACAAAAGAAAATATCTGCGTTTTGAAATTCCCGATGCCTATATTCAGTATAAGAAGCAGGGTGTCTGGGGAACCATCAACGCATGGAGCGATAAGAGCGACCTGATCAATATCAGCAGGGGCGGTCTCTGTTTTGTCGGTCCCGAAATGCTCCAGATAGGAGATAAAATCGTCTCACAGCTTTTTTTGCCAAACGGGAAAAGTTGGCCGCTGAATGGGGAAGTGGTCTGGAAAGGAAATTACAATGGCCGTGAATCAGCGGTCGGCGTGCGATTTGACGCAGTAAAGAACGTATATGAATTTGACGCCAGAGGCATCGATATCAGCGCCGTCAAAAGAATCGCCGCTCTGCACGACGCAGCCCATATCGTCATGGCCTGTTTTCTTGGGTTCTTCACTGAATACGCCATACTTTTTTCCAACGGCAACGGGGAATATAAAATCGACTTCGGCGAAAATGCATTGATGGCGATTCCGTTGATGATCGGCGATATCTCCCCTGACCTGTTCGCTTTTTACCATGACAAATCCCGTTCTGAGGTTGAAAACATTGCCAAGTGCGTCTGCTATATATTGATCGCCGGGGGCATCGCTGAAAACATCGCCCGGCATGGTGATGCCGCTCCCGGCACCACCCCGGCTCACCTGAGCGGTTCGGACCTCGCCCGGGCCGCCGCCATTGCCGAACATTTTTTCATCGATCTGATTATCGAAACCAAATTCCTTTATGCCTGCCTGAAAGACGCGCGCTTCTGGGCGCCGATTGAGCAACTGGCCGATACACTTCTGGCCAACGAGAACCAGCGGATATCAAGGGACCGGATTCAACAGGTCCTGCTGGCGTCCGGGGGATGGGAGTTCCTTGCGAATTAATTGGAAGAGGATATGGATGTTTCAAATGAATTTATTTAAATATCAGGCCATGATAATTAATCGAGTCTCCTCTGTCCTGGTGCTGACCTTCTTTTGCGTGGCCGTTTTTTCTCCGCAGTTGCATGCTGATGAATACAATACCGACCCGGGTGCCTACGTTCTCAAAAAGTTCGAATCACACGACATCGTATTGCTCGGTATTATATATAAACAGTCAGAAATGCTTAACTTTGTCTCAACGACAATACCCGAACTCGCCGATGCCGATGTGTCGTATGTTTGCCTGGGGATATCATCAGAACAACAGGACAGGGTTAATCATTATATCCAGACGGGAGGGGGGCTCTTGGAAATCCAGATAAACGCCTCCATGAACTGCCAGGGCTACCGGCGAATCCTGGAAACCATGGGAAGGCTGCATAAAACGATTACCCTTTGTACAATCGGCCTTCCCGACACCAGCTTGAAAGACGGGATCAGCCGTGATGAATACATGGCCCAGGGCATTATAAGATTATATAGGGATAACCCGGGACAAAAAATACTGGTTGTTCTTGGAAACCTGTATGTGTTTAAAAAATTGCCCTGGAACGAAAAAGACGTCGCACATCATAAGTCCGTTGTTGAGTACCTGCAACATGCCCTTCCAGGGGCCCGGATATTTTCTATCGGCCAGGTAAACGGTCATACCCCCGGCCCCTGTAATTTCAACAAAGTCTTTTCCCCGACAGAGGGACCCGTTGCCTTTGATTGCACCCGCTTTTCGGGCTGGAGACTCGAAAAACCGGATGCCGTTGCCCGCGAAACAATGGAGGTAAACGAGGCGTTCGATGGAGTGATTGTTTATTGATGCACTTTGCCTTGTAAAAAAGTTTTTGAGTGTTCAAGTATTCTCCCGTACAAGCCGGGAGCCAGGAGTAGAAGGAGGAGAAGGGGAGTCCGGAGTATTTTGGCAAAAAGGCGTGATTTTTTGTTTGAATGGAGTACAAGGTGTGCGAGGCCGGGGGGAATACCCCCGGCCTTTCACCATTAATAGGCGAGGGGGGCAGATTACGGGGCTGAAGGTGTGAGAACGGGAAACCAGCCGGTCACGTCCATGGACTCACCGGTATCCTTGTTCTTGATCTCGCGCACCTGAAAAATCCAACTGTTGCCGTCCACGGTGTCCAGAAGGATGGCGTAGACGGCGGAAAAGCCGGATACAAAGAGCTGAAACCGGGCCGTTTCCGGCTTTTTGATTTCAGGCCGGTCCCACACCAGCATTTCAATCCAGTGCACATCGCCGGCCGGGGTCTGAATCAATTGATAGACCTGGCCTGTGTACCGGTCGAGTTTAAAAAACCACCTGGCGGCCGTCTCCGACTGAAGCACCTCGTAACGGGCATTATCCGGCAGCACGGTTTTATAATGGGTGACAGCCCTTACTGTCTCCGGCACCTCTGACGTTTCCTGGGCTGCCCATGCGTAAGTGCCATAAAGAAAACACAACACGAACAGGCAGGCCGTCCTTGGTGAAAAAAATGCATTGTTCATGGGTTACCTCGCAAAAGAACTATCAAATGATCGCGGCACCGGCCGGCAGTCAGGCGCGGGGCTGTTTCCGGGTTCTGGATTTCAGTGCCGCGTGGGCCGCCGCCAGCCGGGCCACCGGCACGCGAAAGGGTGAACAGGAAACGTAATCCAGCCCCAGTTCATGGCACAGGGCGATGGATTCCGGATCGCCGCCGTGCTCTCCGCAAATGCCGCACTCCAGGTCGGGCCGGGTCTTTCGTCCCTTGGTGACCGCAATACGCATGAGTTCGCCAACGCCGTCCCGGTCCAGGGTGGCAAAAGGATTGTCCGGCAGAATGTCCTGGTTCAGGTAACTCATCAGGAACCCGGATTCGGCATCGTCCCGGGAGATGCCGAAAGTGGTCTGGGTCAGGTCGTTGGTGCCGAAGGAGAAAAACTCCGCATGGACCGCGATCTGGTCGGCAGTCATGGCGGCCCGGGGCAGTTCGATCATGGTGCCGAATTTATAGTCGATGGTGATGCCCTGCTCAGCCATGACTTTTTTAGCCGTTTCTTCAAGCACCTCCCGCTGGCGCTTGAGTTCGTTGGCGTGGGTGGTGAGGGGGATCATGATCTTGGGGAAGACGCGAATGCCTTCGCGGGTTACTTCGCAGGCCGCTTCAAAAAGCGCCCGAACCTGCATGCCGGTCAGCTCGGGAATCTGAATGCCCAGCCGAACACCGCGAAGCCCCAGCATGGGGTTTTGCTCGCGCAGCTGAACGGCCCGTTGCCGGATGCGTTCCTTGCCCCGGATCTGTTGCAGCAGGCTGTCGATATCCGCCATGTTGGTCGCGTGGTTGACACGCATTTTCAGATCGGCCAGCTCGTTGATCAGGTCCACCAGGTCGGGCATGAACTCGTGAAGCGGCGGGTCGATCAGACGAATGATGACCGGCAGCCCGTCCATAACCCGGAACAGGCCTGCAAAGTCCTCGCGCTGAAAAGGAAGCAGGGCCGCAAGGGCCTCGCGGCGGTCAAAGGGAAGCGTGGCCATGATCATCTTCTGGATGTGGGGCAGGCGCTCGCTTTCGAAAAACATGTGCTCGGTCCGGCACAGGCCGATGCCCCGGGCCCCGTATTCCCGGGCCCGGCCGGCGTCGACCGGGTAGTCGGCGTTGGCCATCACATCCAGGGAGCGAATCTGGTCGGCCCAGTCGAGCAGCTTGATCAGCCATGGATCCTTGATGTCGGGTTCCATGGTTTTGATCTGGCCGATAAAAATTTCACCGGTATTGCCGTCCAGGGAAAGCCAGTCGCCTTCCTGAAGCGTTAAGTCCCCCACCGTCATGCGCCGTTTGACCAGGTCGATCTGCAGGGCCGACACTCCGACCACGGCCGGCTTGCCGAATTGGCGGGCCACCAGGGCCGCATGACTGGTGCGGCCGCCGCGGCTGGTAATGATGCCGTTGGCCGCCAGCATGCCATGCACATCATCGGGCTTGGTTTCAGGCCTTACCATTAGCACCTGGCGGCCCTGTTCCCTGGCCCAGGTCTCGGCCAGGTCCGCTTCGAACACCACCTTTCCCACGGCGGCACCGGGAGAGACGTTCAGTCCCCGGGCCAGCACCTTGCCTCCGGCCCTGGCCTCGGCCACAGCCTGGTTGTCAAACTGGGGATGAAGAAAAAAGTCGATCTGGCCGGGAGAGACTCTTGCCACCGCCTCCTCTTTTGTGATCCGTCCCTCCTCGACCATGTCTACGGCGATACGCACCGCCGCCTGTGCCGTGCGTTTGCCATCCCGGGTCTGCAGCATCCAGAGTTTCCCTTTTTCAATGGTAAACTCCATGTCCTGCATATCGCGATAGTGATTTTCCAGTATTTTTGCGATCTCCTGCAACTGCCGGTAACTTTCCGGCATTTCCGCGGCCAGTTGGTCGATGCCCCGTGTCATTCGGATGCCGGCTACCACGTCCTCACCCTGGGCGTTGACCAGATAGTCCCCCTCCAGTCCCGGTTCTCCGGTGGCGCCGTTGCGGGTCATGGCCACACCGGTGGCGCAGTCATTCCCCATATTGCCGAAGACCATGGTGACGATATTAACCGCCGTGCCCAGGTCGTGGGCAATGCCTGCAGCGTTTCGGTAATCCACTGCCCTGCGGCCGTTCCAGCTTTTGAAAACCGCTTCGGTGGCCATCTTGAGCTGCTCCACCGGGTCCTGGGGGAAATCGATCTGGGTATGGCTGTGAAAAATGGTTTTAAACTGTTCCGTGACAGACTGCCACTGTTCGGCCGTCAATTCAGTATCGGTCGAGACCCCGGCCCTTTGCCTGGCCCTGTCAATAGCTGATTCAAAGGGCTCGTCCGGAACCCCCATGACCACGGCCCCGAACATCTGGATCAACCGGCGGTATGCGTCGTAGACAAAACGAGGATCCTGGGTCAGGCGGATCATGCCCTGGGCGGTCTCGTCGTTTAAGCCGATGTTGAGCACGGTATCCATCATGCCGGGCATGGAAAATTTGGCGCCGGAACGGCAGGAGACCAGCAAGGGGTTTTCACTGTCCCCAAAGGTCTTTCCGGTGTTTTTCTCGATGGCCAGCAGGGCGCGCAGCTCCTGGTCCCACATATCATCCGGGAAAACACCGCCGCCCGCCAAATAGGCGTTGCAGGCCTCTGTGGTGACGGTAAAACCCGGCGGCACGGGCACGCCGAGGCGCTGCATGTCCGCCAGGTTGGCGCCCTTGCCGCCGAACAGTCCCCGAACGGCCTCCCAGTTATTACCAACTTCGGCCATGGCCTGATCCAGTTCGTCAAAAAGATAGACCCATTTTTTTGTTTTCATGGTTTCCTCAAGTTGTTTTGGTGAAAAAAGGCAAACGCGCAACCAAGAGCAGATGGCAGTATAGCAAACAGGTGATGCTTGTCAAACCGCCGCCTGCCCTGACGAAACCCGGCTGAGCAGACCCAGTAGACAGTTCCGGCCGGCCCGGCAAGTGCATTGACTTTTATAAGAAACATCATTACAACCGGACAGATTCAGGACAACCTTCAGGAAAACGGCAGGCAGTCACATGGCGTTATCAGACGCGGCACTTTTGGAAAAATACCGGCACCAGGCCGACATGCTGGCCAACCGGGCCAAAAAGCAGTACCGGCATTTGAAGAAGCGGTTTGCCCGGCAGAACATTGAGGTGTTCCGCATCTACGACTGGGACATCCCCGAGATCCGGGCCGTGGTGGACTGGTATGCCGGTCACCTGGTGGTGGGCGAGTACACGCGCAAGCAGTCCACGCCGGACTGGCTGCCCATGATGGGCGCCGCGGTGGCAAAGGCCCTGGAGGTGCCGCCAACAAAAATTCACCTGAAGGCCCGGCGCACCGGCACCCAGGGACAAAAGCGCTACGAACGGCTGGCCCGTACCGAGCGAAAAATCGTGATGTCGGAACGGGATTTCAAATTTTACGTCAACCTGGACGACTACGTGGACACCGGCCTGTTTTCCGACCATCGGGATACCCGGCAGATGGTACGGGACATGACGCGGGATGGGGATTTTTTAAACCTGTTCTGCTACTCGGGCACCTTTACCTGTTACGCGGCCCGGGGCGGGGCTAGGTCCACAACGTCGGTGGACCGTTCCCGCACCGCCATTCGGTGGGCTCGGGAGAACCTGGCGTTAAACAGCATTCCCGCAAAGGGCCACACCCTGGTCCAGGCCCATGTGTTCGACTTTCTGGAAAAAGCGGCCGCGGATGCCCGGCGTTTTGACCTGGCAATCGTGGATCCCCCCTCATTTGCCACCAGCCGGGACGGGGCCCACAACATGGACATTTTAAAAGACCACCCCCGGCTGCTGGAAATGACCGCGGCCCTGATGAAACCCGGCGCCGTCATTCTCTTTTCCACCAACCACCAGGCCTTTGTCCCCCGCATGGAGCGGCTCGGCGTGGCCGACATTCAGGAGATCACATCGACCACGATTCCCGAGGATTACCGCAACCGGAAAACCCCGATTCACCGATGCTGGAAAATTACGGTATCGCCATGACACTCTGCATGGCCCCCATCCGGGGCATCACCGACCATGTCTTCCGCACCGCCTTTGCCGAGCACTTCGGCGGGTTTGACTCGGCCGTAGCCCCTTTTATTTCCAGCCGGAAAGACAGAAAGATCAAGAACGCCCACCTGCGGGACCTGCTGCCTGAAAACAACCGTCGGCTGCCGGTGGTGCCCCAGATCCTGAGCAACAGCGCCGACGATTTTGTCTATCTGGCCGACCATCTGTACGATCTGGGGTATTCGGTGGCAAACTGGAACCTGGGGTGCCCCTATCCCATGGTGGCTAAAAAATACCGGGGCGCGGGATTGCTGCCCCACGCGGACCGGATCGCAGGGTTTCTCGACACCGTCATGTCCCGCATGAAGGGCGGTCTTTCCATAAAAATCCGGCTGGGGTGGGCGGATACAACAGAGCTGATGGGGCTGCTGCCGGTGCTGGGAGCATATCCCCTGGCCGAGCTGATCGTGCATCCGCGCACCGGGATCCAACGGTATGAAGGCACCGTTGACCTGGCGGCCTTTGAGCAGGTGCTGGAGAACACCGACCTCCCGGTCATGTACAACGGCGACATTCAGACTGTTGCGGATTTTTCATACCTGTCCGGCCGATTCAAGGCGGTGGACCGGTGGATGATCGGACGGGGCTGCCTGACCGACCCGTTTCTGCCGGCAGCCATTGGGGGCGGCAAGCAGCCGGAGGAAAAAGAAAAGGTGGCCCGAATGCGGGATTTTCACGACGACCTGATGGCCCGTTACGCCGTCCGCTTAAACGGGCCGGTCCATCTGCTGGACCGGATGAAGGGGCTGTGGTGCTATTTCATCCTGCTTTTTGAAGCGCCGGACAAATCCGCCAAATCGATTTTCAAGGCAAAAGAGATCGCCGCCTACCAGGACCATGTGGCCCGGTTTTTTGATGCCGGGCCCCGAATCGCCGAGAAGCGACCTACTTTTTTTTGACTTTCTCATGGGCCGGCACACCGAACACTTTTTTGTAGGAGCGGCAGGCCGGGCAGAGCTGCTCTTCGAGCTTTACAAACCCATAAAGAACCCCCTCCCCTTTTTCCCGTGCCCGGGTACAGATCGGACAGGTGTCCTTGCAGAAGGAGGCCATTTTTGTCGTTGCTTTTCCATGTTTCATGATCGGTTCCTCTGTGAAAGGGTTTTTTCCTTATTTATCCAAATCCAGATCGGGATCGGGATCGAAACTTTCAAACACCATCAATCATCTGTCGCTTCGTGTCCTTCCAAATCTTCACTCTCTTCGTATGAAACACCCGGCCAAATTTGATGGATCTATAAAAAGCCAAAATCCAGGCGGCTTCGTAAAAAGTTCAAGTTCAAGGCGTCGCAAATTCCGAGGAATGAGGCGTACTTGTCGTACGCCGCAGTGACGAGGAATGCAGCGCAACGCAGAAATTGGGCTTTTTACGAAGCCGTCTAGGGTTTCTTTGCCGTTATAATCCCCGAGTCGGTAGGGCCGGCATAAGACAGTCGCTCCACGTCGGTAAACCCGGCCCCCCTCAGCATCAGGGTCAGTTCCCGGTTGGTGTAGGCCCGTCCCTCGGCGGTACCGGTCAGCATGTTCAGCGAGAACAGAACCGGGAACAGGGGGGCGGTGCGGTTTTCTTCAAGAATCAGGTCATGGACCGCCACCATGCCCCCGGGATCAAGAACCCGGTAAACCTTCTCGAGAAGCCGCGAACAGGTGTCCGGCCCTTCACCATGAAGAATGTGGGACATCCATACCGCGTCATAGGTGCCGGGTAAATCTTCGTTCACATAATCACCCGCCAGAAAGTGGACCCGGCCGGTCATGTTAAACCGTTCAATGGCCTGCATGGCCAGGGGTTGGGACGAAGGAAGATCAAGCACCCATGCCGACAGGTCCGGGTTGGTTTTACAGAAAGCAATGGCATACATGCCGGCCCCTCCGCCCAGGTCCAGCAGTGCCCGCCGGCCCGAGAGCTTTACATGACCTGCCAGCCGGGGCGCCATGAGCATGGCCGTGGTGGACATGGCGTTGATAAAAGCCTCCCGGACAGCCGGATCGCCAAAGGCAAGTGTGGTCCGTACCGGCTTGCCCGTGGCCACACTCCTGTCAAGCTGCTGCCACGATTCCATCAGAAAATGGTGGTGCAGAATCATGTGTCCGATATACTCCGGGGAAGCGGCAGACAGAAATCGGGCTCCGGCCGATGTATTGGCGAACCGGTCATCATTCTTTGTCACCAGTTTCATGGCGGCCAGGGCGTTTAACAGCCGGGCCGTGCCGTCACTGTCCGCCCGAATCCGGTCAGCCAGGGTTTCAGCGGTGAGGGAGTCATCGCCGATAACGGTAAACAGGTCCAGCTTGACTGCTGCGTGCAGCACGCACGATCGCCAGTAATAACCTGACATCCCCAGCAGACTTCCGGGATTCCAGTTACCTTCCATGGTTTTCTTCCTCTCCGTAATCTTTCAGCCGGTAGTTTTTTAGGTTATCTTACTCGTGCTCTTGCTCGTGATCGTGCTTTTACGGCGATTGCAATTCGATCAAGATTAAGAGTACGATCACGAGTAAGATTTAAGAGGTTGCGCATGCCATATTACAACCCCCCGTGCAGCAGCACGCCGCCTTCCACGGCAACCACCTGGCCGGTCATGTACGCCGAGGCATCAGAGGCCAGGTAGAGCATCAGGCCGGTCATGTCGTCGGGCACGGCCACCCGGCCCAGGGGAAAGGCCTGGCCGATCTCCTGAATCTGTTTTTCCCTTTCATCTTCCGGCAGAAAAGCGAACAGCCCTTCAAACAGCTTGGTGCGCGTGGCGCCCGGCGCAATGGCATTGACCCGGATCTTGTGAGGCGCCAGCTCCAGGGCCATGGAGCGGGTGGCCATGTTCACGCCGGCCTTGGAGATCGAATAGATGCCCACCTGGGCCTGGGGCGAAAACCCGTCAATAGAGGAGACGTTGATAATAGAGCCGCCGGCGCCCTTTTCTTTCATGACCCGCGCCACGGCCTGGCTCAGGAAATAGAGCCCCTTGAGGTTGAGGCTGAGGATCGAGTCCCACAGTTTTTCCTGGGCTTCCAGAATGGTGGCATAGGCCGGGCTGGTGGCCGCGTTGTTGACCAGAATGTCGACTTTCCCGAATTCGGCAACCACCTGTTCAACAATGGCTGGGATCTGGTCCATGCGGCCCACGTGAGCCGCTACGGGCAGGCACTTTCGCCCCTTTGCCCGAATCTCTTCGGCCACGGGGGCCAGGTTTTCCATCTTGCGACTGACAATGGCCACGTCGGCCCCGGCATCGGCAAAGGCCAGGGCCGTGGCCCGGCCGATGCCCATGGAACCGCCTGTCACCAGGGCCGTCTTTTTCTCCAGTGAAAACAGCTTAGGAATATCCATAAAATTTCCTTATATGTATTTTTAAAAATCGTCTCTATTGTTAGCACCCGGGACCGGGGCCTTCCAAAAAATATCCGGGCTGAGCGGCTTTGTAAAAAGTTCAAGATCAAGGTGTCCTGACGCAGAGATTGCGAAAAAAGGCCATTTATACTAGCCCGGATATTTCATGAAAATTTTCGACATAAAATTGGCACAAAAAGCCTCAAGTCGTTCATGACAGTTTGTATTTTCAAAAACGCTTGAAATAAAATACTGTGCCTTATGTAAAAAGTTACAAATGTCGAAAAATTTCATGAAATATTCTGGCTAGTTGAACCATACGTAGTCCGTAAAGATATGCCCGAAAACCAGGGGCCACAGGTTGCGCATGGCCAGAAACGCGATGCCGTTGAACAGGCCGAAAACATAGGTGGCCAGCAGGTTGGAAGGCCCTCCCTCCCAGTGCACCATGGCAAAGACCAGCGGTGAAAAAACCATATAGACCACGGCCGGCCGCGCAAAAAACCGCGACACCCGGTGAATGAACCCCCGAAAGTAAAGCTCTTCCACGATGCCCGCGCTCAGGCTGAAATAGAGGGAGACCACCACCTTCATGACGCCCCTGGTGGGCACGATGGTTTCATACTGGAAGTAAGGGGCAGAGGGCAGCAGCGCCTCGAAAAACTTATAAGTATGCTTGTAGACCCACAGGTTGACCGGACAGAAAATCACGCACAGAACGACCACAAGCAGAAGATTCTTTTGTCCGAAAATCCGGGCGTCCAGACCCAGGTCGGCAAGGCTCAGCCCGTTTCGACCGGCCACGGAAAAGACCAGTACAGGGATCAGCACCCAGGAGACCAGCTCAAAGCTCCAGTAGGCAACAGCGCTTGCGTGAATCAGGGAATTGACCCAGCCGTTGATCAGAAAGGGCACAATGCCCAGACAGAGCAGCAGCAGGTAGAGGTGTTTCTGGCGGTTCTGGTCCAATTCCGGCTCCGGAAATGAGTTGTCGGATTGCTCACACTATCTTTTATTCCATTGAAATGTCAACGGGAAAGACTGAACCTTATCTTGCGCTCAGCCGGTCCATGGCCGTCTGCATAAGCCGTTTAAGCAGGTCCTGGTAGTCGATGCCCGCGGCCCGGGCCGACATGGGAAAATAGGAGGTCATGGAGCGTTCCGGCGGAATCATGCCCGGCGGCGAGTTGACATCAATAATGTAGGGGTTGCCCGCCCTGTCGCACCGCAGGTCGATGCGGCACCAGTCGCAAAGGCCCAGGGCCTTCCATGCGGCCCGAACAGTCTTCTCCAGCCGGTCTTTTAAGGCCGGTTCCACAGGGGCCGGGCAGAGCAGATGATGGGACTCGGTCTGCTCTTCAAATATCCACTTGACCTCAAGAGAATCGATGCGGGCATAGCCTTCGGGCAGGCGTGAAAAATCCGGTTCGATGACCGGAAAAATCTCCGGCGGATTTCCCATCATGGGAATGGAAAATTCCCTGCCCTCCAGAAAGGGCTGAACCAGGGCCGGCTCGCCAAAGGTGGCCATCACCCGGCCCACCTGGCGGTAAAGGGCCGCCTCATCGTGCACCACGCTGTCGGATGTGATGCCGGCCGAAGAGCCCTGGGCCACGGGCTTTACGATCAGGGGAAAGACCAGGCCGCTTTCCAGGGGCTCGTTGCCCGTCTCAAACACTTGGGAACAAAGCACGGGCACGTTACAGGCGGACAGCACCTGCTGCATGCGGGCCTTGTCCAGGATCAGGGCCTGGGTCAGGGGGCCGGAGCCGGTGTAGGGAAGCCGAAGCATCTCCAGCATGGCCGGCACCTGGGCATACCGGGCCCGGCCGTGAATACCCATGGCGTAGTTGAAAACCATGTCGATGCGGCTCCGATCCTCGTACAGCTTTATATAAGCATCCGGGTCGGCTTCAATGGGAATCACGTCAAACCCGCAGCCGCGCAGGTGGGCCGTCATAGCCGCAATGGTTTCCGGATCATCAAAATCGGTCTCGATCTGGGTTTCCGGCCGGTCAGGGTCGGGATACTGGTGACGGACGTTATAAAGGAAGGCCAATTTCATATCTGTTTACCTGGTTCCTTGTTAATCTTACTCTTAATCTTGATCCCCACCATCGAAATCGCTATCGCTATCGGGATCGGTATCGGCTTTTCCCGGGTCATTGCGAGGAGCAAAGCGACGAAGCAGTCCTGACATACGTGTGTCATCACGCCGCAGGCCCGACTGCGCTGCAACGGGCGAAGGGTCAATACTTTTCTGCCTGGCTCCCTCCACAACCTAAAGGTCTGGGAAGAGATTCTAACGTCTGCGGTTCGCTGTGGCGCGGCTTGCCTGAGCGTAGCGAAGATTTGTAAGCCGTGGACATCAGCTACAACGCTTTGTTCTACGATTATTTCTTTTTCTTTCGTTGAACTGGTTCTATAAAGCCAATCAATTGTTTCTTTCCCTTTGGCTTTGGACTATCGATAAGTTTCCTTATTTCATGAATCAATTCAATTAGAATTTCGTCATGATCGCTTACACGTTTTTCTAGTTCAATGAATTTCCTTGATAATTGTTCATTTTTCAGTGCCATTTCACGGAGCTTGATAAAAGTCCTGACGATAAATACACTCATTTTGTTCGCTTGAGATGAGTTCAGAATATTTGCCGCTTGTAAGGCTCCGTGTTCAGTAAAAACTAATGGAAGTTTTCGGCGGCCGCCCCAATCGGAACTTGATGTCGCAAATTGCGATTTCAAGTTTTCGAATTCATCTTTGGTTAATTGGAACATAAAATCGTCCGGGAATTTATCAATGTTGCGGCGAACTTGCTCGTTTAGGCGTCTGGTCTCTACGCCATATAGTGCCGCCAAATCGGAATCAAGTATAACTTTTTCTCCCCGTACAACTATAATAATATTTAATATTTTTTCTTCAGGAATAAGATTCTCAGATTTCTTTGGCATAATTTATGTGCTCAAATTATTCATCGTAGAACATTAATATTATTGCGATTCGTTTTTTTCGACCGGAAAAATATCCCCTGAAGCATTTAATACAATTGAAACTGGATTGTCAATATATGAAAAGTCAAAATAAAATAAGCATGTTGGCATCCAGACGATAAGCTATTTATATATAGACGGGTACGGGAGGGTCGTCGTGCGGGGCATGAAAGTTTATAGAAGCGTGGTCTGCCGTTTGGGTTGCCGCACTGGGGTGCGGCGCTCCCGGGTTGGCCCGTGGCACCCATCAAAAAACGGAGCAAAGAACAGCCGGTTTCGATACCGATCCCGATACCGATACCGATACCGATACCGATTTCGAGGGCGGCTCTCCTATAGTGACAGCTTTGCCCCGATGCGCAGGATCAGATTGTAGAGGCCCGGCGAAAGGCGCTTCAAGTACCACTGGGCCCACGCTTCGGGCCCCACCGGCACCAGGGCCTTGTTCTTTCGAACGCCCTTAAGCACCGCCTTTGCCACCCGTTCCGGAGGCCAGCCGAACCGCTGGTAGAAGGCGACCATCTTTTCCTGGTCGGCCTTGGCGCCGGGCAGCAGGGTGGATTTGCCGTCCCTCACGATATTGGTGTTGATAAAACCGGGGCAGATGGTGGTTACGCCGATGTTGTGACGGTGCAGCTCGGCCCTCAGCAGCTCCAGGTAACCGGCCACGGCGAACTTGGAGGCGGTGTAGGCTCCCAGGCCGGGCAGGCCGGAATAGCTGGCCGCGCTGGCCGTCACCACGATATGACCGGAATGTTGCTTGATCATGTGAGGCAGGAAAAAACCCACGCTGTAAACCACGTGCCAGAAGTTGACGGCCATCACCTTTTCAAAATCTTCCATGGGAAAGATTTCCAGGGGGCCGCCGTAGCCGATACCCGCGTTGGCGTGCAGCACATCCACCCGGCCGTGTGTGTCGATCACAAACCGGCTCAGGTCTTCCAGTTGGGCCTTGTCGGCCACGTCCACCACCCGGGAAGAGAGCCTTGCGCCCATTTGCGCAAGCTCGTTTTCAACCGTTGTCAGCCTTTCGGCGTGAACATCGGTAATCACCACGCAGGCCCCCTCTTTTGCAAAGGCATGGGCCGCGGCCCGGCCGATGCCGGACCCCGCGCCGGTGATAACTACAACCTTGTCTTTCAGTTCACGAATCCCGGGCATGGCGAAATCCTCCTTCCGACTGGTTTTATTGTTGAATCAACCATGCACCGGTTGTAAAAAGCAAGTCAAGAGGAAAATGGTTCCAGCCTTTTTTCACCATCCGTTGCTTGATAAAAAAGACGATATACCCTATTGTCAGCCTGATATCCGGATATTGACCGACCCTGGGGGCGGTCATGTCGACAATAATACTCTCGTAAAAAGTCTATTTGGGATGGCAAAGTAAAAAGTTCAAGATCAAGGCGCCGCAAATCCCGAGGAATGAGGCGTACTTGTCGTACGCCGCAGTGACGAGGGGTGCAGCGCAACGAAGATATTGGGCTTTTTACGAAGCCATCAACAATGATTGAGAACACCTGCGCAGGTGGCAAGGACCATTCCCGGTGAACCAGAAAACAGACAAAGACGACCTGACGGTCATCTCCACCCACATCAACGCCGACTTTGACGCCATTGCGTCGGTGCTGGCGGCCCAGAAGCTTTATCCCGGCTCCATCGTGGTGCTGCCCGGCTCCAGCGAAAAAAACCTGCGCAACTTTTTCATCAACTCCATGGCCTACCTGTTCAACATGAGCGATATCGGGGACCTGGACGGGGCAAAAGTCTCCCGGCTGGTGCTGGTGGACACCAGCCAGAAGGACCGCATCGGAAAAGTGGCCGACCTGCTGGCCAACCCGGGCCTGGAGGTCCATGTATACGACCACCATCCGGCCGCCGACGGCGACGTGGCCGCCGACCTTCGGGTATATGAGGCCACCGGCGCCACGGTGTCGATTCTTGCCCGAATGCTGAAGGAAAAGGATATTCCCATCTCCCCGGACGAGGCCACGGTGATGTGCCTGGGCATCTATGAGGACACCGGCAGCTTCACCTTTACCTCCACCACGCCCAGGGACTTTGCCGCCGCCTCCTTTTTCCTTGAAAAGGGGGCCAGCATCAACACCATCGCCAACATCGTCTCCCGGGAGATGACCCCGGAGCAGGTGGGCATTCTGAACAACATGATCAACAACTCCCGGACCCACAAGATCAACGGCATGGACGTGACCCTTGCCTCCATCTACACCGAGGAGTATGTGCCCGACTTTGCCTTTCTGGTTCACAAGATGCAGAAGATGAAGGGCATAAACGTATTGTTCGCCCTGGCCCAGATGGGCAACAAGGTCTATATCGTGGGCCGCTCCAAGGCGGACGAGGTGGACGCGGGCCAGATTCTGAACCCCTTTGGCGGCGGCGGCCACCCCTTTGCCGCGTCGGCCAGCATCAAGCACATGGCCCTGCCCCAGGTGGAGCAGGAGCTGCTGGCCATTCTGCGCATGCAGGTCCGGAAAAACACAATGGCAAAAGAGATCATGTCCACGCCGGTGATCGCGGCCACCCCGGACATCTCCTGCCGGGCCGCCGGAGAGCTTTTGACCCGTTACAACATCAACGCCCTGCTGGTCACCGAGGAGCCGGAGGCCAGGGGCAGGCTGCTGGGGTTCATCACGCGCCAGGTGATAGAAAAAATCCTCTATCACAAGCTGGAGGAAGCGCCGGTAAGCGAATACATGAACACCGACCTCTCCCTGGCCGGGCCCGACGACGAGCTGGCCGATATTCAACGCAAGATCATCGAAAACAGCCAGCGCCTGCTGCCGGTGGTGGAAAACGGGGCCGTCATCGGCGTGATCACCCGTACCGACCTGCTCAACACCCTGGTCTACCAGCGGGAGACGGGCAACCAGCGACAGCCGGCCCCCACCCAGATTCAGGCCCATCCCAAGACCCGGGACATCAAACGGATGATGGGCGAACGCCTGGCCCCCCCCGTTCTGGACATTCTCAGGAGCGCGGGCAACACCGCGGCGGAGCTGGGGTACAGCGCCTATGTAGTGGGCGGGTTTGTGCGGGACCTGTTTCTTTCCCGATCCACCGAGGATGTGGACATCGTCATCGAAGGCGACGGCATCGCCTTTGCCAGGGAGTTTGCCGGCCGGATGAAGGCCCGGGTCCACTACTACAAAAAATTCGGTACCGCGGTGATCACCTTTGCCGACGGTTCCAAGATCGACGTGGCCTCGGCCCGGCTGGAGTATTACCAGTTTCCCGCGGCCCTGCCCACCGTGGAAATGAGCTCCATCAAGCTGGATCTGTTCCGCCGGGACTTTACCATCAATACCCTGGCCGTGTGCCTCAATCCCGACAAATTCGGCCTGCTGGTGGATTTTTTCTCGGCCCAGCGGGACATCAAGGAAAAAACCATCCGCGTGCTGCACAGCCTGAGTTTCGTGGAAGACCCCACCCGCATCTTCCGGGCCGTGCGGTTTGAGCAGCGGTTCGGGTTTACCATCGGCAAGATGACCGAGGGGCTGATCAAAAACGCCGTCAAAATGGATTTCTTCCGGCGCCTGAGCGGTCACCGGGTCTTTGGCGAGCTGCGGCAGATCCTGGAAGAGGACGATCCGGTGCCGGCCATTGAGCGGCTGGCCGAGTTCGACCTGCTGATCTCCCTGCACGAGGCCCTGAGAATCGACAAAAAAACCGTGGCCGCGCTCCACGCCACCCGGGAGGTGGTGTCGTGGTACGACCTGCTGTTTGTGGACAAGCCCTACATGAAATGGATGGTCTACCTGATGGTCCTGATGCGGGGCATGGCCCAGCAGACCACCGAGGATCTGTGCGACCGGCTGGAGCTGCCCCCCCGCCACCGGGAAATGGCCGACTCCGGCCGGCGCGAAGCAGACACCTTTCTCCACTGGATTCAGCGCAATCCGGGGATAAAAAACAGTGAACTCTACCAGCGGCTGTCAGGCTTCAAGGTGGAACAAGAGCTTTATGTCATGTCCGTGACCGACAGCGACACCGTGAAAAAACACATCTCCCGCTACATCCTGACCCTGCAGCATGTCCAGCCACTGATCAAGGGCAAAGACTTAAACGAAATCGGCATCGCCCCGGGCCCTCTCTACAGCGAGATTTTAAGAAAAATCCTCTACGCCCGGCTGGATGAAAAGGTCCGCACACGGGAGGACGAACTGGAATTTGCCATGCGCTACGCAAAGGACCCCGAGGGCTGGTGGAAACGCAGGTAGTGTACTTTTCTTGGCGGCAAGAAAAGTACCAAAAGAACCGCGCCCTGCAGCTTGGCCTGCGGCTGCCCTCGCGCAAACGCTTTTTTCGGCGCGGGCAGGAACTCACCCCGCTTCGCAGGGTTCAGACAGCCTGCCCGCTGTTTTCCGAAAAAACCATTCGCGCTCGGCGGCGCTGCAATGGGCGGGGACACACCGTTTCCGTCATGGCGAGGCGTGAAACGACGAAGCAATCTGATCATACGAGGAACGGCTGAAGGAGATTGCTTCGCTCCCTGCGGTCGCTCGCAATGGCGAATGGGACGGTCGGGTATTTTTTGCGTCCTTTGCGGTGAATTTTAATTTTAATATTTTTCTAAGATTAAGGGCATTAACTGGTATGTTTGAAACGATCAACCGGATTGTAATCATGGCCCTGCCCGTGCTGTTTGCCGTGGGCATTCACGAGGCGGCCCACGGGTTTGCCGCCTGGAAAATGGGGGACAACACCGCAGCCGCGGCCGGCCGCATCACCTTAAATCCCCTGCGCCACATCGACATTGTGGGGTCCATCATTCTGCCCCTGATGCTGGTGCTTGCCAGGGCCCCTTTTGTGTTCGGCTATGCCAAACCCGTACCCATCAACCCGGGCCTGTTCCGGGAATACAAAAAAGGGGTGATCGTGGTCTCCCTGGCCGGCATCTGCGCCAACCTGGCCTGCCTGGCCGCCTCGGGCCTCCTGTTTCGCCTGGTGCTGGCCGGTGCCCAGGCATGGGCCCCGGCCGGCTCCCCGGCCGCCATGGTGGCGTCTGAAATCCTGCTGCTGCTCTGGTTTTCCGTGCTGATCAACGCGGTGCTGGCCGTGTTCAACATGATTCCGCTTCCGCCCCTGGACGGCAGCCGGGTGATCACCGTGTTCCTGCCCCTGCACATCCAAAAACGGGTTGCATCCATGGAGCGCTTCGGTATAATGATCCTTCTGTTTTTATTTATTATTAAGGCGGATGTGGTCTTTCGGGTGATTGACGCCCTGATCACCCCGCTGGTCGTCCTGGCCCTGGGCCAGGACGGTGTTGCGCTGATGGCGGGTTTCTGATTCGACAACGGCATACGGAGCGGTAATGAGCGGGAAAAAAAGGATATTAAGCGGCATGCGGCCCACGGGCCCGCTGCATCTGGGCAACCTGCACGGCGCCTTGAACCAGTGGGTGGCCCTTCAGGACGAGTACGAATGTTTCTATTTCGTGGCCGACTGGCATGCGTTGACCAGCAACTACGAAGACCCGGTGGGGCTTGACGAATTTACCCTGGAGATGGCTGCGGACTGGCTTGCCGCCGGCCTGTCGCCGGAAAAAAGCACCCTGTTTGTCCAGTCCCATGTCAAGGAGCATGCCGAGCTGTTTCTGATTCTCTCCATGATCACCCCCCTCTCCTGGCTGGAGCGCAACCCCACCTATAAGGACCAGATGGCCCAGCTGGTGGGAAAAGATGTCTCCACCTTCGGGTTTCTGGGCTACCCCGTGTTGCAGGCCGCGGACATCATCATGTACCTGGCCGACGCGGTGCCCGTTGGGGAAGACCAGATTCCCCACGTGGAGATCACCCGGGAGATCGCCCGGCGGTTCAACCACCTGTACGGCCCGGTGTTCCGGGAACCCCAGGCCCTGCTGACAAAAGCAACGGCCCGTATCCTGGGCATCGACCGCCGCAAGATGAGCAAGAGCTACGACAACGCCATCTATCTGGGCGACCCGCCGGAAACCATTGCCGAACGCACCAGTCGCATGATCACCGACCCCCAGCGGGCCAGAAAAAGCGACCCCGGCGACCCCGGCGTGTGCAACGTGTTCGAGTTTCACAGGCTTTACACCGACCCCGGCCGGGTAAAAGAGATTGATGCCGGGTGCCGGTCGGCGGCCCTGGGATGCGTGGAATGCAAAAAGAACCTGGCCGTCTCCCTGGCCGACGGGCTTGCCCCCATCCGCGAAAAGCGGGCCCATTACATGGAGCGGCCCGACCAGGTGAAACAGATTCTGGCCGACGGCACCCAAAAGGCCAGAACCGTTGCCCGGCAGACCATGGAGGCGGTGCGGACCGGGGTACGGCTGTGATTGAAACGGTTTCGGAAAAAAGGCGGGCCATGCACCAGGACGACACCTACAAGGTCAAGACCGACATCTTTGAAGGCCCCATGGACCTGCTGGTGCACCTCATCAAGAAAAACGAGGTGAGCATCTACGACATTCCCATTGCCGACATCACCCGCCAGTTCCTGGAATACATCGAGTGGCTGAAGCTGATGAACATCGACGTGGCCGGCGATTTTCTCTACATGGCGGCCATTCTCACCAACATCAAGTCCCGCACCCTGCTCCCCTCCCACAACGGGCCGGATGATGACGAGGACCCGCGCATGGAGATCACCCGGGCACTTGAAGAGTACCTGCAGATCAAAAACGCGGCCGAGACCTTAAGCAGCCGGGACATTCTCAATGAAGACACGTTTGTGCGGCCCACGGACAGAAAGGCCCTGACCGCCGAGGCAGATGACGGCATGATCGTGGTAGGGCTGTTTGAGTTGATTGACGCGTTTCAGAACATACTGGACCGGCTGCCGGCCTCCACTACCCTCTCCCTGTCCGCCGAAGGCATTTCCATAAAGGAGCGCATCTCCCAGATCGTGGACATTCTCGAGAAAAACCGATCGGTCACCTTTGACCAGCTGTTTGAGGATAGCCGTACAAAAAGCGATATCGTGGTCACCTTTCTGGCCCTGCTGGAAATGGTGAAACTGAGCATTGTCGCCGTTCGGCAGCATACGCACAACGGCGTGATAAGGCTGTTTTACCAATGAACCTCACAGAACTGAAAAACATCATTGAAAGCCTGCTGTTCGTGACCGACACGCCGCTGAGCCCGTCAGCCGTCAAGAAGGTGGTCACGGACAGCGACATTGGCGACATTCGCCAAGCCCTGGCCGAGTTGAAGGCGGAGTATGAGGCCCGGCAGGGCGGTTTTGTCCTGAGCGAGGTGGCCGATGGCTACCAGTTCCGCACCCGGAGCGCTTACAAGGAATGGATCAAGCGCATGTTCAAACCGCCGCCCACCCGGCTGGGCAAGGCGGCCCTGGAAACCCTGGCCATCATCGCCTATCACCAGCCGGTGATCCGGGCCGACGTGGAAAAGATCCGGGGCGTGGACTCCGGCGCCATTCTGCGCACCCTGCTGGAGCGCAAACTGATCCGCATTCTGGGAAAGAAAGAAATTCCCGGACGGCCCCTGATCTATGCCACCACCCAGCGCTTTTTAGAGGTGTTCAACCTGCGCAGCCTGCGGGACATGCCCACCCTTAAGGAGATTCAGGACTTTGCCCGAAGCGACGACGACGAAATGGAACCACCCCTGGTGGAGATCGACGTTGCCGAATTCGAGGAACCGGGGCCGGACAGCACAAACAGTGAAATGACGGAAAGCGATACACCGACTGACGAGGCCCCGGTTGACGAGACCCCTGCCGACGAGCCCCCGGCGGAGACCTCATCAGCAGAGGATACGCTGGAAGACGACGCTCCCGCCACGGAAGATCTGTCCGCGGTTGACATGCCGGCGCCGCCGGACCGGAAAACCGGCACCCCGGAACCGGCGGACGAGGCGGAGGAAGCGGCCAAAATGCCGGCCACGGCACCTGAAGCCGACGAAACCGACCCGCCGTATTCGACGCCGGCCGGGGAAAAAGAAAACGGTGATTTTGAAAATGATGCTTGACCTTGGAGCAACTATTATTTATTTATAGGAGTACGCTGGGCGGCGGTAAACATTCAGCTCCCGGCCAAAGGACCCGGACCGGGAAAAAGTCGGGGCCTTGATAGATGGGCGGTTAACTCAGCGGGAGAGTGCCACCTTCACACGGTGGAAGCCACTGGTTCAAATCCAGTACCGCCCACCATCACTTCCCCGGGCCACTCGGAAACCATCGGCCCTCCTGAACAGGAGAAACGCACATGCTGGAATCCAAATACCTGAAAGACAATATTCAGAACATTCAAAAATTAATGAGCATCCCTGCGTTGAAGCACTTTGAAACGCGCAACCTGGCCAAAATCCTTCGGTTGAGCAAAATCCGGGAGTACGACGACGGCGAGGTGATCATCAAGGAAGGGGATGTGGATCCCTGGCTCTACTTCCTGCTGACCGGTAATATCGTTATCAAAAAACGGGGTATTGAGATCACCCGGATCAACACCATCGGCGAAATATTCGGCGAGATGCGGATCATCGACGATGAGGGCCGGTCCGCCGATGTCTATGCAGACGGCCACACGATCTGCCTGGCGGTAAACACTTCGGCCCACAAGCATTACGCGTCCGGCGCCAGCACCGACAAGGAAGAGACCTTAGACTTTGTCCTGCTGCTTTACCGTATCTTCGCCGAGTACATGAGCGCCCGGCTGCGGCTCACCAACACCGAACTGATCAAGGCCAAGATGGAGGCGGGCAAGCTTCGAAAAAAACTTCAGGGACAATAGCCGATGGTTTCCTGCCGCCACAATCCCTTATGAAGCCCCGATTACCGCACGAAAAAAAGACCGTCTCCTTTTCAAGGGAGGCGGTCAATGTTTTTTTTCACATTCTCACCCGGTGCAACCTCCGCTGCGCCCACTGTTACATCAACCCCGACCAGCACGGTGCCGATACCCTGCCCCTGGAAACCATTTGCCGGTGGCTGGAGGCCTTCTCCCCGGCCACTCGCAGGGCCAACCTTATTCTCCTTGGCGGAGAGCCCACCCTGCACCCGGATCTTGCCCTCGCCGCGGCCCATGCCCGAAAAATCGGCTATGATTCGATCACCATCGACACCAACGGCTACCTGTTCAACGACATACTTGACAAAACCGGCCCCGACACCATCGACTACATCAGCTTTTCCCTGGACGGGGCCACACCGGAAACCAACGACGCCATTCGGGGAAAAGGAAGTTATGAAGCCTGCCTGGCCGGCATTCAAAAAGCCAGTGCCAAAGGGTTTGCCACCAGCCTGATCTATACGGTCAGCACGGCCAACCTGCACGAACTGTCTGCCATGCCCGACCTGGCCCGCCGGCTGGGCCTTTCCAGACTGTTTATCCAGGTGCTGGGGATTCGCGGCAAATCAGCCGGGGACACCACGGCCCGGAAAGACATGGGCCAGGTGTCCAGAAAACAATGGCAGAACGAGGTGCCGGCCGCGGCTCAGGCCGTTGCCGATCACGGTATCATCGTCACCTATCCAAAAGTGTTTTTAGAAGAGGGGGAAGTGTTCGAATGCGCCGGCCGGGTGGCGGACAACTATTTTATATTTCCCAACGGCCGGGTCTACCGGTGCCCCCTGTGCGAGGACTTCCCCATTCACGGCCTGGCCTTTGAAAACGACCGGCTGGTTGAAACCCCGCGCATCAACGAGGCCGACCTGTTTGAGCTGGACATTGCCGAAGGGTGCGTGATGAACCGGCTGGTGCAGCCGGGCAACCTTTCCTACCGGCCCGACGGCCGGCCCGAATACCGCATCGCCTGCTGCCTGTTAAAAGAAGAGGTGCGGCCCGGAAAGCCGGGCCGCACCTCTATCTGAGTGTCTCAGGGGGTTTCGGGTTAGAAGTAATAACCGAAGTTGATGTTGCCCCGGTATTCCCACGCATTGGTGGTGTTGGCGCCGAACCGGTTGCTGGACCAGGCCGGGCCGGGGCTGGTGCCGTATCCCACCTCGTTGCCCACAAAGTCGTTGCCGTTGGAAAAGGCCAGATCGGTATAAATATACCAGCCGCCGTTGGCCCAGGCCGCCCCGACCACCGCCATCTCGCTGTCGTTGAAACCGCTTTCCGTCTTCATGATGGAGCTGTATTCCACGTAGGGCAGCACGTAGTCCAGCCATTCCACCTGGGGCGTATCAATTTTATAGCTCAGGGAGACCGCGGGGATATAGGCCTCGGCCGCGATCAGGGTGGGAAAATCAAAGGCCCCCATCTGCACCAGCTTGTCGGTGCCCAGGGGCTGGGCCGCGTCCACATCATAATTGTAATAGGTGAGCTGGGGCGCCAGCTTGAAGTTCCCCATGGTGGCCACGGCGTGGACCGATGCCGCCATGTGGTCCCCGTCGTCCTGAATGCCGTTGCTCTCCAGCATCCCGTACTGCAACGACGCGCCGATATCAGTGGAGACACTGTCCCCCGCAACGGTATAAATTGCCCGGACGTTGAACTGGTGACGCTCCTCGTATCCCTGGCCGGTCTCATCCACCACGTCATAAGAGTAGCGTACGCTGTCTTTTGAAAAATTGGCGCCGTTGTGGGTACCTTCGTCGGAAACATAATAACCAAAGTCAAGGGTCAGGTTGTCCATGGGCTTGGTGTACTTGACACCCAGGTCCATGTCATCGGCCAGGCCCACATAGTAGTGCTGGTCAAACATCCAGCTCTGGGACACACCGTAGGCGGTGGGGCCGAAAGGCACCCGGTTAAGGCCCACCTGGATCTGGCTGTCATTGTCAAAATTGTAACCGATCCACCCGGTATGGGGGAAGTGGTAACCGTCATGGTTATTATTGCCGTAACCGGGATAAAACCGGTACTCGGCCTTGGCCACCCACTGGGCGTGGGCATAGTCCAGGTTGATGCGAAAGGTGTCCAGGGCCACGGTGCCGCCGTCCTCCTGGGCACGTGAAGAGCGGTCCAGTATGGGATCATAATCGCCGATCGTGTAGTTGGCCCGAATCGCGCCGCCGATCTTCAGATCTCCCACCTGAAACGCCGGGACCGCCATCGGCAGGCAGAGCATCACCGCTGCCGTCACCATCAGCCACTTACTTGTTTTAAACATTTTTTCTCCTTGATATCACATTTTGCGGTTTGTATTTTTTCACACGGGGTGCCGTCTATTTGGGCAGCCAGGCCGCCACCTTGTCCGGGTTCTGCTTCACCCACTTGAGAGCGTTTTCTTCCGGCGTGGTTCCCTTTTCCTGGTTCCAGGCCATCACGGTCTGAATATCGGCCGGGGTCCATTCAAACCGGTCGAGAAACGCGTACAGGTCCGGCTTGTCTTTCTTCAGTCCCTTGCGCACGATGGTGTCGATATACTCGTCCCCGCCGTAAATCCCCAGCGGATCGTCCAGGTACTTCAGGTCCCATCTGCCGAACTTCCAGTGAGGGGTCCAGCCGGTAACCACCACCCACTCCTTGTTCTTGATCTTGTCGCTCAGCACCATGGTCATCATGGCGCCGCTGCCCTCCATCAGTTCCATCTTCTTCATCTTATAGGCCTTGATGGCGGCTTCGGTCTTGGACATGATGCCGGCGCCGGGGTCGATGCCCGTGATCTGGCCGTCAAACTTGTCGGCATTGGCGTCCAGATCCTCGATGGAGTCGATGGTCACATAGGCCGGCACCACCAGGCCGATGCGGGTGCCCACCAGGTTGTGGCCCAGGTTTTCCACCTTGTTCTTGACCTTGTCATAGTAATGACCATGGGTGGTGGGCAGCCAGGCCGTGGTGCAGGCATCCACATCGCCGGTGGCCAGGGCCTGCCACATGGCGGCGGCGCTCACCGGTGTCAGTTCCACATCGTAGCCCATTTTTGTCTCCAGCACGGCCTTGACCACGTTGGCCGACGCCGTGGCGCAGGACCACTCCACGTAAACAATCTCAGCGGTCTTATCCCCGGCCGTTGCCGGCCCCAGGCCCAGGGCCATGCCGAGTGCCAGAACAATTAGAATCGATAACATCCGTTTCATAACATCCTCCTTCTGATTTACAGTTAACTGCAACAACCATGAGGCGCAAAAACAGAACGCCGCACACTCTCAACTTTTTCAGACAGGCCTTGGGGCCCGCTGTTGCCAAATATCAGTGGGTGGTCTTTTTTTCCGTGCCCACCCGCTGCATCACACGATCCAGAATAATGGCCAGGATCACGATGCCGATGCCGGCCTCAAACCCCCGGCCCGGCTCCAGCCGCTGAATCGCCTTCCAGACCTCACCGCCCAGCCCCTTGGCGCCGATCATGGCGGCAATCACCACCATGGACAGCGCCAGCATGATGGTCTGGTTGATGCCGGCCATCATGGTGGTCTTGGCAATGGGCAGCTGGACCTTGAACAGCTTCTGTCCCCTGGAGCTGCCAAAGGCGTCGGCCGCCTCCACCAGTTCGCGGGGCACCTGCTTGATGCCCAGGCAGGTGAGGCGGATACAGGGTGGCACCGAGAAAATAACGGTTGAAAAGATCGCGCCCACAGCCCCCAGGCCGAAAAAGGGAATGGCCGGAATCAGGTAGACAAAGGCCGGCATGGTCTGCATCACGTCCAGGATGGGCGTTATGATCCGGTAGGCGGTCTGGCTCAGGGCCGACAGGATGCCCAGGGGAACACCGATGGCAATGGCAAACAGCACCGCGATAACGATCAGGGCCATGGTGCTCACCGTGGGGGCCCACAGCTCCATGTTCCAGATCAGCAGCAGCCCCACAAGGGTAAACAGGGCAATGCCCCGGCGCCGGCTCAGAAACCAGGCCAGGCCGGAAAGCACCAGAATCAGCACCAGGGGATGAAAAAACATCATGGCGCTTACCATGATATCCACGCCGTTTTCCGTGACCTTGGAAAAGGCTTTGGTTGCAAAGGAAAAATGGTCCACAAAAAAATTGATAGCCGACTCAATGACCTCGCCGATGGGTATTCTATACATTTCCAATGACCCCCCTTTCTGAAAGTCCGGCCAGCAACGACCCTTTTATGATCACGCCCTTTAACCGGCCGGCTTCATCCACCACCGGCACCGGGTAGGGCAGCCGGGCCAGCAGCGGAATGATCTCCACCGCCGGGGTGTCCAGGGCCACGGTCTCAATATCGGTGTTCACGATCTTTTCCAGGGTGGGATCTCCTCTCTTAGCCGCCTCTGCAGCGGTGTCAGCCGTGACATAGCCGTAGAGCTTTTTGTCTTTTCTGACGAAAATCTGGGATATCTGGGAGTGCTGCATCTTGCGCAGGGCCGCCTTGGGACCATCGGTGTGAAAATAGGCCAGCTCCCTGGGCTTGATCATCACCCGTTCGGCGGTGATCACCTTGGTCATGTCCACGTCTTCCACGAACTTGGCCACGTAATCAGTGGCCGGGGTGGTGAGGATCTCCTCGGCGGTTCCGGCCTGCACGATGCGGGCATCTTTCATCAGCACGATCCGGTCCCCCAGCTTGAGGGCCTCGTCCAGGTCATGGCTGATAAAAACGATGGTCTTCTGCATACTGTCCTGAAGGGCCAGCAGTTCATCCTGCATGTCTCTGCGAATCAGCGGGTCCAGGGCGCTGAACGCCTCGTCCATCAGCATGATGTCCGCGTCCAGGGCCAGGGCCCGGGCCAGGCCCACCCGCTGCTGCATACCGCCGCTGAGCTGGCCGGGATAGGAGTCGGCCCACCCATCCAGCCCCACCTGGGCCAGGGCCTCCAGGGACCGCTTTTTCCGGGCCACCGGCTCCAGCTTCTGAATCTCGAGGCCGTAGGCCACGTTGTCTAAAACCGTGCGGTGGGGAAACAGGGCAAAGTTCTGAAACACCATACCGAAATGCGCCAACCGGAAGCGCCGCAGCTGCTCTTTATCAAGCTTTGTCACATCCTGGCCGTTGACAATCACCTTTCCGGCGGTGGGGTCGATCAGCCGGTTGATGCACCGCACCAGGGTCGACTTGCCGCTGCCGGACAGCCCCATGACCACCAGAATCTCCCCCTCTTTCACGGTGAAAGAGGCATCGGCCACCCCTACCCCGTGACGGGTCTTTTCCATGATCTCGTCCTTGCCCATTCCCTGGGCAAGCAGCTCCATGGCCGCCTCCGGGTTGGGCCCGAAAACCTTGTAAAGGTTTTCAATTACAATTTTTTCTGTCATTGGCGTCCCTTTTCTTAATGGTTTTTATATTCAGGTAGTTATATCTTCAACCGGCTCGTTCATGCGCAGGTGCCGGTCCACCGTACGGGAAACCCGGCGGCCTGAAAAAACGATTTTTTTGCAACCAATTGATATATTTGAATAAAACTGAACATGCCGCAAAAAAAGAACCGGCCCGGTTTCTGTTTTGAATAGCTTTGACAGCGGGCACACTCTTGAAAAAGACGCGAGGACTTTTACAGATGAACCATAACTAATTTAAACTATAATATATTTTTGATATGCCCCAGTGGTATCAAAATTTAGCCCCCTTGTCAAATCAGGTGGGCGGGGTGTGGTGCCGGTGTGGGGGACCATGGGTAAACTGGGAGGAGCGGCCTGTCCGCCATAGCCTTTGGCCACGGCGGGAAGCGACGAAACAATCTCCTGGCATGGGGAAAAATCCGGTGGCGTGACGCCTGAAGAAAGGTGGAGAGACAATCGGGGTTTATCGGAAAATAAAAAAGCCCCCGGCAGACGGCCTGCCGGGGGCCTTTTTTATTTGAAGTGTCTAAAAATTTTTTATGCCTTACTCCTCCAGCAAAGTGGACACAAAACAGGACATGTCCACGGAAGAGTCTCCTGAAGTATAGTTCAGGCTGGCCATGGGCGGCGGGGGCTCGTCGTCAGCGGCAATAGCCGAAGCCGGGGCAAAAACCTTTTCCGCCGCCTGTTTCACGTAATCCAGGCTCCGGGCCAGCCAGACGTTAATGCCCTTATCTTCCGAGGCCAGTATATCGATGGCCGGCATATCAAACAAAAAGGGGAACACCAGGCTCACATGGGGCTGTTTGGCCCGCACCCAGTAACCGCTGCCAGCCTCCATCATGGTGGCGGCAGCGTCATAGGCCCCGTCTGCCCACGACCACAGGCGAATATCGATATAGGGATTACCGGCATCCAGGCCCCTGACAGGACCGGCAAAAAGTTCTTCACCGGTTTCCGGATCATGCACCACCACGCCGACATCGCCCCACACATAGTCCAGGTTGTTGGGCGGGCCCACCATGTTCCAGCCGTTGCCGGTGGCCGCGTTATAGCGCAGCGCAACCTGCACCGGCACTTCGGTGGTCACGGGAACACCGGTGATATCAGCCTCCAGTCCCTCCCTGGCCAGGACCCAGGCGGCACCGCCCGGAAGGACCGTAAAATCGGGGTACTCCCTGTAGCCTCCGGCCCCCATCTCGCAGTCGTACACGCCGATGCGGTACTGGGTGGTGTTATATCCGCCGGACAGGTCATCACCCAGCACCGCGGCAGCCGAGGGGTTCGCCGGAATATGCGTAATAGAGACCATCCGGTAATCCTCAACTTCGGTGCCCGGTTCCATGGGCGGCAGGGAGGTGGTTTCAAGGGCACCCACAACAAACACCCGCTGGGGAAGCGAAGCATCCGGCAGTGTCTCGGGAAACGAATAGCCAAGGCTGCCGCTGTCCTGGTAACCCACGGACCAGTGATAGGCCAGCCCCGGCATAAAAAACTCCCCTCCAAGGGTGTAACTGGTCAGGTCTCCTGTCGAAGCAATATGGTTAAAAGGGGCGTCCCCTTTGATTATAAAATTGAAGTAACCGACATCGGCCCGGGTCACCAGCCAGTGGGAGGATAAATGGCTGTCGTTTTCCGGGTCTGAATAGGGGCCGCCCTGAAGCGTCACCGGCTGGCCCGGCGCAAACACCGTAAAAGAGGCCGGAGAAGGGCAGGTGGGCGCGGCCGGCGGCAGGTTGTCCGTGGGCGGAATCAGCAGGTGCTCGTAGCAGCCGATGTCTGGATAGGCGCCCTCGGCAGTCCGGTCCGTGCCGTCCAGATCCGTGGTGGTAGTAGAGGTCACGGCCGCGTCAATGCAGGACGAACCGGACATCAGGTGATAGTCGGCGATACCGGTATTATTGTAAAGCGGATCTCCGGTGATGTAGTTGGTGCCGGGATCGGAACCGGCGGTAGCACTGTAATAATCGGTCGTATTGCCGAACAGACAGTTAAAATCAATGGTCGGGGTGCTGGCATATCCGCCGCTGTCGGCAATGCCTGTTCCGCAATTGGTGATGATGTTGTATTGAATGTCCGGCGACACAGTGGCCAGATAGTTATTGGCCATATTAATGCCGTATAGAGATGCGCCGTCAATGGTGTTGTGATAAATAGCGGCTGTTACTGGATCCGCTTCACCCACGTCCAGGAAAATGCCCTGTTCCAGGTCCGCAGTAACACTCTCACCATTATAAATCAGGTTGTTGATAATGGTCGGGGAACAGGTTAGGGCCTCGGCCCAGGCCCAGATGCCATAGGTGGTGTCATAAATGATATTGCCGGAAATAACGGTGGCGGCATCATTGTCGTGAAGAAAAATACCTGCCTCTCCGGTTTCATGCAGCTTGCACCCGGTTATTTTAAAACCAGAACAGTCCCAAAGATAGATACAAACATTTGAAACATTACGAATTTCAAGATTGCTGATGGTAACGTTTGAGCAGTTGGAAAAGTACAGGCCCTGGGTCCAGGATGTGGCGCCGGTGCCGTCAATAATGGTACCACCGGCCGGATCCCCTTGAATGGTGGAATTAAAGAGATTAAATGTCAGACTGGTACCCGGCTCACCGCTGTCCATGCTGTAGGTTCCGGCTGCCACATGAATGGTGTGGCCGGTTCCTTCAAATGTCTGATTGGCGGCCCAATATAGCGTTTTCCACGGGCTGCCGATTAAGCCAGTGTTGGCGTCATCTCCCGTGGTGCTGTCCACATAATAGTCGGCCGCCGTTGCCGCGCCCGGCAGGGCCACTAAAAAGGCCAGGGCCAGAAACAGGCCGAAAATGGCCGCCACTGTTTTATGACGTTTTGGTTTAAATTGACTATCCATGATGTCCCCCTTGCGAATGATTCGCCCCGGCCGCACCTTAAGAGACCCGGCGGTGGGCGTCGTCTCTGTGTGGGAAAAATTAATGATAAGAAGTTGCTATTACAGTAATTGTCTATACCAATCGTCTACTGAGTGTCAATCTTTTTCCCCGATCCGGATCGGGCCAGAAACCGTCCGGCCTGCAAACGCAAAGAGGGCCGCGTGAACGCGGCCCTCTTCCTGACTGTCTGAAAGCAGAAGCTGTGTGAAGATTACTCTTCTGTGAGGGTTGAAATAAAACAGGACATATCCACGGAAGAGTCCCCTGATGTATGGCTCAGGCTGGCCATGGGCGGCGGGGGCCCATCATCCGCGGCAATGGCCGAAGCCGGGGCAAAAGCCTTTTCCGCCATCTGTTTCACATAATCCAGGCTTCGGGCCAGCCAGGTTTTTACACCCCTGGCCTCTTCAGCCTGTCCCACCAGGGCCGGCCCCGAAAACTCAAAAGGAAACACCAGGCTCACATTGGGCTGTTTGGCCCTCACCCAGTAACCGCTGCCGGCCGCCATCGTGGTGGTGGCAGCGTCATACACCCCGTCTGCCCACGACCACAGGCGAATGTCGATGTAGGGATTACCGGCATCCAGGCCCCTGACAGGGCTGACAAAAAGCTCCTCGCCGGTTTCCGGATCATGCACCACCACGCCGACATCGCCCCATACATAGTCCAGGTTGTTGGGGGGCCCCACCATGTTCCAGCCGTTGCCGTTGGCCGCGTTGTACCGCAGGGGAACGGCCACCGGCACTTCGGTTGTCACGGGCACACCGGTGATGTCGGGCTCCAGTCCTTCTCTGGCCAGGACCCAGGCGGCACCGCCCGGAAGGACCGCAAAATCGGGATACTCCCGGTACCCCCCGGCCCCCATCTCGCAGTCATACACGCCAATGCGGTACTGGGTGGTGTTGTATCCGCCGGACAGGTCGTCCCCGAAAACCGCCGTGGCCGCGGGGTTGCTTGGGATATGGGAAAAGGAAACCATCCGGTAATTTTCTATCTCCGTGCCCGGCTCCATGGGCGGCAGGGACGTGGTTTCAGGGGTACCCACAACAAACACCCGCTGGGGGGGCACCGCGTTTTTGTCGGTTGCGGGGAACGAGAACCCAAGGCTGCCACTGTCCTGGTAACCCACGGCCCAGTGATAGGCCAGGCCGGAAATAAAACTTGCACCCGGAACCGTATAACTGGTCAGTTCGCCGGCGGACTGGGTCTCATAATCGATCATCCAGTTTACAGGGCCGAAATCAAAGCGGTTGACCAGCCAGTGGGAGGAGCGGTGGCTGTCGTTTTCCGGATCTGAATAGGGACCGCCCTGAAGGGTCACGGGCTGGCCCGGCGCAAACACCGTAAAGGTGGCCGGAGACGGGCAGGTGGGCGCGGCCGGCGGCAGGTTGCCGGACGGGATCAGCAGATGCTCGTAACAGCCAATGTCCGGATAGGTCCCTTGGGCGGTTCGGTCGGTGCCATCCAGGTCAACGGGAATATTGGAAGTAACGGCCGCGTCAATGCAGGGGGAGCCGGCGGTCAGGTGAAAATCATAGTTGGCCGGGTCGTTGTAAAGCGGATCGGCATCGACCTTGTCGTTGGCGCCGGGGGTGACATTGCCGTAATTGGCGGTGTTGCCGAACAGACAGTTATAGTCAACAATCAGCCCTTCGGCGGGTACGCTGCTGTCAAGAATGCCCGTGCCGCTGTTGGTGACGATGTTATACTGAATGCGCGGCGTCAGCGCGGCACTGTTGTTGTAGGTGTCATACGTTTCGATTCCCGCCATGTAGGCGCTGTCAATGGTGTTATGATAGATGGTGGGCGAAAAAACACCGGAAAAGGCCTGCACCGAGAGAAAGATGCCTCGATCCATGGTGCCGGTGCTGTAGATCAGATTATTGGTGATTGTCGGAGAACCTTCGGAATAGGCGTCAATAAGAATGCCGGTGAGATTGTCGTAAATCTTGTTGGCCGATACCGTGGCGCCGGTGCCACAGTCATTCAGGCAGACACCATTACCGCAGTTGGTAATGTCATTGTATTGAATCGTCGGCGCCACCACAGTGGCGTACCAGTTTTGAACGAATATGCCGTTGCCTGACGCGCCGTCAATGGTGTTCCGGTAAATCATGGGGGAGGCGATGCCATAACCGGCACTCAGGCTGATGCCGGTCTGCATCGGGAAAAGGGCGCCGCTGTAGATATGATTATTGTAAACTTCGGGGGAGCCGGCCGGATCACTGGTCTCACCGGCCTCGATGTGAATACCGGTGGAACTGTCATAAATCACGTTGTCGTACACCGCGTTGGTGTTGTCGCAGTCCTCAAGGTAAATGCCATAAAAATAATTTGAATGCACAACACAGTTGGAAATGGTGATGCCGCCGCCGATACCGGCGACGAGGTTTTCGCGGCCGATAACGCGAATACCGGTATCCGGGGCGCCCGTGATTTCCAGGTTGCTGATGGCGACATTGTAGCACCCTTCACTCAGGCTCAGGCCGGTCTGCCAGGCGGATGCGCCCGAGGCATTGATGACGGTGCCGCCGGCCGGATCCCCCACAATGGCTGAATCAAATATAAGAAAGTCCAGCGGCGCATCCGCTTCAAGACCGGCGCCGACGCGGTACTCGCCGGCCGCCACATGAAGGGTATTGCCGGATGTGTTGTACAATCCGGCGGTGCCGGCCGCATAATGCAGGGTCCGCCAGGGCATGGCGGGAGACAGGCCGTACCCGGTGGCGTCGGTTCCTGTGTTGATGTCCACATAGTAATCGGCCGCCGTTACCGCGCCCGGCAGGGTCACCAGAAGGGCCAGGGCCAGAAACAGGCCGAAAAGGGCCGCCATGGTACCGTTCTTTTTTCTGTCTGTCTGAAGCCGCATACTCTTTTCTCCTTGCTGTTTATTACCCACGGGCCCCTGCCTATAATACCATCCATGGCCACACGCTGACCGTCCTTACACCTTCGACTACCAAATTGAGTCTATGTAATATCCTCTGATCTGTCATTTATGTCAATTTTTTTCCTCTCATCTCCTCGCCGGACAGGGCCGGCTGACCCGCACGGAGGATTTTTCTTCGTGTTCTTCGTGCCCTTCGTGATCTTCGTGTTAAAAAGCGGCCGCCCGGCTCAATCGGCCTGATGCTTCAACACAAAGACTGCCTCTCTACTCGTCATTGCCGGGCTTGACCCGGCAATCCAGCGTAAAATTGACCGGGTTCCTTATTAATGTGGAACAGGGGCATTTTTATTCTGGATCGCCCAATCAAGTTGGACGATGACGAGGAAAGTCAAGCCCAGGGGTGACGCGGCCGGCTTTTCCTTTCCCGGGTTACAAAGCGACCGGCCGGCTCAATCGGCCTGGTATTTCAACACGAAGACCGCGAAGATTGGGAAGAGCACGAAGAGGGAAAGCGGCTGGTATCGATTTTTCTGTTGACACATCCCGACCAAAACGGTATATTGCCGACAATCGACTTTATTTTATAACAGCGGTTCTTATTGGAAACAGGCGCCATGACATTTATCGCCCCCCAGAGCCTTCCAGAACAGATTGCTGAAATTATTAGAGAAAAAATCGTTCGACTGGAACTCAAGCCCGGCGAGAACATTCGCGAGGCCCAGCTTGCCGCAGAGCTGAATGTCAGCCGCAGCCCGATACGGGAGGCCCTTCGCCTGCTGGAAAAGCAGCGCCTGGTGGAACAGGTGCCGCGCAAGGGCACCCGGGTGACCGACCTGTCCGAACAGGGCATAGAGGACCTCTACGACGTTGCCGGAGCCCTGATTGTGCTGGCCGCAGAACAGTGCGCGGCCAAAAGCACGGCCGACGACCTTTCCGCCATCAACGACGCCGTGGTTCGGGCCGGCCGGGCCGTTGCAAAAAAAGATGTTTCCGGCTACCACACCGCTTTTTTCGAATTTGCCCTGCACTGCCTGAAAAGCGCGAAAAACCCCCTGCTGGAGGACATGATCATGGATCTTCTGCACGGAGTGCGCCGCATGCAGTTTCTCACCCTTTCCCTGCGCAGCGAAAACTTGGAGGAGAACCTGGAAATCCTTGAAAGGGGCAACTTCTATCTCCAGAACAACGACGGCGAAATGGCGGTCAACACGGTCATCGAATATGTTGCAAAGGAAAAAAATGTGGCCGTCAAAACCCTCAGCCAGGGGCTTCACCTCATGGCCGGCAGGGACGGGGCAACACGGCACCTGCCCGGCAGCCCCGGGGCCGGTGGCTTCTCTATATACAATGAACGGCCCGTACGGCCGGCCATCGCATCAAACAGGAGAAAAAGCATATGACCGAAAACGCACACCCCGTTCCACCGGCTGCCGACGACCCGATGCGCCGCATCGCCGGCACACGGGAAATAAGAACCCTGGTAGCGGCCCTGATGCCTGAGATGCTGGACATCTGGGCACAAAGCGGCACCGGCCCGATCCGGACCACCGCCAGAAAAACCGTTTCTAAAATCGCCGGCGGCGACATTCGAAACGCCATGCTGGACAAAAAGGCCATGGACCGGGCCCCGGCCCTGCACACCCTGGCCGGAGATCCCGAATTCGTGGGACAGGTGTCCGCCCAGACCGGGGAGGTGCTGAACGGCCTGTATACCGTGCTGCTGAACGCGGCCGGGGAGATCAACGCGCTTGACGTGGCCGTAAAAAAAGACCTGATCCAAACGATTATCAGCGACCTGTCTTCCGGAAAAAGTGCCGCGCTGATAACGATTTGTTGCCGCGTCATCAATGATATTCATAAGGATGAGCCGGAATTTCTGGCCCGGGTCCTGGCGCCTGCCTTTGAAAAATGGATCACCTCCATGGATTTCGGGGAGCTCAAGGAGCTTCTGGAAACCAGCACGCCGGGAATCTCAGCCCTGGTGCATATGATCAACGAGACCTTGTGGAATTACCCGGCCAAGGTCATCTCTCTCGTGTCCCTGGCGCCGTCGGTCATTAATATAGCCATCGATGCTCTGGCCCAGACCCTGGGCACTTTCAATAATAACGGCACACCGGACATGGTGGCCGATGTGCTGCTGTCGGTGCTGCGGGAGATCGATGCCCAGGCCGCCGGCCGCCTGGTGAACCAGATGGCGGAACAGGCGCGGCAACTCCATGTGGGCAGCGCCCTGATCGGCGAGCCGGGCGCTCCGCAGCTGCCCAACGATTTATCCTCCCTGTTTGATGCCATTGTCAAAGAGATAAACGGTGAGGTGTTGTGGAAAGCCAGGGCTGCCATGGCTGAGATCAAAAGCCAGGCCCACTCCGCCATGACGGATGTTCTGGCGGACAACCCGAACCTGCTGACCGGCGGCATGGCGACCAAAAGCGCGGTGCACAACGCCCGTATACGCGCTGTCAGCCACCGGGTCTCCACCCTGGAGTCCATGGACCCGGACGCGGTCAACACCGCCCTGGGGACCTCCCTGGAAAACCTCGATCTTCAGGAGGGCGCCAATGCCGTCAACGCCGTGATCCTGATGGCCGGCCGGCTGCTGGAAGCCCGGTCGGAGGCGATCCGCGACAAGGCCGGCTCCCTGGTCGACGCCCTGGACCTGTACGGCGCGTCGGAGACGATCGAAAGGGCGGGCGAGGTCGTGGGAGAAGCGCTGCTGCCGCTGGCCCGGGCCGTGGTGCCCCCCCTGGCCCGGGGAATTTTAAAATCCCTGGCCGAGGACGATGACGAATTTGAAGACGGGGCACAGGCCGCAAGGCGCCTGCTGGCCGCTTTATTAAAAAACGGGGAGGCGGATTAAAATGACGAATTCTTTCTACGAGGCCACCACCACGGTTTGCAACCAGTCGATTCAGGAATGGCAGGCGTCCGGGAAAAAAATCGTCGGCTATACCTGCTCCTATGTTCCCCCGGAAATATTTCACGCCGCCGGGATTCTGCCGGTCCGCATCCGGGGCATTGAAACCGAAGGAACGGATATCGGCGACGCCTATTTCGGACCTTTTATCTGTTCTTTTCCCAAGTGCATCCTGCAACTGGCCGGCAAGGGCAAATACAACTTTTTAAGCGGCGTCATCATCACGCCCGGATGCGACGCCATGCGCCGCCTGGATGAGTGCTGGCGCAAAGCCGGAGAAGACTACCCGGGAATCGTGCCGCCCTTTTTTTACTATTTCGACGTGCCCCACAAGACACTGCCCCACGGCATGAAATGGTTCAAGGAAGAGCTTCTGGCCCTTATCTCCGGGGTGGAACAGCATTTTTCGGTCACCATTGACACCGACGGGCTTCACCAGGCCATCGCGCTTTACAACCGGGGCCGGATGCTGCTCAAGGAGCTGGAGGAGATCCGCACCCGGCCGGAAGTCCCCATCACCGGGACAGAAGCCTTCGCCGTGGCCGTAGCCGGCACGGTCATGCCCCGGGACCTGTATACGCAGCAGTTGCAGCAGCTTCTTGAAGACCTTAAAACCCGGCCTTCGGTATCGACCGGCAAAAAACGGATCCTGGTCATCGGCAGCATCAGCGACGACATTCAAATCGTCGAACTGATCGAAAAAAACCCCACCGCCATCGTGGTGGCGGAGAACCTCTGCTTTGGCGTGCGTTACGAAGGCAACCTGGTGGCCGAGACCGGAGACCCGGTGGAGGCCATGGCCGAGGGTTATCTGGGAGAGTGCACCTGCCCCCGCATGTTCGGTAAATACCAGGAACGGCTGGCGATCCTGAAAGCGAAAATCGACGCGGCCGCCATTGACGGCGTTATTATGCAGAACATCCGGTTCTGCGACCTGCACGGTTCGGAACACGGCCTGCTGGAGCGCGACCTTGAAAAAGCGGGCATCCCCTGCCTGAAGATCGAGCGGGAGTACGGCCCGCTCACGGACACCGGCCGCATGCAGATGAGGATTCAGGCGTTTCTGGAAAGAATCTCAACCTAACACCCATTCTGGGTTCAGGAGGCAGTTTATGAGAGCGGAACTCAAAGAATACAATTTTGACGCATTGTTACATCGCGGTGTGACGGCCGCCGCAAAGGCCGCGGACGGCACGCCCAAGGAAAGAGATCTTCTGATGCGCTATGCGCCCTACTTCAGAGGGTCGCTGGAAAAAATTCTGAATGAAGGCGAGCCCGGTGCGGTGTTTCTGAAAATGATGGCCAAATTTTTCGACAACCTCTTGACGGCCCATAAAAGGGACAAGAAGATCGCGGCCACCACCTTCTGCTTTTCTCCGGCCATTCTGTACGCCGTGGACGCCGTGCCCGTGACCTTTGAGATCCTGTCGGCCCTGGCCGGCATGCTGTGGAAACGGGGCGCTTTTGACTATCTGGATTTCGGCTGCGAGGTGGGCCTCACCGAGACCTCCTGCTCATCCCAGCGGGGTTCCCTGGGCGCTTATCTGGCGGGGCTGGCCGAAGAACTGGATTTTCTGGTCTGCGACACGCCGGGCGTGTGCGACACCAACGCCAATGCCTTTGCCTTTGCCTCCAGCTACCTGGACAAACCTTGCTATCAGCTCAATTATCCACAAAGGCTCAATGACAACCGCACCAATCACTACCACCTGGACGACTACCGGGAAATGATAAAGTTTCTCGAAGCGCAGACCGGTAACAAGATGGACTACGACCGGCTGAAGACCGTTCTGCTGGAAGTGGAAAAGCAGGACACCATCATCGCGGACATGGAAGACATGCAGATGCTCACTCCCTGCCCGGTGCCGCCCCTTTACAACATGTTCATCTACGCGGGCCGGTTCATCTGCTCCGGCCTGCCGGAGTTCACACGAGCCCTGGAGGCAATGCGGGACACGGTCCGGCAGAACGCCGAAAAGGGGGTGGCCGGCCTCAAATCCGGCATTGAAAAAAAACGCCTCTACCTGTGCTACATCGACCACTACACCGTGGACATGAACTTCTGGCAATGGCTGGACGACAAGGGCATCTCCCATCTGGGGTCTATTCTTTCCAAGACCTTCATGGAGGGAACGGCCTATTCGGCGGACCTGGAAGGATCGGCCTATAAAATGGACACCAGCTCCGAAGAGGCCATGCTCAACTCCATCGCCCAGCTCAACGCCCGGCTTCCCATGGTCCGCTCGATCCGCGGCCCCTACGACCAGCCCAACATGTGGCTGGACGAAACCATCGCCGTGGCCCGGGCGTACAAGGCGGACTGTATTATCTACAACGGCACGCCGGGATGCCGCAATACCTGGGGCATGGTCAAGCCCTTTGCCAGGGACCTGGAGAAACTGGGCTATCCCACGTTTATTATGTATGACGACGCTTTTGACGACCGGGTGGAATCATGGGAAAGCACCCGGGCACGGCTGGAAGAATTCTTTACCGTAAGGGGGTTGTTATGACCATTGTCGCCGGCTGTGATGTGGGCTCCCTCACATCCAAGGCCGTTATCATGAGACAGGACAAAATTCTCGGTTCAAGCATCGTCCGGTCCAAGGCCCGGCCCGAGGTCTCGGCCCAGGCCGCCATGGACCAGGCTCTGGCCGATGCCGGCATTGCCATGGACCAGGTGGCCTGGTGCGTGGGCACCGGTTACGGACGGGATAAAATTCCCTTTGTCAGTGACGCCCGATCAGAGATCGCCTGTCACGGCAAGGGGGCTCACTGGATGGCGCCTTCGGTTCGGACCGTCATCGACATCGGGGGGCAGGACTGCAAGGCCATGAGGCTGGACGATACCGGAACGGTGGAAAACTTTATCACCAATGATAAGTGCGCCTCCGGCACCGGCCGGTTCCTGGAGGTGATGGCCGACGTGCTGCAGATCGATGTCAATGAACTGGGGAACCTGTCCGCCAGGGCCCGCTCGCCGATCATGCTGGCCTCCACCTGCACGGTGTGGGCCCAGGCCGATGTGATCAAGTATTTGAATTCGGGAATTTTGGTGGAAGATATCGGCGCCGGTATCAACAGTGCCATGGCAAAGCGGGTGGCCATCCTGGCCAACACGGTAAAAATCGAAAAAGAGGTGGTCATGACCGGCGGGGTGGCCAAAAACGCGGGCGTGGTGGCCACCCTGGAAAAGATTATCGGCCAGCGCCTTCGCAGGATCCGCAAGGCCGATCCGCAACTGGCCGGGGCCATCGGCGCGGCGGTATTCGCCCTTGAGAAAACCAACGGCAATAAAAAGGAGGCCTCATGATTACAGCAGGCTGCGACATCGGCTCCCTCACCGCCAAGGCAGTCGTTCTAAAGGACGGAAAAATTGTAGGCCACCAGGTGATCCGTGTGAAAACCAACCCTGCCGAATCCGCCAACGAAGTGATCCGGCTGGCCGCTGAAAAGGCCGGTATTCCCATTTCCGACATCACGGCCACGGTGGGCACCGGCTATGGAAAAGAGCATATCAACTTTGCCAGTTCCACCTGCTCGGAAATATCGTGTCATGCCAAGGGGGCCTGGTGGAGCCTGCCCTCGGTCCGCACCATCATCGACATCGGGGGCCAGGACGCCAAGGCCATCCGTATCGACGAGCATGGCAACGTGGCCCGTTATATCTACAACGACAAGTGCGCCGCCGGCACCGGCCGCTTTCTGGAGGTGATGGCCAAGGCCCTGGAAGTGGACCTGGCCGACATGGGGGCGCTTTCGGCACGCTCCACTGAAAGAATCCGCATCTCCAACCAGTGCGTGATATTTGCCGAAACAGAAGTGGTTTCCCTGATCAACGAGGGCCGGGAAACCTGCGACATCATCTGCGGCCTTCACCATGCCATGGCCAACCGCGTGGCCTCCCTGGCCAAAAGCATCGAGGTACATGAGGATGTGGTGATGACCGGCGGGGTGGCCAAAAACAGCGGCATGTTCAACGCGCTTTCCGAAGGGCTGGGGGTTACCGTCAAAGCCCTGCCCGTGGACCCCCAGATCAACGGCGCCCTGGGCGCGGCCCTGTTTGCGGCCGAACTGGCGACCGGCAAATAGGGATTCAAGGGGTCAAGGAATGAAATGCTTCGAACATCGGCTTTTCTCCTGCAAAAGGCAGTGCGTTAAAACACAGGGCAACGAACAGTAACGAATCTCCCCGCCCGTTGCAGCGCAGCCGAGCGCGAATGCTTTTTTCGGGAAAAAGCGGGCAGGCTGTTTGAGCACCGCGAAGCGGGCGAGTTCCTGCCCGCGCCGAAAAAAGCGTTTGCGCGAGGGAAGCCGAAGGCCAAGCTGCAGGGCATGTTTCTTTTGGTACTTTTCTTTGCGCCAAAGAAAAGTACACGAAAAAACAAAACAAAAAAAAATAGTCTTTAAGAGTACAGCGCCATACAGCATTCGGTTTCGATCCCGATACCGATACCGATAGCGATTTCGATAGGGGAAAGAGATAGAACCATGGGCCTGTTTGACGAACATATTGCGCAAATCCGCAAATTCATTGACTCGCGGCGGCAACGGCCCGACGTGTCGGTCGTTGCCGCCGCTGACGTGCCCTCCTGGCCCATGGGCGACAGCCGCAGCCTGGTGCTCTCATCAGACACGGCCGTGGAGCTGGGCAGCCCCAAAACCGCGTCCACCGCGTTTCTGGTCTGGACCGACAACACAAAGGCGGTCAGCCACGGCCGCGTCACCCTGATCGGCCCCGACATTCCCGAAGAGACCCGGGACCTTGTTCCTTTCGGCAAAATTATTCTGGTGAATGTTTCCGGGTTTGACGAGGCCAACACCTACGACCGGTTCCGGGAAATGGAGATGGCAAAGTACGACATTCATCCTGCCGGATACATGATGCGGGCCGTGTCCCAGTACCAGCGGGAGTGGAGCCGTATCAGCAAAAAGGCCAAAACCGACGGGTTCTCCCTTTTGGTCCTGGGAAAAGCGCTGATCGAAAAGCTTTCGGCCCTGCCCTATGTGCATGGCGTGGAGGTGATATTTGTCACCTCGTCCGCGGATGACGTGACCGCTTTAAAGGCCGTGGGCCAGAGCGTGGGCGAAATCACCGGCGCCATGAACAAGATGGGCGAGGAGATGGACCTGGACTGCGACGCCTGCGAGTACAGCCCCGTGTGCGACAGCGTGTCTGAACTGAGAAAGATGCGAAACGCCATGCAGAAGAAAAAAACGGAGAACAACCCCTGATGCCGAGAAAGACCCCCACCCCTTTTGACGCCCTGCTGGAGGAGCCGGTCAATACGCTGGCCGAACAGGCCATTGACCGGGGCCGTATCGCCATCGGCTACACATGCAGCTACGTGCCGTCGGTTCTGCTGTCGGTGCCGCCCCTGTTTCCCGTTCGCATGCGGGCCCCCGGCGCCGCCGGCACCGAGCTGGCCGACATCTACATGTCCAACCTCACCTGCTCCTACACCCGCAGCCTGCTTGAATTTGCCATGGACTTCCGTTACCAGGCCATGGGCGGTTTCGTTCATACCGCCGGGTGTGACCACATGCGGCGGCTTCACGACAACCTGACCTACCTGATGCCGCCGTCCTTCAGCCATATTCTGGATATTCCCCACCGGACCGAAGCGGCGGGCCTGGCATGGTACAGGCAGGACATAAAGGCCCTGGCTGAAAAACTGGAAAGCCATTTCGGCGTCTCCATGTCTTCAGATGCCCTGAAGGCGGCCATTGCCGACCATAACCGTTTGATAAAAAAGATACAGGCCGTCTCCGACCTGCGCAAGGCCGAGCAGCCGGTGCTTTCCGGCGCCGAGTTTCACTGTCTGCTGATGGCGGCCGTCACCTCGCCGGCCTACCTGATCGGCCCCCGGATCGACACCTTTTTCGACCATCTGGCCCAGAGACCGCCCATTGAAGATGCGCGGGCCCGGCTGATGATCGTGGGGGGCCAGATGGACAACCCCCGGTTTATCGAGACCATCGAATCCGCCGGCGCCCTGGTGGTGGCGGATCGCACCTGCACCGGGTCCCTTTTCGGCGCCGCCCCCATCGATGAGACGGAAGCCGATCCCCTGGACGCCATTGCCCGTCACGGGCTTTTCTCTCCGGGCTGCCCCCGCATGATGGAAGATTTTGACCGGCGGCTTTCCCGCATTCTTGAAGCGGCAGAAGCGTTTCGCGTCGACGGCATCGTCGTTGAGTTTATCAAGTTCTGTGACACCTGGGGCGTGGAAGTCGCCTCCCTGGTGCCGGCCCTGCGGGACGCCGGTTACCGGGTCCTCTCCCTGGAAAGAGAATATGCCGCCACCGGCATGGGCCAGCTTCAGACACGTATTCAGGCCTTTCTGGAAAGCATGGGAAAATAATCATGAACCCACTCCGCCGCAACTATCTTCACGCCTCTTTTGTGGCCGGCAACTGGACCGCCATCGCCGGCATGGCCCTTCGCAACGGCCTGTTCAAAACCCTGTTAAAAGACATGCCCCGCTACCCCTGGATGAAAACCCTGCTGCGGGCCAACCTGCTGTTAAGCAAATTCGGCAAGGACCGCGACGACGTCTACTTTGAGGCCACGCGCCTGGTGACGTCCTTTGTCATCCGGGGTTTTGTGGAGTTGCTGGAGGACATGTTCCAGCACGGGGACCGGCTGATCATTCATGAAGACATGGTGCCCCCGGAAATCTTCCGGGCCATGAACCTTACCCCGTTCATGGCCGAACTGCTGGGCATCTCTTTGCCCATCATCGACCCCTACGCAGTGGAGGAATACATCGACCGGTCGGAAAATGCCGGTGTGCCGCCGGACATCTGCAGCCTGCCCAAAAGCACCATGGGGTTTGCCCTGGCCGGCCAGTTTCCCCCGGCCCTGGCCCTGGTGGCCTCCAACCTGCCCTGCGACGGCGGCATGGCCTCCTACACCCTGATGGAACGGGCGCTGAACCTGCCCACCGTCCGCATCGACATTCCCCACCACTTTTACAATGACCGGGCACGGGCCTACTTTGTGGACGAGCTTCGGCGCATGATCACCTGGCTGGAAAAGCATACCCTCGGGCAAATGGATTGGGACAAACTGGCCGCCATCTGCACGGAACGCAACAAAATGGTGGAACACGAGCTGGAGCTGTGGGAGATGCTTCAGACCCGGCCGGCCCCGCTGGCCGCCGAGCCGGTCTATTTAAGCCACCTGTGGGGGTCCAACGTCCAGCCCGGCCACCCGGCCAGCACCCGGGTCTTTGAGCGGCTGTGCGGCCTTGCCCGCAAAAACATCGACGCCGGTAAAGGTGCCCTGAAAGATGAACAGTACCGGATCCTGCTCTGGAATCCGCCCCTGCTGCATGCCAGCGACCTGTTCAACTGGGCCGAAACCGCCTACGGCGCCTCGCTGATCATCGACAGCATGTCTTACAACAGCCGGGAGCCTTTCATCGACACATCCTCCGAAGAGTCCATGCTTTACGGCCTGGGCCTGAACATCATGGAAGGCCCCATGGCCCGCCACACCCGGGGCCCGGCCGCCAACTACACGGAAGACATATTCGACATGGTCAAGCGGTTCGACATCGACATGCTGTGGGTGGCCGGCCACGTGGGATGCAAAAACACCGCGGCCTTAAACGGCATGCTGCGGGAAAAATGCCGGGAGCACGGGCTTCCCATGCTGATCATCAATTACGACTTGAGCGACCCGCGCGTCGTCTCCAACGCCGGTATACTGGAACAGATCAACCATTTCATGGAGAACATCATGGGCGCCAAACGCCGGGACGCGGCATGAGCCTGTTGATTACCATTGCGGGGAGCGAAACGACGAAGCAATCTTACAGCACACATGATGCCGAAGCGGTTTCGATTTCGATACCGATCCCGATAGCGATTTCGATAAAAATTTTTTTTAAAAATACATTAAAGCCCCTCCTGGGGCACTAAGGGCAGGACAGACACATGGACAAAGAGCTTTTTTACGCCGGCTGCGACGTGGGCTCCACCACGGGAAAAGCCGTCATCCTGAAGGGCAGCACCATCGTGGGATCGGCCATCATTCAAAGTGAAATCGATCCGGAGCATACCGCCACCCATGTGCTGGAGCTGGCGTGCAGCCAGGTGCCGGAACTGACCGGCATCGACCGGATCGACTGGCTGGTGGGCACCGGCTACGGCCGCAACGAAGTGCCCTTTGCCAATGAAAACCTGTCGGAAATCACCTGCCACGCGTCTGGCGTGTTTTTCTGCAACCCCTCGGTGCGGACCATCCTCGACATCGGGGGCCAGGACTGCAAGGCCATTGCCATGGACGAATCGGGCCGGGTGAGGGAGTTTATAATGAACGATAAATGCGCCGCCGGCACCGGCCGTTTCCTGGAAATGATGAGCCGCATCTTTAAAATGGACCTGGACGGGTTTTCCGAGCTTTCGCTTCAGGCCAAAAGCGTAATTCCCATCACCTCCCAGTGCAGCGTGTTTGCCGAAACTGAGGTAATCAGCCTGCTGAGCAAAAAAAAGCCGGCCGCTGACATTGCCGCGGGCATTCATGCCTCCATTGCCAAGCGAGGCTTTACCCTGCTCAAGCGGGTGGGCATCGAACCCAAAGTGACTATCAGCGGCGGCTGTTCCAAAAGCCGGGGGCTGATTCTTTACCTGGAACGGCTGCTGAGAACAAAGCTGGAGCCCCTGTCCGTGGATCCGCAGTTGATGGGCGCCCTGGGCGCGGCCGCCGAAGCAGCCAAAAGCGCGGCCCGGACCAAGGCGACGGCTCGCGCATAAGCGGCTGCGCCCGCCGCCGCGACCATCTGTCATTGCGAGGAACGAAAGCGACGAAGCAATCTCCTCCGCACTGGAAAGATTAAGATTGCTTCGCCTTCGGCTCAATGACCCGGGGGCAATTTGATGTCGATCCCGATCCCGATCCCGATAGCGATTTCGAATAAGAGCAAAAGCAAGATAGCCGGCAACACAACCATGTGATAAGAATACCGGCATGATCATATACGAACCAACCCCGCCCGTTGCAGCGCAGCCGAGCGCGAATGCTTTTTTCGGAAAAAGCGGGCAGGCTGTTTGAGCACCGCGAAGCGGGCGAGTTCCTGCCCGCGCCGAAAAAGGCATTCGCGCGAGGGAAGCCGAAGGCCAAGCTGCAGGGCATGTTTCTTTTGGTACTTTTCTTGCGCCAAGAAAAGTACACGGATAAAGGGATTGAGATAAAATCTCTATAAGGGGAAAAAGACCATCATGGATATAAACGAAACCGCCTCTTCAGGCAAAACAATCCTCTTTGCCGTATGCGGCAAGGGGGGCGTGGGCAAGACCTCGATCAGCGCCGCCCTTGTCAAGCTGCTGTGCGACCGGCCCGGCGCAAAGGTGCTGGCCATTGACGCGGACCCGGCCGTGGGCCTGGCCTCGGCCCTGGGCATGGCGCCCGGCCGCACCATCGACGATATTCGCACGGCCCTGATAAAGGATATCCGCGACGGGTCGGGGGTGGACAGGCAGGAACTGCTTTCCCGCATCGACTACGACGTGTTTGAGGCCATCGAGGAAAAGGGCAACCTGGGATTTCTGGCCATCGGCCGGCCCGAAACAGAGGGGTGCTACTGCCGGGTCAACAGTTTTTTAAAAGAGATCATCAACACCACGGCCCACCATTTTGATTTTGTGGTCATTGACGGCGAGGCCGGCATCGAGCAGGTCAACCGCCGGGTCATGGACGCGGTGGACTATCTGCTCCTGGTCTCCGACGCCTCTGCCAAGGGGCTTAACGTGGTTTCCGAAATTCAAAAGACCGCGGCCCGCACCGTGAAATTCAAAAAAGCGGCCCTGGTCTTGAATCGCATTCGCACCCCCGAAGAAGCCGAGGCCGCCATCTCCCGCACCGACCTTTCGACCGCCGGCTGGATTCCGGAAGACGACACCATCCGCAATTTTGACATTCAGGGAAAATCGATCCTGGAGCTTCCCCCCTGCCCGGCCCTGGAGGCCATCGGCAAAATCCTGGATCGGATTTTGAAGGGTTAAAACTCCCGTCCCACAAAGCGGTCATTGCGGAGATCCGCCCGTCATTGTGAGCCTGCGGCGAAGCAATGACCCAGAGAAAAAATTCGATTTCGATACCGATCCCGATAGCGATTTCGATTTGGATGGGACATCCCCGCCACCACCATCTCAAAAAATATGCTTGAAAACGGTTTTGGTATGATATATTGTCATACCCGGAGGTGATCGAAATGGCAGCATCAAAAATCGCAATTACGCTTGACGACAAAACCCTCAAGCGACTCGATGTACTGGTTAAATCAAAATTTTTCCCAAGCCGCAGCAACGCCATTCAGCAGGCGGTCGCTGAAAAATTAAGTCGCATCGACAAAAGCCGCCTTGCACTGGAAAGCGCCAAGTTGAACCCGGAATTTGAGCAATCCCTCGCTGAAGAAGGCTTTGCATCGGAGATGGAAGAATGGCCGGAATATTAAGAGGCGACATTCGCTGGGCCGACTTGAATCCGGTTGTGGGCAGTGAACAGGGAGGCCTGCGGCCTGTTCTGATTTTAAGTCATAATGTGTTTAATGAAAGGTCCGGCACGGTCATTGCTGTGGCCATTACCAGCCAGCCGCAAAAAGCCGGCTTTCCCCTCACCCTGGAACTTGTTGACACCCGGCTTCCAAAAACCTCATGGGTAAAGATCAGCCAGATCCGAACCCTTTCCGTAAAACGAATCGGCAAAAAAATAACAAAAGCATCTGAAGAAGAACTGGCGCTGATCATTGACGGCTTAAACGAGATTCTCGGCGGCTGATCAGACCGCAGTTAAAGGTTGCAGCCCCGGGCCGGTCTTTTGGTACTTTTCTTGCCGCCAAGAAAAGTACACGGAAAGGCAGGGGGAGAAAAATAATATTATGAAACTTTTGAGGGTCGCAATAATCGCTATAATCTTTAGCGCTGCTTTTGTATGCGCTCATGCAGAAGATAACACCTTTAAGAGTGTAATACTTGGGCTAGAAGTCACAAAGCCCTCGGATTGGACCTTTACGACTGCAGATGAATATAAAGAAAAATTACAACAAGTCGGTGATGCAGAACTTCAAGAGCAAATACAGGAATGTATACAAAGATATGGGACGACTCCTTTAGTCGCCATGAAAAAGTACCCAGAACCTTTTGAAGATTTAAGTCCAAATTTTAACATTAGAATTAAGCCTTTTGAGGGGCTTTTTGAAAATGCCGATGGCAAAACGATTCTTTCATTCTTCCTCTCCCAATTTCAGAAAATATTGAAAGATTTTAATCTGGTTACGGCGCCAATTGAGGTAGAGATCTCTGGACTAAAAGCGGGTTATGCTCAAATGAACTACTCCATACAAAATCCAGATGGGCGTATGTTCCCAATTACATCTGAATCATGGGTTATTCCAAGAGCAGGCTATTTTTTCCAGATTAATGCTGTGACAAGGCAGGATGAAAAGACTGGCACCCGACAAGAAATTGCAGAGATTATGAAATCACTAAAAATTGAAAGGTGAGCTATTGGGCAGAACCCAAAAAGTTTAACCTGCGCAACCGAACACCTCCCCGACCAGTTTGAGCTGAATATTCGGACATAAACGAACCAACCCCGCCCATTGCAGCGCAGCCGAGCGTGAACGGTTTTTTCGGGAGAAGCGAAAATGCTGTTTGAGCACCGCCGAAGGCGGGCGAGTTCATTTTCGCGCCGAAAAAAGCGTTTGCGCGAGGGAAGCCGAAGGCCAAGCTGCGGGGCGCGGTTCTTTTGGTACTTTTCTTGCCGCCAAGAAAAGTACACGGAAAAACAGGAAGGTATTTCAATCAATTTTATACTGGATTGCCCAATCAGGTTGGGTGATGACGAGAGGGGGACGCCTGGTCAAGCCGGGCAATGACAAGTGTGGTGGCGGGTAGCCCGTGGCACCCGTTAAAGACAATTTACAATACAGCAAAACGCGGCTGGTAAAGAGACTTGCCCGGCACGCGATCAGCCGGTGTCGATTTCGATACCGATCCCGATAGCGATTTCGATTGGAATTTGGAGGGGACGGGGAAGGAGGTTACGCCTTCCCGAAAACCCCGGCTATGCGCTTCATTGCCGCATCCACATTGGCGTAGCTGTTAAACGCGGAGAGCCGGATATACTGGCTGCCGCACTTACCGAAGCCTCCGCCCGGCGTACACACCACCCCCGCCTTTGTCAGCAGGGTATCAAAAAACGCCCATGAGTCGGTTTTGGTGTCCACCCAGATATAGGGGGAGTGGGCGCCGCCCACGTATGAAAAGCCCATGTCGGCCACGGCCGCGGTGATGCGGTCGGCGTTGGCCATGTAGGTGTTGATCATCTCTTTTGCCTGGGCCTTGCCCTCGGGGCTGTAAACCGCTTCGGCGGCCCGCTGCACCGGGTAGGAGACGCCGTTGAACTTGGTGCAGTGACGCCGGTTCCACAGGGCGCGCAGGGCGTGGGCCTTGCCGTCGGCGTCGTAGGCCATGCACTCCTTTGGCACCACGGAAAAGGCGCACCGGGTGCCGGTGAACCCGGCGGTCTTGGAAAAACTGCGAAACTCCACCGCCACCTTGCGGGCTCCTTCTATTTCGTAAATGGTTTTGGGAATGGCCGGATCCCGAATAAACGCCTCGTAAGCCGCGTCAAAGAGAATCAGGGCCTTTGCGTCGGTGGCCCAGTCCACCCATGTTTTAAGGTATTCCTTTGTGGCCACGGCGCCGGTGGGGTTGTTGGGAAAGCAGAGATAGACCAGGTCTGCCGGCTCTTTGGGAATGGCCGGCAGGAAATTGTTTTGCGCGGTGCACTCCATGTAAACGATGTCGCCGTAACGGCCGTTTTCAAAGACCCCGGTGCGGCCGGCCATGACATTGGTGTCCAGGTAGACCGGGTAGACCGGGTCGGGAATGGCCACCCGGATGTCGGTGGCAAACAGCTCCTGGAAATTACCGGTGTCGCACTTGGCCCCGTCGCTGATAAACACCTCGTCCGCCTTGATGTCGGCGCCCCGGGCCTGGTAATCGTTGGCCGCGATGGCTTCACGCAAAAACGCGTATCCCTGTTCCGGCCCGTACCCGCGAAAAGAGGCGGCCGCGCCCATTTCATCCACGGCTTTATGAAAGGCGTCTAGGCAGGCCGGACACAGGGGCAGCGTGGCGTCGCCGATGCCCAGCTTGATGATGGACTGGTCGGGATGGTTTGCCTGGTGGGCGCTTACCCGTTTGGCGATTTCTGAAAACAGGTAGGAGGATTGGAGTTTTAAAAAGTGTTCGTTGATTTTGATCATGTCATCCTCGTTATAATTGCGAATCATCGGTCCCTTGTTATCAGCCCCCGTTTATATTAGAATGCGCCATTCATGTCAATCAGCGCCTTGTGGCGCAAAAATGGGAATTTCATGGCGTTGTCACGCACTAAAAAACTGGTTTTGCTTGCCGTGGCCGTGCTGCTGCTGGCGGCTTTCGGATACCTGGTCTGGCGGTACGTTCCGGTAAAAGACCTGGTGGCCCTTGTCAATGAAGAGATACCGCCCTGGCTGTTTGTATGCCTGATGGCCCTCCTGCCCCTGATCGGGGTGCCCATCAGCCTGTTCTACGCCCTTGCCGGCATCGTCTTTCCCATGGGGATGGGCGTCCTGGTCACGGCCCTTGTCATACCGTTTCACCTGGCCGGCTTTTTTCTACTGGCCCGGGCCGTGAAAACCCCCATTGAAACGATACTGGAACGGCGGGGCCACAGGCCCCCGTCAATTCCGGCTCACCGGCGGGCCAGCTTCTGCCTGATCATGAACATGCTGCCCATTCCCTATGTGGTGAAAAACTACCTGCAGCCCCTGGCCGGCATTCGATTTCCCCTTTTCTTCTGGGTCTCCTGGCCGGTGCAGCTGGTCCTGGCCTTGCCAATGGTGCTGATCGGCAGCGCGGCCACGGACATGGACCCAGTGCTGCTGAGCATTGCAGTGGCCCTGTTTGCCGGATTGTATGTCGTGGTGCGGCGCATCGAAAAACGGTACGCCGGCGTTATGCCGATCCAGAATGACGAGCAGGAGCCGTCCGATACGACCCGGTGAAAATCACTCAACCAGAAGAATATAAGGAAACCCCGAAAAATCAAATTCACCGCAGGGACGCAGAGGACGCAAAGAAAAAACGAAAAAAATATTTGCGGGTTACATGCAGCAGGCAATGCGAACCGGGGGCGCAAAACAGATAACCAGCCGAATCAAAATACGAAAATCTTTTCCAGCAAAAAGGTATGACTCCACTGCGGCCCGCAGTGGCCACAGCGGCGCACGCCGCCTGTATCCGCCTTCAGCGGCTTTGCACGCAATCCGGGCATTTACGCACTGACCGACCCGACAGCACCGTCAACGCACCGGAAAGCGCAAAACCGCTTTCAACAGATACGGCAGGACTCAGTCGGCCTTCTTGCGCAGAAAGGTCGGAATGTCCAGGTCATCGTCACTGTAGATGATGCCTTTGTAACCCCGGTAGGAAGACCCTGTCGACTCGCCGGCCACCTCCTGCACCCGCTTGAACGTAGGCTTCTCCAGGCTCGACATCGATACCTTCTCCAAATCGGCGGGCGTAATGTCCCGGACCCGACCCCGCTTGATGTCTACCACCGTATCCTTTTCCTGGCCGATGCCGGTGGCAATCACGGTGATGCGCATCTCGTCGCCCAGAGACTCGTCGATGGTCTGGCCCCAGATAATCTCGGTGTCATCGCCCACTTCCTGGTGAATGCGGTCCGACGCCTCGGTCATCTCCTCAAAGGTCATGTCGCTGGTGCTGGTGATGTTGATCAGCACGCCCTTGGCGCCGGAAATGGAAAAATCTTCCAGCAGTGGATGAGCGATGGCCCGTTCAGCGGCGTCCACAGCCCGGTTCTCGCCATGGGCCACGCCGATGCCCATGAGGGCCATGCCCGCCTTGGACATGATGGTCTTGACATCGGCAAAGTCCAGGTTCACCAGGCCGGGCACCATGATCAGGTCGGAAATACCCCGCACCGAGTGATGGAGCACCTCGTCGGCCTTTCGGAACATGTCCACCATGCGGGCACTCTTGGAGGCAATGGCCCGCAACCGATCGTTGGGAATGGTGATCACCGTGTCGGCCAGGCCTTTGAGTGCGGCAATGCCTTCTTCCGCCTGCCGGGCCCGCTTCTTTCCCTCAAAGGAGAAGGGTTTGGTGACCACGGCCACGGTGAGGATGCCCAGCTCTTTGCAGATCTCGGCCACCACCGGAGACGCCCCGGTGCCGGTGCCGCCGCCGCATCCCTCGGTGATGAAGACCATATGGGCTCCCTCCACCGCGGACCGGATGGCGTCGGCGTTCTCCATGGCCGCCTCTTTGCCGATTTCCGGGTTGGCGCCGGCCCCCAGCCCCTGGGTCACCTCGACACCGATCTGAATCTTGATCGTGGCCTTTGACATCTCCAGCGCCTGGGCATCGGTGTTGGCAACAATGAACTCCACGCCCTTGAGATCGGCGTCGATCATGTTGTTAATGGCGTTGCCGCCGGCGCCGCCCACACCGATTACCTTGATTTTTGCCCTTTTTTCGCTCTCAACAAATGAGAAAGCCATACGCCCTCCTTTCACTGGGTCGGTTGGAACCCCGCGGGTTCCGTTATGGTAATGCTGTTGTTCATGGTCTATACAATATCCTTGAACCATCGCCGCATGCGGCCGATGATCCGGTTGAAGATGTTGGCGTCCCGAATGCGGAACTTGCGGTCCCCGTCATTGCGGGCGCCGTAAATCACCAGGCCCACGCCGGTGGCGTACATGGGGTTGTTCACCACGTCCACCAGGCCGGCGATGCCGGCCGGCCGCCCCAGGCGGGTAGGCTGGTTAATGATGGCTTCGGCCACGTCACAGATCCCCTCCAGCAGGGCCGTGCCGCCGGTGAGCACCACGCCGGAGGTGATCAGCTCCTCGGCGCCCTTGCTGAATATCTCCCGGTTGACCAGGGTGAATATCTCCTCCACCCGGGGGGTGACGATTTCGCTCAAAATCTGGCGGGGCAGTTTCTTGGGTTCCCGGCCCCCGGTGCTTCTCACCTCTATCTCGTCGTTGCCGATACCGACGGCCGTTCCGGAAATGGCATACTTCTTCTTGATCTTTTCCGCCTCGGTGTGGGGGGTGCGAAGACCAATGGCAATGTCGTTGGTCAGGTTGTTGCCGCCCAGGGCCAGCACAAAGGTGTGCCGGATGTTGCCGCCGTAAAACACGGCCAGGTCGGTGGTGCCGCCGCCCAGATCGATGAGGGCCGTGCCCAGGGTCTTTTCCTCATCGGTCAGCACCGCCTCGCCCGAGGCCAGGGACTCCAGCACGATATCGCACACGTTCAACCCGGCCCGGTTGGCGCACTTGACAATGTTATGGGCCGAGGTCACGGCGCCGGTGACGATGTGAATCTTCACCTCCAGGCGCACGCCGGTCATGCCCACCGGGTTCTGAATGCCCGGCTCGTCGTCCACGATGTACTCCTGGGGCAGCACGTGAATAATCTCCCGGTCCATGGGAATGGCCACGGCACTGGCCGCGTCAATGACACGGGACACATCGCTGGCGGTGATCTCCCGGCCCTTGATGGCGATCACACCCCGACTGTTGAAGCTGTTGATGTGGCCCCCGGCAATGCCCACGTACACGTCGGAGATCTCGTAACCGGCCATGAGTTCGGCCTCTTCCACGGCCTTCTTGATGGAGGCTACGGTGGACTCCATGTTCACCACCACGCCCTTGCGCAGCCCTTCCGAGGGATGGGTGCCGATGCCGATGATGTTGATCTTGTCACCGTCTTTTTCACCGACCACGGTGCATATTTTTGTCGTGCCGATATCCAGGCCGACGATTATGTCCTGCTCCCGCATGTTGCCCCCTTTTTGGAATGATTGGCGTAGGCGGCCCCGGAACCGGGCGCCACCACGATGCGGTCCGGCCATTGCAGACCGATGACCGCCACATGTTCCGGCGACGGCTCTTTTCGAAAATGGGCCATTACCCGGTTGAGCCTGCGAAACTTGTCCACAAAGTCGTCATATCCCAACCTGACTTCATCAACAGTATCAAAGGCGCGCATCGTGACCCCGGTGTCCGGGTCCACGTGAATCGTCTGAACGCGCATGCCGTAGATAAACTTTTCCACCCGTGTGCCGGTGTCCAGCACCTCCAGGGCGGCCAGAAACGCCCTGCTTGCCGGCCGGCCGTCGGCGCTGATATCGCTGTAGTCCAGGCCGCAAATCACCGGCAGCGTGTCGGGGTCGGACGATTCCACGCGCTTGAAGATCACGCCCGCGTCACTGATAAAAAAGCGGCTGCCCAGGTCCACCACCGCCATGGGAACATGTTCCCGAATGCGAATGGTCAGGGTGCCGGGAAGCTCCCGGTAGAGATCGGCTTCCGCGATCCAGGGTTCGGCCAGCAGCCGCTGGCGCACAACCGCCAGGTTGACGGCCAGGATGTTGTCCCCCGGCCGGACACCCGAGGCCCGGACCACGTCCTCCCGCGCGAGCACTTCGTTTCCCTCCACCCGAATGGTCTGAGTGGTAAAATATTCACAGCCGGTCAGAAACCCGTATCCCGCCGCAAAACCGATGCTGACCATCAGCAGGGCCGTCACCAGACCCGCGATCCTCAGCACGCGCATAGCCCCCTGCCGGACCGGCCGGCGGGACGCGTTTTTCCGGGCCGGTTTCTGCATGGCCTTTACCGAGGCCGGCCGTTTCAGTATGGGTTTATTGACCGACAATGGTCACCTCCGGTTCCAGGGTCACGCCGAACCTGTCGGCCACTCGCCGCTGAACGGTCTCCATCAGGGCCAGCAGGTCGGCGGCGGTGGCGTTGCCCCTGTTTACAAGAAAATTGCCGTGCGCTTCCGACACAAGGGCGCCGCCCACGGCCATACCCTTGAGCCCGGCCCGGTCGATGAGCTTTCCCGCCGGGTCGCCGGCTTCCGGGTTTTTAAAAAAGCATCCCGCGCTGCGGACGCCCGCCGGCTGGGTGGCCCACCGCCTTTTCCACCGCTCTTTTGCCGCGGCCTTCAGTGTTTCGGGATCGTCAAACCCCAGGCCCAGGTCAACGCCGGTGATCACCGGCGGCCCGGCCGTTGCCGTATCGTCATTCATGACCGCAAAGCAGCGGTAGGAAAAAACCAGGTCCTGTTTTTCTTTTCGAATCATTCGGCCGTCACCGGTCACCATCTCCACCGCCTCCACCACGTCACCCATTTGCCCGTCGGCCGTGCCCGCGTTCATGGCAACGGCCCCGCCCACGGTGCCGGGAATGCCCACGGCAAAGGTCATGCCGGCAAGGCCGTTGTCCGCGGCATACCGGCACAGAGCGGACAACGTAAGACCCGCGCCCACGGTGAGGCGGGCCGCGCCCTCCCGGTCGGGATATCGTTCGATGGTCTGCCAGTGTTCTTTCATATCAATCACAATTCCGCGAATGCCCCGGTCCCGTACAAGAAGGTTGCTGCCTCCGGCCAGGACCATGCAGGCAATATTTTGGGCCCGGCACCGGCCGATCAGTTCCCGCAGCTCTGAAACAGTTTCCGGGGCCACCAGGGCGTCGGCCGGGCCGCCCACCCCAAGGGTGGTGTGCCGGGACATGGGTTCGTCCCACTTTACCCTGTCCTTGAAAACCGTTGCCAGCCATTGCCGAAACCCCTGGTCCATGTGCGCCTTCCATTGATCTTCATCTTTCCTGCCCGGACAACACATCCTCTCCGATGCGCCACACATCCCCGGCGCCCAGGGTCAGCAGGATGTCGCCCTCCTGCAGTATCTCTTTCAGGTATGCCACGGCCTCGGCCCGTCCCTCCACATACCGTACGCCCTTGTGCCCGTGAGCGCGAATGCCCTCTGCCACGGCTTCGCCGTCCACCCCGTCGATGGGGTGTTCGCCGGCCGAGTAGATGGGCAGCACCACCAGTTCGTCGCACTGGTAGAAGGCCCGGGTAAAGTCGTCAAACAGGGCCTTTGTCCGGGAATAGCGATGGGGCTGGAACACCACCACCACCCGCCGGTCTTCCCAGTGCTGCCGCACCCCCTGAAGGGTGGCCTTGATTTCCGTAGGATGATGGCCGTAGTCGTCCACCACGATAACGCCGTTGATCTCGCCCTTTTTCTCAAGCCGCCGCTGCACGCCGGCCATGGTTTCCAGGGCCTCCTTGATCACGGCAAATGCAATGTCCAGCTCCAGGCCAACGGCCACGGCGGCCAGGGCGTTTCGCACGTTATGAAACCCCGGTACGCCCAGGTCGATGGTGCCAAGCTCTTCCTGACGCCAGACAACGGAAAACCGGACCTTGCCGTTGATGGGTGTGATATGGCGGGCCTGGAGATCGGCCTGGTTGCTGGTGCCGTAAGTAATGAACCGCTTTTTGATCAGCGGCACCAGGGCTTGAAGCGGTTCGTTGTCCAGGCAGACCACAGCCACCCCATAGAAGGGAATCCGGTCGAGAAATTCCAGAAAGCTTTTTGATATGGCCGCGAGATCCGGGTAAAAGTCCAGGTGTTCCCGGTCGATATTGGTCACCACGGCAATGGACGGGGTGAACTTCAGAAATGACCCGTCGCTCTCGTCGGCCTCGGCCACGATGTAATCGCCGTGGCCCAGCACCGCGTTGGTGCCGATGCTCTTGAGCTTGCCGCCGATCACCACCGTGGGATCCATGCCGCCCTGGCCCAGCACCGAGGCCACCATGGAGGTGGTGGAGGTCTTGCCGTGGGCTCCGGCCACCACGATGCTGTACTTGAGCCGCAGGATCTCGGCCAGCATCTCGGCCCTGGGAATCACGGGAACACCCGCCTCCCGTGCCGCCGCCACCTCCGGATTGTCGGCGGTGATGGCCGATGACACCACCACCACATCGGCGGCGCCAATGTTTTTGCCGTCATGGCCGTAAAAGATTTTTCCCCCCAGGCCGGCCAGCCGGTCGGTGATGTCCGACTGCCGGATGTCGGACCCGGACACGGTGTATCCCAGGTTGAGCAGCAGCTCGGCAATACCGCTCATGCCGATGCCGCCGATGCCCACAAAATAGATATGGTATGCTTTTAAATACATTGAAACACTCCGGCTTCCTGCCTGTTTCCATCCGTTGCAAGGGCCAGGCACGCCCGGGCCACCCGTCGTCCGGCATCGGGTTTTCCCAGATGCCTGGACTTTTCCGCCATTTCTGAAAGTGCCCCGGGCGCACCGGCGTAAAACCCGATCCGGTCGGCAAGCACCCGGCCCGTGAGGTCCTTCTGCCGTATCATCTCCGCGGCGCCGTTCTCAACCAGGGCCTCGGCGTTAAAGGCCTGATGGTCGTCTGTTGCACCGGGAAAGGGTACGAAAATGCAGGCCTTTCCCATGCAGGTGATTTCCGCCACGGTGGTGGCGCCGGCCCGGCAGATCACCAGGTCGGTGGCCGAATACCGGGCCGCCATGTCATCAAAAAAGGGCTGGACCACATGGTCGATGCCGGCCCGTTCATAGGCCTGCTTCACCATCTGTAAATCCGCCGCGCCGGTCTGGTGTACAAACCGGATACTGTCCCGATCCGCCAGAAGGTCCAGTGCCTCTGTCACGGCCAGGTTGATGCCGTGGGCCCCCTGGCTGCCGCCCACGATAAAAACGGTAAACAGTTGCCCGTTCTCTCTGGCACCGGGGCCTGCCTTCGCCATGGCACTCAAAAAATCCTTTCGCACCGGATTGCCGGTGTTCAGGGTTTTTGCCGTGCCCAGCCGACCGGCGGCTGCATCATGGGAAACACACACCAGGTCGGCAAACCGGGCCAGCACCCGGTTGGTCAGGCCGGGCAGGGCGTTCTGCTCGCAGAGCACCACTTTCCGTCCCATCAGCCGGGCCGCGATCACCACCGGGGCCGACACGTATCCGCCCATGCCGATGATCACGGCCGGGTCAAATCGCCGCACCAGGCGACCGGCGGTAACAATACCGGCCAGCAGTTTGGCAACGGCCCTGACTCTGGCAGCCGGCCCTCGGCCCTTGATGCCCTCGGAGGCAATGGTTTCAAAGGCAAACCCGGTCTTTGGCAGCACCCGCTGTTCAATGGGGCTGCCCGTGCCGACAAACATCACCCGGCACCCGGGAGCAATCTCCTTTAAGCTCTCGGCAATGGCGATGCCGGGAAACAGGTGCCCCCCGGTGCCGCCGCCGGCAATGATGACGCGCACATCGCCTGTTGTTGAGCCGGTTCGCCTATTCATGCCGCCGTTGTCCTATATTCATTAAAATGCCGATCGCCGCCATGTTAAACAGCAGTGACGTGCCGCCGTAGCTTAAAAACGGCAGGGTCAGCCCCTTGGCGGGCAGCAGCCCCACTGCCACGCCCATGTTGACCACCACCTGCAACCCGATAGCCGCGGTCAGGCCGATGGCCACAAAACTGCCGAACAGGTCTTCGGCTCGCCTGGCGATTATCACGCCCCGCCACAGAATCACGAAATAAAGCGTCAGAATCACCAGCACACCCCAGAGCCCCAGTTCTTCGCCGATAACCGAAAAAATAAAATCGGTGTGGGGCTCGGGCAGGTAAAAAAGCTTCTGGTATCCCTGGCCCAGGCCGGTTCCCCACAATCCGCCGGTGCCGAAGGCCATGAGGGAGTGGACCACCTGATACCCCTCGTTGGTTTTGTACCGCCAGGGGTCCAGAAAACTGATCAGCCGAAGCCGGCGGTAGTCGGCGGTAAACATGTAGTAGACCACCACCGGTATCAGAAAAACGCCGGATGCGAGCAGATGCAGGGGCCTGACGCCGGCCACGAACAGCATAATCCAGGTGATGGCGGCCAGGATGACCACGGTGCCGAAGTCGGGCTGCATAACGATCAGCACCGACAGGATGGCAAACACAGCCACATGGGGAACAAACCCGATGGAAAAGTCGGTGACCTTCTCCTGCTTTTTGTGCAGGGAATAGGCCAGGTAGACAATCAGCGCGAACGTGGCAAACACCGACGGCTGAAAAGAGACCGGTCCGACGCGCATCCACCGGGTGGCGCCGCCCGCGGTGTAGCCGATGCCGTTCACGTAAAGGGCTCCCAGCAGTAGAAAGGCCGTGCCCAGAAGCACGTAAGTAAAAAAACGGAACAGCCGGTAGGGCACATAGCGGCAGCCCACCATCAGGCAGATGCCCACAACCAGAAAAGCCGCCTGCCGTTTCAGGTAATGGGCGCCGTCCATGAACTCGCGGATCGCTATGTGGGAGCTGGCGCTGTAGACCATCACCACCCCGATGCCGGCCAGGATCAGGGCCGGAAACAGCAGGCTGATGTCCACATAGAGCAGGTTGGATTTTGATCTAACCCCGCGCATGGCCTTCCTCTTTCAGTTTGTTCACGGCATTGCAGAAATCATCCCCCCGGTGGGCATAGCTCTCGTACATGTCAAAACTGGAGCAGGCCGGTGACAGCAGCACCGCGTCGCCGGGCTCGGCCAGCTCATGGGCAAGGCGCACCGCTTCGGCCATTGAACCGGCATCCCGCAACGAGACCGATCCGTTGATGGCCATGCGAATCTTGTCTTTAGCCGCGCCGAACAGCACCACGGCCCGGGTCCGCTCGCGGATCACATTTTTGAGAACCCCGTAATCACACCCCTTGTCCTCACCGCCCAGCAGCAGCACCACCCGGGAGGTGAAAAATTCCAGGGCCCGGCGCACCGCGTCCGGATTGGTGGCCTTGGAATCGTCAAAATAATGAACATTGTCGATGCTGGTCACATACTCCAGGCGGTGACGCAACCCCTGGAACCCGTCCACCGCCGCCTGGATTCCCTCCACCGTGGCCCCCATGGCCAGGGCTGCCAGGGTAGCGGCCGCGATGTTTTCCATGTTGTGTCGGGCCCGCATCAACGGGGAGGTCACGCCGATGGTCGCCGTTTTTGTCCCCGCCGTGATGATCTCCACGGCAGTGTCTTGAATCACGGCACCCTCTTTGGTATTTTTCCCGCCGTTAAACGTCAGCTTTCTGCTCCTGATTCCCTTTGAGGCCTGCAGCACGTGGAAATCGGCACCGTTGATCACCGCCACGTCGTCCGCCTCCTGGTTTTCGAAAATACGGCCCTTGGACCGCACATAAGCATCAAAGTCCGTGTACCGGGCCAGGTGGTCCTCGGCGATGTTGAGCAGAACGGCCACATGGGGCCGGAAAACTTCAATGGTGTCCAGCTGAAAGCTGCTCACCTCCACCACGGCCATGTCCGCGTTTTCCCCCTTGTCGGCAAACCCGATCAGGGGCGCGCCGATGTTGCCGCCGACAAAAACCTGACGGCCCGACGCCTTGAGCATGTCGCCCAGCAGGGTGGTGGTGGTGGTCTTGCCGTTGGTGCCGGTGACCGCGGCCACGGGTTTTGTGACAAATCGGGCCGCCAGTTCCATTTCGCCCATTACCGGAATTCCTTGCTCCGCGGCCTTTTTCAGGGGCGCCAGGGTATCGGGCACACCGGGGCTCACCACGATATAATCCGCCGACAGAAAGGTACTGTCCTGGTGCCCCCCCAGTTCAAGGGTCGCGCCCAGGTCCCGGGCCGATGCGGCCAAATCGGCGAGTTTCGCCTCGGGGGCCCGGTCGGTGATCACCACGGACGCGCCGCGCCGGAGCAGGAAACGGGCTGTTGCAAGCCCGGACTTTCCCAGTCCGACCACGACCACTTTGCTGTTTTCCGTCTCAACAGGTTTCATCAGCGTATCTTCAATGTGCTCACCGCGATCAGGGCCAGGGCAATGGCAATGATCCAGAAGCGGACAATGATCTTGGGTTCGGCCCACCCTTTAAGCTCAAAATGGTGGTGCAGCGGCGCCATGCGAAAAAAGCGCCGGCCCTTTGTGGCTTTAAAAAACCCCACCTGAAAAATCACGGACAGGGTCTCCACCACGAACAGGCCGCCCACCAGGGTCAGCAGGATCTCCTGCTTGGTGATTATGGCCACCGTGCCCAGGGCCCCGCCCAGGGAGAGGGAGCCCACGTCCCCCATGAATATCTGCGCCGGATAGGCGTTGAACCAGAGAAAGCCCATCAGGCCCCCGGCCATGGCGCCGCAGAACACCGTCACCTCACCGCTTCCCGGCACGTGGATCACCTGCAGGTAGTTGGAGATGATGGCGTTGCCCGCCACATAGGCAAACACCATGTAGGCCACGAACGAGATCACCAGGGGGCCGGTCACCAGCCCGTCCAGTCCGTCGGTAAGGTTCACTGCGTTGGATGTGCCCACAATGACAAACACGCCCAGTACGATGTAAAAAATCCCCAGGTCCGGCGCCACCCGCTTGAAAAAGGGCACCAGCAACACGGTATTGGTATCCGAGGCCGCAAAAATCAGCAGGCAGACCCCGGCTGCCAGCACGGTCTGGGCCAGAAACTTGGCCCTGGCCGAGAGCCCCTTGTTTCTTTTCTTGATCTGCATCAGGTAATCATCAATAAAACCGATGGTCGTGTATCCCGCCAGGGCCGCGAGGGTCACCCAAATGTACCGGTTGGTCAGGTCGGCCCAGAGCAGACAGGCCACCAGCACGGAAAAGACAATAAGCAGGCCGCCCATGGTGGGGGTACCGGCCTTGCCCTGATGGCTCTGGGGTCCGAGTTCCCGAATATACTGGCCGATCTGCATTCTCGCCAGGGTCCGGATGGTAAACGGCCCCAGCAGAAAACAGACCAGAAAGGCGGTAAGGCTGGCATAGATCGTTCGAAAGGTGATGTATTGAAACACATTGAAAAACGATATATGCGTGTGCAGCGGATATAATAAATGGTACAGCATCGCTACCGCCCCCCTTCCCTGCCCGCTACGCCGTTGCCGTGGGCCGAAAGCGCCTGAACAACGGTCTCCATTCGCATGCCCCGGGAACCCTTCACCAGGACCCAGTCCCCCGGTTGAAGGACCGGGCACACCGCTTCGATGACCGCTTCCTTGGATCCGGTCATAATTTTTTCAGGCGTCATGCCGGCAGCAGCGGCGCCCCCGGCCACCGCTTCCGCAAATTCTCCCGTCACATAGAGCCTGTCCACACCGCTTTCGGCCGCCATGACGCCTGTTTTGCCGTGCATCACCGGCGCGTGATCCCCCAGTTCAAACATGTCTCCCATGATCAGGATACCGCGCCCGGCCCCTTTCAACTCCCGCAATCCGGAAAGGGCCGCCTTCATCGATTCCGGATTGGCGTTATACGTATCATCCACCAGGGTAAACCCGGATTGGGTCTGTGTAATGGTCATTCTGCCCGGCACCGGGGAGAATCCCTCCAGCCCGGCCTTGATCTCCGCCGCGGACAGGCCCAGCTCGGCCCCGATGGCGGCGGCGGCCAGGGCGTTGGGCACCATGAACGTGCCGGATACCGGAAGGGCCACGGCCGCCCGCTCGTCCGTGGCGGACAGGCACAGGTCGAAACAGACCCGGCCGTCTTCCCTTCGGACCGACGTGGCGGTGATATCGGCCTTCTGCCGCATGCCGTAGGTCACCACCCGGCCCCTGGCCTTTTGCGCCATCTTCATTACCCGCGGATCATCGGCATTCACAATGGCCGTGTCCTTTTCGGTCAACGCTTCAAAAAGTTCGGCCTTGGCCCGGGCCACGCCTTCGATGCTTTCCACGCCCTCCAGGTGCCCGGCCCCCACATTCAGCACAACGCCCATGTCCGGCTCGCAGATCTTTGCCAGTCGCCCGATCTCGCCCGGCGCGTTCATTCCAATCTCAAGTATCGCCACCTGGTGTCCCTTTTCCAGCCGCAGCAGGGTCAGGGGCAGGCCGATCTCGTTGTTGAAATTCCCGGCGGTGGCCAGTACCCTGTACCGCCGACCGCATACCATGGCCGCCATCTCCTTGGTGCTGGTCTTGCCGTTGGTGCCGGTGATGGCCGCCACACGGGGATTCACGCTCCTTCGGCGATGACGGGCCAGGTCTCCCAGGGCCACAATGGTGTCTTTTACCACCACCCGCACCCCCCGGCCGGTTGCCCGCGGCGTGCCGATCCGGGCAGCATGGGCCTGATCGATCATCACGCCGCCGGCTCCCTGCGCCAGCACCCGGTCGACAAACGCATGACCGTCATGATGCTGTCCCTGAATCGCCACAAACAGATCGCCTTTGCCAAGGGTCCGCGAATCTATGGATATGTTTTCAAACACCTCTTTTCCTGTTCCCCTTACCAGCTCGCCGCCGGTTGCCTTCACCACGTCCGCGATATGCCACACATTCCCGTCCAACATGGCCGGCTATCCGCACTGCCCCGCCGACATGGCGGGCATTTGGTCGTTCCCGGTTTTGTCCTGGGCCTGCAGCGCGGCCGCAGCCTCTTGTCTATCATCAAAATCGATGGTCCTGTCCCTGAATATCTGGTAGTTCTCCTCACCCTTGCCGGCGATCAGAATGGTGTCCCCGGGAGCCGCGGCCGACACCGCGGCCCGTATGGCCAGACGGCGATCCGGCTCCACCAGGTACCGGCCATTACTGCTTTCACCGGTCAGGGCCGCCACATCGGCCACCCGCTCGGACAGGCCGGCCATACCCTTCACGATATCCGCGATGATAGCTTCCGGGGCCTCGCTTCTCGGATTGTCCGACGTCACCACCACCCGGTCGGCAATGGTGGCCGCGATCCCGCCCATTTTCGGTCGCTTGGCCCTGTCCCGGTCGCCGCCGCAGCCGAACACGCAGAAAAGCCGGCCGGCAGATATCTTTCGAAGGGCCGACAGCACGTTTTCAAGGGCATCCGGTGTATGGGCATAATCCACAAAAACAAAACGTCCCATCCGGTCGGCCACTTTTTCCAGCCTGCCGGGCACGCCGGCAAAGCTCTCGATGCCTTCCTGGATCGCTGCCCTTTCCACGCCCAGGGCAACACCAGCGCCGGCCGCGCAGAGAATATTTTCAAGGTTATAGGTTCCGGCCAGCGGGGAGCAAAACGGCAGCGGTCCGGCAGGCGTCACAATTGTGCCGACAAGGCCGTCCGGGGAGCTGCTCACCGCCTCGGAATAGATATCGCATGCCTCGGAGAACCCCGCGCCCATGCGACCGGCCACGGACAGCGTATCAAACAGGCCCCGTCCCCGGGCATCGTTACAGTTGATCACCGAAACCAGTTGCTTTTCCCGGGCGCCCACGGACCGGGTTCCGGTAAACAACCTTTTCTTGCATTCCCAGTAGGTCTCCATATCCCCGTGAAAATCCAGATGGTCCTGGGTCAGGTTGGTGAAGATGGCCACGTCAAAGGCGCAACCGGCCACCCGCTGCTGGGCCAGAGCATGAGAGGAGACCTCCATGACCACATGGGTGACGCCTGCCGTTGCCATGTCCCGCAGAATTTGCTGAAGATCGGCCGACTCCGGCGTGGTCAGGGGGTTTTTGAAGCGCCGGCCCACGTAACGGAAATTGCCGGTGCCGATCACCCCAACCTGTTTTCCCGCCTTTGCCAGTATGTTCTCCACCAGGGCCGCCGTCGTGGTCTTGCCGTTGGTACCGGTGACGCCGATCATCACCAGCCCTGCCGAAGGCGCGCCGTAGAAAACAGCGGACAGCAACGCCAGAGCGTTCCGGGAGTCAGCCACCCGCACCGTCACGACGTCGCGGGCATCCACCTCTTTTTCCGCCACCACGGCCACGGCGCCCCTGGCCAGGGCCTGACCGATAAAATCATGCCCGTCTCTGGCACTGCCCCGAATGGCCACAAACAGGCCGCCGGGCCGGACCTCATCAGACCGGTAATGAATCGACGCGATCTCCGGGTCCGGCATCACGCCCCGGGCCGCCGCAGTGGAACGGACACTTTCCGGGCAGACCGGCAGCAGCAGTTCGGAGAGTCTCATCCGTTCACCTCCCCGGGTATGGAGACCATCATTTTTCCCCGGTCCTCCTCAAACTCAGGGGACACTCCCAGATAACTCAATACTTCATAGGCGATCCGCCGAAAGGCCGGGGCCGCCACCACACCGCCATAGTGATGCTTTTGCGGTGCGTCCAGTACCACAAGAACGGCGATGCGGGGGTTGGCTTTCGGCACAAATCCCATGAAAGAGGCGACAAACTCGTCTTCCGCGTAACCGCCCTGGGCATTGTACTTCTGGGCCGTGCCGGTTTTTCCGCAGACCGTGTACCCCTTGATGGCGGCCATGGTGCCGGTGCCGTCTTCCGACGTCACGGTCTCCATGATATCGGTGACAGTCCGGGCCGTCTCCCTGGAGATAATCCGCCGCCCCTGGGTGACGCCGTACTGCCGGACCACATTTCCGTTTTCATCCACAATGGCCTTCACCACATAGGGTTTCATCAGCACACCACCATTGGCGACCGCTGAAAGGGCGGTGACCAGTTGAATGGCCGACACCGATATGCCCTGGCCGAAGGCAATGGCGCCGGTGTCGATGGGCGTCCACCGGGCATAATCGGCAAGCCGCCCCTGGGTCTCTCCGGAACAGTTGATGCCGGTCTCCTGGCCGAAGCCAAATCCGTGAAGGCTTTCCCACAAAACCTGGCGGCCGATCATTTCACTGATCTTCACCGCACCGATGTTGCTGGAGTACTGCACGATCTGGCCCAGAGAGAGCCAGCCGTGGGCCTTGGTGTCATGCACCAGGTTTTTGTAAACCCGGTACTTGCCCTCCTCGCAGAAAAAAACGCTGTCCGGTGTGCAGACACCGGCTTCCAGAGCGGCCGCGGCCAGGAATATTTTCATGGTGGAGCCGGGCTCAAAGGCATCGGTCACCGTCCGGTTCCGCCACCAGCGCCGGTCGTACCGGGAAAAGGTGTTGGGGTTGAAAAAAGGATAGTTAGCCATGGCCAGCACCTCGCCGGTGCGTGGGTCCATTACCACCGCCATACCCGATGCCGCGTCGTAGTTCCGGGCCGTCTCCTCCAGTACCGTTTCCACGATGCACTGGATGGTGCCGTCAATGGTCAGCACCAGGCTGTTGCCGCTGCTGCCGCCGACATCCGCGCTCTCGGTATAAAGATCGCGGCCGATGGCGTCCTTGATGATGGTGCGCTCAACACTGAGGCCCCGCAGTGAGGAATCATAAGCGTACTCCAGCCCCTCCAGCCCGTTCTCGTCAATACCTGAAAAACCGATCACCTGAGCGGCCAGGGTCTTGTTGGGATAAACCCGCTGCCGTTCCGGCACAAACGCGATGGCGCCCCGATCCAGTCCGATCCGGCGGACCGCGTCCGCCTCGGCGGGCATCACGTTACGCTTGATCCATACAAAAGATTTACCGGATGCGATCTGCTTTCTGATCTCTCCGGCCTTGACGCCCAGGGCCGCTGCAAGGTCATTGACCTTGTCTTTGGCACTGGTCATGGCGCCGGGATGCATGCCGATGGAAACCGTGTCAATGGTCACGGCCATCTCCATGTTGTTCCGGTCATAGATCGCGCCCCGCTTGCCGGTGGTGACCCGCACCTTCTGGTACTCCCTGGAGGCTTTGCCGGCCAGCATGTCGTCGCAAAAGGCCTGGAGATAGATCACCCGCGCCCCCACCACCAGGTACAGGGCGCTGAAAACCAGCCCCACCACCAGGATGCGGATGCGAATGCCTTTTGTCTCATCTGTCTTGCGGCCGTATCTCATGGAATAAACTCCACCTGGTCCGTGTTCGGCATGACCATGTCCAGTTGTGTTCTTGCAATCTCCATGATGCGGGTCGGCGAGCGCAGCCGGGCCAGCTCGATTTTCAGGTCCTTCTGCCGGGCCGCCAGATTCGCCGTCAGGTCCGTGTTCCGGGTGATGTCGTACCGCAGGTCCACGCACTGCACGCGGCACCAGGCAAAGCAGAAAAATTCTCCGGTCAGCAGCAGGAGCACGGCCAGCCAAAGCAGGGTGGTTCGCTCGCCCGCCTTGCGCTGTTTTTTCTTTTCGGCCATGATCCGCCTCCGGTGATTATACTTTTTCCGCGGCCCGCAGCCGCACGCTTCGGGCCATGGGATTTGCCTGAACCTCTTCCGCTGTCGGCACCATGGCCTTTCGGGTGATGATCCGGCACTCCTGCCGCTTGTTGCACGAGCAGACCGGCAAGCCGGGAGGACAGACGCAGTCCTTCTCCCACATCTTCATCCGGCGCTTGACCATCCTGTCCTCCAGCGAATGGAACGACAGGACACAAATTCTGCCCCCCGGCTTTGTGCAGTCGATCACCGCATCCAGAAACCGCTCCAGGTTCTCAAGCTCGGTGTTGACCGCGATGCGAAGGGCCATGAACACACGGGTGGCCGGGTCTATCTTTGCCGTGTGCCGCTCTTTTGCGGGATACGCCTCGGCCACGATGCGGGCCAGCTCCCCGCTGGTGGTAACGGGCGCCGATCTTCTGGCCTCAACGATGCGACGGGCGATGCGGGCGGCATACCGTTCTTCCCCGAACTCCCTGAAAATCCTCACCAGGTCGGCCTCGGCCGACTGGTTGACAAGGTCTGCCGCCGTCAGGCCCTGATCCGGGTCCATGCGCATGTCCAGGGGTTCGTCCTTTCGAAACGAAAAGCCCCGGCCGCTGCCGTCGATCTGGTAAAAGGAGAGCCCCAGGTCCAGCAACACACCATCAACCGCCGGCACATCCAGGCTGGAAAGGATCTCCGCAAAATCGGCGAAATTGCCCCGTACATATAAAACACGCTCTCCAAAAACGGAAAGCGCCTGTTTCGCGTGAGCCAGGGCCGCGGGATCTTTGTCAATGCCGATCAGCAGCCCTTCCGGAAGAATTTTTTCAGCGATGCGGACCGCATGTCCCCCGCCCCCCAGGGTGCAGTCCGCAACGACCTTTCCCTTTTCGCAGTTGAGAAGGGCGACCGCTTCGTCGGGCATGACCGATGTGTGGCGAAACGACATGTTAAAGTCCCAGCTTTTCTATTTCATTCTGAAAATCCTCATCGTCCATATCGTCTTCATGCAGCTTTTTCTGTTCTTCCCACTTTGCCCGCGACCAGATCTCGAAATGATCCGATATGCCGATAAGCACGATCTCTTCTTCAAGCCCGGCGTCCTGGCGAAGCTCCGGGGGAATCAGAAGGCGCCACTGCTTGTCCGGCTGGCATTCGGACGCCCGCCCGATGAAAAACCGGCGGAACCGGCGCATCTGGTTGCCCTTCTTCTCCAGCATCACCAACTTGGCCTCTATTTTCGACCACTCCTCCAGAGTGTAGGCGTAGAGCCCGCCTTCAAAAAAGGTGATCATGGCGGTGCCGTCGGCCCCTATAAGATCCCGAAAACGAGAGGGGATGACGATTCTGCCCTTTGGGTCAATTCTGTGGTAGGAGGTGCCTCGAAACATAGTTACTCCACTTTGCTCCACTTTGCTCCCCTTCAATTTACACTCCCTGAAACCAGAGTCAAGAAAAAAAGAATAAAAAATGATTTATTTTTCTAATAATTTATCCGACAAAAAAACAAACGTCTCCACGAACTGCACCCTTTTTCCGGAAAGATGGAATCGATTGACAATCCCAAAATGTTTGGGTATCGTAATTGAATGTGAATAAATGTTTTTTCACTTAAAATGTAAAGGTTTACATATAATGCACTTTTTTCAGCGGACCGTGGCCGGCCCGGTTACCTGCACCGGGGTGGGGGTCCATTCAGGCAAGCCGGTCAAGCTGGTGGTAAAACCGGCGCCCGCCAACCACGGCATCAAATTTGTTCGCACCGATCTTCGAGATGCTCCCCGCATTCCCGCGCTCTTCAGAATGGTCACCGATACCAGCCTGGCCACCGTGCTGGGCAGCAACGGCGCCATCGTGTCCACCGTGGAGCATCTGATGGCCTGTTTTTCGGGCATGGCCGTGGATAACGCCCTGGTGGAGGTGGACGCTTATGAACTGCCCATCATGGACGGCAGCGCCTTTCCCTTTGCAGATGCCGTTTCCCGGGTGGGGTGCGTGGAACAGGAGGCCCGGCGCTGCTTTTTTATCATCAAAAAGCCGCTGGAAATAGAGGAAGACGGGCGGTCCGTGGGTATATACCCGGCATCCGGCTATACCATATCGGCCACCATCGAATATGACCATCCCCTGATCGGTACCCAGTCCCGCACCATTGAGGTGAACACCGAGACCTTTATGAGCGACATCAGCAAGGCCCGCACCTTCGGGTTTTATCATGAATACGAATATCTGAAGCAGCATGGCCTGGCCAGGGGAGGCTCTCTGGACAATGCCGTTGTGCTGGATGGTTCGAGTATCCTGAACGAAGGGGGACTGCGCTTTGATGACGAATTTGTCCGGCACAAGATCCTGGACTGTATCGGCGATTTTTCTCTGCTGGGCATGCCCCTGCTGGGTCGTATCGTTGCCGTCAAATCGGGACACCTGTTTAATCATCGGCTCCTGGAGGCCCTGTTCGCGAACAAGGCGTGCTGGGAAACCGGTTTCCCGGAGCTTCCTCAACCCGCCGCAAAAGCCCTTGCCTTTTAGAAAACCTTCATTGTAGGATAGGCCAGTCTCCATCCATCGGCTATGGGGACACGAAAAAAGGTTTCCAATCCGCAAGATGAGAATTTTTTTGCAAGATCAAGAAAAACAAGGGTTGACTGAAGACGTACTGGTGTACGCCGCCCAAGGAAGCCCGCGGTTTGACGCAGAGATTGCGGAAAAAGGCCATTTATGGATGGAAACTGGGCCAGTCCGAATATTTCATGAGCCGTTCGGGAAACCCTAATCCTGGTAAGTGACATGCCTTTCGTGTTTCGATTTTCCGGCCTGGTGCTTTCATGCCTGCTTCTTGTGGTGGTCTGCCATACCCCCGCACCGGCGGATGGCGCCCGCCTGTCCGAACTGTCCGTTACGCCCTCGGAAGGCGTCCTTGTTTTTCAAGCTACGGTGGCCGGTGCATTCAATGAGAAGATGGAGGCCGCCATCAAAAGCGGTGTGCCGGTCACTTTCACATTTCTGATCCGGGCTGCCAGGGTCCGGCGCATGTGGTTTGACAGGGACGTGGCCGAATATCGCGTCTCCCACACGATCACGTATGACAACCTGAAAGAGGAGTTTACCGTACATCGCTCCTGGGAAGGGGAAAAGACCCTGGTCACCAAATCCCTGGACCAGGCCCGGAACGCCATGGTCCGAATCGAGGGGCTGCCCCTTTGCAGCCTGGACGATCTTGAACGGGACACGGTTTACCGGGTCAGTGCCAAGGCGGAACTGGACAAGCTCACCCTGCCGCTTTACCTGCATTACGTGCTCTTCTTTGTCTCATTCTGGGACGTGGAAACCGACTGGCATCATGTCGACTTTACTTATTAGCCCGGGTTAGTCCCTGTTCATCCATGCGACATCCGCCGATATGATTAAAAAATTTTTCAAAGCGTTCCGGACCTTCATGTCGGGTCTGGATGAGGAAGAACGCCGGCGCAGAAAGCGGGAAGGCATTCTGGCGATCGTGCTGCTGGTGACAGTAGCCGTCCTTACCTACCTGGAAAGCCGCATCATCCAGTTCGGCGCCGACATTCCGGTTTCCAACACGGTGTTGATGTTCATCTTCATCAACATCAACCTCCTGCTGCTGATCCTGCTGATCTTTCTTGTTTTCAGGAACCTGGTCAAACTTTTCTACGACCGCAAGCAGAATGTCATGGGGGCACGGCTGCGAACCCGGCTGGTAGTGGCCTTCATCTCCCTGACCCTGGTGCCCGCCATTGTGCTGTTCTTTTTTTCCATGAGCTTTATCACCACCAGCATCAAGTTCTGGTTTAACGTACCCGTGGACCATGCCCTGGAAAATTCCCTGGCCGTGGGCAAAAATATGTATGCCCACATTGAGGACAGCAACCGGTTTTTTTTGAAACGGGCCGCCTACCAGATTACCACCAATAATCTGCTGCGGCCCTATCGTACCGAGGATCTCTCCCGTTACATCCAGATCGTTCAGCGGGAGTTCCACCTGAACACGGTGGAAGTCTACAGTCCCGACGGGGAACGGATCACCTATGCCGTCTCCCCGGAGATCGAGGCATTCCCTTTCGGAACGGTATCCGTAAATGACCTGAAAAAAACCGGGATGGAAAAAGACACTGTTTTTTCCATCAGCCGGAACCTGCCCGCCGGAGAACTGGTCAGCTCCATCTGCTCAATACCCTTTGGCCAACCGAGGGAAAAGGCCGAGGCCTTTCTGGTGATCTCCATCCTGCTGCCCCCGGACCTCTCCGAGAGCCTGACCGCCATTTCCAGGGGCATTGAGGAGTACCAGCAGATCAAGCTGCTCAAGGAGCCCATTCAGAGCACCTATTACATCGTCCTCTCCATCGTGGCGCTGCTGGTGGTTTTCTGTGCCGTCTGGTTCGGCTTTTACATCGCCAAATCCCTCACCAATCCCATCATGGAGCTGGCCAAGGGCCTGGAGCGGGTCTCCGCCGGAGACCTGGCCTATACCATTGAACGCCTGGCCGATGATGAAATCGGCATGCTGGTCAGCTCGTTCAATAAAATGACCGGGGACCTGCGGGCCGGACGGCAGCAGATCGAAGCAGCCACCCAGGCACTGGAACGCCAGAAAGACGCGCTGGAAGAGAGCCGTCTCTACATGGAGATCGTGCTCAACAACATCTCCACCGGCGTCATCTCCATCGATGCCGGCGGCACCATTACAACGATCAACAAGTCGGCCCGGAAAATGCTGTCGCTTTCCCACGCAAACGTCCTCAACCGTTACTATGCCAACGTATTGACGGACCGATACCTGAAACTTGCCAATGAAATGATCGCCACCATTCGGGACGGAGGCCAGGACATGGTGGAGCTGCCGCTGCGGCTCACCATCAGCGGCACGCCCCGCAGTTTTATTATCTACTTAAACGCCCTGCGGCATGACAAGACCGGCCAGTACATGGGCATCGTGATGGTGATCGACGACCTCACCGAATTGGAAAAGGCCCAGCGCATGGCGGCCTGGCGGGAGGTGGCCCGCCGCATCGCCCATGAGGTGAAAAACCCGCTGACCCCCATCTCCCTTTCGGCCCAGCGCCTGAAAAGAAAGTTCGGGCCCGACGCCGACGACCCGGTCTTTGAAGAGTGTATCCGCACCATTCTTGATTATGTGGATATCATTCGCAACCTGGTCAACGAGTTTGCCGCCTTTGCCAAATTTCCGTCGGCCAAGCTGGCGCCCTGCGACCTGGTGCAGATCATTCGGGAAACCGCGGACCTCTATAGCGAGGAAGACAGCCCCGTCACATTCACCATCGACGCGCCTACGGACCTGCCCCGGCTGAACCTGGACCGGCAGCAGATCAAACAGGCTCTGATCAACCTGATTGAAAACGCGATCACCGCCATGGAGGGGGCTGGGCGGATCACAATCACGGTGTGTCACGACCCTGCGGCCATGAAGGTGGTATTGACCTTTGCCGATACTGGCAGAGGGCTTTCCGAGGCGGCGAAAAACAATCTTTTCGAACCCTATTTTTCAACCAAAAAATCGGGAATGGGGCTGGGCCTTGCCATTGTCAGCTCCATTATAGCGGACCACAACGGCACCATCAGCGCCCATGACAACGAACCCAGAGGCGCCAGGTTTATTATCGAACTTCCGGCATGACACAGCCGGCCGACCAAATGGAGAAAAGCGGATGTTTCCATCGGTTTTGATTGTGGATGACGAGCCTTCCATCCTTCAGTCCCTGGGCGGGCTGCTGTCGGACGAAGGGTTTGAAATTCTAACCGCCTCAAACGGATATGAGGCACTAAAGCTCATCGAAACGGCATCCCCGGACATTGTGCTGCTGGACATCTGGATGCCCGGCATCGACGGCATTGAAACCTTAAAGGAAATCAAGGCTGCCAGCCCCCATATTCCGGTGGTCATCATCACCGGCCACGGCACCATCGAGACCGCGGTCAATGCCACCAAGATCGGGGCCTTTGATTTTATTGAAAAGCCCCTGTCCATTGACAAGGTGATCGTGGCCATTCACAACGCTTTAAACTTTCGCCGCCTGGAGGAGGAAAACCGGTACCTCAAGAAAAAGACGCTGAAAAAAAGTTCCATCGACGGCGCCAGCCCGGCGGTGGTGGCCTTGAAACAGCAGATCGCACGGGCTGCCCCCGCCGATGCATGGATTCTGATCTCCGGGGAAAACGGCGCCGGAAAAGAGATGGTGGCCCGCACCATTCATACCCTGAGCCCCCGGGGCGAGCACCCCTTTGTGGACATCAACTGCGCGGCCATTCCGGAAACCCACCTGGAAAGCGAACTGTTCGGCCATGAAAAAGGGGCGTTTAAGGCCGCCACCACAAAGTCGATCGGCAAAATCGAGCTGGCCAACAAAGGCACCCTGTTTTTAGACGAGATATCCAACATGGCGCCGGCCACCCAGGCCAAACTGGTGCGGGTGCTGCAGGAGCAGAAATTTCAGCGCCTGGGCAGTTCCCGAACGGTATCGGTGAATGTGCGGGTGATTGCGGCAACGCATAAGGACCTGGCGCTGGAAATCAGGGAGGGCCGTTTTCGGCAGGACCTTTTTTTTCTGCTCAATGTGATTCCCATTGAGGTGCCCTCCCTGCGGGACCGCAGGGAAGATATTCCCGTTCTTGCGGCGATCTTCCTGGAACAGCACGCCCGTCAGAACAACACAGAGCCCAGGCGGCTTTCCAAAGAGGCCCTGGCCCTGTTGTGCGATTACACGTGGCCCGGCAATGTGCGGGAGCTTAAAAACCTGCTGGAGCGGCTGACCATCATGCTTCATAAAAGCACCATAGAAGCCGACGACCTGCCCCGGCCTTACAACCCGGACAAAAACACCCCGGCCCTTCCCGTGGCCGAACTGTTCTCCCCCACCGACCTGAAACAGGCCCGCACCCGTTTTGAGGAGGCCTATATCCGGTTTATCCTGCAGCAGAACGACGCGGACATTATCCGAACCGCCCAGGCCATCGGTGTGGACAAGGGATACCTGCGCAGGAAGATGAAGAAAATGAAGTTATAGAGACCATGGCACTTACGGTTATCGGCGGCGCACTCAAAGGCAGACGGCTTTTTTCCCCGGAGGGCATGGCGGTCCGGCCCACTTCAGGCCGGGTACGGGAAGCCCTGTTCAATATTTTCATGCACGAAATTAAAGGCGCCACGGTTCTGGACCTGTTTGCCGGCACCGGGGCACTGGGTATCGAGGCCCTGAGCCGGGGGGCCGCCCGGGCCGTACTGATCGACAACGCGCCCGCCTCCATGGCGGTAATTCAAAAAAATATCCGCGTGTGCGGGCTTCAGGACGCGGCCCGGACCATTCGCCACGATGCCGCACAGGACCTTGCCTGCCTGCCATCCCTGAGCATAACCTTTGACCTGGTGTTCATGGACCCGCCTTATAAAACCGGCTCCATCGGCCGGGTCCTTGAAAACCTTCACGCCAGCCGATCCCTGCTGCCAGGCGCATGGGTGGCGGCCGAGCACTCACACAGGACAACGGCCGAGGCAGCCGCCTGTGACGGGACCGGTTTTACCCTGACAGACCAGCGCAGATACGGAAAAACGGTTGTCTCTTTTTTTCAATATATGGTAGAAATGCCCATGAACAGCGGCACACCGCCCTTTCACCACACCCATGAGGCCGGTTGACACGGAACCGGTCAGCACAAGGAGAGGCCCGATGAAAATCGCCATCTACCCGGGGTCCTTTGATCCGGTCACCAACGGTCATATCGACATCATTCAGCGGGGACGCCACCTGTTTGACAAAATCATCGTGGCGATTCTTCTCAACCCCGGCAAAAAGGCCCTCTTCTCCGTTGAGGAACGGCTGGACATGCTGACCGAAAGCCTGAAGGATATTGACGGCGTGGAGGTGGACTCTTTTTTCGGCCTGCTCATCGACTATGCCGAGCAGAAAAACGCAAAGGCGATTCTCCGGGGTATGCGGGCCGTGTCCGATTTTGAGTATGAATTTCAGATGGCCCTGATGAACCGGCGGCTCAACCGGGATATTCAGACGGTGTTTCTGATGACCGGCATGCGGTGGATTTATACCAGCTCTTCCATCATCAAGGAGGCGGCCACCTTTGGCGGTGACATCAGCGGAATGGTGCCGGCCATCGTGGAAAAAAAGCTGGAAGAAAAAATCGGGTACGTCGTCAACCACAAAAAAGTTGAGGAATAAAAAGGGGGCAAGAGAGAGAACCTGCCCCGAATATCTCATGAAAATTTTCGACCTGGATACATATCCGGGCTAATTCTCCTTCCACCCATGCTCACCGATCAGCTTGACAAACCGGCACCCGCCCAGGTCTGTGGACCGGACCCCGGTTCTTTCCTTTACCAGCCTGATCAGGCTCTGCATGGATTCGCTTCCCACCGGCGCTATCAGGCGCCCGCCCACGGCCAGTTGATCCACCAGCACCGACGGAATATCCGGGGCGCCGGCGGTGATAATAATCCCGTCAAAAGGGCTTTCCGCCCTCCACCCGGTGGTGCCGTCGGAGTAGCGGGTGGCGATGTTGTAGTAACCCAGCCTGTCGAACAGGGACCGTGCCCGAATGTAAAGGGAGTGTATCCGCTCAATGGTATAAACGCGGGACACGATCCGGGAAAGAACGGCCGCCTGGTATCCCGACCCCGTGCCGATCTCCAGAACCCGGTCGTTGCCGGTGGGCTCCAGTGCCTGGGTCATTTCCGCCACGATATAGGGCTGAGAGATGGTCTGCTGTTCGCCGATGGGAAGGGGGAAGTCGCCGTAGGCTTGATCCATCAGGGCTTCGCTGACAAACAGGTGCCTGGGCACCGTGCGCATGGCGCCCAGCACAAAAGGGTCGGTGATGCCGCGCCGGGCGATCTGGTTTTCCACCATCTGCTCACGCCGGCGCACATATCTTATTTCTTCGTTTTCCATAACCATCCGGTTTAATAGCAAGGCCCCCTGGTGCCGTCAAGACAAAAAAGCGGTTGCGCGCGGCCCGCAGCCGGAATATGATAGACACCACAGCTATGCGGGCCGTCGCAAGGGACGTGCCGGATCCTGAACCCTTAGGCAACACGATTCCACGGTCCCCGGCATTTCAAAATCATTCATGGCGACCACGCCATGAATGATAAGGGTTAACGGACAGGGCATTGGGCAATACAAAAAATCTTCTTTCTCTGATTCTGCTGTTTATCGTGGTGCTGATCGCCGGGACTTTCGGCTATGCCATGATAGAGGGCTGGGATCTTCTTGACGCCTTTTACATGACCATGATCACGGTCACCACCGTGGGATACGGAGAGGTCCACGGCATGAGCCGGGCCGGCCGGGTCTTCACCATGGTGGTGATTTTCCTGGGGTACGGCCTCTGCCTCTATGTGGCGGGCTCCGTGGTCCAGTTCATGGTGGATGGAAAAATTCGCGCGATTCTCGGGAGACGAAAATTGGATTCAAAAATCAGACGGCTGAGAAACCACTATATTGTCTGCGGATACGGCCGCATCGGACGCGTACTGGCGGCTCACCTTCGGGAAAAGCCGATTGACATGGTGGCCATCGACGGAAATCCCGACCTGGTGCCGGCCATGGAGGCCGATAACGTGCTTTACATCTGTGCCAGCGCCATAGAGGAAGAGACCCTGATACAGGCCGGGATTGAACATGCCAAGGTACTGATCGCGGCCCTGGCCACGGATACGGACAACGTGTTTCTCGTACTCACGGCCCGCCAGCTGAATCCCAACCTCTTTATTATGGCCCGGGCCAGCCATGAGGGATCAAAATCCAAGCTAAAGGCCGCCGGCGCCGACAAGGTGGAGTCCCCCTACGACATCGGGGCCCACAACATGGCCATGCGGGTGCTTCGGCCAACGGTGACCAATTTCCTGGAACTGGCACTGGCCAGGAAGAACAGACATATTCAGATGGAAGAAATTCCGATTCTGCCCGACTCCCGGTTCTGCGGCCTGGCGCTGAGCGAATCACGCATTCGGCAGGAGTTTGACCTGATTGTCATTGCCATCAAGAAATCAGATGGTTCCATGATTTTCAACCCCTCGTTTGACGCAAAAATTCACGCCAACGACACCGTTATCGTGGTGGGCAGTACGGAAAACCTGGAGAAATTCGGAAAGGCCGCCATGGCCGCATGAAAAAAGCGCCGGCCGGTTTTGCCCGTGCCGATACCGCAGACAGGATCACCTGGAGGAAGTGGACGCTGACCGGCATCACCGACAGGCGACAAAAAGAGAAGCCGACCGCTATATCTTGTAAATCACACGGCTCTCGGTGATGATGATATCCACATGCCGGTCAATGGACCCTTTGGGCACCTGGGCAATAATCTGGTCTTCAAAGGCCAGGGAGACCTTTCGGGTGGTGGCGGGCAGCTTGGGAATCAGTTTGTCGTAATAGCCGGTGCCCAGGCCGATGCGAGCCCCTTTTTCATCAAACACCAGACCGGGTATGATGGCGATCTCCACGCTGTCGATGGGTACCACCCGGCACCGGTTGGGGTCAGCCACGGTTTCACCCCTGGGACCGGCGATAAAATCGGCGATGGGATCATTGAGCTTGAGCAGCCGGAGGTCCTTTCGGTTGGTGTCGTCATAGGGCACCACGGCAACCTTGTTGCACGAAAAACAGTGCGTTATGATGCTGCGGGTGTCCACCTCGCCGGGCTTGTTGAGGTAGCAAAACACCACCCGTGCTTCCATGAAGTTGGCAAAACCAAACAGCCGGGTTAATATCTGCCGGCTTTTCTGAGAGAGTTCATCTTTTGTGAACGCACCTATTTTTTTTACCACATCGGCGCTGAGCCCCTGTTTTATTTCCTTGACATCATCCATGACCTACCTCTATATGCTTTTATTCATTTTTCTATACATTGATTGAGAGATTTTCTATCACAATTCTGGTATCATGTCAACCATTAATAATCATTGACTAAAACATTCAGCCGTGATACCAACGGAATACTTGAAAACCGTTGCCGGGCGGCCCACCGGGGCCGGTTTCGGCAAAACTCGCTTAAATAATTCATAAAGAATTGAACGCCCATGCTTGACAGCCGATTTGTAAGAGAACAGGCCGACAGGGTCAGACAGGCACTTGAACATCGAAATGAAGACCCGGCCATGATCGACGCTTTTCTTGGGTATGACACGGCCCGCAAGGATATTCTGGCCGAGATCGAAACGCTGCGTCACAAACGCAACGTGGCCTCCGACACCATTGCGCAGATGAAAAAGGCGGGGCAAACCGCGGATGAGTCCATTGCCGCCATGCGCGAAGTATCCGCGAAAATAAAGGAATTGGAGGTCCTGCTCGCCGAAAACCAGGAAAAAAGCGATGCCCTGCTGATGCGTATTCCCAATGTGCCCCACGCATCGGTTCCCATCGGTACGGACGAGAACGCCAACGTGACGGAAAGAGAGGTGGGCGCCCCTCCGGTATTTGATTTTGCCCCCCGGCCCCACGAAGAGATCGGTGAGGCCCTGGGGATTTTTGATTTTGCAAGGGCCGCCAAGATCGCCGGCGCCCGGTTTCCCCTGTACAAGGGGGCCGGCGCCCTTATGGAGCGGGCCCTGATCAACTTCATGCTGGACATTCACACCACGGAGCACGGCTACACCGAGTGCCTGCCGCCCCTGATGGTCAATGCCAGAACCATGACCGGTACGGGCCAGCTGCCCAAGTTTGAAGAGGACCTGTTCAAGCTGGAGCGGTGGGGGTTTTACCTGATTCCCACAGCCGAAGTGCCGGTAACCAATATCTTTGCCGACGAAATTCTCAACGAAACCGACCTGCCCATCAAATATACGGCCTATACCCCCTGTTTCCGGTCCGAAGCCGGCTCCTACGGCAAGGACACCAAGGGGCTGATCCGCCAGCACCAGTTCAACAAGGTGGAACTGGTCAAATTTGCCCATCCGGAACACTCCTACGACGAACTGGAAAAATTGTTGGCCGATGCGGAAACCATTTTACAACGATTGGGCCTGGCCTACCGGGTGATCACCCTCTGCTCCGGCGACATGGGATTTTCCGCGGCCAAAACCTATGACATTGAGGTGTGGTTTCCGGCCCAGAACCGGTACAGAGAGATCTCATCATGCAGTAATTTCGAGGACTTCCAGGCCAGGCGGGCCAACATCCGGTTCAAACGGCCCGGCAGAAAAGGCACCGAATTTGTTCACACTTTAAACGGTTCAGGGCTGGCCGTGGGCAGGACCCTGGCCGCCATACTGGAAAATTTTCAGACAAAAGAGGGGGTCGTTGAGATTCCCGGCGTCCTGCGCCCTTATATGAGAAACATGGCGGTCCTGTCATTATGAACCCTTCCGATTTTCCATGCGATGTCCGGCCCCACCTTGTACCCCGGCCCGGGGGCGATATGGTGTATAAATGCCTGGGATGCGACGCCACCCACGACATCAACACCCTTCTATATACCTGCCCTTCCTGCAACAGCGTACTGCTGATCGAAGACCGGGATTTTAACCGGCACAAGGCCATCCCCGGCCCCCTGTGGCAGAAGATTTTTGATTTTCGAAAAAGCCTCAACATACCCGCTTTAAAAGGGGTATACCGGTTTCACGAATTTATCGGCCCGGACCTGCCCCTGGAGGCGGTGGTGTGGCTGGGTGAAGGCGGCACCCCGGTGGTTGAAGCCAGTCCGCTCCTTCAGCAGAAGGTGGGGCTCCGGGTCTTTTTCAAAAACGACGGACAGAACCCCAGCGCCTCTTTCAAGGACCGGGGCATGGCCAGCGCCTTTTCCCGCATTAATTTTCTTTTGCAAAGCGGCATCCTTTCCAACGTGCTGGCTGTGTGCGCCTCCACCGGAGACACGTCGGCATCGGCGGCCCTATATGCCGCCTACCTCAAGCCCCGGGTCACGTCCGCCGTGCTGCTGCCCCACGGCAAGGTCACGCCCCAGCAGCTTTCCCAGCCCCTGGGCAACGGGGCCGCCGTGTTTGAAATTCCCGGGGTGTTTGACGACTGCATGAAGGTGGTCGAAGAGTTGTCCGAAAACTACAACGTGGCCCTGCTCAACTCCAAAAACGCCTGGCGCATTCTGGGTCAGGAGTCCTACTCCTATGAAATCGCCCAGGATTTTTCCTACGACACCCGGAACCTGGCCGTTGTGGTGCCCATCGGCAATGCCGGCAACATCACGGCGGTGATGAACGGCTTCTTAAAATTTTTTCGCATCGGCATCATCAATGCCCTGCCCAGGATCATCGGGGTCCAGTCCGACCACGCCAGCCCGGTGTTCCGGTACTACAACGAGCCCGACCCGGCCCGGCGCCGGTTTGCCCCGGTGACGGTGAAACCCAGCGTGGCCCAGGCCGCCATGATCGGCAACCCGGTCTCCATGCCGCGGGTGATCCGCCTGGCCGACCGGTACGACCAGGCCGCCGGCGACCGGCGGGTGTTTGTGGTGGAGGTGTCTGAACAGCAGATCATGGACTGGCAGCTTACGGCCAACCGCCACGGCAACATCGTCTGCACCCACGGCGGTGAAAGCCTGGCCGGCCTGGTGGCGGCACGGCAGCAGGGCCTGGTGACCGACGACGATATCGCGGTCCTGGACTCCACGGCCCACATGCTCAAATTCTCAAATTTTCAGCAGATGTATTTTGAAAACGCTTTTCCGGCCCATTACGGGGTAACACCGGATCCGGCCCTTGTCAATGCACCCCAGCTGGTTGACATTCCCGGCATTGCCACACCGGCGGACAGGAGCCCACTGAACGGTCCGGAGATGGCAACCTTTGTCAGAAAAACCGCTGATGAGATTGCAAACCGGCTTGGCTTGAAAAGGACAAAACAATGAGACGACATGTCTGGCTTCTGTTGCTGGTGATAATGGTGGCTTCCGGCTGCGCCGGGGCAAAAACAAAAAAGGAACAGGCCGACAAGGTCCGCAGCCTGGGCGAGGCCTACCTGGTGGAGGAGAAATACCCCCTTGCCTTCAGAGAATTTGAAAAGGCAAAGGCGTTAAACGCCAAAGACCCCCTGCTTTATTATGACTATGGCATTTTATACCACAAGCGCAGGGAGCTGGACATGGCCATTGAGGCCTATAAGAGGGCCATTGCCCTCAAGCCGGACTTTGCCACGGCCATCAACAACCTGGGGGTGCTGTATATGGAAAAGGAGGAGTGGGACAAGGCCATTGTCACCCTTACGCCCATTTCCGAAAGCTTTATCTATGCCACGCCCCACTTTCCCAACTTTCTTCTGGGACAGGCCTATTATCATAAAAAAGAGTATGCAAAAGCGGTGGAAAAATTTCAAAAGGCCCTTGAGCTTCAGCCGGATTACCTGTTTGCCGGCCACTGGCTGGGCAAGACTTACATGGCCATGGGCCAGGCGTCCCGGGCGGTAAACGTTCTTGAGGACACCGTTGAAAAGGGAGCGGCTGTGGCGATTTTTCACCTGGATCTCGGCCGGGCCTACAAAATGGCGGGCAACATGAAGAAGGCGGAGGCCGCCTTTTCCCAGGCCGCCTCCCTTGCCACGGATGAAGCCCTGAAAAAAGAGGCATTAAAAGAACGGGCGTCGGTACGGGGATAAAAGCAGACAGGGCCGACGACTATATTCCCAGAAGTATCTACATCCTGGTAAAAACGAAAAAACGACGCGTCGTAGAACCGGTATGCCCGGCCATCCGCAGGGGCAAAAGCAGAAAAAGGGGCAAATGCCCCTTTTTCTGCTTTATTTTTCCGGCGGCGGCCTTCATGGTTCGGCCGCCGCTGAAATATGCGCCATTTATGGCAGTGAATGCGGCAGCCAGCCCCACGGGGAGTTGGGAATATTGGCTTTTTCTCCTTCTTCCCAGCCCAGCCATGTGGTCATTGTGGAGACGGTTTCACTGCCATACACCTCGGCCGTGGCCCGGTATTCCACCTTGAGCCAGCCGGCATACTGCTTCAGGTAGAGGTGATCAAACGCGGCCACCCCGTATTCATCGGTGATCACGGTGACCGGAACCGTGCCCGCGGTTGATTTCTGCGGGTCTATTTTTCCATTGGCCGCGGTCGTCAGGGGGCCTTCTCCCACAATGCCGTCATAATAAACGGGAAAGGTCGCGGCAAAAAGCGGGCCGTTGGTGTCTTCACCGGGATCCAGATTGTCGTTTCTGTTTCTGTCCTCATTGTAAAACTCGCCGGTGCGCACCGGGCCGTCCTCCTCGGATGTCTGGCCTGTGGCATACTTTACAGGCCAGAGGCTCAGGGTCACGATGACGTTTTCCACCGGGTTGCCGCCGGAGTCGTTGATAATAACCGACATGGGGTACTGGTAGGTGGCGTCGTTGTAATCGGAGATCACCGTGGCACCGCCAATGGCAATGGAGCTGCCCTTTCCGGAAATCAAAACTTCAACCACATCAGTGTCCTGGGCCGTGGCAATCACAAGAGATGCGCCCGCAGCCTCATCGTCCTGGAGGCTGTCAAGGGTCAGGGTGGCCGCCGCCACTGCCGTCACCGTATAATCGCCGCCATCGTTTTTCGCTGATCCGACAATCTCTATGGCATCGCCTGCCACAAACCCATCCGCGACAAAACTGCCACCATCGGTGCGCGTAATGGTACTGGTTGCCAAATTAAAGGAAAACGCATTGCCCGGCCCGGCCACGGCTGCGCCGTCGATCCGGCCCAGGCACATCACACCCGTGGAAACGGTAACCAGGGAGCCTGAGTAGAAATCAGTGGTGGCAACACCATCTGTGCCGGTATAGACAATGGGAGGAGAGACATATTCGCCCCCGCCCACGGTTTTAAAGAGGGCAAAGGTCACCGGCGCGTCACCCACGGGGCTCTCTGCATCGTTTTTCACCGAGGCCTCAATGGTGGCGGAGTAGGTGACACCGCCGCTGCTCGGCGGGATGGTGGAGCTGGTTATCACCTGCATGGTCAGCTTTGAAGCGGTGCTGGCCGCTGCATAGACAGCCACCTGCAAAGAGTCGTTGATGGCGGGGGTGGTGGCGTCCTCCACCCGCACCGAGGCAACGCCCGCGGCATTGCCCACGGTAAGCGTTTCCGTGACCGTTCCGGCGGGTGCCGGTACGGTGATGGTGGTGTTATTATTGCTCCAGGTGCCCAGGGTGGTGATAAAGGTAACAGGATTGTTGTTCGGGCTTCTGACGGTTATGTCCAGGGTGGTGCCGGTTGCCTGTGACACCGAACTGGCTGTGGGGCTGGTGATCTCAAAGGGAATACCGGAAACCGTGACCGGCGTGGTGGTTGTGACCCCGAGACAGGAGACGGTCAGGGTAATGGTGCCCGCGCTCACGCCGGTCACCGTGACCGCAAGTTTTCCCAGAACATTCGTCTCGCCGGACTCGGGGCTCAGGGTAACGGTGCCGCCGTTTCCGCTGCTCTGGGTGATGGTGACCGGGGCACCGAAAACCGCAATACCGCCGCCGTCCTTAACGGTGATGGTCAGGGTGGTGGCGCTGCCTGCCGCGATTTGAGCCGCGTCCAGGGCAAGGGTAACCGTGGTGCCGGTGACCTGAATGGGAATGGTGGCGATCTGGTCCTGCACTATTGCCGTGACCGTAACCACCTGGTTGGTCTTTTCATAAGAACCGGAGGAAAAATCGGTGGCTGCCTGGCCGTTTGCATCGGTGATCACGTTGGCCGCGCTCAACTGGCCGGCGGCCACGCTGAAGTTGACGGCAAGCCCTTCAATGGGCACCCGGCTGGCATTGAGCACCGTGGCCGTGATGGTGGCCGCGTCCACTCCGTCTGTTACAATGGAGGTTTTGGACGTGGAAAGGGAGAGATAGGTGGCCACCGGTGTGATGACCAGGGTGGTGGCGGCGGTCACCGACGCGCCGGCGGTGGCGGTGATCGTGGTGGTGCCGGTCTGGCCGGAAGAGGTAAAGGTGGCCGTGGCCACGCCGCTGGCGTCGGTATCTACCGTTGCCGTGATGGCGCCGTAAAGGCTTTCAGCGGAAAAGGCCACCGTTGCCCCCACCACGATGGCGCCGTCCGCGTCGGTCACCCTGGCGGTGACCGTGGCGGTTCCGCCGGCCGGAATGGAGGCGGGTGTTACGGCAAGCACGATGGCGGCCGGGTCTGAGCCGGTGGGCACCGGTGTGGTGCCGGTTTCCCCTCCGCTGCTGCTGCACCCCGCCGCAATCAGCAGCAGGACCGCCAGCACCGCACACAATTTAATCCCGTGGGAAAACAGTATTCTCATCTTGGCATACTCCCTTTTGTTTTCTGTCATATCGTCGGTGCCTCTTTTTCATGGCATTTATTTTCCGCCTAGTCCAGGCGCACCACATTGGGCGTGATAAAAATCAAAAGCTCACTTTTTTCATCCGACCGGGTCTTGTACTTGAACAGGTTGCCCAGCAGCGGGATTTTGGAGAGCCAGGGTACGCCCCGCTCGCCCGAACCTTCCCGCTCCTTGATGATGCCGCCGATCACCACGGTGTCGCCGTCATTGACCAGCAGCTCGGTGGAGGCCTGCTTGGTGTTAAAGGACTGCTCGCCGTTGATGATCTCGCCCACGTCGTTCTTCTGAATGTTGAGCTTCATGGAGATCCGGTCATCCGGCGTCACATGGGGCGTCACATCCAGCTTGAGGTCAATGGTCTTCCACTTGACGTCCGCTTCCCCGTCCTCCACCACGGTGTAAGGATAGTCGATGCCCTGGGAGATGACGGCGGGTTTGTTGTCCAGGGTCACCACCTTGGGCGTGGAGATGATCTTCACGTCGCCGGTGGACTCCATCAGGGAGAGTTTGGCGTCCAGGGAAAAGGGGGTGCCGATGATTCGGGCAAAATTGATGCCGATCAGGTTCTGCACCGGCGAGCTCAGGCTGTTTAAGGCCACGTCATAGGTATAGGTGCCGCCGACCTCGTTTCTGTAGGTGCCGTCGGTGCCGATATTGATGTTGGGGCTGTTGTACCGGTTATCGATGCCCCACTCCGTGCCGAACTCTCTGGAGAAGCTGGAGCTGGTCTCAACGATCCGGGCCTTGATCATCACCTGGGGGGTTACCTTGTCGATTCTGGTGATGATCTCCCTTGCCTTTTCCACCTTCTCTTCCACGTCGGTCATGATCACCTGGTTGGTGCGGTTGTCCACCTTGGCATGGCCCCGCTCCGACAGCAGGCCGGTGATATGGGGCAGAATGTCGTTGCTCGCGTTGGCATAACTGACGGAAAAATACTCGGTGACCAGGGGCGCCAGGGTCTCTTCGGCCTTTTTAAGGTCCTGCTGGGCCGCCAGGGCGGCCTTTTCCGCCTCTTTCTGCTGCCTCAGGGTGGACTTGGTGGCGATGCGGATGATACCGTCGGCCTCCACCATGCCCAGGTTGTTCATCTCCAGGATCAGGTCCAGGACCTGGTCCCAGGGGACCGGGTTGACAAAGCTCAGGGTCACGCTGCCCGCCACATCCTGGTCAATGGCAAAGTTTCTGCCGCTTACGTCCTTGAGGATGCGAATCACGTTGCGAATGTCGGTTTTGTAGAAATCCAGGGCAATGGGTTCACCGGTGTATTTCTTCTTTTTACCGAGCAGCAGCGGCGCCGCGGCCGGGGCTTCCGGCTCGGCAAAGAGGATATCGTCGGCCATGGCAACCGGTTCGGTATCGGGAACCGAAGGATCCGCCGCCGCAACGGTTTCAGCGGGGGCAGGGGCGCCGGTGTCCGGGGCCGGGGTTTCCGCAGTTGCCGCCTCAACTTCCGGCGCGCCGGAAGTTGAGGGCACCAGGGCCTCAATTGCCAGTTCAGTGGGAATCACCACCTCTTTTGCCGGGTTCGGGGGAATGCTGGAAGGTTCAAACAGCAGGCGAAGGGTGTTGTCCATCTGTTTGATGTCATAGGGGACCGCCTCCCGCAGGTCGATATTGACCGCGGAGAACCCCTGCTCTTTCATTTTTTTCGTCTGTACCGGCAGAATCAGGTCCACCGCGCTTTCAAACCGGGTGGTGATCAGGGGCCGCTGCCGGTAGCTGAGAATATCGGTGTTGTTCAGCTTGAGGCAGAGCTGGTTGCCGGAAATGGTCAGCATTTCGTAATCCACCGGCCGGGTGGTGCCGATTTCAATGGCGGACCGGCCGTCCATCTCTTCCATAAAGTCGATGCGGTTGACCAGGGCCGGCTTGCCGGAACGCTTGACCGCAACAGCCGCCGGGGCCGGGGCCTGCTGCTCCGCCGGAGCCGGTGTCGACGTCTCTACTTCTGCCGGCGCCGGCGCAGCCGGAGCCGGCGGGGCAGTCGCCGGGGCCGTCTCAACGGACTCAGCGGCAGCGGCTTCGGCAGCGGGGGCCTGGGCGACGGTGGTCACCGGGCCGGCCTCCCTGGCAGCGGCCAGGGCCGCGGTCTCTTTTTCACCCACGTGGATCAGCATGCCGTTGTTCAAGGGGTGGGCCTCCACCTGGCCGAGATAGATATCCTCTTTTAAGTCCACCACCACCCGCAGGTAGTCGGGATGGGCAAAATGGCGCACGCGGCCGGCAATGGCCGAATCCACGGCAATGCGCTGTTCGCCCGCCTGGGTGCTTTTGATGCCGGGAAGATCGAATACGATACGGGGCGGGGCTTTGAGGGCCATCAGTTTATGGTTGGTGATGGCGCCGTCGGCCTGAATGGTTATATCCAGGGCATCGGTACCGGTGGTTACGGCAATGCCCTCCATCAGGGTGGCGGGCGCCGAAGCCTCGACGGCAGCGGATGCCTCCTCCGCTTCCGCCGTATCAACCGTTTCCGTCGCCTCTTCCGGCAGTCCGGCTGCTTCCGGGGCCGGTTCCGGAGCAACCGCCGTTTTGTTGAATACAATGTTCAGGCTGTTGTCCTGGTTCCGCACCGCCTCATAGGTGAGACCGGGCTGCTGCATGGGAATAACGACCTTTGAAGGGCCGCCGGAGATCAGTTCCACCGCGGTAATGGGGCCCACCAGGTCGTTCGGGTCCGCCGGATCGGCCGTGGTCGCGGCCAGGCCGGCCTCCGGAAAATAGAGCACCACGGCCTGTTCCAGGGGCGGTTCCGCCAGAGTGTAGTCCGCCAGGTGGTTGGCCTGAATGGAGACCACCACGGCGTCCGGCGTGTCCTTGACCGACATGCCGGTAATCCGTCTGGCCGACTGCCCGGCATCAGTGATCGATCCCGGCGCCGTGGCATCGGTTGCCTGACGAACCCCTGTGGAGGGCGTGCATCCCGCGATCATCGCCACCATCAAAACGGCGCTCAGAAAACAAAGAGTACCGCGAACTTTTGCCGCTTTTTTTGCGTTCATCCTGTGCATATCCTATTCTCCAGCTGGTTTCTGAAGTTTCAATTCAGTTACGGCCCTGCGTCCGCCGATCATCTCCACAACAACCACGCGATCATCCACAATTTCTTCCACCTGGCCGGAATTCAGCCCGATGTAGGTGCCTTTCTTCACTACATACCCCTTGCCCGTGGCGTCGGTCACAATGGCCCGGTTGCCGCTGGAGGCCCGAATAATGCCCGACAGCTGCAACTGGCCCAGACTGATGCGCTCCAGGGGGGTTAAAAAGGCCCGTTTCCGCTGGGAGTCCTGCTGCTCAATGAGCATGTCCTCTTCCTTGGCGTCTTTCTGAAAAAGAGGGGTAAAGGGGCTGAACAGGGCCAGGGCCTCCTCCTCGGCCGCCGTTTCGGCGGTCTCTTCAGCCGATGGCTCCTCTTCCAGATTGATCACGATCTCAGGTTCGGCCAGGACGTCTTCGGCGGGGATATCTGCTGTATCGCCGTCGGCTTCCATGACGGTATCATCCACGGTTTCGGCGGCTGCTTCCATTTCCGGTTCCGGCATGGTGGCGACATTCGTTTCTTCGTCACCGGCTGTCTCCCCGGGCGCCGCTGTCCCGGAAACGGCTTTTTCCGGCGGGACCGGTGGCCCCTCAGCAGGTGCGGCCGGCATATCGGACGGTGGTTGCTGTTCTCCGGTTGAAGGCGCTCCGGTCGCTTCTTTTTCCGTTACCGGTTCAGAAGCCGGGGGCTGTGTTTCGGCCGGAACCTGGGGCGTGGGCGTCACCACCACCGGCTCCGGGGCCGCCTCCTCAACCACCACCACCTCGGATGCCGCCGGTTGTTCCGCCGGGGCCGGCGCCGTCTGTTCCATGGAAATGGCCTGCCGGGCAGGCTCCGGCTGCTTCCGGGAGTTGTCAGCCCCCTTCTTGCATCCCACACCCGCCGCCAGGCAGACACACATCAGACAGATTGTAAGGTTCTTACGCATGCGCATCATCTTTTCTTTGTCGTTTTGGGTTGTGTTTTTGCCTGTTCCGCCGGTGACAGAAATCGGTAGGTCACCGTGGTGCACTGCGTGGAAAGCGTGTTCTCGGTTTTATCACTGGAAATGACGGTTATGCCCCGCACATTGACGATGCGTGACATGTCGGCGATTTTTTCAAAAAACAGGGCAATGCTGTGATAGGGGCCGGTGATGTTGATGGACACGGGAATCTCGGCGTAGAAGTCCCGAATAATCTCCTGCTGGGGGACAAACCGGGTAAATTCCAGCCCCGCGCTGTTGCCGGCCCTTGAGATTTCGGACAACAGCGAGGGAATCTCCTTTTTGTCCGGAAGGGCCGCCATGACCAGCTTGAATTTCTCTTCCTTTTCCGCCCACTCCTTCTGAAGCGCGTCAAGCTGGGCGGCCTTCGCCTTGGCGACGTCCAGTTCCTTGGCCACCTGCTCCTGCTGCTGATTGATCTTGGCGATCTCTTTGTACTTGGGCATGTAGGAGAAAAACACAAAACTGCCGATCAGCAGGGCAAACACCACCACCACGATAAGGATGCGCTGGACCATGCTGAGGCTTGAGACGGCCTCGAATACCGGCTTCATGGACTCCGAGTATTTTTCAAAACGATTTTTCATAATTTTTTACCCTATGCCGCTTTTGAGCACCTGAGTTCAAACCGCTTCAGTTTCAGCCCCGATCGCTCCTCATGCACAAGATTGTTCAGGTCCACCCCTGAAAACAGGGACGATTCCTCGATGCGGGTCATGAAGGTGGCCACGGTCTTGTTGTCCATGGCAATGCCTGACACAATAACGGTGTTGCCGCTCTCCTCCAGACGGGTGATCCACATTCTGCCTTTTACCGTCAGATCCGCGACCTCGCGCAGCAGCAGCACCGGAGCCTTTCGGTCAAGATTGAGTTTGGCCATCACGTCAAGCTTCTTGTCCAGGGTGGCCAGCTTGGCCTTCAGCTCATCGACCTCTTTCACCTTGGCCTGATAGCTCTTGAGCTCCTCCTGGGTCTTTTTCAGCCGATCCGCTGCGGCAGACACCTGGCTGGAAAGCACGATATGATAATACGTCAATCCCATGGCAACGAAAATAAAAAACAGCAGAAACACCGAAATCTGTCTTCGAATGTTCTCTTTCCGCCGGGCCGCCCGATAGGGGAGTAAGTTGATTTTTATCATTTGTCATCCACCCGTCTGATGGCAATCCCCATGCAGATGGCTGCCTGGGGTGCGATTGTTTTCAGATAAGCCGAATCCAGCCGGTCATCCTTGATTTCGAAGCTGGCAAAAGGATTGAGTATCTCCAGCTCCGAAGAGGTCTGGGACGCCAGCATCTGCCTGAATTCGGGGATGTTGGATCCACCGCCGCTGAGATATATGCACTTGAGATGATCGTTGGAGTAGGTGGAATAAAAGAAATCCAAGGCACGCCGGATTTCGGTGGTCCAGTCGGACACCACCGAGGAGATGATGCTGTTCAGTTCGTCGGTGGAAATGCGTTCCTGCTTGTCGCTGAGCTTCAGCTCCTCGGCTTCTTCCAGGCTGCAGTTGATTTTCGAGGCAATATGATGATTGATCTGATTGCACCCGAAAGAGACGTCCCGCATGAACACCGACTTGTTGCCCTTCAGAATGTTGAGGGACGTCTTGTTGGCCCCGATATCGATAAGGGCCACGCAGTTTTCTTCGGCTTCATAGTTGACTTCGTAAATATTCTGGAGGGCAAAGGCGTCCACGTCGATGATCACCGGCGTCAGCCCGGCGATCTCGATGACATTAAGGTAATCGCTGACCGTCTCTTTTTTGGCCGCCACCAGCATGACGTCGATCTGGTTGGGGTTCTGGTCGTTGTCCCCCAGAATCTGAAAATCCAGGTTCACGTTATTGATGTCAAAGGGAATGTACTGCTCCGCCTCAACGGCAATCACCTCCTGGAGCTGATCTTCGGCCATGCTCTGCACATTGATCTTTTTGACAATCACCGAGTATCCCCCGATGGAGATCGCCACCCGGTCTTCCTTTATATTATAGAGCGAAAAAAGCTCCTTTATGGTGGCGGCCACTGCCTCGGGGTCTTTGATACCCTCCTCCACGATAGCGCCTGCCGGCATTTCCAGGGTGCCGAACCGCAGCAGGCTTCGACCGGAGGAGGAGACGGCCACCTCCGCGACCTTGACCACGCTGGAGCCGATGTCAAGCCCCACCAGATGATCCTTTTTCCCGAAAAACATATTTTTCTCCTAGTCAAAAACCTTGTTTCGTTCGGAAAGCTCAAATCCCAGGGCCTTGAGTATCTTGCGTTGCGTCTCCATGCGGCAGGGCATGCCTGCTTCAATCCGCGCGATGGTGATCGGCGACACATCGGCCTTTCTGGCAAGCTCGGACTTGCTCAACAGGAGCGACTCTCGTATCTTGTTCAAACGGTTTTTTGTCTTGCCCATTAGCTGTTCCTGAATTTTCAAGAGTTGACATGGCGGCTGAAACCGCAAAAAAATGTAAAGTAATTTTTATTAATTATTTTTAATTAACATTAATCATGATCCATTATAGCGGAGTCAAGAAAATTATGCATATTTTTTATTAAATTAATGCATATTGTTGCATAATTATACATAATCACCATATCTGGTGTTTTATTCCGCGAAAAAATTATCGGTTTTTTTGTTTTTTCACCTTGCGCGCCATGCCCCAAAGTGTATTTTATTTTTTGACGGTTTTCTTTTTTGCACCGCAAAGGCGCAAAGTGCGCAAAGGATTATGCCTTCTGCTCTACACACAGCGTTTACGCTTTTCTCTGCGTCCTTTGCGTCTCTGCGGTGAAATTAATTTTAGAGGTTCCCATTAAGAATAGAGGTGACGAATGTACCGATTGACAGCGCGGATGGTTCTGGCGTGTATGGCGGCATTTTTGCTGGCCGGGTGCTTTACCGCTGAACCGCGTCACAAACCCTCACCGGCGATTCAACTGCCCGGCGCCACCCTGTGCGTGATGCCCTTTATAAAAGGAAGACACGCCCTTCAAACCGGGGCTCCTCTGGACCTGACCCTGACCTGCCCGGTATCGGACCTCTGTGTTACGCAGGAAGATTTCCCGGAAGAAGCGGACCGCATCCTGACCCGGCTGGCCTGGCAGGCGGCGGCGGACCGGTGGGAAAACGCGGTGGCGCCGATCCACACGGCAGCCGACGCCTGGACCGCCATGGATAAAAACCCGGCCGTGGACACCCTGCTCCTGCTTGCCCGGCGCGTCGGTACGACTCTGAATGTGGATTACGTGATGGCGGGAACCGTGTGGCGGTTCCGGGAACGGGAGGGATATGCAGCATCGGCCAGCCGGCCCGCTTCCGTGGCCTTTGCTCTTTACCTGGTGGATGTAAAACAGGGGACCGGTGTGTGGGCCGGGGCCTTTGACCGGACCCAGCAGCCCCTTTCCGAAAACCTGCTCAACGTGGTGGGGTTTTTCAAACAGGGCGCCAAATGGCTCACCGCCGAAGAGCTGGCCGCCGTGGGCATGGAAAATGTGTTTGAAACGCTGCCGACAAGGTAGCCCGCTCTCCCATGTGTTTCACCGAAAAAGTGCGGGACCGCGGAATATGGCGGGATATCTTTTGTCCGTTTATCCCGATCGAAATCGGTATCAATATCGCAATCGAATTTTAAAAATCGACAACGTATATCAATTTCGATACCGATATCGATCCCGATAGTGATTTGAAAAAAGGATTCACATCCGCCGGTACCGGTCGCCCTCTTTTATGACTTCCCCTTTTTCCGTCAGGTATTCCAGGTGTTTTGCCGCCATGCCGCGCTCGCCGAACGCGTAGAACATCTGGGGCTCCCGGGGTTTTTTGTAGACAAACCACTGGGCCGCGATTTCATCAAGTGTTCGGGGCATACTTAAAAAATCCACGATCTTCTGTTCCCGCTCGTCGATCACCGCCAGGTAACGGGCCGCGGCCTCGGCCGCCCCCTGGGTAAGAACCCCCATGTTGTGGGAGGTGATCCAGACCCGGGCCGGAATCTCCAGAAGCCGGCGCACCGAGGCAATGGTATCCGGAATGCTGGAGACCGCGTCCCCGTACCAGGGACCGAAAGGGGTCAGGTCCAGGTCCCCCAGAAACAGGACCCCCTCCTGCTCGCAGTAAAAGCTGCAATGGCCGGGCGTGTGGCCGGGCGTGTGCACCACCTGAAGCCGGGTTTTGCCGAAATCGAGAATCTCCCCGTCCGTTAATCTTCTGTCCGGGGTCCGTTCCCGGTAGTTGAATCCTTCCACCAGAAAATCCTGCCACAGGGCGATCGTCTCCGGGTCGCTGATGCCATAGGCGGCCAGCAGGGCATCCATGGAGGCCAGGCAGGCGGCGTCTTTTTCATGTACGCAGAGGGCGGCGGTTGGAAAAAGAAAGTTAAATGAGAAATGGTCTTCATGGTAGTGGGTGTTGATCAGCAAATCCATGGGGCCCGCCGCGGCAAGGGCCTTTAACTTCTCGGCGTCCGAGGCCGGATCAATGATGCCCCGCATCTCGTCATCAATATACAGGGAGTTGCAGAACGGATACTTGCCGTTGTTGGTGCCGGGAATAAAAACCAGGTTGCCGAACCGCTGCTGCGTCATGTTGTTTTCCTTTCTGGACATTCTCCGCTTTAGTGGATGTACAGGGTTCAAGGATTCAAGGGGTCGAGGGTCCAAGGGGTTTTGTGCTTATAACCATCTGAATCTACATGTTTCGAAAACAAACCCCAAAACAAGGCCCTCCCCGGAAAAACCGTTTGCGATAGGGCAGCCGAAGGCCAAGCCGCAGGGCGCGGTTCTTTTGGTACTTTTCTTGCCGCCAGGAAAAGTACACGAATAGAGAAAAGAGATAAAATAGTTTTTTAAAATCTCACCGTACATTAAATTCGATTTCGATACCGATCCCGATAGCGATTTCGATAAACAAATCAAAAAATGTGCCGCCATGGTTAAAACCGTTTTGGGACAACAGTAATTCCAAAGTAAATTGAATCATTGGTGAGTACTGTTCAATTTCAACCCATAAACCGGAGGTTCATGGGCTCGCCAGGTCTTTGTTTATCGTATTTTACTTGACCGCTTGAATCCTTGAACCCTTGGCCCCTTTTCAAAACCATCGACTGCACTAAAAATTATACAAGCCGTTTACTGCCACGCACCAGGAGATGAACCGCCTATCAATTCCACTTGAAAACAGATCTCTTTATAACTACAATAACACAAATTTTGTCGCAACCGTTTCCGTGCGTTGCGGACTGTCCGGCACGGCCTTCGCCCCGGACGGCATGTGCCATGATTTCAACCCCATTAATAAGGAGTCCGTCATGACCATCCAACCCTGGCCCACCACCAACTGGCCCAAAGGCGTTTCACGGGAGATTACGGACTTTGAACACCCCCTGTTTTCCTTTCTCGACGATGCGGCCCGTGACTATCCCAACAATGTGTACACCATCTTTAACGGCGGCACCCGCACCTTTGCCCAGGTGAAGCAGGCCGCCGACCGGGTGGCCAATTTTCTGGCGGCCAGCGGCATCAAAAAAGGGGACCGGGTGGCCATTTTCCTGCCCAACCTGCCCCACTACCCGGAGATCTACTTCGGCATTCTCAAGGCCGGGGCCGTGTGCGTGACCTGCAACCCGCTCTATACACCATCGGAACTCAACTACCAGCTCAAGGACTCGGGCGCAAAGGCGGTCTTCTGCATGGACCATCCCCAGTTCTATCCCACCACGGTGCAGGCGATCCAGGAGACCGGTGTTGAAACCGTGGTCATCTGTAACGTCAAGGCCTTTCTGCCGACGGTCAAGCGGATTCTGGGGTCCCTGCTCAACAAGATTCCAAAGGCCGAGCGTCACGAGCCCGGCCACGTGATGTACGACGAAATCATGGCGTCCTATCCGGCCCAGGCCCCGGACATTACCATCAACCCCACCGAGGACCTGGCCCTGATCATTTACACCGGCGGCACCACCGGCGTGCCCAAGGGCGCGGCCCTGACCCACGCCAACTTCGTGTTTGACGTCAAGGCCATGGACGAGTGGGTCTATCTCTCCCAGGAACCCGGGGCCCCGCCGGAAAAGATTCGCAAGGGTGGGTTTCACTGCTACATCGGGGTCCTGCCCTGGTATCACAGCTTCGGCATGACCATGTGCATGCTCACCTCCTGCGCCAGCGGCAGCCGGCTGATCTGCGTGCCCGATCCCCGGGCCGGTAACCCGCCTTTTACCGAGGTGCTTAAACTGGTTCAGACCTACCGGCCCACCATTCTCGTGGGTGTGCCCACCATCTTTTCGGCTTTTGAGAACCATCCCCTTCTGGACCAGTACGACCTGAGTTCCCTGATCTGCTGCGCCTCCGGCGGGGCACCGCTTCCCGTGGAACTGGCCAAAAACTTCGAGGCCAAGACCGGCTCCATCATCTTTGAAGGCTACGGGCTGAGCGAAACGTCGCCGGTGATCACCGGCAACCCCAGCGACAAGGCGTTGCGCCTGTTCGGATCCGTGGGTTTTCCCGTTTCCAACACCGACATCAAGATCGTGGACACCGAAACCGGCACCACCGTATTGCCCCAGGGCGAGGACGGGGAGATCGCCGTAAACGGCCCCCAGGTGATGAAGGGCTACTGGCAGAAGCCGGACGCGGACAAAGAGGTGTTCCGTGAGATTGATGGAAAGCGATATTTTCTCACCGGCGACATCGGCCATATCGATGAGAACGGGTACATCCTCATTACGGACCGCAAAAAGGACCTGATCCTGGTGGGCGGGTTCAACTGCTATCCCAGGGAGGTGGAGGAGGTGCTGTTCCAGCATCCCAAGGTGGCCCAGGCCGCAGTTGTCGGCGTGCCCGATCCCAGAAGCGGGGAAGCGGTCAAGGCCTATGTGCAGCTTCGGGAAGGCATGACCGCCACCGAGCAGGAGATTATCGACTTCTGCAAGGAGAAGCTGGCCGGCTACAAGCGGCCCCGGTCCGTGGAATTCCGGGACGCCCTGCCCACCTCGCCGGTGGGCAAGGTCCTGCGCCGGGTGTTAAAAGATGAGGCAAAGCAAAAATAAGAGGTCAAGGGATCAAGGGGGATTGGCGTTCCTGAACCGGCGGGGCACAATCCCTTATCCTTGTCATCGACATCGGGATCGGGATCTACGCAACGGGTGGCACGGGCAAAGGCGGCAGCCTTGCCCGTGCTTTGTTTCCGGGCAAACCCGGGAGCGCCGCACCCCGGTGCGGCAACGCAAACGGCAGACCACACTTCAACAAACTTTCATGACGTTTTCCTGTTTGTAGTGACGCCGTCAGGCGTTTGAAACCGTTCTGCCGAATGCCCTTACGGGCACACTACAAACCCTGGTGTTTTCCCCCGGCCCGTCTCCACAATGATGCCCCCCGCCCGTTGCGGCGCAGCCGAGCACAAACGCTTTTTTCGGAAGCAAGCGGGCAGGCTGTTTGAGCACCGCGAAGCGGGCGAGTTCCTGCCCGCGCCGAAAAAAGCGTTTGCGCGAGGGAAGCCGAAGGCCAAGCTGCGGGACGCGATCATCCGGTGTCGATCCCGATAGCGATCCCGATCCCGATTTGGAGAGGGGGGGCCTGCGGTTGCCCCTACTCCGCAACCGGCTTGCCCTGCTTCAACCCCTGGTTCAGCTGTTCAAACAGCTTGCGCTTGCGCTCCTCCTCTTTGGCCTTGATCTCTTCTATTTTTTTGTCCCGCTCCTGCTGGCCTTTTTTAAACTTTTCAATCTCTTCTTCCATACCGCTTTTCGGGGCCTCCTGTGAAAGCGCCTCAATCGCTGTGTGGTCCAGCACAAAGAGCCGGACCCCGTAGGCGCCTTCCACCGCCTCCACGATGCCCTTTTTTTCCAGCTTGCGGCAGACCAGGAGCACCTCCTCGGAAGAGGTGTTCAGCAGGCCCTCTACATCCTCTGCCGTGGGTGGTTTGTTGTTCAGGTAGGTCAGGATGCGGATTGCCGCCACCACCAGGTGCGCTTTTTTATATAACGAAAGAGCTTCCATCGGGCCTCCTGTCTGTTGCCGGCATTTGAGCCGGGTCTGTTAAAACCCGGCTTCATTCAGGGCGTGAACGGCTCTTCACGCCCTTTTTTCAGGCAATTATAAGCCGCTTCCGGCCTTGACACAAGCGCCTTTTGATAGTAGCATCGGCTTGATTTTTCCAGCACGCGACTTTCAGCCGCCAACCCCTTCCATGGAGGAGAAAGATGATTGAAATCATAGAGGTACAGGCAAGAGAGATCCTGGATTCACGGGGAAACCCTACCGTTGAGGTGGATGTCACCCTTTCCTGCGGCGCCACCGGAAGGGCGGCCGTGCCGTCCGGGGCCTCCACCGGCACCCGGGAAGCCCTGGAGTTGCGCGATACGCGCAAGAAGCGGTACCTGGGCAAAGGCGTTGAAAAAGCGGTTGAAAACGTCAACACCCTTATTGGTCCGGCCCTTTACGGCATGCCGGCGGACGAGCAGTTCATGGTGGACAGCGCCATGATTGGCATGGACGGCACGGCCAACAAGTCCAAACTCGGGGCCAACGCGATCCTGGGGGTCTCCATGGCCGTGGCCCGGGCCGCGGCCGACGCCTATGAGCTGCCCCTTTACCGGTACCTGGGCGGCATTCACGCCAAACACCTGCCCATGCCCATGATGAACATCATCAACGGCGGAGCCCATGCCGCCAACAGCCTGGACATCCAGGAGTTCATGATCATTCCCGTGGGCGGCAAAACCATTGCCGAATGCGTGCGCATGGGCGCCGAGGTGTTTCATACCTTAAAGAAACTGCTCAAGGCCAAGGGGTTTGCCACGGCCGTGGGCGACGAGGGCGGGTTCGCCCCCGACCTGGAGTCCAACGAGGCGGCCATCGGATTTATCGTGGAGGCCATCAAAAAGGCCGGTTACAAGCCCGGCAGGGATGTCGGCATCGCCCTGGATGCCGCGGCCAGTGAGTTTTACGAAAAGGGGAAGTATGTTCTCAAGGGCGAGGGCAAAAAGCTTTCTTCAAAACAGATGGTGGACTACTACGAAAACCTCATCGACAAGTATCCGATCCTGTCCATTGAAGACGGCCTTGCCGAGCAGGACTGGGACAACTGGGTCATGATGACCGACCGGCTGGGCAACACCACCCAGATCGTGGGCGACGACGTGTTTGTCACCAACCCCGCCATCTTTGGAAAGGGGATCCGGGAAGGCCTGGCCAACTCGATCCTGATCAAGCTCAACCAGATCGGCACGGTGTCCGAGACGCTTCAGGCCATCGACATGGCCAAACAGGCCGGTTATACCACGGTGATCTCCCACCGCTCCGGCGAGACCGAAGACGCTTTTATCGCCGACCTGGCCGTGGGGGTCAACGGCGGGCAGATCAAGACCGGGTCCCTGTCCCGGTCCGACCGGATCGCCAAGTACAACCAGTTGATCCGTATCGAAGAGACCCTGGGCGCCGGCGCGGTGCTTTCCAACGACTTTACAGCCGTCGTCCGATAGCGTGCGCTGCCCATGAGACCCAGACACAAACCGGCGCTGCTGTTGCTGATCCTGGTGGTAACATGCCTGTGGGGCGTGTTGCCGGCGGCCGGTTATGTGCCGCCCGGAGAGATGGTGATCGACCGCATGACACGGGCCCTGGGAAAAACGGGAAAGTTTTCCGTCACCCACACCACGGCTGTGGCCGATACGGCCTGCCCGGCCCTCCATGAAGCCAGCACCACGGAAACCGCATGGTATGATCCGCCCGACCGGTTCCGGTTTGAGTCTGTTTCCGAAAAAGCAAAACGGATATATGTGGCCACACCTGAGGCGGCCTTGACCATTGTGGACGGCCACGTGGTCTCTACCACCCAAAGCCCCCTGATGCGATACCGGGAGCCCCTGCTGTGCCGGGACCGCAAGATTCTGGTGCCACGCCTGGCGGACATGGGGATCGACCCAACGGTTTCTTCCCTGGGCCGGATGGACGGCGCCGTGGCCTATGTGGTGGGGGCCCGGTTTCCCGATGCCTCGGCATCCCAGCTCTGGGTGGCCAAGGAGACCTTTCTGCCGCTTCGCCTGATAATTAATGACCGGGGCAGCACCCCGGTGGAGGCCCGATATTCCCAGTGGCACAAGGAGGGGGCCTTCTGGTTTCCCATGCACATCGAGATATACCGGAATCACCGTCTGATACAGACCATCTGCAGCCACACGGTGACAAAAAAAAGCGCTTTTGAAAGCGGACTTTTTGACATTCCCGCGCTGCAGCGACGGTATCCGCCGGCGGACGCGGCCGAAGACCGGCCGCCGGATCGCGGTACCGACGAGATTCAACAGGCCATCGACGACTTCAACAAACTGTATGAATAACACGCAGAGGTGAGCATGACGTCAAAATCCAAATTCATCTTCGTCACGGGCGGCGTGGTATCTTCGCTGGGAAAGGGCCTGGCGTCGGCATCCATCGGCGCGCTTCTGGAGAGCCGGGGCCTTACCGTCACCATTCAGAAACTGGATCCTTACATCAACGTTGACCCCGGCACCATGAACCCGTTTCAGCACGGCGAGGTCTTTGTCACCGACGACGGCACCGAAACCGACCTGGACCTGGGTCACTATGAGCGGTTTACCCACGCGGTCATGGGCCGCAACAACAACTTCACCACCGGCAAGGTATACCACTCGGTCATTTCCAAAGAACGCCGGGGCGACTACCTGGGCGGCACCGTTCAGGTGATTCCCCACATCACCGACGAGATCAAGCGCAGCATCCGCATGGTGGAAAACGACGCTGATATCGTCATTACCGAGATCGGCGGCACCATCGGCGACATCGAGAGCCTGCCCTTTCTGGAGGCCATCCGGCAGATGCGTACCGACATGGGAAAGGAAAACGTGCTTTACATTCACCTGACCCTGGTGCCCTACATTCCCACGGCCAAGGAGGTGAAGACCAAGCCCACCCAGCACAGCGTCAAGGAGCTGCGCAGCATCGGCATTCAGCCCGATATCCTGCTGTGTCGGACCAGCGGCCTTCTTTCCGATGACCTTAAGGCCAAGATCGCCCTTTTCTGCGATGTGAGCAAGGACGCGGTGATCACGGCCAAGGACGTGGACAACATCTACGAGGTGCCCCTGAACTTCAACCGGGAGGGGCTGGATGACAAGATCGTCGAGCTGCTGCATATCTGGACCCGGGCGCCCCGCCTGGACTTCTGGGAAAAACTGTCGGCTGCCATCAAGGCGCCGGAACACGAAGTGACCATCGCCATTGTGGGCAAGTACACCAACCTCACCGAGTCTTACAAGAGTTTAAACGAGGCCCTCTACCACGGCGGGTTTGCCAACAAAAGCAGGGTGAGCCTTCAGTTTATCGATTCGGAGACCATCACGAAAGAAAACGTGGCCGAGGTTCTCAAGTCCGCCCACGGCATCCTGGTGCCCGGCGGTTTCGGTCCCCGCGGCATTGAGGGCAAAATCGCGGCCTGCGAATACGCACGGACCCGGAAGGTTCCCTATTTTGGTATCTGCCTGGGCATGCAGATCGCGGTGGTGATGTTTGCCCGCCACGTGGCCGGCCTGGCCGGTGCCCACAGCACCGAGTTCGACAAGAACACGCCGGACCCGGTGATCTACCTGATGCGCGAATGGTTTGACGAGCGGCTCAACACGATCCAGAAACGGGACGTGGATTCGGACATGGGCGGCACCATGCGCCTGGGGGCCTACACCTGCGCCGTTTCACCCGATTCTCTGGCCCACGCCGCCTATAAACGGACGACCATCTCCGAGCGTCACCGCCACCGGTACGAGTTCAACAACGACTATAAGTCCCTGTTGCAGGAAAAAGGCCTGATCATCAGCGGCACGTCACCCAACGGCGAGCTGGTGGAGATCGTGGAGGTGGGCGACCACCCCTGGTTTCTGGGATGCCAGTTCCACCCGGAATTCAAATCCCGGCCGGAAGACCCCCACCCCTTGTTCCGGGAATTTATAAAGGCGGCCCTGGCATACAAAAAAGGCAGTTCCTCTTAACGATTTTTAATGTTTCCCTTGAAAAAAGCGCCATGACAAAACTTCACGACCGGGAAAAGTCCCAGTTCAAAAAGCTGTTTCGCAATGAGGGGGTGGACCGGTTCGAAGAGATGATGACCGTGCTGGAGGTGTTTCTTGAAACCGAGGGCCATATCACCGCCAACGAACTGATCGACCGGCTCAAGGCGCACGGCTTTGATTTTGACCCCTCTTTTGTGCGGGACTCCCTGCGGCTGCTCACCCAGTTCGGGTTTGCCAAGAAACTTCGGTTTGACGACGGCAAGATTCGATACGAGCACTGCCATCTCGATGATCACCACGATCACATGCTCTGCCGAAAGTGCGGCAAAATCATCGAATTCGTGGACGAGTCCCTTGAAACCATTCAGGCCGAGGTGGCCGCGGCCCACGGGTTTCACATGCTGGGCCACCGCATGGACATCTACGGTATCTGCGCGGACTGCCTGAAAAACCGCATTCGGGTGATTCCCCTGTCCCGGGCCAGACAGGGCGAGCATCTGGTGATCGAGGATTTTACCGGCGGCACCAACGCCCGCATGCGCCTGATGTCCATGGGCCTGAAAACGGGAGACCCGGTGGAGGTGATCACGTCCGACCCAAGGGGCCAGGTGGTGATCGCCTCGGGCAACAAGCGGTATGCCATCGGCCGGGGCCTTGCCGGCAAGGTGATGGCCCGGCACACGGGCGATCCCGCCGCCTGACGCCGTCCGCCGGACTGCCCGCTCTCTTTACCCGCCTTTACCGCCACATCGTGTTCCAACCGGTTTTTCAACAGCTATTGTACTTGTTCTTTCAGGTCGTTTCTGGTAGTCTTTTCCGTTGACGTTTTTTGTTTACCTTGTTTTAAAAGGGGTTTACACGTGTTGTTAAGTCAGATGAAAGAGGGTGAGTCGGCCCGGGTGGTCCGTGTGGGAGGTCAGGGGCCTTTTCGCCGCCGCATCATGGAGATGGGCATCGTGCAGGGCACTGACCTGCATGTGGAAAAATACGCGCCTCTCAAGGACCCCCTTGAAATTCTGGTCAAGGGGTATCACGTATCGCTTCGCGTGGAAGAGGCGGCCCTGATAACCGTGGAAAAAATACCGGACAACGGGTAGCCCGTGATGGAAAAAAAGCGATTCACCATAGCGCTGGCCGGCAATCCCAACTCCGGCAAAACCACTATCTTCAACAGCCTTACCGGCACCCGGCAGAAGGTGGGCAACTGGTCCGGCGTCACCGTTGAAAAAAAAGAGGGCCTGATTTACCGGCGGGGCTACGAGATTCAGCTTGTGGATCTGCCCGGCACCTACAGCCTCACCCCCTTTTCCATCGAAGAGATCGTTGCCCGGGACTTCATTATCGACGAAGCCCCGGACGTGGTCATCACCATCATTGACGCTTCCAACCTGGAGCGCAGTCTCTATCTTGCCACCCAGGTTCGGGAGCTGGACTGCAAGGTCATTTTTGCCTTGAACATGGCCGACCTGGCCCGAACCAAGGGCATGACCATTGACGCGAACGCGCTTTCCCGGCTTCTGGACGTGACCGTGGCCTTTACCGTGGGCAACAAAAACGACGGGGTGGAGACCCTGCTGGACCTGGCCATCGATCTGGCCGAGTCGGGAAAGATCACCGTGCCGGAGCGGCGGGTGAAATACAACCGGGACGTGGAAGCGGCCATTGCCCGCATCCGTGAAAAAATCGAACAGGCCGGCCCGCCCATTTACAACAGCCGCTGGCTGGCCATCAAGCTTCTGGAAAACGACCAGATCGTCCGGGAGCGGCTGGTCAATGCCTGCGAAGAGCGGAGCCGCCCGATTCTGGGCACGGTAGACGCCTGCCGCAGCCACCTGACCGATATCTTTGACGACGACCCGGAAATTGTGATGACCGACGAGCGGTACGGATTCATCGCGGGCCTGGTCAGGGAGGTGGTTCACGTCAGCCCCAAGGCACGGGCCGACATCTCCCGGAGCATTGACCTGGTGCTGACCAACCGGTACCTGGGATTTCCGATATTCATCTTTTTTATATGGCTGATGTTTCAGGCCACCTTTTCCCTTGGGGCCTACCCCATGGCCTGGATCGAAAACGGGTTTGCCCTGCTGGCCACCGGCGCGGACGGCCTGCTGGCCGATGGCCTGATAAAGGACCTGATTATTGACGGTGCCCTGGCCGGTGTGGGCAGCGTGGCTGTTTTTCTGCCCAACATCCTGATTCTGTTTTTCTGTATTGCCCTGTTTGAAGACACCGGCTACATGGCCCGGGCCGCCTTTCTCATGGACCGGATCATGCACCTGATCGGCCTTCACGGAAAATCGTTTATTCCCATGCTCATGGGGTTCGGGTGCAGTGTGCCGGCCATCATGGCCACACGGACCCTGGAAAACCGAAAGGACCGGATCCTGACCATTCTGATCACCCCCTTCATGTCCTGCTCGGCCCGGCTGCCGGTTTATATCGTTCTGGCCGGCACCTTTTTTCCGGACAACGCAGGCACCGTGATTTTCATGATCTACCTGCTGGGTATTGTGGTGGCCATGCTCACGGGCCGGCTTTTCCGATCCACCCTGCTCAAAGGGGCCGACGCCCCCTTTGTCATGGAGCTGCCGCCCTACCGCATGCCCATGGCAAAAAGCCTGATGATTCACATGTGGGACCGGGCCAGAATGTTTATCAGGAAGATGGGAACCTATATCTTTATCGGCGCCATCGTGGTGTGGGCGCTGTCGGCCTTTCCCCGGAACGTGGCCTATTCGGTGGATTATGCGTCAAAAATACAAGCGGTTGAAGCGGCCTATAGCCAGCGCATCGCCGCCGCGGAGGGTTCCCCGGCCCTGGCCGCCATTGATGCGGAAAAAGAAAACGCGATTGCCGCCATCAAAACCGCCAGAAGCCGGGAACGCAGCGAGCAGGTTTACATGGGCCGCATCGGCCGGTTTATCGCGCCTGTGTTCGAGCCCATCGGCATCGACTGGCGGGGCAGCGTGGCCCTGCTGACCGGATTCGTGGCAAAGGAGATCGTTGTCAGTTCCATGGGGGTGCTCTATGCCGTGGCGGACCAGGACGGCCGTGCCCTGGGCAAGGCCCTGCGGGACTCGGGCATGACCCCGCTTTCCGCCCTGTCGTTCATGGTGTTTGTGCTGCTGTATATCCCCTGTATTGCAACGGTTACCACCATTCTGCGGGAGGCATCGTGGCGCTGGTCGATGTTCACCGTGGCCTACACCACGCTGGTGGCCTGGTGCGCCTCCTTTGTGGTGTTCAACGCCGGGAAAATCATAGGCATTGGTTGATTTTGACGGTAAGTGGGGCTACACTGTAAAGGTTGACGCCGAATCAATCAAATGGTGCCGGAACGGATGAGCGGTGGGACCACCATACCGGTGACGGCCCGTAAATACTGAAAAAGAAAGACGTCCGCAGGATGGGAAAAATTTTTGCCGTCGGTGATATTCATGGATGCTACAAAAAACTTCGCGTGCTGATGGACAGGCTTCCCATTGATTACAAGGAGGACACCCTGGTCTTTCTGGGAGATTACATCGACCGGGGGGACGAATCTTTTGAAGTGGTGGAATACCTGGCCGGCCTGTGGAAAAAACACCCCGGCATTGTGTTTCTCAAGGGAAACCATGAAGAGCTTTTTTTCAACTATCTTTCGGGCGAGGATGAGGTCAGTTTTCTGTTTAACGGTGGCGAACAGACACTGAAAGGCTACATGAGTCCTGAAGGCGATATCTCGGTGCCCAAGGAGCACCTGAATTTTTTCAACGCTCTGCAGCTCTACTACGAAACAGACGATTATATCTTTGTCCATGCCGGGCTCAAGGACGGTGTGCCCCTGGAGCAGCAGAAACCCGAAGATTTGCTGTGGATTCGAAAACCGTTTATTGAATCTTCTTATGATTTTGGAAAAATAGTGGTGTTCGGCCATACGCCTTACCCCGAGGTGGTGGTCAAGGACAACAAGATCGGTGTGGATACCGGCGCGGTGTATGGATACAAGCTCACCTGCATCGAACTGCCGTCAAGAAAATTTTACGAAGCATAATTTCGGCAACTGGAGAGATATATGATGAACCTTCGGTTTTTTCAGTCCTTCTGCATGGTTTTTCTTTGCGCGCTGCTGACCGCGGCCCCGGCCTTCTCGCAGGAACGGCTTTCGGTGACAGCCACCACGGCCAACATTCGGACCGGTCCGGGCACCAGTTATGACAAGGCGTGGCAGGCGGAAAAGAACTACCCGGTCGTTGTGATGGAAAAAAAGGACGGATGGGTGAAATTCAAGGACTACGAAGGCGATGAAGGATGGATCCATGGCGCGCTGTTGTCCGCCACTTCCACGGTGATTGTGAAAAAAACACGGGTCAATGTCCGGTCCGGCCCCGGCACAAGCCACCCGGTGGTGTTTGAGGCGGAAAAAGGGGTTCCCTTTGAAGTGATCAAAAACGACGGGGATTGGCTTCAGATAAAGCACGCCGACGGTGACGCCGGATGGATATACCGGCCCCTGGTGTGGTAAGCGCCCGGGTTGTTTATCCAAATCGAAATCGCTATCGGGATCGAAATCGAATTGTCTTTACGGTAGTGATCTCAAAACGTATTTTTCTTTGGTTCATCTCCCGATTAGTGTTAGTAAACGATTTGCATACTTTTTTCGTGCTGTCGATGGTTTTGAAAGGGGCCAAGGGTTCAAGGATTCAAGTGATCAAGTAAAATACGATAAACAAAGACTTTACAACCACCTGAACGTTCGGTTTATGGATTGAAATCAGAATATTATTCACCAATGAGTCAACTTCCTTTGTAATAACCATAGAACAGAAACAAAACAGGTACAGCGCCTTGATAAATCTTTAAATAACAACCCCTTGGACCCTCGACCCCCTTGAATCCTTGAATCCTGTGCACCCACTAAATTGGAGAAGAGCCTTTTCTTTAAACCGGAGAAGAGCCTTTTTTAAAACCAGCCGTCCTTCACCAGCCCCGCTTTTCAGCCACCACGTAAATCGCGGCCCTTCCGGCCACCGGGCATACGGTTTCACAGATGCCGCAGCCCACGCATAACGTTTCGACTACATAAGGCCGCTTGAGCATCACGGTGTTCCCACCGGCGTCAACGGCCTGAACCGTTTCAAACCGGATGGCCTTGTCGTGGGTGGGGCAGTGCTCCTCGCACACGATGCAGGGTACGGACCGGGCAAAGGGAAGGCACCGGTTTTTGTCGATCACGGCCCGGCCCATGACAAAGGCGTGTTTTTCGTCAAGCGTCAGCCGGGAAATGGCCCCGGTGGGGCAGACCTGGCCGCACAGGGTGCAGTTGAACTCGCAGTATCCCAGGCGGGGCACCAGCTTCGGGGTAAACATGGCCTCAATCCCCTGCTCCAGAAAAACCGGTTGCAGGCCGTTCTGAATACAGACCTTCATACACTCCCCGCAGCGGACACAGGTTTTCAAAAAATCTTCTTCGACCAGGGCGCCGGGCGGACGGATCACCCGTTGCAGCGGGGCGGCTGCGGCGGCATCGATCCTGGATAAAAAGGGAAGCGCCATGCCGGTCAGCCCGGCGGCCAGCAAGTGCCGGCGGCCCAGGTCCGGACCAGTTTTATTGACGGGCCGGGAAAACCGGAAGGTCGTTATGGTTCTCGGGCAGAAATCCAGGCAGTCCATGCAGAGGCTGCACTCTTCAGCCATCATTTCCCGGTTTTCAGTAAAGGCGTCCATGCGGCACTGCCGGCGGCAGGTATCGCATCCCTTGCAGGAAGAGAGCGGGATCCGGCGAAAGAAAGAAAACCGGGAGACCAGGGCCAGCATGGCGCCCAGGGGGCACAGGGTCCGGCACCAGAACCGCCGGCCCAGTAGTTCCATGGCAAAGATGGCGGCCAGCATGAAAAAGGTGAAAAACGGCAGCAGGAACCGGGACTGCTTGTAGGGAAGAATAAAGTCCTTGAAAACATCGTAGACCGCCTCGCTGGCCGGTACGGCCCAGGACGGGCCGTGAAAATAGACGGTGTCAAAACCGGCCGTGATCATGGCGTTGAGCATGGGGTCCACGGCAATGGTCAGGCCCCGCACCAGCAGGGCAAAGGGGTCCACAAACCCCACCCACTGAACGCCAAAGGCCGCGGACACCAGGACTGCGGTCAGCACCATGTACTTGGCGGCCCGCCAGCGCAGGGGCGCCGGCCGAACCGGTTGAATGATTTTGCCCCCGGCATCGATCAGGGTGCCCAGGGGGCAGATCCAGCCGCAGAAGACCCGGCCGAACACCAGGGTCAGGCCGATCACCGCCAGGGAGGGCAACAGCAGAAAAATAAATGTCCGGGTCGCCAGCATCACCGAAGCCGCCACCAGGGGATCCCAGCGGAAAAAGATGTTGACCGCATAGGGAATGGTGTCCGCGCCGGAGTAATCCGTAAGCCGGAACAGAACCAGAAACAGGGCCAGAAACAGCAGTTGGCATGCCTGGCGCAATCGTCTGAAAAGGTTATTCTGGTTCACGGGGTCTCACTCAAATTTCGGTTATTCGACATTTATCCAGGGCCATTTCTCCCAGACCCATCTTGTAGGCCGCTACCGTTGGGGCCACGGCGTCGGGCGCCAGGTCGAACAGGGTCGTGCCATAGGCATCGGCAGCCACCGGATCGGTGGTCGCAAAAACCGTGTGGCGAAGGCTCACATCTTCCAGGCTGCCGCCCTGGGGCCCGTTTTTCGTCAGGATGCGGGTGGCGTCCACAACCGTCAGGTCCGGCCGCAGCACCGAGTTCAGGTCGGCCAGGTTCTGGTCGATCCGGTGATGAATCAGGCCCCGGCTGCCACCGATGACACCCATGATGTTTTTCAAACCCAGGGTCACGCCGGTCAGGCCGTGGTGCTTGGCAACCGGCACGTTGATATAGCAGTCCGCCTCCAGGGCGTCTTTGTAGAAGGGCCATTCGGTGAGGGCCTTGCCCCGGGCAATGGTCACCGGCACAAACCGGCGGTCATCTATAAACTCGCACCGCACCCGGCGGTCTTTCATTCCATCGAGCATCGGCTTGATGCCGCTGTTCTGGTAACAGCGCCGCTCCTCGTTACAGGTGCGGTCAAACACCGATACCGATCGGGCGCCGGCGCCAAGGGCCAGTTCCACCAGGGTTTTGACCACCAGGGGATGGGTGTTGGCCCCCTGCTCGGGCGTCCGGTCCCATCCGATGTTGGGCTTGATCACCACCCGGTGGCCTTTTTTCACAAACCGCTCCATGCCCCCGGCCTGCCGGATCACGGCCTTTACCAGGGCCGGATAATCCTGGCCCCGGCCCACCACGATTTCCGGCTTTTCCAGTGGCAGGGCCAGGGCCTGCGCCGGAAGGCGAAACACCGGTGCCGCAACTGCCATCCCGGCATACCACAGGGCCAGGTGTTTTAAAAATTCACGGCGGTTCATGGCCTCTCCTTTTTTGCAACCATTCCTGTTTATCGGTCCTGTTTTTCCAGAACCATATGAATATTGTCAATAATACCGGCTGAAAACCCGGCTTCACAGGAGGCAAAATAGTATTCCCACATGCGAAACGCCCGGTCGTCAAATCCCAGCGCCTCGACTTGCGCCCGATGGGCCAGCAGGTTGTTCCGCCATGCGGCCAGCGTGGGCACGTAATGGGAGCCGATGGCGGTCACTTCGGCCACCCGCAGGGACGTCCAGCGGCTGATGGTCGCTTCCAGAATTTTCCGGGAAGGAAGCATGCCCCCGGGAAAAATGTACTTCTGTATCCAGTCCGCCCGCCGGCGATAGGCATGGTAACGCTTATGGGGAATGGTGATCACCTGAACCACCATTCGGCCGCCGGGTTTCAGCAGGGACTCGCAGATGGAAAAATAGTGCCTGTAGTATTCATGGCCCACCGCCTCCAGCATTTCAATGGAAACAATTTTGTCAAAGCGGCCCCGCAGGTGCCGATAGTCCTGCTGCAGCACCTGAATGCGGTCTTCCATTTTCAGCCGGGAAACCATTCGTGTCACATAGTCATACTGTTCCTGCGAGATAGTTGTGGTGGTAACCGCGCACCCGGTTTGCCGCACCGCCTCAACGGCAAAGCCGCCCCACCCCGTGCCGATCTCCAGCACGTGGTCGGTGGCCCGAATTCCGGCTTTTTCACAGATACGCGCGATTTTGTTCAGCTGGGACTGGTGCAGATCGTCTTTCGGGTTTTCAAAGAGGCCGCAGGAATAGGTCATCGTAGGATCCAGGACCAGGCTGAAGAACGCGTTGCTGGTGTCATAGTGGGCCCCGATGTTCTGCCGTGCCCCGGGCACCGTGTTGGCCCGCCGGCGGTGCCGGATAAAATCGATGATCCTGGTAAAAGCAGGCAGGACGCTGGTCCGCTGGTCCAGTGCTTCGATGTTGCAGGCCAGGACGTTTATGGCGCCGACCAGGTCCGGGCTTGACCAGTCCCCGGCCATGTAAGCTTCGCCCAGGCCGATGTCGGCCCCGAAAACCAGCTTTTTAAAAAACGCGTGGTGGCGGACTTCAATAACGCCTTCCGGCTGTTTTCCGGGTCGGCCATAAACCTTCCGGCGGCCGTCCGGCAGCACCAGGGAGAGGCTGCCCTGCCCCAGCGCGGACAGCACCCCGCCCACCGCCGACCGGTATATTCTCTGGAGAGCCGGAGACGGGGCTTTTTCCATGGTTCGCGGATCCATGGGAACCGGCTTGCTGTTAATGGGGAGCCCTTTTTTATAATGAAGAATGATCGCCTGATAAAAAATGCGAGGAATGGACATAACCGCCTGGACCGGGCGGCGGACCACCGTCATTGCCAGGGTCCGGCGGGTCAGCGGCAGGCAGTTTCCTTTCAGCCGGGTTTTCAGCTGGGGTCGGCCCTCCCGGTAATAATTGATGCGGATATCCATTGTTTCTCCGATGGGGGAAAAGAAAAACTCATATTCCCCCTGCCGCGGGAAAAAGGGAGAAACATGAAACCGCTTGGTGGTGCGAAAGGATGCGGCCCAGCCGTCAGGCGCGGGGAGGTGGTCCTTGAGCACATAGATATGACGCTCGCCAAAGGTGTTGTTCACTTCCGCCACGATGCAGGCAACAGCGCCGTCCGCCCCCAGGCAGTAATAAAAGCTCACCGGGTTGAAAACATAACCGGCATACCGGGCCGCAGTGACCAGGTAAACGGTGTGCACCCTTTCGCGCAGCCCCTCCTGTTCAAGCAGCCGAAAGAGCTTGTCTTTGATGGTGCCCGCCGCGTCGGAAAGGTAGTCCCTGTCGTGGATCGATACCAGGGCTTTCCGGTTGTATCCGAAAAGCGGCACCTCCCGGTCCAGGGCGGCCAGCTCATCCAGGTCGATCACATAGATGTAAAGCGGATAGTGGAACTCATGGGCAACCGGTTCGTAGCGCCTGTGGTAAAGGTCTACGCAAAAGATTTTTGAGTTCATAGCTCGACTCCCAGGTGGCGGGCCACGGTTACCGCGGCCCGGGTCCCATCCTCATGAAACCCGTAACCGCAGTAACTGCCGCAGAAATAGGTGTTGCGCTCAGGCCGTATCAACGGCAGGTGTTTCTGGGACACAAGTGCCGCGGTATCATAGATGGGATGCTCGTAAAGGACCTGGTAGGCGATGGTGTCGGGATTTATGGGCCAGGGCGCGTTAAGGGTCACAAAAAAGTCTCTCCCGCCGGGCAGTCCCTGGAGCAGGTTCATGTAATAGGTCAGGGCCACCCGGGATGCCGGAGTTCCATCGTCCATGTAGTTCCAGGCGGCCCAGGCCCTTGCCGACGGCGGCATGAGGGAGCGGTCGCTGTGCAGCACGGTGGTGTTCCGGGAATAGGTCCAGGCCCCCAGCACCGTCTTTTCCGTTTCATCCGGGTCTTTGAGCATGCCCAGTGCCTGGTCGGCATGGGACGCGATGACCGCCGCATCAAAAACGGCCGGCGGTTCATCCGCCGCGATGACTGTAACACCCTCGGCGGTCCGGGCCACGCTCCGAACAGAAGCGTTGAGTCGCACCCGGCCGGTAAAAACTTTTTCAAAAGCGCGTACATACTGCACGGAACCATTGCAAATGGTTTTCCACTGGGGGTGATCGGTGGCACTGAGCAGCCCGTGGTTGTCGTAAAACCGAAAAAAGGACTCACAGGGGAACCGGTTGATCTGACCGGCCGGAGAGGACCAGATGGCCCCGGCCATAGGCAGCAGGTAGTAGTCCTGAAAGGCCGGGGAATAACGGTTGACCGAAAGGTAGTCACCCAGGGTCATGTCCCCCAGCCTGCCGCCGTAAAGATCGCGCCGGGCCTGGCGGTTGAACCGGAGGATCTCTCCAATCATGCGCCAGTACCAGGGCCGGAAAAGGTTTTTCCGGTCGGCAAAAAGTCCCCCCGGAACACGGCTGCAGAACTGCACGTCCTTTGCCCTGTTGTAATAGCCGAAGGACATGGGGGCATCGGCCGCCGCTACCTTCAGTTGCTTCAAAAAGGTGGTAAAATGGGGATAGGTCCGGTCGTTGAAAACGATAAACCCCGTGTCCACCGGCACCTGGCGGTCCGGACCGGCCGTCACCAGTTGCGTGTTGGTGTGGCCGCCGAGATAATCATTTTTTTCAAACAGGGTGACCTTGTATTTTCTGTCCATCAGGTAGGCCGCCACAATGCCGGTGACCCCGCCACCGATGACGGCCACTGTCTTGATGTCCTTTTCCGTCTGCATAAATGGGCTCCTGTTTTTTTACGTTGACAGCCATTTGGCCAGGGCAAAACCGATAGCCGTCACGCAGGTGCTGAGCACCGCGCCCCAGGCCATGTCAATCAGGGTGATGGTCAGGGGCCACTGTTTTATGGTGGCCAGGTTGGTCAGGTCATAGGTGGCGTAGCAGAGTACGCCGAACAGGCATCCTGAAACCAGGGTCCGTGCCAGGGCTTTGGATTCAATTCCCGGCAGCACGGCAAAAAAGAAGAGGCCGAACACAAAAATCAGGTAAAACACGATGGCCGCTCCCCAGTTGACCTGCGGGGCCATCAGGTACCCCAGGTGCTTCTGGTACATGCTTCTGGCAACAACGCCCAGCCAGACAAGGTCGATCACCAGAAAGCCTGCGAGCATGCCGACGTACACCATTGACAGTTTTATTACCGACATGACTGCCTCCTTTTTATTTTTGGTTCATCTCCCGACTATTGACAGTAAAAGCCTGCATAATTTGCAGTGCAGTCGATGGCTTTAAAGGGGCCAAGGGTTCAAGGATTCAAGTGGTCCAGTAAAAAACGGGACACAAGGACCTGATGAATTCCCGAACGTTCGTTTTATGAGTTGAAATTGAATAGTATTCACCAGTGATTCAGTTTACTTTGAAATTACTGTTGTCCCAAAATGGTTTTAACCATGGCGGCACATTTTTTGATTTGTTTATCGAAATCGCTATCGGGATCGGTATCGAAATCGAATTTAATGTACGGTGAGATTTCAAAAAACTATTTTATCTCTTTTCTCTATCCGTGTACTTTTCCTGGCGGCAAGAAAAGTACCAAAAGAACCGCGCCCTGCGGCTTGGCCTTCGGCTGCCCTCTCGCAAACGGTTTTTCCGGCGCGGGCGATTATGTAGGGGCAACCGGTGGTTGCCCATCAGTCGGGCGGCCGCCGGCCGCCCCTACCCTGCCTGCCCGCTTTCCCCGGAAAACCGTTCGCGCTCGGCTGCGCCGCAAAGGGCGAACACCGTCATTAACGCCCATGCTGAGTTTTAAAACCCCTTTCCCTGGGAGGCCTTAACAAACCCTTGGACCCTCGACCCCTTGAATCCTTGAACCCTGCGCACCCACTAAATCGGAGAAGAGCCTTATTTTTTGGGAAACCATAAAATAAACGAGCTGGTTTTTCGAACATATTCCTGGTAGTCGGGGTTGTCCTTGAAAATGGTCTGTTCCATCAGGGTCACGCCGGTCAGCCGCAGCAGGGTAAAGGTGATCAGGGCCGGGCTGATGACGGTCCAGACCCCCCAGGGCACGGACAGCACCACCACAAACAGGCCCCACCAGGTCAGGGTCTCGCCGAAGTAGTTGGGGTGACGGCTGTATTTCCATAAATACCGGTTCATGATCTTTCCCCGGTTGGCCGGGTCAGCCAGGAACCTGGCCAGCTGCCAGTCCGCAACCGATTCGATGAGAATGCCGGCAGTCCATATGGTGGCGCCCAGGCAGTCGGTCCAGGTCAGTTGGGTCGGGGTTGCCGCCACCTGGCCGTATTGCACACCCAGGGCGATGACCCATTGGAACAATGCCTGAACCAGGAACACCTTGTAAAGGCTCACCCACCAGAAGCTGTTCCCGTGCTGCGCCCGCCACGCCGCATAACGGGGATCCTCGCCCTTGCCCCGGTTTCGCACAGACAGGTGAATAAACAGCCGCAGGCCCCAGATGGTGACCATGGCCGTGATCATGGCCTTTCGAAACAGGACGCCGTCCGCGCGGAAAAAGGTCAGCCAGGCGATCAGCACAAAGCCCAGCCCCCACAGGGAGTCGGCGATGGTGACATTTTTTTTTGCCAGGCTGAAAATCCACCCGGCCGCCATCAGGGCCACGGCAGCGGCCAGGTTGACCAGAAAGATATCGACAAAGACATCCATCATCGCACCTCCCCGTGTTTATGCTGAAGCCAGCGGATCGACAAAGGGCTCTCCGGCCAGTCGGAACTGGATCTGCCGGTGAATCTGCTGATGCACCTCCCGTGTCAGCGGATAGCGCCAGGCAACAGCCATGGCGACAAGGTTGCACAGGCAGGGAACCAGGGTATAGAGAACGCGAAGGGTGGTCACCACGGCCTGGGATTGGTTTATAGTGGGATCATACCCGGAAACGCCCAAAAGTGCCAGCCCGGCCCCCACCCCCACGGCCGCGGCCAGCTTTTTTGCCACCGACCAGAACCCGATATAGACCCCTTCCCGGCGAAGGCCGGTCTGGAGCTGGTCGTAATCAATGACATCGGCCTGCATGGCCGAAGGAATGGCCAGGCTGGCGCCAAACCCCATGCCGGAAATTGCCACCAGAACACCGTAGGCCCATTCGTCCCCCGGCCCCAGAAAAAAGACACCGAAAAAAGCGCCAGTGTTGACCGCCATGGCGGCCAGCCACATGTTCTTTTTTTCAAACCGTCTGGCCCCGGCCACCCACAATGGCAGCAAAAGGATGCCGGTGACAAAATATATAAGCAAAAAAAGATCGGCCTTAGACGAGTGCAGCACATACTCCACGTAATAAAGGATCAGCGTGGCCGGCAGGTTGCTGCCGATGGCGCTGATGGTATAACTGATCAGCAGAATACGGAACGGCCTGTTTTGCAGGCTGGATGTCATACCGGAAAAAAAGGGGGCGGCAGTTTCGGGCCGCACTGTCGTTCGTTCCCGGAAAGACAAGACGCACCATGCGGCACTGGCAAGGATCAGGGGGCTGTAGAGCAGGGAAAGCACATAAAACACTTCGCGGAAATCCTCGGCGGTTCCCCCGATATGCCACAGGGCCTTTACAATGGCGGGGGAGGCGGCAGCGACCAGGGTGCCGGCGATCAGCGCGCCGTCCCGCATGCCGAACAGGGCCGTCCTTTCATTATAGTCATAGGTCAGTTCCGGTCCCAGGGACTCGTAAGGGACAATGATAACGGTCCAGAACAGAAACAGGGCAGCCACCATCACGGCAAACCAGGCGGTTGCCGCCGCGGTTCCCATGCCGGACGGCGGGTTGAAAAGCAGGACCATGGCCGCCACGGTCAGCACGGCGCCGGCGGCAATCAGGGGCCGGCGCCGGCCAAAGGGCGTTTTGAGCCGGTCGGAAATATATCCCATTGCCGGATCGGTAACGGCGTCAAACAGCCGGACCAGAAGCAGAATCAGGCCCAGAGCGCCGATGGGAACCCCTATCACGTCGGTGTAAAATTTCGGAAGATAGACATAGACAGGGATTCCCACCACCGCCAGGGAAAAGGCCGGCCCTGAATAGGCCAGTTTCCGGGTAACGGTGAGCTGTCTCAAGGCGTTATCCCTTTCAGCAGGTCGTTGCGAAATCCCTTGTCAATGGGGTTTTCTCCGATCCAGATCGAAAAAAACGCCCGCGAAAAGTCGGCGCCGGGGACCGTTCCCAGGGCCTGCCCGTTTAATGCCAGTTCCGTTCCGGATTCGGAAATGTAGGTGGCTGTATAACGGTCGCCGGGCGACACATTCCGGTAAAGGGCGTTCATCCGGTCGATAAGCGGGGCGAGTCGCGCAAACTGCTCCGGCGTGACGTTTTTTTCAATCATGGTGGTGGTGGCCGTTGCAAAATCTTCGGCCGGAATGGCGTGAAAATAGTGAAGCACCAGTTGCCGCGTCACGTTCTCCAGCGCCCTGTCCGGGGGCAGTCCCTGTTCCAGGTAAAAGGCCCCGGCATAGGCTTTTATCACCACCAGGTACCGCAGCAGGCTCAGGCCTCTCAGGGTCAGGCGCTTTTGGCTGACGTAAACCTCTTTTTCAAAATCAGCGCCATTGACCTGGGCACCGTAAAGACCGGTGGCCGTAAGGAAAACGGCCATCCAGACAATGACCGCCCGGTAAATATGAGTCCGTTGCAGCATAGTGTGTGTTGTCTCCCCGCCAGTTGGAACAAAAATGTATCTGTCAAAGATGAGTCACCCATGCTGACCTGCGCCGGCCCTGCAAAACACTGACAACTAATTTTAAATTTTATATTATTTTATTCTCTCCTCCTGGTGGGCAGGTCAGCTCATGGTGTATTGGGTTTCAGTATGGTTGAAAAAGCAATATGTATGCCATTTACAGATCATTGGAATCCGGCCTCCCCTTGTCGCACAACGGTTTGGCCAAGCATATTGCAGGAGATTTAATTATTGAACAAGAAAAAGAGAAAGTCAAAACGCATCGCCGGCATTAAAGAAACAGGTTTTGGTATCACGGTCAGGCCCCTCTCACGACCAACGAAAGGGTACCGATATTGCTTTTCATTTTTGAAAATTATAAAGTAGGGGATGGCAGATTAATAACAATAGCTGAAAAAGGAGGCCAGATCATGGACGTTAAAGACTTTTGCAGTGGTTTGGAGCAGGAGTTGGTGGCATGGAAGGCCAAGCTGTTTGATGTGTCTGCAAAGGCCGACAGGCTCTCAAGCGCGGAAAGAGAGAGGGTGCTTGCCAACTTCAATGACATGAAGATTCTTGTACAGGACCTTGAGGAAAAGATTGAGCAGCTGAAAACCGAGTGCCCGTCCGACTGGAGCCCGCAGAAAAAAGCCATTGAACAGGGCCATGTGGACATGCGGTCAAAGTACGAGGCAACAATGGAATTTATCGGGAACGCATCTCCTGTTTCTATTCCGGGTTAAGACCTGAGCAGGAATTTGACTTTGTAAAAAGAGCGGCGCCTGAGCCGCTCTTTTTTTGTGAACAAACCACCGCTTCCTGTTTTCACTGTGTCGAAAGTTCAGCCATTACCCTTCACCACCAGCCCAGGCACTCGCCACTTGTAAATTCCGCAACCCACTCACCTGCCGGTGGCCAAAAATTTCTGTTGACACTGCCTTTTTCATACGGTAAGGTGGCTTTAAATAAACATATCAATATATTTAAATATAGTTATAAATGAATATAATTAAATATTTAAAAGCTATTTCAGATGAAACCCGGCTGCGGCTGCTATTTCTGCTGCTCCACTACGAGCTGAATGTGAACGAGGTGGTGGCAGTGGTGGAGATGATCCAGTCCCGGGTGTCGCGTCACTTAAAGATTCTGACGGAATCTGGCCTGTTGCAGTTCCGGCGGGACGGCGGGTTTGTGTACTATTCGGCCCTTACCGACGAAGCCAACGGCCCGGTGATCCGGCTGGTTACCGACGCCCTGGCCGATGATCCGGTGTGCGGGGCTGACAGGGACCGGGCCGAAGCCCTGATTCGGGAAAGAAAAAGCCGAACCAAACGGTTTTTCGAGTCCGTGGCCGACACCTGGGAGGTTCGCAAGCACGATGTGCTGGGTGACCTGGATTTAAATCGGATCATTGCCGACAGGGTGGGAAACTGCCTGGTGGCGGCGGATCTTGGCTGCGGCACCGGCGCCTTGCTGGCGGCCCTGCACGGGCAGGTAACAACCGTGATCGGCGTGGACAGCTCACCGGGCATGCTGGAGCAGGCCCGTCTGAAAACAGCGGCCATGGCCGGGGTCAACCTGCGGCTGGGCGAGCTGGAGTATCTGCCCATGCGAGACCAGGAGGCCCACTGCGCGGTAATGAACATGGTGCTTCATCACATTTCCGAGCCGGTCAAGGTGCTGGCCGAGGCCCATCGCATATTACAACCCGGCGGGGCCTTTATCGTTGCCGATTTTGACAAGCACAACAAGGCCGCGGTGCGGGAAAAGATCGGCGGATCCTGGTTCGGCTTTTCTCAGGCGGAAATGGAGGCATGGCTGGCAGGCACTGGATTTGTTCCTGCCGGGCTGGAGCGGTTTGCCGTCAACTATGGTTTGACGGTTAATCTGTTTTCAGCAATAAAGCAGCAGTGATTAAATACCATTACATCCAAATCGAAATCGGGATCGCTATCGAAATCGAATTGCACCGGCACCAAATCGGATCGATGCCGATTTCGATAGCGATTTCGACCCCGATAAAAAGAGAATCATTAACCAACAAACAAAAAGGAGTCAGTACATGAACATGGCAAAAGGAGATCATTACGAGGTAAAGGATATGTCGCTGGCGGCCCAGGGCAAGAACAACCTGGAGCTGGCTGAGCTGAACATGGGCGCCCTGATGGAGGTAAAAAAACGGTTCAAGAAGGAAAAGCCGCTCAAAGGTGTTCGTATCGGCATGGCCCTGCACGTGACCAAGGAGACCGGCATTCTGGTGCGGACCCTCTTGGCCGGCGGCGCCGACGTTTATATCACCGGGTGTAACCCGCTCTCCACCCAGGATGACGTGGCCGCGGCCCTGGCCAAAGAGGGGGTCAAGGTCTGGGGCTATAAAGGAGAGAACAACGAGGATTATTACCGCTATATCAAATATGTGATTGAGGCCAAGCCCCATATCACCATTGACGACGGCTGCGACCTTGTCTCCGAGATTCACAAGAATCATCCGAAACTGATCAAGGGTATTATCTGCGGCTGCGAAGAGACCACCACGGGCATCATCCGGCTTCAGGCCATGGCCAAGGCCAAGGCCCTCAAATACCCCATGATCGCGGTCAATGACAACAAGACCAAGCACCTGGTGGACAACTTCTACGGCACGGGCCAGTCCTCCATCGACGGCATTCTGCGGGCCACCAACCTGCTTTACGCGGGCAAGACCTTTGTGGTGTGCGGCTACGGCAGCTGCGGCAAGGGCCTGGCGGATCGGGCACGAGGTCTTGGCGCCAACGTGGTGGTGACCGAGGTGGACAACTTCTGCGCCCTGCAGGCCCACTATGACGGGTTTCGGGTCATGAAGCTGGCCGACGCGGTCAAGATCGGCGACATCTTCTGCACCGTCACCGGCAACAAGCATGTCATTCGGGTGGAGCACATGAAAAAAATGAAAAACGGCGCCATCCTGTCAAACTCCGGCCACTTTGATATTGAGCTGGAGCTCTCCCGCCTTAACAAGGTGGCTGATTCCAAGCGCCGGGTGCGGCCCTTCATGGATGAGTATGTTCTGAAAGGCAAAAAAATATTTGTCCTGGGCGAAGGCCGGTTGGTCAACCTGTCCGCGGCCGAGGGCCATCCCAGCGAGGTCATGTCCACCTCCTTCTGCGGCCAGGCCCTGGCCTGTGAATATGGCGTGAAGAACAAGGGTAAGATGCCGGTGGGCGTGGTTCAACTGCCCGGCGAGATCGACGACACGATTGCCGGCCTTCAGCTCAAGGCCATGGGCATCGAGATCGACGAGATGACCGCCGAACAGAAACGTTACATGGACACCTGGGAAGAGGGCACCTGATTCGAGAATTTTCACCCTTCGGGCGAGTCTCTCTGGACGCATCTGTTGTGTTGCAGCTTGCGAATATACGGCAGGGGCGAACCCTGTGTTCACCCTTTGACGGGCAACCACAGGGGGTTGCCCCTACAATATTTTGCCCCGCGCCGTCGGCTTTAAGCCGGGGGCGCGGGTCGTCTCTTTTCATTTCCAAAAGATGAACAAGCCCTCTTCCAATATTCCATCACCCCCTCCCGCCCGGATGCGCTTCCTTGGCGCGCTGCCCACAGGCATCTGGGTTCTGGGCCTGGGGTCGATGTTCATGGATATCTCCTCGGAGATGATCCACAGCCTGCTGCCCGTGTTCATGGTCTCGGTGCTGGGCGCCTCGATGGTTACAGTGGGCATCGTGGAAGGGATTGCCGAGGCCACCGCCGCCATCACCAAGGTGTTTTCAGGCGCGCTCAGCGACTATCTGGGCAAGCGCAAGTTCCTGCTGGTTTCCGGCTACGCGCTGGCGGCCTTTACCAAACCTGTATTTCCGCTGGCAAACGCCATCGGCTGGGTGCTGGCCGGACGTTTTGTGGATCGTATAGGAAAGGGCATCCGCGGCGCACCACGCGATGCCATGGTGGCCGATATCACGCCGCCCCGGCTGCGGGGTGCGGCCTATGGCCTGCGCCAGGCCCTGGACTCGATCGGCGCTTTTCTTGGCCCTTTGCTGGCCGTGGTGCTGATGCTCTGGCTGGCCGGCAACATTCGGGCCGTGATGTGGATTGCCGTTGTGCCCGCCTTTATCACGGTGGGGCTGCTGGTGTTTTACCTGCGCGAGCCCGAACGCGCGTCCACTGCCCGCCCGGTGTCACCTCTGGCCGGGGCCCGGCGGCTGCCGGGGCGATTCTGGATGGTGGTGCTGCTGGGCGGGGTGTTCACGCTGGCGCGTTTCAGCGAGGCGTTTCTGGTGCTGCGCGCCCAGGACGTGGGGCTGGCCCTTGCCTACGTGCCGGTGGTGATGATGATCATGAATCTTTTTTACGCAGGATTTGCCTATCCCCTGGGCGCGGCGGCCGACCGTATCAGCCGTCGCACTCTGCTGCTGGCCGGGCTGGGCCTGCTGATCGGGGCCGACCTGGTACTGGCAGTTGCCGCCTCTCCGCTGACGGTCCTTGCCGGTGCCGGCCTGTGGGGACTGCACATGGCATGCACCCAGGGACTGCTCTCCAAACTTGTCGCTGACACGGTACCCGCTGACCTGCGCGGCACGGCCTTCGGCATCTTCAACCTGATAAGCGGCGGAGCCCTGCTGCTGGCCAGCATTATTGCCGGTGCTTTGTGGAGTGCCTTCGGCCCGGGAGCCACTTTTTTTGCAGGCGCCGCCTTTGCTTTTATTGCCGCCTGCGGCCTGCTTGCCTTTGGCGCAAAGCATCAATCCGCAAAGCGAAACTGTAAATAAAATGCCCCGCCGCTAAAAACGCCATTGACAACATGTAGCCCCCGGGCTACATTGTGGCCATGGTTGAAATCCGAAAAACCGATCTTTTTGTTGACTGGCTTGACGGACTGCATGACCTTCGCGCCCGTGCCCGGGTTCTTGTTCGGATAGAAAGGCTGGCCGCCGGCAATCCCGGAGATGCCAAGCCTGTGGGAGAAGGGGTTGCGGAAATGCGAATCAACTATGGCCCCGGATACCGGGTCTATTATAAAAGGCAGGGACAAAAGCTGATCATTTTACTGGCCGGTGGCGACAAACGCACCCAGGCAAAGGATATTAAAACCGCCCTGCGGCTTGCACGAAATCTATAGGAGTATATTATGGCAAAAACCACCACCACACGATACGATGTCGCCGAACACCTTCGCACTCCGGAGGAGATGGCCGCTTATCTTGAAGCCTGCCTTGAAGAGGCCGACGGCGACGCCTCTTTTGTCGCCAAAGCCCTGGGCGATATCGCCCGTGCCAAAGGCATGTCGCAGGTGGCCAGAGACGCCGGCCTGTCCCGGGAAAGCCTCTACAAAGCCCTCTCCGGGGAACGAAGCCCGAACTTCGACACAGTTCTTAAGGTCATCCATGCGCTGGGCTTGAAACTGCATACTCAGGCAGTGGCGGCAGGAGACTGAACCACCTGACGTATCTTACCCACACCCGCCGACTTTCGGACTTTTTTCTTTTTTTGAAAAGTGAAAACAGGATCGCTGTCAAAATTTAAACCTGGCGCCGGGCTTTCATGCGGAGTCACTCAGACCAAAGGAATTGAACGACAATGGTTCTTGCCTTCCTGTCCGGCATCCTCTTTACGCTTGCATTTTCCATAAAACCGCTCTGGTGGGTTTCCTTTGCGGCGCTTTTTCCCCTGCTGTTGTCTCTTGACCGGGCAAGAACCTGGAAAGCCGCTGCTGGCCGGATGACCCTGTTCTCGATTGTGTTTTCTTCTGGCATGGGCTACTGGGTGTTCCATGCCCTGGTCGGTCATTACCAGTTGCCCGCAGGCACGGCGGTCTCTTTTTTCATTCTGGCACTGGTCCTGCCGGTCTGGCTGATTCACCTGACAATTGCCCTTTTTTACCGGTTTTTAAACAACCGGGCCCCTTTTTTTTATGCCCTGGTGGTGCCTTGTCTGTGGGTGCTCGGTGATTATGTCAAAGGCATGATACCCCTGCTGGTCCCCTGGGGCGACATCGGATACGCCCTGGTGGACTGGGGCGCCTATTTTCAGATGGCCGATCTGGGAGGGGTCTACCTGGTCTCTTTTTTCGTGGTGATGGCCAACGCCCTGCTGGTCTGTCTGGTCGCATCCCTCCCGGAAACCGATCGTTCCTCCTGTTGGCGGTTGGTGACGGGCCGGGCCGGAACAGCGGCGCTGCTGCTGTTCCTGATAGTTTCAGTGCCTTTATGTTATGGCTCGATCCGGCGCTATCTGATGCCTGTCGGGACCTCAACCGGAGAGATGATACCTGCCGTCATTGTGCAGGGCAATTTTTCACCCAAAGACCGGTGGGGGGGCCTGGGATTTTATCGACGGCTGAAAACCTATATTGAACTCAGCGGCGGGCGGGCGGACACAGGTCCGGCCGGGGTCATTGTCTGGCCGGAAACCGTGCTCAATCATCCAGAGGCCCTGACCGAAACGTTTTTTTCGGATCTGGCCTGGATACTGGGAAAAGATAATCTGCTGATCGCCGGCGGGCTGGAGCGTGACCGGCTGCAACAGGGCGTCTACAATTCTGTTTATGTGATCGATGGCGGTCATTCCCAGCGGTACGACAAGCATATCCTTCTGCCCTACTCGGAAAGAGGGCCGGCCGGCGGCCCTTTATTCCGTTTTTATAACGCCCCGGACCGGTTTGTTCCCGGCACGACCCCGGCCTGCCTGAGCACCTCCTATGGCAGGGTGGGGCTGTCCGTCTGCTTTGAGATCCTCTATCCGGGTTATGTCCGGCTGTCCGTAAAACAGGGCGCCGAATTTCTGGTCAATGTCTCCAACGACTCCTGGTTCGGGGATTCGGCCATGCCCCGCGCCCATCTGCGGGCGGCCCGGGCACGGGCCGTGGAGACCGGCCGATGGCTGCTGCGGGCTTCAAACAGCGGTATTTCCGCCGTGATCGCGCCGAATGGAAGCCTCACTGCCAGTAGCGACCTGTTTTGCGCCCAGCGGATTTCAGGATCGTTCGTGCGCCTGACGACAACAACGGTTTACACGCGATGGGGGGAGTGGCTTTTCTTTTTTTGCATGGCCGTTCTGGCGGCAGCTTTTTTACGGGCCGGTATCCGGCGTTGATGCGGCCGGGTTCAGCAGGACTTCTCTGCCGCTTGATACGTCGCTTTCCACAGGCACTGCGATTGACATCCCCCCCTACCCCTGTTAAACATAAATCAACAGAAACCGCTTGCTGTTTATTTCTTATCTTTTTCAGGCGAAGATGAGAGGCAGATGAATCTTGACCCCCATATGGCTTTGCGGAAAAACAGTTTCAAGCCGGACAAGTTTTATCTGAATCCTTTAACGCTTAAGTTCACCGGCCCGCTAAAACATCTGGAACAGGACTTTTTAAATGATTATGCGCAAAAATCTTTATTAAGAGTCCGCGCCTGCATTGTTCTGGGCTTTCTGCTGTTTGCCGGGTTTGGTCCCCTTGATGCCTACCTGGTTCCCGAAGCAGTAAAACCGATCTTTATTGTCCGATATGCCATTGTCAGTCCTTTTCTGTTGCTCATGCTGCCTCTGTCATATTGGTCAAGAATTTACAAGTACCTTCAACCCCTGACTTCGGCTGTAATTGTTTTCTGCGGTCTTGCCATCATCTTTATTTCGCTCCTTGTGCCCGCCGGGTTTTATACACAGGCGTACGCCCTCAGCCTGATCTTTATTTTTCTGGTCATATTTTCGCTGCTGCCGGCAAGGTTTGTCTGGGCCACCGGCTCCAGCCTGTTTCTTATGGCCGTTTTCAATCTGGTCATGTTTTTTTTCACGGAATTGAGTGTGCGGGAGCTATTCACCATAGATTGTTTCTTCTGGGGTATCATCCTTACGGGAATGTTTGCCTGCTATTCCATGGAGCGTTCCGTGCGAAAGGATTTTTTCCTGTCTGGTCTATTGGAGAAGGAGAGAGACCATATTTGTCTTATCAACAGCGAACTGGAAAAGCGCAAAGACGAAATTCTGGAAATCAACAGGAATCTTGAGGATCTAGTTGAAGAGCGCACCGCCGAGCTGTCACGAAAAAACGAGGAACTGGCGCTGGAAATTGAAAAACGGGAAAAACTTCAGAAGAAAATGCTTCGCGCCGAACGGATGGAGGCCTTCGGTGTCATCGCCGGCGGTATCGCCCATGATCTCAACAATGTGCTTTCGGGACTGGTTGGCCTGCCCGATCTGGTGATCGCCAATTTATCGCCGGGCGACCCCATGAATAAGAAGCTCCTTGCCATTCAAAAGTCGGGAATAAGGGCCTCCAGGATCGTCCAGGATCTGCTAAGCCTTGCCAGAAGAGAAGTCGTATCCACCAATATGGTTTTTCTGAACAAGATAGTTGAAGAATATCTTTCCGGTCCGGAGCATCAAAACCTTGTCAGGCGCCATCCCGGAATCGACGTCCGATCAGAGCTGGCCCCGAATCTGTTGCCGATTATGGGCATTGAATCGCGCCTGTTGAATACGGTTACGAATCTTGTTTTCAACGCGGTTGAATCCATGGACAGCAAAGGGGGAACCGTATCCATAAGCACTGAAAACCGTTGTGTGCAACAGGATATCGGTCCACACGAAGATGTAAAGAAGGGGGATTATGTGGTCCTGACGGTCAGCGATACGGGGCGGGGCATTCCCCGACAGGTAATCAAAAAAATTTTCGAGCCCTTTTTTACAACAAAAAAAATGGGGATGAGTGGGTCCGGCCTTGGCCTGGCGGTTGTCTGGACTGCCGTGGAGGACCATGGGGGGTATATTAACGTGAAAAGCCGGGAAAATGAGGGCACCACGTTTGAGCTTTACTTCCCGGTTTTGCGGCAGACGGAGCAATCCCCGAAAAGCGGCTTCTGATTCGGCCGGAAGGCCTACCCGTTGGCTTTCCTTTTTTGCCCGGCGGTGCTAGCTGGAATCTTACGGGCCGGCATCCGGCGTTGACGGGGACGGTTCCAGCAGGGCGTTTCTTGCTTTTTCAATGGCCTCCCGCCGCTTCATGGCCTCGGCCTGGTCACCTAGCATATTCTGACGCAGAAACTCGATCTGTTCGGCCTTTTGGTCTTCAGACAGCGTCGTGTCTTCGGCAATCCCTTTTTCCGCGGCAAAATACGCCGCTTCGGCCTGCCGCGCTTCGGCCTGCTGCCGCTCCATGGCGTTTATCCGCTGGACCGCGTCCGGCGGCAGATACTGATTGCGAATATCCTCAATAGCGGCCCGGCGGTCGTCTTCCCCGGCGATGTCATCCAGATCTTTCTGATGAATGGCCAGGGCATCCTGGTACCTGGCATAGGCGGTTGACGGCTGAAGGGATGTCTCAGTGCCCGCGGCTTCGCCCCACATCTCCTGGGTCAGCCGGTCCAGCTTCGCCTGTTTTTCTTCGGCATAAAGGTCCGGGTCAGAGACAATGGCGGCCCGCCGCAAACTGTATTCCTTTTCCTTTACCTGCTCTCCGAAAAGCCTGTCCGCCAGTTCGGTGCCCAGAAAATCCCGGCGAAATTCCTGGACCTCGCGTAACAGCTCCAGGCCGCTTTCGGTTGTGGTGATCGGTCCGAAGCGCGCCGTGAGATCAGCGACCGCCATTTCGCAATCCAGATACCGCTGATACGTGGCGTAAAGCCGGCCGGCCTCCTCGGCTGGGAACTGGGAAAAAATACGGTCTTTGACCTGTGCCAGATGGTCTTCGCGGGAAGCTGCCCGGCGAAACTCATGCCCCAGCCAGGTAAAATAGTTCAGGGTGGTTCCCGAACCGATGATGATCTGGGAAAAGAGGTCTTTGATGAGGGTATCTGATTCTGCCGGGCCTTTTTCATCGTCCTGAACAGGCTTCTGGTGCGCCCTTATGGCCGCCATCTGTTCTTTTGATTGCGCAACCTGCTCAATGGCCGGGCCGGTGTCACGGTCAAAAATATAGGCCGCCTCTTCCGGCGCCGGCTGCCTGGTATACAGAGCAATCAGCAGGCCCAGCAGCAGCAGGCCTGCAATGGTAAATATGATTCTGCCTTTAACGCCCATTCTCTTTTTTCCTCAAAAAAACAGGGGCCGCCCGGCGGGCGACCCCTGTCTGTCATCGGTTTTATGAAAACCGCTTTAATAGCCGCGCCCTTTAAGATCTTCTACAATATCCACGAAAAACTGCGGCGCGTCAAATCCCGGGGTTACGCCGAACAACTGACCGACGATGTTGAGATGATCGCATCCGGCGCTGTACCAGGCGGCGTCTTCCACCCCGCGAAAGTTGCCCCACTTGGCGCTTTCCACACTGACCAGCCCGTCATTGGCACCTTCCTCGATCAGCATGATCAGCCAGGTCGGCTCCAGAACGACGCTCGGGCAGGAGGTTTTGGCCTTTGCGGCCCAGCTCTGGTAGTAGATGCCGGGCATGTTCGGCGTGTTGGGATTAAAGGTGTTGACCATGTAGTCCGGGCAGAGATCAAGCGCGTTCTGAAGGGCATCGGGATTGGTGTCGCCGAAAATAAAAGCATATACAAAATTGATAACATCACCGCCGGCGGCCAGCAGCCAGTCGGGCAGTTCATACATGATTAAAGAGGCGACGGCGCTGCCCCGATGAGGACCGGCCAGGCTGGTGTAGCTGGCCACATACGGCGCCAGGCCGAGGTTGGAGATGGCGTAGCGGGTATAGAGGGTGCCGTGGGAATGGCCGATGATATTGGCTTTTGGCGCTCCCGTGACAGCCAGGATTTCCATGAACTGTTGCTTGAAGTCAGCCGCCTTGTCTGCCGTGCTGCCCATGGCGTTGACCGAAGTAAAATAAACACTGGCCCCTTCAGCCTTCAAAGCGTCCTCAATTCCGTACCAGTAATCCACGATACCGAGGATATTGGTCGAAGCGCCCATGCCATGGGCCAGAATGACAGGGTAGCGGGTGTCACATTTGTAGGGAGCTGTGCCTCCGGCCAGGCCAAGACCTGTCAGGCTGATGCTTACAAAGAGTCCAACAATTAAAAGGGCTGCCAGTTTTTTCATTCTTCATTCCTTCCTTAATGTTAGTTACACATTTTGCGAATGTTAACGCTGTTTACAACAGCAACAACCGTGCCGAATTTTTAAGTAAATATATTCAAGCATTTGAAAATTGATGGGTTCGCAATCGCCGTATGTAGCGGTTTATGGTTGCCATATAAGACAATTTTTTTTATTATTGTCATATTCGACAATTTAACCTGGAGGCAGGACCATGACTTTTGAACAGGATGCCCTGGCCCGTCGCAACCATCAGCAGGTTCTTGAAACAACCCCCTATGCCGCGCTTGAAGACATTTATCAGCACCTGGCGCACACTTTTCCCATAGACCGGATTTACGTGGTTGGACTTGATCCGGATCGTCGCCTGATGCGGGTTCTGGCCGAGGCTTCCGAAACCGGGGTGGAAAAAACCAATTTTCTATTTGAGGACATTCCCGATCTGATGCTGGACCCTTTTGAGAAGGGGTATGTACCGGAAACATACATCATCAATGACCCCGCAACGGATGTGATCGGCAGTTATATCTACAAAAGGGGCAAGGCCGCCAACTGGTCCTCCGTGAACCTGAATTTTTCCGATGCGTCTGTCGGTTATGGAACGGTTTTTTTCACTGTTGCCGGCACCAACAGAATAAACGAAACATATGCCGGACAGGTGGCTGACGTAAAAGAACCGCTCCAGCAGATTTTTGAAAGCATTGTCAAAGATCATCAACAGACCGACAGCCTGCCGTCGTTAAAGGAGCCGCTGGAGAACACGGATGAAATCTTCCGGCAGGTCACCCGGCGGCTGTGCGGCAATCTTGACCTGCAGATCGGCGTATCCCATTGTCTACAATATTTGAGCCGGTTTATGCCGGGACAGACAATGATTATTTACCATTGGGAAGAGGGGCTTAAGTCCTTCCGGGTTCTGGCGGAGACCTACGGGTTTATCGCCGAAAAGCTTGAGACGATCATGCCCTGGGGTCAGGGAAAATTCCTGGCAAAGGACATTTTAAAATTAGGTAAAACCCGTCTCATCAATCAACCGGGACTTGATCCCACCATGGAAGTTTACAATCAACATTTCGGAACGGACTGGTCGGTCATGATCATGCTCCTCCTCAATAAGGATATGCCGATCGGCATGGCCAGCCTGGGTACGGAAGGGACCAACATACTTACCGAAGACCACCTGCAGCTTTTTTCCCAGTTGCACGATCCCTTTTTTATCGCCTTTTCAAACCACATGAAGCACCGGGAAATCGTTCGGCTCAACAACCTCCTGGAAGAAGAAAAACGGTTTCTTCAAAAAGAACTGCATCATCCCGTGACCGGCGATATTGTCGGCGGTAACCTTGGTTTAAAAGGGGTGATGGAGATGTCCCGGCTGGTGGCCGGCCAGGACAGCCCGGTGCTGCTGCTGGGAGAAACCGGCGTGGGCAAGGAACTGATCGCTAATTTTATTCATCAGCACTCGGCCCGCAAGGACGGGCCGTTTATACGGGTCAACAGCGGCGCGATTCCGGAAACCCTCATTGACAGTGAGCTGTTCGGCCATGAGAAAGGTGCCTTTACCGGGGCCGTGGGCCGGAAGATCGGTCGTTTTGAACGGGCCCACGGCGGCACCATTTTTTTGGATGAAATCGCCGAGCTGCCCCTTCGGGACCAGGTGCGCCTGCTGCGGGTGCTGCAGAACAAGATCATTGAACGGGTGGGCGGCACCGAATCAATCCCCGTTGATATCCGCGTCATCGCCGCCACCAACCGGAACCTGGAAGAGATGGTGGCCGCCGGCAGGTTCCGGGAAGATCTCTGGTTTCGGCTCAATGTCTTTCCCATCAAAATCCCCCCCTTGCGGGCCAGAAGAAGCGATATTCCCGCCCTGGTGGACCATTTTATTGAAAAAAAATCCCGGGAGCTTAAATACCGCAAGCCCCCTACCCTGGCCCCGGACGCCATCGTTCGCCTGAAAAATTATTCCTGGCCGGGCAATGTCCGGGAACTGGAAAACGTGGTGGAACGGGAACTCATTCTGGGTACAGGGGGGCCGCTGCTGTTTCAGCATATCACCCAGCAGCCGGCGGAAGACTCACTACCGGATATTCATCCGGACGATCAAGAAGCCCTGGCCATAGACGATGCCATGCGCCGCCACATTCAACACGTCCTGAACCTGGCCAAAGGCCGCATTCACGGCCCCAAAGGCGCCGCGGCCCTGCTCAAAATCAATCCCAGCACATTGCGAAACCGAATAAAGAAATTGGGAATATAAATCCGGATATCTCAGGAGAGAATCCGGCCCCGCACCTGTCTGTGAAGCCAGGCCCGGACCCGGCATGCGAATATGCAGCGGAAACAATCCCCTGCCTTATGCTTTTACCTGAAAGAACGACTCGTCAAACTCCGGTTTGCCGGCAAACTTCTGCATGAAAAAGGCGGGGAGCTGGTCGATCTGCTCAAACAGGGCCGGGTTGGCGTCGATGCCGGCCTGCTGCAATGCCTTTAAAATGGTTTTGGGCTCCGGCGGGCACCCCTTGATGGGAATCAGCTCCTGGATCACCGGGTTGTCTTTGTGTTCCTGGTACATGCACTTTCCCACCAGAATGGTTTTGTTCATGCCCGGAGTGGGCGCCATTTTCTTTCCGGTGAGCACCTCGATGTTGTCCCAGGGCTCGCCCTTCCATGCGTACCGGATGGCCGACAGGATGATGCCGTTCATGGCCGCGCAGTAGGTGCACATGGTGGAGTCAAACTTCCGGTAGTAAAGGCCCTTGATGCCGTCTTTGACCAGGGGGGCCGGAACGCACCGGTCATCGTCCTCGTGATAGGCAAAGTCATATTCGTGAAACGCGGCCACGCTGTCGATGTCTTCGCCCGCCACCTCAACATCGGACAGGTCCGTGGGCCGGCTGTGGTTGGCGGCGGCATGAACCATGTAGGCAATGTTTCCCGGATCGTGGCCCAGAATTTTCGCGCCCACCATGTCCGCGGACAGGACATCGGTTGAGGCCACAAGAATGTTGCTGGGCCGGGGCTTGCCGTCAAAGCCCGGGCCCCGCTCAAGGGTGTAGATGCCGTCGATCAGGGTGAGCATGGGCGGCAGTTTGTCGGGCAGCCGGGCAATGGAAAAATAGAGGTCCTTTACCGCGTCCGGGCTGTGGGCCTTTTTGCGGGAGGGAATGTCCATCACCCCCTTGAGGTTCTTGATTCCCAGGCTCACCACGGTCTGGTTGTGGGTCTTCATCACCGGCAGGTCCACCACGAAATCGCTGTGCAGCATGTCGGTGTTAAAGGAAAACTCAATGCCGTCGCCCAGGTCCACCGGCTCAAAGTCGTGGTCAAACACGTTGATATACCGGACCCCGTATTTTTTCTTCAGAATTTCATAGCCCAGGGTGTTAAAGGCGTGGACCGGGGTCTCTTTGTCCCTGGGGTCGCACACAATGCCTTCGCCGATGGTGATGTCGTCGATGCCGTGCTCCTTTAACAGCACCACCATGTCTTCAATGACGCGGGAGGTGGTGATCACCCCCCACTTGGGGAAAGCCACCGCCTTGGACCAGAATACGATATTGGGTTTTAGAAAAACCTTTGCCCTTGGAGGCAGATGGTCCAGGCCGTCGGCGAGGTCAACGGCTTTTCTGACCGATTCCAATGGTTTTTCGTATTTTACGACAGATACGGTATGTTTTTTCATGATTGGGTTCCTTTACCTGGTCACGGTTGTGAAATTTTATTTTCAATTAATATTTCTACAGCAGAGTCGGCCCTCATGGCAAGGCCATTGTTTTAAACCGGCACCGGGGCAAAACCCTTTGAAAAAGGCAAAAAACTGTTGCGCAGGCATCCGCCGGTACGATAAAAATGCAGACACATTTAAAAAATAAAGGGAAAAACATGCATTACGAAGGCAACATGATCCGTCCGCCCAGCGAGGCTTACAGCATTCTGCTTCAGGCCACGGTGGGGTGCTCCCACAACAAGTGCACCTTCTGCGCGGCCTACAAGGGCGAACGATTCAAGATCAAATCCGACGACATTATTATGTCGGACATCGAATTTGCCGCCCGGCACTGCAGAAACCAGGACCGGCTTTTCATCTGCGACGGCGACGCCCTGATTATTCCGCAAAAACGGCTGCTGGCCATTTTAAAGGAGATCGAGCAAAAGCTGCCCTGGGTCAAGCGGGTGGGGGTGTATGCCAACACCAAGGGCATTGCCATGAAAACCTCCGAAGAGCTGGCCGAGCTGCGGGCCCATGGCCTGAAGATCGCCTACATGGGCCTGGAGTCCGGCGATGACGAGACCTTAAAGTCCGTCAACAAGGGGGCGGATGCTCAAAGAATGATCGACATGGGCAAAAAAATCCGGGCCGCGGGCGTTGCCCTCTCCATCACCGTGCTGCTGGGACTTGCCGGCCGGGAGCGCTCCGAGATTCACGCGCAGAAAACCGGCGAAGTGCTGTCCGCCATTGACCCCGAGTATGTGGGGGCTTTAAGCCTGATGCTGATTCCGGGAACCCCGCTTTACGATGAATACGCGGCCGGCCGGTTCCCGATTCTGACACCGGAAGAGACCCTGGCCGAGCTGCGCACCATGATCACCCACACCAACCTGTCAAACGGCCTGTTTCACGCCAACCACGCGTCCAACTATCTTCCCATCAGGGCGAAACTGCCGGAAGACAAGGCCAAGACACTACGGCTGATCAATCAGGCCCTGGCCGGTAAAGTCCGGCTCAAACCCGAACACATGCGGGCGCTATAGCGTGAATATTAGAAAAAAGACTGTTGTTTCGCCAAGAAAGGAATAAACACACAAGGCCATCCAAATCGGGATCGCTATCGGGATCGGGATCGAAATCGGAATATGGCACTGGGACACGAAAAACTGGACGTTTACCGCCTTGCTATCCGTTATGTCGCCTGGGTTTATGAGAATGCCGCCCACCTGAATGGGGTCCATCGGTCCGCACGAGAGCAGTGGCTTCGCGCCAGTCAGTCGATACCGCTGAACATTGCCGAAGGAAACGGCAAAACAGCGGGGGCGGATCGAAGGCGGTACTTTGAAATCGCCCGTGGTTCGGCACTGGAATGTGCCGCGATTCAGGATGTTCTGGTAGTCGGCAACGCCTTGAGCGAGGAAGAAAGCCGGAAGCATAAGATTGAGCTGGACCGTATGGCCGCCATGCTCAGTCGCCTGGGCGGCAGGGGTTATTGTGTCAGAGAAAATACCGAATCTTATGACCCTGCTGAAGCCGATTTCGATCCCGATCCCGATCCCGATAGCGATTTCGATGGCAACAGACCATAACGATAAGTGCGAAGCCGTCAACCTTAACAGTGAATCAATTTTTTAAATAACCTCTTAACAGGAGAAAATTTCATGGCCACCAGAAAAACCGCCGGCAACAAGCCGATCGACGAACGCTGCATCAACACCATTCGATGCCTTGCCATGGACGCCATTCAGCAGGCCAATTCCGGCCATCCGGGCGCGCCCATGGGCCTTGCACCGGCGGGATATGCTCTGTGGACAAAGGTGATGAAGCACAACCCGAAAAATCCCCAGTGGTTCAACCGGGACCGGTTTGTGCTGTCCGGGGGCCATGCCTCCATGCTGCTCTACAGCCTGCTCCACCTGACCGGTTATGATCTTTCCTTAAAAGACATTCAGCAGTTCCGTCAATTGGGCAGCAAGACCCCGGGCCATCCGGAGTACAGACATACGCCCGGCGTGGAGACCACCACCGGCCCCCTGGGCCAGGGGTTTGCCAATGCCGTGGGCATGGCCATGGCCGAGCGGCACATGGCGGCCCGGTTCAACCGCAAGGGCGCGGTGATCGTGGACCATTTCACCTACGTGATGTGCGGCGACGGGGACCTGATGGAGGGGCTCTCCTATGAAGCAGCATCCCTTGCCGGCCACCTGGGCCTGGGCAAATTGATCTGCCTGTATGACGACAACGATATCTCCATCGAGGGCCATACGGATATCACCTTTACCGAAAACGTGGCGGCCCGGTTCAAGGCGTGCCAATGGCATGTGGTGCCGGTCAAGGACGGCAGCAACGTGGACCAGATTCTCGATGCACTGAAAGCGGCACAGGCCGAAACCGAAAAGCCGTCGATCATCATTCTCAAAACCCATATCGCCCACGGCAGCCCCAACAAGCAGGACAGCGCCGGTGCCCATGGCGCGCCCCTGGGAAAAGAGGAAATTGTTCTGACAAAAAGAAACCTGGGCTTTCCCGAAGACCAGGTGTGCTACATCACCGACGATGCCCTGGCGGTTTTTCGAAAGTGCGTGGAAAAAGGGGAAAAGGCCCTGGAAAAATGGCGGACCACGGTGGACCGCTACACGAAAAAGTTTCCCGACCTGGCGGCCCAATGGACCGCGGCGATTACACACCGGCTGCCCAAAGGATGGGATAAAAACCTTCCCGGTTTTTTGCCGTCCGACAAGCCCGTGGCCACCCGGTCGGCTTCGGGAAAAGTGTTGAACAAACTGGCCGAAGCCATTCCCACGATCATCGGCGGGTCCGCCGACCTGGCCCCGTCCAACAACACCTTTCTCTCCTGTTCCGGCGAACTTCAAAAAGGGTCATATGACCAGCGCAACATCCGGTTCGGTGTTCGGGAACACGCCATGGCATCGATCATGGCGGGCATGTATCTTCACGGCGGCACGCGGCCTTACGGCGGCACCTTTCTGATCTTTTCCGACTACATGCGGCCCGCTATCCGCGTGGCCAGCCTGATGAAGCTGCCCCTGATCTACGTATTTACCCACGACAGCGTGGCCGTGGGCGAAGACGGCCCCACCCACCAGCCCATCGAACAACTGGCCTCTCTGCGCGCCATGCCAGGCCTGACCGTGATTCGTCCGGCCGATGCCACGGAAACCGTTGACGCCTGGAAGGTGGCCGTCACCAACACCGCCGGCCCGGTGGCCCTGGCCCTGAGCCGCCAGGACCTGCCGGTGCTTGATTCGAAAAAAACCGAGGGCAAGCTGACCAGGGGCGCCTATGTGCTGGAAGATTGCAAGGGCCGGCCCGACATCATTCTGATCAGCACCGGCGCCGAGGTGCATGTCACCCTGGAGGCCGCCAAACTGCTGGCGCAAAAAAACATTGCCGCAAGAGTGGTCAGCATGCCGAGCTGGGAGCTGTTTGAAAAAACCGACGCGTCCTACCAGGAGTCCGTGCTGATCCCCGGGGTTCCCTGCTTTGCCGTTGAAGCGGGATCGCCCATGGGATGGGAACGGTACACGAAGAACAGCAGCGCCATTCTGGGAATCGACCGGTTCGGCACATCAGCCCCGGGCGGCACCGTGCTTAAGGAATACGGTTTTTATCCGGAAAACATCGCAAAAAAGGTGGAGGCGGTACTCGGTAAATAGGCGTGGTAGAGAGTCCTTTTCTTTAACGCAAAGAAAAGGACTCTCATTCCTCACGTCATACCGGACTCCGATCCGGTATCCAGAGAAATTGACCTTCATACCTTATCTAAATCCAAATCGGGATCGCTATCGGTATCGAAATCGAATAGACAGCCCTACCGCCCGTCATACCTGACTCCGGTCCGGTATCCAGAAAAATTAATCCCATTCCTTATAACCTAACCCCTAACACCCTCAATCATGTTGTCTTGGTCCGATCCCGGCGGAGGACAAAAAGCATGACTTTTAAAGTATAAAGTCCTAAATTAACCCCATGGATGGAACCAACCGAAAAAATATTACCAAAGGCTGCCTGGTCGAAGTGGTCCAAAAGCAGGACCAGCGCACCGGAAACCTGACTCAGGGCCGGGTTAAGGATATCCTCACCAAATCCCCCTCTCACCCCCACGGCATCAAAGTGCGGCTGGAATCCGGTATTGTAGGCCGGGTCAAACAAGTTATGCCGGAAGCCCAGTGAAATTATCCAGCAAAAACCAGCTCAAGTCCCGGAGACAGGATACTTTTCCTGGGCAATAGGTTCTCTTTCCGTCGGACCGGAATCAATGGTAAACCGCGCCCGTTGTAGCGCAGCCAAGTGCGGGCGAAACTCCCCGTTTGTAATGTGCCCGTAAGGGCATTGGAGCTGTTCGGTTTTTAAACGCCTTACGGCGTCACTACAAACAGAACGCAAGCAACCTCATGACTACGTATTTTGGTAAAGATTGCTTCGTCGCTTTCGTTCCTCGAAATGACGAATGCGGCGGCGGTCAGCCCGTGGCACCCGTTAAAGGGAGCCGAGTAGGTTGGGGGTCGGGGTGACGGACGCGGGAAAAGCAGCTATTTGATTTCGATACCGATACCGATACCGATAGCGATCCCGATTTCGATTATTAAAAAGGCAATAAGTCGCCGAACCTGAACCAAGGCCCGGCCGCCGGAAGCGGCCTGGCCCCTGTTTTACGCATCAGGATCGTTTAACACGTTGCCGGTTGGTTTTTCTTCGGCCTGTCCCAGCACGAGAGCAAGGGTTTCGGCAATATCCTGCAGGCAGTAGGGCTTTGTGAGTATGCCGCAGAACCCGTGGTCCTGGAAATTGGCCAGCAGGGGGCTGTCGGCATAACCGCTTGAGACAATCGCACGCACCGACGGATCAATTTTGCGCAGCTCGGCAACGGCCTGCTGACCGCCCATGCCGCCGGACACGGTCAGGTCTAAAATGACCGCGTCAAACGGTTTTTTTTCTTTACGGGCACGGGCGTAGTGTTCAACTGCCTCAGCCCCGTCCGCCGCGATAACGACTTCGCAGCCCAGGGATTCGAGCATCATCATACCGGCCCGGCACACGATGGGTTCGTCATCCATAAGCAGAATACGGGCCGGAGCCGTCCATGCTTTTGTTGCCGGGATTTTTTCTGAAGTGTCGGAACGGGGTGCCGCGGGCAGCAGAACAGTGAAAACCGTGCCCTTTCCCAGAACCGAGGAAACGGTAATGTGGCCGCCGTGACGGTTTACAATCGAATAGGAAGTGGCCAGCCCAAGGCCCGATCCCTGCTGCTTGGTGGTAAAAAAGGGGTCAAAAATCCTGTTCAGGGTGCCACCCGGGATGCCGGGGCCGTCATCGGCAACGATCACCTCAACGTAGGCGCCCGCATCCAGGTTTGCAACCGTTTTGCGGCCCACCACCCGGTTATGTGCACGGATCGTAACGGTTCCGCCTTCGGGCATGGCCTGCCGGGCATTGATGACAATGTTGTTGATTACCTGGGATATCTGTCCTGCATCAACATCCACCGGGGAAAGGTCGTCTGCCAGTTCAAACCGGGAGGACACACGGGACCCGCTCAGGGCCAGCTGAGTGGCGTTGCGCAACAGGGGCTGAAGGGGAACGGTCCGCTTGACCGGAGCCCCGCCCCGGGAAAAGGTGAGAAGCTGGTTGGTCAGCCCCCGGGCCAGTGAATAGGCGTCCATGGCGTTTTCCAGGCAGGTCCGGGAAGGGTGATCTTCCTCCATTGACTCCCGTGCGAGATCGATGAAGCCAAAGACCCCGCTGAGCAGGTTGTTGAAGTCATGGGCAATGCCGCCGGCCAGAACGCCCAGGGACTCGAGCCGCTGGGCGCGCAGCAGCTCTTCTTCGATGCGTTTGCGATCGGTGATGTCAATGTTTATTCCCAGTATACCCCGTACTTCATCATCCTCAAGAACAGGCGCGATAATATTGTGCAGCCACATCTCCCTGCCGTCATGATGAAGACGGATATCTTCCTTGATGGTCTCGCCGGCAAAGGCCCGGCGGTTGTTCTCCTCCCAGATGGCAAGACACTGCTTGTCCGGCGCCACTTGGGCCGGTGTCTTTCCCACGATCTCACCGCGCAGTTGCCTGCACATGAAATTTTGAATGGCATAACGCCCGTCTTGATCCAGCATGAAAAACTCAAAGGGAAAGCTTTCAATGGCCGCGCGAAACCGGGTCTCGCTCTGGCGAAGGGCCTCTTCCGCCCCTCTCCACCGGGTGACATCCTTGCTGATTTCGGAAAACCCCACAACGTTACCGTTTTCCATGATGGGGAAAAAAGAGAAAATGAAATGGCGCTTTCCGGAACCGGGCACCTCAATGCTGAACTTTTCAGAAAACCGCTCACCCCCCAGGACCCGCTCGTGAATGTTGTCCCAGTAAGCCACGGCCTCAGGATCATCCATGAGCTTGTGGGGCTGAATGCCCGGCTTCATGTCAATACCGAGAACGGTTTTCATGATGTCGGCATAGGCCCTGTTGAACAGGACCGGCCTGCCGTCGCCGTCGGCGATCATGATGAAGTCGCTGCTGTTTTCCATGAGCAGGGAAAGCCGGTCAGCGGTGACGGTCAGCGTATCGACCTGTTGCTGAAGGTCCTGGAGCCGTTTGAGCAACTGTTCACGGGGCAGGTCATGATCCTCTTTCATGTGTATGGTCCCCTCCTGCGTATGGTTGACCTGGATATTTCAGAACCGCTTTCGCCTGGAACTTTACCGGGTTGATTCCGCCGCATCTGCTGTGCATGCCGCAGCCAGATATATGAATTCCCGAATTACCCTTCCCTCTCTCCCGTGTCCTTCGGGTAGACCATCTTACCGCTTTTGGATAGGTCATACCCGGCCAGGGTGTCGGCCAGACCGGTAAAGACCGGGTCGGTGAGCATGGATAAAAAGGCCTGAATCTTCTTGTCGAAAAACAGGCCCCGGGGAATCAGCAGGTCAAACCGCTCCCAGTGCATGGGCAGAAAATCCAGGTCCAGCAGGTGGGCCACGGCCCGAATGGCCGGCCCGGTGTCGGCCCGGCCGGACAGCACTTCCAGGCCCACATCCAGGTGGCGCTGCACATCGTGGTTGTAGCCACTGATCGCTTCGGCGGAAACCCCGGCCTCGTTCAGCTTACGGTCAAACCAGAGCCGGGTGCCGGTGCCATGGGACCGGTTGACGATGGTCAGCTTTTTGTGGGCAAGGTCGGCCATGCCGGCCACGTTTTTCGGATTTCCCTTTGGCAGCACCAGCCCCTGCTCGCGAAAACAGAAGTTGACCACCGCCGGCATGTTTTCCATCTCCCTGGCCGCAAAGGAAAAATTGTATTCGGTTTCATCCTCCTGTACCAGGTGGGAGGATGCCATGTGGCATACGCCGCGGCCCAGGGCCCGCAGGCCGCCCATGCTGCCCAGATTGCCGAACACCACCGTGATTTCGGGGTGGTGCTTCATGAACAGGGCCATGGCCCTGTCCAGCAGGATGTCGTTGCTGCCGGCCACCACCAGCAGCGACGGCGTGTCGATCAGGCAGGAGGCCTCGCCGGGGTGATTAATGGTGTTGACCGCGATCCACTGCTCCACCAGGTGTTTCGGGAAAAGCCACTTGCCCGTGACCTTGGTGGCCGGCATTTGCTGTTCCGTGATCAGCTTGTAGACCTTTTTTTCATGAATGCCCAGCAGTTGGGCCAGTTCCTTTGTGGAGAGCAGTTGGGTCATCACTGTTTTGCCTTTAAGGGTTGTCTTTTCAACGGCATCCATGGCGCGGATGCCTCAGGCGAAGCGTGCTTAAAAATACAGGGGAATACACCGGCCTGTCAACCTCCGGTCATTTGCGCCGGGTTTTTTCGTGGACAATGGCGACCATCGTTCTTTATACTGTTTTTCCGAGCCGAAAAATGCCTTTCCGCCTGAATATTTCACGGAGGATATATGTCTGTTTCCAATGTCGAACGGGTTCGTCTTTTTTACAGCCGGTTTTCCGGGGCCGACCATGTGCTGGTGGTGATCAACGCCGACCCCGACGCCATCGGCAGCGCCATGGCGGTAAAACGGCTGCTGTGGAAGAAGGCGGCCTCGGTCACCCTTTCCAATATCAACGTCATCGACCGGCCCGACAATCTTGCCATGGTGCGGCTGCTGGGCGTCAACCTGGTTCATATCGACACCGTTGATGTCAGCCGCTATACCCGGGTCGTGATGGTGGACTCCCAGCCGGACCACAACGAGAAGCTGGCCGGCATTGCCGCTGATGTGATCATCGACCACCATCCCGTGGCGGTCAAAAGCACCGCGTCTTATGTCGATATCCGGCCCGACTACGGGGCCACCTCCACCATGTTGATCGAGTACCTGAAGGCGGCCCGGATTAAACCGTCCGGGAAACTGGCCACCGGCCTCTACCTGGGCATCAAGACCGATACCAGTAATTTTGAGCGACACGCGCTCCCTGAGGATGTTCGCGCCTTTCAATATATTTTCAGGTATGCCAATGTTCACCTGGCCCGGAAAATTGAGCAGGCCGAGATTAAACCCGAGTTTCTGGCCTATTTTTCAAAGGCCCTGAATCGAAAGGTCATGCGGAGGAAAAAGGTGTTCATTCACCTGGGCCGGGTGGTCAACCCGGATGTGTGCGTGCTGGTGGCCGATTTTTTCATGCGGGTCAGCTCTGTGCAGTGGAGCATTGTGTCCGGCGTGTATGACAACCGGCTGATCGTGATTTTGCGAAACGACGGGATTCGCCGGGACGCCGGCCATGCGGCCAAAAAGGCATTTGAACAAATGGGCAGCGCCGGGGGCCACAAGAGCATGGCCCGGGCCGAAATTCCCATCGGCGCGGTTTACAAAGAGGTAAAGAAAAAAGAGGAAAAAGAGATCGCACGCTGGGTTATTCGCAAGCTGGAATAAACAGGGGCACGGTAATGACGACTGCATTTGCCGTCACCCTCGGGCTTGACCCGGGGGTCCAGAACAAGAATGGTCCGGTTCCGCATTGATAAGGAGCAAGGCCAATTTTACGCTGGATTACCCGGTCAAGCCGGGTAATGACGGGTGCGGAAGCTGGTCAATTTTACACTGGATTGCCGGATCGGAGTCCGGCAATGACGGGTACGGAACCCGGTCACTCCGGGTAATGACGGGCACGAAGGCAGGTCAATTTTACGCTGGGCCCCCGATTACTCCTCGCCCACGCTGTCTGACAGGCTGGCGTTGGTGTAAACCTTCTGCACGTCTTCGCAGTCGTCCAGGGCATCCAGCAGCCGGATCATCTGCTCGGATGTTTTGTCGTCCAGGTCCACCATGGTCTGGGGCAGCATGGTGATCTCGGCAAAGGCGTATTGGATCGACGCGCCGTCAAGGGCCTGGCGCACCGTTTCCAGGTCTTCCACCTCGGTGATCACCTCAAATGTGTCGTCGGATTCCCGCACATCCTCGGCCCCGGCCTCAATGGCCACCTCCATGAGACGGTCCTCCTCGGCCGCGCTTTTTTCCACCTCGATATATCCCTTTTTATCAAACATCCAGGCCACGCAGCCGTTTTCACCCATGTTGCCGTTGTGCTTGCTGAAGATGTGACGGATCTCGCTGACGGCCCGATTCTTGTTGTCGGTCAGGGACTCCACCAGCACGGCGGCACCGCCCGGACCGTAGCCCTCGTAGGTGTTTTCCTCGTAGTTGACACCCTCCAGGTCGCCGGTGCCTTTTTTAATGGCCCGCTCGATGTTGTCCTTGGGCATGTTTTCGTCTTTTGCCGCCTGAATGGCTGTCCGCAGCTGGGGGTTGGCGGCCGGGTCGCCACCGCCCGTGCGCGCGGCCAGGGTAATCTCCTTGATCAGCTTGGTGAATACCTTTCCGCGCTTGGCGTCTGCGGCACCCTTTTTGTGCTTGATGGAAGACCATTTATTATGACCCGACATGTGTGCTCTCCTTTTTTGAAAACCCTATGACATATGTTTCTTTGCTGTCTTTGCGGCAGGTTTCCGGCTTAAAAACCTTGTGCCGGTCGAATTCTGCTTTTACCATATTTACAAAATTTTGAAAATCTTCTCCCTGAAACACCTTGCACACAAAATGGCCCCCCGGCTTCAGCAGGAACAGGGCCAGATCCAGGGCCGCCGCTGCCAGGTGAAAGGAACGGGCCGCGTCAGTGAACTTGTTGCCCATGGTGTCCGGCGCCATATCGCTTAGCACCACGTCCAGGGGGCCAAGGGCCTCGGCCAGGGACTCCCTGTCGATTTCATAAATATCTTCCTGTAACGAGGTCACCTGGGCCGGCATGTGTGTCGCAACTTTTTTAAGATCAATGCCGGTCACCTTTCCGCCTCTGCCCACCACCTCGGCGGCGAACATCATCCACGACCCCGGAAAACAGCCCAGGTCCAGCACGGCGTTTCCCGGCTTTAATACATTGTGTTTCTTCTGAATTTCCTGAAGCTTATACACCGACCGGGCCGGGTAGTGCTCGGTTTTGGCCTTGCGCGCGTAATGGTCCGGGGTTTTGCGGCTTATGGGGGATTTTCGGCTCATTGAAATAATGCCTCCATAGCCTCAGCCACGGTGCCGACGCCGGTGACCTTGATCTCTTTATCACGGGACATGCGCTTGAGATTGCCCTGGGGCAGCAGGCAGGCGGTAAAGCCCATCTTCTTTATCTCTCCCACCCGTGTGTCGATATGGTTGATGGCCCGCACCTCGCCGGTGAGCCCCACCTCGCCCAGCACAACGGTGCCGGTTGGAATGGGCCGGTCCAGAAAGCTGGAGGCCACGGCCGCGATCACGGCCAGGTCCACGGCCGGCTCGTTGACCCGGACCCCGCCGGCAACGTTCATGAACACGTCGTAACCGGTCAGCTCCATGCCCAGCTTTTTTTCCATCACCGCCACCAGCAGGGCCACCCGGTTGGCGTCCAGGCCCAGGATGGTGCGCCGGGCCATCCCCAGGCTGGTGCGGCTGGCCAGGGCCTGAAGCTCCACCAGAATGGGCCGGGTACCCTCCATGCTGGCCGTAACCACTGACCCCGGTGTTTTTTCAGGCATTTCAGACAGAAATACGGCCGACGGGTTGGCCACCTCGCCCAGCCCCTCGGTGCGCATTTCAAACACGCCGATTTCGTTGGTGGAGCCGAACCGGTTTTTCACGGCCCGCAGAATGCGGAACACCTGGTTCTTGTCCCCTTCAAAATAGAGCACCGTGTCCACCATGTGCTCCATGATGCGGGGCCCGGCAATGCTGCCGTCCTTGGTCACATGACCGATAAGAAACACGCAGATGCCGCTTTTCTTGGCCAGGGCCATCAGCCGCATGGTGGCCTCCCGCACCTGGCCAACGCTGCCCGGGGCCGACGAAAAATCGCCGCTGGACATGGTCTGAATGGAGTCGATCACCATCACGTCGGGTTTGGCCGACCGGGCCAGTGCCGTCACCCGCTCGATGTCGGTTTCAGCCGCGGCCAGCAGAGAGGCGGAGAGGGACGGGCAGAGCCGCCGGCTGCGCATCTTGATCTGCCGAAGGGACTCCTCGCCGGACACGTAAAGTACGCTGTGGCCGTTTTCCGAAAGTTTCTGGGCTGCCTGAAGCATGAGCGTGGATTTGCCGATGCCCGGATCGCCGCCCACCAGCACCAGGGAACCGGCTACAATGCCGCCGCCCAGGACCCTGTCAAACTCGCCGATGGCGGTGTGAATGCGGCGCTCGTCGGTCAGCTCGATGGCGTCCAGGGCCACGGCTTCCGCCGGCTTGACGCCCCGGCCGCTTTTTACTGCCGCCACCGTGCCGTCGGCAGGCTCCTCCACAAAGGTGCCCCATCCTTCACACTCCGGGCATCGGCCCATCCACTTGGGGGCCTGGTACCCGCAGGTCTGGCAGCAGAAAACAGTTTTCATGGATTTGTCTTTCGGCGAATGTCGATTGTTGTTTTCTCTTTTATATCAGTCACCGCCGGTTCTTCAAAGAGGAAAAAGATAGACGTGGCGCTTAAATATCGATTCAATATTCTGGCAAACAGGTGGTTTTCAGGCGGCAAAGTAAAAAGTTCAAGGTCAAGGCGTCGCAAACCCCGAGGAATGAGGCGTACCGGGTGTACGCCGCAGTGACGAGGGGTGAAGCGCAACGCAGAGGTTGGGCTTTTTAATTTGTCGCCAAATTAATCTTTACATTCTTTCTACCCTGTGGAAAAAATGAGAACTTAAAAACCAGCGGTACGGACAGGGCCGGTGGTACGGAGAAAAAAAGAATGTCGATTCGTTCAGATTTTGAAGAACGGGAAAGAACCTTCATGTCTTCCTATGGGTGCCTGAGTTCCAACCTTCGGGACCGGGACCACGAGGAGCCGGAGGGCTCCATCCGCACCGCGTTTCAACTGGACCGGGAGCGGATTGTTTATTCAAACGCTTTCAGGCGGTTGAAGCACAAAACCCAGGTGTTCCTCTCTCCTTTGGGAGACCAGTACCGCACCCGGCTGACCCACACCCTTGAGGTGGCCCAGATATCCCGCACCCTGGCCCGGGCCATGCGGCTCAACGAAGACCTGGCCGAGGCCGTGGCCCTGGGCCATGACCTGGGCCACACGCCCTTTGGCCACAGCGGGGAGACCGTGCTGAGAAAAATATCTCCCGCCGGTTTTGCCCACAACGAACAGAGCCTGAGGGTGGTGGAAAAGCTGGAAAACAACGGCAAAGGACTGAACCTCACCTTTGAGGTGCGTGACGGCATTCTCAAGCACTCCAAGGGATACGGCAACATCCTGAACGACGACCCCAACGAGATGGCAGTCACCGTGGAAGGCCGCATCGTTCGGGTGGCCGATATCATGGCCTACCTGAACCACGACCTGGACGACGCCCTGCGGTGCAATGTGATCGAACGGTCCCGAATTCCGGAAAAATGCGTGAAGGTGCTGGGCAAAAACCACTCCGAGCGGGCCACCACCATGATCCGGGACGTGGTCTACTCCAGCAGACCAGAAGACGGCCAGCTGCGGCTGCGCATCAGCGAACCGGTGTTTGAGGCCATGACCGAGCTGCGCCACTTTCTGTACGATCATGTGTACCGCTCTCCCAAGGTGCATGCCGAGTTTGAAAAGGCCAACCGCATTCTCACCGAGCTGTACGAGTTTTTCCACAAGCACACCGACATGCTGGAGGCCGAACTTAAAAAAATGGAGATGGGTAACTGCATGGACATGGGCGACACCGACCGGGTGGTATGCGACTTTATCGCCAGCATCACCGACGAATACGCTCTGGCCCTCTACTCCAAGCTTTTTTTTCCCACCCCCATCATCTATCCGGGGCCGATGCATGTCTGAATCCGGCACATTGCAGCCCTTCTTTGACCGGCTGGCCGACCTTTACGCCCGCATGGACGCGGCCTACAACACCACGGCCGGCCGCTACGGGTTTGATTGCGCAGGCTGCACGGACAACTGCTGTTACACGGTTTTTTACAATCACACCAGCATCGAATATTTTTATCTGATGGAAGGCCTGGCGGGCCTTTCCGAAGAAAAGCGGCGGGCAGTGGTGGAAAAAGCCCTTGAAGCCCGGCGGCAGGTGGACGCGGCCAGGGACGCCGGGCAAAAGCCAAGGGTGCTCTGCCCGCTCAATGAAAACGGCCTGTGCGCCATGCACGGCCACCGGCTGATGATCTGCCGGCTTCACGGCATTCCTTACGAAATTCACTATCCGGGCCGGGCCCCATTTAAGGGCAGCGGGTGCGAGGTGTTTGAAAAGCGGTGCGCCGGAACTGCCTATGTCCCTTTTGACAGAACCCCGTTCTACACCGAGCTGGCCCGGCTGGAGCAGGAGGTGCGCAAGGCCGCGGGCCTGGAGGGAAAGGTGAAGATGACCATCGCCCAGATGCTTTCCGCCGACCTGCCCGCTGATCTTTCCCAGGCCGGAGGCTCCCGATGAAGCCCGTGGACCCGGACCGGATCGACACCCTGCCCGGAAAGCGGCTCTCCGAATCCGACACGTTCAATTTTGCCTGTCACGACAACCTTGCCTGTTTCAATCAATGCTGCCGCAATCTCAACCTCTTTCTTTACCCCTATGATGTGCTGCGGCTGCGAAAGGCCTTGAACATGACGGCCGGCGAATTTATCGACCGTTACGTGGATGTGGTGATGCGGCCGGACAACTTTTTTCCCGACGTGCTGCTCTCCATGGCCGATAATGCGGAAAAGACCTGCCCGTTTCTCACGGATGACGGGTGCTCGGTGTACGAAAACCGCTCCTACTCCTGCCGCCTGTTTCCCATGGAGCAGGGAATGATGATGGCCGACGGTGCCAGGGAACCGGAGATTCTTTATTTTTTCAGGCCCCCTGAGTTCTGCCTGGGACGCCATGAAGACCGGCCCCTGTCCCCGGTCCGTTGGATCACCGACCAGCAGGCCGAAACCTACGTGCGCATGACCAGGGCCTGGGCCGAGGTCAAGGCCCTGTTTAACACCGACCCCTGGGGCGCGGCAGGCCCCTGCGGACCGGCCGCGAAAATGGCCTTTATGGCTGCTTACAACATGGACGCCTTTCGGGATTTTGTGTTTAACAGCGGCTTTCTCAAACGCTACAAGGTAAAGTCCGCAACACTCCAGAAGCTCCGGGCCAGCGACACCGAGCTGATGCTTTTTGGCCTGGACTGGATCAAGCTGTTTGTCTGGGGCATCAAAAACGACCGGATTCGCTTAAAATAGGCTATGGCACGATTTGTTTTTCAGAATGACCTTGTGGTTTCAGACACGGCCACCGGCCTGGTCTGGACAAAAGACGCGGCCCTGTCCGAATTCCCCCTGACCTGGCAGGAGGCCCTGGAGTTTGTGGCCGACCTGAACCGCACTGAATATGGCGGCCACACCGACTGGAAGCTGCCCAACCGGCGTGAGCTGTTCAGCCTGGCCAGCCACGACACCATCAACCCCAGCCTGCCTGCCGGCCATCCGTTTGAAAACGTGTTTCACGGCTACTACTGGACCTCCACCACATGTCACCGGCTGCGGAATCAGGCCTGGTACGTGCATATGGGCGGGGCCCGGGTGTTCAAGGGCATGAAACACGGCTCCTACATGGTGTGGCCGGTGCGGCTGCCGCCGGAGACACCGGGCCGCCTGCTGGCCACCGGCCAGCAGCGATGTTACACCAGCGCCGGAAAGGCGGCGGACTGTGACGGCACCGGACAGGACGGCGCGTTTGGCTCCGGCCTGGCCGCATTCCCCCGGTTTATCGACCAGGGTGATGTTTTTTTCGACACCCTGACCCGGCTTTCCTGGCTCAAGCCTTCTCTCTGCCCGGCCGACCTTTCGGATTGGCCGTCCACCTTCGATGCTGTGGACCGCATGAATCAGGACCATGCCTTTGGCCGAAGTGACTGGCGCGTGCCCCACATCATTGAGATGGAAAGCCTGGTCCACATGGACCGGCACTCCCCGGCAGTGGCCGTAGATGACCAAAGGGAAAGGGTCCAGCCCTTCCACTGGTCGGCCACCACCAGCGTCTACAACACGGATTACGCCTGGGTCCTCTATTTCAACGACGGGGCCGTGGGCGTGGGGTTCAAACCCCTGGCAGAGTTTTTTCTCTGGCCGGTGGCCGGCACACCGCAATCCCCTCCGGTTCCGGGCCTTGCCGACCCTGCCCCGGACACACATTGACAAACCGGCAATAAGCGCTTATTATAGCCCTATAAACTGTTCTTTGGGGGCGAAACGGCTTCGACGGGGATAAAGATGCTCAGGTTGCATGTCGAGTTCCGCCATCTCGTAAAACGGCGGGCCTAAACATAATCGCAGACGATTATAACTACGCAGTAGCCGCTTAAGGGCTACTCGTTCTTCGGTTTCTTTCTCGCGGATTCCGACAGAACGTCATCTTAGCGGGATAGCGAACCTTTGATGCCTGTAGAAGGAACGCGAAATTTACAGACTATCCATGTAACTCTTTTGCCTGAACAGTAGTTACATGGAGAAATCCAAAGTTCAGGATAAGCATGTAGACGCCTGTGTTGAATGTTTCCGGACGCGGGTTCAACTCCCGCCGCCTCCACCACGCTTCGCCCTGACGGGCTACGCGTGGCACAGCCACGGGGAGCATGGCAAGGGGAAGCGTGCCCTGCATAGCTTGAGGGACGAAAGCGACGCAGGGCTACTGTTAAGCGAATCTATGTACTACGTTTATATTCTTCGCAGTAAAGAACACCCTGAACAAACATATATCGGTTATTCTTCCGATCTGCATGCGCGTATCCAGAAACACAACGAGGGTGGGTGCAAGCACACTTCCAAATATAAGCCATGGGAAATGCTCTGGTATTGCGCCTTCCCGGATAAGCATCAGGCGTTAGCGTTTGAAACGTATTTGAAATCCCATTCCGGAAAAGCATTTGCATCCAAACGATTAATGCCGTCGCCTTAACAGGATTTACAGAAGACCTGAACTCCCGTCTCAAATCACATAACGCGGGTCAGTCTCCGCATACATCAAAATATAGACCGTGGCGCATCAAAACAGCCGTGGCATTTATCGACCGACAAAAAGCCCTTGATTTTGAAGCCTATTTAAAAACTCCTTCCGGCCGGGCGTTTGCCGGGAAACGGCTATGAGCGCAGATTTTTGTTCTTTCAAATTCAACTACTTATATTTTTTCTCCGCTACCGAAATGTGTAGCGAATGTGTAGCGGGTTTTTGAGTATGGGTATTTTGGAATTTCAGACGCTATTTTGAGTTTTTGAAGAATCATATCCCATTCCCAAGGGAAAACACCCTAAAAGAGCCGTCTCTGTAATTCAAAGCATGACTTGATTTTTCGTATACTGACTTTGTCTGTTGGTGTCAGTTCACCGAAAAGGAGAGGAGATGCAGGATTGTGTTTGCTGAAGTTTGCTTTAACTAGATTGGAATTAAAATTGGCGTAGCAATATAAACAGCCGTGTGGACATGTGTTGTATGCGCCTATATCTATACTGGCAACGCAACCGCACTCATGTCGTTGGGTTTTATCTTTTGAAATCTGAAGGTCTTTGCCAGTTAACTCTGTAATGAGTTTATCGTCAATACATTTACCACGATCGACGCCGAACTGGGTAAGGTCGATATCTTCTGCACAAGTAACCACCTTAATTAAAAATTTTTTTGCAGTTTCGTTTAACAGTTGAGTTAAGTTGTACATATCAGGAAGTGTAATGGGGCTAAGTGGTATAGACAGCAAGTTACGTTGAGATTTTCTGTAAAGGTCCAAAAAGCTAATAACGCATTTGTGAGTGTAACCCTCTAACAATTTGGCCATCTCGTAGAATGTGTTTCGGTGAAAATTTATATCCATTTTTTGAGTCAGGATAATTGGGTCATATCGCCAGATTATCCTTTCAGGTCCAATTTGGCGAGAGAGAGAACGAAACAATTCGAGAATTTTTGTCTTGGGGGGAAGATTTGGTTCAAGCTCCTGAGCATAGGGCGTCACAGTGAATTGGAAATAATATGTATACTGTTTGAGTAAATGAAGTCGAGGCATGAGCCTCTCTGGATTTTTAGTCCATAGAACTATACAGTCAACTACTTCAGGATCGAGGCTTATTTTACTTACAGAGTGCAGGTTCATTGGGTTACGAACCATTACAAAACCTTCACGCACTCTATTCGTTAGCCAGTCACTATAGAAAGCAGGGATATCTGTTCTTCTGCTCGCACTTACGATCAAAGTCAAACCCCTTTTTGAAGTACCAGTTGTGCGCTAGTGCAAAACTTCCAAGGATTATACTGTGAAGCTATGTTGGGCACTATACTTGTAGTAATAGCATTATTCAGAAACCGTCTACCGTACCCATATCCCCCATTTGGTTTATTCGTGTTTTCAAAATGCCCTTCTCTTACTTTCGATGTGGCGTAGTCGTCTTTTGTCTTCTTATAAAGCAAATCAAAATAATTTCTCGCCTGTGTATTATGATTGATATCGTTCAAAATTATATATGAATTTTTCTGCATGTATGGGAGCATAAATTTAACCAAATCATCAACAAGTTTTTGGCGCTCACTATTATCCTTCATATCAGAAAAAACATAGTTGAGTATCAATAAATTTGGTTGCCATGACGAATCTCGGAGAGGGTCACGAGCCATAAAAGAGAAAGCATTTTCATCCTGAATTTGTACTTTGACCTCGAAAGGATAAGCAGCGACTGACTCAGCAAGTTCACCGTGAATGGGTTCCCATATTCTATTGGGGTCAATACCTATGAAGCTAACCGGACTGTTTTGATTTGCATTGGTTAAGAAATTAAGTACCCCAATCAACTCGGTACATGGGCCACAACCGATTGAAAGAATTTGGTACTTATCGAAAACCGGTAAGGTCTTTATTATGTAGCCAATTTCGCTTGAATATTTATAAATATACTTGCATACGTAAAAATACGCGATATTCATGCAACCATATGAACATTTATCTTCCCTCTTATGGACTGCGTCTAGACAGGCTTCACACCCACCACGGCAGACATTTGGGCAGTCAGGGCATTGGGTTGGCCTATTGTAATTAGAATCACAAAACTGTACAAGTCTATTTATCATCATATCTTCATTCCATAAGCATAAAATAAGTTATAAATACGGCTAATTTAGTTATCTTGCTTTTTTGTGGCAATTTCAGTATATGTGATTCGAACTTTTCTTAAAATTCACCACCTGCCCCTTGGCCGCGTCTTTCAGCTTCTGGATAGCAGTCACTACCTTGACATGTTCCTCTTTCTGAGGCTGGGAATACCGGTCAAAGGCCTTGTGTGTGGTGTGGCCGGTGCCGCCTCTTTTGATTTCCTCAGGCTACAGGACCTGGCCCAGGGCCGTGGCTACCGTGTGCTTTGTGCCGTCGTACAGGTCAACACCTTCAACCCCCAGGTTTTTACAGGCCCGGTCCCACCAAACTTTGAAATATTTCGGCCCAAATTGTGAATCATCAACAATGCCCTGTTTTTTTTCTTTCGGCGCGTTGATTATGATAAACCTGAATGCGGTGTTGATGGCCCCTCTGGTCAAACCGCGTTTTACAGCCACGCAAGTTTTGCCAATGCCAACATAGACGTTCATGTAACACCCTCCTCAGGATAGTGCACAAAAATTAGCACGCTGTGCCTGCAAGGTCAACTCCGTTGGCTGTTCGCCCGGATATTTCATGAAATTTTTCGAGATTTTTCAAGGTGTTTATGGATACCGACAACTTTTCGAACATGGCCGCGCCCGCGACCCCTCCTGCCAAACCGATGGGGGGGAGATAGCGATATGACCTCCCTGCCACCGCACTGAGCGACTGTAAGAGGTGCGTCCTTACGACCGGAAACTCCAGCCCTGATCAGGCATCCATTCGTTGTCAAAGGAAGCCTTCGATTGCAGGCTTTCGATGACAGGCAGAAGGAAGACAGCTATGTCGGCGATAACGGCAGACAGATCGCCAACCGGAATGTCGGGTTTTGACTTTTTGACAAAGGCTGTCCATTGCACTGTTTTCTGAGGATCGGTGTAGAAAGCGGGCGTGAAGGCAAAGGGGGTTGATACCGGAAATTTTGTACGCCGCCGGTCGAAGGTATTCTCCAAGGCATTTCGCAACACATTCCCCTCGAACGGGAAGAGTCTGGAGACCAGCCAGAGATCATAAAAGTCCTTCATCCGGCTGTTTGCCAGACCGAGTTTAAGCATTGCTTCCACCTTTTCAGCCACCAGTGTATATCGGGGATAGGCTTTCAAAAGTGGTGGAGGCGCATCAAAAAGGGTCGGATATTCAATTTTTTCAGGGGCTGGCGTTATCGCATCCCCAAAGCCGATATCAAGCTGGAGAGGAATCCGTGCCTGATTGAGCATACCGACCAAGGTGATTCGCACGCCATCGTATTCCTGGTCTTCGCGGATTTCCTCCGCACTCAGGGATTCCGGCAGATAGATCATGCCGTCTCCCTGAAACTCGACTCGGCAGATGTTGCGGAACACGTTCGCGAGCTGTTCGATATCGGCATTGTCCAATCCCAGAAGATCCGCATCCCTGGTGACACGGTAGTTCTGCCCTTTCCAGACCAGAAACAGACTGGCTCCTTTCAGAATGAACCGGTCATTGTGAGGCGAGACGCTGAGCCGGTAAAGGAATCGCTCCATGCCGTACCGAGAGAGCAGAAGATTGAAATCTTCCCTGTTTGTTTTGGCGCGGTTCAGAAGCCGTTGAAAGATTGAATGGGCAACGTTTTTCTTGCTCTGGTTCATACAGTCGCCTCCAGATATGGGCGCATGATTTTCGACACTCTGTCGACTCCGGCGGCCTCGACCAGCTCATCCATGGTGACCCTGCGTGAACGCCATGCCTCGCGGAGTGCTTCAATGGCGACATCGAGGCCGACCTTGTTTCGGAACTTGAAGCAATCCGCCACCGTCTTTGCAGGGCTGTAAATTTTAACCGTCACGCCGTTTATGACATGCTCCTGAATACCGAACGAGTAGGCCGGTCCTGAAACATAGGTCAGGTTAAGCGGCGGGTATGCCACAGCCGGCCGCCAGGAGCCTCTCGGGATGGTCAGCCATATCTCGTGGGGAATCTGGGTGGTGATCTCGTGGTAACTCAGGGCGGAGATAAGACAAACGACGGCGTGAGGCAGCCTTTTCGAAACCTCCACCAGAGACGAGTTTTCTGTCACGGGAGATTCCGGCAGGGTGTAGAGTCCCACAGCGCTCTTCTCCAGAAGACCTTCCTTGTGCATTCGGTACAGGTAGTTTCGGGAAATTCCCAGCGCCTCGACGTCCTCGGCCCGGATAATCCCTTTTCCCCTGGCAAGTTCCAGTATCTGTTGTTGTCGACTCATGGAAGCTCCTTGTTGCAAATCCTCTTCAAATATACACAAGTGAAGAGGATTTGCAACAAATACTTGACGATCAAGTCAACGACCCTGTTTGCATCGATACTGGCCACTTTAAATGTTTGCGACAGGTTTGTATTTTAGCGACAAGGCTGTTTTGGACATGATTTTTAAAAGGCGCCGCCAGGTATTCAGGCGGGAATCGCACCCGCATCCGTTTTTAAGTTTCTGGAAAATTTGAGGAATTAAACTCCTCTCGGAGTCGGGCAATATAAAGAGATGTCGGATCGGGGCGGCCGCCGGGCTACTGGCACTCCCGGGTTTTGGAAAAACCGATGTCCGGCCATTTTTCCGCCATGTAGTTGAACTGCCATTCGTTCTGGGCCAGATACGTAAGGTTGCCCTCGGCGTCGCGGGCCAGGTTGGCCTGGCGGTCCTTTTCAAACAGCGACAGCAGCTTGCGGTCGCTGCAGTGGACCCAGCGGGCCACGCTGTAATCCACCGGCTCGTAGACGGCATCCACCCCGTATTCGGTCTTGAGCCGCGCCATGGTCACCTCGAACTGCAAGACCCCAACGGCCCCCAGGATGATGGTGTTGTTCGTCAGGGGCCGGAACACCTGAATGGCCCCCTCCTCCACCAGCTGATCAATGCCTTTCTGAAGCTGTTTTGCCTTTAAGGGCGATCGCAACAGCACCCGGCGGAAAAGCTCGGGCGCGAAATTGGGAATGCCGGTAAAGGCCAGGGGCTCTTTTTCCGAAAAGGTGTCACCGATGCGAATGGTGCCGTGGTTGTGAATGCCGATGATGTCGCCCGGCCAGGCCTCTTCCACAAAGGCCCGGTCCTGGGCCATGAAGATGATGGGGTTGGCGATCTGAACCTCCTTGCCGATGCGGTGGTGGCGCACCCGCATGCCCCGCACAAACCGGCCCGAGCAGACCCGCAGAAAGGCGATCCGGTCCCGGTGGGCCGGGTCCATGTTGGCCTGGATTTTAAACACAAACCCGGAAAAGGCCGGCTCGTCCGGCGTCACCGTGCGGGTGGCGGCGGCCCGGGGCTGGGGGCCGGGCGCAATCTCCACAAAGGTGTCCAGAAGCTCGCGCACACCGAAGTTGTTGATGGCGCTGCCGAAAAAGACCGGGGTCTGGCCTCCTTTTAAAAAATAGTCCAGGTCAAAGGGCGTGGCAGCACCCTCCAGCAGGGCCACGTCTTCGCGCAACTGGTCGGCCTGGCTGCCCAGGACCTGGTCCAGCAGGGGGTCGTCCAGGTTCTGAATGGTCACCGTGTCGCCGGGCAGGCGCTCCTGGCCGGGGGTAAACAGGACCAGCTCGCCGCGATGAAGGTTGTAGGTACCCTTGAACCGTTTACCCATGCCGATGGGCCAGGAGAGGGGCGCGCACTCGATCTGGAGCTTGTCTTCGATATCGCCCAGAATGTCGATGGGGGACAGGCCCTCCCGGTCCAGCTTGTTGACAAAGGTAAGAATGGGGGTGTTGCGCATCCGGCACACCTCCATCAGCTTGCGGGTCTGTGTCTCCACGCCCTTGACGCTGTCGATCACCATAACCGCGCTGTCCACGGCGGTAAGCACCCGGTAGGTGTCTTCGGAAAAGTCCTGGTGGCCGGGGGTGTCCAGCAGATTGATCTCGTAGTCGCGGTAGTCGAACTTCATCACCGAGCTGGTCACCGAGATGCCGCGCTCCTGTTCGATGGCCATCCAGTCGCTGGTGGCGTGGCGGCCGGCCTTGCGGGCTTTTACCGCGCCGGCCATCTGAATGGCGCCGCCGAACAGCAGCAACTTTTCGGTCAGGGTGGTTTTGCCGGCGTCGGGATGGCTGATAATGCCGAAGGTGCGGCGCCGGTTGATCTGGCGCTGAGAAATTTTATTTTCAGTTTTCATGTTTGTGGGGGCCTCGAAAAATTGCATTCACCGCAAAGACGCAAAGGACGCAAAGAAAAGCAATAAAGTTGCGTGTAAGCCAGACAATATAATCCTTTGCGAACTTTGCGCCTTTGCGGTGCAAAAAAGAAAACCGCTAAAATCAAAATTATGCTTTTGGGCATGGGAAAAAATCAATGTTTAGAGATATCCTTATGTTTTTAAAATTTATCGGGCCGGCGGGCATGGTGCCAAAGCCCGGCCAAGTCAATGTGTTGTGCAAAAAAGCAGTCTGGCAGACGGGTGTTTTCCCGGAACGCGAAAGCCGTCAGGGCGGCGTCAGGCAGGGGGGTGTCTTTGTGCGCACCGGTTCCGTGGCCCCTGCGGGGGCAGACAGGCGCAAAATCGTGGGACAGAATCGTAGAATGTCAAAACCGGTACTCATGGGTTGATGCTTATAAGCGGTTTATTGCAACATGTCAAATGGTTCCTGCGTTCCTGGCTTCAGGCGCGGGGTTTTTGCCCGGCTGTCTTGTTCCGGCCCGGAATTCAATGTAACATGAAACGGTCGGCAAACCCCTGCGGCTGCAACGACAAGGAGGGAGCGTACTTTATGTGGATTCCGGTGCTTGCGATTGTTTTCGGTCTGGCCCTGCTGGTGTGGAGCGCGGACCGGTTTGTGGACGGTGCTTCCGCTGTGGCGGCCCATTTCAGCATGCCGCCCCTGCTCATCGGCATGGTGATTGTGGGATTCGGCACATCCGCCCCTGAAATGGCAGTCTCCGCGCTTTCGGCAGTGCAGGGAAGCCCCGGCATCGCCCTGGGCAATGCCTATGGTTCCAACATCACCAATATCGGCCTGATTCTGGGACTGACCGCCCTGATTCGCCCCATTACCGTTCACTCCCAGGTGTTGCGCAGGGAACTGCCAATTCTTACAGGTGTCACCATACTGGCCGGCTGGCAGGTGTGGGACGGAGCCATTACCCGGGTGGACGCCCTGGTGCTGCTGGGCCTGTTCGGATGTCTGATGGCCTGGACCATTTTCCAAGGTCTGAAAAAAAAGAATGATACTCTGGGTGGCGGAATGGCCAGGGAGCTGGCGGACCGTACCCTGCCGATGGGACAGGCCCTTTTCTGGCTGGTGGCGGGGCTGGTGCTGCTGGTAGCCGGCTCCCGCATCCTGGTCTGGGCCGCGGTGGAAATCGCCAGCGGTTTCGGCATCAGCGACCTGGTGATCGGCCTGACCATCGTGGCGGCGGGCACCTCCCTGCCGGAGCTGGCATCGTCGGTGATCGCGGCCCGCAAGGGAGAGCATGACATCGCCCTGGGCAACATCCTGGGCTCTAACCTGTTCAATACGCTGGCCGTGGTGGGTATTGCAGGTGGCATTCACCCCTTGACAGCGGGGCCGGAGGTGTTTTCCCGGGACATGGCCGTCATGGCCGGGCTCACGGTCTCCATCTTTATTATCGGTTACGGGTTCCGGGGCCGGCCCGGACGCATCAACCGGTTTGAAGGCGCGGCCCTGCTGGCCTGCTTTATTGCCTATACCGCATACCTGGTGGTGGGAACAATTTAGCCCGAATATTGATCCCTTCGGGCCAGTCGTCTTCGCTGCATCTGCTGTGTTGCGGAATATTCGCGGTAAAATGCAGGGGCGGCCTTCAGGCCGCCTGCTGAATCGGGAAGGCTGAAGCCTTCCCCTACATTATTGTCCCGCGCCTTGCATCCGCGGCCAAACCAACTCGTGAAATATCCGGGTCAGCCGGCTGCCGGTACAGAGGCCTCCCGCAGCACCCGGGCCTTTTGCCAGGCCCCGGACTGAAACCGCACCATCCAGATCACGGCCGTACTGGCGATAAAAATCGTGGCCAGGGTCCATTCCGTGATCAGGCCGGGCATGGTCCGGTCCACCATCCACAACAGCGCGAGAAACACGCCGGAAGAAGCGCAGTAGGCCCAGGCCAGCCAGCGGGTGTCCCCGGCGGCGGCCAGCACCCACCCGATGATGATGTTGGCCGCGTCCAGAATACAGTAAATGGCCACGAATTTTAAAATCAGGGTGCCGGCGGCCACGATTCGGGCACTTTCCGGCCCGAAGCCGGCAAAAACCGACATCAGCGGGGCCGGGGCCATGGCAAACAGCAGGGCCATGGCCAGCATCCATGCCTCACCCACGGCCAGGGACTGCCAGGCAATGGCCGGTACATCGTCGTCCTTTCCCGCGCCCCGGGCCTGGCCCACCAGGATACCCGCGGCCTGGGCCAGGCCGATGGCCGGGAAAAAGGCCAGGCCGTTGATGCGAAAGGCGATGCTGGAGGCGGCCAGCTCTGCCACGCCCAGCCGGCCGATGATCACCAGGAACAGGGTCCAGGCCACCAGTTCGCCGCTGATCCTTAACCCCACGGGCACGGCCAGGGAGAGAAAATGGCGGAAGGCGGGCCACTCGAAACGGCGGGCCGTTGCCTCGCCGAACCCGCCGGCCCTTGCAAACAGAATCGTGAACAGGCTGGCGGAGATCATTTCCGCGGTCACGGTGCCGATGGCCGCGCCGGCAATTCCCATTCGGGGCAGGCCGCACCTGCCCAGCACCAGGGCCCAGGTCAGCGCGGCATTGATGGTAAACGAAAAAAGCATGACCCAGGTGATGGCAAGGGTGCGGCCGATGCCGGAAAGCCATCCGGCCAGTGCGCCGCCGGCCACCGGGAAAAAAGAGCCGGCCATGCAGATCCAGAAATAGGTCGTCTCATACCGGGCCACCAGTGGATCGTGACCCATCAGCAGAAACAGCCGGGCCAGGGGCCAGGCCGCGATCAGTGCCGCCAAGCCGGAAAACAGGGCGGCATGAATGCCCATCCACGTGGACTTTCTAACGCCTGTGGGGTCTCCGCGTCCGTGGCTATGGGCCACAAAAGTGCCGGCATAGGCGGCGACGCCGTATAAGAACCCCTGGAACAGGATAACGGCCAGGCTGGAAGGCCCCATGGCCGCCACGGCCTCGGCCGAGTGCCACGACAACACGATCGTGTCGATGATCTGCATGGTCATGACAGCGGAGGATGAAAGGATCAGGGGAAAAGCCAGCCTGAGGAGATGGGGGACGTGATTGAACATGATGGCGTAGGCCGGGCGGCATTAAATAGCCGCCCGGCACTGTCTTTTCAAATTATAGTTGGTCTTACGGTTTGTTTTTTTATCTCGCAAAGGCGCAAAGAGCGCAAAGGTTTATGTTTTCTGCCTTACACAACAGTGTTCTTGCTTTTTTTGCGTCCTTCGCGTCTTTGCGGGAAATTTAATTTTTCGAGGTTCCTTTATATGATGCCATCGTAAAAAGTCAGGAACAAGACGGCAAAGTAAAAAGTTCAAGTTCAAGGCGTCGCAAAGCCCGAGGAATGAGGCGTACTTGTCGTACGCCGCAGTGACGAGGGGTGCAGCGCAACGCAGAAATTGGGCTTTTTACGAAGCCGTCTCATATCATATGCCCAGCATCAGTTTGATGGTGGTAAAATAGATCATCAGGCCGGTGATGTCCACCATGGTGGTCAACGCCGGGCTGGCCACCACGGCCGGGTCTTTTTTCACCAGGGCCGCGAACATGGGCAGCAGCACACCGATCATGGTGGCGGAAACCACCTGAAGGCCCAGGGCCACGGAAATGGCCACAGCAATGGACAGCAGGGAGTAGTTCTCCGGCATGGTGGATGCCTCGCCAAAGAAAATCACCCGGCCAAAGGCCACAAGGCCCAGCATCAGGGAGAGCACAACCCCCACCTGGAATTCCTTGGCCATCACTCGAAGGATATCTCTGGGCGAAATCTCTTTTAGCGCCAGCGCCCGGATGATCAGGGCCGCGGCCTGGCTGCCGGTGTTGCCGCCGGTGTCGGCCAGCATGGGCATGAAGGAGGCCAGAATGGCAAACTGAAGCAGCAGCCCTTCGTAGCTCTGCACGATATAGCCCGACACCATGCTCAGGCAGGCCAGCATCACGATCCAGGGGGACCGGTTTTTCAGGTGGACCCAGGCAGAGGTTTTCATGTACACCCCGGCCTCGTGGCTGCCGGCGATGGCCATGAGCTTTTCCATGTCCTCGGTCTGTTCCTGGGTGATGATGTCCAGGGCGTCGTCGTGGGTGATGATGCCCACCAGGGTGTCGCCGCCGTTGATCACGGGCAGGGCCAGCAGGTCGTATTTCTGAATCTTGCGGGCCGCGTCCTCCTGGTCCTCCTCCACCCGGGCGAAAATCACCTCGGGATGCATGATGTCGCCCACCTTGGATTCCCGCCGGGCCACGATCAGGTCTTTTAGGGAGACAAAGCCCTGGAGCTTTCTTTTTTCATCCACCACGTACCCGTAATAGATGGTCTCCTTGTCCGGCGCCACCTTGCGCAGATGGTCGATGGCCTGGGATGCGGTCAGATGGGGGGGCAGGGTCACGTAGTCCGATGTCATGACCGCGCCGGCCGTGCCCTCTTCATAGGCGGTCAGGCGCCGGATGTCCTCCCGCTCGGCCTGGGCCAGGGCGGGCAGCACCGACTCCTGCATGTCGTCGGGCAGCTCCTTGAACAGGTCGGCCCGGTCGTCCGGGGGCATGTCGGCCAGCAGGCGGGCCACCTCCATGCGCCGCAGGGAACCGATGATCTCGATCTGGAGATCCTCGTCCATGTGGCTGAAGATGTCGGAGCGCAGGGGAAAGTCGGCGTGGCGCAGCACCTCCCAGGCTTCCTTGCCCGGCAGGGCTGAGATCATTTCGGCCACAACAGCGGGATGGCCGGTTTTGCAAAAGGTTTGAAGGGCTTGCGCGTCCCCGGCCGCGATCAGTTCACGCAGTTCGGGGACAACAAGGGGATTTTTGAGTGTCATGGTTCACCTCCATTATGGCCGCGGCAAAGGGCAGTCGCGGCCGTCGGTGAACCGGGGGGCTAGGCGCGGATTGGGCGCCGACCGGTCACGCGGATGGCCGCAAGGCCGAATCGCTGCGATCCAGGGTCGTCGGGATCGGGCAACGTCGACGGGCGGGCAATAGCCTGCCGACTGTGAGTTCCATCCGAGCCGTTCATACAGATAGCCTCCTGTTGCGTTGATAAAAAACCGGCGACGGGTGCCGGTAAATGATGTCTGGTTTATAAAGGATGCGGCTGCAAAAGACAAGCTTTTTTTCCGGGCCGGGGCAGCGCCCTTTGTCCCGGTGTTGTTCCCCGACGCAAACGCGTTTTAAGGTTTTTGGATCAATCTTGTTCTGGATTACCCGGTCAGGCCGGTTAATGATGGGCAGGGTGGTGATGGGCCCGTGGCAACCGCCGATGCACCCATAAACAGTTACAATTTGTTTTTGCCCATCTGATCCACCATGAGCATGAAAATATTGATGTCCGGGTTGTAGCGCATCATGATGCCGCCCAGGGTCAGCAGGACCCGGCCCAGAAGGACAAAATGGCGGGGCACCCGAATACCGGGATATTTTTTGATCAGCTCCAGCCCCCTGGTGAGTTTTTGCGTAGTGTCCACATCGGCCAGGCTCTGGTCCGGGTCGAGCATCAGAAGCGCGATAAAGTCCGCCGCCATTCCCCGCAGGGGCGCCCCTGCCCCGGTATCGGCGGAAAACCCCATGCTTTCAAACAGCCGGGCCATGGCGTCCGCGTCCCGGGACAGAATAGCGGAGATCATTTCCATATACAGGGCGTAGGTCCCGGCTGAAAAATGCTCCACGCAGCCGAAGTCTATAAGACCCAGCCGATCACCGGGCAGCACGAACATGTTACCCGGATGGGGATCGGCATGAAAAAAGCCGTGGGTCACGATCTGGCTGCAGAAACTTTCGGCAATCAGGGCCAGCAGGCGGTTTCTTCGTTCAGGGGCGGCGGACTCCAGAAAAGAAATCAGGTGCTCGCCTTCCAGCTTCTCCATGGTCAGAATGCGCTGAGTGGACAGCTTCGGGTAAACCGCTGGCACCACGACGCGCGGTTCGGCGGCAAACTGTTGATTGAATTGATGAATGTTGGCCAGCTCTTTTCGATAATCAAGCTCTTTTCGAACCGAGGCCGCCAGGGCCCGGCTGATTTCAGAAAGGCCCAGGGACGGAAACAGGTCGTTGATGAGGTCCGCGGCAATGGTAAAGGCCGTCAGGTCGATTTCGGCCGTGTGTTCAATGTCCGGCATCTGGACTTTGATGACCACCGGGGTGCCGTCGTGCAGTTCGGCCGGGTGGACCTGGGCCAGGGAGGCGGCCGCGATGGGTTCGGGGTCGACCCGGGCAAACACCTGGTCCGCCGGCCGGCCGAATTCGGATTCGATCCGTCTGGCAATGGCTTTATAGGGGACAGGCGGCACCCGGTCCTGAAGCCGGGCCAGGTATTCGGCGTAGACTGGAGGCAGAGCATTGGTGTAAGTGGAGGCAAACTGGCCGATCTTGATCAGGCCGCCGCGCATCTCCACGCACAGATCGTAAATTCGTTTCGCGTTGCGCCGGTGAAGCGCTTCAAGTGCCTGGTGCGCCTGGGCGTCCGTCAAAAACCGGGCCTTGAGCGCGTGAATGCGATAGCCGGCCACGACCTGGACCAGTTCGCTGAAAATGCGGGTAAACCGCGGGGTGGAGCGAATGGCCGCGTTCACCGAGGCCGCGCGGTCCCAGGCCCTGGCATAGACGGCCTCTGCTTCGCCGGCAACGGCAACTGAATCGCGGAGAATATCGCTCACGAGCTTTTCCGTGTTTTCCAGAATGTTGAATACCAGCGCGCAGGAGCGGTTGACCACCCGGCCGGTGCGGGAGAAAAGCGTATCCCGGTATGCCGGGGCTGAAGGGGGCAGGTCTGCGCGGTTATTCATTGTTGCCTGAACGGTTTTGGCTTTCATGGGCGATCTCCTCAAGGCAGGTTAAACAGAGGGCGGGACGCGGACCGGTGCCTTCGACAACCGCGATGGCGGCGCGGCTTCCCTTTTCCAGGATCGTGTTGCATTGGGAGCAGACCGCGTTGAGGTTCAGCACGGCTTCCTGCCATGCCAGCACGCGACCCGATCCTGAAACCGGGTCGGGTTCAACCGCTCCGGACGGTCTCGTTCCGGCGGCCGACGACGGGGACCGCCTGCGCGCGGCCCGGGAGATGTCGGCGCTGTCTGTAACGATGTTTTCCACCAGGTCAAAGGTGTTGGAAAGAATGTTGCGCACCAGGTTGGATACGGAGACCCCCAGGGACCCGGCCTCTTTTCGAATCTGCGCTTCCAGGTCCTGGCTGATGCGTGTGTGAAGCACCTTTTCTTTTTTTTTGTCTTCGGGCATATCGGCCTCCTTTGTATGTGATACATTTGCATACAAAATGTATCACAATGTAATCAAAGTCAAGCTATATTTTCATTTCCGCAAAAAATTTCAGCTTGTGGCCAAAAGTTTTAGAAATGGCTTTTGGCCACAAATCCGGATATAGTGCATTGTCAAATGTTGGTATTGAAATCGATAGTTTTTTAAGGAACATCATGTTTTTACCGGCAACACCAGAAGAGGTCAGTGCCCTGGGATGGGAGGCGGTAGACGTTATCCTGGTCACCGGGGACGCCTATATTGACGCCCCGTCAGTGGGCGTGGCCGTGATCGGCCGGGTGCTGGCCGATGCGGGATTCCGGGTGGGGGTGATTGCCCAGCCCGACGTCTCTGGAGACGACATCGCCCGGCTGGGCGAGCCGGCCCTGTTCTGGGGAGTGACCGGCGGGTGCGTGGATTCCATGGTTTCCAACTACACGGCCACGCGGAAAAAACGGAAAAGTGACGACCTGACCCCGGGCGGGATCAACAACCGGCGGCCCGACCGGGCCGTAATCGCCTACGCCAACCTGATCCGCCGCCACTTCAAGCAGACCCGGCCCATTGTGCTGGGCGGTATCGAGGCCAGCCTGCGGCGCATCTCCCATTATGACTACTGGAGCGATTCGGTGCGCCGGTCCGTGCTGTGCGACGCCAAGGCCGATTTTCTGGTGTACGGCATGGGTGAGCGTACCGTGGTGAAGCTGGCCAACGCCTTAAAAAACAACCTGCCGACGACCGACATTCGGGGTCTCTGCTACATGTCCAAAGAAAAACCGGACACCTGCGTGGAACTGCCCGCCCATGAGGCGGTGGCTCAGGACAAAGAGCTGTTTGCAAAAATGTATGCCGAGTTTTACAAACAGAGCCGCACGCCCCGGGGCAAACGGCTGTGCCAGCTTCAGGACACCCGCTACCTGGTGGTCAACCCGCCCCCTCAGCCCCTTTCCACCGAGGAGATGGACCATGTGTACGGGCTTGATTATCAGCGATCCGTGCACCCGAAAGACAAGGCGGCAGGCGAGGTGCGGGCGATTGAAACCACCCAGTTTTCCATTGTCTCCCATCGCGGGTGCTTTGGCGAGTGCAGTTTCTGCGCCATCACCGTTCATGAAGGCCCGATTATCATGAGCCGAAGCGAGGCCTCCATTCTGCGGGAGGCCCGCCAGATGAGGGACCATCCGGATTTTAAGGGTACCATTTACAACGTGGGCGGGGCCACGGCCAACATGTACGGCGCCGGGTGCGGCCGCAAAAAAACCGGCGGGGTGTGTGCCAGTCGCCAGTGCCTCTGGCCGGAGATATGCGAAAACCTTGTGGTGGACCACCACCGGCAGCGGCGGCTTTTAGAAAAGATCGGCAAGCTGGCCGGTGTACGGCATGTGTTTGTGCAGTCCGGCATTCGCCACGACCTGGTGCTGCATGACGCCAGCGGCGGGCAGCGGTACCTGGAGTCCCTGCTGACCCATCATATATCCGGCCAGATGAAGATCGCGCCGGAGCACTCGGAGCCTCATGTGCTGCGGCTGATGGGCAAACCCGGCGCCGATGTGTGGACCCGGTTCGTGCGGGAGTTCAACACCACCAAAAAACGGCTGAGTAAACGGGTGTTTTTCACCTGTTATTTTATCGCGGCCTTTCCCGGGTGTACTCTGGCCGACATGCGTCGCCTTGGCGCCATCGTCAAAAAAACCCTGGCCTTTACCCCGGAGCAGGTACAGATATTTACGCCGGCCCCTTCCACCCCGGCCACCGCCATGTACCACACGGAAAAAGACCCGAACGGCAACCCGGTGTTCGTGGAAAAAGACCCGGCAAAAAAAGAGGCCCAGAAAAATGTGCTTACCGAGGCGGCAAAGGGTGTGCCGCCAGTGCGGCCGCCAGATCGTCGGCCATCCGGTCCAAAAAAGACTCGGCCGCGCAAAGGGCCTGCCGGTCGGCCAGGTTCGACCAGAGGGCGGTAAGCACCGGCGCCCATCTGGATGTTCCCGCGCCCAGGGCGTTAAAGTCAATGGCCGGCGGCGCATACTCCTTTTGATTGAAAAAAAAGTTGGCCGGCCGACAAGCTGCCGGGTCCGCAAAGGGCCACACGGTTTTGACGGCCAGAAAGCGGCGGACAGCCGCCATTGCAGCAGGCCGCTGTTCAAGGTCTTTTGCGTCCACTGCCCGTTTCAGCCGCTTTTCCACCTGGGCAAAAAAGGTCGCCAGCATGTCGGTTTCCGTGATCATCAGGCCGTAGTCGTACCAGTTGTCCGCGGCCTGCCGGACCATCCGTTTGTACCGGGGCTCAAGTTCGCGGCAGGCCGGGCAGAAATAGGTGGCGCAGGCATAGGCCCCGTAATAGCTCAGACCCCGCCAGTCAATGCCGTTGTTGGCTTCGGCCAGGGGATGGAGCAGGCATCCCACCGTGCTTTTTTCCGGACCGATCAGGCCGAGAAAGGGACAGTGGTGAAAGTTTTTCATGGGCCGGTGACGGCCTTCAGCGCCAAGGGTCTCTTCGCCGAACCGGTCAATGGATTCAACGGTGCGGGGCAGGCGTGCAAACCGGTGTGTCCGGCCTTTCAGCAGCTGCGCCAGGTGTTCGCGGGAAAGATGTTGAATATTGTAAAGACCGCAGCAGGCCCCGCAGGAGACGGCGTCGCTTACCTGGCACAGGTAGACGCCGCCCGGTGTGGTGGCATCCGGGTCTGCGGTTTTTGCGTCGGCAAGAGGGGGCGTGCTCAGCATGGCGAGTCCGGATGTCTTATGAAATTTTGATGCATGACGGTACCTCTTTTGTATGTTTATCCAAATCGATATCGGGATCGGTATCGAAATCGAATTTAACGTACGGTGGTTCTCTTTAAAAGTATCTCTCTTTTTTCCGTGTACTTTTCTTGGTGGCAAGAAAAGTACCAAAAGAACCGCGCCCTGCGGCTTGGCCTTCGGCTGCCCTCGCACCGGCAGGTTTTTCGGCGCGGGCAGGAACTCGCTTCGCTCAGACAGCCTGCCCGCTTTTTTCCGAAAAACCCGCCTGCGCTCGGCTGCGCCGCAAAGGGCGATGGGGCCTGCCATGATGCCCGGCCGGGACATGCCGGCGGACAATCAAACGTAGCGGCGACCTTCAGGTCGCCAAAAACCCGGGCGGGCTTCCCTGCCTGCCGTCATTTACTGAAGGCGGCAGAAGGGGAATGACGGTCTCCTGTATCTCCGACCAGTTCCAGGGCGGGGCATCACTGTTGGCGTAGTCGCCGGGCCAGGGCCAGCCCGAAGGAAAGGGGCTGGTAAACGTAAGCAAATGGCCCAGGGTGGGATGGGTCACGGTCAGGCGCCGGGCCAGCAGGGCGATCTGCCGGCCGGGCAGCGGGGCCGGGGCTTTGTAGCGCAGGTCGCCCACCACGGGAAAACCCAGATGGGCAAACTGGACCCGAATCTGGTGATGGCGGCCGGTTTCAAGGTCGATCTCCACCAGGGTGCGGCTGTCTGTCCTGCCGATCACGCGAAAGGCCAGGCGCGCCTCCCGGCTCTCCGGGGTCGGTGCATCGAGAATGCGGCTGGTGGGGCCGCGCCGAAAAATGTAGTTGACCAGGCGGCCCTCGTTCTCGGGAATGACGCCTTCCACTACGGCCACATACTGTTTGGCCGTAACCCCGTCGCGGAACTGGGCGCTGATCCGGCCCGCCGCCTTTGAGGTGCGGCAGAACACCACCACCCCGGCCACGGGCCGGTCCAGGCGGTGTACCATTCCCAGAAAAACCTTGCCCGGCTTGTTGTACCGTATTTTGAGCCAGCACCGGCCCAGGTCCAGAAGGGTGGGGTCGCCGGTGCTATCTCCTTGAACAAGCAGGCCGGCTGGTTTATAAAGGGCCAGAAGATGGTTGTCTTCATACAGCACCGGCCACCGGGATATGAAAAAGTCGGGTGTTGGGGCGGTCATCACTCTTTTCTCAAGTCAAAGCCATGGCAGCCATAAAAAAACAGCGCACCTCCGCAGGAGAAAGCCGGCACACGCAGCGGGAGATGGCCCGCCTGCTGGCGCGGTCCGGCATCGTGCTTTCCGATGCCCAGTTAAAACAGCTATGGTCATACCACTGTTTGCTGCGCAAACACAACCCCGAGTTAAACCTTACCCGCATTCACAATTTTGAAAACATGGTGCTAAAGCTCTACGTGGATTCGATTCTGCCCGGCACCCTGGTCGATCTGCCCTCCCCCCTGCTGGACCTGGGCACCGGTCCGGGCATGCCCGGCATTCCCCTTGCCATCGCCTTTCCGGAGCTAACCGTGCTGCTGGCCGAAGGCCGGGGCAAGCGGGTGTCGTTTCTCAACACCGCTGTTCAGGAGCTGGGCCTTTCCTCTGCTTCGGTTATCGGCCGGGCCATTGCCCCGGACTTTCAGGAGCCGGTGGCCGGCGTGATCACCCGGGCCGTGGAGACCATGGCCGCCACCCTGGAGCGGGTGTCCGGCTGCCTTTCTTCGGGAGGCAAAGTTCTTTTCATGAAAGGCCCGGCCTGCGACAACGAGATTGCCGATGCACAGGAAAAGTTTGGCGCCCGGTTCCGGCTGACGGACGATCTGGCCTACTCCATTGCCCACACTCCCCACCGGCGGCGGCTGGTGATATTTGAACGCCTGGACGCCTCCCGGCGCCAGCGGAAGGCAGCAGCCATGAACAGACACAGGGTGCATGTGATTGAAAGCGAAAGCAACTCCCGGTTCAAGGAGTTAAAAAAACTGCTGGCCGGCCGGGGCGTAAAAAAACAGAACCTGGCCCTGGTTGCCGGGGTCAAGCCGGTAAACGAGGCCCTGGCCGCTTTTCCCGACCAGTGCCGGGCCTGGATCACCCGGCAGGACCAGGCGCCGCCGCCGGAAAACGCGCCGGCCCACCTTGCCTGGGAGCAACTGGCGCCGGCCCTGTTTGAGACCCTGGATATTTTCGGTACACGTTCACCCCTGCTGCTGTTTGAGCCGGCCCCCATGGGCGTCTGGCGGCCAGACGAGGGGTTTTCGCCGGGCTGCACCCTGCTGTTGCCTTTTCAGGACCCGGAAAATGCCGGAGCCGCCATTCGGTCGGCCGTTGCCTTTGGCGCGGCAAAAATCGTGCTGTTGGCCGAGTGCGCCCATCCCTTTCATCCCAAAACCATTCGGGCCTCGGCCGGGGCCGTGCTGCATGCCCCCCTGTTTGAAGGTCCATCGTTAAAGGACCTGCCCGACGATCTGCCCATTGTGCCCCTCTCCATGGAGGGGACTCCCATCGACGGGTTTGCCTTTCCCGCCGCCTTCGGCCTGCTGGCCGGCATTGAGGGACCGGGGCTGCCGGATGCGTGGCGCCGCCGGGCGGTGTCAATTCCCACGACAAAGGATGTGGAGTCTTTAAACGCGGCCACCGCCATTGCCGTGGCCCTGTATGCGTGGTCCCGGGCAGGAAAATAACCGGACAAAAAAGGGGGAACCCATGAAAAAGTGTCCATTCTGTGCCGAGGAGATTGCCGATGATGCCGTCAAATGCAAACACTGCGGCGAGTTTCTGGATGCAGATGCCCGGGCGTTTTTTGAGGGGAAAAAGCTTCCCTGGTATTTTCGCACCTCTTTTATCGTGATGGCCGTTCTCTGTGTGGGCCCCCTGGCGTTGCCCCTGATCTGGTGGCGGCCGAAGACCTCCCGGGTCTATAAAATCAGCCTGACCATTATCATTCTTGTGGTCAGCTGGCTTGCCCTTGATATCACCATGAAAGCCATGGAATCGCTCGGGGAGTATTATCAGCTGCTCGACAGCCTTTGACGGTTTCGTAGAAAACCCGGCTTCTGTCATCCATCTTGCTCTTACTCTTGCTCGTAATCGTGATCATCCCTGACCTGCGTTCCAGCACGAATACTTTCGAGCACGTTCACGGTCACGAGCACGAGCACGAATTCTCAGAGGCGTATTTTCTTACGGCGTGGGAAATATTCGGATCAGGGCTGTAGATAAATTGCGGGCAGGTTTGTGACCAGCCGTCCTTACAGTCGTTGCCGGCCCATCAGCCGGATCTTGTCCACCAGCAGGAAGACAAAGAAGGCGGCGCCGGCCACCAGGATGATGGCCGCGCCCGAGGTCAGGTCAAAGGCGTAGGAGAGCCACAGCCCGGCCAGAGTGAAGAGAATGCCCAGCAGGCTGGAGCCCGCCATCATGTGGGCCAGGGACCGGGCATATTTTTCCATGATAAAAGGGGGAATGGTGAGCAGGGCGATTACCAGGATCAGGCCCACCACCTGGATCACCATCACGATGGAGACGGCCAGCATGCCGATCATCATGAAATAGACCGGCCCCACGGCCACGCCCCGCACGCGGGCAAACTCCTCGTCGTAGGAGATGGCCAGAAGGTCGTTGTAGAAAAAAATCACCAGGACGAGGATGCCCGTTCCCAGTCCCGCCATGATCCACAGGTCTTTTGCCGGCACCGTGAGAATACTGCCGAACAGGTAACTCATCAGGTCCACGTTGTATCCCGGCGTCAGGTCCAGCAGCACCACGCCGATGGCCATTCCCACGGCCCAGATCACACCGATGACGGTATCTGCCCGGTGTTTTGCCCGCATGGTGACCGCGGCCATGATCAGGGCCGCGGCCAGGGCAAACCCCAGGGTGCCGGCCAGGTAGGACCAGCCGAAGAAAAAGGCCAGGCCGATACCGCCAAAGGCGGCGTGGGCGATGCCGCCGGACAGAAACACGATACGGTTGACCACCACCAGGGATCCCATGATACCGCAGATCACGGCGGCCAGCAGGCCGGCGGCCAGGGCGTTTCGCATGAATTCATATTGAAGGGCGTCGATCATGGGGTCACGGCTTCCGGATTTTGATAAAGGGTGATATGCCTCCCCTGGCCACCATACCCACCGGGCATACGGCTTCCACGGTGCAGGACGGGCAGGGCGTATCCGGCATGGCCCCGGCCAGCTCCGCCGACTGGTGATAGTGCAGTCCCCGGTTGACGCAGGCCACCGAGTCGACATGGCTGGAGATGGCCAAAAGGTCGTGGCTGACCATCACGATGGTGACCTGCCGGTTTAATTCGTGCAGCAGGCCCAGAAAATCGGCCTGACCCTTGGTGTCGATGCTGGCCGTCGGCTCGTCGAGGAGCAGCAGCTTCGGCCGGGAAACCAGGGCCCGGGCGATAAAGACCCGTTGGCGCTGTCCCCCGGAAAGTTCGCCGATACGGGTGCGCGCGTGGCCCGCCATGTTCATCTGTTCCAGGGCGGCCATGGCATCTTTTCTGTGACGGGCCGATCGGCCGACCCACCGCTTGCCGGGCGCAAGCTTGCCCATCAGCACCACATCCAGGGCGGTGACGGGAAATGCAAGGTTCAGGTGAATGTCCTGGGGCACGTATCCGATATGATGGGATGCCTTTTCCGGGCGCTCGCCAAGCACCAGAACGGTCCCCTTCTGTGGCCTGAGAAGACCCAGCATCAACTTGAGCAGGGTGGTTTTGCCCCCGCCGTTGGGGCCGATCAGGGCCACAAACTCCCCTTCCGATACCGATAGCGTGACATTCTCTATGACAGGCGGGCCGTTATAGGTAAATGACACGTTCTGCATGTCCACCATGGACGCTGTCATGGGGTCACCGCCGATCGAATGAGGTGGGCCACGGCTCGCAGATTGTCCGGCCAGTTTTCCGCCAGCGGGTCGGCCACCGCCACGGTGCCGCCGATCTCTCTGGCCAGAACCCGGGCACTTCGGGATGAAAACTGCGGCTGGACCAGGATCGTTTTGATCCTGTGTTTTCGTGCAAGTTCAATCAGGTCCTGCAACTGGGACGGCTTGGGCTCCCTGCCTTCGATTTCCACCGGCACCTGGACCAGTCCGTAGGCATGGGCAAAATAGCCCCACGAGGGATGAAACACCAGAAAGCGCGATCCTTTGGCATCGGCGAACAGATCTGCCAGCTCTTTGTCCAGGCGATCGATTTCAGCAAAAAAGGCATCGGTCCTGGCCTGATAATCATCGGCATGGGCCGGGTCGGCCTCCTTTAACGCATTCGCAATGGCGGCGGCCTGGATTTTGACCAGGGGCGGGGCAAGCCAGATGTGCGGGTCGAGGCCGCCGTGATCCGCAGGTCCCTCGGTATGTCCGTCTTTATCGTGGGCATGACCGGTCATGGCAAGTTTTTCCACGCCCCGGTCTGTGTGAACGATTTTCATGGCCGGGTTGGCGGCCGCAAATTTTGACAGCCACGCCTGTTCAAAGGGAACGCCCACGGCAAAATAGAGAACGGCCGCTGAAAGGGCCCTCATCTGGCCGGGCCGGGGCTCGTAGGTGGCCGGGCCGGCCCCCGGCGCCACCATGACCGACACCTCCACGTGATCACCGCCGATGCGTTCTACAAAATATTTCTGAGGCGCGATGCTGACAAAGACCGGCAGTTTCTCCCCTGCTCCTGCCGGCAGTGCCAGCAGGCAGCAAACGACCAGCGCAAAAAGGGTTTTTTTCATGCTGCGTATCATGGTCCGCTCTGCTTTTGCCATTGGCTCCACGAGATGTTTGGTTGCCGCGACCTTGCAAAAAAATTTTCGTTTCCGGATTGAAAACCCGTATCGTGCCCTTATAACAGATGGATGGGCTCTAATGTAGTGCATTCAACCGGTCAAGGCAACGGGTTTTGATGGTTTTCAAACCGGATGGGGGCTACCAGGCGACCCGCTTGAGGGGCCGCAGGTGGCGAAGCAGGTGGCCGCAGTAGACCCACAGGCGCGGGTGAAAGGTCACCCGGGCCGCCATGGCCGGGGTGGGGTTGACCGGGCCGTTGTTGAGGATTGCCCCCAGGGCCCGCAGTGTGGCATCCGGCGGGTAGAAGAGATGGCGCACCGCCTTCCAGTAGGCAGGGTCATAGTGGTGGGTTTTGATCAGGCGGGTGTAAGCGCCCTCCTCCTGCCAGCCAACAGCCTGGCGCAAAAAATCGGCGCAGGCGATGATCGGATTGAGTCCGCCGCAGGTGGCGGCATTGGTCAGGCCGGCGGCATCGCCGATGAGAAAAACTTTTCGCCGGTCCAGGATCCCTTCAAAGCGGGTGCCGTGAATGGCGATGGGTGCCCCGCCCCTGTGCGTTATCTCTCCTCGAATGTTGAACGCCGCTAAAAACCGGTCCAGTTGCTCAAACGAGCCCTTTATCCCCACGTTAAACGACTCCTTTTTCGGAAAAATCCAGGCATAACCGTCGTTGAATTTTCCGTGATAGAAACGCTCGTCGATAAAAAACTCCAGAAATTCCCTGGGCCGGTCCAGGTTCATGCGGTACTGGACCGCCGGCACCATGTCCACGGCGCCGCCCACGGCGGTCCGGATTCTGGATGCCGGACCGTCGGCTCCCACCACCACGTCGGCATCCAGTTCGTCGATGCCGGAAACCCGTGACTCCCACAAAATCTCAACACCCCGGCGCCCGGCAAATTCGGTCATGGCCTGCTGCCAGTCGGTTCGTTCCAGAGTGGCGCCGGGCTGATGAAGGTAGCCGCACTTTCCGCCGGGAAAGGCCACCCGAATGCCGCGAACGGCCCGCGAGATAAACGGCGTTGAATCAAACCCGGTGTGGCGTTCCAGGCGTTGCAACATGTCGCGCGATATGCCCTCGGCGCACAGGGATGATGTGTATGCCGGGGGGGCCTGTTTTTCATGCAGGCAAATTTCGGCGCCGTGAATCCGGGCCAAGCAGAGAGAGGCAATCAGCCCGGCCGGTCCTCCGCCCACGATGACGATCTTCATGAATACTCCTGTTTTGCTTTGGCGGCATTGTTTTGTCGCAAAAAAGCCGTTATCATGCGACAGGCTGCCACAGTGAATATGGACCGTATCTTACGCAAAGGAAACCGAATAATCAAATCATGATGGCTTCGTAAAAATCCCAATTGCCGCAAGGCGGCCGGCTGCGTTGCGCTGCACCCCTCGTCACTGCGACCTACGACAAGTACCCCTCATTCCTCGGGATTTGCGACGCCTTGATCTTGAACTTTTTACTTTGTCATTCCAAATAGACTTTTTACGAGTTCATCAAATCAGGGGAGGTGAATGACCATGGAACAGTCAGTACCGACAGTACGCAGCGATTTTGCGAAGGGTGTTCTGGGCCGTACCGGGCTTTCCGTCGGGCGGATGGGCCTTGCCGCCAGTTACGGCGCTCCGCCGGCAGCTTTTGAGGAGGCCTTTGAGCGGGGGTGCAATTATTTTTACATCGGATCGGGCCGTCGCCGCGCGAACATGAAAACCGCCATTCGGAACATTTGCAAAAACGATCACCGGGAGCGCCTGGTGGTGGCGGTTCAGACCTATGCGCGGTTCGGCCTGCTGACCGAGACGCTTTTTAAAAACAACCTGCGTTCAATGGGCCTGGGGTATGCCGACATCCTGATGCTGGGGTGGCACAACCGGCGGCCCGCCCAAATGCTTATGGACATGGCACTGCGGTTCAAGGAAAAGGGCCTGTGCCGGTTTATCGGCATGTCCGGCCATTCCCGCGGGCTGTTTGCTCAGCTGGCAAAGGAGGGCGTTTTTGATCTGTTTCACATCCGTTACAACGCGGCCCACCGGGGTGCGGAGACAGAAACCTTTCCCTTGCTGCAGGGAGATCATCGGCCCGGCATCGTCTCCTACACGGCCACCCGGTGGGGCCACCTGCTCAAACCCGAAAAAATGCCCGACGGCGAGCCGCCGCTTCGGGCCAGTGACTGCTACCGGTTTGCCATGTCCCATCCGACCGTGGATGTGTGCCTGTGCGGCCCGGCAAATATCGAACAGATGCGCGAGGCCTTGACGGCTCTGGAGTTGGGGCCGCTGTCCGAAGCTGAGATGGAACGGGCCAGGCGCATCGGCGATCATGTACACCGCCATGGCGGCGGCTTTTTTTAGCCCGAACCTTTCATGAAATATGCGGGCCAGCCGTAAGGCCCGGATCAGTACCTCCAGCCCAACAGGCCCAGAGCCAGGATGTTCATGATGGTGGGCACGGCATAGAGACCGCCCACGATGGCCAGCTTTGCCTTTAATGTTGTGCGCGTGATCACCAGGATAATCCAGCAGAAAAAGGCAAAATAGCCGAAGAAAAAGATCAGCCATACACCGGCAAAGGTCCTTTCCCAGAAGGGGTATTCCCATACCAGGTGGCCGCCCATGTTAAGCAGGCACTCCACGAAAACGCAGAAGGCGGCAAAGGCCACGGCCCATGCCCACATCTCGACCCGGGTCCGGTTTTCCGAAAGAGAGTGGTAGTAGATGATGCCGGCGATAAGGAACATGAAGATGATCTCAATGTTCCAGCCCACCATGACCCGCAGGGCCGTATCACCGGGCGTGGTCCAGAGGGCCGACCGCCCGCTTAAGTGCATGATCCAGCCGTTAACCGTCTCGTTTAAAAAGTCAGCGCCGAAAAGGGTAACCCCGGCAAACACGGCGTCCCAGTCCCCGTTTTTGCGCGCCTCCTTGATTTCACGGGCATACACGTAAAGCACAATGGCCAGCAGGGGAATGGCGTACCACTTGATCATGTCCAGGCTTCGAAGGCCGTCTAAGGCCTGAAGGGTGGCGTCTGTGAACATGGTTCCTCCTCAAGCCCGAACATTTCATGAAATATTCGGGCTGGAATGTTACAGCCCTTTTTCAAGCCGGCGGACGGTAAACAGGTCTTCGTCCATGGGCTGGTTGAATTTTACGTTTTCCCGAAGCAGGATGGTTTTGTGCAGCGTGGTTTTGTCCCGTTTCGTGGTCATGTGGGTCTCCATGGCCACCCAGATGCCGTCGATGTTTTCCAGCTGTTTCACGTCCAGGTACTTGAGGTTGCTGCTGTCGGCCACCCAGCTAACGGCCCGGACCATCACGTAGTTGTCCTGCCGCACAAACACGATGGACTTGGTATAACCAAAGGTGTCGATCACCTTCTGGGTCCGGGGCACGGCTTCGATGATCCACACCTTGTGGCCGTCCACGGTATCTTCCTTGAGAAGCTTATAGTAGTAGTTGTCCAGTTCACTTTTGGTCATGTCCGCGTAAGAAAAGTCGGATCCCATGAAGGCGTCGGTCTTGTCTCCGGCGGCGATGCGCTTGGTCTTTTTTAATGCCGGCAGATAAAGCCACTGGTCGTCATCTTTGTCCGGATCGTCATAATCATAGGTGAGAAAACCGGTGTCTTTCACAGCCGGCGGACCGGAAAAAAAAATCAGCTGGTAGGTGTCTTCGCCCCTGTCCTGGGAAAAGGAGCGCATGGTCCGTTCGCGGGTCTGCTGGTTTTTATCGATGAGAATCATTTTCATATCAGAGATCATGCTGTCGCCGTCATCCCGTGCGTCGACCTTTTCCATGATGGCTCGTGCCCTGGGGTCATCCGCGGCAAGGGCCGGCGACACCAGGCCGCCGATAAGTGCGGCAAGGCAGATGGCATAAACAAAAGAATGTTTAAAACAGGCTGTGAAATGGCAGAAGTACCGCATGGAATGTCTCCTTGGCTGATTTTATTAAGTGGTTTCCATCCATAAATGGCCTTTTTCCGCAATCTCTGCGTCAAACTGCGGGCTTGCTTGTGCGGCGTACAACAGTACGCCTCCGCGCAAATCCCTTGTTTTCCTTGACCTTGCGAAAAAAATTCTCATTTCTGGATTGGAAACTTTTTTTGCGCCCTCATAACAGATGGAGGGACACTAAGTGATTATAAATCCGCAAGCGGTCAGCATGGAACCGCATTATGTCATTTTTCGTCAGTATGTTCAAGATGGGTGCCGCAAACCGGGACATGAGCTTTTTTACCGGACGTTGCGGAGATGCTATCAAAGGGCGAACACAAAGGTTCGCCCCTGCTGTATCTGTGAATGTTCCGCAACACAACGAATGCGGCCAAGGCGGCCCCCCGAAAATTTCATGAAATACGCGGACTACATAAGGACCATTTCATGACCGGGGGGAAGGACCATGTCGGACTCCCGGTACACCTCCGTGGCCTCGGGGGAGTGAAGCTGGTAGAGCAGGACCGGTGTTGCATCATACATATAACCGCCGGAGACAACCTCCAGCAGGCTCTGTTTGTTGTAATCACAGAATGACACGATATGGTAGCGCCTGGGAATGCCGCTTCGAAACAGGGCGGAAAGCAGCCTGTCAAATACGGAAAGCCGGAGGTCCGGAGTCAGGTCATGGTCCAGCTCCAGGGAGGTCAGGTAAAGAATGTCGATGTTTTCGTTGGGCCTGGGCACCTTCAAGCCGGCCATGGCGCCCAGTTTCGCCAGTCGCTCCTTTTCCGGGGGAAGGGCGTCGATGTAAAGCTGTCGGCCCCTGCCGGGGTCAAAGGCGCCAAAGGCGCCAAGAATTTTTCCAGACAGGTCCCGGGCAATAAAAAACGAAGACATGGACAACCCGTCCCACCGTCTCAGCCGGCGCTCCAGCTCGCCTGAAGGCCCGGCATAGATGTAGCCGAAGGTTTTGGGCCGGTTCTGCCGGTCCAGAAACGCTTTCAAGGGTTCGATATCCTTTTCCGTACCCTGGGTGACCATCAGCTTCTCCCGTGATTTTCCGAAGCTGCCCAGGCTTAAAATCTTCCAGGGTTTTCTCGCGTAGATATTGATCGCCTGGTAGGTGGCCAGATTACTGACCCTGAAAGCCTCTGATGCCGGCGCCGGAGTTGCGGTGGCTTTTTCTGGCGGAGCCGGTGCGGCCTTGCGTTCCGGGACCGGTTTTTCGGTCTTTTTCGGCCCGGCCTTTGCGTGTGCGTCCTTCCCGATAGAGGCGGTGGCATAGATGTTGGTGGTGATGTAAGAGCCGTGGTAGATGCGGCACCCTTCGGCCTCTTCCACCCGGCTGCCGAAACGGGTGAATCCCAGGCCCAGCTCTTTCCAGTCGCCCTTTATCGTGCGCTCTTTTCTTCTTTTGAAACGCAAGTCAAGAAAATGACCTACCCGGTCAGGCCGGCCACCAATATAACAGGGCCGTACAATCAGCGACACCATGCCTTCCAGCTCGCCTTGCGCGTTGGGGTAGCCGAACACGTGGTGGTTGTCCGCGGCATAGGCCAAAAACCGGAAATAGTCGGGCTCCTTTTTCGTGTGCACGCTGAACTTTTCGCTGGTCATGGCCATGCTGTTGTAAAACGCCTGGATTTTCGGATTGTCCTCCGGCGTCAGCCGAACACATCCGAATTTCGCGGCAAAGTCGCTGATTTTCATTGCAGGCACTTCCGTCCCGACAGCCCTGTCATCGCCCTGGGGCGCGACAGAGGGATACTCTGTTTTGTCCGGATTAAAATTCATGGTCGCTGTTCCCTTAAATAATGTTGTCTGTTTTATTGGTTTCCATCCATAAATGGCCTTTTTCCGCTCAACAATAAATCCTTGGGCCCTCGACCCCTTGAATCCTGTGCTCTCACTAAACTGAAAAAGAGCCTTTTATTTTAATTCACCCGTGTGCCGGGAGACGAGTCCGCCGGCCCGGTAAAGGCCTTGCGCAGGGGGCCGGGAAGCGCGCAGTTCCACAGGACCACCGGCTCTATTTTCAGGTTGCCCGCCACCATGCCCCGGGCCGCGGCCCGCGACTGGTAAATGGCGGTTGCCTCCGGAGACACAACGCATTTCAGATGGGCCAGCTGGCCCAGGTCCCGGGCCAGGTTGTAGTGATAAATTCCGCGCAGTTCCTTTTCCATCCGTTCGGCGATATCAACGGCCGGGGCTGTTTCATCGCCTTCACACAGCAGCACATATCCGTCGGTGGCGCCGGAATGGCTGCTGGGCACGGCCAGCAGGCTGACCGGCCGGACTCTGCTGTAGGTGTCCGTTATCATGTTCAGCACCCGCCCGGCCGCCTCGGGACTCATCTTTTCACCGACCAGGTCAACACCGTCGGACCGGCCCAGGAAAAGAAAGCAGGGGCAGCTTTGCAGAAAACCGGTCACCTCCAGCCTGTCATGCAAAAGGTATCGCAGCAGGCCGGCACCGGTGGTCAGCACCGGCTGGACGATCTGTCCCTTTTTCAGTTCCCACGCGTTCAGGATGTCGCCGGAATGCCAGTCCACAAACTCGTAAAAGTGACACTGGTAGGTCAATGGATATTGGCCGTCAAAGGGCATGGAGACAATGCCTTCGGTGGCCAGCAGACCCTTTCCCTCCAGCACGGCAAAAGGAAACATCTTCTTTATCTTGCTTGCCCATGGCGTTGAAGTCCACGTGTCCCAGGCGCTGATCACCCGAAGGTTCGGCCATAACCGGGAGAGGGTTTTGGGCGACAGCACCGCGTCCCGGTTTGCCAGGAGCCCGGCCCCGTGCCGCGAACGGGGGCACGGCAGGTAGGCCAGGGACTGCCGGGACGTTCCCCATGTGCCCGATGCCAGCACCGAGGAAATTTCCCGGCGATGGTCGGAAATCAGATCAAGCATGCTCAGCAGAAACGTGGGGCTCCACACGGAGATCAGGGAGAGGTTTTCGGCCGCACACAGATAGCAGGCGGTGGCAAACATGGAGGCTTCCGACGTGGGCGCGTGGGCCACGCTGTCCGGCACCGCCATGGTCAGGGACATGAAAATCCGTTTCCACCAGGGCAGCAGCTTCAGATCGTCGTTGATGTTCGGGCTGATATGGCTGCGCAGCTCTGTTGGAATCCATGAAAGAGACCAGTAGTGACACCCCTTTCGAATGCCGGGGTACTGCCGGTACATGCGATAGATCATCGGTGAAATAAAAGCGTCCACCTGGGACAGGAACTGCCGGGTGTAGGGAATCCACTTAATGTCCGACGTGGAACCGCTGGTGGGCTGATAACGCTCGCAGGGGCTGGTGCTGAGAACCGGCTCCCCGGTCTTTTTCTGCCGCTCAATCTGTTTTTCCCAGTGGGCATACTCGGTCAGGGGAACTTTCGCTCGAAATCGCTCAATGGACTCTTCTCCGGTCAGGCCGTAATACCGGCCGGATTCGGAACCCCTGACGGCCCTGAGGATCGAAGCCAGTATGCGCTGCTGATGGGGCCGAATATCAGCCAGCCCCGATGCGTAAGACCGGTATCCCTTTTGTGAAACCGCCATGGCGGCCCGGTGGGCGATGTTTGTAAGCATATCCACTGCGTCGTCCTCCCTGTTGTCAGCCCGTGTATTTCATGCAATTTTCGGATCAGGCCGCCTTTCTCTTTTTCTCCTGGTTCCGGTCCGATGCAGTCGTGCCCGGCAGGGTCGTCACTTTGCCCCTGGCGGTCAGACCGTCCCATGTGCGGCGCAAAAACTTTTTGCAATAAGCAGTGATCGAATCGAAGTCGATGGCGCCGATACAGGCCAGTTCAACGCCCTTTTGATTATCCGGATTCAACGATTCATAGAACCGGATCTTGGGATATTTCTCCAGCATTTCAGGTGTGACCGGGGCCACATCGCTTTTGATGGTCTGATTCCGGTCCTGAAGGCCGAAGTCCACCCGCCCGGTTTCCGGATCAAACTTGTCTCCATACATGTGGCCGGCCACCAGATGGCAGATATCTTTGAGCTTCTGAATCTTGGGATCGGTGCGTTCGTAATGGGGATAGTGATGGACCATGTTGTTGGCGATGATCAGGTAGGTGCGAAAGCTCATGGAAATCATGAACCAGTAGGTGCTGAAGGGGTGCTTCATCATAAAACGGAGCAAAAATCCGTAGACCGTTGCGGCCATGGGGCTGTTGCCGGAGGCGTTGCGCTGCCAGTAGTCGCGGTGGCACACCGTGTCGCCGCAGAAAAAAACATGGACATGACGTTTTTTATAGGGAAGTTTCATTAGACGGATGTTGGCAAAGGCGATCAGCCGGCCGGTTTTTCGTTCCCGCCACAGAAAGGAACCGGTTTTGGCGCCAAGGTCCTGTTTAAAGGTGTCATAATCGGCGTTTTCATAATACTCGATAAACAGGCTGTGCATTTCACGAATCAGATCTTCGGAAATCTTTTCCACCGGCACCAGGGCCGATACAATGGGTTTGGATTTAAACAGCATGTTCAGACTCCTTTGGTTTAGGGTTATTTCCGGCTGCCGGAAGGCCCGGAGCAACAAGGTCAATCATGCGTACCTGTTTTACGGTCCGGCGGTTCGTTCTCTCGAACCTGGACCGGTGTAAGGGCTTCACACCGGGGGACCGGCGGTTTTTTTGCCGTCAGCACCATCAGGGCCGGTGCCAGGATAAAGTCGGCCGCAAGGGCCAGCACCAGCACCAGGGTCAGCAGCAGACCGAAGCGCACCATGTGCGGCATGGTAGCGGCGGTCAGGGCCAGAAAACCGCCGGCCAGCACCAACGTGGTGATCAGCAGGGCGCGGCCGGTGCTGAGAAGCGTGCGAAGGACCGCTTCTGAAGAATTTCCAACCCGGTCCAGGTGACGGCGAAAGTGGTGAATGAAATGCATGGTGTCGTCCACCACCAGACCGATGGCGATGCTGCCGATCATCAGGACCGTCATGTCCAGGTGAATGTTCAGAGCCGCCAGGGCGCCCATCACCACCAGGATGGGCAGCAGGTTGGGAAACATGGCCAGCAGGCCGATGCGGATGTCCCCGGCCAGAAGCACCATCAGCAGCGAGATAACCACTCCCGCCAGCAGGTAGCTCTGTTCCATGCTCGACAGGGTGGCCGGAAGAGTCCGGGCCAGGATCAGGGACATGCCAGTCAGGGAGGTTTCGGCATGGCCGGCAAAGGTGGTTTCAAACACGCGCCGAATCTGTTCGCTGAGCCGATAAAGGCCCACGGAGTCGAGCCACGGCACCTTTATCGACACCCGCGTTTTGGAAAACGTCGTGTCCACCACGGGCTCCAGTTCGTCGCTGCCGCTGTTTTCAAACAGCAGCAGCTCCTGGGCCACCAGGCGGCGCTCTTCGGGAATGGTGTAAAAGGCCGGATCATCGTTATGCAGGGCCTGGTTGATCTCTTTGACCACATCCGTGAGAGAAAGTATCTTGGCAACGGCAAATTCAGGTCCCATGGCGGCGCTTTCGGCTTTTACCTTCCGGGCCGCGTCATCGATTCGTTTAAGCTGGTCCGGGTCGTGAAGGCCGTTTTCCCGGTTTGTGTCCACGATCACTTCAAAGGAGATGATGCCCCGAAGAGCCCGGTCGATGTAGACCATGTCATGTTTGACCTGCATGCGGTCGGAAAAATAATTGAGCACATGGTCCACGTATCGCAGCCGGGGCAGCAGAGCCAGCGACAGCATCAGAAGGAAAATACTGCCGGCGACAATTTTTTTCGGATGGGTGGTGGCAAACCGGGCAAATCCGGAAAGGACCCGGTCCATGACCCGGGAGTGTCCGGCCGATGCCCGGCCCGGTTTTAAGGGTAGCAGAGCCAGCAGGGGCGGCAGCAAACAGATGGTATAGATCAGGGCCATGGCCACGCCCACGGCGGAGAATATCCCCATCTCGCCGATGGCCGATATTTCAGCAAAGGCAAAGGAGAGCAGACCCGCCGCAGTGGTCAGGCTGGTCAGAAGAACGGGCAGGCCGGAGTGCCCCATGGCATGGGCGACAGCGTCCGCCCTGGATGCGCCGGGCCGGTATTCCCGGAAAAAAATGGTCAGTACATGGACCGAATCTGCCACGCCCACGCACAGGATGAAGACCGGCAGAATGGCGGTCATGATCTTGATTTTTACCCCGGCCATAGCCATAATGCCCAGGGCCGAAATGACAGACGCCGTTACCACGACAAGGGGAAGACACACGCCTGAAACCCGGCGAAACAGAAGCCCCATGGCCAGGGTGATAACGGCCAGGGTATACAGGGCGCACCGGGTCATGTCCGTGGCCACGGCCCGGTTGAAAAGGTCCACCACCACCGGGGAGCCGGAAAACCGGATTTGAAAATCCGGGGCCTGGTAACGGGGTATCAGGCGGGTCACGGCATCAACGATTTCACGGATTTCAGGTGCCCCGATAAACCGATCTTTCGCATCAGACCCACTTGACCCCGTTTTTCCAGCCGGGGCGTCGGAGAACCCGGCCAGGACATCGTCGTTCGATGCGGGCGCGCTGGCAATAATTGCATCGGTTTCAATAACAATGGCGGTCAGGTCGCCGTCTTCCGAGATCAGGAAATTGCGGTAGAAGGGGTTGCCCATGACCTGCTGTCGCAACTGGCCCATGTCCATGGGTTCTTCAGGCCACGATTCCAGCAGTTCTCCCACATGGAGAAAGTCATTCTCTCCGGTAACATGGCGGGCCGTAACCAGGCTCTTGACCCGGCGGACATGGGGAACCGTCTCCTCGATCTCCCGGTGAAGGGCCTGGAGCCGGCCTAAAAATTCTGAAGAAAAGATGTTCGGCCCGGAAACGCCCAGAATAATGTTTCGGTCCTGGCCAAAATCTTCCCGGAACCGGTCGTAGGCCAGGCGATAGGGATCGTTGGCGTGTAAAAGGGATTCCGAGGAGGTGTCAAATTCAAGGCGCGGTATCTGAAAAAGAAAAAACCCCGTCAAGGCCGCCAGCACCAGCAGGGATACCCGGGGTCGGCGGTAAAGGGCCAGTGCCCATCGTTCAAAACCGGCTTCAATTGCTGCCTTTGCGGATTTCATGTGCCATCCGTTCCATCAATAAATGTTGTGCGTCGATGCCAGAAATACTTATCGTCAGAAGCGTAAACAGTGTTTCGGTCTGCTGGGGTGTAATTGATAGGCCAGATCCGGCGGCGGAACAATCGGGGAAACCCTGATTTTGCACTTCCAAATCCCTGAAATGTGGAAACGGGGGGATAGGTTCTCCGTCGCCGTCCTGGCAAGGGGTTATTTTATTGGTGCTTTTCGCTTGGAGGGAGGCCGTATGCCCGGAACGGCAGGCTGCTTTTCCGTGTTCTTTTCTTGGCGGCAAGAAAAGAACCAAAAGAACCGCGCCCTGCGGCTTGGCCTTCGGCTTCCCTCGCTCGAAGAATTTTTCGGCGCGAAAATGAACTCGCCCGCCTGCGGCGGTGCTCAAACAGCATTTTCGCTTTTTCCGAAAAATCCTCCTCACTCGGCTGCGCCGCAATGGGCGGAGGTCTATATTGATGTTCGATCCACCATCAACGGCTGGCCTTTAACTGGTGGCACAGGCCAAGCGACAGCTTGCCCGTGTTTGTTTTAAAAGTCATTGCGAGGAGCAAAGCGACGAAGCAATCTTTACCATACTGCTGTTCACGGGCAAGCTGTCGCTTGGCCTGTGCCACCCGGAGATTACGAGTATGAGCAAGAGCAAGAGTAAGATTGGAGGGGAAGATGAACGGATTTTCAGAGGGACAAAAAGTACACCCATCAGCGGTGAAAGCAGTCGCCGTAGCAGATTTCCCGAAGGTCGCCGTCGGTCATGCGGATCAGCAGGGCGCCGCTTTCGTTTACGTCCTCGGCAATGCCGGTTACGGTCTCCCGGGGCGTGACAACGGTTACCGGCCGGCCCAGGCTGACGGCAAGGGTTTTCCACTGTTGAATGACGGATGGCAGGTGGAGGGTTTGCAGCCCGGCCTTGAGCGCGCCTAAAAAATCGTCCAGCAGCACCTCCCTGGGGAAGGCGGTGCCGGTTTCGGCCCTGATGGAGGTAGCCCTGGGCTCAAACCGGGCCGGGTCGTTGTTGACATTGATGCCGATGCCGATATTGACAAATTCGATCCGGCTGCCGGTGGCCTGCATTTCGGAAAGCAGGCCGGCCAGCTTTTTTTCTTTCACAAGAATGTCGTTGGGCCACTTTACCCCGGCGTCGATGCCGCAGCACCGCCGTACTGTTTGGGCCAAGGTCAGGGAGGCCAGGAAGGTGAGTTTCAGTCCGTCTGCGGCCGACATATCAGGCTTTAACACAAGCGTCATGTAAAGCCCTCCCGGGTCTGAATGCCAGGTGCGGTCCATGCGGCCCCGGCCCCCGGTCTGGGTATCGGCCACTACCACGGTAAAATGGGGGCATCCCTCAAGGGCCAGGTTCCGGGCCACATCCATTGTGGATTCGGTTTCGGCAAGGTGGTGAAGGGAGGCCTGCTGAATTTTCATGACGGATCCGGGCCGGTCTTCCGGGGCGTGCTTTTCGGCCGGCCGATGATCAAATAGATGAGCCAGCCCACAAAGGGAATAAAGGCGACAATGCCCCAGGCGGCTTTTTTTTCAATACCGCCGAAGTCGCGGCCGGCCACGTCGATCAACGCCCAGCAGGTAAGCAGCCATGCAAGCAGGCCGCCGGCAATGATGGTGATGGTCATCGGGCTCATGGTTTATGACCTTTCCGGGTCAGTCAGTCGTCAGGTCCGGCCTTGAGCCGTTCGCGTATCTTCAATACGGTCTCGGCGTAAGGCCGGCTGTAGTTATAGTTGAGCAGGACCTCGTAGGCGGTCTGGTGGTCCAGGCCTGGTTTCCAGCCGTGGTGGGCGAGAAAGGCGGCCACGCTGAAGATGGCGTCCGGATGGGTGAACAGGTCTACCCGGCCGTCGTTGTCGCCGTCTCTCCCCAGCGTAAGAATGTTGCTGGGCATGAACTGGGAGATTCCCATGGCCCCGGCATAGGAACTTTTCAGGGAAACGGGATTCTCAATCTTTTCTTTTTCCACATAGGTCAGAAATGCCTTGAGTTCGTTATACGCCCACTTGGATTTGTCCCGCACCCGCTTGTTATAAGCATCCTGTGTGAAGGTCGTGGTTTTTTCGATGGACTGCCAGAACTCCGCCTCCATGGCCGGGTCGGCAAGGGCGGCCATGGAAGACAGAATGTTGAAGGCCGGCCGGGTGCCAAGGTAGGCGCCGAACCGGGTTTCCACCAGAAGAATGGCGGTTATCACCTCTTTGTCCACGTTGTAGCCGTTCCGGGCCGCCGTCAGCCAACGGTCCTGGGCCTGCATGTACTCCCGGGCCCGGCCCAGGGAAGCGGCGGTTAAAAACTGGTCATAATTCAGATTTGATTCGCTGTGGTGAAAAAACAGGGCCGTACCGGTCTGTTCAAAGGTCACATCCGGATGGGTGTAATACCGCCGCAGTGTTCGGCCGTCAAACCCGTCTTTTTCCAGTTTTGCGCAAAGCCGGTCAAAGGGCGCGGCCGTGTCTAAGTCGATATAAACCGGTGGGGCCGGCGGGGTGGTGCATGCCGCAGTTGCCAGCAACAGGGCCGGCAGCAGCCGCTGCAATATAAAAGGAAAAAGACGCATAAGTCGATTGCTTTAACCCGGGACAGGGGAACCGGCCCGGCGGTTTTCAATAGCCGGGGCGATGCTTTCGCCCGGCAAGCGGGTCAGGTGTCAATGTGAAACACGTCCTTGAGGGCGGCCAGGTGCCGGGGATCGTCGCACCGGGTTTTGCCGGCGTCATCGCCGATGCTGCCCACGGGACCACCGTTGCACTCCACCATGTTGAAGCTGATATCCAGGGGTGGTATGCCCAGGTCGTGCATCAGGTCCCGGCCGATGCCGGCCGTGATATCAATCATCTCGCTTAAAGTTTCATGAATTTCAATGGCGGTCTCAAAGTTCATGTCGTCGCAGAACATGGCGGTCTTGGTTTTGGGATCAATGCCCAGCTTGTCGTAATGCTCAATCAGCTTGACGCACCAGGAGGTGGGGTCCCCGCTGTTGTGCTGGCACCCGTCAAAGAGCTTGGCCAGGTAAAGGTCAAAGTCCCGAAGAAAGGCGTTGAATCCCACCACGTCGGAGAGGCAAATGCCCGGCTCACCGTGGTATTCGGCGATCCAGTCGCGCAGCGCGGTCTTCTGGCTCAGTTCCAGCCGGGTACCGAGCTGCTGGTAGGCCATCAGCCATTCATGGTTCATGGTACCCATGGGGGCCAGCTTGTGCTTCATGGCAAAGTAGGGATTGCTGGTGCCCACAAACAGATAGGAGCGAAGCTGCTTTTTCAGCTTTTCAATCACCGCGTTCTGCCAGTAATGAGAATACCGGAAACAGGTGCCGATGTCCGCAAACTTGAACCCCGAAAGCTGGCCGGTTTTTAAAAGCGTGGTAAGGTACTCTATTTTCTTGGCCAGGCGCTGCTCACCGGTGTCCAGGGTGTCTTCCACGCTGTGAAAGCCCTTTTCGTTGATGCTCTGGTACTTGGAGTAGATTTCGCTGACAATGGTCAGTACGGGAACGGAAAAGAAGATCGTGGAAATCCAGGGGCCCTTGATCTCTATCTGCAACCGCCGGTTGTTGTCGATCTCGGCGGTGATGTATTTCCGGTTCAACTGCACCAGCCGCAGGTATTCGATAAAGTCTTTTTTAAAGACATTCAGGGAATCGAGGTAGTCAAGTTCGTCGTCCTTGAATCGCAGGGTACACAGGTGGTCAATTTCCTGGTTGATCTCCTGTATATGGCCTATTTTTTTCTTGTTTTTGGATTCAAACCGATAGCGGACAATCACATCCGGATGCATGTGAAGAACAATCTGGGCCATGGTGAGCTTGGAAAACTCAGTATCCAGCAGACTGTTGATGATCGTCATTCATTTCCTCCGGCACACTCCGGCCCTGTATAACGTCCCAAACAGGCGGCCCACGCCTGTCGGGTATTTTATTCATATAAACAAAACTATATAACCAACCCGGCTCTTCTTGTCAACGATACTTTTCCTGCTATGCCGTCAAAGCATTGTCCGGCCGGATTGTCGAACGATTTATCCCCTACTGATCGATTCAGCGAGGCCAGACCACAACATGCTGTATGTTTTTTTTCTTGACATACAATTTTTAACGGGTTATGTCATCCAGAAAGCACTCAAACAGCCATGTATCGCTACGAAATCATTAACGAAGAGGGGCGCGCTGAAGGAATTGAGCTGCTGTCGTTGATGTACGGCGCCCTGTGGGAATCAACGCTGAACCGGCTTTCCCATGACTGTGACGGCTGGCTGCTCACCCTTTTCCTGGAAGGCCGCCGCTACTACATCTACCGTTTCCTCCAATCCTGACGGCTTCGTAAAAAGCCCAATTTCTGTGTTGCGCTGCATTCACTCGTCACTGCGGCGTACACTCAGTACGCCTCATTCCTCGGAATTTGCGCGCCTTGAACTTGAACTTTTTACGAAGCCGTCTGTTTTGATTTTTTACGATAGCATCCGCCTGGACGTCGTACGAAGCTCAATTCCCGCCTTGATGTTTCTTCCTGTTTTGTCTCCATAGCCCGGTGCATTTGCGCCCGGTCAAACTGTTTTGCGAAAGGCCGTGCCCTGCATGAAGGCCACCGTGTCCTGGTGCTGGTTGAAGACCGAGATGGCATAGGTGCCGATCTTGCGGCTCAGGGCGATCTCTTTGGCCTCGGCAGTGAGTACGTCCCCGGCCCTGGCTGCCTTGAAATAGGACATGGTGATGTTGATGGCCACGGCGTCGACGCCGTGGGAATTGGAGGCCGCGGCAAAGGCATAGTCGGCCAGAGTAAAAATCGTGCCGCCGTGGCCCAGATCCAGGCCGTTCAGATGCCGGGGCTCTATCGTCATGCGGGTCTTGGCGTATCCCGCTGACACCGTGACCAGCTCAATGCCGATCTCCTGTGCGAATCTGTCTTTGTTAACGGCCGATATGATCGGTGTTTCCATTTTTCCTCCTGCCGTGTTGATTCAGGTTTGCCGCATGTCAGGCGATACTTTTTTTATCTCCACGATGGTCGCGCCCCAGCCACCGGCTTCGGCCGGGGCCTCGTAAAATTTTTCCACCATCGCATTTTTAACCAGGACGGCCCATACCCGTTTTTTAAGAACGCCGGTGCCTTTGCCATGCACCACCCGCACGGAAAAAATGCCGGCCTTTTGGCACTCGGCCAGGTAGTCTGCCAGCAGGTCTCCTATCTCCGAGGGGACAAAAGTGTGCAGGTCCAGGGTGTCGGTAATGGGAATGGTAACCGGTTCGTTCATGACGCGGACAATATCTCCTGACGGTTTATGACACCGCATAAAGTCCGAATTCGAACCCGATCCCGATAGCGATTTGGATAAAGCATCGGCACGGTCAGATCCCCTGTCGATTAAAACCGGTTTTTGAATGATAACGATCCATGGTATAAACTGATCCATACACCAACCCGGACAAAAAGAACAGACCATCATGGACGGACAAACCATTCTGAAAATTGTTTTGTGCGCCGCCGGGGCCTTTGTGCTGGGCTCCATTCCAGTGGGCCTGATTTTGACAAAACTCTTTTCTTCAAAAGATATTCGGACCCAGGGCAGCGGTAACATCGGGGCCACCAACGTGGCCCGGGTGGCAGGTGCGCGGCTGGGACTGATCACGCTGGCCCTTGATCTTTTAAAGGGTGCGCTTCCGGTGGCCGTGGCCGGCCTGATGGTGCCGTCGGCCGGGGAACCGGCCATGGCCCTTGCCGGCCTGGCCGCGGTGGCAGGCCACTGCTATCCCCTATTTTCAGGATTTACCGGCGGCGGCAAAGGAGTGGCCACGGCCTGCGGCGTGTTTCTGGTGGCAGCGCCCCTCGCCTGCCTGTTGGCACTGGTAGTTTTTCTTCTGGTGGTGGGTGCCTCCCGGCGGGTGTCGGCAGGCTCGGTTTGCGCGGCCATGGCCCTGTCGGCCGGGGCCTTGTTTTTTTACGGCGCGGGTCCGGTTGCGGCAGCGGCAACGGCTGTCGGCCTGCTGGTGGTTGTGCGGCACCGGGCCAACATCTCCCGTCTTCTGGCCGGCCAGGAACCCCCGTTTTTCAATAAATCCGGCCAGGACCGATGACCTTATTTAGCCTCTTTCCGTCCGTTTCCACCGCATTTTTCTGGGATATTAAAAATCAAAAAACAGGGTAGCGACTTCTGCGTTATCCCTCAGTGAATTTCCGATCCTCCAGAAGATCCGCAAGAGTATGATCTCGTAAAAATTCAAAAGCCAGGCGGCTTCGTAAAAGCCCCACGTTCAAGGCGCGCAAATCCCGAGGCATGAGGGGTACTTGTCGTACGCCGCAGTGACGAGGGGTGTAGCGCAACACAGAAATTGGGGTTTTTACGAAGCCGTCATGGTCCAGGCCAGAGCCAAAAACCCCGCCAGCACAAACTGGCTCTCCACCAGGAATTCCAGCACCAGGCCGCTCTGCAGGGTGTCCCGCTGGTAAAGGGCCAGCAGCAGGTAACCGGTGACCGGCAGCACCAGCAGCAGGTATCCCAGGCTTGACACCACGCCCAGCAGCGTGGCTGCAAGCAGAAAAAGAAAAAGTCCGGCCAGCATCTGTTTTAAAAACCGCAGTGCCCGGTCGGCCCCCATGAGAACAGGAAGGGTCTCCTTGCCCGCGATTCTGTCTCCCTGCATGTCGATCAGGTCAAAAAAGGCGGACCGGACAAACACGATGCCGGCCAGCCACAGGGCCGTGAACATCGAGGAGAGGTTGAGCGAATCGGTGGCCGCCGCGGGAAACGCGCACACCACCACGCCCCAGGCTGCTGAGATCAGCAGGGTCTTGGAACCGGGAATGTCCTTGATGCGGCGAAAGGGAATAGCGGAAACGCCTTTGGGCACCAGGTAGAGATTGTAGGAAAGCCCCAGGCCGCTCATCACCAGAAGCATCAGAAAGGGAAAAACGCCCAGGGAAAAAGCCACTGCCAGGCCCAGCCCCCCCGCACCCAGGGCCAGCAGGGCCAGAACGGTCATGTTTTTGTCGTAAAAAGCGGCCCGGTAGGGGTCGTTGTAATGGTCTTCGGCAATGCCGGTGAGCCGGTTCAAGGTATGCATGGAAAAGATATAGAGCATGGCGATGAGAATGTGGGGAAGAAAATGTTCGCCCTGCCGCAGCAGGGAGGCACTGTAGCAGAGCAGGCCGGCACCGATGGCCAGGTAGATGTTGGTGAGCAGCAGCAGCCGCTGGATGGAAAAGAGCGTGCGGGCCAGCGGTCCCTTCGAGCGGAACCGGGCCGCCTCCAGCTCACGGTAGATTTTCTTGATAATCCAGTTGGGCGTGGATGCCCCGGCGGTGATGCCGATGTGGTCGGATTTGGCCAGGACGTTCGTGTCCAGCTCTTCGCTGGTCTCCACATGAAACACCGGGTGCCCGCTTTTTTTTGACACCTGGGCCAGTCGCTGGGTGTTGCCGCTGTTGTAGCCCCCGACTACGACCATGACATCGGTTTGTCTGGCCAGGGACTCGGTTTCCGCCTGCCGATTTTTCGTGGAGGGGCAGATCGTGTTGAACACCTGGTAGTGGGGATGGTGGGCCGCGGCCCATGCGCCGACCTCGTCAAAAAGCCGGGTGCTCTGGGTGGTCTGGGCCACGATGATGGCCTTTTCAAAGGCGGGCAGAGCCTTTAACGCCTCCAGGCTGTCAGCCACAACCCCCCTGTCTCCGGCATATCCCAGCAGCCCCACCACCTCGGGATGGTCTTTGTCGCCGATGATGATGACCGCGTTCCCCTGGGCCGCGTGCCGGGAAATGATGGTCTGAACCTTGACCACCCGGGGACAGGTGGCGTCAATGACGGTAAAACCGGCCGCCTCCAGTTTTTCCCGGGTCCGGGGCGGAACCCCGTGGGCACGGATCAGCACAATACCGCTTCCCTGTTCGGGAATGGCTTCCATGACGGCAATCTTTTTTTCCGCCAGCAGCCGCAGTACCTGGGGGTTATGAATCAGGGGGCCAAAGGTGTAGATGGGTTCGGTGTAGCGGTTGGCCGCGTTCAGCACCATGTCAACGGCCCGGCGCACCCCCATGCAGAACCCGGATGTTTTTGCGATAGATACCTTCATTAAAAAACAACACTCTGGTTTTTTTAAAAAGCCGGTGTGGTGGCGACCAATCTTTTTGGAGGAATACGATTATCCCTCTATTTTGGATGGTGTTGTAAAAAGCCACAATCCAGACGGCTTCGTAAAAAGTTCACGTTCAAGGCGCGCAAGTTCCGAGGCGTGAGGCGTACTTCGCGTACGCCGCAGTGACGAGTGAATGCAGCGCAACGCAAAAATTGGGCTTTTTACGAAGCCGTTATTCACTTTTGAGAAAAATTTTATGATCCACCAGGGAGAGGGAATAGATTTTCGCTTTTAAAAATTTCTGTTCGCCGAAAATACTGATCAGCTTGACCCCGTCTTCTTCGGGTTCCACCAGGTCGACCGCCTCCATGACCAGCGTGTTGTCACCTTTTTCATCAACAATATAAGCGTTGGCTTCACACATGACTTACCTCTTTTTGAGTTTCAAATGGTGTTCGATAAGATCTTCCAGCAGGTGGGGCAGGGGCACCTGGGTCACGCCCACAATTTCCACCTTCTCCTGGGACAGAGGGATCAGGACTTTGGCGGCCCGGCACCCGGACACGGCCTCGGCCATGGCCGGGGTGACCTCTCCCATCAGTGCGTGGGCCATGACAATACCGATGGGCCCCACGATCACGTCCGCCTCAGCCACGGTGCGGACAATGGCGTTTTCGCCCGAAGCCCCCCGGTTGGCCTTTGCCTTGAGCATCTGGGCCGTGGCGATGGCATTGGTGCCCAGGGCGATGATCTCCACGGTTTCGCCAAAAGCCTCATGTATTTTTTTGATGGCTGCCGCGCCGATACCGCCACCCTGCCCGTCGATTACGCATATTCGTATCATGGGGAGTTACTTTACTGTGAACAGCCCCTTTTTTCAAAGGGAAAATGGATTTGTGCAGTTTCAGGGCTTAGCAGGTTTAGCCTGGTTCTCTTTTGCAATTCGATTTTTTTGCTTTTCCAGATTCAACAGTGTAAACGCCCGGAAGGCATAATTGCAGCGCACGGAGGCCACGGCAACTTCGATACGCCTTGTGTGTATCCATGTTCGCAGGAACTTTGCCCATAGCATGGGAATGGCATAGGTTTTTTCCATGCATGCACGATAGGTGTTGAGGAATTCAGATTGCGACAGGCCACGGGGAATATGGGTAAGAGAATAACCGTTGTAACTTTCCCAGTCCTCCGGAAAGTGATCACACAAAATACGATTTTCTCGCTTCATAACGGTAAACATCTGAGAACCCGGAATCGGCGTCAGAATCATCTGGTGCATGATGTCCACTCGATCCCTGGCTACAAAATCGGCCCGCTCCATCATTTTTTCCCGGGTATCCCAGTCACTGCCGTAAAGAAATGCCCCCAGCACTCCGATGCCGGCCCGATTAATCGCTTTTAACGCTTTCTTGTAATCCACCTTCAGGGCAAATTTTTTGTTAAAATTTTCCAGGTTTTCAGCATCAATACACTCCAGACCAATGAACAGGATAAGGCAACCGCTTCTGGCGGCCCATTTCAAAAGTTCGGGCTTGGTGCCGATCTCAATGGTGGTCTGGGACATCCACCGTTTCGACAGTTTCCGCTTCACCATCCCCTTAAAAAGGGCCAGCGCCCTTTCTTCTGCAGCCCTGCCATTTCCGACCAGGTTGTCATCCGCGATGAAAACATACCGACTGGGAATGGTTGCCAGCTCATCCAGTATCTCCTCCACCGGCCGCTGCCGGTAACGCCCCCCATTGAACCGGGTGACCGAACAAAAATTGCAGTTATGAGGACAGCCACGTGATGTCTGAAGAGAGTCAATGACATACCGGTAATCAAATATAGACCGGTCTGGAATAATCATGTTTTTCAGGTCAGGATAGCTTCCCTGATACAGGTGTTTCAGGCGGCCGTTTAAAAAATCTTCAAGCACTGTGGGCCAGATGTTTTCCGCCTCACCCGCCACGACGCAATCCACATGAGCCAGGGCCTCTTCCGTGACCATGGAAACATGAATGCCACCCATGATCACCGGGATGCCCTTCTTCCGATATATGGCGGCGATATCATATGCCCGTTTGGCATAAACGGTAAAGGCCGTAATGGCCACCAGGTCGGCTTCCCGGTAAGAGAACCGTTCAAACTGTTCGTCAATCAACTCTACATGAAACTTGTCCCGTGGGGTCAGGGCAGAGAGAATACCCAGAGCCAGCGGGGGAAAACGAAGGTACATGTGCGATGCATAGCCCAGGTTTCTATCGTTAATTGGAGAAATCAACAATAGCCTTTTTTTGTCACTGCATTCTGCCGCTGGCACCGTTGCTTTTTTTTGGGCCAGCGCTTTTTTAAATTGTTTTTTCAGATCAGCGACAGCGATGAAGGTGCCCGCAGCATAGGTAATGATCATAAACCCTAGCCACACCCCAAACGGCTCTATAACTTCAACAGACCATATGTCACCCGACAGAATCAGGAGAAGAAGGTTTATGCTTAAGAATGCCAGAAAGGTAATACCATAGAGTATTCGATCCTGTAACTTTACAATCCACTCCCATTGGCCAAGAATGATAAACAGATTTATAAAGTAAATTAGAATAAAAAATACATTGGTGGTGGGGAACGCCATTAAGACCATGGTATTGAAAAGTCGAATACCCAAAACGGGCACTTGAGACGGGCCGAGGAGTCCGATAATCTGTTCGGCAAAAACGGTGGTGAGTATAAAATAAATGATCAGCGGAAAAAGATAGATCAGCCGTATTCTTCGCCTGTCGCTGGGACTCAGGGAGATGTCTTTTCGAAGACCCCATAAGATAAGAACAACCAGAACGCCTGTGATGCCGAAATCTATAAACATAAAATCAGACCGTTACTGGATAATGGCGTTGCAGATGCCTGTGCCTGTTTTCCACCCAGGCCCCTTACCGGTGAAACAAATAAAGTCTTTTTACCAAGAAATTAACCGCTGCAACACTTATCCCCGCCTGGCAGGCGTTTGCGCTTTTTATTATGCAGATTTCTATCCGGTAAAACGCTTTATGTCAAGAACAACAAATATAACGAAACCCCCTAGCCCGGACATTTCACGAGTTGATTTGGCCGCAGATACAAGGCGCGGAACATGAATAGGTAGTGGCCCATCAGTCAGGCGAACACAAGGTTCGCCCCTACCGTATATCCGCGAATGTCCCGCAACACAGCAGATGCGGCCAAGGCGGCTCGCCCGAAGGGTGAAATATTTAGACATAAGATTGGCACAACATGCCTCAAGTCGTTCATGACAGTTTGTACTTTCCAAAACCGCCTGAAAACAATTACAACATGATGTATCTTATATAAAAATTAAAAATGTCGAAAAGTTTCATGAAATATTCAGCTAGCGTCTGTTGAGATGGTGCGCGGGAAACCGGTGTGGAAAAACATGGCCGGACAGCCGGTTCAAAACAGATTTTCATTTTTCGGGATTGCCCTTTGGGGTAAAATCCTGTACCAATAAATACCTGATCCATAGCGGTTACAGGAGCGGTTACAGGCCCGTTTGACAAACCAGAAAAGGGCGTGTCCATGAACCACGGGGTGACAAAATGAGAAGCAGTCGCATAAAAGCGATAGTGACGGTCTGTTTGCTGTGCATAACGTCGTGGATCGGTCCCGCCGGGATCCAGGCGTCCGAAACGCAGCTCCCGGTGGAGGCGGTCCTGAGCCGGGTGGAGACCCGGTACGACTGCGAAACCTTTGCCGCCGATTTTTTTCAGACCTCCACGCTCAAGGCCATGGACATCACGGACACGGCCGAAGGGTCTGTGCTGTTCAAGCGACCCAACCGGTTCCGGTGGAATTACGAAAAACCGGAAAAGCAGTATATAATTTCGGATGGTGACCGGTTGTGGATATTCAAGCCGGATGAAAACCAGGTGACTGTTGGAAGTGCCCCGGCGCTTTTCGGCGAGGGCCGGGGCGCCAGTTTTTTCACGGACATCAAACGCCTGCGCACCGATTATGAGGTCAGCCTCTCCCCGGACGCCGATGCGAAAACGTACAGGCTGAAGCTGGTGCCCAAAAAGAAAACCATGGATGTGGCGGCGATTTACCTGGTGGTGGACGCAGGCACATTCGAGGTGACCACCGTTGAAACCATCAACGCCTATGAAGACGCCACTCGCATCGAATTTACCAGCCGACGGTTTGACCTGCCGACGGCCGATACTCTTTTTGTCTTCGACATTCCGGTGAATGCCGATGTGATTCAACTAAACAGCGAGAACGACGGATGATTCAGCAGCGTATCAGTGACCTCAAGGCCCGGCGCAACGCCCTTATACTGGTGCACAACTACCAGCCGCCCGAGATTCAGGATATCGCCGATTTCTGCGGCGACTCCCTGGAGCTTTCCATTCGGGCCGCCGAAACCGATGCCGATGTAATCGTGTTCTGCGGGGTCCATTTTATGGCGGAAACCGCATCCATCGTCTGCCCGGACAAGACCGTGCTGCTGCCCGACTTTAACGCGGGCTGCCCCATGGCCGACATGATCACGCCCCAGGCCCTTGCAGCAAAACTGAAGGAACTGGGCGATATGCCGGTGGTGACCTATGTGAACTCCCCGGCCGCGGTCAAGGCCATGTCAACAGTCTGCTGCACGTCGGCCAACGTGGTGAAAGTGGTTGCCAGCCTGGAGGAAAAAGAGATCCTCATGACCCCGGACCGGAACCTGGCCACCTATGCGCAAGCGTATACCGACAAAACCCTTCACCTGTGGCCCGGCTGGTGCCCCGTACACGATGCCCTGCGACCGGAGGATATCGAGACGGCCCGGCGCGACCACCCCGGGGCCCTGGTCATGGCCCACCCCGAGTGCCGGCCTGAAGTGACGGCCCTGGCCGACGCCGTACTTTCCACTTCCGGCATGCTGCGCCATGCCGCCGAATCGGACCGGACCGAATTTATCGTGGCAACGGAAAACGGGATTCTTTATCCGCTTCAAAAAGCCTGCCCGGACAAGCGGTTCTACCCGGCCTCGGAATCCATGGTATGCCCGGACATGAAGAAGATTGGCCTCGCGGATGTGGCGGCCTGCCTGGAGACCCTGGCCCCGGAGGTCAAGGTGCCCCGAGAGATTCAGCAGAAGGCTCTGGCAGCAGTGCAGCGGATGCTGGCGATTGTGTGACACCAGGGAGCTAAGAGGAACCCCAATTCTGCTTCAAACGGTTGCTTATTTTAAAACGTCATTGCGAGCCGCAGGCGAAGCAATCTTGTTCGAGATACGCATGCCATGAGATTGCTTCGTCGCTTTGCTCCTCAATGACCGTGTTTTCGACATTTGCAGCCGGCACAGACGTTTATTCTGATATCGTAAAAAATCAACAGCAAGGCGGCTTTGTAAAAAGTTCAAGTTCAAGGCGTCGCAAATTCCGAGGAATGAGGCGTACTTGTCGTACGCCGCAGTGACGAGGAATGCAGCGCAACGCAGAAATTGGGCTTTTTACGAAGCCGCCATTCAGCTTACCAGAAACACCTGCACAAACTTCGGGTCCAGGTCCTTCGGGGCTACCGCGCCCAGATCCGCTTCCACTTCGGCAAACATACGTTCCAGGGCATGGCCGGCCTGCGTGGATATATCGTAGGTTTCGAGACCGGTTGCTTTCGAAAGCCATTTCAGAAACAGCTCTTTCTTGTCGTCGTGAATACGGCGGCCTTTTTTGCCTTCAGCCTTTTTGAAAAGATCGCCAAGAAAAGGGCGCAACTGGTTTGCGGGAATAAACTCAACGGTCTCGGGCAGGCCCAGCACGCTTCGGGCCCACAGGGTCAGCACCAGGTTGGTGGCGGTCAGGACCGTGGTCGATACCGGAGAAGGATCGACATCCATCTTTTTCAAAAGATGGTCAACGGCCGTGATCTCGTCCAGCACGGCCTGAGCCCGGTGAATGTCCTCCATGCTTTCAAACTCCCTGGGCAGGCCGGTCTGCGCATCGAAAAACAGGGGCCGCTTGATCAGCAGGCCGGCCAGGATCCCGGCCCGCTCTTCCCCCCAGAAACTCACCGGCAGCTGTTTGGCCGCACACCAGCTGGTCAGGTGCCATCTGTCCGCCGCCCGTTTGATCTCCATGGCCGCGCCATAACCGGATCGGAAAATATCGGCCAGGGCGTGGGTTGTCATCAGGGCCGCGGCTTTTGAGGGGGTCAGGGCATCCTTGCTCTCAGCCAGCCGAAACAGGCCGATGGCAATGTAGCCGCACGCCTTGTTCACCACGTGGGCCAGCTCCTGTTTTGCACTCAGCCGGGCACCGTCAGCCACCACGAGGCTGTTGCACAGGGCCGCAAACTCGGTGGAGAGATCCTCCACGGCCGCCGGGGAATCCACCCGCTCCAGGGCCTGGGCAAACAGGGTGGTTTTTTTCAGAAGCCGGTGGTGAACCACCGGCACCGGCAGCCGGCTCTCCTTTGCCGGTCGGCGGGCCGGTTTTTTCGCGGGTTTGCGGCTTCGCGGCAGGGGTTGATAAATGCCGACGGCCTCATCAAACGGCAGCAGTCCCTTTTCCGCCAGCCGGATGCTGCGCTGCCGGAAGACCTCCTCCTCGGCCTCCGCCGGAAGCACATTGGCGGTATAAAAGAGCAGGTCCCGATAAGCGATGAAATCGATTTCAGCCAGGTGCTTGAGAAAGGCGTAGAGCATTTTTTCGTGGTCCACCTCAAGCGTCTCCGGCAGGTCCGGGTCCTGGGGCCATCTTTTGGTGAAGCGCACGTAAAAGACATCGTCAAAGGTAAAAAAAGACTCGTCAAACTCCGATGGCTCCTGGTCGTGCTCCCGGGCCGACGCCTGGGTGGTGTAGTAGAGCAGCAGTTCCAGAAGCTCATGTTTGTCGGCGGCCATCCATTGCACAAACCGGTTCTTGTCGGCCCGCATCAGCAGGTCAAACCACCGGATCATTTCCGGCCCGCTGATCATGTCTTTGTGCCAGCACTCGATATCGGTGATGTATTCCCACTGGCTGCCCGACCCCAGGGCCAGCAGTTCCAGGGCGTCTTCCGGGCCGATGTCGTTGACCAGAAAATAAAAATCCTGGTCGGCCATGGAGTGGACAATGGCCGGCGCGTCCGGCGAGCTGAGAATCAGGTCCATGGCCTGTTTGGCCGGAAGGGACAGGGCCTTTTGCCGCTGCGCGGCAACGGCGGCAAGTTTTTCTTTGATGATGGCGGGTTGACGGGTCATGGTTTATTCCTCTGTTGATCCAAATCGCTATCGGGATCGGGATCGGGATCGAACGAATTTATAATGATCGATTGCGATAGCGATCCCGATTTCGATTTTGAGGCCAGTACTTCGATGGATGCTCTTGTCGACCAATATAAGGAAAGGCCGGTCGGGTGTCAATTCTTCGGCACAGGTTTTCCGGCAGCCGGCTTGGGGGGCTCGTTATAGATATCACCGGGCAGAAACAGAACGGCGATCATGCCGGGCACGGACAGCAGAAAGCTGATGCCGAAAAAGTATCCATACCCCAGCCACCCGGCCAGAAACCCGCTGAGAATGCCGGCAAACAGGCCGGAAACATTCATCAGCCCGGTGCCGATGGCATAGTGGGCCGCCTTGAACTCTTTTGCGCAGATCCGCATCAGAAAGGTCATGAGCACGGCCGTGCCCAGGCCCCCGGCAAACTGGTCAAACCCGTGTACCACGGCCACCCAGAAGAGGTTAAGCGCGCCAACGGGCTGGGCCACGGCTGCGCCGGTGTTGATGGCGACAAACGGGTCAAGGTGAAGGGCCAGCACCATGTAAACCAGGTTGGTGAGGTTCTGCAGCAGCAAAAAAGGCCAGATCACTTTTTTGAGCGAAAAGGTGGAGATGGCAAAGCCGCCCACCAGTGCCCCGGCAATGGAGAGGGGCAGACCCACCACCGACGAGAGCCACCCGTAATGGACCTTGATGCCCACATCCACAAAAAAGGGGGAGACCATGGCCGTGAGCAGAAACTCGCCGGTGCGCATCAGGATGATGACAGCGAAAATGGTGCCGATCTTTTCCCGGTCGGTGAAGGTTATAAAGGCCCTGGCGTAAAAGGTGTCCGGTTTGCCGGCAATTCGGGCCCATATCTGTTTCCGCAGCATCAGCAGGCCGATCAGGGACAGCAGCAGAAAGAGGCCCACCCAGTGGGGAAAGCTTATTTTCTGCAGCACCGGGTACTGCTCCCTGACCAGGGCATAGGAACGGGAGGCCAGGAAAGACCGCAGGCCTAAAACCAGAAGGGCGGCACCGGTCACAAGGGCAAGGTTTTTCAGGCGCAGGGCGGATTTGACCAGCTCTCCGGCCGGCCGGCCCGGTTGCTCCACCCGGATCAGGAAAAAGAAGTGGTACACAAACACCAGTCCCAGCATCAGGGCCGCGCAAAAAAACGCCAGGGGCCAGCCCAGAGTGGTGCCGATGGTGGCCACCACGCCGGTGCCGGTCATCATGGCGATGCGGTAGGCCATGACCCGGTAGCCCACGAATTTTGCCTGCCCCTCACTGTCCAGAGCCTCCATGTAGAAGCCGTCAATGGCGGTGTCGTGGGTGGCGGCAATAAAAGAACCGGCAAAAAAAAGCAGGACAATGGCGGAGACACCCCAGGAGAACGGGGCAAAGGCGGCTGTCAGCATCATCATTCCCACCAGGAGAAACTGGCAGGTCAGCATCCAGGACCGCTTGGTGGAAAACCGGTCCACCTGGGGGCCCCACAGAAACTTTAAAATCCAGGGCAGGCCGAACAGGGAGGTCAGGCCAATGGACTCCAGCCGGACATTCATGTCCCTTAGAAAAAGCGAGGAGAGCGTGCGGATGACGGTGTAGGGAAACCCTTCGGCAAAATAGGTGGTAAAGGCCCACACATAAGGAGAGGAGAGGACGGAGTGTCGTCGATTTTTATTCACTGTCCATCCTGACTTTTTGCTGTGTTTTGTATATCCCTTATTCCCTATCTTACTCTTACTCGTGCTCGTGCTCGTGCTCGTAATCTTGCTCGTAATCCTGATCGAACTCCACCAACAGCCGAGCACGAGCACGATTCGGCCTGTTCAAACAAAAAGGCCGCCCGTCTTCTTTTGCTGACGGACGGCCTTTAAAGGATAAGGCTATTTGCCTTCCAGTTGTTTGGGTGTGGCAATGGGGCCGAATTGGGCCTTCAACTCCTCAAGCCCCTTTTTCTGCTCTGCCAGAATCGTAAACAGCTTTTCCGGAATCCGCTCTTCCTTTTTGTAGGCGGCGGTCTGGAGGTCGATGCGGGCGATGATGTTGTCAATATAGAGGGAAAACTGCTTTTCATACAACTCATAGGGATAGGGCTTGTTGATCAGGTCGGAGAAGAGCTGCCTGAGGTCTTCATATTTCGGCAGGTTGCCGATGGGGGTTTCGATAAACGACACGTCGTTGTGGGCCATTCGTTCCAGCCAGGAGAGCCACACCTTAACATCCTTTTTTTCACCCAGCAGTTTTTTTGTTGTTCCGCCCCGGGCCTCGTCGGTGAGAAAATAGTTCAGGCCCGCCATTACCGGCCGCTTGTCGGCCGCGATTTTCGGGCTTGCGAAAAATTCAAACTGGGCCGCCATGTAGTCTCCCAGTGCGCCCGGAATAAAAGGCGCGTTGGCCCAGGGAGCCCTTTTGACGCCCGAAGCCCCCACTTCCGTGGCCGTGGCCGCGGATACGATGCAGGCCCCGATCACCACGCCATTGTCTGAACTCCGGGCCACCCACACCGGCGGCATGGTGTCCGAATCCCTGCCGCTGTAGGTTACCACCCGGGTCTCCACGCCGGCCGGATCTTCGGCCCTGTCTGAATAGTTGGCCAGGGCCGTGGAGGAGATGGTACACCGGGCATTGGGATGGGAGGGCGGAATGGCCTTGCCGTTCTTGTCGGTCATGCCCTTTTCCCATTTCCCCTGAAAGTTTTTGCCATGGTCGGGCATGGGCTCGCCATGGCCGGTCCAGTGGGGAACCCCGTTGTCATCGATGAGCACGTTAGACCAGATTACTTCGGCGCCGGGGTTTCTCAGCTTTTCCATGAGCAGGGGGTCGCCCTCTATATTCACGTCTTCCACAATGCCGAAAATGCCGCACTCCGGGTTGATGGAGCGAATGGAGCCATCGGCGGCGATCCACATCTGGGCCAGGTCGTCGCCCACGAAAAAGTTGCCGGCCATGGCCGTGGTGGTTTTACCGCAGCCGCTGGGGGCCGCGCCCACGCACCAGGTCTGCCGGTTGCCGGGTCCCTGCATGCCGGTAATAAACATGTGCTCGGCCAGCTGCTCGCCCCGGTGCTCATACACGGCTTTGTCCACGGCAAACCGGTGGTTGCCCTTTTTCAGCAGCAGCGTGTTGCCGGCATAGGTGCAGTTGAAGCTGTAGGTGGTGCGGTCTTTTCTGTCCATGAGCACCCGGGCGTTGGGCAGATCCTCGGCCCGGTTTTTACCCTCGCTGTGAATATTGGTGAAAAAGTGGCCTTTGGCCGCCACTTCCCTGTCGAAATCGGCAAAGAAGTTTCTGTAGAGAATCTCGGCGCTGTGAAGCACGTAGGCCGATGTAGATGCCTCAATGGCGGGGTTGGATGCCGGTGCCCCAACCGGCCCCCGGGAGTAGAACCCCACGATCAGGGTCTTTCCCCGCATGATGCCGGTCATGTGGGTTTTTACCACGTCCACGGCGTCGTTTCGCAGCATCTTCTGGGCCAGGGAGCTGATGTCCTCTTCCGGATCGGCGATATAGTAAGTCCGGTCCACGATACGGCCCTGTTCCTCTTTCAGGTCGTAGTGAATGGTGTGGCCTTTCATGGGAAGTTTTTCTTCTTCGCCTTTTTCAAGGGCATGATCGCGGATCCACTGTTTGTCTTCCGGGGAGCCGGTGTTGACGAAAACCGCGTCCGGATCGCCCATCACAATGGCATTGGCGATCTTGATCAGGGCCTTTTCAGTCTTGATTTTGTCGATCTTGGCAAGGCTCTCCCTGTCCATCTTCTTTTCAAACACCTTGCGGGCCGCGTCAACCGAGTCGATGCCTCCGATTTTTTGGGCGATATCGATTTCTGCCATGGCACTCCTCCTTATTAATGAAAAATCTGCAAATTATAAAAATGCGGCTTTCGCCGTTTTGTGTGTCTTTACACTTTACGTGATAATAATATCCTCCAGCTTCCGTTTGGGCACATGATGTACCCCGGACCTGTCCCGCCAGTAGCGGATGTCGTTGTCCGGCCCAACCTCTTCGATGACCACCTTTTCTTTGGGTTTTCCCAGGGCGATTACCAGCAGCAGGGCCAGGTGATCGGGAATGGCCAGGCCGGTTCTCAGTTTTTTTTCGTTAAAGGCGCCGATCATGCAGCCGGCCAGCCCCATCTCCCGGGCTCCCAGCAGAATGCTCTGGGCCGCGATGCCATGGTCGCACCAGAAGTTGTCCGTGATGGTGGTGTCGCCGGTAATAATAATGTAGGCTGCGGGCCGTTCTCCTGTCCTGGGACCCTTCCATTCGGTCAGGTACCCGGCCCATGCCAGACAGGGAAAAATCACCTGGTTGCGCTTTTTTTCCCAGGAGAGAATGTACTTGAGGGGCTGGCGGTTGGCCGCGGACGCGGACAGCCGGGCCAGGTTGACCAGCTGGCAGAGAGTGTCCTCAGTCACCGGCTGATTTTCGTAAAACCGCCGGCAGGTCCTGTTTTTGCGGACCAGGTCTTCAATCGTTGTTGGCTGTGTCGTCGTCATGGCTGAGGCAGGCTGCCTTTTCAAAGATCGGCATGTTCTGATCGATCCAGATCAGTATCTTATCGAACTCGTCGGCCACCTCCTGAAGGGCTTTACCCCGGTGGCTCACCTGGTTTTTCTCTTCGGTGGTAAGCCGGGCAAAGGTTTTTTTCAAGGGAGGGTAGTAAAAGACCGGGTCATAGCCGAACCCGTTGTCGCCCATGGGTTTTTCGGTGATCTCCCCTTCACACCGGCCTTCGTAGGTAAGGGCAGCGCCCGTGGGCACGGCAATGGAGAGAACGCACTCAAAGGCGGCGTTTCGGTTGGTCTGGCCGGCCATTTCGGAAAGCAGTTTTTCGCAGCGCTGTGCATCGGTGGCATCGGGACCTGCATACCGGGCAGAATGCACGCCCGGGGCACCGCCCAGGGCCTCCACCACCAGGCCGGAATCGTCGGCCAGGGCGGTAAACCCCAGAACCCGGGCGGCAAAACTCGCCTTTTTGTAGGCGTTTTCGTCAAAGGTGGCGCCGTCTTCTTCGATTTCCGGAATGGGGCCGAAGTCGTCGAGGTTTTTGATCTCCACGTTCCGGCCGGCCAGAAGGTCTCGAATCTCTTTTGTTTTTCCCTTGTTGCGGGTGGCGATCACAAGGATTCGCTGTGGATTCATTGTCTTTTCTCCAATGCCGGCAGCGGCGGACAGCACTCTGAACCTGATACTTATACTTGATCCCGGATGGGTTGTAAACTCCAATGTATTGATAATTTTTCCAGCGCTTATCCGTGTTCTTTTCGTGCCGCCGGGAAAAGTACATGGATAAGCGCTTTGAATCGGTCCGCTTTTCTGGTATAAACCACTGATTTGATGAACCGGCGGGGTGCGGCATGCCATGCCCGGCCCATTGAGCAACCAACAGGAGACGTTTATGCATAAACTACTTGCGCAGGAACCGGGACAAGAGATGCTGCTGCTGGGCAACGAGGCCCTGGCCCGGGGCGCCCTGGAGGCGGGTGTGGGGTTTGCCTCCACCTATCCGGGAACGCCATCGTCGGAGCTGTCCCTCAACTTTTTTCAGATTTCCCGGGAAACCGACCTCTATTTTGAATACAGCACCAACGAAAAGGTGGCCCTGGAAGTGGCGGCCGCGGCCGCCAACTGCGGGGTGCGCAGCATGTGCGTGATGAAACACGTGGGCGTGAACGTGGCGGCCGACGCCCTGATGACCCTGGCTTACGTGGGCGTAAAGGCCGGCATGGTGCTGTTGTCCGCCGACGATCCCCACATGTTTTCCAGCCAGAACGAGCAGGACAACCGCTACTATGGCAAGCTTTCCGGCCTGCCCGTGGTCGAGCCATCCTCCGTGGCCGAGGCAAAAGAGATGGCTGTTTACGCCTTTGAGGTCTCCGAGGCCCTGGGCGAGCCGGTGATCCTGCGCACCACCACCCGGGTCAACCATTCGTCGGCCAAGGTGGCGCTGGGCAGCCTTCCCGGAAAGATCAAAACCCAGGGCCGGTTTGAAACGGACCCGTTTAATTACGTAACCGTTCCGGCGGTTTCCAGAAAACTTCACGTCCGGCTGCTGGACCGTTTGAAAAAGGCCGCCGACCTTTCCAACACCTCGCCTTACAACATTCGCAGCGGCAAGGGCCGATACGGCATCATTTGTAACGGGGTGAGTTATCTTTACGTTATCGACGCCTTAAAGGCCCTGGGCCGGGAGAGCGATTTTTCCGTGCTGCGCGTGGGGTTTTCCAACCCCATGCCCGACAGGCTGGTCAAGGCGTTTCTGGCCGACTGCGACAAGGTGCTGGTGGCCGAAGAGGGCGAGCCCTTCATGGAAGAGGCGGTCAAGGCCATGGCCGCCGAGGAAAAGCGCTGCATCGAGATCGCGGGCAAGAGGGAGGACCTGTTTTCCCGGCTCTCCGAATTTGATCCCCAGCTGGTGGCCCGCTGCATTGCCCGCTATTTTGATATTCCTTATACATCGCCGGCGCCCGTGGACATGTCCGGCGTTCCCGATATCCCCCAGCGGCCTCCCAACCTGTGCGCGGGCTGCTCCCACCGGGCCACCTTTTACGCGGTAAAAAAAGCCGCGGAAGGGTATGACACGATCTTTCCCACGGACATCGGGTGCTACACCCTGGGCTTTCTGCCGCCGCTCTCCATGGGCGACTTTCTGATCTGCATGGGATCTTCCGTGGGTACGGCCTGCGGGTTTTCCAGGGCCTCCGGCCAGAAGGTGGTGGCCTTTATCGGAGACTCCACCTTTTTCCATTCCGGTATTCCGGCCCTGATCAACGGCGTGTTCAACAACCACGACTTTACCCTGGTAATCCTGGACAACGGCACCACGGCCATGACCGGGCACCAGCCCCATCCCGGCGTGGACATGGACGAGCTCAATTTTTCCGGCTTTCAGCGGGTCTCCATTGAGGCCCTGGTGAAGGGCGCCGGTGTTCAGCACGTGTCAGTGATCCGGCCCTACAACCTGAAAAAAAGTATTGAGGCGATTCGGGACGCCATTGAATTCAAGGGCGTTTCCGTGGTCATTGCCCGGGAAGAGTGCGTGCTCAAGGCCAAAAGCCTCAAGCGGGGAAGCTCCCGGGTTTTTTACGTGAGCGACCGGTGCAAAAACCACCGGGACTGCATCAACACCCTGGCCTGCCCGGCCTTTTACGTGGCGGACGGCCGGGTGCAAATCAATCCCAATCTCTGCGCCGGGTGCGCGGTGTGCGTTCAGGTGTGCCCGGAGAAGGCCATTGTTCCGGTAAAACAGGATCAAAAGTAAGGGGCCGAGGGGTCAAGGGAACAACCTGAGAAGCCGTGGCTTTCCCCCGTGAAACGTACCGACAAAAGGACGCAGAAATGCAAATGAGTATGCGGGGCCGGTAAAAGTAGTCAAGGCGAAACACTTGACCCCTTGAATCCTTTCCGGTTGCAGGCAAGAAACGGATTTTAAGAAGACCGGAATATATAACACGCAAGGCGGATGAATATGACAGATTCCAAACGACTGATACTGGTGGCGGTGGGGGGCCAGGGAAACCTGCTGGCCTCCAAGGTGTTGACCGAAGCGTGCCTGCTGTCCGGCGTGCCGGTGCGTATGAGCGAGGTCCATGGCATGGCCCAGCGGGGCGGAGTGGTAGAGTCGGCCCTGGTGTTCGGCGAGGCTGAAAGCACGATTATTTCCGACGGGTGCGCCGACGTGCTGGTGGGGTTTGAACCCTCCGAGGCGTTGCGGGCCCTGGGCCGGTGCAACGCGAATACCGTGGCCATCATCAACACCGCGCCCATGCCGCCCTTTACCGTGGCCATCGGCAAAGGGGTTTACCCGGAGGTGGAAACCATCAAGTCCCTGCTGGCCGCCAAAACATCACGGCTGGTGGCCCTGGACGCCAACGCGCTTGCCGTTGCCGCCGGCAGCGCCCTGTCGGTGAACATGGTGCTGCTGGGCGCCCTGATCCAGTCCGGGGTCCTGCCCCTGTCTGCTGAAACGGTGAAGCAGGCCATTGCCGCCACCGTCAAAAAGGCGTTCGTGGAGATCAACCAGAAGGCCTTTGATCTGGGCTACGAAGCCGCCTCGATGGCTTCGTAAAACCCCCAATCCCTGCGTTACGCTGTATCCCTCGTCATTGCGGCGTACGATGAGTACGCCTTCTGTCCAAATCGCTATCGCTATCGGGATCGGGATCAACTCCGGCCGCGCACCCCCGGGAGCGCCGCACCCCAGTGCGGCAAATCAAACGGCCGATTGCCACGGGTTGATCGCCACCGCACTCGTCATCGTCCTGCTTGCCTGTCGGGCCGTATAAAATTGCTTGACATCATAAGTCATAAAACATAATGTGCAGTTATGAGAATTACATTATCCATACCAGATGAAGTGGCCCACCGATTCCAGGCGGCAATACCTGCCCGTCAGCGATCTGGCCTTGTTACACGTTTATTGGAGCAAGAATTAAAGGAACGTGATAACTCTCTGGCAGCTGCTTGCCGGGCAGCCAATCGTGACAAAGCGTTGGAGCAAGAGATAGACGAGTGGCAGGCATTTGATGACGGAATCGAGGAATGACCGAGCCCACTATCATGAGGGGAGACATCTGGTGGGTGAGTCTGGACCCGACGCAGGGTTCCGAGATTAAAAAAACGCGTCCCTGTGTTGTCCTTTCACACAACACCATAAACCGACTTCGCCGGACGGTTGTTGTGGTTCCTCTTTCCACCGCTGCAAAATCACATCCACCCATCACGGTTCTGGTGAATTGTCAGGGGGGAGCTGCCGTGGCCGTGGTGGATCAGATTCGGGCGGTTGCAAAACACAGGCTCAAAAAGAAAATTGAGTCACTATCTCTGGCAGAGCTTGACGATATCTGCCAGGCAGTCGCTACAATCCTTGAGATCAGATAATGAAAGACAAAGATCGTTATTGTATTGGTGTTTTGCGAAAAGAAGTAGCGCCGTCTGAAACAACCATGGACTAACCCGGATGTTTCACGAGTCACCTTGACCGCAGATGCAAGGCGGTGCTCCCGAAGGGTGGAGTACGCCCCCGCTCCAAATCGCTATCGCTATCGGGATCGCTATCGGGATCGAAATCGACTCCGGCCGCGCACCCCCTGGGAGCGCCGCACCCCAGTGCGGCAACTCAAACGGCCGGGTGCCAAGGGCTGACCGCTACCCTCCACGTCATTACCCGGCTTGACCGGGTAATCCAGAATAAGATTGACTGCAATACCTTTTTTTCCCGCCCCCATCTCTAAAATGCGCTATCAGGCTCTTAACCACTTGGTATTAATTAATTTTTACGATTTACCCCCGAAAGATCGTCCCCGAAGATCCTCCCGGAAAGATCCATAGGTATATTTTTTCCTGAAAAAAACGAGAAGCGGTATAATCTTCCAATAGGCACAAAATACCGCAACAGATCAACGCCTCCGCAGGCATCACAAGCCAAGCAATAAACTGAAATAATTAATAATTATTAACATTCGGCCGGCCGTTTCAGTATTCTTGTCACAGTTTTCTTCTGAAAATTGCATAAACAGTTTGTCATCTGAATGTTAATGACCTTATTTTATTTGACTTTTTATATATTGACATTCAATTTTCAATTGTATTAAATGCTTCAGGGGATATTTTTTCGGTCGGAAAACGAGAATCACAATAATATTAATGTTCGGTGTATAATGGCGTTTGAAAAAATAAAAGATATTTTGATTATAGCCTTTTCGATAATCATATGTGTATTATACCTTAATTATGCTTTCGAATTCTTTAAGGAATTCAGTCAGTATACAACTGGGGTCCCTCCAATATACTATTTTACTATAACTGGAATTATTGCACTTGTTTTTGCCTATTGGCGCTTTTGTTCGCTTAAAAAAGGGAAAAAAGAACATGTGTTAAGAATATCTGTTTTTTTCTGTCTTTTGGCCCCAACGATTATGGGCCCGGAAATAGCGATAGTACCTTTTATTATGGGAGGTTTCCTTCCAATATGTATTTACATGACATTTTTGGAAAATCCGTTCATTCAGTTTTTTGCTTTTGCAGTAGCGATTTCCCTAACTTTAGCGATAACAAGCCTACAAACAATAGTGCTTTCCAAAATAATTAAAAATCGCACCGAACAATGAAGCTCAAGTGGACAGCCAGGGCACTCGGGTTTTGAAATATCGGGGGAGCTGAACAACCAAAATCTTTAACCAAGTCAGTGGAAGCCCTGGCTGCCATTGGCTTCAGACGTTATACAACTTTGAAAAAATGAACTCTGAAGATAAAAAATCAACAAAGTGTCCAAAATGCAACAGGACTTTCAATATTCACGAAAACAGATCTCACAAGATAAAGGATTCGATTATTCCTGGTGCATGGTTTGTTGATGCAATGAACCAATTTGAAAATTTTAATCAGGTTACATGCCCATATTGTCAATATAATTATGTAGCTGATGAGGCACGATTATTTGGAATTTTCAAGTCTCCATATACGGTTGTGATTGTCGGCCTTTTCTTTGTTGGAGCAGTCATAGGTATTTCGGCTTTATTGAAGGCCCTTTAATGAAAAGCGTTGTATAACCAGGCCGCCCAAAGGATCGCCAGGGCACTCGGGTTTTGAACATTCGGTTAAAATTGAATATTAAACATCTTTAAGGCAAGTCAATGGAAGCCCTGGCTCCCATTGGCGGCCGCCGTTATGGTTCAGGAGATTACATGTCTGAAAAACATGGCCCATATCATCGACTGGGTGAACCGGGTGGACCAGGATGCCAAGTAATGGTTCTCCCTATATCCTTCAAAGACCCAGAGGGAGAAAAGAAGGAAGGAGAATTGCTCGACGCAGGAGATAAGGCTTCAGAAATTGAACTTCTTCGGACAGTCGCTGCACGTGCTGGAGTAACTTGGGGGCACGATGAATTTGGGTGGTGGGCGGTAATGCCAAAAAAACAAACGGGTCTTTGGACCGTGTGGCGTCAGGATGATAACGGGAATAAATTTATGGTTGAAGGTAACCTTACTGAAGATAATGCCAAACAACTTGCGCATGATCTTGAATCAACTGGTCATAAGCAGACATATTGGGTTGAAAAAGAATAAATAAAAAAACCATAACAACGCCACTCACACAGACTCGCAGGGGCGGGCTGCCTTTGTCCTGGCATAGTTTGGTGTTGAACTAACTTTAGCGAAGTCCGCATCCCCTGCTCGCCGGTGGTGGCGGACGTTATACTACACAAGAATATGATCAAAAAATATGAAATAGAACGAGAAAGAAACAGATGGGTTTTACGTGTTATCCTAACATTTTTAGTCGTAGCTCTAATTATGATAGGTGCTGAAAAGGTTATAAATTTATACGGTCTCCCAGAAAAGACGATGATAGTTTTATTTTTCATTATGGGAGCAATCTATTTGTATCAGATTTATTCGTATCGTAAGATTAAGTGTCCCATTTGTGGAATTTCATTTTTTAACCAATTTAGTATTTTGCTTTCAGTTCCAAAGGAATGCAAAAATTGTAACACAAAAATAGACTGATAGTATAACCAAAAGATTTACCCAACATGAAGGGTCGGCGGCCTTTTTTCAAATCAAGTTTTGAGTTTAAGTCTCATCTTCCAAGGCCTTCTTCCCTTCATGTTGGTAACCTTTACCGTTAGCGCAAAGAGGACACATTGATTAAAGGGCTCGAATCTAAGGGCATCGAGAATTATCTCCGAGCCAAGGGACTAGATATCGATCCCGGCGCCTTCGATCATATCCCGCACTATGCCAGGGACGCGGCAGTAGAAGCTATTCGAAGGGTCCGTGATCTTGAGAGGCGCCACGTATTCCGTCCAGGGCTCTATTACATCGTCCTTTCAGATTTGTGCAGATCGACAGAGGTATCGGCACGACTTGGGGCTGAACTGAACAAGAAGCGAATAGAGACGTTTGTTTCAAAGTGCATTGAAATCCTGGGGGATAGCGAAAAAAGGAATTACTACCTATTTCTTCGAGAAATTGGAGATGCCGTTCTGGTCCTTTTCTCGTCCTTTCAGGATGTGTACGAGTGGTGGATTGAGATGTCATCATGGCTTGATACGCTAAACAAAATGTGGCAATCCGAACTGTCGGAAAAAGAGTACCGGCATTTCTTTCTCGAGACAAAGACCATCGTGCATACTGGAGAGGTCACCTATTCAGGGGACAACATTCCTGCAGCACAAGCGGTCAATCAAGTGTTCAAGATCGAGAAGACTTTCCGAGCAGATGAGCTTGGTATAACGCAGTCCGTTCTCGTAGCTGCAGGTCCTATCATTAGAGACCTTCGTCTTGCTCCACGAAGGAGAGGGGCTCTAGTGCTTCCGGGTGAGAGAGCAGAAACGGAACTGTTCCTTGCTGATAAAATACGGAAGAGACCAATGGCAAGGCCGCGCTAACCAGGCGTTGTAGCCGACGGATCCGATTTGTCACGGTCTGTGCGGGGCACAGCCCGCGCCATCTCGTCCTGCGGCTAAACGCTACGTTCACTGAAGCGACAATATGCCACATGTCGTAAATATTTCTTCAAGACAACCACAATTCCCCGATGTTTGCCCTTTTTGCAATAATAGAAAGGCAAATCGATATATTCATACGGGTAAAAGTCAAGAACCTCCCGGACAGTTTGCCCTCTACAATCAATTACAAAAAACCGAAATGATGCCGTTTCTGGCGTTGACGTGCTGAATGGTGACCTGGATGGTGTCTTTCGGTTTCAGGGCCGTGGAGGGGGGCATGGGAAGCCGGCACTCGGTCAGGTAGTCGGGCATCAGGATGGAGTACTCGTTTTTGAACCGGTCCAGCACAATGGCTTGCACACGCTGTCCTGTTTTCGTCTCCAGGTGTTTGAATACCCAGTAGCGGTGGCGGGCCTGCTGAATCTTACCCACGTAGGAGAGGGGCTGTTGCAGCACCTGCATCAGGTGCTGCAACTGGTCTTCGGTGTAAGGCGTTTCAAGGCCCAGGGCCGCCCGCACCTGACGCTGGGTGACCAGGTCCGCGTATTTCCGGATCGGGGAGGTGGCCGAGGTGTAAAGGTCTACGCCCAGGCCGCAGTGGCGTTCCGGCTTTGTGTCCAGCACCACCCGGGCCACCATTTTCCGCTGCACCCAGTTCTGAAACAGGGTCTCGCCGGTGGTCCCTTTTTTGAAAAGCCGGGTCTTGGGCTCGGGCTGAGACCGGAAGATGGCGGGCAGGCCGTGCTCTTTTAGAAACCGGGCCATAACGGTGTTGGCCAGGATCATCATCTCTTCTATCAGGATGCGGGAGGGGCTTTCCCGGTCGCCTTTTGCCAGCACCACGGTCCGGTTGTCGTCAAACTGAACGTAGAGTTCGGGAATCTCGATGAGCAGGGCGCCGTCGCGGACCCTTTTTTCGCGCAGTTTCACGGCGATCCGGCGAAGCCGGTCCAGCCGTTCATCCTTGTCCAGGGTGTGGTTTACCTGGCTGTAGGTCAGGTGGTCCTTTACCCGAATCAGTGAGGCAACCACCTGGCAGTCAATTACCTCGGCCGAAGACGAGAGGGTGATCAGCATGGAGATGGCCGGCCGGAGCTCACCCGCCACCAGGCTGCAAAGGCCTTCGGAAATTTGGGCAGGCAGCATGGGGATTTTCCGGTCCGCCGTGTAGATGGAACTGCCGCGTTTTAATGCCTCGGTGTCCAGGGGGCCTTCCTTTTTTATATAGTGGCCCACGTCACTGATGTGGACACCCAGGCGGCTGGTACCGTTTTCCATGGACTCCAGACTGAGCGCATCGTCAAAATCCAGGGTCTGGCTGCCGTCGATGGTAAACAGGGAGAGTCCGGTCAGATCAACCCGGTCCGGTCCGGCAGATGGGGGAGCGGCAGTGGTTACAAGTTTTTCCGTTGCCTCCGCGACCGTGTCGGGCCAGGACACCGGCACCCGATACCGAAGCAGGTCGATGTTTTCGTGCTCGTCCCACACCCCCAGCCGGACCAGAAGGGAAAACAGGGTGTCCGGCGAAAGATTGCCCGCCGCGGCAAGAATCTCCCTGGCAAGGGCCGGTTCGTCAGCCTCTTTTTCAAACACGTAATAGTCGGCCAGCACATCCACAACGGCACGGGCCGTTTCATCCATTGGCGGCGGGGTGCCGGCGCTGGCTTTTTTGAGCCATTCCGCGCCTTCATGGACCATTGCCCGCTGTCGGGCCTCTTTGTCCCGCCGCACACAAATGGCGTGAATCTGCTCTTCCGTGTGGGGATAGAACCGGTTGTGGTCGAATTTGAAGTAGAGCCGGTCATCAAAAATCGCCCGCACCACCGCGGCTTCGTGGTCCGGCGTGACCGGTCCGGAAAAGCAGAACCCGGTCATGTCGGCAAGATTGATCCACTGGTCTTCGTCTTTGAGCAGGTCCCAGACCTCTTCAATATTGATACGTCCGGCCAGTTCACTCCGTTTGTGGGCCGTTGCCTTCAGCTGGTCCACCAGGGCCTGCCGGCCGGCCGACGGGTTGAGCCGCCCTCCCGCGTGGGAGGCCCGGCGCAACGGCAGCTTGACTTCGCGGCCGTTTTCGGTGAGCAGGCGAAGGTGGCTGGTGCCGGTCACGGAGGTTTCCATGGTCACGGCGCAGATCATTTTCTGGCTGTCGATGAAGTCGATGATGGTGCCTTTTTCCATGACAAAGCACGTTAACAGCGCGTTGGTATAAAGTCAATGGCGACGGGGCCTTAAAACCCCGAATAACCGCCGATTCAGAGAAACGGGAGGCCGGTTCCGGACCGGCTGCCGCATGTTATTTTTCTTGACAGATGGCGGCCGTTTGGCTATACAACTCGTTTAAACTAAATTTTAAAGGGAGTTATGCCCGCCCATGACCGGTCTTGACAAACGGATTGACGGCAAAAAGAAAGAGATTCTGGGGGCCTGGTTTGAGCGGGTCTCCGAAACCTACCAGGATCAGACCCGGTCGTTTTTGAACAAAAAGGGGGACCGGTTTGCCAATCCCGTGGCCGGTATTGTGTCGGAAAGCCTTGAAAAGACACTGGACGGACTTGTCAACGGCGCCGGCACCCAGGTTTTGTCCCAGTGCATGGACCCGCTGATCCGGGTTCGGGCCGTGCAGGGATTTTCTCCTTCGTCCAGTATCGCGTTTGTCTTTGCGTTGAAATCGATTTTGCGGGATCTGTTGCATATTCAGGGGCCGGAAGCGGACCAGATGGCCCTGATGGACAAAAAAATCGACGGCCTGGCCCTGATCTGTTTTGACAAGTTCATGGAGTGCCGGGAAAAGATTTATGAGCTGCGGGCGTGCGAGGTTCGGAACAGGACCTTCCGGGCCTTTGAGCGGGCCGGGCTGATTGTTGACCCCGAAGCGGCGGAACCCCGTGCCTGAAACGTGCTGGAAAAATATTCTGGAAAGATATTAATGTCATCACACAGAGAGGTAGGGTAGATGAATGTAAGTTACCTGTTTGCATTTGTGGCGGTTGTCGTGCTGATCCTGCTTGCGTGGGCCGGTGTGGACGCATGGGGAATGACCGGCGTGTTCGGCATTTTCGTCCCTTATGCGGCCCTGGTCCTGTTTGTCGTGGGATTTGCCAGAAAGATACTGGACTGGAGCAACTCCTATGTGCCTTTCCGCATTCCCACCACCTGCGGCCAGGGAAAATCCATGCCCTGGATTCAGCAGAACAAAATCGACAACCCGAACACCACCGGCGGGGTGATCGTTCGCATGCTGCTTGAAATCCTGCTGTTCAGATCCCTTTTCCGGAACACCAAGGCCAAGTTCAAGGACAATAACCGGCTCTCCTACCGGTGGGAAATCGTTCTGTGGGTGGCGGCCCTGGCCTTTCATTACGCCTTTGCCGTGACATTGCTGCGGCACATGCGCTTCTTTTTCGAGCCCGTGCCCATGGTGATCCAACTGCTGGAAAGCGCGGACGCCTTTTTCCGGGTGGAATTTTTTTCCCCCTATTTTGCCATCGGCCTTCCCGGCGTATATGTCTCGGGCCTGGTGCTGCTGGGCGCCCTCCTGTTGCTGCTGGGCCGGCGGATCTTTCTTTCCCAGGTGCGTTATGTCTCCCTGGCCGCGGATTTTTTCCCGCTGTTTCTGATCATCGGTATTGCCGCCTCCGGCATCCTGATGCGCTATTTTGCCAAGGTGGATATTGTCGCCATCAAGACCTTTGTCATGGGGCTGGCAACCTTTAACCCGGTGCCACCGGACGGGGTGGGGGCGCTGTTTTATGTCCACCTGTTTCTGGTCAGTGTGCTGGCGGCCTATTTTCCCTACAGCAAGCTGATGCACGCCGGCGGCGTCTTTCTTTCCCCCACACGGAACATGGCCAATAACAACCGCGCGGTCAGACATGTAAATCCCTGGAACTATTCCGTTCATACTCATACCTATGACGAATACGAAGAAGAGTTCAGAGAAAAGATGATAGAAGCTGGGTTACCAGTGGAAAAGGAGCAATAGATGGGAAACGATATCAAACCGGAAGAGCTGTTGGAAAGAACAGATTTCGGCGTACCGGGAACCGGGTGGATGGACACTCCCGTTGAAATACGCGAAGGCATGTACTGCTATGCGTCGAACCCGAAGAGCGTCGAATATGTGGGACTGCCCAATCCCCGGAAATGGGACCCGCTGGAAGAGGACTGGCACCTTCCGGACAACTGGCAGCAGATCCTGCATGAGGGCATCAAGCAGCGGCTGGAGCGGTTCCGGTCCTTCAAGATTTTCATGGACATCTGCGTCCGGTGCGGTGCCTGCGCCGACAAGTGCCATTTCTACCTGGGCACCGGTGACCCCAAGAACATGCCGGTGCTGCGGGCCGAGCTGCTGCGGTCGGTGTACAGAAACGACTTTACCACCGCCGGCAAGATCATCAAAAAGGTGTTCGGCAGAAACATCTCCGGCGCCCGGGACCTGACCCTGGATGTATTAAAGGAGTGGTGGTATTACTTCTTCCAGTGCTCCGAGTGCCGCCGCTGTTCTGTCTTCTGCCCCTACGGCATCGACACCGCGGAAATCACGATCATGGGCCGGGAACTGCTCAACCTGCTGGGCCTGAATATCGACTGGGTCGCCACGCCGGTGGCCAACTGCTACCGCACCGGCAACCACCTGGGCATTCAGCCCCATGCCTATAAGGACATGATCGATTTTTTCATCGACGACATCGAGGAGTTCACCGGCATCGCCCTGGAGCCGCCCCAGATGAACAAGAAGGGGGCCGACATCCTGTTTATCACGCCGTCGGGTGACGTATTCGCCGATCCGGGCACCTACACCGCCATGGGCTATCTCATGCTGTTCGATTACCTGAAAAAGGTGTACGGCCTGGATGTCACCTGGAGCACTTACGCTTCCGAGGGCGGCAACTTCGGGTTTTTCACCTCCCACGAGACCATGAAGCGGCTGAACGCGAAAATGTATGCCGAGGCCCGGCGCCTGGGGGTCAAATGGATTCTTGGCGGCGAGTGCGGTCACATGTGGCGGGTGATTCACCAGTACATGGACACCATGAACGGACCGGCCGATTTCCTGGAGGAGCCGGTCAACCCTATTACCGGCACCGTGTTCGAAAATGCCCGGTCCACCAAGATGGTCCATATCGCCGAGTTTACGGCGGACCTGATCAAACACGGCAAACTCAACCTCGACAAATCGCGTAACGACCACCTGAAGGTCACCTACCACGACTCCTGCAATCCCTCCCGGGGCATGGGCCTGCTGGACGAACCCCGGTATGTAATCCAGAACGTGTGCAATCATTTCTACGAGATGCCACCGAACACCATTCGGGAACAGACCTTCTGCTGCGGCAGCGGGTCGGGCCTGAACGCCGGAGAAAACATGGAACTGCGCATGTCGGGCGGTCTGCCCAGGGCCAACGCGGTCAAGTATGTGCACGAGACCTTCGGCGTCAATATGCTGTCCTGTATCTGCGCGGTGGACAGGGCCGCGCTTCCCACGCTGATGGACTACTGGGTTCCCGAAGTGGGCGTCACCGGGCTGCACGAACTGGTGGCCAATGCCCTGGTCTTTCCTGGAGAACCCAGACGGACCATGGACCTGCGCGGAGAACCGCTTTTAGGCATGGAGGATGCTGATGAAGAATAAAGGGCTGATTATTACGGGACTGATTATCTTCTTTGTGATTGCGACCATCCCGTTCTGGTACAATGTGTTTTCCGGCGCCCAGGCCAAGACGCCCGAACTGGTGTATACCGACAAGGCAAAGGCGGCCAAGGTCTGTGTTGAATCCACGGCGTTCATGAAGACCGAACACATGCAGCTTCTGGACATGTGGCGGGATGCGGTGGTTCGCAAGGCTGAACGAACCTATCTGAACAGCAGCGGCAAGACATTTGACATGAGTCTGACCAACACCTGTCTGGACTGCCACGCCAACAAGGCTGAATTCTGTGACAGATGTCACAACTATTCATCGGTAAGGCCTTACTGCTGGGATTGCCATAACACCAAGGAGAACAACTGATGGAAAGCAACAGAAGAGCATTTCTGAAAATAGCCGGCATCACGGCGGCGGGAATCACCGTGGCTCCGGTTCTGACCCGGTTCACCGCGTCGGCCGAGGGCACGGCCCAGAAAGGCGGGGCGCCCTCTGGAAAGACCATGCGCAGCAGCGAGGCCCTGACCGCCAAGCACTGGGGCATGGTCATTGATACGCGGCAGTTTACCTCCGCGGCCGACCTGGAGCCCATCATTGAGGCCTGTCACAAGGTCCACAATGTGCCGACCTTTGAAACCGACCTGGAGACCCCGTTTTTTTCCGCGGACAGGAAACGGCACGAGATCAAGTGGATATGGGAAGAGGAGTTTAAGCACGTTTTTCCGGATAACCAGAACAACTATCTGGCAGGACGGTTGGAGCATCTGCCTTTTCTGACCTTGTGCAACCATTGTGTCAATCCGCCCTGCGTTCGGGCATGTCCCACCAGGGCCACCTTTCAGCGGGAAGACGGGATTGTTCTGATGGATTTTCACCGGTGCATCGGCTGCCGGTTCTGCATGGCCGCCTGTCCCTACGGCTCCCGGAGTTTCAACTTTCGGGATCCCCGGGAGGGTCTCAAGGAGATCAATGTTGCCTTTCCCACGCGAATGAAAGGTGTGGTGGAAAAGTGCAACTTCTGCGCCGAGCGGCTGGCAAAGGGCCAGCTGCCCGCCTGTGTGGAGGCATCCAACGGCGCCATCCTGTTCGGCGACCTGGGCGATCCCGCCTCCGAGGTGCGGCAGGCCCTGGAGGAGAACTTTAGCATTCGGCGCAAGCCCTCGCTTGGCACCGAGCCGTCCGTTTATTATATCGTATAAACAGATATCATATATGAGGTGATCATGCTTGAGACAGCGTTAAAAGGAAACAGACAATACTGGGCACTGATCGGGGTGCTGGCCGGTATTACCGGTGTGGGATTTCTGGTCTACCTGCTCCAGTTCAGGTACGGCCTGGGCATTACCGGCATGAGCCGGGACGTGTCCTGGGGCTTTTACATCGCCCAGTTCACCTTTCTTGTGGGTGTGGCCGCCGGAGGCGTGATGCTGGTGCTTCCCTACTACCTGCACAACTACAAGGTGTTCGGCAAAATAACCATTCTGGGCGAATTTCTGGCCATCGCCGCGGTCTCCATGTGCCTGATGTTCATCATCGCCGACCTTGGTCAGCCCATGCGGGCCTTGAACGTCCTGCTTTATCCCACGCCCAACTCCATGCTCTTCTGGGATATGATCGTGCTCAACGGCTACCTGTTTTTGAACGTGGTGGTCGGCTGGAGCGTTCTGGAAGCGGACCGCAACGGCGTGGCCCCGCCCAAGTGGGTAAAACCCCTGATCTATATTTCCGTCCCCTGGGCCTTTGGCATCCATACCGTGACCGCCTACCTGTACTGCGGTCTGCCGGGCCGCCACTTCTGGCTCACCGCTGTTTTGGCCCCCCGATTTCTGGCCTCGGCCTTTGCCGCCGGACCGGCCCTGATCATCCTGCTGGCCATGATCATGCGCAAATTCACTAAGTTTGACGCCGGCAGGGAGGCCATTCAGGGCATCGCCCGCATTGTCACCTACGCCCTGATCGCCAACGTGTTTTTCTTTGCTTGTGAGGTGTTTGTGGCCTTCTACAGCAATATTCCCGGCCACATGGACCATATCAAGTACCTGTTCGTGGGGCTTCACGGCCATGGTGTACTGGTGCCCTGGATGTGGACGTCGCTTGGCCTGATGCTGCTGGCCATTGTTCTGCTGGTGATTCCAAAGACACGGGCAAACGAAAGCTTTTTGGCCTTCTCCTGCATCATCCTGTTTATCGGCATCTGGATCGACAAGGGTCTGGGGATGATCTCCGGCGGGTTTGTGCCTTCTCCCCTGCACATTGTCAATGAGTATGTGCCCACAATACCTGAAATCATTATCACTATCGGCATTTATGGCGCGGGGTTTCTGATCCTGACAGTGCTTTACAAGATCGCCCTCACCGTCAAAGCCGAGACCGGGGATTCGGCCCATCATTAAAACCAGCCGGTATTGATCTATAAAAAAAGGGCGCCGATGTTCGGCGCCCTTTTTGTTCCTATTCAGGTTTGGCGTTTCTACAGCTTATTTTGCGGCGTTTGACCTATCTTTGCAATTGTCCCCTGCGAGATCGCGCACAAATTTTCTTCCCCTTCACCGGCTGCGTATAGATCGCAACGGCAAACAGCCTGTGTTTTGCTGGCATATATCACTGTCGCTCTGGCAATTAATTTATTTCCGATTACAGGCTTAAGGTAGTTGATCTTGTATTCCGACGTAACAACTGCCGGACCAAGGACACTTCCACCAACGAATGTCAACGCATTGTCCGCGGCATAGCTGATCACGCCTCCATGCAAAAAACCATGCTGCTGCTTTAACCGGTCTGCTATAGTGATGGTCAGTTCAGCATTGCCCGGAGAGAAGCCGGTTAATTCCGCCCCAACAAGTTTGCTGAATGGCTGTGATGCAAGGACATCTTTCCCCAGTTGTAAAAATTCATCCATTTTCTTACAGTCTCCATATAAAACGCCTCATGAGCGAACAACCATATAAACAGTTGCCGGCGCCTGAAATTTTCATGGAATATCCGGTTTATTGCCTGGGCGGAGGCACAAACACCTCCCGTTGACCGGTCCGTTCCAGGGCCAGGGCGTCTGCCGGACAGTGATAGGCGCACACCCCGCATCCGATGCACCGGGGTTCCTTGACCTGCGCAATGTCGTCCACCAGTTCAATGGCCTCCATGGGACAGATGTCGGCACAGGCCTCGCACCCGGTGCAGGTATCGGCATCCACCCGTGCAATATAGGCGGCATAGGTGATGGTGGGCGAACTGCCGCGATAGTAGGACTGAAAGGTCTCACAGCAGCATTTACAGCAGTTGCAGATGGCCATTTCGTCCCTGCCGGTGTCGTACTTTTCATGAAACGCCTTGTGCACCAGGCCGTCCGCCTCGGCCTTTTCCAGGATCTGCTTGGCCTGGTCCTGAGTAATGGGCTCGGCAAATCCGTAGTTGATGAAAAACTCGGCGGTCTTGCCGAAGAAAAGGCAGTTTTTCCTTTCGTCGGTCACGCGGCACGGCCGGTCGAGAAGGTCCTTCTGATGGCGGCAGTAGCAGGTAGCCACACCAATGGTATCGAAGCGGTCCACCAGCTTTTTGACATCCTCGCATGGCATCACCGTGTCAAAGGCCCGGTCGATCTGCTTTTCCACGGGAACAATGCGGGTCATGGGCGGCATGGCCTTAAATGCCGGCACAATGGCATCGTAGTTCGCCTGGACCATGCCGGCAAGCTCTTCAAACAGGTTTTCAAAGAGCCGGGCCAGGTTTTTCTGTTTTTCCCCGGTCTCTCCCCGCATCATGGTGGTTTCAAAGATGCCGGGAATGGGCGGCATGGCCCGGTAGACCATCAGGCCCGAGCCGCGGCTGGCCGTTCCTGAAATCACGCCGCTGTTCATCAGGCTGTTGAGCATGTGGTCCAGATCTGCATCCGCCATGCCAGTTTTTTTCTTGAGCTCCTCGCGGTTGGACGGCCGATCGAGCAGTTGAACAAACTCGGCCTGATCCGGGGTCATGATGATTTTCAGAATTTCAAGCAGGGTGTCGTTGACCGGAAAGGGAATGGCCCCGGCCGCGATAACGGCCGATGCCGCAGCCCGGTAGGTTTGGTCGCTCATTGCTTTTCCTTTCGTTAGGGAAGGTTGAAGATAAAATCGCCCTTGCACTCACCGGTGGCATGCATCAGGCAGGTGGTGACCGGAGGCCGCATTTCATAGGCCACTCCCAGTCCGCGAAGCCATGTTTCAATGCGGAAAAGAACACCGCACTGGTATTGATCGATCACGCCCATACCGGAAATTCCCTTGTAGGCAAAGCAGGCCTCTTTTTCCATCTCCCAGCGGATCATGTTTTTTTCCGGCGTGCTCACCTTAAACCGCATGAACCGGGCCAGCACCAGGTCCATGGCCCGGCTGAGAAAATCGACCAGATCATCAAAGGAGGTGATGGTTTCTTTTTCAAACCCCAGCGCCTTTTTCAGGCGGGCCACCTCAATCAGGGACATGGATTCCACGGCGGCCCGGTTGATCCGATTGGTCTTTTCAATGCCGACCTCCTGCAAAGAGTGGAAAAACCACATGGCGTCATGGGTGATCCACCCCTTGCTGAGCAGTTCCTTGATTTCGTTTTTTTCAAGAGACGCAAGTCCGTTCATGGCTTTTCCCCTCCTTTCTTCTCAATGCCCAGGCCGGCCCAGGCGGCCGCCGCCAGCTGCCGGGCCGCCTCGGCCACATCGGTTCGGGCATATCCGGACACATACAGTCTGGCAAACTCCTGACAGGGGCCCAGCAGCAGAGCCGAAAAAACATCCCTGGGCAGGGGCCGGATCGCTCCCGACTCAATATGTTTTGCAAACCAGGCGGACATCTGTTTTACAAATTCAGCGTTGAGCTGTTTCATCCGGTTTTCGGTGTCATCCATGTATTCGGCATGCCGTTTCTGGAACAGAAACCGGGCCCACTCCGGATGGGTCTTCACCCATGTCAGGTGGTACTGGACAATGGCAAAAACGCCGCCTTTGGCGGTTGTTTCTTTTGACAGGGCGTCGATCATGCCGGCCTGATAGTCACGAATCCCCTCCAGGTAGATGGCCGCCGCCAGGCTGCCCTTGCTTTTGAAGTGGTGATACACGCTGCCGGTGCTGGCCCCTGCTTTTTTGCAGATATCGGCGATGCTGGTGGCGGGAAACCCCTTTTCGGTAAAACAGACCAGGGCCGCTTCAATGATCTGGCGCTGCCGCTCGGCAGAGGCGGCGTGGATGGCGTTGGGTGTTTTCATGTCTAGAACAATATTTTAGAATTCAATTCTAGTCAAGTGTTTTTTTGAGGGTCTTTACCAAAAAAAAACGGGCGCCGATGTCGGCCCCCGTTTTTATTTTTAGGCATGGTCTGCCTCTTACGGGTTTAATGTTTATCGTCAGGGATCAGGTTGTCCCTGATAAGCAGGTTTGTCCGAGTAGGGACACGGCAACTGGATATGACGTATTTTTCACTTGCAGGTGTGGAGCGGTAGCGGAATACCTGTCAAGTACAGAAAATGGTTATGCAAAAAAATGTTGATCTCTTGGAATTGGTTTCAGACGATTGATTTGTTTCGCTTCAGGGCTATTCATGGCATGCCAAAGATCCCAATCCTGTTGCAAACCCAGCCAGAAATCAGCAGACATACCCAAAACACGGGACAACCGCAATGCAGTATCCGGAGTTACTGAACGCCTGCCTTTAATAATTTCATTCAGGCGAGGGTACGATACGCCCAGACGACGAGAAAGCTCTGTTTGTGTAAGCTCAAGCGGCTTGACAAATTCTTCGAAAAGCATCTCCCCTGGATGTGTTGGGGGACGATTCCGAGGCAGCCGCCGACCAACTACATCATTAGTGGTAATCTGTAATTTCGATTTCGTAGGCATGGCCTTCCTCCCATATAAAACAAATTCGGTATTGCTGATTAATACGGATACTGTATTGATTTTCCCGGTCGCCTTTAAGGATTTCCAGTCGGTTTCCCGGAGGAATTTTAAGGTCATTGAGTTCTCGAACACGGTTTATTTGGTCTAACTTTCGGCGAGCAACCGGCCAGATAGATTGTGGGCAGCATTTTCGAGCAGCTTGAGATGCCACACCATCAAAAATATTCTCTGTGCCAGCAGACCTAAAAGTTTTTATCATGGGTCATATTATCATGGGGTCCATTATAGATGTCAAGCTATTTGCAATGAATTCAGGGGACATCCACACTTTTCTTGACAGCAAGTCTTTTCTCTTCATCGACTTGCATCCTCAAGGGATAGCCGGACCGAACATAAATGGTAAACCCCGACCATTGGAGCGCAGCTGAGCGCAGGCGGGTTTTTCGGAAACAGCGGGCGGATACTGTAGGGGCGGCATGCGACGCTGTAGCCGGTCTACTGCGAGCATGCCGCAACACAGCAGATGCGGGCAAGGCGGCTCGCCCGAAGGGTGAATTTTTTCGACATAAAAATGGCTGAGTTCCTTAAAATTAATTTTTTGTTGTCGAAAAAATTCATGAAATATTCAGGTGCCCGCGCTGAAAAAGGCGTTTGCGCGAGGGCAGCCAAAGGCCAAGCTGCGGGGCGTGTTTCTTTTGGTACTTTTCTTGGCGCCAAGAAAAGTACACGGATAAGCAAGATATAAAAATACTCTTTGAGGGTACGGTGGCACCCATGAAAAAAGGGCGCCGATATTCAGCGCCCTTTTTTTGTGTATGTTTTTATTTGGATGTGCGGTTATTCGGTGTCGCCCTTTTTCGCTTCCGGCGCAGAGTCGTCTTCCACCACGGGCCGGGGCAGCATGCCGGCTTTCTCCGCTATTTCCGGAACTTTATGCTCCCACTCGATGGCCATCAGATGGACGCCGGCCACACCCTTGGTCTCTTTTAATTCCTGAATCTGCTCGCAGGCGATTTTAATCCCCTCGTTGGCCACCTCTTTTTTGTCCACGCCCTGAAGCCGCTTGATGATAGCCTCGGGCACGTCCATGCCCGGAACCTTTTTCTGCATGTACCGCGCCATACCGATGCTCTTCATGGGGGTGATGCCGCCAAGGATGTAAACCTTTTCGGTGAGGCCCATGTCGTTGGCCTGGCGGATCCACTCCCGGAACCGTTCCATGTTGAAGATGCACTGGGTCTGAACAAAATCGGCACCGGCGGCTATCTTTTTGGCCAGCCGGTGGACGCGCCATTCATAGGGCTCGGCAAAAGGGTTGGCGGCCGCGCCGATGAACATCTTGGGCGGATGGGAGATGTCGGCCCCGCCTTGGAACTTGCCCTCGTCCCGCATGTTCTTGATCATATTGACCAGCTGAATGGAGTCGAGGTCATACACCCCCTTGGCAAACGGGTGGTCACCGAACTGCTGGTGGTCTCCGGAAAGGGCCAGGATGTTGCGGATGCCCAGGGCATAAGCCCCCAAAATATCGGCCTGCATGGCAAGGCGGTTGCGGTCCCGGCACACCATCTGGTAGTTGGGCTCCACCCCTTCTTCCATGACCACAAGGGACGTGGCCCAGGAAGACATGCGTACCACCGCGGTCTGATTGTCCGTGATGTTGGCCATGTCCACGTTTCCCTTGAGGAACCGGGCCTTTTCCTTGACCTCTTCAACGTCGGTGCCCCGCGGTGGGCCGATTTCACCGGTAAACGCAAAGTGACCGGCACGAAGAATTTTTTCAAGATTACTGCCAGCTTTCATGGTTTTCAACTCCCGTTGGTATATGGATTCTGTGTATTACGCTTCCGTGTCATATGTGTGATACACCCCCTGGCTGCGGCAGATGCGGCGGGTCAGCCGGATCATGTAGGGGATGTCAATGCCCATGGGACAGTAACAGCGGGTGCACAGCACACACCGCTTCCACACGGTCTCCCGCATCTCTTCCAGGGTCAGCCGGTCCACCTTTCCCTTTTTCTTGTAGATCACGCCCAGGGTGGACAAAAACTTGTAGGACGGCATGTATTTGGGATCCTCGTTTCTGGCCTGAAACAGGAAACAGCTCTCCGCGCACATGCTGCAGTGGGCGCAGGCCTTGAGGGAAAGCGCAATTTTGGCTTTGTCCTTTTCAATAATATCCTGAATGGCTTTTGGATTTACGCCTTTGGTGTTTGCTTTCATCAGGTTCTGTCTTTCAAATCAAAATTATTAATGCCGCCTACCAGGTCCGCCTCCCGTTGCCAAGACTGTACTCACTTGCCACGGCAAACCGGAAAACCGGGAAAAAGAGCATGTGTGCGAACTTGGTAAAGGGAATGGCGATCAACATGAGCTCCCCCATCAGCATATGCGCCGTGATCATCAGCTTGTAGTCGAAAATCTGATGGTAGGCCAGGGCGCCGGTGATAAAGGGACCGGCCGCCAGTGCCAGAAACAGGTAATCCCAGGGAGAGGTGATGATACGGACCCGTTCGTAAAAAATCCGCCTCACCAGAAAATAGCCGGCGCAGGCAATCACCAACAGTGTGAGAAAGTCGGAAAACCCTTCTGGAAAAGAGAAGAGGCTGGCGCCCCAGGCGTTGTCGACCAGAATGTTGTGGCCCAGCACGAAAAAGGGTGTGATGACCAGGCAGAGGTGGAAAATCGTGGTGACAACAACGGTTACCGGGCTGGTGCCGGCCACCGAAAGGCGGAGCCGGACGGCCAGGGGCAGCTTCTTCTTTTCAACAGGCGTTAAGATCCGGGGAAGGTTCTCTACGGGCCGTGCAGCCGATGTCAGTGTCCACATCCGGTATACCTGGACAACGGAACCGGCAAAAAAAACGATAACCGACACCCATACCAGCGGGCCGCGTGCCAGGTCATAGATGAAATTCAATGGATCCATTATTGCTCCACGGGTAAAGGTTACGCTTCTTCCTTGGCATATCTGTGTTCATACCCGGTCTGCACAAAGGTGCGGGGGGTTGTGTTGTGCCACTCCATGGCCGCCTGAATTTTGAGGATGTCGTTCAGCCGGTTCTGCTGCTTGAGCCGGTTATAGATATCGTTCCAGGCGCAGGAGACATCGCTGCTCACTTCACAGTTGCCGTTGTTGGTACCGCCGCAGGGGCCGTTGAACAGGCCCTTGGAGCAGCGGGTCACCGGGCAGATACCGCCGGTGTAGGCCAGCACGCAGGTGCCGCAGGCCCGGCACTTCTCTTCGTAGATGCCCATCTCCCGGTCCACGCCGATGGCAATGGTGTTCTGGGCCGGAAAAACCGGTTTGGAGGGGTAGCGTTCGGCCAGCATCTGGACACCGGCGCCGCAGGCCATGGAGAGCAGGCAGTCATACCGGACCACCAGGTCATCCAGCTCTTCCAGGAGGGCCGCGTTGCACTGCCGCTCAACGGTATATCCGTCGATGCGGGAGGTGATCTCTTTCTCCTTGAAAAGAAGCGTCAGTTCGGCGTTTGTGGTGTTGACCTCGCGCTGGCCGCCGGCAAGACATACCGATACACAGCCGCCGCACCCGATGTTCAGGACCTTGGTATACCCCTTGACACAATCGGCTATCTCTTCCAGTGGTTTACGTTTTGCTTTGACCAATTGGGGCCTCCATACTTATGGATTTATTCTTTTTCTTTGACGTGACATTCACCACAGAGCACCGGGCCGGTGGGCCGCTTTTTAAAGGTGAACTGTTCATGGCACCCCATGCACTGGATGTGAAAGGCCTCCCTGGGTGCAATGGTGCTTTTTTCTGTGTGGCACGCGCCGCACATAATGTCCGGGTTCCCGTCGTACAGCGCATAATCGTCCAATATGTTGGTGCCGTCTTCATCATAATCGTGGTGGCAGTCGAAACAGTCGAAGCCGCTCATGTGCAGATCATGGGGAAAGATTACCGGGGGCCGGGTGACGTCATCCGTCATTTTCAGTTCCATGTCCTCAGCAAGGACAGAATTGCCCGATAAAACAAGAAAAAGAGAAAAAAAAGCACTGACCAGTACCGCCGCTGCTTTTTTGCGACTCACCCGTTGTCTCATGAACCCGTGCTCCTTCCAAGTAACTGCCACAGCCGCAGAAAGGCACTGTGCGCCGGATCAAATTTAAAAACAAAAAGAGAGTATAATATGCAACAGGAGGGAGTGTGTCAAGTTTTTCTTTATTTTGTGTTTTCTTTTCCGGCCACCGGGAAGGCCATGTCCGGGCAAAGGCTTTGCATCCTTGACCGTCGACCCCGTGACGGTTTATTCCGGTTTTGCCCGGTCATGGAGGCATTCCCGCCGGCTGGGCGGAACAATTGGCTGAACGGAAATATTTTTTTGCAAAAAAAGATAAAGTAGTTGACAAACATAAAGCATAGAAGGTAGTATCGACAATTTAAAATAACCGGAAAAAATGATTTTACAGAAGTCCAAACCGTTAATTTGACAACAATAAAGGAGGTTGTGTAAATGGCTACAGTCGAATTTCAGGGAAAAACATTCACGGTGGATGAAGACGGGTTCATCGAGTCCTATTCCGAGTTCAGTGAAGAGTGGGTGCAGTGGGTCAAGAAGGAAGAGGGTATTGACGAGCTGACCGACGAGCATCGCCAGGTCATCAAGGTCCTTCAGGACTACTACGAAAAGAACGGCATCGCTCCCATGGTCCGTATTCTGTCCAAGCTGACCGGGTTCAAACTGAAGCACATCTATGAGCTGTTCCCCTCAGGACCCGGCAAGGGAGCCTGTAAGATGGCCGGTCTTCCCAAGCCGACGGGCTGTGTATAGTCTTAAAAAGTATGCGGCATGATCAAAAAAGGGTCTTGGAAAGATTTTCCAAGACCCTTTTTTCATGGCAGGGCGTTTTTACCCCCCGCCTCATGACGGCGCGCATGAGCGCCGGTCTCTTCAGGGAAAACAGGCATGCACCTGGATGATACGGACAGGGAGATACTCAATGCGGTGCAGTCCGATTTTCCGCTGGCGCCACGGCCATTTGCGGCAATCGGAGAGCAACTGGGGCTGGATGAGGACGAGGTGGTCCGACGGATGGTCCGTTTAAAGCAGGAGGGCATTATCCGGCGCATCGGCGGAAACTTTGTTCCGGAAAAGCTGGGTTATGTAAGCACCCTGTGCGCGGCCAGTGTGCCCGAGGACCGTATCGATGCCTTTGCCCTGGCGGTTAATGAATATCCCGGTGTCACCCATAACTATATACGGGACAACGCTTACAACGTATGGTTCACCTTTATCGCCCCCTCCCGCAGCACCATTGAAGAGAGCCTGGCCGAAATTGCGCGGAAAACCGGGGTGACAAGAATTATCAATCTTCCCGCCACCCGGGTGTTCAAGATTCGGGCGGCCTTTAACCTGTAACCGGGAGCCACATTCAGCACCGAGGAACAGGCCATGAAAGAGATTCGAATTGCCGCCGTCACCTGCGCCTCTCCTGCCGGTCAGGTGGACCGAAATCTTGACATCACGGCCCGGTGGGTAGAAAAAGCCGCGGCCCGGGGCGCCGGTATTGTCTGCTTTCCGGAACTCAATATATCCGGATACTGCCTGGATGCCGCTGTATGCCGGGAGGCTGCCGGGCGGTACAGCGATGTGGCGGACGCCCTCTCCCGCATGGCCACGGCCTTTGACATCGTCATTCTCGCCGGCACCGTTGCCCAAGCCGCCGGGGACCGGGTGGCCGCATGCCATCTGGTGGTATCCCCCAACGGTCCGGCCGTGGCCTACACCAAACTTCACATCGCACCCCCGGAAACACAGCTGTTTGCGCCGGGCCATAAAACTCCTCTGTTTGAGGCAAAAGGCGCGGTGCTTGGCGTTCAGCTCTGTTATGACGCCCATTTCCCCGAATTGTCCACCGCCATGGCGCTCAAGGGAGCGGATATCCTTTTTGTGCCCCACGCCTCGCCCAGAAACACGCCTGAAGAAAAGCTCACCTCATGGATGCGGCACCTGCCGGCCAGGGCCTACGACAACGCGATGTTTGTGGTGGCCTGCAACCAGGCCGGGGAAAACGGCGCCGGCCTGGTGTTTCCCAGCGTGGCCGTGGCACTGGATCCATCCGGAAAGGTGATGGCGCAGACGACATCTTCGGACAGCATGATCGTTGTCGACTGTTCCCCGTCAACGCTGAATACCGTCCGAAATCACCCCATGCGCTATTTTCTGCCCGGCCGGCGTCCGGAACTTTACGGTTCTGGCGACGGTTCGTAATTCACGCACACCAGGAACAGGCCGTGGCCCGGCGCCGTGGCCCCTGCCCGGGACCGGTCTTTTGCCGCCAGAATGTCGGCCACAGCCGCCGGTGTTTTTTTGCCCAGACCCACCTCCACCAGCGTACCCACGATATTGCGCACCATGTGCTTGAGAAATCCGTCGGCAGTGATTTCAAACGCAAGATACCCATCCGCTGCTGTGTTGAACGCCGCTGCCATCACATGCCGTTCAGACGAGGCCTTGGGGCTGCCCGCCCCTTCAAAGGAGGAAAAGTCATGCCGGCCGAGAATGTGGGACAGGGCCGCCGTCATGGCCTCAAGATCAAGGGGTTTTCTGATGTGCCATGCATATCCGCGATACAGGGCCGCCGGCAGGTCCCGGTTTAATATACGGTAGCGGTAGGTTTTGCTTTTTGCGCTGTACCGGGCATGAAAATTCAGGGGAACCTCCCGGCAGTCGTGAATCACGATGTCCCGTGCCAGGATGCTGTTGAGGGCCTTCTGAATGGTGCCGGGATCCAGACGGGTGTCGCAGGTGAAACTGGCCACCTGGGCCATGGCGTGGACCCCGGCATCGGTGCGGCCTGAACCGATCACGGAAACGGCCTGCCCGGTGAGAGACCCAAGCGCGCGGGTGATCTCTCCCTGGACCGTGCGCAGGTTCTTCTGAATCTGCCAGCCGTGAAAACAGGCGCCGTCATATTCGATGATAAGCCGAAAGTTTCTTTTCATGGCGAATCGCTGTGGTGCGACGGGGTGAGCTGAAACCGGATCAGGACAGTGGCGGTGCATTGGAAACGGTGGCGCGCCCGGCAGGATTCGAACCTGCGATCTTCAACTCCGGAGGCTGACGCCCTATCCCCTGGGCCACGGGCGCGCATGCCGATTTCCAATTTTTCCCACACCATACTTAGTCGCTTGCGCGGCGTATGTCAACATCAAATCGCCGGCTGCATCTCGCCTTTTTTCTTTATGGCGTGTCTCGCTTCGCCGGCCACGTAAAGGGAACCGGCCACGCAGACGGCGCCGGATTTTTTTGGCGTGTGGGCCAGGGCAAAGGCCAGGGCCCTGTCCACCCGGTCAACGACATGGGTGCGGGTTGCACCCAGATTACGGGCCTCCCGTTCAAGAATTTCCGGGGCAATGGCCCGGCCGATCTGCGCCCGGGTCACGATCACCCGGTCGCACAGGGGCACCAGCGCCCGAAGCATGGCCCGATAGGGTTTGTCATCCAGAATTCCCACCACAAGAGTGATTTTCCGGCCCGCCATCTGTTCGGAGAGAAACGCTGCCAGATGTTTGGCTGCCTGAAGGTTGTGGGCCCCGTCGATCAGGACGGTCGGTAAATCAGAGACAATTTCCAGACGGGCCGGCCACCGGGTGGATACCAGCCCTTTTCGAACAGTGGCCTCGGAAAGGGGTTTGCCCGACGCCATCAGCAGTTCGCAGCCCGCCAGGACCAGGGCCGCGTTATCCACCTGAAAACCACCGGCCAGAACAGTGCGCAGCCGGTCCCACCGGTGGGAGATTCCGTGGTACGAAAAGGTGCCGTCACCATGGCGCCGGACCCGAAACTCTCCGCCGAGCCGATACAGCGGCGCCGCCTGTTTTTTTGCGACTTTTTTTATCACGTCCAGGACCGGCTTTTGCCGGGCCCCGGTGACCACCGGCACACCGGGCTTGATGATACCGGCCTTTTCCCCGGCGATCTCTCCAAGGGTGTTGCCCAGGTACATGCGGTGTTCCACCGAGATATTGGAGATTACCGACAGGCAGGGGACAATAATATTGGTTGCGTCAAACCGGCCTCCCATGCCGGTTTCAATCACCGCGATATCGACCCCCAGTTCGGCAAACAGGTAAAAGGCCATGGCCGTAGTGTATTCGAAAAAGGTGGGCTCCCGGCCGTCGCCGGAAAGCCCCCGGACCGCTTTGCAGGCGCGGACCACCGCGGCATTGCTCACCGGCCGGTTGTTGATCTGGATCCGCTCGTTGAAGGTGACAAGGTGGGGGGAGGTGTAGAGCCCTGTCTTGTAACCGGCCGCGTGCAGGATCGTGGCAAGCGTGGTTGCAATGGATCCCTTGCCGTTGGTGCCGGCGATGTGAATCGTTTCATACCGGGTGTGGGGCCGGCCCAGGGCGTCGAGCATGCGCTGCATGGTGGTCAGCTCAAGCTTGATCCCGAACCGCCTCAGGTTGTACATCTCATGGATCAGTCGCTGGTACTCGCTCTGTCGTGCCATGGGCCGTAAAAAAACCCGGCCAACCGTGTTGACCGGGTTCTCCTTGAAAATTAAGGATGCAAACGAAAGTGGTTATCTGAACCGGCGTCGTTTAATTTCTGCTATTCGCAACCGTCTCTGGGCTTCCCGCTCTTTCCTGCGTTTGAATTCGCTGGGTTTTTCATAGGTTTTTCTGAGCCGGAGCCGTTTGAAAAGCCCGTCGTTCTGAATTTTTTTCTTCAGAATCCGCATGGCCTTTTCAAGGTCATTATCAATGACGCGAACTTCGATTTCCTTCAATGCTATCACCCTTTCTTTGCCGTTTGAAAGTTTTGTTGTTTCAAACGGTTATTTTATCTCTTCAACCGGATGGGGTTGAACGGGAACCGATCGTATAAGAAAAAAAGGGGCTTGGCAAGGAAAAAGTGAAGCAGATTTCATGTACTTTTCTTGGCGGCAAGAAAAGTACCAAAAGAACCGCGCCCCGCGACTTGGCCTTTGGCTACCCTCGCGCAAACGGTTTTTCCGGCGCGGGCGATTATGTAGGGGCGACCTTCAGGTCGCCAAAAACCGGACGAGCCTCTTTGTCGGTCACGTTTTGTTGGATTGTAAATTTTCTCTGATGGATGCCACGGGCCACAGCTTGCCCGTGATGTGCCGGACACGAACGAAACATTGACAACCCCTTTAATGGGTGCCCGTGCCATCCGCCAGGGAAAAACAACGGATTTGCGGAAAAAAAGGAGGGGCAGAAAAAAATCATGCCCGGCACCTGACGGAACCGGGCATGATCAGATATACGTCGTCTCTCCTCTGCTTCATAGAGAGAAGGACACAATATACTACAGTTTTGAAACCAGCTCAGCGGCAACCTCTTTGACGCCGGGGGCGCCGTCGAGGGTAATGTACTTGAGGGAGCCGTCCTTTGCCGCCAGGTCACGGAAGTAGTAGGCAGCGGCCAGGGTGCCGGTGTCGGTGTCGTAGTAGATGTTGTGGCGCTTGTCAATGGCCGCCTCGTCCTGGTCATCGCTGCGGGTTTTCAGGTCCCCGCCGCAGACCCGGCACTTGTCGCCGTCGGGCTTGATGGCATCGATAAAAATATTGTTGGGATGGTTGTTGTCGTTGACGCAAAGCCGTCGGCCCATGATCCGGTTCTTGGCAATCTGGCGGTCCAGCTCGATTTCCACCACGATGTCCAGTGCCATGTTTGCCTTTTTCAGGGTTGCGTCCAGGGTTTCGGCCTGGACCTTGTTTCTGGGAAACCCGTCCAGAAGCCATCCCTTTTTGCAGTCATCCTGCTGCAGCCGGTCCAGAATCATGGGAATGGTGATGTCGTCGGGGACCAGGTCGCCACGGTCAATATATTCTTTTGCCTTTGCACCCAGCTCGGTTCCCTTGGAGATGTTTTCCCGGAAGATGGCGCCTGACTCGATATGGGGCAGGCTGTACTTTTCCTTCAGAATGGCGCCCTGTGTGCCCTTGCCGCTGCCATTGGGGCCGAAAAACAGAATGTTCATGCGATTTTCTCCTTTTTCATGTTTTTGTTTTGTCCGGTTATATTCAAAAGATGCGTTTTCTTGGAAAAACAATAGACCTTGGTATAAGAAAGCCGAGAGTTTGTCAACCCATGGCACGCTAAAAAGCAGCATGACGGAAGCCGCCATGGCCGGACGAAAGTCAGAATACGCCATTTTCCTGTTGAAAAAGCATGGCGATGCTTTTAGATTACAGAACAACGAGACGGGCGGCCCCATATGGCCGCATTTTTTAATCTTTTTTTGACAGCAGAACATGACTGACGACAAACAGAAAGTCCGGGCCCTGGGCCTGGGTTCCGGTGGCCTGGACAGCATGCTGGCGGCCCTGGTGCTTCGGGACCAGGGCATTGAAGTCCACTGGGTCTGCTTTGAGACCCCCTTTTTCACGGCGGCAAAAGCGGTGCGGGCGGCCGAGGCCCTCGATATTCCCCTAACCGTGAAAAACATCACCGACCAATATGTTCCCATGCTCAAAAACCCGCCCTGCGGGTACGGCCAGCATATGAACCCCTGCATGGACTGCCATGCCCTGATGTTCAACATCGCCGGGGGTATCATAAAGGAGAGGGGGTATGATTTCCTGTTCAGCGGCGAGGTGGTGGGCCAGCGGCCCATGAGCCAGACCAAGCCCTCCCTGCGTTACGTGGAAAAACATTCCGGGTTTGACGGGTACATTCTCCGGCCCCTGAGTGCCCTGCTGCTGCCCGAGACCGAACCGGAAAAGGCCGGCCTTGTGGACCGAAGCCGCCTGCTGGGGCTTTCCGGCCGGTCTCGCAAACCCCAGATGGAACTGGCCCGGCGGTTCAGCATCTCTGACTACCCCTCTCCGGCGGGCGGATGCCTGCTCACGGACAAGGGGTTTTCCCAGCGACTGCGTGACCTGTTTGCCCATCAGGAGACCTGCACTGAAAATGATTTTCTCCTGCTCAAATACGGCCGCCACTTCCGGCTTTCGCCCGCAGCCAAGCTGGTGGTGGGCCGGACCCGGCAGGACAACCAGGATATTCTGGACCACAGTGCCGGCCTGAACGCAGCGGTCCTTCACATCAAGCAGTTTCCCGGCCCCACGGGCCTGCTGATCGGCGAGGCCGACGAAGGGGCCATCATGCTGAGTGCCGGCATCTGCCTGGGATACAGCAAGGCCCCGAATGACAAGCCGGCGGCCGTAAACGTGACGGTTGGAAAACAACAACAGACCGTTACCATGATGTCCGTTCCCCCGGACAAGGTCCGGCACCTGCTGATATGAATAAGGGTTCAAGGTTTTTTTCTTGACCTTTTCCCGCCCCTGGCCATATATTGGGCAATCGATCAAACAATTTTTATGATTTCACCAGACGCATACACCAAGGAGAACGCCATGAAAACCGGTTCTTTGTCCCGTATCCGCCGGATCTGCCTGCCCGTGATGACCGCCCTGCTCCTCTGCCTGGCCACCACCGGCTGCACCCCGCTGCTCAACAGTCTTTTTGACAACGCCCTGCCCCCCATGGAGGGGGTCCAGACAGTGCCCGGCCTGACGGAAAATGTCACGGTACGGCGGGACAGCATGGGCATTCCCATGATCGAAGCCGCCTCCCTGGAAGACCTGGTCTTTGCCATGGGCTATGTCAGCGCCTACGACCGGTTCACCCAGATGGAGGGCTTCCGGCTGGTGGGTCAGGGCCGGCTCTCCGAGCTGATCGGCAAGGCCACCCTGGAAATGGACATTTACCTGCGGGCGTTGAACGTGAACCGGGTCGCCGAGGCCCTTTACGAAAGTGCGTCTCCTGAACTGCTTCACATGCTGGAACGCTACAGTGAAGGCGTCAACGCCTACCTGGAGCAGGCGCCCCGGCCCATGACCCTCAAGCTGGCCGGATATACGCCCGAGCCATGGAGCGCCATGGATTCCGTGCGTGTGTTCGTAGTGCTCACCCTGGGCCTGGCCCAGAACCTTCACGAGGAGATCAACATGCTCAACGTGGCCCGGAAGGTGAGCGTTGACGACCTGGCATGGCTTTTTCCCATCTACCCCGACGAGCCCCTGCCCTTTGACGAGATCAAAAAACTGCAAGGGCTGGACCTGGCGACAGCGGCCGGGGATATTCAGGCCCTCTGCGACACGGCCCGCAGCGTCAACCAGGTGCTGGTGCCGGCTGCCGCAGCCTCCAACAACTGGGTCGTGTCCGGGCGCCGCACCCGGTCGGGCAAACCCATCCTGGCCAACGACACCCACCTTCCCCTGTGTATGCCCTCCATCTGGCACATGATGCACCTCAAGTGTCCGGGGCTTGAAGGCGCCGGCGTTGCCCTGGCCGGGGTGCCGGGCATCATCGCCGGATACAACGGCCACATGGCCGTGGGCATGACCATGGTGATGGCCGACAACCAGGACGTGTTTTTAGAAAAGCTCAAACAGGAGCCGGACGGCCTCTATTATCTTTACAAGGACCAGTGGGAAAAGGCCGCGGCCCGGCTGGAGACCTTCCGGGTCAAGGGCGAAAAGGACACGGTCCGCACCATCTATGAAACCGCAAACGGTGTGCTCATGAACGACATTCTCACCGTCTCTCCGCGCCACGATCTGATGCCCCAGCCTGTAAACAATTCGCCCTTGGGCATCGCCGTAAAATGGGCCGTCATGGAGCCGGACCAGTCCATGGAAACCTTTTTCAACATCATGCGGTCCAAATCAGTGGACGAAATCCTGGCCCATACCCGGAAAGGCCACTCCATTATTCCGTTAAACCTGGTGATGGCCGATGAAAACGACATAGCCTGGCAGGTCACCGGCCGGTATCCCATACGCAAAAAAGGCCGGGGCCTGTGTCCCTCGCCGGGATGGACCGATGAATACGGATGGGAGGGTTACCTGGATCCGGCCCTGCACCCGTCTGTAAAAAACCCGGACACCGGTTACGTGGGCACGGCCAACCATCGCACGGTGCCCGCCGACTTTCCCCATGTGCTCTCCTCTTCCTGGTACTACCCGGACCGGGCCCAACGCATACAGCAAATGATCGAGACAACGGACATCTATGACGCGGACACGGCCAGATCCATGCAGCTGGATGACTACTCGGTCTTTGTGGAGACCGTCAAGTCCCTTCTGCTGGACCCGGCCATGATGGAGCGCATGACCGCCACATGGCAGGCAGCCGGACAACTTGAGGCCGGGCAGAAAGCCCTGGACCTGCTTTCCGGCTTTGACGGCCGCATGACCGTGGACTCACCGGGCGCGGCCCTGTACGGAGCCTTTCTGTTCTGCCTGGGAGACAACCTGTTTGCCGACGAGATGGGCGGCACCGACACCCAGGCCTACCACTCCCTGCTGGAGACCTTTCTCATGGCCTACTCCGCCCTGCACGACCATCTCACCGACCGGTGCAAAACAAGCCCGTTCTGGGACGATATAACCACTCCCGAAAAGGAACAGCGACCGCAGATCCTGGCACACACCCTGGCCGATGCCGTGGCCCTGGTGGAAAAACGGTGCGGCAACGACACTGCCAAATGGCAGTGGGGAAAACTGCACACCGCCACCTGGAAAACCGACGCCTCCCTGCTGGCCGAGTACATGGGCTTTATCGACAGAACCGGCATCAAATTTCTCTCCGGCTATTTTGACCGGGGACCGTTTCCCGTGCCCGGGGATCACACCACGTTGAACGTGGCGGCTTACCATCCCGGAAAAGACTTTGACGTGTGGCTGATTCCGGAAATGCGCATCATCGTTGACTTCGGCAGCGAGGAACCGCTGACCGGCATCAACAGCTCCGGCCAGTCGGACAACCCGGCAAGCCCCCATTACGACGACGGCATCACCGCCTGGCGCGAGGGCCGGTACCAGGACTTCCCGTTTGCAAAGGAGCCTGTCGAGGCCCTTTACACAAAGGTGTTAACCCTTCAGCCGGCGGCCAGATAAACCTGTTGTTATCGGGAAGCGGTTTTAAAAGGATTCATGCCGGCACAAAAAGATTCATCGAAATCGCTATCGGGATCGGGATCGAAATCGATGAAGCCGCCGATGTTTGCTGTCCGCCCGGCCGCTTTTTCACACGAATATCGCGAAGGTGACGATGCAGATTCGACGTTGAAGGGGCAGCCCCTGTGGTTGGCCCTTCATTGTTTTCAGACCTCCCCCCGACACCGCTCCGCCGGTGGCGCAATTAAAAAAATTCATGTAATATCCGGTTTAAAGTGTTTTTGAGAATGTGTCGCCGATTTGGGGACTGCAAAAAAGAGGAGAAAGCGCCATGGCCAAAACCCAGTTGGATTTCACCGCGTCCGCCGAGATGCTTGCAGAATATGGCATACCCATTCTTGGCAGGATGGTCACCGATCCGCAGCAGGCCGTGGAAGTCGCCCGGACTCTTGGCTATCCCGTTGTTGTAAAAGCCATATCAGAAAAGATCATTCATAAAACCGACGCCCAGGTTGTTTTCCTGAATCTCAAAACCGAAGAGGCGTTAAAAAAAGCCCTGGACCAGCTGCTGGAAAACGTGAAGCAGGCCGGTGCCGGCCGGCCCGACGGCATCCTGGTTCAGAAAATGGCCGATCCCGGATTTGAACTTCTGGTGGGGGCCACCCAGGACCCGGGGTTCGGGCCGGTGACCATGGTGGGCCATGGCGGCCGGTTTGTGGAGCTGTGGGCCGACGTCCAGCCCGGCATCGGCATATTGACCGAAACCGACGTTGAGGAGATGCTGGGCCAGACCATGGCCGGTACGGTGCTGAAAGGATTCCGCGGCCCGGCCCTGGACAAACGGGCCGTGACAGAGCTTACGATCAATGTCTCCCGGTTCATGGCCGAGCATCCGGAAATCCACGAACTGGACTTAAATCCCGTGATCGTCTACGAACAGGGCTATGCCATCGTGGATTGCCGGCTCATTGCCGATGATCCCATCACAGTGCCTTCCGGCACGGACCTTTCCGAAGAAAAAATGGAAAGCCTGAAAGCCATTTTCAGCCCCCGGTCCGTGGCCATCGTGGGCGCTTCCAGGCCCGGCACCATGGGCGGCATTATCCTGAAAAACTGCCTCGGCATCCCCAAGGTCTATCCCATCAACCCCAAACTGAAAACCGTCCAGGGCCTGACCTGCTACCCTGATTTTGAAGCCCTGCCCGAAGCCCCGGACCTGGGGGTTTTTGCCGTTAACGCGGAAGCCACGGTGGAACGCTTTGAGCAGTTCTGCAAGGCGGGGGGCCGGGGTGCCATTATCTTCAGCGACGGCTTTGCCGAAATCGGCAGAAAAGACCTGGAAGAGAGGCTGCTGGAATTAAGCACGAAATACAAGGTGGCCTATATCGGCCCCAACTGCATGGGGGTTATTGACAATTTTTCAAAGGTCAACACCCTGTTCATACCGGAACACCGCACCAGTGTGATCAAGGGTTCCAGCGGCATCGGCATTATTTCCCAAAGCGGCGGCGTGGGCCTGGAACTGATGGAAATGATGGAGGCCGACAACCTGGACCTGGGCATGTGGGTGAGCTGCGGAAACGCCAGCAGCGTGGGCGTGGCGGAAATTCTGGCCCACATGGGAAACGACCCCCGGATAAAGCTTATCGCCATCTACATGGAGGGATTTGACAACGGCCTGAAGCTGATGCAGATAGGCAAAACAGTTACCGCGAAAAAACCGGTGCTGGTCATCAAAGGCGGCACCGGGGGCGGCGCCGCAGCCACCCTTTCCCATACCGCTTCTCTGTCCGGAAGCCACGAGGCCTTCAAGGCCTGCTGCCGCCAGGCCGGCTTCTACCTTATTGAAGAGCTGACCGAGGACCCCAAAGTCCTGGTCAATACCCTTTCCATGCTCAGCTCCCAGCCGGCGGCCAGAGGCAACCGGGTGGCCGTGGTAAGCGTGGGGGGCGGCGCCGGCATACTGCTGGCGGACCGGGTGACTGAAGAACACCTGGAGCTGGCCGAATTCGCGCCGGAAACGAAAAAAGCCCTTCAGGCGCTGATGGCGGACAACATCAAAACCGCCCGGCCCGAGGACAAGGCCAAAATCGTTGCCGGTATCGGCTCAAATCCGCTGGACCTGTTTGGAAACTGTGATGACGATCGCCTGCTGGCCGCCCTGGGGATTATCAGTGAAGACCCCAACACGGACATCATCCTTGCGGCGATCTACCTGCAGGTGCCTTACCTGTCCGAATACCTGCCGGAGCGGCTCATTGACCTGCAAAGAGATATTAAAAAGCCACTCATCGTCTCTCCCCGAGGCTTTTCCAAACACGTGGCCAGAAGCCGGGCGTACCTCTATTCAAAAAAATTTCACACCTACACCGTTCCCATGATAAAACCCATGCGTATTGCCATCAAGGTGTGGTGTGATTACGGAAGATCCTTCATTCCCGAGGAGTAGGCAAGTCGCTTTGGTCCCGCCGTTGCGGCACCGGTGCATCCGGTCCGACAGGCCGCTTTTTTACACGAAGGACACGAAGACCACGAAGTATTTCCCCGCTGGTATGCCTTTTGCTCCTTGATAGTGTGATAAGATCGACACCTAAGCTCAGGCGTACGCTGCTTCTAGCATGTTCCTGCTAATAGATGGTCAGCTTAGTTCATTCTCAATGTATTCGTGAAATCCGCCAAAATAGTGCCACCTAACACTATTCTTCACCCTTCCAGAAAACAGTGAATGGTATTTTGAGATTGCATCACTAGAAGGATCAACAACAAAGATGTCAGACACCTTCCTGTTATGAAACTGTGTAAACATAGATCTCGCTAGTGCGTCCGTTTGTGGACATGAATAGCCTACGATTACTATTCTTTTCGCTTCATGCAAGTACTCCAGTGCCGTAGTCCAGAGCATCCTAAAAATGCTGGCTTTTGTAATTGGCTTATTCGGAACTGGTGGAATGATTAGGAGCGATTCGTCGTCGTCAGGCGAAGGGCATTTTGTATCGTTTGACCAAATTGGAATCCGCGTGTCCGGATCAACAGTTCCATTAACAATCTGGTTAAAGTATTGTCGCTCGCACCGCCAATTTACCGATCCATGTAATTTTAGAAGTAGGGGGTGAATAAATTTCTCTGCGGTCGTTCGCCTAATTCCATCATCAGGGCTCAATACAATTCGATCAAAATAAAGCTTCTTTTTTGAAATGCCCCGATCAAGTAGAGGACGATCGATAATCAGATCATAATTGAAAGTAACAATTCGGTTTTGGTAAGACTCCGGTTTTGTCCCTGACGGAAAAACTTTCGATACAAATTTTTTGGTGTCGCCAGTTTGATTTGATCGGCATTTGATTAAAAAGTCAGCTATGAGATGTGTAATGTGGGTTAAATAGTCTTCATTAGTGCATTTTCGGCGTGATTTATCAGGATACAATGCCGATAGCATGTCGTAATCCGCAACTCGACAGATAACGGCTTCTTCAAGTCCGCAGTCCAGAACATCTGCCGAACCGAGCCAATCTTTTTTTACCTTTTCGAGAGACCGACTCTGCCAACCATGCTTTCGTGGGAAGTGATCTAGGAGTTTCAAAAAATCACGATCGATAGGGGCGGTGTAGCGACTGTGATCATTCTTCCGCGTCTTGACGTGTGTCAGCCCCTTACTTGCACCCGCCCCCAAGATGTAAAGCGTCTCTATAGGTTGTCTGTTGGCACTACGTTTCATATTCTTAAGCCACCTAAAAGATCAACGACAGTGGGCCACACTGCCCGCTGAAGGGCTATTTATAATCTTTTGATTGCTTCTTTAAATATTAAATATTTTCTCATTAGATAAAGGTGCTCCCCCACATTATCATAGAAATAATGATAAAGTTTTTCACATTGCGACCCTGAAAATCTAAAATAAAAAGACTTCCCTGAGTTATAAATTGTCCTCTTGTCGAAGCCATTCTTATAAAACTGTCGTAACATTCCTTCAATAAAACCAAATGATCCACTTACAAAACTTGCCCTGATGGTATTGCTTTTTTTTTCGAGATAAACTGATCCATCCCCGTCCCAGCAACCTCTGATAAAGTGTCGAACAAATATTTCTGGTATTTCTGGAAATTTAATCTTGTAACTTTTAGCTGGAGATAACCCTATCTTTAAAAGGTCGTCATAAATCTCATCATTATTAATATGAAAATAGTATAATTCCCCCGCTGCACCAGTATCAAAAGTTTGCCGTTTGCGGAATAGAAGCTTTGCATCGCAGTCCATTAAAGCCAATATTTTATTTAATAATTCAGGCTCTTTCTGAGAAACTGTTAGTCTGCCTACTCGTAGTGTATCAGAACAACTAGGATCCCTTAAGATACCTGGCCTGAGAGAACCATCTGTATATATAACCCCTGCCACATAGGCCATTTCATCTGACCATTTCTTGAAAAAATTACCATCTACTTTATTTCGTTGAAGGGTAATTGTTTCCATTACGCCATTATCATTTATTCTATTAAAACTAACTTTACCTTTTTCTAGTGCCAAAATTCTTGATGCTCTTTTTGTGCGGGGTATGATTCCATGCTCTTTCATTTTCTTATAAACATATTGTCTTGAACATGATGCATAAGATGCTATGTCAGATAAAGACCGCCTATTTTCATAGTACTCATTTTCCAAGAATGATTTCGTAAGAATTTTACCTGCTTTCCCCCTAACCTGATTTTCTGGTTTATGATGCTTTTCAACTGACTTTTGATAACATCTTTCACAAAGACCTCGCCCGAGATGCCTCCGGTCTGTTCTCCCACACTTTACACAACACTGATATCTTCTTGACCACATATTTTTAAAAGTATAGCCGTAATTATACGCCGTGACGTAAAACGCCAATCCCCCGTTTTCCTGAATACTAAAATTTATCTTATTGAAATGTCAACATGAAAACATGATGTTGATTATGCTTCATGACGGAGGAGGACTTTTGGTATCCCTCGTCAGGGCATCAATGGCAGGCCCCGCCCATTGCAGCGCAGCCGGGCGCAAATGCTTTTTTCGGAAAGAAGCGGGCAAACACTGTGGGGGCGAACCTGCGTGCTCGCCCATTGATAGGCAGACACACAGGTCTGCCCCTACAAAAACACCGCGAAGCGGGCGAGTTCCTGCCCGCGCCGAAAAAAGTGTTTGCGCGAGGGAAGCCGCAGGCCAAGCTGCACGGGCCGGTTCTTTTGGTACTTTTCTTGCCGCCAAGAAAAGTACACGGATAAACAGGGGTGACGGCAAAGATTGCTTCGCCTGCGGCTCGCAATGACCCATGAAAGTTAAGCCATCGGGACGCGATCAGCCGGTGTCGATTTCGATCCCGATAGCGATAGCGATTTCGATTATAGAAGGGACACGAACGTCATGCCCTGGGAGAAAACCGGAAAATCGGACACTGGTCCGCCAGTTCGTATTTTCCGGTAAGGCACGCCTCTTCTTCGAACCATTGGCCAAAGACCCGGCGAATCTCCTCTTGCGTGGGAAAAGAGTAACGGGTGGTGCGGCCCTGGTAATTGTTGATGGTGGCCATGGTTTCCGGGGTCCAGCCCGGCAGGGAGATGCGTTCTTTATCCACATTCGCAGTATGCCAGGCCTGCCATATATCACCAATACAGACGCCGTCTTCAGCGGCAGGGCCATGAAGGGCCCAGGCCAGGCGCCATTTGAAGGCGTGAAAGCTGCGAATCTTCCCCTCTTTCAGATCCGCCAGTACTTCGGAAACAGGCTGCGCCACCGGTGGCCGGGTGAAAAACCGCAGGATCAGGCATCCTTCGGGCGACAGCACGTGATGCAGGCTTTCCGCCACCCGGCGGTAGTCCTCCGGGTAGGCCAGCGGTGTAAAACATCCATCGCCGATGACCATGTGAACCGATGCCGGAGACACCGGCGGCTGCTGCCACCGGCCGCAGATGGTCAGGCTTTCACAGCCGGTGGGACCGGGCCATACATGACGGATCATTTCCAGGTTGTGGTCCACGGCCAGCAGCCGCGTACGCTCAGGCCACTGCATGGCGGCGATTTCAGGCGTGACCCCCAGCAGCAGGGCCACGGGAGCGGCCACTGCCGCGTCCGCGTGCCAGGATGCAAAAAGATCTTCAAAGATACGAACATCCTGGTCGCAGGGCCGCAGGGGCGGGCCCATGTGGCGCCACTGCCTGGCATGAAGGGTCCAGTGGTCCTGAATTGGTGTCACCGGGGCGTTTCCCTGTAAAAAATCATGGGTTGGTTTTTCCGGGGTGCTGGCCGGCACCCGCCCGCTTTTCTGTTTTCACGCAGATAAAAAAACCGTCGCCGGAAACCGCGTTGGCTGAATGGCTGCACCCGGCCGGGACCCATACGGCAGCCGGCGCTTCCACCTTCTGTTCGCGGCCGTCCATGACAATGCTGTAGGAAAGCGCGCTTTTGCTGAGAACGATGTTGATTTCATCATGGTCCGCGTGGACATGGGGTGTCACATACATCTCCGGGACGATGCCCTCCGGCACCGACACGCTGTGCACGGCCATCTCAACGGGAAAACCGGCGGGCACGAACCGTTCGAACCATTGTGACATTTCGTGGTGGGCCATTCCCTGAAACGGGGTCACCGACAGGGGGTAGACGCTGTCACCGGGCTGCCTGCTTTGCATGGTCATTACCTTTCCTAACCTGCATATTTCATAAAATTTTTCGACATGGATAAAGATTTATATCACACACAGCCTCATTATTGTCCAAAAACAGTTTTTATCATGGCAGGACATATCCCCGGTTGTTTATCCAAATCGAAATCGGGATCGGTATCGAATTGTCTTTACGGCAGTGCTCTCAAAGATTATTTCTCTTATCCTGCTTATCCGTGTACTTTTCTTGGCGGCAAGAAAAGTACCAAAAGAACCGGCCCGTGCAGCTTGGCCTCCGGCTTCCCTCGCGCAAACGCTTTTTTCGGCGCGGACAGGAACTCGCCCGCTTCGCGGTGCTCAAACAGCCTGCCCGCTTTTTTCCGAAAAAAAGCATTTTCGCTCGGCTGCGCTGCAATGGGCAGGCCCTGCCATTGATGCCCCGACGTGGTGTATAAAAAGTTGCTTCCCCAGAGACAAGCTGGTTTTCAGTCTTATTTCCGGAATTTGTAAGTTCAGATGGTTATAAATTTTAAAGGTCTCTTTGGGAACTGTTTTGGACACCAATGACACAGCCTGTTACATTAAAGTTCAACTTCGCATGCCGCGCCTTGCATCTGCTGCCAAATCAACCCGTGAAATATGCGGGTTAATGGATTCCCCGTCATTGGTCAGAGGGTTGTGTTAAATAATCCGATGTAAACACCTGAAACTTGCCGTTAACCGGCTGATCTATCTCATCCACCTCTATGATTCGCATGGGCGGCGGGTTTTGTGTATCCGGTTTCCAGGCGCTTTTTACATATTCAATCAACGCCTCCGGCCGGCCCGGCTTCAAGGCCAGGCGCAACTCGAAAGTGCTGTCCCGGTAAAGATGCATCTGGAACTGCCGCACGTGCTTCATCAGGTCTGAAGGCATACTGAAAAATTTTCCCACAAAAGCCATCCAGTAATTCCAGTACCCGTCGGGCAACGACACAATGCTGTTGTACCGGCCGTGAACCATGCCGAAGGATGGCAGGGTCCGGCCGCAGGGACAGGGCCCTTCCACTGCTTCGGCCAGGTCCCCGGTATCGTAGCGAATCAGGGGCATGGCGTCGTTGGCCAGGCCGGTGACCAGCAGCCGGCCCTTCTGGCCGGGCTTGCAGGCCGCACCGTCGCGGTCCACGATCTCCACGATGCACAGCTCGGTGTTGACGTGGTACCGGCCGCCTTCGGGGCAGCGGGAGGCAATGATCCCCACCTCGTTGATGCCGTAGTTCTGCTGCACCGGCACGTGAAAGGTCGCCTCCGCAAGGGTGCGCATCTCCGGGGTCAACTCCTGGGAAATGGCAAGAATACCCTTGAGGGAATCGGGCGTCGGCACCTGCTGATATCCGAAGGCCAGGTGCTCCAGCTTGGAGGCAATGGCCATCAGGTAGCCGGCCTTCATATAATCCAGCCACCGGATTTGGGTCTCAACGGAAACCGTGCAGCTCATGCCGTAGAAAAGGCCGGTATAAAAATAGCTTCCGATCACAGGCCAGCGAGGCGTGCGGCAGTAAGCCGCACCGGCAGAGTCCGCCTGGTTGTCCGTGGCAAACGGCAGTTCGTTTGCCGACCGGACAGCGGCCAGCGATTTTTCAGGGTTCCAGCGGAACCATCTCAGTTCGCGCTGTTTGAGCAGGCCAAACATGCGACGGCTCCCCACAGTGTGCAGCACGGTCACGGGCTGGCCCGTGGACCCTGACGTCTGGGTGGGTATCATCGGCTGCCCCGGTTTCAAGGCAGTGGACTGCATGCGGTCAAACTGCTGTTGAATATCGACGCGGGTCAGCACCGGCAGCCGGGCAAGGTCAGACAACCGTCCAATATCGGGCCGGCCGCCGGCAGCCTGAAAGCGGTCGTGGTAATAAGGGACCGTTTCAAAAGATCGGGCCACCGTGCGTTGCAACATGGCCAGTTGCCGACGCTCCTGCACTTCGGGAGGAAGGAACTCGTTTGCCAGCAGTTGATCAAACCAGGGAATTCCACGAAACCGGGGCAGCAGACGCCACAACGACTGCTGGGCCGTTTCCGCTTCCAGGGAGGTGGGGGCAGACTCAGCCGCCTGATTCACGCGCATGGCTCCTGTCAGGAAAATGGGTTCTCACACATTTCTGACAAAATACCACGGGTGTGATGAAAAATCGAGGCGCAAGGCGACAAAGCAATCTCCTCCGCATCTGGACAAGATTGCTTCGCTGCGCTTCCGCCGTCGCCAGAGGCTATGGCGGACGAGCGCAATGACCTGTGGCGGAATAGACGTTACATCATGCCGCGGCCCCGGCCGCCGCCACCACCGCCCATGCCACAGCCGCCGCCACCTCCCATGCCGCGGCCGCCGCCGCTCACACCACGACCACCACCGCCGCCGGCCACGCCGGCCTTTTCCGCCACCGTGGCTTCGGTCACTTCCTGAAGCGTACCGCTTTTGAATTTCTCAACGGCATCGGCCACGCTTCCGGACAGGCCCGCATAAACCTTGATGCCCGCCGCGGAAAGCCCCTGCAACGCCTTGGGCCCGCAGTTGCCGGTAAGCACCGCCGACACCCCCTGGGAGGCCATGAAACTGGCGGCCTGAACACCGGCACCGCCGCTCAAACCCACCCCTTCGTTGGGAAAGGCCGTAAACCCCATATCTTCTGTATTGACCGCCACAAAATATGCGCACCGGCCGAAACGCGGATCAATCTGTGAAGACAGGTCCGTTCCGGTTGAACTGACCGCCACTTTCATGACAACCTCCTTTTTGTAAACCAAGGGCGAAACAATCTTTGCGGAATCCGTTTGTCATGAGATTGCTTCGTCGCGCTGCTTCTCAATGACAGCATGTTAGTGAGTGCCCATCCATATTTACTATAGATAGACCCGCTGTGGAGTTTCCAATCCAGAAATGAGAATTTTTTCGCAAGGTCAAGGAAAACAAGGAGATGCGCGGAGGCGTACTAAATGTACGCCGCACAAGCAGCCCCGCAGTTTGACACAGAGATTGCGGGAAAAGGCCATTTATGGATGGAAACTAATGATAGTCATGGGTCCCGGTGACCACGGGAATGCCGAACTTGCCTTCGATCATCTTTGCCATTTCTTCCGCGTTGCTGTAGGGACAGCCGGGTTTGGCATTGGCAAGACAGCTGCTCAGATATATCCTGTCCGGCTTGATCTCGGACAGTTTCATGGCCATGCCCACGTTGGGCACCAGGCATCGGCCCGGGCACTCGCACTTGATAAAGGCCACCACTGATGCGGGGGCCTCAAACTTTCCCTCACCCAGGGACGCGGCTTTCAGGCACCGCCACTCGCCGGGACACCCATATCCATTGTCCATGTAAGCTCCGCATCCCACAACCGCAACTTTTTCCATTTTTCTCTCCTTGTTCGTATGTTCGAATTATTCAGGTATGGTGCCCATGGCCGCAAACCGTGGCTCATGCAGGGGCAGCAGGATATCCGCCATGGAACGGACCGCCTGCATGGTATCATAGGCCTTGTAGCTGTTGACCACGGTGCCCGGCGGAATCACCTCCATCTCCATGGCCCGGGCCTCTTTGGGCGGATCAAAATTTTCATCGATCACGCAGAACCCTGTAATGGCCGCCGTGCCGGCAGCGGTCTGAATCAGCACCGTGAGCCCGCCCTCGGTGTGCACCGGCGTATGAATCATGCGAATGCCGTCCGCAATGTCGGTGTTGCCCTCCACCGTCACCACCTGGCCGTTTTCTTCAACGGTTTCCAGGTAATCCGCCACGTACCGGATATCCAGCGGATGGGGGGCGTGCAGATGGGCCAGCTCCCTTTCGTGCACGTAGAACAACGCGTTGGGGCACTTGTCATCGTTTTCACAATGGTCGTTGTGAAGGTGGGTGTGAATCACCACGTCGATGGTTTCCGGCTTCAGGCCCCAGCGGGCAAGACCCTCCTCAAAGGTATATATCTTTCCGCCGATGGCCGCTTCCCGTTCCGCCGAGCAGATGGGGTTCCGTTCCCCGGTATCCACCAGGATGGTCTTGTCACCGCCCTCGATATACCAGCAGTAGATGGGAATGGTATACGGGGTGCCGGCGCCGAACTGGTAGGTCATCATGCTCTTGTCAAACACCTTGGTGCCCATCACGATAGGGTGAATGGTGTACGTGGTCATGATTCTCTCCCGTCACGCATTGTTTACCCGGAACGCTGTTCCGAATATGTCACGAATTGATCTGAACCCAGGATGCAGGCCCCGCCGGGGCGGGGCTTGCAGAGCGACATCCGTGCTAGTGGCCGCCGCCCCCGCCACACACCTGGTCATCCCGGATCTGGAGAAGCTTGCCGGCGATCAGGTCTTCCACCACGGGCCGAATCTCGGGCCGCTGATCGTCGTGGTACACGTCAATGCCAACCTGCCGGAACCCGGCCAGGGGACGCATGCCGATACCGCCCACCACCAGGGCGTTGACCTTGTGCTCCGCCAAAAGGTTCACCGGCACCATGCACCCGCCCTGAACATGCTCCTGGTTGGAAATGGTGGAAACCTGGGCGATCTGGCCGTCTTTCACGTCCACCAGGGTAAACACGTCACAATGGCCGAAATGGCCGGACCGCATGCCGTCCAGGCCGCCCGCTCCGTTGGAGGGGACGGCGATTCTTCCGTCTTTCATACAATCTCCTTCATCATTTGTTGTTAAGCGTACAGCACACTCTATTGGGAACCGGCCGCCCCATGCGGCCCGGCCCGCACATTGTTATGCCGGATTCATTTCAGGCGACGCGGCAATGGTCTCCCACAACCGTCGTACCGCACCGTTGATTCCGGCGGCTGAATCATATTCGAAAACCGTTTTGCCGTAAACCATGGCCTTTGTAAACACCGGGTCAAAGGGAATCCGGCCCACAAAGGCGATGTTCCGCTCCCGGCACAGGGCCTCAATGGCGTCCGATTGGTCCGTGTTCAGGTCATATTTATTGACGCACACCATGGCCGGCACCTTGAAGTGGGCTGCCAGTTCGGCGGCCCGGCCCATGTCGTGAATGCCAGACACCGTGGGTTCTGCCACGATCAGCAGGGCCGTTGCCCCGCCCAGGGAGGCGATCACCGGACACCCCACGCCAGGCGGGCCGTCGGTCAGTATCAGGTCCAAGTTTTTGGCCTCGACCAGTTTTCGGGCCTCCTGCCGCACCAGGGCCACCAGCTTGCCGGAGTTCTCCTCGGCAATACCCAGCCGGGCATGGACCATGGGTCCGAACCGGGTGTCTGATATATACCACTGCCCGCAGGTCTGAATGGGGAAGTCAATGGCCTGTTCCGGGCAGAGGTCCACGCACACGCCGCACCCTTCGCAGGCGATGGGGTCGACCACGAAATCCTCACGAATGGCCTCAAACCGGCACAGCTCGCGGCACCGTCCACAGGAAGTGCAGCGGTCCGGGTCTATTTCAGCAATACCGCCGCCGGTAAAATCAGTCTCCTGTTTTACGGCGGGCGCCATGAGCAGGTGCAGATCCGCGGCGTCCACATCCGCGTCGCAAAGCACCCGGTTTTCCGTAATGGCCGCGAAAGCCGCGGTCAGGCTCGTTTTGCCGGTGCCCCCCTTGCCGCTTAAAATCACCAGTTCCTTCATTTGCGGCCCCCTTTCTCCACCAGTTGGGTGATCCGGCCATACAGATCCACAAATTTCTGCCGCCACTCGGGAAACCGCTCCACCACCATCTCTCCCCGGGAGTAGGCCTCGGCAATGCCCCGGTCAAAGGGCATTTCCATCAGGATGGGCAGGTTTTCCGCCTCGGCGTAACGCCACACTTCATCATTACCGATATCGCTGCGGTTGATCACCAGGCCGCAGGGCAGCCCCAGCATCCGCACCGCCTCTACGCCCAGCTTGAGATCATGCAGACCAAAGGGCGTGGGTTCGGTCACCATCACCACAAAATCAGAGCCCTTGACCGACGCGATCACCGGACACGAGGTGCCGGGTGGCGCGTCAATGATGGTCAGGCCGCTGGGCCGGGTAAAGGCCCGCACCCTTTTGATCAGGGGCGGGGCCATGGCTTCGCTCACGCGCAGGCGGCCGTGTACAAAAGCGGTGCCGCCCACGCCGATACCCCGTTCCACCACACCCACCTTGCGGCTGGTTTCATACACGGCCTGATCCGGGCAGACTTCAATGCAGCCCCCGCAGCTGTGACACAGCTCGGGAAAGGTGAGTATGGTCTCTCCCAGCACGGCAATTGCGCGAAACCGGCATATCTCTGCGCACTTGCGGCAGTAGGTGCATTTTTCTTCATAAATGGCCGGCACCATCACCATCACGGCCTCCATGTCGGTGACGGCCGGCTTTAAAAACAGGTGGGCGTTGGGCTCTTCCACGTCGCAGTCCAGCACCTGCACGTCCGGCCCCAGGGCCACGGCCAGGTTGGTGGCCACCGTGGTTTTGCCGGTGCCGCCCTTGCCGCTGGCAACACTGATGATCATGATGCACGCTCCTTTTTGCCCGCTTTCTTCCCCAGGTTCAGAATGGCGTCCAGGTGGTCGATCAATTTTCGGGCATCGGCCCGGCCGGGGGCGGGCGGCAGCTGCATCAGCACGCCCAGACCCTCGCTGGCCTCGTGAAAATCGTGGGCCGAAAGGGAACTGACCGCCGCGCAGTTAAGCAGCGGATTGCGCGTAACCAGTGTTTTTATACATTTAAGGCCATTGAATTCTCCGATCCGCTCGTCTGTCACCACCAGGTCAGGGGTCTGTGCGCCGGCGGCATCCAGCGCCTTCTCACAGGTATCGGCCCATTCGATTTGAAAACCGGCGGCCGCCAGTTCGGCTGAAAACGCCGTAAACACAGTACGGTCCGATCCCACCAGCAGAGCATGCATGGCTGTTTTATCTCCTTTGTTCTTCATGTAAGGGGCATTGTTGTGTTTCGTGTGTCCGGCAAACAAATTTGCCCGCACCCGTCACGCAAGGCCCCGACCCGGCCCCCGTTCCTTATTGACCGGGGGTCGAGCGGGGTTGGAGGAGGGCATGAATATGGCACGCCCAGGCAAAGCATTTTTTGTTAAATAACCGGGTTATTCCTCTTTTTCCAGTTCGGCAAGCCTTGCGGAAATGGCATCCAGGCTGTTCTGAATGGCCTGGGCCTGCTGCTTCAGGGCCGTGGCCTCGTCAGCAGGGAAAGCGCCGTAAGCGGTCGGCGGCCCCGCAAATCGGCGGCCGAAAACTCCTCCGGCGCCTCTGCCCGGGCCAAAGCCCCCGCCCCGCCGATAGGCCATGCCCCGGCCGAAGCCGAAACCCGCACCTCTCTGGCCCGCACCGGCCGGTGAACAGTAACCCCGCGCACCGCCCGTCATGGGCCCGGCCCCCATGGGGCCTGTTCCATTGTATCCTGGCATTTCTCTTCTCCTTCTTTGACGACTTCGTAAAAAGCCCAATTTCTGTGTTGCGCTGCATCCCTCGTCACTGCGGCGTACAGCAAGTACGCCTCATTCCTCGGGACTTGCGCGCCTTGAACTTGAACTTTTTACGAAGCCGTCTGGTTTTTGGTTTTTACGACTTTATCTTTTCAATAAAGTCGAATTATCGGTTTCTTTTACCCTGGCCGGTGCCGGTGCCCGCACCCTGGCCTCTGCCCTGGCCGGTGCCCGTTCCGGCCCTGCCGCCCTGGCAGGGCCCACGGCCCCGACCGGTTCCCGGCCCCAGGCCCTGGGGTCCTGTTTTATCGCCTCTTGGCATTGCATTCACCTCCTTGTAACCTCTCGGGCAGGCGCCCCTGCCCTGTCGACGATGCCCGCGATCGCACCCCGGCATCAAAAAATCAGAGGCAATACGGCCGCTTCGGACAAACGCATTGAGAACCTCTTCAATGGCACCGCCGATAAAAGGAATCAGGCGGATGCCGTTTGCCTCTATAATGGTAGACGGCGTCTGTGAAATGGCGCCACAAATCAGCACGTCCACCCCCAGTTCGCGCAGCCGGTCAGCCAGATGGGAAATCCACACCGGATCAATGCTTTCATACCGCCGGGACACCACCTCACCATCTTTTATCTCCGCAAGCATCAGGGTCCTTGCGGAATCAAAGACCGGCGAGATTCTCCCGCCCCAGGCTGTTACCGCCACATTCATCGTTTACCGACCGTTCTCCTCAGGTTAGGGTTGCACTTACTGTCTTCGCCTTTTATTCAGAGCAATTGCCGTGCCATTCATGGTAAAACCCCGGTAAAATAAATTTAATAATAAAATACAATTACTTAAAATTCATAACCGCTGATGGAAAAGGGGGCGGGAGCGTAACATAGTCGCAAAAACGCGACTATACTTGCACTAAAATTCGCGACTCTATTGCGACTGTATCGGTTTCGTCAGGGGGGTAGATAGGACGACTCAGGCTTTTGTGCGGCCGTCCCGGTCGGGCAGGGGAATACCCAGCCGGTGCATCTTGCGAAACAGGGTGCTCTTGTGAATGCCCAGGTCCCTGGCCGCAGCGTTGCGGTTATAGTCGTTGCGCGCAAGGGCGTCGGTGATGGCCTGAACCTCGGCCGACCTTACCGGGTCATCGGGCGCATGGCCCCCGGCAGAGGGCTCTGCCTCCTGCCGGACCATGTCGACGGGAAGGTGACGCACCCCGATGCGATCGTCGGCGCACAGCACAAAGGCATATTCAATAATATTTTCCAGCTCCCGAATATTGCCGGGAAACCGGTGGGTCATCAGCACCTCCAGGGCCTCCTGGTCGATGCCGGATATGGTCTTGCCCCGCAGCCGGTTGAGCCGAGCGATAAAGTGGTCCACCAGCAGGGGCACGTCTTCCATGCGCTGGCGCAGGGGCGGAAGGGCCAGGCGAATCACGTTGATGCGGTAAAACAGGTCCCGGCGAAAAGTGCCGGCTTCCACCATTTTTGCAAGGCCGGCATTGGTGGCGGCAAGAATCCGCACGTCGGTCTTCTCTTTTTTCACCGTGCCCAGGGGGGTAAAGGCGTGATCTTCGAGCACCCGCAGCAGCCGCACCTGGAAAGCCGGGCTGGTTTCGCCGATTTCATCCAGGAACAGGGTGCCGCCGTTGGCTGCGGAAAACAGGCCCGGCTTGTCCCTGACCGCGTGGGTAAAGGCCCCGGTCTTGTACCCGAACAGCTCGGACTCCAGCAGCGTGTCCGGAAAGGCCCCGCAGTTCACCGTCACAAAGGGCTTGTCTTTGCGAAAACTCAGGCCGTGCAGGGCCTTGGCGGTCAGCTCCTTGCCGGTGCCGGTCTCTCCTTCGATCAGGACCACGCTGTCGCTTTCCGCCACCTGGGGCAGCATCTTCAAAACGCGGCGCATGGCCGGGCTGCGGCTGACGATGTCACCCATGCGCCATGTGTCGGAAAGTTCCTTTCGCAGCTCCTCCAGCTGGCTGTGATCCCGAAAGGTCTCCACGCACCCCACCACCTCGCCGGAATCATCCTTGAGCAGGGCCGTGGATACCGTGACGGGAATGCGCTTTTTTTCGCTGTTGATGATATAGCTGTCGGTGCTGACAAAGGGCTTGCCCTCTTTGCGGGTCTTTTTCAGGGCGCACTCCGCCTCGCACATGTTGGAACGGAACACTTCCCAGCAGTGGCGGCCCAGGGCCTCTTTTCTGGGAATGCCGGTGATCTTTTCGGCGGCCCGGTTGAACGAAGTGATCCGCCAGTTGTTGTCCACGGTAAACACCCCGTCGGAGATGCTCTCCAGGATGATGCCGGTTACATCCCGCGGCAACGTGTTGTCGGTTTTCTTTTTTGCCATCGTATTTTTCCGTGAATTTTTACAGCAGGCCCATGCCGGTGAGCACCTGACGGGCGTTTTGTGCCCCGTAAACGCGGCGGGCGTTCATGCCGCAGGCTTCGGCCGCGGCCACGTTGGTTGAGCTGTCGTCGAAAAACAGCACCTGTGCCGGTTCGCAGCCCAGGCCGGCCAGCACATGATCAAAGGCCTCGGGGTCGGGCTTGACCAGTCCTATCTCACAGGAGGCAAAGGTTTTTTCAAAACAGGAAAGCACGTCAAAATCGTTGCGGATGATGTGCCAGTGCACGTCATTGGTGTTGGAAAAGCAGGCCAGCCGGTAGCGGGGAGACAAATCGGCCAGCAGTTCTTTTGTGCCGGGGAAAAGATGCCGGATCCAGGCCTTGAAGGTTTTTTCAAACTCGTCGTCGGAAACGGCCAGCTCCAGCTCCTGTTTCAATGCGTGCCGAAAGGCGGGAAAATCGATCCGGCCGCACTCAAATGCCCGCACCGACGGCGAGGCCAGCCACCGCTCCAGCAACTGTTCCGGCGCCAGCCGGCCCCCGGTCCAGTGGGAAATTTTCTGAATGCCGGACAGCTCGAACAGCACCCCGCCCAGGTCAAAAAGAATGATGGTAACCCCGTTGGTCTTCAATGGCCTGACTTTCTATTTTTCTTGCAACTTTCCACGTTATGTTATTTTTTATACAGGACTATTATAATCACGAACAGCCTTTTTGCAAAAAGGAGCCTTTCCCATGAAAACCTTCCGCAAGGAGCTTGTGTTTAAAGTCCCCACCCGCCGGGCCTTTATCAACATCACACCCGAGGTCGAACAGTGCCTTTCGGAAAGCGGTATTCAGGAGGGTCTGGTGCTGGTCAATGCCATGCACATCACCGCCTCGGTCTTTATAAACGACGATGAATCCGGCCTTCACTACGACTATGACCAGTGGCTGGAAAAACTGGCGCCTCACGCCCCGGTTTCCCAGTACCGGCACAACGTGGGCGAAGACAATGCCGACGCCCACATGAAACGCCAGATCATGGGCCGGGAGGTGGTGGTGGCCGTCACCGGAGGCCGTCTGGACTTCGGCACGTGGGAACAGATTTTTTACGGCGAGTTTGACGGCCGCCGGCCCAAGCGGGTATTGATTAAAATCATCGGAGAATAGAGCTGCTTATCTTTTTAACGTCATCGCCCAACTTGATTGGGCGATCCAGAATAAAAATGAATCCATTCCTCATTAACAAGTGAAAGGTCAATTTTACACTGGATTACCCGGTCAAGCCGGGTAATGATGCATGGGCTTCGGGCCGAGAATGATGAAGAATGCGAGTATCGGTTTCGATACCGATACCGATAGCGATTTCGATTTAAAGGGGGAAGCACATGAAAACCGAAAAAGTCGTTGACCATATTGTTTCCTGGCTGACGGATTACTGCGACAAAGCCAAAATGAAAGGCTTTGTGGTGGGGGTCTCCGGCGGCATCGATTCCGCGGTCACCTCCACGCTGTGCGCGAAAACCGGCAGGCCGGTGTGGGCGCTGAACCTGCCGATCCTTCAGGACCCGGCCCAGGTCTCCCTGGCGGCCAGGCATATCGCTTGGCTGACGGGTCGTTTTGACAACGTGCGCACCGAAACCGTTGACCTGTCGAATGTACTGGCCTCACTGCAAGACGCCCTGCCCGATGCGGTCGGCGACACCCGCACCCTGGCCAACACCCGGTCCCGGCTGCGCATGATCTCCCTCTACGCCTTTGCCTCCCACTACAGCCTGCTGGTGGCCGGCACCGGCAACAAGATCGAGGATTTCGGCGTGGGATTTTACACCAAGTACGGCGACGGCGGCGTGGACATCTCCCCCATTGCCGACCTGGTCAAAACCGAAGTATATGAAACGGCCCGTCACCTGGGCGTGATTCAGAAAATTCTGGACGTGCCTCCCACCGACGGCCTGTGGCCGGACAACCGCACCGACGAAAGCCAGATCGGCGCCACCTATCCCGAGCTGGAGTGGGCCATGGCCTTTGACGCCACCGGTGAAGATCCCTCTCTGCTGTCGGCCCGCAGACAGGAAGTGCTGGCCATCTACCGCCGGTTTCACAGGGCCAACCGCCACAAGATGGACCCCATACCGGTGTGCCAGATTCCGAATGACCTGCGATAGCCCGGCTGAATCGTCAGCTTCGTGATCTTCGTGTTAAAAAACGGCCGGCCGAACCGGGAACGCCGGGAGTTTCAACACGAAGACCGCGAAGAAACGAAGCGCACGAAGAAAAAAGCATTTAAGATTGCTTCGCTTTCGCTGGTAATGACGCGTAAACTTTCCCTGGCCTCTCGCTAATAACATTTTTGTTGTTTATTTTTTATTATATTCCAAAAACGTAAATCGCGGCACCGGCGTCTTACGCAATAATCATTTAAAATCAGGGGTATTATACAAAAACAGCGGTTGGCACTCCAGTTGCATTCTTTTTGTTCCAAAAGGAACCGATATTCATGAATGCAGGGACCACCACTAGCCTCGACACTCCCGCGACCCGCATGCGCACCGCACGGGAACGCCTGATTGCGGACTTTTCCAAACAGGGCAAGGCGTTTGACTTTCTGTCCCGCCACACCGCCCTGCTGGACGACTATTTTATCTCCTGCTTTGAAGGCAGCCGGGTGGGGCCGAAGATGAACTTTCACAAACACCCCTTTGCCGTCATCGCCCTGGGCGGCTACGGCCGCCAGGAGATGTGCATTCATTCGGACATCGACCTGCTGTTTCTGTTCAAAAAGCAGGTGCCCCCGGCGGCCGAGGCCCTGATTCGGGAGATGGTCTATCCCCTGTGGGACCTGGGCTTTGAGGTGGGTCATGCCACCCGGTCGGTCAAGGAGTGCGTGACCCTTGCCGGCCAGGACCTGGATGTGCTCACCTCCCTTCTGGACGCCCGTTTTCTGTGCGGCATGCTGCCCCTGCATACCCTGCTTCGGGAACGGCTGGCCCCCGGGCTTTCCGGCCGCCGGGCCCGCAATGTCATTGCCGCCCTGATTCAGGGAAACCAGGAACGTCACCGGAAATTCGGCGACTCCTCCTACCTGCTGGAACCCAACCTCAAGGAGGGTGTGGGCGGCCTGCGGGACTATCACTCCATGCTGTGGATCGCCCGTATCATCTCACCCATCATCAGCCCCCGGGACCTGGAATACTACGGCTACCTCTCCCACGATGAGTACGCCGACCTTAACAAGGCCCTGGCCTTCATCTGGACGGTGCGCAATCACCTGCACGGGCTTGCCGGCCGCAAGTATGACCAGCTCTACCTGGATCACCAGGAGGTCATTGCAACGGCCATGGGCTTCAAACCGGGAGGGGGCCAGATGGCGGTGGAGCGGTTCCTGGGACGGCTGCACAGCGAGATGGAATATATTCGACACACCAACCGGGCCTTTCTGGCCGAGGCCGGCTATGCCCGGGGCTACCGGTTCGCGCGAAAAACCCGGGTCCGGCAGCCGGTGGCCCCGGGCATCGAGGTCGACCGGAACCTGCTTACGTTTTCGTCACCGGAGGCCATTCTTTCCCGGCCCCACCTGCTGCTCGACATTTTTGAACAGAGCGCCCGACTGCATCTTCCCTTGAGCCTGGAGGCCCGGCGCATTCTTCGGGAGTTTGCCTTTCTGATCGACAAGTCCTTTCGCAGCGATCCGGCCGTCACAAAAGCCTTTGAGCGCATTCTGGCCGCCTGGGCCCCGGATGCCGGGGTGCTTAACGAAATGTTGCACACCGGCGTTCTGGAGCGACTTATTCCAAAGATGAAAACCATCATCGATCGGATTCAGTACGACGGGTATCACCTGTTTCCCATTGCCCGCCACTCCATTCAGACCGTGGAGCGGCTCAAGGCCCTGGGCGCAAAAGAGAGCAGCGACCCCCTGTGCGCAAGGCTTTACAGGGAGCTGGGCCGCCGAAAAACGGTGCTGCTGTGGGCCGCCCTGCTCCACGACATCGGCAAGGGCGAGGCCGGCGGCGGCCATTCGGAGCGGGGGGCGAAAACAGCGGAGACGATTCTGTCGGAAATAGGATACGGCCCTGAGTTTGCCGGGGCCGTGGCATTTCTGGTGAAAGAGCACCTGCTGCTGGCCAAAACCGCCACCCGTCGGGACATCAACAGCGAAGAGACGGCCCTGTCCTGCGCCCGCCGGATCGGCGACGAAAAAACCCTGTCCATGCTCTACCTGCTTACCGTGGCCGATTCCATGGCCACCGGCCCCAAGGCGTGGAACGACTGGACCGCGTCGGTGCTGCGGGACCTTTTCCTAAAAGTATTAAAAATTCTGGAAAAGGGCGAGCTAGCCTCGCGGCAGGCCTTGGCCACCGTGGAAACCAAGACCCGGGAGCTGCTGGACACCGCCGCATCGGCGGAGGAGAAAGCCGCCCTGGCCGCCCACATGGAGATCCTGCCGCCCCGCTATTGTCTCTATGTGCCGGCCCGGGACATTCGCGCGCACATGAAGCTGTCCCGAAGCCTTGGCTCCGGGGACTTTGTCTGGTCCGTGGCCTCGACGGCCAACGGCACGGCCCGCACCGTGACCATCTGCGCCAAGGACCGGCCCGGCCTGTTTTCAAAAATCGCCGGAGTGTTTACGTTAAACAGCCTGGATATTCTGGAAGCGGAAATCTACACCTGGAAAAACGGCATCGCCCTGGACGTGTTTACCGTAAGCCCGCCAGCGGACCGAATCTACGAGCACCAGCAGTGGGAAAAAGCGGCTTCCCATCTTCAGGCGGCCCTGTCCGGAGACCTCGACCTGGCAGGGGCCATCGCGGCCCGTCCCGCGCCCCTGCGAACGGAAAAGGCCTTTGCCACGCGCCCGCCCAGGGTAAAGATCGACAACGAAGAATCGAGCTTTTTTACCATCGTGGAGGTGTTTGCCTACGACTTTCCGGGGCTGCTCTTTTCCATCACCGACATTCTGTTTCAGTGCGGCATCGATATCTGGGTGGCTAAAATCGCCACCAAGGTGGACCAGGTGATCGACATCTTTTACGTGCGGACCCTGGAGGGTGAAAAAGCAGACACGCCCGAGACCGTTGACCGGCTCCAGACCATGATTGAAAACATGCTGGAGCGGCACAACACCCATCCCCCCGTCGACGTTGTGGTGGAGGCCGGGGCCTGAACGGCCCGGGCATTCATCGCATGAACAACATAGATCGAAAAACAAAAGGGAGGACAACGAACATGAAAAAAAAGTGGCGCCCCACCTTGTGGGCTGCATGGAGCCTCTGGCTGATGCCGGGCATGGCCATGGCTTCGGATGGGGCCATCGACACCGGCACCACCTCCTGGATGCTCACCTCCACGGCCCTGGTCCTGCTGATGGTGCCGGGGCTTGCCATGTTTTACGGCGGGCTGGTGCGGACCAAAAACGTTCTGGGCACCATGATGCACAGCTTTGTGGCCATGGCGGTCATCGGCGTGCTGTGGGTGGTGGCGGGATACGCCCTGACCTTCGGTAAAAGTGTGATGGGTGGTGTGATCGGCTGGAACAGCGACTACTTCTTATTGAAGGGAATCGACACCAGCATCACAAACGGCGTGCCCGAATATGTGCTGGCCATGTTCCAGGGCAAGTTCGCCATCATCACGCCGGCCCTGATCAGCGGCGCCCTGGCCGAGCGGGTCTATTTCCGGGGATACATCCTGTTTATCGCCCTGTGGTTTCTGGTGATCTACTGTCCCCTGTGCCACTGGGTGTGGGCCGCCGACGGCTGGCTCTTCAACCTGGGCGCGGCCGGCGTCATCGACCTGGCCGGCGGCACGGTGATCCATGTTTCCGCGGGCGTCAGCGCCCTGGTCATCGCCCTGCTGCTGGGCGCCAGAAAAGGATATCCCCAGACCCCCATGCTGCCCAACAACATGGTCATGACCATGATGGGGGCCGGGCTGCTGTGGGTGGGCTGGTTCGGCTTCAATGCCGGCTCCACCGTGCAGAGCGGCCTTGACACGGCCCGGGCACTGACCATGACCCAGATATCCGCAGCCAGCGGCGCACTCACATGGCTTGTTATCGAAGCCCTGATTTACCGCAAGGCCACCTCCCTGGGATTTGTGTCCGGCATTCTGGCCGGCCTGGTGGTGATCACCCCGGCCGCCGGCGTGGTGCTGCCCGGCGGCGCCCTGGTCCTGGGTGCCCTTTCGTCCATGGCCTGCTACTTTGCACTGAAGGCCAAAACCCGGCTGGGATATGACGACAGCCTGGACTGTTTCGGCATTCACGGCGTGGGCAGCGGCCTGGGGGTTCTGCTGTTGAGCTTCTTTATCCGCGACAGCTGGATGAAAAACGCGGCCGAGGCGGCGGGCGGTGCATGGAGCGCGTGGAACCAGCTGGCCGTTCAACTGGCCGGTATCGGCGCCACCGTGGCCCTGGCCGTGGTGGGCACCCTGGCCATCTATTTTGTGGTGGAAAAAAGCGTGGGGTTCCGCATTGAAGATCAAGGGGAAGTGGAGGGGCTTGACCAGTTCCTGCACGGTGAAAACGGATACGGCCTGGTCCGCTCCGACTTCATTACATAATTAAAAAAAGGAGAATTCCGATGAAAAAGATTCTGTTGGTACCGGTGGCGTTGCTGCTGTCCGTGCTGCCCGCCTTTGCCGAAGAGGCGGTGCTGGACACCGGTGACACCGCATGGATCATCGTGGCCACGGCCCTGGTGATGATGATGACCCCGGCCGGCCTGGCCCTGTTTTACGGCGGCATGTCCCGCAGCAAGAACCTGCTCAATACCTATGCCATGACCTTTGCCGCCTACTGCCTGGCCAGCCTGGTGTGGGTCTGCTGGGGTTATACCCTGGCCTTTGGCCCGGACAAGGGCGGCATTATCGGCGGCCTGGACCACCTGTTTTTAAACGGCATCGGCATTGACACCCTGTCCGGCACCATTCCCGCGTCGGTGTTTGCCCTGTTCCAGCTCACCTTTGCCGGCATCACCGTGGCCCTGGTGTTGGGTTCGGTGGTGGACCGGATGAAGTTTTCCGCATGGCTTGTCTTCTGCCTGCTGTGGCTCACCTTTGTCTACAGCCCGGTGGCCCACTGGGTGTGGGGCGGCGGTTGGATGGCCGAGATGGGGGCACTGGACTTTGCCGGCGGTAATGTGGTGCACATCAACGCGGGTATTGCCGGCCTGGTGCTGGCCCTGATGCTGGGAAAACGCGAAGGATATGGGAAAGAGGCCATGTTTCCCTCGAGCGTCTCCTTAACGGCCCTGGGCGCGGCCCTGCTCTGGTTCGGATGGTTCGGGTTTAACGCGGGTAGCGCGCTGGGCGCCAACGGCCTTGCCGGCTCGGCCTTTCTGGTGACCAACACCTCGGCCGCCATGGCCGGCATGGCGTGGATGTTCGCCGAGTGGATCGTCAGCAAGCGGCCCACCCTGCTGGGCCTTGCCTCGGGCGTGGTGGCCGGGCTGGTGGCCATCACCCCGGCGGCCGGGTTTGTCAACCTGCCCGCCTCCCTGGTCATCGGCCTGGTGGCCGGGGTCCTGGGATTCTACAGCGTGGCCGTGCTCAAGCACAAACTCGGTTATGACGACTCCCTGGACGCATTCGGCGTTCACGGCGTATGCGGCATCTGGGGCGCCCTGGCCACCGGCCTGTTCGCCAATCCCGTCATTTCCGGCGCCAGCGGCCTGCTTTACGGCAACCCCGGCCAGCTGTGGATTCAGGCGATCTCCATTGTGGCCACCATTGCCTTTACCGCCGTGGCCACCCTGATCATCGTTTATGTCACCCGGTTGATCACCGGCGGCTTGCGCGTAAGCCGGGAAGATGAGATGATGGGCCTGGATAACGCCATTCACGGCGAACGGGCCTTTGAGCTGGACTGATGCCCCAACCCTTGTCCCATATAAAAAAGGAGACAGACCATGAAAAAAATAGAAGCCATAATCAAGCCCTTCAAGCTTGATGATGTAAAAAACGCCTTAAACGAACTGGGCATTCAGGGAATGACCGTGACCGAGGTCAAGGGCTACGGCCGCCAGAAAGGCCATACCGAAATCTACCGGGGCGCGGAATATGTGGTGGACTTTGTGCCCAAGATCAAGCTGGAGGTGGTGGTGGCCGCGGAAATGACCGACAAGGTGGTGGACGCCATTGCCCAGTCCGCCCTCACCGGCAAGGTGGGCGACGGTAAAATATTCGTGATGCCCGTGGAGCAGGCCGTCCGGGTCCGCACCGGCGAAAAAGGCAAAGACGCCATCTGATTCACATTTCACACCGCATATCGGGTCCATATTCCCGGGGCGGGCACCCCCTGCCCACCCCGGGATTTTCTTTTTTCACCGACCGTATTCCGTCACACCCGACCTGATCCGGAGATCCGGATACCAGCAAAAAACCATTGATTTTCTGGCCCGACATGGCCAGACTACTTTTCAGGCGTTAGTGGTCACCAATAATAATGAACTCGTAAAAAGTCTATTTGGGCTGGCAAAGTAAAAAGGTCAAGATCAAGGCGTCGCAAATCCCGAGGGATGAGGCGTACTTGTCGTACGCCGCAGTGACGAGGGGTGCAGCGCAACGCAGATATTGGGCTTTTTACGAAGCCAGCAATAAAAAACCCACACCCCAAGGAGGAAATCATGTCCCAATTTACAGACCGGATGATCCGGGCCGCGAAACTGGATATCAACGTCTATGAGGAAGTGGAGGCGGACGGCGAGGCCATGGGTCAGGCCATGGGCGTGGTGATTCTTTCCAGCCTGGCGGCTGGCATCGGCACCATAGGCACCAGCGGCATCATGGGCCTTGCGCTGGGAACCGCAGGGGCACTGGCCGGCTGGTTCATCTGGGCCTGGCTGACCTATCTCATCGGCACAAAACTCCTGCCCGAACCCCAGACCCAGTCCAGCCCGGCCGAGCTGCTGCGCACCATCGGGTTTTCCAGCTCACCGGGACTGCTTCGCATTCTGGCCATCGTCCCCGGCCTGAGAACCATTGTCTTTCTTCTCACCGGCATCTGGATGCTGGCAACCATGATCATCGCGGTGCGCCAGGCCCTGGACTACACCAGCACCCTGCGGGCCGTGGGCGTCTGCCTCATCGGCTTTATCATTCAGGCCGTTGTCATCGGCCTGCTGGTGTCCCTTTTCGGCGCGCCCCAGGGAACGATGTAAGGATTTTTGAAATTATAAAACAAATCAGGGGCGCAAGTTCTGCGCCCCTGTCCACTTTAATCGAAATCGCTATCGAAATCGAAAGCCCATATCCCGCCTGTTTTTAATAAGGCCTGTCGCTACCCCCGTTGCCCGTCCCTTCACGGGCAACCTTTGTTTTGCCCGTGGCACCCGATAAAGGCAGACATTCTGATGACGAAAACCTTACTACTTCGGGCCTTTTTGGGGAAACGAAATGACCTTGCCGGGGCCGGTGGATTTGCGTTTTGAGGGGGATTTGCCTGAAGGGGTGGTGGGTGCTGCGGTTGCGGGCAGGGGGTCTTCCGGGCACACCACCCTTTCCATGCGGACCCTTTTTCCCTCCATGGTAAACTCGCCGCCGTTGATGTACGCCTCTTTTAAAATCCAGGTCACCACCTGAAGGGGCATGGCCAGGACCAGCAGCCTGACCTGGTACCACTCCTTTTTATGGTCCGCCATGATGGCTTCCACGCGGGCAAAGACCATGGGCACATCTTCAAAATAGATCAGAACCAGGTCGTTTTCAAGGGTGGGCCGGGGTTTGTCCGTCATGATGCGTCCTTTTTGTCCGCCGGGGATTGGACCTTTTCAATCGATCCCGCCGCCTGCCGGTCTTCGGTATCGTCCGGGTCAAACAGGCAGGAGAGCCGGTCCTGGGCGGTCCGGTATCCCAGGTCGATGATTTCGGCGGCCCGGTCGAACTCCAGCAGACCACAGGCGTTTTTGGGGATTTCCACCACGCAGGAAGGCGGGTAGGCGGCCAGCTTGAGCCGGGCAATAGTACCCTGCATGGCGTCAAAGGCCAGGGAGGCGATATCGTACATGCCCCAGTCATCTTCGTCATCCGGTTCGTCGGGTGCTTCGCTTTTTTTAAATTTTTTAATCAGCCGGCCCACGGCTTCGGCAAAAGAAGACGACGATTCGGATTCGGATTCGGGAGACGGTTGGGGGGAGGCTGCCTCTTTTTTTGCCGGCCCGTCCAGGTTGACGGCAATGGTCAGGTCGGTGCCGTCGCCAAAGGTGGGAGCAATGGGCACGGGGTTGAGCACACCACCGTCGATCAGCGGCACCCCCTTGAACCGGAAGGGCGTGAAAAACAGGGGCAGGGAGATGGAGGCCCGAATGGCATCAAACAGGGGGCCGGACTGGATCCACACCTCTTTTTCGTTTTTCAGGTCAACGGCCACGGCCGTGTAGGCAATGGGCAAATCTTCGATGGCCATCTCTCCCACCAGGTCGACCATGGTGTGAATGATGCGGTCTCCCTTGACCAGGCCGCCGCCGCCCCAGGACAGGTCGATAAGGGTCAGGATGTCTCTTCGTGTGACGCTGCGCACCCAGGTTTCATACTCCTCCAGCTTGCCGGCCGCGTAAATGCCGCCCACCAGGGCGCCCATGGAGCACCCGGAAATCGAGCGGATGTCGTAGCCGTTTTCTTCCAGCCAGTGAATCACGCCGATGTGGGCCAGGCCCCTGGCCCCGCCGCTGCCCAGAACCAAAGAGACTGTTTTTTTCCGATTTTCCGCCATGATGCGCACAACACTTTTTTGATGAAAGATAAAATATGAATTCGTAATTTCTACAACAGATTGACCCTTTTTTCAACCACCGGCTGTGCCGCACAAAAGGCTTGACTTTACCGGGCGCTTCTTCGAATATCGGGGGCATGTTATCAGAAACCGAAAAGAAAGTGATTGCCGCCATTCAGGGCGATATTCCCATTACCGAGCGGCCCTACCTGGAGATTGCCGAAAAACTCGACATATCCGAGGAGGCGCTGATCGCCGTTCTTGCCGACCTGCGGGACCGGGGTATTATCCGCCGGTTCGGGGCCACCCTGCGCCACCAGAAATCGGGCATCACGGCCAATGCCATGGTGGCCTGGAAGGTGGAAGAGGACCGGATCGAAGACGTGGGCAAGGTGTTTGCCGCCTTTGACGCGGTGAGCCACTGTTACCGCCGGGACCCGATGCCGGACTGGCCGTACAATCTTTATACCATGGTGCATGCCGTTTCTGAGGAGAACTGCCTTGAGACCACCCGGCAGATGGCCGAGGCCGCGGGCGTGTCCGACTACAGCGTGCTGTTCAGCCGAAGAGAGCTGAAAAAGACGTCGATGGAGTACTTTACCGACGAAGACGACTGATGTAGCGCGTGAGGTGGTTTGGCCGCATCTGCTGTCGTGTACCCTTTTCAAGGAACATTCATGCACCTGATCAAAATACTTCTCACAACCCTGATGATCGTTCTCCTGGTTCTGGCCGTGGCCGTTGTAGCCACTCGGATCTGGCTGGGCAGCCGGTATCCGGCGCCGGCCGCCGGGCCGACGGCGGTGCCGGCGGGAAAACAGGCCAGGCCGGGCACCACGATTCTTAACATTCCCCTTTTCATGGGTGTTGACGACCTGGGCCGTGCCCTGGAGCAGCATGTGCCGCAGACCTACCAGGACGTGGACGACGACCCCACCGACCTGCTGGTGGCCGACGAAATCGTTTATGACCTGAAGCGGGGGCCCATTGAAATTGCCATTATAGAAAACGGGTTTGACTTTTCCTTTCCGGTCACCGGCGTGGTCCGGGCCAGGGGCAAGGTCAACCTGGTGGTGGCCAAAATCCCGGCCAGCGCCCATGCCGACGTGGCCGGCCGCATATCGGGCCGCATCGGGGTCAGCATTCTGCCGGACTGGCAGGTGAAACCCACGCTGGATTTTAGCGTAAAAATGGAAGAGGCGTCCATTCCCATTGAAAACTTCGGCAAGATCAGCCTGCGCACCTTTCTTGAAAAAAAGCTCACCGAAAAGATTCAAAAGGAACGGCACAAGCTGGTGGAAAAGGTGCTGGCCAAAGACCAGGTACGAAAAGAGGTGACCGAGGCGTGGGAACAGATGCACCGGGTGAAGCAGGTTCACGATTTTCCGCCGGTGTGGGTGCGGGTGGCGCCCCAGAAAGTGGGGCTGATGCCGCCTGCCAGGGGAGACGAGGGACTGTCCCTGGGGGTGCAGGTGACGCTGAAAACCGACATGGGCATCTCCAGCGCCCTGCCCCATGCGCCGGTAACCCCCCTGCCCGACGCATCCATACTGGAAACGGTCTCCAACAGGTTCCGCATCCGGGTGCCATTTCAGATTCACACCGCTGCGGTCAACAGTTACCTGGCAAAAACAGTGACCGGCAAGGGCCGCGACCTGGTAAAAGGGCTGCGCTTTACAGTGGAGCGGGCCCAGGTTCTTTCGGCTGAAGACGACCGGCTGACCGCCATCGCGTTTGCCACGTTTGCCTATGACCGGCTGGGTATGACCACCCAGGCACGGGTCTACCTGACCGGCCGGGTGGTGTATGACGCAAAGGCCGGCCGGATTCAGCTGGACGATGTAACCTATGACGCGGCCTTTTCCCGGTGGTGGGCCGGTCTGGCCCACTGGGTGGCGGCCCCCTATGTGGCCCACCAGGCCCGAACCCGCCTGTTTTTTGACCTGAACAGGGAAATCGCAAAGGCGGACAAGGCCATTGACCGGCTGGTCACCGACCTGGCCGTGCCTCCGGGAATAAAAGCCGACCTGTCTGTAACGTCTCCGCGCCTCAGCCGGCTGGGGGTAAACCACGACGGCATTTACGGCCACCTGGAGTTGAACGGCACCCTTGAGGCGGCCCTGGATTTTGCCGAACCGGCCACGGCACCATGACATCCCGTTTGCCCACCGTCCTGTGCGTCAATCCCTGGATACACGATTTTGCCGCCTATGACTTCTGGTCCAGACCCCTGGGCCTGCTCTCCCTGGCCGGTGTGCTGCGGGCCTGCGGCTGCCGGGTGTTTTACATCGACTGCACGGACCGGTTTCATCCCCGGGCACGGGCCACCGACCCCTACTCCCGCTGCGGCCGGGGACCTTACCTGAAAACCCCCATTAACAAACCCGCCGGACTTGACGACGTGCGCCGCACCTTCTGCCGGTACGGCATCGCGCCGGAGTGGTTTATTCAAGACCTGCGCGATCTGCCGGCCCGGCCCGACCTGGTGCTGGTGACCTCCATCATGACCTACTGGTATTCAGGCGTGGCGGAAACCATACAGGCAATCAAGCAGGTGTTTCCGGGTGTGCCGGTGGTGCTGGGCGGAGTGTATGCCACCCTCTATCCGGAACATGCCGGGGCACACAGCGGGTCCGATGCCCTGGCGCCGGGAGCCTCTGAAAAGACCCTGCCCGAAATTGTGGGGGCACACACCGGCATGGCACTGGACCCCGGTTTTGACCCGGCGGCATGGAGTGATCTGCCGTTTCCGGCCATGGATCTTCAGCGGGTGATCAATTACGCGCCCCTGCTCACGGCCCGGGGATGCCCCTTTTCCTGCCCCTACTGCGCGGCCCGGTTTCTGCACCCCGGCCCCATGGAACGCCGGACCCCGGAATCCGTGGTTGAAGAGATCGATTTCTGGCACACGGCCCACGGGGTAAAAGATTTCGCGTTTTACGACGACGCCCTGCTCATCGACCCGGAGCGCCACTTCGTGCCCGTGGCAAAGCAGGTGATCGCCAGGAAATGGAACCTTCGGTTTCACACGCCAAACGCCCTGCATGTGCGGGAGATCACGCCTGCCGTGGCCGGGCTGATGCGGCAAATGGGGTTTGAAACCGTGCGACTGGGGCTGGAAACCACATCATTTGACAACCGTCAGGACTTTGACGCCAAGGTGACGGCACAGGAATTTGAACGGGCCGCGGCCTGCCTGAAACAGGCGGGGTTTGACCGCCGGCAACTCGGGGCCTACCTGCTGGCCGGCCTGCCGGGCCAGTTAATGAAAGACATCGAAGCCTCCATCCGCGTGGTGGGCAAAAGCGGCATCACGCCGATTCCCACCTACTACACCCCCCTGCCCCACACGGTCCTGTGGCCCGAGGCCGTGGCCGGCTCCCGGTACGACCTTGAATCCGACCCCATATTTACCAACAATGCCATTCTGCCCTGCACAAAGGGCCCCTTTTCCTGGGACACCATCACCCGGATCAAGCAGTGGGTGGCAGAAAGCATCCGCTGACCCCGGTCCGAAAGCTGGCGGGGGTCCTTGAAAAACAGGGACTTTTCAAGTATGCTTGTCATGGCTTCAATCAGGAGATTATGGACATCACACTCACATCACCCGCGCTTCTGTTTCCGGCAATTTCGCTGCTGCTGGTGGCCTATACCAACCGGTTCAACACCATCGGCGGCCGCATTCGGAGCCTTAACTCCCAGTACAGGGAACATCCGGACGATATCCTGATGGGACAAATCAAGAGCCTGAGAAAGCGGCTCTACCTGATCCGGAACATGCAGGCATTCGGCGTGGCCAGCCTGTTCTGCTGCGTGTTGTGCATGTTTGTCCTTTTTACCGGCCAGGTGCTGGCCGGTAAGATCATCTTCAGCGCCTGCCTGGTTCTCATGCTGGTGTCCCTGGGCCTGTCGTTTCGGGAAATCCTGCTGTCCGTTCAGGCCCTGGACCTGGAGTTGAGCCGCATGCAGAAAGAGCGCAGCTGTGAACAGTAAACCGGAACATCACCCCCCCATGAATGCATCCCTGGTCAACAAAATGCTGCGGTACCGCTGGTGGATTTTTCTGATCCTGGGGGTGGCCTACCTGCTGGTCTATTTCCACCGGCTGTCGCTGTCCGTTGTGGCCGACGACCTGATTGCCGAGTTTGCCACCTCCGCCGGGGTGATGGGTCTGCTCTCATCCATCTATTTTTACTGCTACGCGGTGATGCAGCTTCCGGCGGGCCTGCTGTCCGATTCCATCGGGCCCCGTCGCACGGTAAGCGCCTTTCTGCTGGTGGCTGCGGCCGGCAGCATCGTGTTCGGCCTGGCGCCCACCATCGAGGTGGCCTTTTTTTCCCGTGTCCTGGTGGGGTTCGGTGTTTCCATGGTGTTTATTCCCACCATGAAGATTCTGGCCCAGTGGTTTCGAAAGGACGAGTTTGCCTCCATGGCCGGCCTGCTCAATGCCGTGGGCGGCATGGGCGTGCTGGCCGGCACCTGGCTGCTGGGATACATGGCGCAGTCCATGGGCTGGCGCATCTCCTTTGTGCTGATCGGCGCGGGTACGCTGGTGATCGTGGTGCTGGCCTGGCTTATGGTGCGCGACCGGCCCCAGGACAAGGGATGGCCCTCCATCGCGGACATTGAAAACCGGCAGACAACCCCGCCGCCTGCCGCCATTCCCCTGATGACGGGCCTGGGCCGGGTGCTGTCGGAAAAATCCTTCTGGCCGGTGGCAATATGGTTCTTTTTCAACTGCGGTGTCTTTTTCGGATTTGGCGGACTGTGGGCCGGGCCTTACCTGATGCACGTCTACGGCCTGTCCAGGGCACAGGCCGGCAGCGTGCTCTCCATGATCGCCTGGGGCATGATTCTCGGCAGCCCGCTGATGGGGTTTTTCTCCGACCGAGTGGTCAAAAGCCGCAAAAAACCGTTTATCATCTGCGGCGCGGTGCTGTGCGCCGAGATGCTCTTTCTCTACTTGAACCCCGACGGGCTTTCCCTGGCCACGCTTTACGGAATGTTCTTTGTCTTTTCCATCTGCGCGTCGGCCATTGTGATCGTGGGGTTTACCACCACCAAGGAGCTGTTTCCGGTCTCCATGGCTGGCACATCGGTGGGCGCGGTCAATCTTTTTCCCTTTCTGGGTGGCGCGATCTACATGCCGCTGCTGGGCCGGGTGCTGGACAGCGTACCCCAGCCCACACCCGGCGCCTATGCCCTGGAGGGCTACACCCTTATGCTGCTGGTGCTGCTGGTGTCTTCGGTGGCGGCCCTGGGCTGCACCTTTTTCATGAAGGAGACCTTTACAAAATAGGCCCGCGGCAGGAATCTCTCCTTTCCTGTCCGGCCGGCAGGCCGAACAGGAACAGGACAATCAGTTTATAAAACAAGGATGTTACTTTGCGTATACACAAACAAAAAATTGTGGCCTCACTCATTCCCTGGCTGATCACGTTTCTGGCCCGGCTGTGGTTCGGCACAGTACGGGTGCGAATCGCGGATAAAGATGTTTTTGACCTCTACTTTACCAATGGCCGGGACACCGGTCACGTGGTGGCCGGGGCCTGGCATCGCAATGCCATTTTCTTTTTCTACTATTTTCGGAAACTGCAAAACGCGGGGATCATGATCAGCAGCAGCAAGGACGGCGATATCGCCGCCGGCGTGGCCCGGCGATTCGGCTATGACGTGGTGCGGGGTTCCTCTTCTCAGGGCGGCAGAACCGCGCTGCTGAACATGGTAAGCTACATGAGCACAAGCCCGGTGCAGATGATCTGCGGAACGCCGGTGGATGGCCCACGGGGACCGGCCCGGAAGATGAAAAAGGGAATGCTGATACTGGCCAGGGATGCCGGAGCCTTTTTTGTGCCCATGGCCTGTTCGGGCAAACGGGTGTTTACCCTTCACAAGGCATGGGACAAAACCATTCTTCCCAAACCCTTTGCCACCATGGTCCTGACCTTTGGCACACCCAGAATAATTGATCCGGACATATCGGAAGCGGATCTGGAGCTGTTGCGCCTGGAAGTGGAAACAGAACTGGACGCCATCACCGACCAGGCCGACCGGCTCTCCGGATACGCCGACACAGCCGATTTTGCCGCTGCCGCGGCAATTAAAGAATAAACCCGACCGGGTCTGTTCTCTAAAAGGTGAATTTAATTTTTCGAGGGTCCATAAAAATTTACAAACAAGGGAGTCTTCATGGATCATCAGCACTTTATGACCATTGCCCTCAAACAGGCCAGACAGGCTCTGGACGCGGGAGAATTTCCCGTGGGGTGCGTGATTACCGATGGTAAAACCGTAGTGGCCACCGGGGCACGGCAGGGCACCCGGCAAAACCGGTTCAATGAAACTGACCATGCCGAGATCGTGGCCCTGCGCAACCTGACGACACTGAACCCGGCCCCGGACCGGGCCGGCCTGGTGCTCTACTCCACACTGGAGCCCTGCCTGATGTGCTTCGGCGCCATCCTGATTCACGGCATTTCAAAAATCGTTTATGGGTGCGAAGACCTGATGGGCGGGGGCACGGCCTGTGATCTATCCCTGCTGCCACCGCTTTACAGGGGAAAAGAAGTGACCCTTCTTTCCGGTGTGATGCGTGCCCAAAGCCTGGCCCTGCTCAAGTCCTTTTTTCAGGCCACTGAACACGACTACCTGAAAGATACCCTGCTGGCAAAACACATTCTGACCCAGGCAGAATGAGGCCGACAGGCTTTTGTTTGCCGGGAGGAACAGGCCAGGCACCAGCTTGCCCGTGTTGCCTGTTTGCCTCCTGCGTCCCTTTCACCCCCCTCCGTCATTACCGGGCTTGGCCGGGTAATCCAGCGTAAATTGATCCTCCACGCTGTTTATGCAGCACACATCATCCGTATTTCAGCCCCCAATCTCCACCTTCACAAACGATACATATTCCTGAAACACAAATGCCTCTTTAATTCGTTTCTGATCCTTTTTTCCCCCATCTGCGGCTCCCTGCATGGCAACACTCCCACAAACTGACTGATAAGAATAATCTCAATTATTTAAAAATATTAAGTTCGATTTCCCTAAATCTTCCACTATATGGCACATCCCTTGCTATATGACAGACAAGTTCTGGTTCTGGTGTTCTTTTAATACGGTGTACGGCTGTTAACTTAAAAAGGAACACATCGTGCCGCCGGATTAAAACCCGGCGGCACAACTTATCAAAATTCAGGAGGAGACCCATGAAGATTGAAATCGTAAAAAATGTTGTGGATTTTACCCCGGAAAACGCGGATGAGCAGTCAAAACTGGAAGCTCTGTGGCGCCTGATGGTGGACTGCGCGCGGTTTAACAAGAAAATGGTGCCCATGGGTGAATATGTGCCCCAGAAAAGCAGCAAGGCAAGCTTTGTCATTGAGGGCGTTGCCGGCGGCAAGGCCAATGACTACCCTGAAGTACATGTGGATGCCGACTGCCGTTGCTACTGCCAGACCTGCAACAAATACGTGAAACTTAAAAAAGGCGACCAGATTCCGCCCTGCTGCGGCAAGCTTATGGAGGTGCTGGACTGATTCTTTTCATGCGCCTTTGAGAGGAGCGTCAGCCCCTTCCGTAATTGCGAGAAGCGACAGCAACGAAGCAATCTCCTTCGCATCTGTACAAGATTGCTTCGTTGCGCTCTCAATGACCCTTCAAAAACATAAAAGCCGGGTCGTGGGGTCTTCCCACGGCCCGGCCTTTTTTGTGTCTGAATTTTTTACCTGCTTACGTCCGCTTCTTTTCCCACTCCTCGATGGTGGTGCCCTCTTCCACCTCTTCCCAGCCCGTGATCATGGCCTTGATGTGGGCCAGCGGAGAATGACCCGTGGTGGTCATATAGACATGCACGATCAGGAATACAAACAGAGCAAAGGCGCCGGCCATGTGAATAAAGGCCATTACCTCCAGGGAAAGAAAGGAAAGCCCCCAGTCTCCCCAGGAGTTGTATCCCCAGTAGAGCATGCCGGTGAGCATCTGAATGGGCAGAAGAACAGCGGCCAGGGCCAAGTAGGTGAGCCGCTGCAGGGGGTTGTGTTTGGCCTCCTTCTGTTTGGGCACAGGGTGGGGCTCGCCCCGGAAGATGCCGTAACCGTAATGGCACACCACCGCCACCACCTTGCGCGTGGTGGGAATATACTGCCGCCACTCGCCGGTGGTAAACAACCAGAACACGAAAAAGGCAAAGGCGATCAGCCAGGTGATGCCGACAAACTCGTGCACCGTCACCGCCTGCTCAAAACCGAACAGCGTGAACACGCCGTGCACCTCCAGGCCGGTGACCAGCAGAATAATGATCAGCAAGGTCTGCAACCAGTGCCAGAACCGCTCGTATCGTGAATAGAGATATATTTTACAAAGATTGCCCAGGTTCATTGTTATTCCCTCCTGTTCTTCTGTGACACAATTCTGCCCAGTCCGTGCAGCATGACCCCGACCAGAGAGGCCAAAACGGCGAACCAGCCCACCGCATCCAGAAACCGGAAGCTGTCCCGGCCCGGCATATAGAACCCGGCAAGATTGGCCATGCGGCTTTCCTGTGCGGTGTGGCATTCGATACAGGTCACCACGTTGTCTTTGGGCGCCACCATGTGGGTGATGGGGTAGAGGTATTTGGTTTCGACAAAATCAAACTCACCGGAATAGGGCAGCCCCGCGTACTCCATGCCGTTGGCAATGGCCTTGTCCCAGTCAAAGTGCTTCCAGTAGGCGGTGGCGTCTTCCGGCCCCCGCGGAAAAAGATGAAGGGCCACAAACCGCTTGCTGATCTTGTCGTAGGGCTGTTTGCCCGCGTGAATTTTAAAGGGAAAAATCCGTGACTTGGGATCATCCGGGCTTCCGGCGGGCTTCGTGATCCACACCGGCTGGGCCGGATCAATAGCGTCTTCCAGCGTAAGGTAGCTCATGGAGCCGTTGTACCAGAAGTACTCCGGCTTCACGTTCTTGTCCCACCGCATCTCCCCCTTGATGGTCATGTAAGACGGCTTGCCCAGCGCATCCACCTCTTTATAAGGCTTTCCGTCCTTCTTGACGCCGGCCTTGGACCAGTCCCACCACATCTTTGTGGGATTGACCCGGGCAAAGGTGGGAATATGGCAGCTCTGGCAGGCCACCTTGTCCGCGTGGTCATTGGGCTTGGTGCCGGCCTTGTGGGGCCGGCTGCTGTGGCACGACTCGCAGGTGATCTTGGTGGCCAGATCGTCCTCGATCAGGGTTTTTCTGTCTTCAGCAGCGGGCGTGGCATAAACCCGGCCGGCAATGTTATGCAGGGTGGTGGAGTGACACCGGGAACAGTCGAAATTCTGGCCGTCAGTACCCATGTGTACATCCAGGGCCTTGTTGGGAAAGGTCATGGAGGAGTCCAGGTCTCCGTGCTTGACCCCGTCGCCGCCACCGCCGTAGAAATGGCAGACACCGCAGTTTTCCCTTGTGGGCCGGCCCACGCTCTGGGCCACCGTGTTCCAGTCCGGCGGATAATAGGTTTTTCCCTCACCGGCAAAAAAGGTCTCCTTGGCCGCCGGATGGCCGGAACCGGCGGGAAACTTTTCGTAGGTGCCGGTCTGCTCATGGCAGACCAGGCAATCCACGTTTACCTGGCTTGAAAAATCAAAACTTTTATCCTTCCAGCCATAGCCGGCATGACAGGAGGTGCACCGGGGCTCATTGGAAAGAATGGTGAGACAGAAGTTGTTTACCGACATGCCGGCCTTGCCGAACCGAAGGGTGTCCGCCGTGGCCGGGTCGATCCAGGTCCAGTGAATGGTTTCGTGAAACTGAAGGGCCGCCTGATTGTGGCAGGTGAGACAGGCGGCCGTCACCTCGGGGCCGGATTTAAAGGGCTGCTTGAGAATCGCGTGCTGCGAATGGTCTGACGTGATCCAGAGGTCCTTGGTTTTGACGGCCTGGTCTGCCAGAATGATGCCCGGCGCCTTTTCCGGTTCAGCGGCGCCGGCCGGCAACGCCGTCGCGCTGACCCAGGTCAGTACGGCCAGAGCCAGACAAAAAACGTTCACCGTGTGTTTCATGGTCTCCTCCATGTTCATGGCTTTAAAAGATCCACAACGCTTTGTCGAAATCGTTATCAGGATCGGGATCGCAATCGATTCATTGTGGTAAAGGCATCAAACCTGAGAGGCGCGGAAGTAAGTCCCGTCCTTTAATACATGGCCTCAATCAGGTTGGCAAACGCCTCGTAAACCTTTTTCCGCTTCACCTTCATGGTGGGGGTCACCTCGCCGTCTTCCTGGTAAAGCTTCTTGGGAATGATGGAAAACTTGCGAATGTTTTCCACGCGTGCCAGGGTCTTGTTGACCTCGTCCACCTCCTGCTGAATCAGCTGCTTGATCTGGCTGTTCTGGGTCAGGTCGCCGTAAGTGGAAAAGGGAATCTTGTTGTCCTGGGCAAACTTCATCACGTTGTCTTCGTCCAGCATGATCAGGGAGGTAAGGTACTTGCGCCGGTCCCCGATGACCACGGCATCATTGATGTAGGGACTGGCCTTGAGTTTGTTTTCGATGTACTGGGGCGTGATGTTCTTACCGCCGGCGGTGATGATGATATCTTTTTTCCGGTCCGTGATTTTCAGAAAGCCGTCGCTGTCAAGCACGCCCACGTCGCCGGAGTAGAGCCAGCCATCCTTTAAGGCCTCCTGTGTGGCTTTTTCATCCTTGAAATAGCCCACAAACACGCCCGGAGACTTGACCAGGATTTCGCCGTCCTCGGCGATGCGCACCTGGCACCCGGGCAGGGGCCGGCCAACGGTGCCGAACTTGACCCGCTCCAGCTGGGAGGTGCAGGTGACGCCAGTGCCCTCGGTCTGACCGTAGCCTTCGATCAGCCGCACCCCGATAGCCTGGTAGGCCCGGAGCATTTCCGGAGAAATCGGGGCCGCGCCGGAATAGGCCACCCGCAGCCGGTCAAATCCCAGCCGTTTTTTGAGTTTCCGGAACACGGCAAAATAACCGATGTTGAAAAGGACTTCCAGATACAGCGGCACCTTTTCAAAATTCATTTTCAGGGTGGCCCGTTTATGGCCGATTGCCAGGGCCGCTTTGAACGCCAGTTTCTTGACCCAGGTGGCGTCGGTCATGCGAATGCGAATGCCGGAGTAATATTTTTCCCAGATTCTCGGCACCGCGTATCCCACGGTGGGTGAGACCTCCTGCATGTTTTCCATCACCGTGTCCGGCTTTTCCACGAAGTTTACGACGTAGCCGTGACGAATGTGGGCAAACACGGAAAAGAGCCGTTCAAAAATGTGGCACAGGGGCAGAAAGGAGAGCACCTCATCCCTGTTGTCGATGCGGTTCTGCTGTTCGATGGCATGGGCCATCCAGGTGACATTGCCGTGGGTGAGCATGGCGCCCTTGGGCATGCCGGTGGTGCCGGATGTGTAGATCAGCACGCAGAGGTCTTCCGGCCGAAGCTCGGCCATGCGGGCATCCACAGCAGCTGTGTCCATGGCCCGGCCGGTTTGCACCAGCCGGTCGTAGGCCATGACCATGGGATCGGAAAACTCCCGCAGCCCCTTGGTGTCCCATACGATGACTTTTTTAAGGGAGAGCGCGTTTTCCCGGAAGGAGAGCCACTTGTCCAGCTGCTCCTCGTTTTCCACGAAAAAGAAACGGGCCTCGGCATGGTTGATCACATACTCCACCTCCTGCCAGGCGTTGGTGGTGTAAATGCCAACGGCCACGCCGCCGGCGCACTGAATACCCATGTCGATCATGACCCACTCGGGGCAGTTGTCCCCGATGATGGCCACCCGGTCGCCTTTTTCAAGCCCCATATCTATCAGAGCGCAGGCGATGGTCCGGGCCGTATCATAATATTCCCGCCAGGAGATGTCGTGCCACAGGCCGAAATCCTTGTGCCGCATGGCAACGGTATCACCCTTTTTCGCCACCGTCTCCTTAAACAGGGCCGGCGTGGTGGTTGCCAAGGCCTTGCCGTTGGCGTCGTGTGCCAGTATTTCCGTCATTATCGCCATACCTTCTTTCGTTTCCACCGCTGATAGCCTTTTGCCGAATCCTGGGACCGGACCCCCATGTAAAACTCCTTGACGTTTTCGTCTTCCATCAGCTCGGCGCTGGGACCCTTTAATACGAACCGGCCGTTTTCAAGGATCATGGCCGTGTGGGAAATCTTGAGGGCCATGCGGGCGTTCTGCTCCACCAGCAGCACCGTGACCCCCTCCGCGTGAATCGCGGTGATGATCTTGAATATCTCCTGAACCAGAATCGGCGACAGGCCCAGAGAGGGTTCATCCAGAAACAGAAGCCGGGGACGGCTCATCATTGCCCGGCCGATGGCCAGCATCTGCTGCTCACCGCCGGAAAGGGTACCGGCCCACTGGTTCTGCCGCTGCTGGAGCACAGGAAAATAGCGGTACACGCGGTCGAAATCCCCGGCAACCTCTTTCCGGTTTTTCCGGGTGTAAGCCCCCATGAGCAGATTCTCCCGCACCGTCAGTTCCTCGAACACCTCCCGTCCCTCAGGCACGTAGGAGATGCCCATACGAACGATGGCTTCGGTGTCCTTTCCGTCGATGCGTTTCCCGTCAAACTCGATGGAGCCCTTGTCCGGCTGATCGTCGATCAGGCCCATGATGGTTTTGAGGATGGTGGACTTGCCAGCCCCGTTGTTGCCCAGAATGGCGGTGATGCTGCCCTCCTCTATGGACAGGGAGACACCCCGGACCGCGTAAATCAGGTCATAATAGGTTTCAATGTTCTTGACTTCCAGCAATGCGCCCATGTGCTCCTAAGCCTTTCCATCCGAATCGGTTGCCTGAATGTCACACGTGGCATCCTGCACCTGTTCGTCTTCTCCCAGGTATGCCTTCAGCACTTCCGGATGGCACCGCACCTGATCCGGTGTGCCGATGGTGATGGTTTTGCCGAAATTCAGGGCCAGAATGCGATCGGAGATGTCCATCACCATGGACATGTCGTGTTCGATGAGCAGGATGGTGACACCCAGTTCGTCCTGAATGTCCTTGATCCAGAACACCATGTCCTGTTTTTCCTCGGCATTCATGCCGGCGCAGGGCTCGTCGAGCAGCAGAAGCTCGGGCTCGGCGGCCAGTGCCCGGCCCAGCTCGATTTTCTTGCGTGTGCCGTAGGGCAGCGCCCCCACAAAGCTGTTTCGCACCACCTGAAGCTCCAGCAGGTCGATGATCTCCTCCACCTTTCGGCGGTGGGCCTGCTCCTCCTTTCCGGCAAAGGAGCGCTTGCCCCACATGAACCCGCCCCGGAAAAGGCCGGTCTTCATGAACAGGTGACGACCCACCATGATGTTTTCCATGGTGTTCATCCGGTCGAACAGCTCGATGTTCTGAAAGGTGCGGGCAATACCGGCCCTGGCCACCCGGTCCGGCTTCTTTCCCACCATGTTGACGCCCTTGAAGGTGACGGTGCCGGAAGAGGGGGGATAGATGCCGTTGATGCAGTTGAACAGGGTTGTTTTGCCGGCGCCGTTGGGGCCGATGATGGCAAACACCTCGCCCTGGTCCACATCAAAGGAGATGCCGTCCAGGGCCTTTAGACCGCCGAAAACCATGGAAAGCGAAGAGACGGAGAAAAATGTCATAACAAGGGTTCCTGCCAGGTCTGTTTCGACAAACCATGGCCGCCCCGCTGTTGGGGGCGGCCATGGTGGTTATTGTTTATTCCGCCTTTGACGGCAGGTAGACAGTCTTTACCCAGTCGGTCAGTATCTTGGATCCGCCGTTTTCCGTGCACTCCTGAAGGAAGACCTCTCCCTGGCCCAGACGGCAGGTGGGGTCCTTGGGATCAAACGGCTTGTAGTTGATACGACCCAGAACACCCTTGAAGTTCTGCATATTTTCCAGTTCCTTGACCAGTTTTTCACGGGTCAGGTCCTTTCCGCAGCGACGAATGGCCTCCACCAGGGGCTCGGCAAAACCGATGCCCGCGAGAAAGGTGTAACCGTACCGTTCATCCTGCGCCGCGAACTTGTCAAATGCATCGGTCTTGTACTTGGCGACCATTTTCTGAACCGGGTTGTCAAGCAGCTGAACTTCCCCTACATGGCCCGTGGGTTCGGCAAGACCGAAAGATGCTGTGATCATGCCCTGGGACAGCCCCTTGGTGATGGCCATCATCAGGGGAAAGTCACCGCATGTGGAGGAGGACATCCAGGTGGGTTCGAACTGCATGGCCTTGCCCGTGCCGATGATGCGGGCGACATGACCGGGGGTGACAAACAGCAGCACCGCATCGGCCTCGGCTTTTTTCAGCTCCATGACATGGGGAATCATGTCGGTGTCGGCCACGTTCACCGGCACCTTGACGGCCAGCTCCATACCCGCCTTTTTAAGCTGGTACTCGGCTCCTTCCACGCCCTGCTTGCCGTAGTCGTCATTCTGAAAGGCGATGGCGATTTTTTTCTTGCCCAGGGTTTCAACGGCATACTGGCACAGGAGCTGGGCGTCGCCCATGTAGAAGGGATAGACGTTGAACAGGTACTTCTGGGGCGGCTCCACCCAGTGGCGGGAGCCGGCTGAAGGCCCGATCCAGGGAATCTTGTTTTCCATCAGGTAGTCCTTTACCGCCAGGCCCGTGGCCGTGCCCACGCCGCTGACCCAGGCGAACATGCCCTCCTGCTCCTGGAGCTGTTTGACGCCGGCCACTGTCTTGGCCGGGTTGTAGGCATCGTCAAAATAGTGATGGACCAGCTTGCGGCCGTGAATGCCGCCCTCGGCATTGATCATCTTGAAGTAGGCGTCGGTGCCCCGGGCCACTGCCCCCCAGGGCGCGGCCGGTCCGGTCTGGGGACCCCACTGGCCGATGTGAATCTCGGTGTCGGTCACGCCGACTTCGCACATGCCGGCCGTGCCGAAGCACAGGGCCAGCGCGGCACTGATGATCATTATCGCTGCAAATCGTTTCATGGTTTCCTCCCTCTTTGAAAGAGTTGTTGTTGACTGCTGCGTTGTGCCTGAAATCAGACCTTCTTGATATAGTGCTTTGCCAGCAGACCGCTGGGCCGCACGCACAGCACAATCACGATGACCACGAAGGCCACCACCGATTTAAACTCAATGGAGACGTAGCCGCCGAAAAGATGTTCGATCACCCCCACCAGGTAGGAGCCCACCACGGCCCCGGGCAGGGAAGTCATGCCCCCCACAACGGCGCCGGCAAATCCCTTGAGCATGGGATCCCACATCATGAAAGGCTCCATGATCACCGGCGCGGCCAGCAGGCCGGCCACCGAGCCCACCATGGCCGATATGCCCCAGGTGACCATCTTGATCCGGTTGGTGCGAATACCCATGAGCCGGGCCGCGATCTCATTTTGCTGAGTGGCCTTCATGGCCACGCCCAGCTTTGAAAAACGGAAAAACAGAAACAGAATCGTCATGATCACCAGGGCCACCACCAGGGTCAGCAGGTCCAGGGTGCTGATAAAAATATTGCCGATCACCACGCTGTCGTAGCTGGAAATGGGAAAGGGAAGGGAGCGCTGGTCCGCGCCGAATTTCCACGACACCAGACCCAGCAGGATCATCTCCAGGCCGATGGTAATGATGATCAGCCCCAGCACGTTGGGGTCCTTGGCCCGGCGCAGGACGGCAAACTCCAGAATACAGCCCAGCACCATGGCAAAAACCAGTGCCCCGGCAAAGGCGACCCAGACCGGGGCCCCGTAGGAATTCATCAGCAGGTAGGAAATAAACACCGGCGCCAGGGCCATTTCACCCTGGACAAAGTTGGGTACCTCCGACGCCTTGTAAATCAGCACCATGCCCAGGCCCATCAGTGCGTAGGCGCTGCCCACCGCGATGCCGCTGACGATCATCTGAATCAGGTTGACCATGAAAACTCCTTTGCCGCGAGACTCAAATTAAAAGGGCCATGTTTTCCAGTATTTTTTCGCCCGTATCCAGATGCCGTAGATGCCAAGAGGCTCAAACAGCATGATGCCGACCAGGATCAGCCCAAAGACGATAAACTGAATGTTGGAAACCCCGGTCAATGAGAAATAGGAGGAGGAGAGATGCCGCAGCCAGTCACCCAGGTAGGGAATGCTTAAAATATTGCGAAGCTCCAGGTCCACCCAGCTCAGCACCAGAGCGCCGGCAATGGGGCCCATGATCGACCCCAGGCCGCCCACCACGGCCATGGTGAGAAACATGATAGATAAAAACAGGCTGAAGAGCTCGGGGTCGATGAAGCGCAGGACAAAGGCGTACAGCCCGCCGGCAATGCCCGCGTAAAAGGCGCTGACGGCAAAGGCCAGGGTCTTGTAGAACACCAGGTTGATGCCCAGGGTTTCGGCGGCAATGTCGGCGTCACGAATGGCGATAAAGGCCCTGCCCACCTTTGTCTTGACCACATTCCGGGCAAACAGCACCAGCAGCACGGCAATAGGCACCGCCAGAAAATAAAACTCCTGGTCGGTTTTCAGTTGCCGGCCGAAAAGCATCAGGTCCGGCGCTTTAAGCCCCTGGCGTCCCCCCAGCAGCTCGATCTTGCCGATGACCTGGGTGATGGTGAGGCCGAAGCCCAGGGTGGCAATGGCGAGGTAGGGGCCCTCCAGCCGAAGGGCGGGCAGGCCCAGCAGAAACCCCAGCAGCCCCGCAATCAGGGCCGCGAGCACCAGAGCCACCAGAAAAGGCAGATGGGCCTCGGTCATCAGGGTGATGGTGCCGTAGGCCCCCACGGCATAGAATCCGGCATGGCCCAGGGAGATCTGGCCGGTAAATCCCACCAGCAGGTTGAGGCCCACCACCACGATGATATTGATGGCGATATAGTTGGCCACATAGATATAATAATTTTCGGCAAAAAACGGAAAGGCCGCCAGAAGACATCCCAGAACCACAAACCAGAAAACAACCGCGCCCGAGGAAAAAATCTCCACATCCTCATAATAGTCGCGCTTCATATCCATGAGCAGTATCCCGTATGAATAAAGAATGAAGATGCCCGGGTGATCCCGGTATGAAATATCCGGCCCCAGCCGGATTTACATGGAGATTTCAGTATGCAATGAACCGTCGGTTTTGTCAACAGAGGAGTGCTCTGGGTCCGCAAATAGTGGCTTCATCTACAACCACCGGTTCTTCTTGAAATAGACCACCAGGCCGGCGGCCACGGCGATCATGACGGCCCACACCGCCGGATACCCCCACTTCCATGAGAGCTCAGGCATATGATCAAAGTTCATACCGTAGATACCGGCGATAAAGGTCAGCGGAATAAAAAGGGTGGCGATAATGGTCAGCACCTTCATCACCGCGTTCATGCGGTTACTCAGGATCGACAGGTAAAGGTCCTGAAGGCTGTTCAGGCTGTCCCGCAAGGACTCGGCGGTTTCCAGTGCCCGGACCGTATGATCGGACACATCCTGAAAAAAAAGCCGGGTCGGTTTGCTGATGTGAGCGAACTCCCCTTTTTTAAGTTGCACCATCATGTCCCGCAGGGGCCAGACATGCCTGTGAAAAGCAAGAATCTCTTTCTTGATGGCATGAATCGCCTTGAGCGTATCCGGAGAAGGATCGTCGAGCAGTTCCTCTTCAAGGTCTTCGACCCGGGCATTGAGATATTCCAGAATGACAAAGTAGTGGTCCACCACCGCGTCCAGCAGCGCATAGGCCAGGTAGTCGGCCCCGCTTTTGCGCAGGGCTCCCTTGCCCTTTCGAATACGATCCCGTACCGGCTCAAACACATCTCCCCGCCGCTCCTGAAACGAAAGAATGTATCCGTTTCCAAGGATCACGCTCAACTGCTCTGAAACCACCCGGTGGGCGTCGACATCGTAGGACAGCATGCGAACGACAAGATAGAGATAGGCATCATGGTCTTCCACCTTGGGTCGCTGACCGGTATTGAGAATATCCTCCATCACCAGGGGATGAAGGTCAAAACAGCGGCCCACGGCCTCGATGGTCGCGATATCATGCAGGCCGTCCACATTGAGCCAGGTAACAGTCTTGCCCTCTCTTTCGGCGGACACCTCGTCGACGGAACCGATTTCCTTTTCCTGAAGACGGGCGCCGTCATAGGAAATCAAAGAGAGACGGACCGTGTCGGCCTTCTTCTCCCCGATATGGACCAGGGTGCCCGGCGAAAGCCCGACCTTGTTGGACATTTTTTTCTGCAGCAGCTTCAAGGCAAACCTCCCCTGATAAAGGCCCGGCAGGGCTACCCGTTCCCCGGGACCGGTTTACGGGCCTCATCATAAAAATGCACATCCACCTGGGGAAAGGCGATGGTGATGCCCCGTTCCCGGAAAAGCCGGTCAATGGCAAACCGGACCTCGGTCTCCACCGCGTAGAAATAGGCCACGTGAGTCCAGAAGCGAAGCAGGAAAACCAGGGAGCTGTCGCCGAAATCCTTGAACACCACATCCGGCTTCGGTGTTTTGAGTACATGGGGAACACCGGCGGCCACTTCCAGCAGGGTGGTGCGCACCAGCTCCACGTCGGAGCCGTAGGCCACGCCCACGGCAACTTTTCTGCGCAGCCGCTTGTCCTGAAAACTCCAGTTGATGACCCGGTTGCTGATCAGCTCGGCATTGGGAATGATCAAAGAAGCGTTATCGTAGGTCTGCACAATGGTGGCGCGCACGTTGATCTTTTTTACGGTGGCCCAGGTGCCGTCCACCTCGATGTCGTCACCCACCTGAATGGGTCGTTCAAACAGGAGGATCAGGCCGCTGACAAAGTTGTTGAAAATGTTCTGCAGGCCGAACCCGAGGCCTATGCCGATGGCACCCAGGACCACGGCCAGGGAGGTGGTGTTGAACCCGGCCACATGAAGGGCGGCCAGGATGCCAACGGCCCAGACAATGTAGATCGTGATGGTGACCACCGACTCCTGTGCCCCCTGGGTCATGCCGCTGCCGCGGAGAACCCGCCGTTCAAACAGGTATCGCCAGGCCCCGGCGATCATGTGGGTGATAAACAGGGCCGCCACGGCGTAAATAAAACCGATGATCCTGAAAGAGAGGGTACCGACCTCATACGGATGGTGAAGAAGGTCGAACATGGCCATCAGTGCATCCTGGCCTCCGCCCCAGGCGACAATCAGGGCCACCACGCTTGCCGCCACCAGGGCCGCCTGTCCCAACCGGATAAGTATCCACCACACTGGGGATCCCTGGGCTTCAGCCGTTTCATTGCTGGTTGCCGGGTCCACCTGGTAAGTGCGGCGCAGTTCGCCAAGGGCCGCGTAAACCAGTCCCACCCAGAGGGCAATGACCAGTGTCCTTCCCCAGGAGATATACCAGTAAAGAGCGATGGGCCCGTGACCGGCCAGTTCCAGCGCCAGGCCGCCCACGCAGACCACGTTCACCGTCCACCCAAACGAAAGCCGGTGCTTAACGGAAGCGGCTGAAGCCGCCTCCCGGTCCGGTATCTGTTTGCGCCCGCGCCAGAAAACAAGCGCAAAGACCAGTGCCCCGATTTCAAACAGCAGGCGGGACAGAAACAGAAGACCGTCGGCATTCGGCGCCAGGAAAAGCAAAGTCGCGTATACGACGCCGAAGAGCCGCACACCCTGGCATACCCGGAGGACAAGACGCGCCCTGGCCGGCAGAACCAGCGGTTTTTCGCCCTTTTGGGCACAGTCAACGGCATCCATCACCCACCGGGTAACCAGAAAAATACGGGCCAGGGAAAAAATAAAAACAATCAGCGGAGAAGGGAGATAATCACCGGCCTGCATGTACAAAAAAAGCAGCGCCGTGATCAGCAGCAGCCACATCGACCGGGAGAAAATATAAAGAACCGCCTGAAACGCGGTACAGGACGCAAACGCCTTTTCCTGATCAATCCGCCGCTGGAATGCGGCCAGCCGGGCCATTCCCATGGCCGCCAGCAGCGCCAGCAGCACACCGTAGGCCAGCACCCGGCGAAGCGACCGCCAGATCAGGTGGCCCTCTTCGACCAGGTAGGTAACGGAGAGCCGGGACCGTGCCACACCGGCCACTTGCGACATCTCCTGACGGAGACCTTCCCATCCGCCCTGGATCGGAAACCCTGTGGACCGGGAAAAAAAATCACGCTTCCGGGCTTCCTGGACCCGGCCTTCCAATTTTCCCGAAAGGACCGTCAGCATTTCCTCCATGGTCTTCAGGTCCGCCAGACGGGTGGTATAAATCTGGTGCAGCCCCTCCAGCAGGGCCTGTTTCCGGTTCACCAGGTCGATCAGCCGTTGAATGGCCTCAACCGTCCCGGCATCCTTGCCCTTAGAAGACCCGGCGGTCAGCTCGGCCAGGTAGGCCTGGTTGACCGCCACCTGATCTTCAATGCCGGAGCGATACTGTTCCACCGTTTCTACGGCCTTTTTCACCCGGGCCTGCTGTTCGTGAATCTCCACAAGGGACGACTGGATATGACGGCCGGCCGCCTCCAGGTCCGTGGCGGACACCGTGTGAAGGGCCAGCATGTTGGCATACACGGCATGCTGGGTCCGGTAGGCGTCCAGCCGGTCGCCAACAGCCGGGGCCGACTGGTCGGCCTGACGCTTTTCCGCTTGCAGGGCTTCCACCAGGCGCTCTTCACTGGCCAGAGACGCCGATATAGAGGCCGCCAGAGAGGCGGGCGAGGCCTTGTCTGCCACGGGGTCCACCGCCGGGGGCTGGGTGTTCCCCCGGGCGGCAGACAGTATCACCAGCGCCAGGACCATGACTGCGGCCGCCAGGCACCGTCGCGCATCATGTCGCGTTGTCACTGGGCACCTCTTCTGTAGATGGGACGCCGGTCATCACAACCCCTTCTTTTCAAACCACCGGAACAGCAGGATGCCGCCCACGATACACAGCACGATGACAAACCAGTGGTTGATGCCGAGCACGCCGGGAATCGTTATTTTTCCCAAGTCTCCCCAGGTAAGTACCGTCTTTTTCAGTGCCGGATAGGCTTCGGCATACACGGCGGCCCCCACCAGCATGCCGACAATGCCCCAGAGCGCGTCCCACCGGCCCTCGCCAAGAGCCCCGGCCGATGTGCCGGGACAATACCCCAGCAAACCCCACCCGATGCCGAAGATCAGGCCGCCGATGATCTGTGCACCGAGAATGGTGGTCTTGATGGAGAGTTTCACCAGGCCTAGGTCGTTGAGCAGGTAAATGCCTACCATGCCCACCAGCACACTGGAAAACATGAACTTGACAATGGTCATGTCCTGCAGCCGAAGGGCCCCCAGCTGCTTGTCGTACCGGATCACCCGGGCCTTTTGAAGCAGAAAGCCGAACAGGACCCCGGTTGCCAGTCCATAAATCAGATCGAGTTTCATGGTTAGTTCCCCCCCTTTCCATAAAGCATGCGCGCCACGATGATGCCGCCGACAAAAAAACAGACCAGGGCAATCAACCCGCTGACAGAAAGCTGAAGCGACCCGCTCAGCCCGTGACCGCTCGGTCACCCGTCCGCCAGCCGGGCCCCGAACATGGCGACAATGCCGCCGCAGAAGGCCACCACCCCGCGCTTGACCGGGCTGGTGCCGAACCGCGATTCCCACATGGGGGGGACGGCCTTTAATTTAAAGGTTCCGGATGCCATGGCCGCGATAAAGGAACCAGCGAGAATCCCCACCACGAACATCCACTGCCAGTCGATCTTGGCGGTGTTTTTTATAAAATAGTCCATAGTGGAAACCGCTTCCGGCCGGAAGGTGTTTTCGATCATTGCCGCCGAGCGCACAAAGGTAGTGGACGCGCCGAAGTACTTTCCCGCGATCCAGACCGACAGAATCAGCACCAGGCCGCTCAAGGCGCCGGCCAGGTAGGGACTCCACGATCTGTTGTTGGTTTCATCGCTCACCTTATGACCTCCTTTGTTTGGGGATGACCGTGACGGCAGGCCCGGAAGGACTGCAAGGGAAGCCGTGCACGCAAAAGCGACAGGCCGCCGCAAAACGGCCGACCCGTCACGACGTATGGAAGCCTCATCATAATGAAAAACGACCAAAAGAGCAAAACCATATTTATTCCGCCGTTTTCGGCGGGACTGCCTCTTTCGGTACATTCAGCGTCAACCGGCGCTTGTCATCCCCGGCCACGTAAATCGTTCGGGACGGGAAGGCAAAGTCGATGCGCTCTGCCTCAAACCGGCGCATGATCTCCAGGCAGGTCCCCTCCACCCAGGCCTGAAAGGCCCAGTAGTCCGGTGGATGGTACCAGGCCACCACCATGATGTTGAGGCTCCAGTCATTGAAGTTGTTGAAAAAGACCCGGGGCGGAAAATCTTCCCGCATGCCCTCGTGACCGGCGAGAACCTCCCTGATAATGGCCACGGCCTGCTCCACCTTTTCCGGCGGTGTGTCGTAGGTTATGCCGATATTGGTAAGCCATCGGATGTGGGGCCGCCGGCTGATGTTTTCCACAAAGGAGCTGATGATCTTTTCGTTGGGAATGGTGAGCAGGTGACCGGTCAGTGTCCGAATTCGCGTACTGCGGAATCCAACGGACTCCACCACGCCGTCGTTGCCGTCAATGACGATACGGTCCCCGGGCTGAAACGGCTTGTCAAAAACAATGGTCAGGGTGCCGAAAAAGTTGGCGATGGAATCCTTGGCGGCCAGGGCCACGGCAATACCGCCGATGCCCAGGGAGGCCAGCACCGGGCCGATCTTCACGCCGGTCATGTTCTGGACCAGGACCACGGTCCCCAGCACGATGATGAGCACCCGCAGGGTCTTGCCGACCAGGGGCACCAGCAGTTCGTCGACGGTGCTCTCCGTGGAGGCGGCCCACTGCCGGAGACGGGCGTCGATCAGGGCCACCAGCCGGACAAAAAACCAGACGGCCGTCACATACGCGATAAGCCGGGCGCCGCCATGGCAGGCATCAAGGACGGCATTGCCCGACGGTGTTTCAAAGGCCCCGTACACCGGCCAGAGGGAAAAATAAATACCGTAGGCGAGAAAGGCCACGGAAAACGGGGCGGATAGTGCGTCGAGAAAAAAGATGGCCGCCGGGGCACGGCCTTCCTGTTCGGCCCGGCGCTTGACCCGATGCCAGACCAGCCACCGCAGCAGCCGCTCGATCAGCACCACCATGCCGATCAGCGCGGCGGACAGCAGGACATCGAAAAGCGACATCCCCTGGAACCCTGCGCCCAGCCACTCCGCCACCGAAACCTGCCAGCTGATGGCTGGTTTGCCCGGGCCGGCGTTTACGGCGGCGCGGAAAACCGTAAACAGAAAGAACGGGGAGATCGCTGCTGTCAGGATGTGGCTTTGCTTCATTGGCACACCTCCGTTATGTCTGTGGATTTGACATCAGATGTCATGCCGCATGAGGGAAAAACAACTATAGCAGAAACCAGAATTAACAGAAAAAGAGCGCCGGATCAAGGCCGGGCCGGCCGATCAAAGGCATTCGGCAAACCGTGCCGTAACGGTTTCGTGAAAACGCATGCCGCGGCGGGTGGGCATACAGCGGCCATGGGAAAACACAATCAGACCCTGGTCCACGCATTGTGCAATGGACGCGGCAAAACAGGCGAAAAAATCGACGCTGAACTCCGCTTCAAAAGCAGCCATTAAAATACCGTCAGCCGTGCGAAGACCCAGGTAGATCGCCTCCAGCATCTGCTGGGCCGGGGTCAGGGTTTCTGCCTCCTGCCGGGGCAGACGGCCCTGTTTAAGGGCGTTCTCATAGGCGTCAAGATCACGATGGTTCCACCAGCGACAGGTCCCGGTATAGGAGTGGGCCGACGGTCCCAGGCCCGCGTAGGGCACCCGGCGCCAGTACTTGGTATTGTGCCGGGCCCTGGCGTCCGGGCTTCTGGCAAAATTGGAAATCTCGTAGTGAAGATACCCGCGACCGGTCAGATACCGGCTGACCGTGTCAAACAGGTCTGCTGCCTGCCGTTCCGGCAGCGGATCAAATTCACGGTTTTCCAGTGCCCGGGCCAGGGGGGTCCCCGGTTCACAGGTGAGCATGTAACAGGAGAGGTGGTCCGGAGAAAAGGCAAACGCCGCGTCCAGATCTCTTTCCAGGTCCCGGCGGGTCTGGCCGGGAATCGCATAAATGATGTCCGCGCCGATGTTGTCAAACCCGCACCGCCGGGCCGCTTCCAACGCGCCTTCGGCCTGCCGGGCCGAATGAATCCGGCCCAGAAAGGCCAGTGTGGCATCGTCAAAGGACTGCGCCCCGATATTGATCCGGCTGACACCGGCCTGCCGGGCTGCCGCAAGCCAGGCGGGGGTCGCCGAGTCGGGGTTGACCTCGATGGTGATCTCGGCATCGGTGGAAAGGCGAAAATTGTCCCGAACCGTGGAAAGCACAACATCAACCTGAGCGGCGGAAAGCAGCGAAGGGGTGCCGCCGCCGATGTAGACCGTGTCCACCATGCCGGGGACAAGGGGGCCTGCCAGATGAATTTCCCTTAACAGCGCCTTTACAAAAGAGGGAATCCGGTCCGGGGCGGCCAGGGAAAAAAAGTCGCAGTACCGGCACTTTTTCGCGCAAAAGGGAATGTGAAGATAGAGCCCGGTATTATCGACACCGGGATAAGTGTCACATGGCGTAGGGTGCACCAAGTTCGTACCCCAGGGTCAGGGCCTGCTGATTAAGTTCCAGGTAATCGGCCGGCACATGGGCGACCAGGGCCTTTTCCACCGATGCCTTTTTCACCACTCCGGTCAGGGCCGTGACGGCACCCACCATGCAGATATTGAGAACAATGGGATTGCCAATGGTTTCCGCGGCGGTCTGAAACAGGGGCAGCTCGATCTGCCGGGCGTCCACACTTTTTGAGGTCTTCACGTGGCGGCTGTCCGTGACCAGCAACCCGCCGGGCCGAATGGCCTCATAATACTTGTTGTAGGCCGCCTGGGTCAGGCAGACCAGAACGTTGGCGTTGTTGACCCGGGGAAAGTTGATGGGGTAGTCCGAAATGATCAGCTCGGCCCGGGCCGCCCCGCCCCTGGCCTCCGGCCCGTAAGACTGGGCCTGGACCGCGTTGAGTCCCTCGTGAATGGCCGCGGCCTCACCGAGAATCACCGCCGCCGTGATCACACCCTGGCCCCCGGAGCCGGAAAATATGAATCGGGTCCGCATCATGCTTTATGCCCCCTTTTCCGCCGCCTGAATGGTTTTTTCATATTCATCGCAATACTCGGGCAGCGATTTTTCCACAAATATGCCCCGCCGGATTTTGCCGGATTCAGGCACATCGTCCTTTGCGCCCAGCCGCACCGTGTTGTTTTTATAAGCCTCCATCATGGCCACCGCGTCCCCGGCCTTGTTCTTCCGCCCGAAATAGGTGGGGCACTGGGAAAGGATCTCCACCACGGAAAACCCCTTGTGGGTAATGGACTTTTCGATCAGGGTGGTCATCTCCTGAATGTGGTAGGTGGTGGTGCGGGCCACAAAGGTAGCGCCGGCAGCCGTGGACAGCTCCACCACGTCAAAATCATGGTCAATGGTGGTGTAGGGCGCGGTGGTGGCCTTTGTGCCGACACCGGACAGGGGCGAGTACTGGCCGCCGGTCATGCCGTAAATCCGGTTGTTCATCACAATGGCCGTCATATCGATGTTCCTGCGGCAGGCATGAATAAAGTGGTTGCCGCCGATGGCCAGGGCGTCCCCGTCACCCATGGGCACGATCAGGGAAAGCCCCGGCCGGCTCATCTTGACACCGGTAGCAAAGGCCAGTGCCCGGCCGTGAAGAGTGTGCAGCGAGTGGACGTCCACATACCCGGTGACACGGGCCGAACACCCGATACCCGACACCATGACGATGTCGCTCTTGTCAAGTCCCAGGTTTTCGATGGCATGCAACAGGCCGTTCAACACGACGCCGTGGCCGCAGCCGGGACACCAGATATGGGGAAAAAACCGTTTGCGCAGATAGTCCTGAATGGCCATGGATCAGACCCCCCTGCCCTGAATCACCCGCATCATGTTGCGAATGTCGGTGGGCGTGATAAAGACGCCGTCCACCCGGTTGACCAGGTAGACCCGCTCGGGCCGGTCCACCGCCTCGCGGACCTCTTTTATGAGCTGGCCCAGGTTCATCTCCACCACGGCAATGTACCGGGCCCGGGCGCACTTTTCCCGGACAACGGCATGGGGAAAAGGCCACAGGGTCTGGAGCTCCAGCAGGCCGTAGCGCTCGCCCCGGCGGCGCCGGTTTTCCACCAGGTGAAGGGCCGAACGGGCCGACGAGCCGTAGGAGACCAGCACCAGGTCGGCGTCTTCCAGGTAAAACTCCTTGTACCGGGCCATCTCGTGCACGTTGTTGTTGATCTTGTCGGCCAGGTGACGCAGCAGGCCGTGGACCACCCGGGGCGCCCCGGAGGGGAACCCCCACATGTCATGAAAAAGACCGGTGACGTTGTACCGGTGAACATCTCCGAAATCGGACATGGGCAGGCGACCGTCCTCCCGGGGCAGGTAGGGATGGTAGTCCACGCCCTGTTTCACGGCGGTTCTCAGCCGTTCGGTGACCTCGATGGCGCCGGGCGCCGGAATGGTCACCTTTTCCCGGGTATGGCCGATCACCTCATCCATCAGCAGAATCACCGGGGTGCGGTAAGTTTCGGCGATGTTAAAGGCCGTCACCGTGACCTCGAACAGATCCTGGTTGGTGGAGGCGGTCATGGCTACAATGGCATGGTCCCCGTGAGTGCCCCACCGGGCTTGCATCACGTCGCCCTGCATCACGTGGGTGGGCAGGCCCGTGGAAGGGCCGCCCCGCTGGACATCGGCGATCACGCAGGGAATTTCCGCCATGACGGCATACCCCAGGGCCTCCTGCATCAGGGAAAATCCGGGGCCGCTGGTTGCGGTCATGGCCTTTCGACCGGTAAGCGAGGCCCCGATGACGGCGCACAGGGAGGCGATTTCATCCTCCATCTGGATAAAGGTGCCCCGGTTTTTCGGCAGCTCCGCGGCCATGAACTCGGCGATCTCGGTGGAGGGGGTGATGGGATACCCCGCGAAAAACGCAACACCCGCGTAAAGCGCGGCCCTTCCGCACACCTCGTTGCCCTGGATAAATGCGGTTGTTTCACTCATGGTCCACCTTTTCCGTAATCACCTCAATGGCCAAATCCGGACACCGCAATTCGCAAAGCTTGCAGCAGATACACTTTTCCGGGTAACGGGCCACGGCCTTGTATTGATCGTCCAGGACCAGGACCCCCCTGGGACAGAAATGGACACAGATGCCACACTCCTTGCACCAGTCCCGGTTGACACGGTGTTCCTTCAAACAATTTTTTTTCGTCATTTAAATAAACCGGTTCATCGCTTCTTCGATAACCGACTCCACATTGTCCGGGGTGATATTATTTTCCGCGCACAGGTTCCGCACCCGTGCCGCGCGCCGGTCGTCCGTCATGTCTTCCAGCGTGTTGAAAACGGAAAGCCGGCGCCCGATCTGGTAGACCACCCGGTCTTCCGGGGCCATATCCAGAAACGTCCGAATGGGCCGTGTCATGGCTTCTTTTGCCTCGGGCAGGCGACCCTCCACCTCGGCAAACAGGTTTAAAATATGGTCACTTTTAACCATGGAAGTAACATTTTCAAGGGATTCGAGAAAGAGCAGCAGCTCTTTTGCCGCCATCACGTCCGTAAGCTTTTTAAACCGGCCCGCCATGTACTCGTCGTGAAGGGGTAGCCCCGGCGGCACGGCCAGGGTGCGCAGCCGGATAAAATCGGGATTGATCCGGTTTAAGGCGTCAGCCGATTCCTGGGCATGCTCCGTCGACAGGTCCACCCCGCCCAGACCGGGCATCACGTATTCGGACAGCTCGAACCCGGCGGCCTTGACCTTTTGACCGGCTTCGACATGATCGGCCTTGGTCACCCCTTTTTTAACCATCTCCAGCACCTTGTCCGACCCGGACTCCAGACCGATGTGAATGCGGTTCAGGCCGGCCTGACGGATTGCGGCCAGCTTGTCTTCGGGGATCCGCCGCACCGTATGGGACCGGGCGTAGGAGGTGACGCGCTGAATCCAGGGGAAACGGTTGTGCAGGTGTTCCAGAATGTCGATCAGGTCATCAGGAGGGATAATCAGGCTGTTGGCATCCTGAAGAAAAACCGATTCCATGCCGCCGCTGGTCCACTGCAGGGCCGCGTTAAAGGCCGCATACTCGTCGCGATCCACCCGGTCCGACAGATCGGACAGCCGCTGGCGATTCAACCGGCCGGTGTCGTCCGCCCCTTGCCTGAGCATGGACACATACCTGTGGACCATGTCGATGTCGGCCTTGACATGATCCACCGGCCGCAGGGAGAATCGTGACCCCTTATAAACCGGACAGAAGGTGCACCGGTTCCAGGGGCAGTTCCGCGTGATCCGGATCAAAAGGCTGAACGCCTCGCTGGGCGGCCGAATAGGCCCCTGCTCAAAGCCCTGGTATGACTCAATTTTCTTGTTTTTCATGACATCGCCGACCTCTTATGAATGACCCAACTATAACACAGTCTGGCGCAAATCCCAAACCGGTGCCGACGATGCGCCGCCAGCCATCAGGCGTCGGCGCTTTTTTGCCCGATTATCAGGCCGGTTTTCTTTTTCGTTGTTTATTTTGATGAAAAAACCGGTTCCGCATGCTAAAATAAATTATTTTTCTTGAGTATGCCATCGCGCCGGCGGCACACACCCTCCGGCCCTGTTTCTGTCATAACAAGGAGTGCTCCATGCGTAAATGGATATGGTGGATTTTCGTTTCTATCTTTCTTTTTCCCTGTGTCGTGTCCGCAGTGCCCCAGGTCAATTACCTGGGCCAGCTGGAAGCGGATAAACCGGTGGCCCTTGCCGTGGACCGGGACGACACCCTCTACATGATCTGCGACACCGGTTCTTCTTCGGGATTCATCCGCATTCTCAACCAGAAAACCGGCGAGGCGGTTCAGGTCGGGGGCAAGGACAAGGAGTGGAAAGACATTCTCCGACATCCCACCGGGCTTGCGCTTTATAAGGACCGGCTCTATGTCACCGATGCCGGGCTCGACAGAATCGCTGTTTTTTCCAAAGCCGGCGATTTTATTGAGAGTTACGGCAGCAAGGGGAGCGGCCCCGGTACATTCAACGACCCGGCCGATCTCTTTGTGCATAAGGGGGTGATCTATGTAGCGGATACCGATAACGACCGAATTCAGACGCTGGGCGACAACGGCGTTTTCCTGCACGAGATCGGCCCGGCCGATGCCCCGGAAAACCGGATGAAACGTCCGGTTCAAGTGGCGGTGGATGTGTCGGGCCGTATTCACGTTGTGACTGCCGACGGCCAGATCAGAATTTATCAGGCTGACGGCGCCTTTCTCCAGATCGCCCCTTTTCCCCCGGCCAGTACCGTGGCCATGGGCCCGGACGGGCTGTTCGTGGCCGATGCCAGTGCCTTTGCCGTAAAAAAATACGATCTTGATTTTGCGCCGGTGCTCTCTTTCGGCACAAAAGGGGAAGGCCGCGCCCAGTTCCTGGAGCTGTCCGCCCTGGCCCTGGGCGGGGACGGAACGGTTTACGTGGCCGACGCCAAAACCGGCAGGGTCCAGATGTTTCTGCCTGAAGCCGGGGGGTGCATCGCACCGCTGGTCCTGGCACCCCCACCTACGTCGGCCCGGTGGACACGGGCCATCGCCGTGGACCCGGCCAGGGAGCTTTCCTGTATCGTCGCAAGGGATGACAATACCCTTTACGCCGTGGACGGCAAAAAGGGGGTTATCTGCGTATTCAAGGAAGGCGAGCCGGCCACTGAAGTGGCGGTGGGTGACGGTGTGACGCCCGAGTCTCTGGCCTTTGACGCGGCCGGCGACATGTATGTACTGGCCCGCCAGCAGATCATCAAGGTAGACCCCGACGGCAAGGTGAACTATGCCTTTGGCGTTTCAGGAAGTACCAGCGTCTTCGGGGCCAAGCCCGACGACATGGTGATCACACGGACCGGCGCCGTATGCGTCACCGACAGAAAAGAGAAAAAAATAAAAATCTACAACACCGACGGCATTTTTATTCGGGCCATCACCACCACCGACGGCCAGGTCCCGTTTCAGGAGCCCATTGCCCTTGCCGCCGACGGCACCGGGGCGCTCTGCGTGCTGGATGCGGGACATAAGGCGGTGTTCCGTTTCTCCCCGGAGGGCCTGTTTATCAACGGTTTTGCGGTGGGCGACGCCACGGCGGCGCCCGTGGACCTGGCGGTTTCCAGGGACCATGTATACGTGCTGGACGGTAAGGCCGGCCATGTCCGGATGTTTTCTCCGGAGGGTCGCCAGTTGGCCCGTTTCGGCGCATACGGCTCCGAACCGGGAAGCCTGGGACGGGCGGTTTCCATAGCGGCAAAAGGCGATGCCGGATTCCTTGTTTCGGACCCCGGTAACCAGCGCCTTCAGGAATTTGCCGTTGTCTACACCCCGGACCCTCCGACCGGCGTAACGGCTCAGAGCGGCCCGAGAAGCGTTTCTCTCGAATGGGAAGAAGCCGGCAGCAGCCTGGTGGAGGGCTACCGGATTTACCGGATGGAACAGACCGGTGCCCCCGGTTTAAACGCCGTTGCCACAACAGCGGACAACCATTATGTGGACACAACCCCCATTCCGGGAAAGGCGTATCTTTACATGGTTGCCGCCATGGCTGTTCAGGGAAACGAAAGCGCCCTGTCATCCCCCTGTTTTACCACGGCTGAAAAACTGACCGTGCAACCGCCCACGGCCCTGGCCGCTGAACCGCGGGACTTCTCCGTGAGCCTCTCCTGGCAGCCCAGCCCCTCTGCCCACCTGGCCGAATATGTGATCTATCGCGACACCGAGGAGATCGCACGGGTCACGGACACCACCTTTACCGACACAGATCTCGCACCGGAAACCGCTTATGACTATGCCGTGGCAGCGGTGAGTCTCGACGGCGTCATCAGCGATGCCGCCACCGCCGCCGTCACCACCCGGGTGACCACCCGTCCCCCGGTGGAGATTGATGTGATCAAGTTGTCCAACATCTTCTCCAACACATATAAAACTTATGAAACCAACGGCATTGGCACGGTAAAAATCCGCAACAACACAAAAGACCATATCTCCAGGCTCAATGTCCTGTTTACCATTAAGAACTTCATGGATTTTGCCTCTGAAACCGTTATCATCGATCTGGAGCCGGGCAAAAGCCAGGTGGTGCCCGTCAAGGCGGTGTTCAACGACAAAATCCTGGACGTGACCGAAGACACGCCGGTGCAGACCGAAATCACCGCAACCTATTATGTGAGCGGTGAGTTGAAAACCTTTTCCGCAAAACAGAGCATCAATGTGTATGAAAAACACAAGATGACATGGGACGACTCGAACCGGATCGGCGCTTTTGTCACCACCAAGGATCCGGTGGTCATGGAGTTTGCACGGGCCGTCACCACCCAGTACGAACACACGGCCGACCCTCTGATCAGCGGCTGCATCATTTTTGACGCCATGGGTGCCCTGGGCATCCGTTATACGAAAGACCCCTCCAACTCCTATCAGGAAACACGGGAAAACACCCAGCTGATTGACTACCTCCAGTATCCCAGGGAAACCCTTCAACGCAAGTCCGGCGACTGCGACGACCTTGTGATTCTCTATGCCGCGGCACTGGAAAGCGTGGGCATCCGAACCCGGTTTGTCGAAGTGCCCGACCACATTCTCATGATGTTTGAAATCAACGGCACCCGGCACCTGGGCACGGACACCATGAACGAACTGCTGGTGATCGAGGATGAACGGGTATGGGTGCCGGTGGAAGTAACAAAGGTGGGCAAGCCCTTTACCGATGCATGGGAGGCGGGCAGCCGGAACTACTATCGATGGAAAGACAGGGACCTTTCCTCCCTTGACCTTGACACGGCCTGGGCGGCATACAAACCGGCCAACCTGCCGGTGTCCGCTTTCAGGGTGGAGCCGATACCCCGTCAGGCCATGGACAAGCGGTTTGACAATGAATTTAATGTGATTCGCAAGACATGCGTAAAAATCCGGAACCGGGCCCTGTTTGCCCGGCTGCAGGAGGCCCCGGACGACAACGCGGCCCGGCTGCAACTGGGCATCGCCTATGCCGGATACGGTGTTTATGATGAGGCCCGCTCCCTGTTTAACGCGATCCTGAAGGCCGAACCGGCGCACGCCGCGGCCCTCAACAACATGGGCAACATCTTTTTTCTGGAACAGGCGTACGAAAAGGCTGCGGCTGCCTATACCAGGGCGGCGGCCGCGGACCCTGAAGACCCGCTGGTACGGGTCAACCTTGCCATGTCCCTGCTGAAAACCGGGCAGAAAGCAGCGGCCAGAAAAGCGTTTGACGAGGCCTGCGGTATTTCGCCCGATATCGCCAAACAGTATCGCAGCCTGGGCCTTCAGCTGATCGGCGCCAGGTAGAAAAGGAGACCATGTCATGAAACCATTGACCGTAGCACTGGTGCTGGTACTTGTCCTGGCCACGGGCCCGGCCTTTACCGAGGAAAAGGCCGGGTTCTGGGACACGCTGATCAAAAAGATCAACCGGATCGCGTCCCACGGCCCCCAGGGGAAAGCCTATACATCGGTGGTGGGCATACGGGGAGCGGAAACAGACGAGGGGGCTGACAACCTCTACTGGAAGGGGCTGGCTCAGCCGACAACGGACACAGCGGATGCCGACCTTGTCGAAGAAGCCTCTCTGGCGGCCTTCCGGCAGGCGGTGGCCTATGCCGTTGAAGGCAACACCGACCAGGCCGTGGATGCCTTTCATTCCTTTATTGATGCCTATCCGGAAAGTGAGCTGTCTGGTGATGCGGCAGCGGCCATTGCAAAACTGGAGAACGATATCGCGGTGGCACCCGAGGAAACACCCGCCCCAGCCCCTGCCACACCGTAACGGGAAGCGCTGAAGGCAGGAAGGAAGCCGGGGGGATCAGGTGCCGGAAGGACCGGCGGGTGCTGAATCCATAAAATTTCGCACAATGGAAAACATGATCTCCAGCAGCGCGTAGACCGACAGGTTGGGGAGTTCCGCCCGGAACAGAGCGATGGTACGGGCATTGCGCTGCATCGCCTGCTTGAACCGGCCGATCTGCTCAAGGGCCGCAAAAGACCCCGGGTCACTCTCTTTTTTGTCCGCTATTTTCTCTAAAATGTCGGCCAGCTTTTCCGGTGAAAAAAGATAAAGCTGTTCCCGGTTCTGTTTGTTTTTAAAAAAGGACTGGTTTCCGATCAGTTGCTTTATCCGGCGGTCGGCTTCCCCGTTTTCGATGGCCAGCTCTTCAATGAACATCGTCCGCACCGGGTCAAAACAGACCACCCGAAGGGCCGACAGGCGGTCCCGCTGTTTTGCCATGTTCTCCCCAAACTCGGCCACGGCGCCCGGCCAGAACAGCCGGTTGGCGCCGGCCATGACCTGTTCGATGGGCTGTTTCGCCTTAACGGCCTTCTGTATTTTTTTTGTCAGCGACACCACCTGCCGGGCCGTCCGGGGAAACAGGTAGGTTCCCACCACGGCGCCGTATATCATGGCGATCACGGCAAACCAGTCCTGGAGATAAAAAGCCCTTTTCATATCCCTGTAAGCGGAAAGCAGAGCGCCGTTTTTAAACAGGTGCAGCGGGGTCGCGTAAAACGGTGTGCCACCCAGGAGGGGCTGGGAAATGGTCTCACCGGGACCGGGCGCAAAATCCACGGCGGTCTCCACGTCAATCAGACCGATGCGATAGGTCTCCGGGGACGACAGAAAGTTGGGATATTTTTCCGGATTGCCGGCCACCAGCAGATTGTCCGGCTTGATATCCCGAATGGCAACATTTTTTCGCCGCAGCCAGGAGAGCAGCTCCAGAGTATTGGCCACCACCCCCTCCATCTGGAGCTTGCGCTTGGAAAAAGTGGTGGCCGAAAGAAAACTACTGACCATGGTGATGTAGTCTTCCACGGTTTCCCGATGGGCATCCACCACCGCCTTGAGAAGCGCGTTAAGCTGGGACACAAAGGGCTCGGTCAGGTCCCGGCCCTGAGGCTTTACCGGATTTCCGGAAAGATAGGAAAAAAACCACTGCTGCAGCTTGTAGAGCAGCAGAGATGAAGCAGCACCGGAACGGATCATCAGTTTTCGGACCCGGGTCTCATAATCCGCATACACCCGTTCCAGAGCCATCCCCACATGGATGTTTTTCATGCCGTACCGGCCTTCGAATTTTTCAATGTCATCCAGGATGGAGGGATCCCGCAGAATCTCGGCAGGCAGTTTTTCTTCGGCATCATGAAACAGGGCGACGGCATCGGCCAGAAACACATACTTGGCAAGGTCCATGAAAAAGACAAACCCACCGTCGATTTTTAAGAATTCGGCAAGTTCAGGGGTTTCTTCCAGCAGGGCGATATAGGCATTTTCAAGCAGCTCGGCGCTTACCCGGCCCTCATCGGGAAACGGGTGAATCTTGCTTAAAATGACCGATATGCCCGGAACGATGCATTCCCGGGGAGCAAGGGTCCTGGCAATCTCCTGCTCTTTTTTGATACTGGCGATGTATTTATTAAAATCGGTAATGGGCACCGGCGGCACCTTCACCACCAGCTTGCTGTCGTAGATGGCCAGAAAACACTTGCTCTTACTGCCCGATCCCTCGCCGATGGGCCCCAGGGTCATGCGACGGGAACTTCGCATGTTATCATGGTCCACATGGAGATCGTAGGTGATCACCCGGGAGCGGGAGCCCAGGGTTTCCAGGGGCTCCACCTCCGACGCCGCGCCCGGCCCCACCCCGATCTGGCGCTTGAACAGCAGCATAAAGTAGTTCAGCACCCTGTCGAGGTCGGTTTCTTTTTTTTCGGTTTCCGGTGCATCCGTCATGGGACCTGCTTCCTTGCAAATTGCGTTTTTTCAGATTATCCAAAACCGGCGCCAAACTCAAGCGCTGTTTGATCGGATATCGCACAAGTCGCACGGGGAATGGTCGGTTTCAATTCGAATTTCAAGAGAAACGCAGACAGATCAGAGATGAAACATCTTTCCACACTGGTCCTGCAGGGCCACGGAAAGAGACACCCGGCTGTCCCTCAGTGCGGCGCCCACAGTGGCAAGGGCACGCTCCGGCGTGTTGTTTTCGTGACTCAGGTGGGCCAGGACCACATGGGACAGCTCCTTGTGATCCAGTTCGGCCAGAAGTCGCATCGAATCATCATTGGAAAGGTGCCCGTTCCGGCTCTTGATACGCTGTTTCACCGGCCATGGATAGGATCCGTTGAGCAGCATCTCCGCGTCATGATTGGCCTCAAGAATCAGGGCGCCGCACCCTTTGAGATGCTCTTTGACCATGGCGGTGGCCACGCCCAGGTCGGTGGCCAGTCCGGCCTTGACCCCGCCCGACTGAAAGGTAAACCCGGACGGGTCCTGCGCATCGTGGGAAAGGGAAAACGGATGGATGGTCAGGGTGTTGATGGAAAAGCTCTGGCCGCAGGCAAAATAGCGGCACTCATTAATGCCGCCAAGCTGGGAAAGGGCCGCCCTGTGGGTCCGTGCGGTGATATAGAGGGGCAGTTTGTGGCGACGACAGAGAATCCCTGCCCCCCGCACGTGATCGGTATGTTCATGGGAAATAACAATGGCATCCAGGGACCGGGGACTCACACCGATGGTGGCCAGCCGTCTTTCGATTTCAATACCTGAAAGCCCGGCGTCCACAAGAATGGCGGTATCCGGGCCGGAGATAAAAACAGCGTTGCCGCGGCTGCCGCTGGCCAGAACACAGACAGCAAGATGCTTTTCCTGAGGCAGTAATAATGATTTACAGCGTTCCAACCGATTTCCTTGTCAACCATACAACGCCTACCACCGGATGACCGAACGGGCTGCCGTCATACGCCGGTGTGACCGAAACCGCCGGGACCCCGGGCCGTTGGGGTCAGCTCGTTCACCGGCGCCAGCCGGGCCCGGCAGACCTTTTGAATCACCATCTGAGCGATGCGGTCTCCCCGGTGAATGGTAAAATCGGATGGTCCCAGGTTGATCACGGCTACCTGCACCTCACCCCGGTAGTCCGCGTCAATGGTGCCGGGTGAATTGATCAGACCGATACCGTGACGGACCGCAAGGCCGCTTCTGGGACGAATCTGGGCCTCATATCCCGGCGGCAGCTCCACGGCAAAGCCGGTTGGCACAAGGACGATTTCTCCTTTCGCCACCGTGAGGTCTTTTTCCAGTGCCGCCTGAAGGTCCATTCCCGCGGAATTCGGGGTCATGTAGCGGGGCAGATTGATGTCGGCGTCGGCTGCCGGCCGGACCCGGAGTATGCTGACCACCGGTGCCGGACTGTCCGTGGAAGGCTTCACTGGCGCCCAGCCCCCCCCTACCTGTTGTTCCGCCGATCGGAATTGCCACCGGGCCGCCGTGAGCGGGGGGCGCTTTTGTCGTCATCCTCACCCTTTTCAGGCGCCGGCAGAAGAGCCTTGCGGCTCAACCGGATCTTGCCTTCAGGGCTGACCTCCAGAACCTTGACCGCCACCTTGTCGCCCATCTTGACCACATCGGTAACGCTCTTGACATGGTGGTGTTCCAGTTCCGAAATATGACAGAGCCCGTCGGTGCCGTTCTTGATCTGAATAAAAGCGCCGAAGTCGGTAATCCGAACCACCTCACCCTCGTATATCTCGCCGGGCTCGGGCACCCTTCCAATATCCTCCACCGCCTTGATGGCGATTCTGGCCTCTTCTTCCGTGGATGCGGCAATCTTGACGGTGCCTGAATCATCCACCTCGATGCGGGTGTTGCTCATGGCCTGAAGCTCACGGATCACCTTACCGCCCGGGCCGATGATCTCCCGAATCTTGTCGGGATGAATCTTGACGATGTAAATCTTGGGCGCATACGGAGAAATTTCGTCACGGTAATGGGAGAGGGCCTCCAGCATCTTGCCCAGAATGTGAATACGGCCCTCTTTTGCCTGGTGCAGGGCCTTTTCCAGAATCTCCCGGGAAAGGGACTTGATCTTGATATCCATCTGAAGCGCGGTGATGCCTTTTTCGGTGCCTGTGACCTTGAAATCCATGTCACCGAAATGGTCTTCATCGCCAAGAATGTCGGACAGCACGGCCACCTTGTCGCCATCGGCCACCAGGCCCATGGCGATGCCGGACACCGGGGCCTTGATCGGCACGCCGCCGTCCATCAGGGCCAGAATGCAGGAACATACCGTTCCCATGGAAGAGGAGCCGTTGGATTCCAGCACTTCGGAAACCAGCCGAATGGTGTAATCAAAGGTTTCCTTATCGGGCAGCACATAGGAAATGGCCCGGTGGGCCAGGTTGCCGTGGCCGATGTCCCGGCGGCTGGGGCCCATAACCCGTTTTACCTCGCCCACGCAGAAGGGCGGAAAATTGTAATGCAGCATGAAGGGCCGGGTCTCGTCCCCGAACAGGGTCTCCACCCGCTGCTCATCCTGGCCTGATCCCAGGGTCATCACACCGAGCACCTGGGTCTCACCCCGGGTGAACAGGGCGCTGCCGTGGGTTCTGGGCAGCACCCCCACCTCGCAGGTGATGGGCCGGATCTCGTCAAAGGCCCGGCCGTCAATGCGCCGGCCCTGGTTGAGCACGATGTCCCGGCTCACCTTCTTGACCAGGTCTGAAAAAAGGCCCTTGATCTCCTTTTTCCGGTCGGCAAAGGCCTCGCCAAGGCCCTGGAACAGGTTTTCCCTCACCTTGGACAGCGCGTTTTTCCGGGCGTCCTTTTCAGGCTCCGTCACTGCCTGGGCAACAGCATCGCCCACCAACTCCGCGATTCGGGTCTCCAGATCAGTGTCTTTTTCCGGCGGTACGATTACCCGCTTGGGCTTTCCGCAGGCGTTTCGCATCTGGTCCTGAATATCGATCAGCGACAAAAGGGCGTTGTGGCCGAAAAAGATGGCTTCCAGCATCTCGGCCTCGCTCACCACGTTGCTGCCGCCCTCTACCATGACCACGCCGGAGCGCGATCCCGCCACCACGATATTGATATCGCAGTCGTCCAGCTCGGTGTTGGTGGGGTTGGCCACCAGGGTGCCGTTCAGGCGGCCCACGCGGACCGCGGCCAGGGGGCCGTCAAAGGGAAGGTCCGAAATGGTCAGGGCTGCGGACGCACCCACAATGGAAAGCACATCCGGATCGTTTTCCCGGTCCATGGACAGCACCGTGGTGATGACCTGGGTTTCAAAGGTGTAACCGGCGGGAAACAACGGTCGTATGGGCCGGTCGGTCAGGCGGCAGGTCAGCGTCTCTTTTTCACTGGGCCGCCCTATCTCCCGGCGAAAGTAATTGCCCGGAATTCGGCCGGCGGAGTATATTTTCTCCTGATACTCCACGGAAAGGGGCAGAAAATCCGCGTCTTCCTTGGGCTCAGTGGCCGCCGCCACCGTCACCAGGACGATGGTTTCCCCGTACTGGACAAGGGCGGCGCCGGCGGCCTGTTTGGCCAGCCGGCCGGTTTTAATAGTAAACGGCTTGCCGTTTACGGTTGTTTCAAATACGTGTTCTGTCATGGTTTCTCCTAAAAAAAAGCGGCTTTCTGTGTTGTTCCATACAGCAAGCCGCCACGGACCGACCTACCCTGTATACCGAATTTGACAAAAGCCTTGTGTGATAGGGATGGTGTGTTATCTTCTCAACCCCAGTGTGCTGATAATGTCCCTGTAGCGGTTCACATCTTTGTTCTTGACATAGTTGAGCAGTTTTCTGCGCTTTCCCACCAGGATCAGCAGCCCTCTTCGTGAGTGGTGGTCCTTTTTGTGAACCTTCACGTGCTCGGTGAGATATGTAATGCGGTGGGTCAGCAGTGCGATCTGCACCTCGGGCGACCCCGTGTCGGTATCGTGCACCTTGAATTTACTGATCAGTTCTTTTTTTACTTCCGTTGTGTAGGCCATGGCCAAAAACCTCCTTGCTCCGTTTCCCGAAATCAAAAATTAAAATGTATTACAATCCTTTTTGCCTGAAAAGTCAATCTCTATATCATACTCGTTTCGCCGGATAAACGTTTTTATCCGGCCAGTACACACCGATACCGGTAGACCTCTCCATGACGCTGGACCACGGCCAGCAACCGGCCGTTTGCCTCTGTAACCTGAAAGTAGCCTTCGGCATCGGCGGCCGGCAAACCAGCAAAGTCCGCCGCCGTCAGCTGCCCTCCGGCGGCGATCCTGCCAGCCAGCGACGGCGGGGCCGTGAACCGGGGCATACCGGACAATGCCTCACTCATGGGGATCAGCAGATCCGCTGCTTTCCCGGCTCTGCACCGGTCCTCCAGGTGCTCCAGGTCCACGGCCCGGGCCAGATCAAAACCGCCGGCCCGCTTTCTTTCAAGGGCGTAAAGATGCCCGCCGCAACCCAAGACCCGGCCCATGTCCGCGCACAGGGTTCGTATGTAGGTGCCCGATGAACAGGTCACCTCAAACCGGACCATGGGCCAACGGATCTCCTGCACCGTCAACGACGAGATCACCATTGGCCGGGCCGGTTTTGCAACATGAATTCCCTGCCGGGCCAGCCGGTACAAAGGAACGCCCTGGTGTTTGACCGCCGAAAACGCCGGGGGCCGCTGTTCGCCTTCACCTTCAAAGGACGTCATCACACGCCGAATCGCATCATCTGAAACGGTTTGCAGGGAGGTGTCGCAGGCGGCCGTGACCGTGCCGGTGCGATCCTGGGTATCGGTTTCCACACCCAGGCACATGACCGCCGCATAGGCCTTGTCGCTGGCCAGAAAAAACTCGGCCAGCCGCGTGGCCCGGTTGATCAGGCAGACCAGCACCCCGGTGGCAAAGGGGTCCAGAGTACCGGCATGGCCGACCTTGCGCGCGCCGGTGTGGCGTTTCACAAGGGCCACCACCTTCGCGGAGGTGATGTCGGCCGGCTTGTTGACCACGATAATACCGTCCGACAGCGCCGTCATAGGCTATCCGCCAGCCTCAGAATCGTCTCCTTCACGACGGGCAGCGTGGTCGTGATGTTAAATCCGGCTGCCTTGCTGTGACCGCCCCCGCCGAAGCCTACGGCGATTCTGGCCGCATCCACGCTGCCGTCTGAACGAAGGCTCACGTGAAAACGGGACGCCCCATCGGGCAGGTCTTCAGCGTGGTTCTCCTCCTCAAGGATCAACGCCGCGATGCGCACGTTCTCAATGTGCTTGGCATAGTTTACCACCCGGCCCACGTTTTCCGTCTTCATTCCGCTTTGCTTGATCATCTCCTGGGTCACCAGCATCATGGAGACCGCGCCGTTTTCCGACAGCATAAAAGTGTTGAGCACCATCTGCATGAGGCGGATGCGCTCGGCGGAATAGGTGATGTAGACATTTCTCGAAACCGCCTGGGGATCGGCACCCGCCTTGACCAGTTCGCCGCAGATGGCAAAGGTGGACGCCCCGGTGTTGCCCATGCTGAAGGAAGCCGTATCGGTAACGATGCCGGTATAAAGGCCATAGGCCACCTCCCGGGTGATCTCGACCTCCATGGTCTTCAGCAGGTTGTAGACGATCTCAGCGGTGGCGCAGGCCTCGCAGTCCACCAGTTGAATACCGCCAAACCGGTCGTTGCTGCAATGGTGATCAATATTGATCAGCAGCGGCACCGTGCCGATGGTTTCAGCCAGGTGGCCGATGCGCTCTATCTTGCTGCAATCCAGAATAACAGCCGCTTCGTACCGGCCCAGATCATCAATATGGCGGACCAGGCAGTCGCTTAACGGCAGAAACCGGTAAGCCGCGGGCACAGGGTCCTCGTTATACAGGGTAACGTTCTTTCCCATGTTCAACAGAGCCGCGCCCAGCGCGGTCAGGGCGCCGATGGCGTCACCGTCCGGATGCACATGGGAGGCGATCAATACCGTATCAATCGTCTTCAGGTGGTCTCCCACTGTCTGGTACATCATCTTTTTCCGTCTGCAGTTCCCGTAAAACCGTATCAATAGATTGACCGTAGGCAAACGATTCGTCGTAACGAAACCGAATGTCCGGCATATATTTCATCTTCAGCATACCGGCCAGGGAGCGTTTGATAAATCCCTCGGCGCTTTTGAACCCCGCCGCCGCTGCTTCCCGGCCGGCTGTGTCCCCTGGAATGACGTAATACACATAGGCCACCCCCAGATCCCGGGACACCTTGACTCCGGTGATGGTGGCCATGTCCAGCCGCGGATCGCCCAGCCCTTTCCGCAGGATTTCAGACACGCCCCGTTGAACGCTGCTGCCGATGCGATCGGCTCTTGGAAAACTCTTCATATGGTAAAAATTTCCATCTGGGTGTCGACCACCCGGCCCCGCCCCATCTGATCGGCCGCGTTGAACATCTGGTCCATCCGGGCATTGATCACTGACACATCGTTACCCACCAGGGCAATGCCGATATGGGCGCTCTGGTGAAGATCGTTGAGCCCCACCTCGGCCACCGACGCGTTAAACACGTTGCGCAGCCGGGCAATCATCGCCTTGACCGTGGCCCGCTTCTCCTTCAGGGACCGGCACCCGTCTATGTGTAGCACAATAAGGCCAAGCCCCGCGACCATGGACCCCTGTTCCATTTTTCATTCCATTGGGAACGCGAATCACAATTCAGGCTTGATCTCCCGGAAGAAGTAGCACTCGATCACGTCACCGGGCTTGAGGTCGTTGTAGTTTTCAATACCGATGCCGCATTCATACCCGCTGGCCACTTCCTTGACATCATCCTTATGACGCCGCAGGGAACCGATCACGCCGTTATAAGCAATCACGCCGTCCCTCAGCAGCCGGGCCTGCCGGCCCCGCTCGATTTTTCCGTCCAGCACGTAGGAACCGGCAATGGTGCCCTTCTTCGGAATGACGAACAGTTCCCGCACCTCGGCCCGGCCCAGCACCTCTTCCTCGAAGGTGGAAGACATCATACCGGTGATGGCCTTCTTGATGTCGTCGATCAGGTCATAAATGATGTCATAGGACCGGATATCCACGTTCTCTTCGGCGGCCAGTGCCCGTACCTTGGGGGTCGGCCGCACGTTGAAGCCGAGGACGATCGCGTTGGACGCCGACGCCAGGGTCACATCGGACTCGATGATCGTGCCCGGCGCCGAGTGAACCACGTGAATCTTCACCTCTCCGGAGGAGAACTTCTGCAGCGAGTCGGCAATAGCCTCGCAGGAACCGTTCACATCGGCCTTGATGATGATATTGAGGACCTTCTCCTCTTTTTCCTGCATCTTCTCAAAGAAGTTTTCCAGGCTGATGCTGTCTCTTCGGGCCAGATCCTCGGTCCGCTGCTTCTGCTGCCGGTTTTCACTGACCGTCTTGGCGCTCTTTTCATCACCCACGGCAAACAGGTCGTCACCGGAAGTCGCCACTCCGCCCAGGCCGATGAGCTCCACAGGCGTGGCCGGACCGGCCTGGTCGAGGGGTGCGCCCTTGTCGTCAAACATGGCGCGGATCTTTCCGTAATGAATGCCGCAGACAACGGTTTCACCCACGGAAAGGGTCCCTTCATGGATCAGCACGGTAGCCACCGGCCCCCGGCCCGGATCCAGTTTGGCCTCAATGACGACACCCCTGGCCTTCTTATCGGGGTTTGCTTTCAGCTCCAGCATTTCCGCCTGAAGCAGCACCATGTCCAGCAGATCGGAAATGCCGAGCTTCTGCTTGGCCGACACATTTACAAACATGGTGTCCCCGCCCCAGTCTTCGGGGACCAGGCCGTGATCAGAGGCCTCCCGCTTGACCCGGTCGGGATCGGCGCCTTCCTTGTCTACCTTGTTGACCGCCACCACGATGGGTACGCCGGCGGCCCTGGAATGGTTGATGGCTTCTATGGTCTGGGGCATGATGCCGTCATCCGCCGCCACCACCAGGATAACAATATCGGTGGCACGGGCACCCCGGGCCCGCATGGCGGTAAAGGCCTCGTGACCCGGTGTGTCGAGAAACACCACTTCACCGTTGGGCGTGTTCACCTTGTAGGCACCGATATGCTGGGTGATGCCGCCGGCTTCCCCTTCCGTGATGCGGGACTGACGGATCACGTCCAGCAGAGATGTCTTTCCGTGATCCACGTGGCCCATAATGGTGACCACCGGTGCGCGCTTCTTCAGGTTGCCCTCATCCTCTTCCACGTTCAACTCAAGCAGCTCCTCTTCCGTGGCGGACGCCTTTTCCACCTCGTACTCAAAATCCGCCGCGACCAGCGCGGCCGAGTCAAAATCCACCTGCTGGTTCAATGTGGCCATAACGCCCAGGGTCATCAGCCGGGCAATGACCTCACTGGCCTTGACACCCATGCGTTTGGCCAGTTCGGCCACGCTGATTGATTCGTTGATGCGAATCTTCCGCTTGATCGCCTTGGGAGTTGTGATTTGGGTTTTTGCGCCGCCCGGTACCTTGGCGCCGCCTTTGCCTTTTTTGCGCATGCGGCCCCGGGTCCGGTCGTAAAGGGCCACTCCTTCAACAATCTCCTTGCGCTTGAAGGCCCCCTTCTTCTTGGCCGGTACCGCTTCCTCGACCTCCACGCTCTCTGTTTTTCCCCGTTTCTTTCGATCCTTGCGGGAGGGTTTTTTATCTTTTTCCTCGGCCGGGGCCGCTGCGATCGGAACCGTTGGACTATCGGCCCGGTCCGTGTCGTCGACCACTTCCAGCACTCCCTTGTCGGAAAGTCGCTGGGGCGCGTCCGGAAACTTGATAATTTTCGCGGCCTGATGTTTTTTCGCTTTTGCCTTCTTCCGGGACGGCGCGCCTTCTTCCTCCACCGGAGGTGCTTCGGCCTGGTCGACGGCTTCATCCATCGGCGGCGCCTGGTCGGGCGTCTCCTCCGCAGGGAGATCTTCGGAAACCGAGGCCTCGGCCTCTTCCGGGGGCTCGGAGGCCGGCGGCGTCTCTGCTTTCGCGGAAACATCCGCGTCCGCGGCCTGTTCCGCGGGTGCTTCCTCGGCTGTTGGCGACGCAGCTTCTTCAGCTTCCGGAGCTTGGGCGGCCGGTGCTTCCTCTTCCGGCTCGGCCTCGCTTTTTACCGGCTGCCGTCTCTTGCGAATGACATTGGACCGCACCCGTTTCTGCTCGACCTGTTCCGGCACCTCATCCTCCGTGCCGAAGACGCCTCGTCGCACCTTTTCAACAATATCGTCCTCCAGAGAACTCAGGTGACTCTTTGCCTCAATGCCCATCTCTTTCAACCTGTCCAAAAGAGCCGGGTTGGTCATATTGAGCGATCTGGCAAGTTCAAATATTCTGATTTTTGCCATCCAGCCTCCTCATAAGCGTTTCCGCCGTTATACCGGCTCATGGCCGTCATCCGCCGGGGTCTCTCCGGCTGGCGCAATGTCGTTATCCGGCGCCTCTTTATTCGGCGCTTCTTCGTCGTTCGGCGGCATCGGCGACGCTTCGTCTGCCGCCTGCTCCCTGGCCGCCTGAACCCTGGCCGCCTGCTCCGCCACCCTGGCCGAATCACGGATCAACGCCGTTGCCGAGGCTTCATCAATGCCTTCCAGTTCGATCAGGTCATCAACAGCGGCACCGGAAATATCATCCGCCGAGAAAAACCCGATTTCACACAGCGCATTTGCCAGGGGTCCGTCCACGCCGGGTATTTGAAGAAGCGTGTCATACCCCCGCTCCATGGCCTGCGTGTATATGGACTCGCTTTGTACATCAAGGTGCCAGCCGGTCAGCTTGGAGGCAAGCCGCACATTCTGCCCCCTTCGTCCGATGGCAAGAGAGTGGGATTCGTCGGGTACGATGATCTCCATGGCCGCATTATCCTCGTCGATAATCACACGGGCTATTTCGGCCGGGGAAAGCGCATTGCAGACGAACTTGGCCGGGTCCGGATTCCAGGGAACGATATCAATCTTTTCCCCTTTGAGCTCCTTGACGACACCCTGAATCCGGTTGCCCCGGACCCCTACACAGGCGCCCACCGGGTCGATATCCATGTCGTTGGAAACCACCGCGATCTTGGTCCGCCCGCCTGCCTCCCGTGCAATGGCCTTGATGGTAATAATGCCTTCGCTGATTTCCGGCACCTCCGTCTTGAAGAGGTTGACCACGAAATCCGGATGGGCCCGGGACAGGATAATCTGAGGGCCGGCGGTTTCCTCAAGCACTTTCATCACATTGGCCCGCACTCTGTCTCCCCGGCGGTAGCCTTCACCGGGAATCTGCTCCCGGGTGGTAAGGATCGCCTCGGCCTCGCCGATATTTACGATCACGTTGCCGCGCTCCATGCGGGAGACGATACCGTTGATGATTTCACCCTCTTTTTCCACGAAATTCCTGTAAACCGCGCTTCGTTCCGCCTCCCGCATCTTCTGAATAATAACCTGCTTGGCCGACTGGGCCGCGATTCTGCCGAAGGACTGCGTATCCATCTTCACACCGAGGCTGTCTCCCAGTTCGCACTCCGGATCCAGTGCCCTTCCCTCCGTCAGCGTGATCTGCAGATCCGGATCCTGGACCGTTTCGACCACCTCCTTGAACTGAAATATCTCAATTTCGCCGGTGTTCTCATCGTACATGGTTTCGATATCGATAGCCGCGCCATACCGTTTTCGTGCCGCCGACTTGATGGCCTCTTCAAGGGCCTTCACAAGGGTATCCTTGTCAATGCCCTTGTCCCGGCTGACCTGTTCTACAACACGTTTCACGTCCTGTATGATCATTGGCTGACTCCGTCTTCGTTCACAAGTTTTGCCCTGGTAATCTCCCCATAGGGAATGACAAACGTCTTGTCGTCCACCATGAGCCTGACGTTGCCGTCGGAAACGCCAAGCAGAATACCCGTAAAATTTTTCCGGTCCGACACCGGCTCCGTCGTCCGGATTTTCACCCGGCTGCCGACAAACCGCTCAAAATCGGTCTCTTTTGCCAAGGGCCGCTCCAGCCCGGCGGAAGAAACCTCCAGCGTATAGTTATCAATCTCCGGCAGGTACACATCCAGAAGCCCGTTGACCTGCCGGCTGATTCCGGCGCAATCCTCCAGCGTGACCCCCCGGTCGGGAACCACGCTTGCCAGGTAGAGCCGCAACACCCGGCCCTGACTCTCTTTCTGGAACTCAACAAACACCAGCTCCAGACCCTCTGCCGAACAGACCGGCTCCACCAACGTCCATACCTGGGCGACCACCGGGTTGCCGCCGCCCATCAGGCGGGGCCTTATCGGCTGAATGGCGCCTGCATCGGAACCGCTGTCCTGCGCACACATCACGGTGCCCTTCTTCCTTCTTAGTCAAATAAAAAACGGGCGTTTGCCCGTTTCCACCCAACCCAGATAACTGATTTCCTGCTTTCGGCCGGTGCCGGTCGTCCTGCTCTAAAAACGACCGTGAAACGACCAGTGGCGGTCTTTGCAACATCGCCTGGAGCGGGCAACGAGATTCGAACTCGCGACACCAAGCTTGGGAAGCTTGTACTCTACCAACTGAGCTATGCCCGCTCTGAGTAAAGAGGTGTATGATAAAAAAAATTAAATGTCAAGACAAAATAATAATCTGGTTTAACTAAGAATATCTCGAATGGCCAGGAGCTGGTCAACGATCTCCTGAAACAGGCGGGGTGCGTGATCCGCTTTGGCGCCGGCACCGAGATAACGCCGGGCGCCCTTTATGGTAAACTTTTGATTATACAGAAGATGCTTTATGCTGAGAATCCGCTCGATATCGGACCGGTTGTAGAGCCGCTGACCCGCCTCGGTTCTGCCCGGGCGAATCTGGGGGAACTCGGATTCCCAGAACCGCAGCACATGGGCCGCCACCCCGGTGATCCGGCACACCTCGCCGATTCTAAAATAGAGTTTATCGGGAATTTCAACCCTGTCGGCGGGTTCAGGAAAAAGCAACGGCCCGGTGGGTTTCGTTTCGTCCTGTGTCGACATGACCGCCCCGCTGTTTGTGCCGCCGGAAAAGAAACACCGTTAACCGGGCAACCCGGCGTTAAACGCCTTGACCAGCGCCTCGGTTGTCTCCGTATGAATCCGGTTGACAAACGCGTCTTTCAGCGTTTTTTCAAAAGACCGGTAGACAACCCGTATGGAGAGACTTTTCTTTCCCGAAGGGATCGGGTCCCCTTCGTAAACATCCATCAGATAAATCTGTTCTATCAGGGACTGGCCCTGCATGGCAAGGCTTTTCAACAGGTCGGCGGCCTCCACGGTGCTGGCCACGATCAGGGTGATATCCCGGGACACGGAGGGGAACCGGGAAATGGGCCGGGCACACTTGTTGTCCGTGATCATGGGAAACAGCGCGGAAAGATTGATTTCAAAAACAAAAACCGGCTGCCTGACGCCAAAGGACTCCAGCACATCAGGCCGCACTTCCCCGGCCAAACCCACCGTTGTTTCGCCGATCATCACCCGGGCGGTCCGGCCGGCAAGGGTGTACCGGCACTGGCCAGCGGCCAGGGCGGAAAAAGTGGCTTCCAGATCAAGGGCGGCAATCAGGGCTTCCAACACCCCCTTGATGTCGTAGAAGTCGCACCGCTCCTCCATGGTGAGCCATGTGCGGGGCTGCCGGGCCCCGGACCAGAGACCGGCCAGCATTTCCGGCTCGTCAGGCAGTTCCTGACCGGGCCGGGGCAGAAACACCTTGCCGGTCTCAAACAGGCGAATGGTTTTTTCCTGCTGAAAAATGTTGTCCCGGGTGTTTTTCAAAAGCCCGGGCACCAGCGAGGTCCGCATAACGGCCTGGTCCTGGGACAGAGGATTGAGAACCGGAATGGGGCTGTCTTCAGCGGTGCCGTCCTCAAAACACATGCTTCTGCAGGCGTCGGCGCCGATAAAGCTGTAGTTGACCACTTCGGCAAAACCGAAGCCCACCATCGCCTCCTTGATGCGAATCCGACGGGCCAGCGCCCCTGAGGGCAGCCTCCCACTGACCGGAATCACAGGAAAACTCACGGCAATGTTGTTGTATCCCCAGAGCCGGGCCACTTCCTCTGCGAGGTCTTCGGGCCGGTCGATATCCACGCGAAACGACGGTACCGTAACGGTGAGGCGGTCGTTGTCCTCCGGTTTCGAAAGAATTTCCACCGCCGCCAGCAGCCGGGCCATGTCATCGGCTCCCAGAGAGGTGCCCAGCCGGCGGTTGGTGTCGCCGATGCCCAGGGCAATCCGTTTTTCGCCAGCCGGTCGTGGATGGTTGTCAATCACCCCCCTGGCCGGTTTTCCACCGGCCACCTCGGCCATGAGCTGGGCCGCCCGGTCAGCGGCAAACACCGTGCCCTCCGGGTCGACGCCCCGCTCAAAGCGGTGGGACGCATCGCTGGCCAGGCCCAGGGTCTTGGCGGTTTTACGAATGGAAGGAGCGGCAAAGCAGGCGCTTTCAATCAGCACCCGTCGGGTGGTCGGAACAATTTCAGAATTAAGTCCGCCCATGACACCGGCCACGGCCACCGGCTTTTCAGCGTCACAGATCATGAGCATGTCGTCGGAAAGGATTCGTTCCTTGTCGTCCAGCGTGACAAAACACTCCCCGGCCCCGGCCTTGCGCACAACAATACGGCTTCCGGCCAGGGTATCCAGATCAAAGGCGTGAAGGGGCTGGCCGGTTTCCATCATCACGAAATTGGTGATGTCCACCACGTTGTTGACGGGCTTTACCCCCACGGAGCGCAGCCGGTCCTGCAGCCAGAAAGGAGAAGGCCCCACCGTGACATCCAGGACCACACGGGCCGTGTAACGGGGGCAGAGGTCCGGCTCTTCAATGACAATCGACGCGTAATCGGTCACGTCGCCGGCGGCTTCCGACATCGAGAAAACAGGTCTTGCAACACGGCTGCCAGACAGGGCCGCCACTTCCCGGGCCACGCCGATCATGCTGAGACAGTCGGCCCGGTTGGGGGTCAGGTCGATCTCCAGCACCGTGTCGGAAAGGCCCAGGGCACGGGTTGCCGGAATGCCCACAGGTGTGGCGACGTCCAGAGAGAGGATCCCGGCGCCGTCCTCACCAATACCGAGCTCCACGGCGCTGCACAGCATGCCCTCGGAAGCAACGCCCCGTATCTTGCTTTTTCGAACCGTCAGTCCCCCGGGAAGTTCGGTGCCCGGCAGGGCCACGGCGGCCACCATGCCTTCCTTCACATTGGGGGCGCCGCACACGATGGTCAGGGGCCGATCCCCGGTCTCCACCTGACAGACGGTGAGACGGTCCGCGTCCGGGTGGGAAGAGACACGGGTCACCTTTCCGGTGATCACCGTGCCCAGACCGGCATACCGGTCGCAAACGGCCTCCACCTCAAGGCCGGCCATGGTCAGGGCCTCGGCAAGGTCCGCGGGACTCATCGTTACGGGAACATATTCCTGCAACCAGTGAAGGCTGACTTTCATCAGAATTGCCTTAAAAACCGGGTGTCGTTTTCGAAGAATTTGCGGGTGTCGTCGATATTGTACTTGAGCATGGCGATCCGCTCCACTCCCATGCCGAAGGCAAAGCCCGTATATACCTGCGTATCGTATCCCGCCTTTTCAAACACCGCCGGATGCACCATGCCGGCACCCAGGATTTCCAGCCAACCCGTGTAAGAGCAGATGCGGCATCCCTTGCCCCGGCAGGCCACACAGCGGATGTCCACTTCGGCGCTGGGCTCGGTAAAGGGGAAATAGCTGGGCCGGAACCGCAGGCTGGTCTCCGGGTCAAACATTCGGTGAATAAAAAGGGTCAGAATGCCTTTCAGATCACCAAAGGAGACGTTCCGGTCCACCATGAGCCCTTCCACCTGGTGAAACATGGGGGTGTGGGTCACGTCGGAATCGCACCGGTACACCTTGCCCGGCGCGATGATGCGCAGCGGCGGAGCCGTTTTTTCCATGACCCTGGGCTGGGTGGGGGAAGTGTGGGTGCGCAGCACCACGTTGTCGGAAATATAAAAGGTGTCCTGCATATCCCGGGCGGGGTGGTGTTTGGGAATGTTGAGGGCCTCGAAATTGTAGTAATCGGTCTCGATTTCCGGGCCTTCCACCACATCGAAGCCCATGCGGCCGAAGATCTCGCAGATGCGGCGGGTAATCTGAGTGATGGGATGCAGTGTGCCCCGGGAAACCGGCCGGCCGGGAAGGGAGACGTCGATGCCGTCAACAGCGGCCGAATCCGCGACAATCTGTTCGGTGGCCCGGTCCAGGGCCGCCTGCAACTCCTGCTTGACCTGGTTGGCCGCCTGCCCGGCCCGGGGACGCTCTTCGGCCGGCAGTTGTGACAGGTTCCGCAGAAAAAGGGTGACCGCGCCTTTGCGGCCCAGATATTTTACGGACACGGACTGAAGGGTTTCCGTGTCCCGGGCTGACGCGATTTCCCGCAAGGCCCGCTCTTTTATGCCGTCAAGAGATTCCGTCACCTGCCGTGCCGCCTGTTGATCAAAAGGCCGTAACCTGTTTTTGCCGCATGACGCCGAAACGCGGCGTTCCGGTTGCGTCCGCCGCGTTTCTCTCCCATCACTGCCTGTGCCTGCCGTAAAACGGCCAAACCGTTATTGCTGTTCCGCCGCTACTGCCACCACTCTGGAAAAACCGGAGGGGTCGGATATGGCCAGTTCGGCCAGCACTTTTCTGTCCAGCTCCACACCGGCCTTTTTCAGGCCGTGCATGAACCGGCTGTAGCTCAGGCTGTGCATGCGCACGGCCGCGTTGATTCGGGCGATCCACAGTCGCCGGAAATCCCGTTTGCGCTGCTTGCGGTCCCGGTAGGCATAGCCCAGGGCCTTGTCAACGGTGTTTTTCGCCGTCTTGAACAGTTTGCTATGCCCGCCCCGGAACCCCTTGGCAAGCTTCAAAATCTTTTTACGGCGATGTCTCGCCTTGAATCCTCTTTTGATTCGCATGGTCCTTACTCCTGTTTCATGGTCCTGCCCCGCACCGCTGAAGCGGCCAGCCTACATGCCGGGAAGCAGGCGCTTTAATTCCCTGTTGTTGCTGCCGTCCAGAATATGACTTTTCCGAAGCGACCGCTTTCGCTTGCGGTTCTTTTTGGTCAGAATGTGACTGCCGTGGGACTTGGAATAGACAAACTTGCCTGATTTTGTCCGCTTGAACCGCTTGGCAGCCGAACGGTTTGTCTTTATCTTCTGCATCGCTCAAACTCCTCACTATAATATGGTATGGCCGGTAAAGGCCTGTAATCTAAACTTTTATGATAAAACACGCCGGCTACACCTTGGGCGCCAGAATCATGAACAGGCTGCGTCCTTCAAACCGGGGGGCGTGTTCCACCACAGCCACATCCTCCACCTTCTGGGCGATCTCCTGAAGCAGGCTCATGCCTTTTGCGGAAAGGGTGATCTCCCGGCCCCGAAAAAACACCGTCACCTTGACTTTGTCCTTCCGGTCCAGAAACTTACGCATGGCCCCGATTTTTGTGTCCAGGTCGTGGGTGTCGGTTTTCGGCCTTACCTTTATCTCTTTTATCTGGAACGTGGCCTGTTTTTTCTTTGCCTCGTGTTGTTTTTTCGTCTGCTCGTACTTGTAACGGCCATAATCCATTATCTTGCAGACCGGCGGGTCCGCATTGGGTGATACCTCCACCAGATCAAGACCCACATCCTCGGCCGCGGCAATGGCGCGGTGCATGGGAACAACTCCGAGCTGATTGCCTTCGGCGTCGATCAGCCGGACCTCCCTGGCCCGAATTTCCCTGTTGATATTGGGTGTCTGTTTCGTATCCCTAGCTATGCCGACCTCCTTTGGTTCATGGATTTATTCAGGAGTAGTCACGGACACACGGCCTGTCGTATCCGGCCTATCCCTGCTGTCGTGCGACAACACCTGTGTTTCTATTTTTTCAAAATTTTTTATACTATATAGTGCAACGAGCAAATGCAAGAAAAAAATTTATCTTTTCCGATCCCCTGCACCGATTTTGGCAACCGTCCGCCCGGCGCCCCCTTCCGCAAAAAGAGGAAAACGTTTTTTACCGCCGGTCCTCACAGGGCTTGAATTTTGTTTTTGCTTGCCTTTTTCAAAGGGCCGATGATATTTTGAACTGCCTGTGTTTTGCAAGGCCTTTTGTGTCTGTTTACACTTTAATAACAAATCAAGTATGTTGGAGGATTCTCCATTGAATCAGTTTTCAAAAAACCTGGCGCTGTGGCTGGTCATCATTCTGGTGATGGTCATGCTTTACAACATGTTCAATCAGCAGCAGAACATGGAGCGCACCATCGGCTACAGTGATTTTCTTTACATGGTGGACAACGGCAAGGTCAAGGATGTGTTGATCCAGGGCCAGACCCTGCGAGCCACCAGCGACACCGGCGAACGGTTCAGTGTCTACATGCCGGAAGATCAGGACCTGATATCCACTTTGCGGGCAAAGGGCATCTCCATAGAGGCCAAACCCCCGGCTGAGGCCCCGTGGTTTATCACCGCCCTGATCTCATGGCTGCCCATGATCCTGCTGATCGGTATATGGATCTATTTCATGCGCCAGATGCAGTCCGGCGGCGGCAAGGCCCTCTCCTTCGGCAAAAGCCGGGCCCGGCTCCTCTCCGAAGGGGCCAACAAGGTCACCTTTGCCGACGTGGCCGGTATCGACGAGGTCAAGGAGGAGGTGGGTGAAATCATCGAGTTTCTGCGGGACCCCCAGAAGTTCACCCGGCTGGGGGGCCGCATTCCCAAGGGCGTGCTGCTGGTGGGCGCGCCGGGCACGGGCAAAACCCTGCTGGCAAGGGCCATTGCCGGCGAGGCAGGGGTCCCCTTTTTCAGCATCAGCGGCTCGGATTTTGTCGAGATGTTCGTGGGTGTGGGCGCATCCCGGGTCCGGGACCTGTTTCTTCAAGGCAAAAAGAACGCGCCCTGCATCATCTATATTGATGAAATCGATGCCGTGGGCCGCCACCGCGGGGCCGGCCTGGGCGGGGGCCATGACGAGCGGGAGCAGACGTTGAACCAGCTGCTGGTGGAGATGGACGGGTTTGAGTCCAACGAGGGCGTGATCCTGATTTCCGCCACCAACCGGCCGGATGTGCTGGACCCGGCCCTGCTCCGGCCGGGCCGTTTCGACCGCCAGGTGGTGGTGCCCCTGCCCGATATTCGGGGCCGCCGGGCCATCCTGGATGTCTATATCAAAAAAATTCCCGCGGCCGACGACGTCAAGGTCAACAACCTGGCCAAGGGAACCCCCGGCTTTTCCGGCGCCGACCTGGAGAACCTGGTCAACGAGGCCGCCCTGTTTGCCGCAAAGCGCAACAAGGAAAAGGTGGAGATGGCCGACTTTGAGGACGCCAAGGACAAGGTGTACATGGGCCTTGAGCGCAAGTCCAAGGTGATCAAGGAAGAGGACAAGAAGATGACCGCCTACCATGAAGGGGGCCATGCCATCGTGGCCCGGCTGCTGCCCGACACCGACGCGGTCAACAAGATCACCATTATACCAAGGGGCCGGGCCGCCGGCGTCACCTGGTTTCTGCCCGAAGAGCGGGACTTCCGGTTCAAGGACCAGCTGGAAAGTGAGCTGGCCATCTCTTTTGGCGGCCGCATCGCCGAGGAGATCATCTTCAACCGGATCAGCACGGGCGCGGCCAACGACATCAAGCAGGCCACGGCCCTGGCACAGAAGATGGTGCGGGAGTGGGGCATGAGCGAAAACCTGGGCCTGCTCTCCTACTCGGCCAACGAGGAGCAGATCTTTCTGGGTCGGGAGATCTCCCAGCACCGGGACTACTCGGAAGAGACGGCCCGGCGTATCGACGCGGAGGTGGAACGGATCATCAAGTCCGCCTACGACACGGCCCGGCGCCTGCTGGAAGCGAACGTGGATATTCTGCACGCGCTGGCGGACCTGCTGATCGAAAAGGAGACCGTGCTGGGGCCGGAGCTGGATGAACTGATCCGGTCCCTGCGGCCGGACATCGAGCTTTCCGTCCCATCGGACGACGACATGCCGGAAGAAAAACCGGCGGGTCCGGCTGAACCGCCGGAGAAGACCCCGGAGAATACCGGCACCGAACCAGAGGAACCAGAGCAAGAGGACAAAACCGAATCGTCATGAGCCTTTTTACGCTTTCGTGGGGCGACCACCGGCTGGAGTTGGGCCGCCGCACCCTGGTGATGGGTATTCTGAATGTCACGCCGGACTCCTTTTCCGACGGGGGACGGTTTGCCACCTTTGATCGGGCCGTCACCCATGCCCGGCGCATGGCAGCCGAAGGCGCGGACATTCTGGACATCGGCGGCGAATCCACCCGCCCCTTTTCCGACCCGGTGGCCGAAGACGAGGAAAAAAAGCGGGTCCTGCCGGTGATCGAGCGGCTGGCCAAAGAGATCGACATTCCCATCTCCATCGACACCAACAAGTCCTCTGTGGCCAAAGCCGCCCTGGATGCGGGAGCGTCCATCATCAACGACATCAGCGCCCTTACGTTTGATCCGGCCATGGCGGGTCTGGTCGCCGACGCCGGCGTGCCGGTGATCCTGATGCACATGCAGGGCAATCCCAAAACCATGCAGCAGGCCCCCGCTTATGAAAATGTCACCCGTGAGGTAATCGCCTTTCTTGAAGCAGCCGCGGACAGGGCCGAGGCCGCCGGCGTGGACAGGGCCAAAATCATCGTGGACCCGGGCATCGGTTTCGGCAAAAGCAGGGATCACAATCTTACCCTGATCAAAAACCTTGCCACCCTTGAAAACCTGGGTCTGCCCCTGCTGATCGGCACCTCGCGCAAGGCGTTTATACGCAAAACCCTTGCCGGACCGGACGGAACACCGCTGCCGGTGGCCGCGCCGGCCGTGCGGCTGGGCACCCAGGCCACGGTGACCGCCGCCGTGCTGGGCGGAGCCCACATCGTGCGGGTCCACGACGTGGCCGACGCCGTGATCACCGTGAAGCTGGCCGATGCCATAAAGAACGCGCCGGACTGAAATGGAAAGAACATCCAGGTATTAAATTTCCGTTTCTACATGGGAAGAAAATCCGGTTTTTAACATTTTCCTGAGTGTTTCATGAAATATGCTGGTTCATTGAGAGGAGAAACCACCGTGCTGCTGGTCATCGACATTGGAAACACCAACACTGTTTTCGGCATATTTGAGGATCAGAAACTGGTGCGTGACTGGCGCATCCGCACGGAACGCAACACCACGGAGGATGAACTCAACGTGCTGTTAACCGGCCTGTTTGCCGGATCGTCCGTGGCCCTTGCCGATATCTCCCGCGCGGTGATCGCCTCGGTGGTGCCGCCGGTGGAGCGCATCTACAACGCCTTCTGCAAAAAATACCTGCGCTGCAAACCCCAATGGGTAAGCCCGGCCAACTGCGCGGGCATCACCATCCGCTACGCCAATCCCCAGGAGGTGGGGGCCGACCGCATTGTCAACGCGGTGGGGGCCCACGCAAAATATCAAACCGACCTGATCGTGGTGGATTTCGGCACAGCCACCACCTTTGACCTGGTGTCCGCGGATGGCGCCTACGAGGGCGGGGTGATCGCGCCGGGTATCGGCATCTCGGCCGACGCCCTGTTCAGCCACGCCTCCAAGCTGCCCCGGGTGGACCTGATGACCGTGCCGGAAACCGTGGTGGGCAAAGACACGGCCGGCAGCATCAAGTCCGGCATCATCTTCGGCTATGCCGGCCTGGTGGACGGCATCGTCAGCCGCATGATCACGGAGCGGGGCCGGCCCCACAAGGTCATTGCCACCGGCGGCCTGGCCCCGCTGATCGCCGGGGTATCCGCCACCATCGAGGCGGTGGAGCCCAACCTCACACTGGAAGGCCTGCGCATTATCGGTTCTTCGGCGGAGTAAGGATTGAGGAATTTGCGGGAGCGCCGCACAATTCCGGTATCGCCGGAATTCGCATCAAAAGCGTGACCAATGGCGCCTGCCGGGAGCGCCGCACCCCAGTGCGGCTACTGCTAAGGGAATCCGATAGACCTCTTGCCCTTCGGGCACGGGCAACAAGTTGCCCGTGTCACCCGTGACGCCGTCAGGCGTTTGAAACTGTTCTGCCGAATGCCCTTACGGGCACACTACAAACCCTGATGTTTTAACCCCGGCCCGTCTCCACAATGACGGCCCCCGCCCTTTGCGGCGCAGCCGAGCGCAGGCGGGTTTTCCGGGAAAAGCGGGCAGGCTGTCTGAGCACCGCCGCAGGCGGGCGAGTTCCTGCCCGCGCCGGAAAAACCGTTTGCGAGAGGGCAGCCGAAGGCCAAGCCGCCGGGCGCGGTTCTTTTGGTACTTTTCTTGCCGCCAAGAAAAGTACACGGATAAGCAAAAAGGTATTCAGACAATTTTACACTGGATTACCCGGTCAAGCCGGGTAATGACGGGTGTGTGTGCCGCCCAGCCGGACAATGACGGGTGGGGGGAGGTACCGCACTGGGGTGCGGTGCTCCCGGGGCTTTTCCCTTTGTCATTACCGGGCCTGACCCGGCGAAGCTGAACCGCCGGATGAAGGACTCTGTTGTTTTTAAACGAGGAAAAACGTTTCATGTCGTTTCTCTGTTCGCAGTGACGCCGTCAGGCGTTTGAAACTGCTCTGCCGAATGCCCTTACGGGCACACTACAAACCTTGATGTTTTACCTCGGCCCGTCTCCACAATGAGGACCCCCGCCCTTTGCAGCGCAGCCGAGGGCAAGCGGGTTTTCCGGGATTTATTCGTTCCTTACCGCAGGCTGTCAGCAAACATGCGGGGGGAGTAGATCGGAATAGTTCCAAACCGGCCAAGCACAAGCAGATCCTTGTCTCCCGTGACGATGCAGTCCGCTGATGCCGCCTGAGCAAACCCCAGTATCGGCAGATCATCCGGATCCCTGCAGGCATCCTGGCCCACAACATCAGGGACCGTGAGTGTTCCCCGATCTCGTAAAAGCGAAAGAATATCCTGTATGGTGCCGACGGGAAGTTTGAGTTTCACAGCGAGATTGTGTTGGATCTCAGCCAGGAGATGCTCGCTCATAACAAGCTCATGATCGCTCAGGCAGACCTCAAGAAGCGATTCACACAAACCACGAGTGGCAAATGCGGCGATCAGGACGTTTGCGTCAAGAACAACCCTCACGAAAGGGCCTCAAAAACATCCTCGTCCGTCATCAGGCCCTGGGCCTCGGCAAACGGCAGAACGCGTCGCCTGAGCGCACGGAACTTTGTCACAGCAATGTAACGGCGAAGCGATTCGCGCACAATATCACTCACAGGTTTGTTCTCGTCTTCGCTGATCCGCTGCAAATCCGCTTTTAACTCTTCCGGCAATCTGATAGTCAATGTATTCATGGTAAGACAACGTAACACAAATAAGTGCGGCTGTCAACACTTGTTGCGCCGCCGGTCTCAGGGTCGGGGGTGAGGTCAGAAGCGGGCAGGGGGATATGCCGCACTGGGGTGCGGCGCTCCCGGGGTGAGGCTTCCGGGCGTTCCCAGGAAAACAGAGAGAACAAACCGGTTGAGAAAACCGGTATGGATAGTATAGGCTGGGGATGCGTTTTGGTTTTGGGTTTCGATACCGATTTCGATAGCCATAGCGATACCGATGATAAGGAAGGAGGCATATCATGATTGACCTGCTTCGGACACGGCGCAGCATTCGGGCGTATACGGACCGGCCCATTGAACCGGAGAAAATGCAGCTGCTAAAAGAGGCGCTGCTGCGGTCGCCCTCGTCCCGGGAAATCCGGCCCTGGCGGTTTTACTTTGTCCAGTCGCCCGGCACGCTTGCTGCCCTCTCCCGGTGCAAGCCCCATGGTGCAAGCTTTTTAAAAAACGCCCAGCTGGGTATTGTGGTGTGCGGAGAGCCGGACCAATCCGACGTGTGGGTGGAAGACTGTTCCATTGCCGCACTGGTGGCCCACCTGACCGCCCATGCTCTGGGGATGGGAAGCTGCTGGTGCCAGGTCCGCAAACGGGACCATGATAAGACCACCACGGCGGAAGGCTATGTCCGGTCTGTTCTGAGTCTGCCAGACTCTCTTACCGTGGAGGCCATTGTGGCGGTGGGATATCCGGCGGAAGAAAAGCCCGGGGTGCCGGTGAACAGCCTGCCGGTGGACAAAATAATCATGGTGTGAGGGTAAAGGACAGAACCTTTGGATACGCACGGGCAAGCTGACGCTTCGCCCGTGGCACCCGGCGCGGCCTGCTAACTTTAAAAAATGACAGATAACAAATTCCAGGGGCAAGATACTGTGAACCTGGCACCAGTAGGCAACCCCGCCCGTTGCAGCGCAGCCGAGCGCAAACGTTTTTTCGGAGAAAAGCGGGCAGGCTGTCTGAGTTCGCCGCAGGTGAACGAGTTCCTGCCCGCGCCGAAAAAACCGTTTGCGCGAGGGACGCCGAAGGCCAAGCTGCGGGGCGCGGTTCTTTTGGTACTTTTCTTGCCGCCAAGAAAAGTACACTAATCCATTTTCATCTTCTTCTTCAGCGCATCAATTTCCTGCTGAATGGCGGCTTTTTCGGTTTCGGGCAGGCCGGGCTGGCAAAGCCGCCGCTCCAGCATGAGCAGCAGCATCTCTTCCCGGTAGGCTTTGCAGGTATACTGTGGCGAAGGCGGGGGTCTCACGGAATTGACGCTTTCCGGTATTCCGGATTAAATGGAGCTGATGTTGCGCACCAGCTCCTTGTAGATATGATAGAACTGATGATATTCGGACAGGCCCCGGTTCAATATTTTTTCAAAATGTTTGACATCGTTGATGTTGACGATCATGTTCACGCTTTTCTTGAACTCGGCCATGTGGTCCATGGTTTTAAACCGCTTGGTCAGCATCACCACGAAAATCTCCCGGCGCACCTTCATTTTCAACCGCTCCAGGTAGATCAGCAGGTTGTTGGCGTCCGGGTTGCGCGCGCCAAAGGTCTCGTTGATCACGATCATGTCAAACAGGTGGTAACGCATCTTTTTCAACGCGTCTCGAATGTCCGTGGCGTCCGAAATATGATACTCCATGAAAGAGAGCACCTTCTTTATCGGCTCCTTGATCTGGGGGTCGGTCTCGCAGACCAGTGCGGTCTCCCCCTCCTCCTCGATAAAATCAAAGGGCTTGTCCGATGCATTGTAGCTGCCGCTGTCATCGGCCATTTCCGTGAAGCCGAAGGCTCCGGCCGCCGGTTTCTCCGCCGGCGGCGCGTTCGGGTCAGGCGCGGTGATGGAAAGCCGGTTCTTGCAGGTGGGACAGCTCAGCGACACCGTCTTTCCCACGGGCACTTTTTCATCGGCGATCTTGAACTTCCCGCCGCACTGGTCGCACTGTATTTCCATCCGGCGCTCCTTTAAGTATTGCCGTACTTGCGATCGATTTCCAGATGCTCGATTTCGGTGGTGGCCTCGCCCCTTGAACTTTTCACCTGGTCAATACCCCGGCCCACAACGCCCCGGCGGGAGGCATACCCCTTGGCCACATCTTCGGTGATAAGCCCCTCCGCGTAAAGGTTGATGATGTAGTCATCAAAGGTGGAATAACCAAACGCCTCGTTCTGCTTGATAATTTCGTAAAAGGTGCGGCCCTCGCCCTCGCCGTTCAAAATGGTGTCCTTGACCCGCAGGTTGGTGCCCAGAATTTCAAAGGCCGCCACCCGGCCCCCGCCCACCTTGGGCAGCAGCCGCTGGCACACCACCCATCGCAGGGTCTCGGCCAGTCGAATGCGAATCTGCTGCTCCTCGTCCACGTCGAACATACCCAGAATACGGTTGATTGTCTGTCCGGCATCCACCGTATGCAGGGTGGTAAGCACCAGATGGCCGGTCTCGGCGGCCCGCAGGCCGATCTCGATGGAATCCTTGTCTCGCATTTCGCCCACCAGAATGACCTTAGGCGCCTGGCGCAGGGCGGCCCGCAGACCGTTTATAAAGGTGTCAAAATCGGTACCCAATTCCCGCTGGTTAAAGGTGGCCTTTTTATGAGGGTGCATGTACTCCACCGGATCTTCCAGGGTCACCACATGAACGGACCGCTTCTCGTTGATCTCCTCAAGAATGGCGGCAAGAGAGGTCGATTTACCGGTGCCGGTGGCACCGGTAAAAAAAATGATGCCGTTGAGCTCTTTTGACATCTCCTGGAAAATGGGGGGCAGTTCCAGGCTTTCAATGGTGGGAATGGTGGACTCCAGACGCCGCAGCACAATGGAATACTGCCCGGACTGGGAGAACACGTTCACCCGGAATCGGGCCTTGCCGGGCAGCGCATAGGAGAGGTCGCAGGAGCCGTAGTGGAGCAGCATTTCGTTGAGTCGCCGGTCGCCCTCTATCAGGGTCAGAGCAAAAACCTCTGTCTGAAAAGGGGTCAGCGGCCTGTAGCCGTCGCCGATGTCCACGGCGATCAGCTCACCGGAGCTCTCCACCTGAAACGGTTTTCCCACGGTGAGGTTGATGTCGGACACATTTTCGTATGAGTCCAGCAGCCTTGTTAAAATATGGTCGACTTCCGCTTTCTGCATGGCGGTCTCCCTGGGTCAGATCATGCCTCTGTAAAGTCCTTGGGCGGGGCTTTGAGAAAGCCCCTGAACTGGGACTTGTCGTTGGCTTTGTTGTATGCCTCTTCCGCGCTGATCCATCCCTTGTGATACAGCATCATGATGGCATCATCCAGAAGCTGCATGCCGTATTTCTTTCCGGTCTGCATCATGGAGGGCAGCTGGTGGGTTTTGGACTCGCGGATCAGGTTGCGCACCGCCGGCGTGGCAATCAGGATTTCCGGGGCCACGCACCGGCCGATCTTGTCGATGCGCTTGAACAGGACCTGGGAGATGACCGCACGAATGCCATCGGCCAGGGTGGAACGAATCTGGGCCTGCTGTTCGGCCGGAAATACCTCGATGATACGGTCCACGGTCTTGGCCGCGCTGGTGGTGTGCAACGTGCCAAACACCAGGTGACCGGTGGCCGACGCCTCAATGGCCAGGGAGATGGTTTCCAGGTCCCGCATTTCACCCACCAGGATGATGTCAGGGTCTTCACGCAGGGCACCGCGCAGGGCCGCGGAAAAGGACTTGGTATGAATGCCCACCTCCCGGTGGCTCACGATGCAGTTCTTGCTTTCGTGGACAAACTCGATGGGGTCTTCAACGGTGATGATGTTATCTTTCCGGGTCCGGTTGGCCTCGTCCACGATGGCGGCCAGGGTGGTGGACTTGCCGCTGCCGGTCGGGCCGGTCAACAGCACCAGTCCCCGGGGAAGGGAGGCCAGCTTGGGCACCACCGGCGGAAGGCCCAGCTGCTCGGCATTGAGAATGGTGCTGGGAATTTCCCGGAACACCGCGCCCACGCCGTTTCTCTGCATGAAAAAGTTGACGCGGTACCGGGCCAGGCCCTGAATTTCGTAACCAAAGTCCACGTCCCCGGTCTCTTCAAACACCTTGACCTTCTCTTCAGGGGCGATCTCGTAAAGCATGGCCCGGAGTTCATCGTTTTCCAGTACCTTGTACTTGACCCGCTCGATATCGCCCCGGACCCTGAGGGCGGGCTGCAAGCCGCTGAGCAGGTGCAGGTCGGACGCGCCCTGCTCGTGCATCAACCTGAAAAATGCATCAATTTTCGCCATAAATGCCTCCGACGGGCCGGCATATATGCCTGCCGGAATCTGTTATGTTGTTGCCCCATCCAGACGCGACGGTCTCTATCCCATGCGCTGGGCCATCATAAACAGGCTGTTGACCACAAAGGCCTGCAGAAAAACAATTCCCAGAATCACCACAATGGGAGAAAAATCAAATCCCCCGAATACCGTGGGCAGGGTTCTGCGAACCCGGTACAGCAGGGGTTCGGTGAGGTTGTGAATAAACCGGACAATGGGGTTGTAAGGGTCCGGGCTGACCCAGGAAAGCACCGCCTGGGCGATGATCACGTACATGTAGAGGGTCAGCACGATGTCGAGCACCCTGGCCACTGCCATCAGAAAATTTGCCAGTACGAACATGAATTCCGCCGTTTTCAATCAAACGCAATGCTGCGGTTGTATTTTTTTGCCAGCCATTAATGTAGATGGATCGCATCCAATAGTCAAGATCAAAGCCGGGGAATGTACGAACCGGGATGAGAAGGAACAGATACCTGCCGGCGGCAACGCTGTTGGAGCGACGGCCGCCGACAGGCATCAGAAAATGCTGCCGGTGTCTATGCAGCGGTGAGGTCCGATGTGCAGTTCGGACAGCGGGTCGCCTTGATGTGGATGGCGGTGAAACAGTTGGGGCACTCCTTTGTGGTGACGGCCGGGGCCGGGGCCGGGGCCGGTTTCTGGAGACGGTTCATCTGCTTGATGACAATAAAAATGGCAAACGCCACGATGATAAAGTTTAAAACCGTGTTGACAAACAGACCGTAGTTGAGCGTGACGGCCGCCAGGTCGCCGCTCTGGTCCCGCAGGGTGACGGCCAAATCCGCAAAATCCACGTTGCCCAGCAACAGACCGATGGGTGGCATGATCACGTCATTGACCAGCGAACTGACGATCTTTCCAAAGGCACCACCGATAATGATGCCCACCGCCATGTCCACAACATTTCCACGCATGGCAAACGCTTTAAACTCATTAAACATTCCCATGGCAAGGCCCCTTTTCGTCAAGGTTGTTGGTTAACCGCTTTTTTTCTTTTTCGGCTTTGGCTTCTTTTTCTTCATTTTTGCGATTTCTTCTTCCACCTCTTCGGCTCCTTCCGCATAAAAGGCTGCCTCATCGGGATCCAGTTCGTGCAGCAGCCGCAGGAACTCGCCCGCGTGCACCCGCTCCTCATCGGCGATGTCTTTTAACACCTCGATGGCCATTTTGTTGTCCGTAGATTCAGCCAGCTGCATGTAAAGCTGAATGGCCTCATATTCAGCAGCCACCATAAAACGGATGGCCCGTACCAGCTCGGCATGGGTCAGCTTGCGATGGTTCTTCAGCCCTGAAAACGGTGATCCAAACTCCGGCATGCGACGCCTCCTTGTCTGTTGACAGGTTCAATGGTTTTCTCAAAACCCCGGTTTGCCGGGGCTTCACATCAATATGGGGTAAACTCAAACTTCTGCCCGGCAATGGCCGCCTCGTACATCAGGCCGCCGATGGGATGCACGAAAACCGCCATGCCCCTGTAGTAGCGGATGTCGGCCTGGGCCCCGGTTTTGGGCCCGGCGGCGGCACTGGCAGTGGCCCCCTCGGTGCCGGCCTTGGCCTGAACACCGGCAGTGACCACAATGGCCGACGCCTGGGCGTCAAAAGAAAACTGACCGCTGGTGAACTCGTTGTAGGCCCGCTCGTCTTCAAAAAAGATAATCTGGCGGAAGGCCTGGCCCCCGGCCTGCCACCCCACGGAAAGCGCAACCAGGGCCGCCTTGCCCGTGGGCGTGCCCCGGCGGTAGACCTGGCCTTCGCCATAGGCCCCGCCAATGACCAGCCCGGCCTTGCCAATGGCGGGAAACACGGCGTAACCGTAAGCGCTCTCAAAAAAAGGGGCCACCTGCGGAGCTTCCTTAAACAGGGAAATGGTCTCCGACATGTCTTTTACATTATTTTCTCCGGATGCTGCACCGGGCATGGCGACACACATCACCATCGCAAACAGCGGAAGAATGGATTTAAACAGACGCATTTTTAAACAAACCCTCCATTTCATATGAGATAGAAAACCAACAGGGGTACCAGGTTGAAAACAATAATGACGACCTTGTAAAACGCCATGGCTCCGTAATGAATGGCATCAAACTGCTGAACCGACAACTGGAACCACCGCCCGTGAAACCGGTACATCCAGTCGTGGGCAAACATGAAAAACAGAAACCACCACAACAGAAAGCCATAGTTGATGAGGGTCGACCACAGAAGAACGTTGCGAACCGTTGCCATGTCCATTGCTGCCGCCTCCATTGAAAAAGCGGTTTTCGGGACCACGCCCGGTATGACACCCCTCTCCCGAATGAGGTCAGACTACCGCCAATGTGATGAAAATGTCAACACGCCCGTTATACCGACAGGATGCGGCCGTTTATGGAAATGCACAGCCTGCCGCCGGGGACTGTTACCAGGGCCACGTCGGCTTCCCGGCTACCGGCCAGTTCCGGATAAGCGGCCCGGAGCGCGGCAAAATCCCATGTTTCCAATGCCTGTTGCAGCAGCCCCAATTCCTGTTCCGCCAGGGTGTCCGGGCCGGCTCCCGGCTTCAGGCAGGTAGACAGCAGCCGGTTGTAGATCCGCTTCGTTTCGGTCTGAATACAGTGTTTTGAAAGGTCTAAGGGAATGCGTACCATCTGGCCCACTCTTGATCTGGTTGCGGTGATTACCAAATACCCTCGGCCTCTGCCCCGTTGTAGCGCAGCCGAAACGAAAATGATTTTTCGGAAAAAGCGAAAATGCTGTTTGAGTACCGCGAAAGCGGGCGAGTTCATTTTCGCGCCGAAAAATTATTTGAGTGAGGGAAGCCGAAGGCCAAGCTACCGGGGCGATTCTTTTGGTACTTTTCTTTTAAAGAAAAGTACGCGGGGGAAGACTCAAAGATAGTCCTTCCAGCGCCAGACCACCCGGCCGTTTTCAACGGCGCACGCCAGGCTGCCTTTTTCCCTGGCCCATTTCAGTGCCTGGATCACTCTGGCGGCGCCATAGTCGGTGTCGTCGCACACCCGCCCGGCCAACTCCCTCAGCAGGGCGTCGGTATCGGCACCGGCATTCTCCACGGACCATGCCCCTTTTGTCTCCAGGGAGGACTTCATCATCAGATCATAATTGATCACCGTGTTTTCCAGGCTGATGAGCTGCCATGCCTCCTCCTCGGTAGCGATGTTTTCATCCATTTTTCTTTTGACGTCACCCAGGTATTCGTCAAACTCGTCCTTCCATTGACCGGCCACCCGGTCCATCAGGGCCGCGTCCGCCTTTCCGGTTTCCACAATGGCTTTGTTGGCGTGATATTCCCGCCAGTCGTCGGTCAAAATGCGAATGCCGAAGTCGGCGGCCCGGTCCCGAATCTCGGTACCGGGAAACGGGGCCAGCAGATGAAATCCGTAGGAAGCGCCCATGGCCTTGATCTTTTCACCAAAGGCCCGGGTCTCCTCAATGGTTTCCGGCGTTTCACCGGGCAGGCCCAGGATAAAGGACACATGGGGCAGGACCCCGGCCTCGGCGCAGGCCTTTACCGCGGCCTCCACCTGCTCCAGGGTGATGCCTTTTTTAATGGTCTTCAGAATCTCCGGGTTGGCGGTTTCCACGCCGAAGCTCACGGCCACGCACCCGGCCTCTCTCATTTTTTTGAGCAGATCATAACTGACCAGGTCCACACGGGCAAAGGAGGACCACTGAATGGTCAGGTTCCGCCTCAGAATCTCGTCACACACGCCGAAGCAGTGGGGCCTGCTTGCGGTAAACAGATCGTCGGCGATGTTGACCTGGGAAAAACTCAGGCCCTTGAGGTATTCCATCTCATCGACCACCGACACCGGATCCCGGTATCGCACTTTTGCGCCTACCATCTTCCGGCCCACGCAGAAGATGCATTTAAAGGGGCAGCCCCGGCTGGTGGTCATGCTCACCGGCATGTTCAGCGCCCTGTACCGGCCCAGGGGTACCAGGTGACGGGCCGGCAGGGGAAGAGATTTCACGTCAACGGCATAGGCCCGCACCGGCGTGGCGCAAATGCCGGCGGCATCCCTGTACACAATACCGTCAATGGCCTCCCACCGCTGGTCACCTGCCATCTCTTGGGCAATTCGCACCACGGTGTCGTCGCCCTCGCCCACCACCACCATGTCCAGCTCGGGCAGGGCCTCAAGGGTCTCGCGGGCGCACATGGAGACATGGGGACCACCCATGACGGTGAGCAGATTGGGGGCGGCGGCCCGAATGTCCCGCACGATTTCGGCGGCATGGTCAAAGGTCATGGTGACCGCGGTAATACCCACAAAATCAGGAGAAAAGGTTTTCACTGTCTTTTCGATTGCTGTCCGGCTGTAGGGGAACACGACAAAATCAGCCAGCAGCACCTCTACTCCAGCCCGCTCCAGCTCGGCTGCCAGGTAGGCCAGGCCCAGGGGCGGGGAAGGGGTTTCGGAGATGGGATAAAACGGATTGATCAACAGGCATTTCATGGCTTTTTCAACTCACTTTTGCCCCAAACGGTTTTAAAACATGGCAGGGCAGCGATACGTTCGTTTATCCAAATCGAAATCGCTATCGGGATCGAAATCGAAATTTATGGACTTCCGTACTCCCAGAAATTTTTCCCGCCCTGTTTATCTGCGTACTTTTCTCTGGGGCGAAAAAAAGCAGGGTCCGGGAAACCCGGACCCTGCTGGTTTGCATCGGAAGGAATCAACCGCCTAGAACAGGCCGGAGACCTTGCCGGTGGCCGGGTCGACGTCGATGCGCCGGAAGGCCGGGTTGGAACCGGTGCCCGGCATCAGGCTGATGGTGCCGGCGCAGGGGCACAGGAACTTGGCACCGGAGTAAATCAGCACGTCGCGGATGGGCAGCCGCCATCCCTTGGGCACGCCCTTCTTGACCGGGTCGTGGGTGAGGGAGAGGTGGGTCTTGACCATCATGGTGGCAAAGTCGGCGTACTTGGGATCGTTCTCCAGCATTTCGGCTTTGGCCGTGGCTTCCGGAGACCAATCAACGCCGTCGGCGCCGTACACTTCCGTGGCGATCTTATTAACACGGTCGCGCAGTTTCATCTCCAGCGGATACAGGAAGTCAAAGTCATTGCCTTCTTCACAGGCATCGATAACGGCATCGGCAAACTCCAGTGCGCCTCCGCCGCCCTTTTCCCAGTGCTTGGACTCAGCACAGCGAGCGCCGGCCGCCTCGGCCGCTTTCTTAACGATAGCGACTTCAGCATCGGTGTCGGTGTAGAAACGGTTGATGCAGACCACCGGGTTGATGCCGGATTTACGGATCACGCCGATCATGTGGACCATGTTCTCGACACCCTTTTCCACCAGGGCCAGATTCTCCTTGGTGTAGGCGTCGTCCAGGGCCTTGCCGGCCACGACCTTGGGGCCGCCGCCGTGCATCTTCAGGGCGCGAATGGTGGCGGTCAGAACCGACACATGGGGCTTGAGGCCGGAGAAGCGGCACTTGACGTTCCAGAATTTTTCAAAACCGATGTCAGCGGCAAACCCGGACTCGGTGACATGGTAATCCCACAGTTTGAGGCCCACGCGGTCGGCGATGATGGAGCTCTGGCCCACGGCGATGTTGGCAAAGGGGCCGGCATGCACCAGGCAGGGCTGGTATTCGGCGGTGCTCATGAGGGTGGGGTTGATGGTGTTGCGCATGAAGGCGGCCATGGCATTGCCCACTTCCAGGTCACGGCAGGTGACCGGTTTGCCGGATTTGTCAAAGGCCACGGTGATGTTGTTGATGCGCTCCTTCAGGTCGGCCAGGTCGGTGGCAACCGCCAGGATGGCCATGAGTTCGGAACCCACGGCAATGCCGAACTTGGACTGCATGGTGAAACCGTCAGTGCGGCCGCCAAGGCCGATGACGATGTTGCGCAGGGCCTGGGCGCAGAAGTCAATGATCCAGCCCATCTCAACGCGGGTGGGATCAATGTCCAGACGACGCATGCCGGTGAGGCGCTTGAGCTGCTCGTCGTTGTAATTACGCTCGTGCTGCATGCGGGCGGTCATGGCCACCATGCCCAGGTTGTGGGCGTTCATGATGTCGTTGATGTCGCCGGTCAGTCCCAGGGAGAACTCGGTCATGGGGATCAGCAGGGAGTTGCCGCCGCCGGCCGCCGTGCCCTTGACGTTCATGGTGGGGCCGCCGGAAGGCTGACGCAGGGCACCGCCCACGCTTTTGCCCCGGGCGCCCAGGCCTTCCATCAGGCCCAGGGAGGTGGTGCTTTTGCCCTCTCCCAGCGGGGTCGGGGTGATGGCGGTCACCTCAATGTACTTGCCATCGGGCTTGGCTTCCAGCCGCTTGATGATCTTCAGAAAGTCCAGCTTGGACAACCGGCCCATGGCCAGCATCTCTTCCTTTTCAAGTCCCAGCTTCTCACACCACTCTTCGGGCATGGGCATGTTTTTTTCGGCTTCCTCGGAAATCTGCCAGTCAGCCATTTTTGTTGCATCGTAAGCCATAGTTCCTCCTTCGTTGCCTTTTACATTACGATCGTGTTTGTTCGAAACACTCTTGCTCTTGCTTCAGCCTGTTATTTAAATGTTTTTACAACAGAAAAACCGCATTCAGGCATGGACCATTTACCATAAAAATGAAGGGTTACCCTATCATTCAATTTTCGTGAAAGCAAGTTGTAACGAATTTTTTTTGTCTTTTTGCATACGGTGCCCCACATGCACCATTATTTTTATTAACTGCTTAATATATATAGTTTTATTTCTGAACGGCCAGGAAAGGCCCGGTCCTGAAGTTTACGGGTCCGATTTGAGGGGTGCTCAGACCCAATAGGGGGGACAGGCACCATCGCTTTTTTTTTTCTCTGTTTGTGGTAGGATGACCGGCAGTACGGAATCAACGAAAATAGAACAGGCAACACACCCATTGATGAAACCAGACGAAGATTCAGAAAAGACGCCCGCCGGGGACCGGCAGCGCCAGTTGCGACTGCTGCCCGGAGTGGACCGGCTTGTGGAAAAACTGGCCGGAGCAGCCGGGCTTGAGGCTGTTCCCTTGTCCGTGCTTACCGATGCGGCCCGGACAACCGTGGCCGGCCTGCGGCAGGCCATTCTTTCGGCAAAAAAAGGGCTTGCCGAAGCTGAGCTGGCCATCGACGCCGTTGTGATGCGGGCCGCCATGGCGGCCCGCACCGCCATGGCACCCAATTTAAAACCGGTGATCAATGCCACGGGCGTTGTGATTCACACCAACCTGGGCCGGTCCCCGCTTTCCCGGGAGGCCATCGACCACCTGGTGACCGTGGCATCGGGTTATTCCAACCTTGAATTCGACCTTTCAAAAGGTGCGCGGGGCATTCGGTACGCCGCCGTCGAAGAACTGCTGTGCCGGTTAACCGGGGCCCAGGCCGCCATGGCGGTGAACAACAATGCCGGAGCCGTGCTGCTGGCCGTGGAGACTTTTGCCAAGGACCGGGAAGTGATTGTCTCCCGGGGCGAGCTGGTGGAGATCGGCGGGTCGTTTCGCATTCCCGACGTGATTCGAAAAAGCGGCGCCATCTTAAAAGAGGTGGGCACCACCAACCGGACCCATCTGAAAGATTACGAGAATGCCGTTTCGGAAAAAACCGGCCTGCTGCTCAAGGTGCACACCAGCAACTACGGCATGGTGGGGTTTACCGCCGAAGTCGACCTTGCGAGCCTGGTGGAGCTGGGCCGGCGCCGCGACATTCCGGTGATGCATGACCTGGGCAGCGGCACCCTGATCGATTTCAAGGAGTTTGGCTTTCCCCACGAGCCCACAGTACCCGAGATTGTTGCCACCGGCGCGGACGTGGTCTCCTTCAGCGGAGACAAGCTGCTGGGCGGGCCCCAGGCCGGCATGATCGTGGGCAAAAAAGAGGCGGTGGCCGCCATTCGGACCAATCCGCTGACCCGTGCCCTGCGCATCGACAAGCTGACCCTGGCGGCCCTTGAGATGACGCTGCGGGCCTACCGGGACAAACCAGCGGCCATCAGGAACATACCCACCCTTCGTATGCTGACCGAGCCGGTAGCCGTGGTGGAGCAGAAAGCCGCGGCCCTGGCAGAGGAGCTGAAAAGCGTGGACGGCACCCGCCTGACCGCTGAGCAGCTACCCCTGGCGTCAAAGGCCGGGGGCGGGTCCCTGCCGTTTCTTGAAATTGCCAGCAGCGGCGTGGCGGTGTCGGTGAAGGGGGTTTCGGCCAACCGGCTGGAAAACCTGCTGCGCGCCGGGAATCCGCCCCTGATTGGCCGGATCGAACAGGACCGGTTTATCATGGATATGCGAACCGTTGCGCAATCCGAAATTTCTGTTATAAAGAAAATTTTTGCCGCGTTGACGGCGGCGTAGGCGACACGGAATGATTGTTCTACGTCTCAAGTGAAGTCTCCTGGAATGAATAGAGATGAAAAAAGTTCTTTTATTATTAGCACAGGGGTTTGAGGAGTACGAGGCCAGTGTATTTACAGATGTCCTTGGATGGAGCAGGGATGTCGGAGACACCCCTGTAAATGTTTTAACTGCCGGTCGAAGGGCACAAATAAAATGCACTTGGAATTTAATTGTCACTCCAGAAAGCCAATTATCTGAAATATCAGTTGATGAATATGATGCATTGGCTATGCCCGGCGGATTTGAAGAAGCTGGATTTTATGAAGATGCATATCATGAAGATTTTCTAAAAATTATTCGTCAATTTCATGAATCGAAAAAAATCATAGCCTCAATATGCGTTGGAGCGCTACCTCTTGGGAAAAGCGGAATTTTGAAAAACAAGAAGGCAACAACATACCATTTGCTGGATGGGAAAAGAAAAAATCAGCTTAAAAGCTTTGGCGCATATGTCCAGGATCAGGCCATTGTTGTCGATGACAACATTATAACCTCAACGTCCCCTGCGACCGCGTTGGATGTTGCTTTCATATTGTTAAGAATGTTGACGTCGCCTGATAATGAGAAAAAAGTTAAAATAGCAATGGGTTTTTTACAAGACTCGGGAATGTAGAGCCAGGGCATAAGGCGCGGCGGGGGAAAACCGCCGCAAAACGGTTTTTTGTTTTTGACCCGGTTTGCCTGATATTGGTGACCAGAAATCGAATTGTTTTTGAAAAAAAGAAGGGTGATTGATAATCGGACATAAAGAAAAAGAATTGGTTCCGCCCGTTGCAGCGCAGCCGAGCGCAAACGGTTTTTTCGAAAACAGCGGGCAGGCTGTTTGAGCCCCGCCGCAGGCGGGCGAGTTCCTGCCCGCGCCGAAAAAAGTGTTTGCGCGAGGGCAGCCGAAGGCCAAGCTGCAGGGCATGTTTCTTTTGGTTCTTTTCTTTGCGCCAAAGAAAAGTACACGGATAAAGGAAAGAGAGAGAATAATTTTTTACAAATTCATCGTACATTAAATTCGATTTCGATACCGATCCCGATAGCGATTTCGATTTGGATAATAAGGAAGATAATTAAGGAAAAGGATATATGCCAATTTACGAATACCAGTGCGACGCCTGCGGAAAATGTTTTGAAACCCTTGTAATGGGCGGAAAAGCGCCCAAAACCTGCGAGATCTGCGGCGCCAAAAAGATTCACCGGGTCCTTTCGGCCTGCGGGTTTCAGACAAAAGACAAGTCCGGCCTGGTAACAAAAAGCGCGGCCGGCAGTTCGGCCTGCGCGGGATGCTCCTCTTCTTCCTGCGCAAGCTGCAAGTGATCGGGCCGCCATGACACCGGACAAACAAACCATCCGCATCGGCACCCGGGGCAGCCAGCTGGCCCTGTGGCAGTCCGAATGGGTCAAGTCCCGGCTGCTCGAAACGTTTCCCGGCTGCAGCGTGGAGCTGGAGGTCATCAAGACGACGGGGGACAAGATAACGGATGTGCCCCTGGCCAAGGTGGGGGGCAAGGGCCTTTTTGTAAAGGAGATCGAGGAGGCACTGCTGGCCGGCCGGGTGGACCTGGCCGTGCACAGCATGAAGGATATGCCGACCGAGCTTCCCCCGGGCCTGTGCATCGGCGCGGTGCCCATGCGGGAAAACCCGCGCGATGCCCTGGTCTCCAGAAGCAACATGGCATTTCCCGACCTTCCCCGGTCCGCCCGTGTGGGCACCAGCAGCCTGCGTCGGGCCTCCCAGATTTTGCATATCCGGCCCGACATCGAAATCGTGCCCCTGCGGGGAAACATCGATACGCGGCTGCGAAAGCTTGACACCGGGGATATGGATGCCGTGATCCTGGCTGCCGCCGGCCTGTTGCGACTGGGGTTCGAAAAGCGCATCACCCAGTATCTGGACACAAGCATCATGCTGCCGGCCGTGGCCCAGGGCGCCTTGTGCATTGAAACGCGGGAGAATGACGGGGCCGTTGCCATGGTAAAACCCCTCAATCACGACGGCACCCACACCGCCATTATCGCGGAAAGGGCGTTTTTAAAACGGCTGGAGGGCGGATGCCAGGTGCCCATGGCCGCGTTTGCGCAAATCGACGGGCAGACGATATCCATCCGTGGCCTGGTGGCCGATGTGGACGGCAAGACCGTTGTTCAAAGCACGGTTTCCGGCCCCTGCCGGGCCGCCGCCGACCTGGGCACACGGCTGGCCGAGGACCTGCTGCAACAGGGCGCAAAACAGATTTTAGAAACATTGACGGGACAAGGTGCATAGCATGAAAGGCAAAGTTTACCTGGTGGGGGCGGGCCCCGGTGATCCGGCACTGATAACCCTTCGCGGACTCGAGTGCATCCGCATGGCCGACGTGGTGGTCTACGACTACCTGGCCGCCGACCAGCTCCTGCACCACCGGTCGGAAAACGCCGAGGTTATCTACGTGGGGAAAAAGGGCGGAGACCACACCCTTTCCCAGGACAGAATCAATCAATTGATAGCGGACAAGGCGGAACAGGGACTTGTGGTGACCCGGCTCAAGGGCGGAGATCCCTTTATTTTCGGCCGGGGCGGCGAAGAGGCGGAAATTCTGGCCGCCCGCAGCATTCCCTTTGAAATCGTGCCCGGAGTGACCTCGGCCATCGCGGCCCCTGCCTATGCCGGCATTCCCCTGACCCACCGGGAACACACCACGTCGGTATCGTTTGTCACCGGCCATGAAGACCCCACCAAGGAGCAGTCCACCATCCCATGGAAAGCCCTGGCCGAGACCGGCGGCACCCTGGTGTTTCTGATGGGGGTAAAAAACCTCTCCTTTATCGTGGACCGGCTGCTGGAACACGGCCGGCCGGGAAATACGCCCGCGGCCCTGGTGCGGTGGGGCACCACACCCATGCAGCAGACCGTGACCGGCACCCTTGACAACATCGTGGACAGGGTAAAAGCCGCCGGCCTCCAGGCTCCGTGCATCATTGTCATCGGCGGAGTGGTGAACCTGAGAGACACCATTGCCTGGTTTGAATCCTCCCGGCCCCTTCTGGGAAAGACCATTGTAGTGACCCGGGCCCGGGCCCAGGCCAGCGACTTTATCGCCGTCCTTTCGCGCCTGGGAGCGTCCTGCATCGAGTGTCCCACCATTCGGGTGGCCCCGCCTGACGATCTTTCTCCTCTGGACGCCGCCATCGACAACCTGGCCGCCTATGACTGGCTGGTGTTTACCAGCGTCAACGGGGTGGACCGTTTCTTTGCCCGGCTGTTTGAAAAGGGTCTTGACGTACGGGCACTGGGTGGACTGAAGACTGCGGTGATCGGCCCGGCCACGGAAAAGCGGCTTCTGGATTTCGGCGTAAAAAGCGACATCGTGCCGGAAAGCTACCGGGCCGAATCGGTGGTGGAGGCCTTTACCCGGCAGGACGTGAAAGACAAAAGAGTGCTGCTGCCCAGGGCCGCCGAGGCCCGGCCCATTCTTCCCGAAGAGCTGACAAAAATGGGGGCACGGGTGGACGAGGTGGCGGCTTATCTGACAGAACAGGATGATTCCGCGGCCAAAATCCTGACAGAGGCACTGGAAAGCGGGGCCGTTGATATGGTCACCTTTACCAGCTCCTCTACGGTTAAAAACTTCAAAGCCCTGCTGCCGAAAGACAGGGCCACGGCAGACCGGCTGATGAAGAAGGTGACGGTGGCCTCCATCGGCCCCATAACCACGGAAACCGCCAAAGACGAGGGCTTCGCGGTTCACGTCACCGCGGACGCCTATACGATCGAAGGACTGACCCAGGCCATCGTCGATTTTTTTCTAAAAAGTAACCGCGGGGAAAGGAGAAAAGCATGAACCAACTGGATGCCATTTTTTCCCCAAAATCCGTGGCCGTGCTGGGGGCCTCCACCACGCCGGGCAAGGTGGGGCACGACCTGTTTGAAAACATTCTGCGGGGCCGGTTCAACGGCACCCTCTATCCGGTAAACCCCAAGGCAGACGCCATTCTGTGCGTCAAGGCCTATCCCAGCCTGCTGGAGGTTCCGGATGCCGTGGACCTGGCCATGATCATCCTGCCGCCCAAAGCCACCCTGGCAGCCATCCACGACTGCATCAAAAAAAAGGTGAAAGGCGTGGTGATCGTTTCCGCCGGGTTCCGTGAGGTGGGCGGAGAAGGCAAGCAGATTGAAGAGACTGTAGCCGCTCTGTGCCGGGAGGCGGGCATCCGGGTAGTAGGGCCCAACTGCCTGGGCGTGATCAACCCCAACAGCAAGGTGCGGCTGAACGCCAGCTTTTCCCGCCGCATGCCGAGCCAGGGCAACATCTCTTTTATTTCCCAGAGCGGCGCGCTCTGCACGGCGGTGCTGGACTTTGCCTCCGACATGGGGGTGGGGTTTTCAAAGTTCATCTCCACGGGCAACAAGGCGGACGTGGATGAACTGGACCTTCTGACCTACCTTCACAAGGACCCGGCCACCGACGTGATCATGATGTATATCGAGGAGCTCAAGCGCGGCGGACAGGAGTTTGTCGACGCGGTGCGTAAAATCACCTCCGGTAAAAACCCCACCCCCATTCTGGCCATCAAATCGGGCCGCACCGGGGCCGGGGCCGCGGCCGCCTCCTCCCACACCGGATCCATTGCCGGATCCGAGGGCGTGTATGACGCCATCTTCGCTGAAACCGGCATCATCCGGGTCGATTCTGTCAATGAACTCTTCGATTATGCAGGGGCCTTTGCCGCCAAGAAATTTCCCGTGGGCAAACGCATCGCCATTGTCACCAATGCCGGGGGCCCGGGCATTGTGGCCACGGACATGACCGAAGTCAGCGGCCTGGAGCTTGCCCGGTTTTCACCGGAAACCATTGAATCCCTGGCCAGCCACCTTCCGCCCACGGCCAATATTCACAACCCGGTGGACGTGATCGGTGACGCCGACCCGGATCGGTACCAAGCCGCCCTGGACGCGGTGATCCGGGATGAACACACCGACAGCGCCCTGGTGATTCTCACGCCCCAGTCCATGACCAACGCCATCAAGGTGGCCCGGGTGATTTCAAAAATCGCCCGTCGCACCCCCAAGCCGGTAGTGTGCGCCTTCATGGGCGTGATCGACGTGTCCGAGGGGGTCCGCCATCTTCAGGAAAACCATATTCCGGTCTACCGGTTTCCGGAAAACGCGGCCAAGGCGATTGCCGCCCTTTACCGGTCCGAGCAATGGGTCCACCGCCAGTACCTGGCCCAGTTCACCTTTTCTCACAACAAGAAGCGGGCCCGGCAGATCTTTGAGACGTGCCGAAAAGAGGGCCAGACCTATCTCGGTGAACTGGAAGGCAACGAAGTCCTGGCCTGCTATGGCTTTTCCGTGTTGCCCACAAAGCTGGCCGAAACCCCGGACCAGGCCGTGGCCATTGCAAAGGAGATGGGATTCCCGGTGGTCATGAAGATTGTCTCGCCCCAGATCATTCACAAGTCCGAAGCCGACGGCGTCAAGGTGGGGTTGAAAACAGACAAAGAAGTGACCGCCGCCTTTGACGAGATCGTGGCCGGAGCACGGGCCTACAACCCGGAGGCCCATATCCGCGGCGTACTGGTCCAGAAGTTCGCGCCGGCCGGCCAGGAGGTGATCCTGGGCGTGAACCGCTATCCCGGGTTCGGTCACCTGCTTATGTTCGGCCTGGGCGGTATCTTCGTGGAGCTCTTCAAGGACGTGGTGTTCCGCCTGGCCCCCATCGGCCGGAACAACGCGGTGCGCATGATCAAGAGCATCCGGTCGTTTCCCATGCTCGACGGTTTTCGGGGAAAACCCAAAAGCGACATTGCCGTTCTTCAGAAACTTCTGGTCTGCCTGTCCGACATGGTGATGGACAACCCGGAGATCGTGGAACTGGATATCAACCCCCTGATCGTCCATGACCAGGGCAAGGGGGCCACAGTGGCCGATGTGCGCATCATCGTTGATCCACCGGATGCATGTAAAAAATGACCGTGTTGTGTCCCGTCATCTGCCCGGTATCCGAGGCGCTTAAGTCCCTGCCCCTTGCCCGGCGACCGGCGGCCCTGAGCCGAATAGCAAAAAAAGCCGTCGTCCTGTCCGCGGGAAAAAGTGGCCTGCCGACGCCTGTAGCCTTTCAAAAAAACGACTGCGGCGCCCCGCTGGTCGAGCAGGGGGTGTGGTGGTCTGCCTCTCACAAACCCGATTATGTGGCCGGCGTGGTGTCAACAACCCGCATCGGCATTGATGTGGAAAAAATTCTGCCCCGCTCCGACGCCCTGATTGCCAGGGCCGTCTCCCCGGCGGAAGCCGCTCTGTTTTCTCAGGACCGGTGGACCGTTTTTTTCCGGTGCTGGACCGCCAAGGAGGCGGCCCTGAAAAGCAGGGGCGCCGGTATTGCCGATCTTTCCCGGTGCAGGGTCGTCTCTGTTTTTGACGACACCCGGCTTGTGATTCGCTTCACCGGGGCGGACCTGTCTGTCGAACAGTTTTTTTTTGACAGCCATGTGGCCTCGGTGGCAAGTCCTGAGAAATGCCCGGTTGTGTGGATCGTGGGCGATTGCGCGACCATGGTCACCCGGTCTTCCACCCTGTAAAACCTATTTTTTATTTTTTTTCAAAACACAACGAATTTGCTTGTTTTTATGTTTAATCCGGTTTATGGTAGCGAACAATCAATGGGTTTCATCATTAGGCGATGGAACCGGTTCGGTCTGAAGGAAGTACCCGTTTGTCACAAAGGTATCCTCCAGTACACGACGTTGAGAATCATAAAAACAGTAAGGAGGAAGTTTCATGGCAGACGGAATTGTTAAATGGTTTAACGACAGCAAGGGCTTTGGTTTCATCGAGCAGGACAACGGACCGGATGTGTTCGTACATCACTCAGCGATCAACGCCTCGGGTTTCAAAACCCTCAACGAGGGTGACCGCGTCACGTTTGATATCGTGGACGGCAAAAAGGGCCCGGCTGCGGCAAACGTAACCGTCGTGTAACCCTATCGGGAAGCACTTTTAAAAGGCACCTTCCGACGTCATTGCGACGGGGGGTGCCTTTTTTATTTTCGGCTCATCTCCCGATTATTGGTATAAACGACTTTCATAATTTTCAGTTCAGTCGATGGTTTTGAAAGGGACCAAGGGTTCAAGGACTCAAGTGGTCAAGTAAAATGCTGTAAACAACGACTTGACAAACCCATTATCGTTCGGTTTATTTATTTAATTAAGGATATTATTCACCGGCGATTCGGTTTACTTCGGAAGAATAAAGCAGTAACAAAAAACAGGCTCAGAGTGTTCATAAATCTTTCCATAGCAAGCCCTTGGACCCTCGACCCCTTGAATCCTTGAACCCTGTATACCCACCGGATCGGAGAAGATTGATCTTTTCTTTTTACGTTGCGTGCTGTTCAATAAAAGGACCGCCATGATCACCGACACCTTCACCCGGCAGTCGATCATTGATGCCGACGCGCGCACTCTGTTTTCCTGGCATGCCCGGCCCGGTGCCATTGAACGGCTCAGCCCGCCCTGGGATCCCCTGGAGGTGATCTTTCGCACCGGCGGCATCGATGTGGGGGCACGGGTGGTGCTGAAGATGTTTGCCGGCCCGGTGCCCTACCGGTGGCACGCCCGGCACACCGTGTATGAAGAGAACCAAACGTTCGTGGATGAGCAGGTCAAGGGCCCCATGGCCTTCTGGCGCCACACCCACGCCTTTGAGCCGGCCGGCGAAAACCAATGCCGACTCATCGACACCATTGATTATCGCCTGCCGTTTTATCCTCTTACCCGTTTTCCCGGCAGGCTCCTGGTGGAGCACAAACTTGCCCGTATCTTTGCCTGGCGCCACCGGATCACCGCCTTTGACATGGCCCTGCACCGGCGGTTTGACAAAAAGACGCCCTTGACCATTCTGATCTCCGGGGCCAGCGGGGTTCTGGCCTCGGCCCTGATCCCCCTGCTCACCACCGGTGGCCACCGGGTGGTCCGACTGGTGCGACGAAAACCGTCGGCTGAAAACGAGGTCTTCTGGAACCCGGCCGAAAATGTCATCGACGTTGATGCCGTTCAAAAGCATTCCATTGACGCGGTGATTCACCTGGCAGGTGAGCACGTAGGCACCGGACGGTGGACGAACGCCAAGAAAAAAACCATTATCGACAGCCGGCAGCAGGGCACCCGTCTTCTGGCTGAAACCGCGGCCCGGCTCTCCCCCCGACCCGCGGTTTTTCTCTGCGCCTCAGCCACCGGATTTTACGGTGAGCGGGGCGACGCCGTGCTGACGGAAAATGACGGTCCGGGAGATGATTTTCTGGCAAAGGTGTGCAAAATATGGGAGGCATCGGTCCAGCCGGCAATGGACGCCGGCATTCGCACCGTTCGCATGCGCATCGGTGTGGTGCTTACGCCAAAGGGCGGGGCACTGCAGCGGCTGCTTTTGCCCTTTCAGCTCGGCATGGGCGGGCGCATGGGAAACGGCCGCCAGTATTTGAGCTGGATCGGCATTGATGACGCCATCGGCGCTATGTTTTACCTGCTGATGAAGGACACGGTCAGCGGGCCGGTCAACGTGGTATCCCCTTCCCCTGTCACCAACGCCGAGTTTACCCGGACCCTGGCAAAGGTGCTTTGCCGGCCGGCCGTCATACCGGTACCGGCAACGGCCATTGACCTTGCCTTTGGAGAAATGGGCACCACCGTGCTGCTCACCAGCACCCGGGTGGCGCCATCAAAACTGACTGAATCCGGCTACTGTTTCGGCTGGCCCGATCTTGAAACCGCACTGCGCCACATTCTGGGAAAGACAAGTTAAGATGAGCATCCGGTTAAAATGGTTCTTCCTTGTTCTCATGCTTGCGGCCCTGGCCTTCGGCTTTCTTCACCTGTTTGCCGATGCCGGCCCTTACACCTTTGAGCGGCTCCACATCTTTCTGTTCAATCTCTGCGCCGGCGGATCGATGATTCTCTTTTTCTCCGAACAGCCGCGACGCTTTTCTCCACGGGTTTGTCTGTTTATGGCGCTGGCCATGGCCTATGCGGTGTTTGCCTTTTTAATGATCTACATACCAGCCGTTATTCTTTCCCTGGTACTGGCCCTGATCGTCGAAAGCGTACGGGTTCAGCGTTTTTCCCTTTTCCCATGGGGGTTTTTCAAAAAAAGCGAGCCCGTGGACCAAAAATTTCACCAGGCGGCCCTGCTCTGCCTCTCCCTGGGCCTGACCATTTCCGCGGCCGTGATTGTCAACAACGAATACGCAAAGCTGATCTCCTTTGCCAAGCTCCAGTTGGATGTCTTTTTCCTTGGCTTTTCCTTTCCGGTCTCCCTGATCACCCTGTCGTTGATCTTTTCCTTTATGACCGGGCCGGAAACCACCGGCCTCCGCGTTTTAAAGGAAATCGGTTTCTGGGCCGTCAACCTGGGCGTGATCATCTTTTTTCTGTTTATTATCTTTGAGCACCTGTCCAGCCAGGTAGGGGTCACCCTTGTCCTTTTCGCGGCCGTGGCCATGATCACCGTACTCTATTACCGGCTGGGAAAAGTGGCCCAGCAGAAGCATTTTCTGACTTCAGGCATGGGATTTCTCCTGATCACCGCCGTCACCGGCATCGGCTACATCTTTGCCGAGCTGGGCACGGGCTACACCGGCGAGAAGTACCACTGGCTGCTGAAACTCCACGCCTTTGCTTCGCTGTACGGCTGGAACCTGTGCGGCCTGGCCGTGATTTTCCGCTACGACGATTTTCCCATCGCCCTTCACTCCCGGCCCCTGATCATCTTTCACTGGATCACGGCCCTGGCGCTGGCGCCCCTGGGGATCTATTACCCCCTGTTCGCCCTGATGGCCCTGGCCTGCTATGCCGTGTTGCTTTACGCCATTCTGTTTGCCGCCCGGGCCCCCCAGCCCATGGGCGGACAATAAACAACCGGCCCGCGATTGAGCGGGATCTCAGGCCGGCAACTCTTTTTTCAGGCGACTGGATGGACATTCCCATGCAGGCCGTGCCGATGCTCCTTGACCGGTTCAAGTCATTACTGATAGAACAGGCCGACGCCCTGACTTAACCCGCATATTTCATGAAAGTTTGTATTTTCAAAAAACGCCTGAACTTTATTGCAACAGGCTATGTTTGATATGGATATTCATTTATGCCAAAACTTTCATGGAATCCCCGGCTTAATTCCTGTGCCCGGGCAACCCTGAAAACTATCAGCAGAACGGTACATGACAGAAGCGGCCCGCCATACATTGACAGAGACCGATTGCCCCGAGGGGTGCCCGGGATGTGTGCGTCAGAGAATGACAACCGGGCAGTGTCTGGCGGAAAAGCTGGGTTTCGCGCACAAGACCCTTGCCCCCTGGCAACCGGTCATGGTGCAGCCGGAAACCGCGCCGGAACACCGGCAGTGGGGATACAGGAACAAGGTCTGTCTTTCCGCGATCCATGACGGACGGTCCTGGCGCATCGGCTTAAAACGCCGGGATATTGTATTGTCCGTACCCCGCTGCCGTATTCACAGCCCCGGGGTGCGGGACGCCATGGCCCTGTTTGCCGGCATACTGCCGCCGGCCCCCTCGTTTCCCCTGGTATTTTATGTCCAATCCAACGCTCAGATTACGCTGGTGGTCAAGTCTGCCCGCATGCCGGAAATGAACTGGCTGACCGGTGACGTAAAAAACCGGTTGCTGAACATGGGTATTGAAGGGCTCTGGCTCTGCCTGCACCCGAGCGCCGGCCATCGTGTGTTTGCCAAAAACGGATGGCGCCTGGTATGGGGCAATCCTCGGTCCATGGATGCCCGGAGCCTGGTGTACGGCCCCACCACTTTTGGACAGCCGATTGTTGAACTGGCCGAGGCCGTACTGAACAGGGCGGAACACTTTTTAAACCCGGCACCCGGGGACCAGATGGTGGACCTCTATTGCGGCATCGGTGCCGGACTGGCCCGGTGGAAGGGAAAAACATCCCACGTGACCGGTGTGGAGTTAAGCGGTGAAAGCGTTGACTGCGCCCGGCAGAATGCGCCCGGTGCAACGATTCTTCGGGGAATGTGCAGGCTTCGCCTTCCCCAATTGACAGCGGCCCTGGAACCCAACGGCCACCGGTGCCTGGTCTATGCCAACCCGCCGCGTACCGGCATGGAGCCGGAAGTGGTTCGGTGGCTGGCAGACACCTGCCGGCCGGAACAGATGGCCTGCCTCTCCTGCAACCCGGTCACGCTGAAACAGGATCTGGCCCTGCTTGAAAAAAACGGGTATGGAGTGGATCGGCTGGTCCCGTTCGACTTCTTTCCGAACACCCGGCACCTGGAAATCCTGGCCCTGCTGCACCGGGTGTGATGCCCGTTCCGGTTCACAGCCCCCTGTTGGACAAAATAAAAGGGTCGCTGCTTTCGCAACGACCCTTTATATAAAGGCTTTGCTTTGGAACTACCCGACGGCTTACGGGTGCGTTTTCCGGTACTCCTCCAAAGCCGCCAGTATCTCGGCAAGCAGGTCCGCCGGATAGGCCTTGCCGGACAACTTTTCCCGAACCGTGATGCCCGCCTGCGCAATGCGCTTCTGGTCTTCGGCGGAAAAGGTCATGGCTTTCATGCCACACTTGGTTTCAAAGGCCTTCAGGCTTTTGGCGTCATAGACACGGATCTGCCGCTTCCATTCATCTTCAATCAGATTGAATTCAGAGACAATAATCTCTTGGAAGTTCTGGGCGTAGTTGTCCGAAACCCCGACCTGTTTCTGAATCCGATCCTTGGTGCGTGTGCTGACCACAATGGCCGCCGGGGAGTAAAGCAGGGGCGGCGTCAGATAGTAGTTGGCGTACTGGTAGGCCTGCATGCCCAGCATCCAGGCGGCCGGCGCCAGGTTGGTATCGGCCAGGCCCGTGCTTAAGGCGGATACCACCTCGGGCACGGCCACGGGTGTGGGATTGATGCCCAACTCGTTATACAGGGTGGTCTCCATGATGCCGAACCAGGTCAGCACCTTCTGTTTTTTTACATCCTCCAGTCCGGCGATCCTGTTTTTTGAAAAGATGTGGAAAAAACCGGTATCGATCAGGGCCGCCAGAATATATCCCCGCTCTTCAAATGCGCGATCCAGACGTTTTCGGAACTTTTCATAAATGTAGTCCACCTCATCATAACTCTTGAACAGACCGGGTACCAGAAAAACCGAGGTTTCCGGTGAGGCGGCCAGCACACCCAGGGAGGTGCAGCCGCATCCATCGAGCTGGCCGATGTCCATCTTTCTTAAGATGTCGGTGTCCTCCCCCATGACGCCGCCGCCGTATATCTTCACGGTTACCCTGCCCTCGCTCATTTTTTCAATCTCGGGAATGGTAATGGTCTCAGGGACGCTCAGCCACGGTGTTCCCGGAGGCGCCAGCGTGCCGATTTTGATCAGCACTTGCTCCCCCTTCTTTACCACCGAGGTGCTGACCCGCCACATCATTTCTCGCCCCTGCTCCCATGTCATGTAAGGTGCGAAAACGGCGTCAAATTCCCTGGCCATGGCTTTCAGAATATACCGGGATGTGACAGCCCGGTCCAGCATGGGAAGAAACGCGGTCTCCATCATGCCTGCCAGGTCGGCCTGGGTCACGGCCCCGGTCTGCAACACTGTTCTCATGGCCTGCTGCCGCTGCTGCAACTGCGGGCTGAAGGGCTTGCCGGCCCAGAGGGCCTCCAAGCTCTCCGCCACTGTTTGTTGCACTTCGTTTGCAGCGGCATCCGTCGCGACTGCGCCTTCCGGCATTCCTGCCAGTACCAGCATCAAGGTCAACACCACCAGCAGGCACAACCCCGTACCTCTGGAACTTACATCCCGCATGAACATAACCACGCCTCCTTGAGAATAAATACGCCGGGTCTTTATAAGAGATCCATCGGATCAATCAGGTTCTTCTTTGCGGTAAACCGGAGCAGGAAAAGCGACAGATCCGGCACATAGGTTATCAAAAGCAGTCCGATCAACAGAATAATAAAAAACGGCACCACCGATCGCAGGATGGTGGGAAAAGACTTGTTGAACTTGATGGAGGAGATAAACAGGCTCATGCCGATGGGCGGAGTGACAAAGCCGAGCTCCAGGTTGGCCAGAAAAATGATACCCAGGTGAACCGGATCGACGCCGTACTTGAGGGCAATGGGAACCACGATAGGCACAACGATGGCACAGGCCGAAAAAATATCCATGGCCATACCCACAAACAGCAGGAAAAAGTTGAGCAGAAGCAGAAACACGTACTTGTTGGTCACGTAGCTGCATATAAAGGCAAATATCTTGTCCGGAACAGCCAGAGTGACAAACACGTCGGTCAGCCCCAGGGCCATGCCCACGATGATCAGGATGGAGCCGTTCATGATCATGCTGCGCCGGATAACCCCGATCAGTTTAATCGCGGTCATGTCCCGGGTGATAAACATCTCCACCAGCAGCACATAGATGGCGGCCACGGCCGCGGCTTCGGGTGCGGAAAAAAGACCGGCCAGAATACCGCCGATAATAAAAAAAGGCAGGGGTAGTTCCCAGATGATGTCCAGGGTGGCGACCAGCAACTCTTTGAATGCAAACCCCTGCCGCCGGGTGTATTTCAAGCCAAAGGGAAAGGAGTATATCCACATGAGCACCAGCAACAGGACGCCGGGCAGAAGGCCGGCGATGAACATGTCTTCCACGTTCAGCGGGGTCTGCTGGCTGGCGATAACACCGTAGAGAATCAGGGGCAGGCAGGGCATGAACAGGGTACCCAGGCTGCCACTGGTGGTGATCAAGCCCAGTGCGAAGTTTTCCGGATAATTGTCCTTGAGAAACGCCGGATACAGAAGGGTGCCGATGGCCACAATGGTAATGGCGCTGGCGCCGGTAAAGGCGGTAAAAATCGAACAGGCGATCAGGGCCACCAGACAGAGCCCGCCGGGAATCCAGCCGAGCAGGGCGTTGGTAAACCGCAGCATTTTTTCCGGCACCCGGCTTTCAGCCAACAGGTATCCGGAAAAGATAAACAGCGGAATGGCCACAAACACCGGCATGGTGGTGAGCCGGTAAAAATCGGTAAACAGGGTGGCCGGATGAATGTCGAGAACAAAATAAAAACTCGCGAACGCCGCGCCGCCGATAATGATAAACAGCGGCTCTCCAAACACCGCCAGCAGGATCAGCCCAAATATGATGAAGCCCACACCGCCCTCCGTTTCTAAAGCCCGATTACCGCCGTTTCCTTCTGGCCCGAATATCGTTTACATCCGTAAGAAAGCACAGAAAAAACTTGTAGCTCATGGAAAGAAAACAGACCGGGAAAATAAGCGCCACCACCCACTCCGGCGTATGAATGGCATGTTCCACCTTGCCGACCCCCCTGGCCACATCCACATAGTGCGCGGCAAAAAAGAAAAACAGAAGGCAGGCGATACTGGCCACAAGGGTGAGGACCGCATTGAGGTACTTGTTGTATGGAAACTTGAGAATCCCCTGAAACAGGTCCACGTTGATGTGGCTTCTTTCAAAGCTGGAGGTGGCGATGCTGGCACCCAGCATAGCGAGTACCAGCAGGGCCATGTTATTGTAGACCGCCATCCAGATGATCGAATAGTCAAAAAAATTGCGCAGGATCACCTGGCTGAAGGCAAATACCGACAACGACAGCAGCAGAAGCACGACGGCGGTCAGTTCGATGTTGTAGATGATTTTTTCAATCTTATACAGAATCTTCATCAAACAATGTCCTTATGCTATTGGTTGAGATAGTGGCCGGCTTTTGCCTTGGCGATCTGGTTCATCAGTTCAATTTCAGGAATCAGGCCGTCCGGCGCCTCCACCACGCCGTTTAATGTCTGATTGATGAGTTTGTCGTCGGTCAGATAGAACCGTGCGTAAAACACCTTGGATAGAAGAAACTTTCCGTTGTTCAAGGCCGAAATGGTTTCAAATGCCCGCAGGGCCTTTTCCTTGTCGCCACCGAACGCCGCCGGCAGCATGCTGTTGGCCGTTCCGATGAACATGTGGGCAAAGCCGTAAAAATACCGGGGGTCGATTGAAATGGCCTGATCGGCCATGGCGTTGACCGCGCCCAGGTCAATGGCGATCATGGGGTCGCCCACGTTCAGCAGAACGTTTGATCCCATGCTGGCAGCGGTCCACAAAAGAGCCGGCACAAACTTTTTACTGTTTATCTCCCGGACCGCCTGGCTAATCATCGTTCCCCCCTCAAGGGCCTTTCGGAAACCGCCGTGCTGCTTTAAAGCCGCGATACCCCACTCCGTACCCCGGGTGTAAAGAGCCGTGGCTTCTTCCGGAGATTCGTCTTCCACCAGCATGCCCAGCCCGGCATAGGCCTTGACCGCCATGACCTGAAGCAGCATGTCATCGGGAGCGGTTTCCAGCATGCCCTCCAGCAGCATGATGGTGCCGGGCAGTCCCTTTTCCGCCAGATCCAGGTTGTGCTGCTTGAAAAGAGATGCTTCGATATTCTCCAGGGCCGGATGAGCGATGCTGATGCCTGTCCGCATCATGGACATACAGCCCGCCATCGTTAAGCAAAGAACGGCAATAGCAAACAGATACACTGTTTTGTGTTTTAAAAAAGCCATGTCATTTTTCCTTATCCCTATTCATGCTATTAAAAACGCGTACGTCCGGGAGCACAAAGCCCCGGGACCCCCCATCCTTTTAACACGCTTTGACACGATGCATACTATAACGAAGAAAACACGGACTGGTCAATCTAATTTATATCAACCATAAAGTATTGTATTTTATTTAAAAAATACATGATCCAAACCAAAACGTTAAACTTTTAACTTTATAACTACATATGAGCCTTTACCGGTGTTGTCAACAGGTTTTTTGGCGGGGCCCCCTGCACGGAGCCGGTAAAAACCCCCGACGGCCGTGCCCTTAGCCCGATATTTCACGAGTTGATTTGGCCGCAGATGAAAGGCGCGGGACATGAAGCTGTAGTCAATCTACCGCGAATGTCCCGTAACAGAGCAGCTGCGGTCAAGGTGACTCGTCCGAAGGGTGAAATTTTTCGACATAAAATTTGGCGTAAAATGCCTCAAGCCGTTCATGACAGTTTGTATTTTCAAAAACCACCTGAATTTTATTACAAACGGCTGTGTTTGATATGAGTATTCATCCATATCGAAAAATTTCATGAAATATCCGGGCTAACGACCCGCCCCCCCGGCCCGGTAATCCTCAAGGGCTTTGACTATCTCGTTCATGAGGTCCTCTGGAAACGCCTTGCCCGCCAGCTTGGCTTTTACCCCTTTGGCTGCCCTTTCCAGGGCCTGCCGGTCCGCCTGGGAAAGGACCACCGGCTTCATGCCACACTTGGCCTCAAAGGCCTTCAGGCTTTTTGCATCGTAATCGCGAATCTGGCTGCGCCACACGGTTTCCAGAGTCGATACCTCATAGACAAGCAGCTCCGTAATATTGTCGGCAAAAAGCTCGGACATGCCGAACTGTTTGCGAAACCGGTCCTTGGTCTGGGTGCTGACCACCACGGCTGCCGGAGAGAAAAGAAAGGCCGGCGTTGTGTAATAATTGGCATACTGGTAGGCCTGCATACCCAGCATCCATGCAGCCGGGGCCAGGTTGGCGTTGGCCAGTCCCGTGCTTAAAGCCGATACCACCTCAGGCACGGCCACAGGCGTGGCATCAATGCCCAGCTCCCGGAAAAGCGTGGTCTCCACGATGCCGAACCAGGTGAGGACCTTCTGCTTTTTCAGATCCTCCAGGCCGGTTATTTTGTTTTTTGTAAACACGTGGAAAAAACCGGTGTCGATCAGGGCCGCCAGAATATATCCCCTTTCTTCAAAGGCACTGTCCAGCCGTCTGCGAAACTTTTCGTAGATATAATCGATCTCTTCATAATTGTTGAACAGTCCTGGCAGAAGCAGAACAGCGGTTTCCGGAGATGCGGCCAGAATACCCAAGGCCGTGCAGCCGCACCCCTCCAGCTGGCCGATATCCATCTTTCTCAGGATATCGGTGTCTTCTCCCATGGTGCCCCCGCCGTATATCTTGATCACCACCTTGTTGTTGGAAAGCTTTGCCATCTGGGGCACCAGCAGGGTTTCAGGAACGTTAAGCCAGGGCGTGCCCGGAGGGGCCAGGGTGCCGATCTTGATCATCAACTGCTCGCCGTCCGGAACCAGGGCGGAGCAGGCCTTCCAGACAATGGCCTTTACCTCCTCCCACTCCATGTAAGGTGCCACCAGCCGGTCAAACTTTGCCGGAAGCTCTTTCATAATATAGCGCGACGTGCGGTGTTTTTGGAGTATGGGAACAATGCTCTCTTCCAGCATGGCGGCCAGTTCGGCCCGTTTGATGGCGCCGGACTGCAGCGTCTCTCTTAATGCCTGCTGTTTTTCTTCCAGAGCCGGCGAAAAGGCGGTTCCGGTCAGCAGGGCCTGGGTGCTTTCATAGAGTACGGCGCGGGACTCCTCCTTGGTAAGCGGTGCCGCGCAGACGGGCGAAACCACACCGGTAAGGAAAAACAGCGCCAGGGAAAAGGCAAGAAAAGCACGCCGCGAAAACAGCAGATGCAAAATACCTCCCATGTCCAACCTCCTTTATTTGATGATATGTTTCTCTGGGTTCCGGCAACCGGAACCGGTCACGTAAACATCAAAACCGGCGGCTGCCGCCGGACGATCAATGACAAGGGACATCTTTGTTATCAGAAACCTTTACACCTGTTCAAGGCGAACAGGGCTTTTTACAAGGCCGCGGAATGGCGAACGCGGTTTATAGATACAGATGTACAAAATAAACCGAAACGCAAACCTTGTACTACGTTTAACAGAAACTGTCAAAGCTTTGTCAATTTTTGTCATCGCTTTATCCGTTGCGTGAAACTTTTATTGATTGCACCCGCGAAAGCCTGTATATTATCGCCTTTTAAGCAATGGCCCTGCGAAGGATCAACTGTTTGTGGAAATTACATCGAAACGGTAGACCGGAACCCTGGCGCAGAAAGCGCCTTCTATAAGTTTAAACGAGGAACCCATGGGAACAAACGTGGCAAAACAGCTGAGATGGGGATTGTGTGTCTGCATGGCACTTGTCTGGGCGTGGCACGGACACGCAGTGGCGGAAACGACATGGCAGTTTGAAGGTGAAATCGAGGGCATTCCCACCTACTCGCGGCCGGTGGAGGGGTCGGAAGTCAAGATGTACAAAGCCACAGCCATGGTTGAGGCATCCATGGAACAAATCGGCCATCTGTTGCGGGATGTGCCTGCCACGGCCCTGTGGATGGAAAACGTACTGCACACCGAAACCATCAAGGTGCATACCCCCAACGACATTGACCTTTACCTGGTGCTGGATTTTCCCTGGCCCACAAACGACCGGGACGGCGTTGCCGCGGCACGGGCTGTTTTTGATCCCGCGGCCTGCGGCACCGTCACCACCACCACGCTCATCACCCACCCCGACTACCCCGCAAAAGAGGGGCTGGTGCGGCTACCCGGCATGTTTCAGCAGTACCTGCTGAACTTCAAGGGCGACCACCTGTGTGAACTGACCCTGGTCCTTCACATGGATCCCGGCGGCAACCTGCCGGCATGGGCCATCAACCGGGAGCTTGTCTCCACTCCCGCAAAGTCGCTGAAAACCCTTCAGACCCTGGTGAAAAAGGATAAATACCAGGAGGCCGACGACCCCTTTAACCGGGACAACCTGGGCTTTTCCCGCGGCATCGCCCGTACGGTAACGGCACGTTACATCGATGACACAGATATCATTGAAATGGTGGCGGCCGATACCCGGCTGATGCAGATCATCATGCGGCAGTGCTGCTCACCGGGGTGGGAAGAAGAGCTGATCACCGCCATGCTGAACACCTATTTCAAAACCCTGCCCTTTGCCGAAAAAATCGCCCGGTCTTCTGATCAGTCGGTGCTGGCGCATCTGGCCACGGATGAGAAGCTGGCAAAAGAGATCGCTGAAGAAGACGACCTTGTGGAAATGGTCCTGCTGCACCGGGGTGTCACCTACCCGGTGCTTGAAAAAATGGCGGCCCTGGTCAAAGATGAGCTGGACTGATCCGGGCTACCGGTCCTTTTTCCATACCAGTCTGAACTGCCCCAGGCCGATATCGATGGCGTTGTCCAGAATATAAAGGTTGGGAAGCTGATCGGCAACGGCCCCTTCCAGGGCAACGTTTGCCTGGATTGTATCCTGAAATGGAATCGCAAGTTCGGTTTCCACAGGAACCGTCGCGGTAAACCGGGTGGTAATGGGGATGGTGAAGGTATCCTGGATATCCACTGTTACCGGCGTGCGCAGCGCCAGCTGAAAATCCTCTTTTACCGTAACCGTCTGGTCTACGGGAATGGTGGCACGCACCGGCACATATCCCTTGATGGGTACGGTGAGCGGTACGCCCAGCACTGACGTGCGAACCTCTGTCTCCAGAAAAACCTGTGTGTCGATGGGGATGTCGGACTTGAAGGGCACCGTCATGTAGACCGGGATGGTGGTGTTGATCTCCACCGGTACGTCAAAGGTCTTTTGCAAGGGGACGGACAGCTCCTGGCTGAAGGGAACGCTCACGGGAATGTCGGCCTTCAGGGGAACGCGGAGCATCTGGTCGATGTCCGCCGTCACCGGAAAGGAGGCGGCCATGCGGGCCTTTATCTGTTGCTGCTGAAGATTCACCCGCAGTTGAATGTTGTCCAGGGGATCAAGCGCCACAAACAACCAGGCCGCACCGACCACACCCGCCACCATCAGACCGCACAGAAGCAATAGAAGCCGGCGGCTGATCTTGATCGTGATGGCATATTCCATAAATTTTCCGGGTGTATCAGAACCGGTTGATCGGAATGACGAGCAGTCCCAGTGGCAGGCGACCACATTTCAACTTGACAGCCTTCAGCCTAGTTTCCATCCATAAATGGCCTTTTTTCGCAATCTCTGCGTCAAACTGCGGGCTTGCTTGTGCGACGTACAACAGTACGCCTCCGCGCACCCCCTTGTTTTCCTTGATCTTGCGAAAAAATTCTCATTTCTGGATTGGAAACGTTTTTCGTGCCCTCATACCGGATGGATGGACACAGCCTAACTTTTTTTGGGCATGGGAATCACCAGAACCGGCACCCGGCTTTTTCGCAGAACGCTTTTTGTGGTGGAGCCCAGCACCGCCTCGGCCAGGGCGTTGTATTTGCCATGGCCCATGACGATCAGGTCGCATTCGTATTTCCGGGTCGCCGCGATGATCTCGTCCACGGTGTCGCCTTTTTTGACAAGAATCTCAGGATAGGCGCTCTCCTGGGATGTCTGGGGTTTTAAGTCCTCGTAAAACATGCTTAACGCCTCTTTTACGATATCGGCCTCCTGACGCTTGCCGATAAGAATGTCCCGGGCGCTTCTGGCGTGCTCCTCCTGTTTCTGCTCAAGCTCCCGCATCTTTTCGCTGCCCAGAAACACGGACAGCATGTTGCGGGTGTTATCCGACGTCTCCTCTTCCAGCACATGAAGAATCACGATCCCTGCCTTGTACAGGGCAGCCACGCTTGCCGCGTACTTGAACGCATAGCGGGCATGTTCGGAAAGGTCGGTGGAAAAAAGAATTCGTGTAAATTTGGGTGTCACAGGCACGCCCTCCTCGCATTATTTTTGTTCCCGGAATCAACGGTTTTGTTATTCTATGAAATGTTCACATGGATAGTCAAGCGCTTATATCGCCGGGGCTCTATGTACCGCCTACCCTGAAAGGTAACGGGCTACCGGAACTTGAAAAAACCGATGGAAAGCGGATACCGCCACACCTCCCCTTTTCGGGCCTTGATGGCGCCGATAACAGGGAAAATAACGCTCACCACCACCAGGGCCGCCATCAGGGGAATGCCGATCAGCACGAAACAGAGCAGGCCGAAAACGACCCCAAGGATGAACGCCGTAAGAATCCAGTTGGTCACCACGATGCCATGCCTGTCAATGACCGGGGAATCGTCCTTCTTGATCTGCCACAGCACAATGGGCACCACCAGCCCGGCCAGGGGCACCAGGTAACCGCAAAACTGGGAGAGGTGAATGAATATCCCCCACATGTTGTCGTCCGGCGCAATCCCGTCAATGGCCTGCTTGAGTTTTTCTCCGGTCGGCCGGCTTTGAGCCAGCAGGGCCGCCTTGGCATCCTGGTACTCCTGCTCGGAAATGGCGCCCTCCTGCCTGAGCCGGTTCAGCCGTTCAATGTCTTCCACAAATCCCATGGCGTCTCCTTCCAAAAACGCTTCCGTCCATTACTCTTTCAGCCGGTCAAGAAATGCCATATAGTCATGGGCCGCCTGCTTCGGCGCCTCCAGCATGGGCAGATGCCCCAGCCCCTTAATGATGATCACCTCGGATACGGGCAGCAGACCGTGGAGAATATCGGCGCTCTCCACCCGAATGGCCCGATCCTGGTCGCCCCACACAATCAGGGCCGGCACGGCCAGCCCCTGTATGCGCCGCTCCACCGAATCGCCGGTCAGCTGGGTAAAAATTTTTTCCTCCAGACCCACGTTCTCCACCCGCTCCTTTGCCATCACGTGCAGAATAGGCGTTGGGATAAACGGCGGGTCGGTCATCACAAAATCAAAAATCTTTACAAATTCCTCCGGGGTCTTTGCAATCAGGGGGTTTTTCCCGGTCTCACGAATGATTTGCCGCATTTCGCTTTCCGGGGCCGACCACACTCCGCCCGGATCCAGCAGCCACATGCTTTTCACCTCGTCCGGCCAGAGCGCGGCATAGGTCATGGCGATATGGCCCCCCATGGAGCTGCCGCCGATATGAATTTTTGAAAGCCCCAGGGCCCGCACAAATCCGCGCAGCCGCACCGCCTGGGCCGCCGGGGTGTAGTCTGCGCCGGCCGGCCGGTCCGACTCGCCGAACCCGATATGATCCGGCGCAACCACATGATAGCGGGGGGTCAGATACTTTGACACAAGGGTGAAATTGTCTTTGTTGGCGCCGAATCCGTGGAGCAGCAGGACCGGCTCGCCCGTGCCCCCCTCCAGGTAGACATAGGTCTCGCCCGACGGCAGGGTAATCGTTTTTCGCTCAAGGCCCGCCTCGGCCCGCCGCAGATCCACAGCCACCCGGGTGGCCGTCTCCGGCGCCAGATAAACAAACCCAACCAGGCCCAGAACGACCAGCCCCCCAATGATCACAATCCATTTCAAGATTTTCATATATCCTCCCGTTAGCCGTCAACCGCCTCTCTTTTTCAAAACATCCCATGCGGTTTTCAGAGCCGCCTCACCGGGGGATGTGCACATTATCCTCATCATAAATACCGCCGGCCGCTGTTGTGTGGCAGGCCGCGCAGTTTGCAAAAGTTCCGACTGACGCCCGCTTAAAAACATCCGCCGGAATACCGTGATGTTTCTCTTTAATATAAAAAATATCCGTAATCCGCATCGGCGCCTGGCCTTCCAGGCTGTCCATGATTTTAACGGCGATTTTCGCCCGGCTGGTTTCCGCGCTGTTAGCCTTCAGATACGCAGCCACGGCCTGCCGTGTATCCTCATCCAGAGCCACCGTCTCGCCGAAATGATCGCCCACCAGCCCTGCCAGCACCTTTTCCCACGATGCCGCCGGCAATAGTTCCGGCTGATAGGCCAAATGGCAGGCCTCGCATGCCTCCAGGTAAACCGGGGAATTCACCGGCTTCAGCCCGTGCTCCCGGTGCTCGTCCTCCCCGTGCCGGTAGCGAAACTCCGTCTTCTCCTGGTGCCGGTCTTCATGGTCGTTGTCGGCAACGGCCCGGTCATACGGAACACCCATCCATATCAGGATTATCGCCAGCCCGATCACCAGTTTCAAAGTTCGGTTCATGGGTATGCCCTTTGGCCGGGTTTTTCGTTGTTTATTCCGGTTTCCACGAAAAAAATTGCCCGTCCCTATGGATGCAGGCCGAGAAAGGCCTGAATGCCCGTCATGATCATCTGCGCGGACAGGGCGGCCAGCACCAGGCCGGTCAGGCGGCTGAGAATGCCGATGCCCATGGCCCCCAGGCGGCGGTAAATAAATGACCCCATCAGTAGCACCACGGTAATGCAGGCCACGGCGGCAAGCAGGGCGAGGCAGCCGACCATTTTCACCCTGACACCTTCCAGTTCCGCGCCCATGACCATCAGGATGCCGATGGTGGCCGGCCCCACGATGATCGGCATGGCCAGGGGCACCACCGCCAGCTCGCTGCCGGAGGCAACGCCGGCGTTTACCGGCTTTCCCTGAACCAGCCCCACCCCGGACAAAAACAGAAGCGCCCCGGCCCCGATCCGGAAGGCATCAAGGGTGATGCCGAACAGCGAAAAGATCTGCCGGCCCCCGAAAAACAGCAACAGGCACAGCACCGTAACGGCCAGGGACACGGTCAGGGCCACCCGGCGCCGGCGGGGTTCGTCGTATCCTTCCGTCAGGCTGAGAAACATGGAAAGCCCGAAAAACGGCGTGAATACAAAAAACAGCTTGATCCAGAGACTTAAAAAAAGTTGGGTCATGATTTTACGTTCCCCCAGGGTCTCCTTCCGCCTGTCGCGCAGGCCTCTACGGAAAAATTTTACGAGTCGATTCGGCTGAAATTAAGCCTGCCCTCAACCGTCCGTCGCTTCATGAAAAATTTATTCGGGCAAAAATCTTGCGCACTGTTCAAGTTACGCCATGATCCCCCTTGGATTGGAACCGTACATGTTGTCCCCGGGCTCGCTGTCCTGCACCATGAACACAATCAGCACGATCAGGCCGATGACAGGCACCAGACTGATCAGCACCCACCAGCCGGTGCGGCCGGTATCGTGCAGGCGTCGAATGGAAACCCCCAGGCCGGGCAGCAGCACGGCCAGATAGTAAAGGGTCGACAGAACCCCCGGCAGACCGAACAGGCCCTCGACAAATCCCAGCCCGAACCCGATGATCAGATTGATCAGCACAAACATCCAGTACTCCTGACGATGCGCCCTGCCGGAAAACACCGCGTACTTTTTCATTACCTCAAGATACCAGTTCATGCGTCTCCTCCTTTTGTATTGTGAACGCCCCATCCCGATCGACAAGGTTTTCTATTACAGCCAATCCACGATCTTACCCTTTGTAGACATTTGTGTTGTGCCACTCTAAAAATTCAGAAGAGGGTTGGTCTGCCGAAGCGGCTGGCAGACGAATCTGGCCGCCGTGATGTCGGTAGTAATCCCTGCCGTTTTCAAACTCCTCTTTTATTCGGCGGCTGACTTCAACCTGCATTGATGGCGTAACAGTTATATATCCCTTATCAAACAAAGCGTGAATGTCGCGACGAAACAATATCCCGTTATTGACAAGATGCAGTCCGCTTTCGAAATAAGGTTTGATATGTGCCGCGTCCAGAGCCGGAAGAGTTCTCTCGCTTGTTATGGCGCAGCGCCGATCATATGCATCGGTGACCATTACGCGGAAAGATCCCTGCCCAAGACGGGGACGTACAAGTACCGGCTCACCATATTGCGGCCTGTCTTCTTTTACTTCTGACACGGACGGTAATGTCAGGACAGACTGAACTTGACTCCATAAGGTCAGACCAAAACCCACCGATAAATCATACCCCCGCCCTTGAACAATATTGGGGCTCCAGTCCGAAGGTACAGGAATCCATGATTGCCGGGGCAGGAAAAATGGTTGCTCCAACAAAATACATCCAATCGTGTAGTCTGCCGTACGATCTGCTTTCTGTCGCCGATACTTAGCAACACGTGCTCGCATTTCCGTGAGGGTTCTCGCGCCGTTTGAGATGCCAAAAGATTCCCAGGCAAGACTAATAGGCAATAGACTTGAATGAGCGTATATGCCGCCGCCCACAATAAAATTTTCAGGACTATGCAGCTTGAACAGAAAAAATTCACCGGATTTTAATGCCCGGAACAACCGATTACCCGAGGGCTGCCAGAAGTTGACTTCGTCCAGATGGGGACAGCTGCTCAACATGTTGAACCAGTCTCGATCCGTTATCCCTACGAAAGCATCCATGTCTGTTTTTGCCAGAAATGAGAGTTAAATTGCAGAAAGCACCTCACATTATCCTGCCACTGTTTTCAACAGCCCATAATCGGCTCTGCCGCTAAACCCCGCAAAACGGCCGGCTACGCACTTCTTCCCTACACGGCTTCTCTTCTGGCCTTCATGCGGTCGCGCAGTCTGGGGAAGAGATTGATGTCGGTATGGGGCAGAAACAGGGCCGCCATGTAGTGGTCCATGTAGGAGTTGGTTTCGGAAAGCTCGAAGTTGGTCATCTTCTGCACCACCTGGCCCACGTCCCTGCGAATGCGGTTGGTCAGGGCGCTCATGCGGGCCCCCATCAGGGAGCCGTTACCGATGAAGGTGACCTTTTCCGGCTCGATTTCCGGCAAAAGGCCGATGGTCATGGCCTTTTCCAAATCGATGTAGCTGCCGAACCCGCCGGAGAGCACGATGCGCGAAATCTGATCAATACCCAGGCCCACCTCGTCGAGCAGGGTCTGGCTCCCGCTGTAGATGGCGCCCTTGGCCCGAATCAGGTTGTCGATGTCGATCTCGGTGAGCACAATGTCCCGGTCGATGCCGGCGCTCTCCTTCCACACCACCACGTATTCGTAGATATTGTCCTTATGACGGATGCGCGGATTGTCCAGGTCCTTGTTGATCTGGCCCCCGCTGTCGATGACCCCGGCCTCGAAAAGCTGGGCCACCATGATGATGAGGCCCGATCCGCAGATGCCCACGGGCTTGGTGTTACCATGAGTAAGGAGCATGGGCTCCAAGGTTTCCGGGTCGATGGAAAAATCCTCAATGGCCCCTTTGGCGGCCCGCATGCCGAATGTGATGCCCCCGCCCTCAAAGGCCGGCCCCGCTGAGCAGGCGGCGCACACCAGCCAGTCCCTGTTGCCGATGACGATCTCGGCGTTGGTGCCGATGTCGATAAAAAGGGTCAGCTCTTCGGAGCGGTAAAGTCCCGATCCCATGACCCCGGCCACGATGTCACCGCCCACGTAGCTGGAGATCTGGGGATAGACCAGGGCCGTGACATGCTCGCCCAGGGCCAGGTCGATATCCCGTGCCCGAATGGGCGGATAGAAGGTGGAGGCCGGCACATAGGGCGACCGCCGGATATGCCGGGGGTTAACCTCCAGCAGCAGCTGGGTCATGGTGGTGTTACCGGCCAGGGTGATGGTGGAGATGTTGTCCGGATCCACGCCGGACTGTTTGATCACGGCCTTGATGATCTTGTTGATGGTGCCGGTGACCAGGTCGTGAAGCTTTTTTAAGCCCCCCGGCTTTTCCGCGTGCACGATGCGGGTGATGATGTCTTCGCCAAAGCTGATCTGGGCGTTAAAGTCGCCTTCTTTGGCCAGAATCTCACCGGTGCCCAGGTCGATGAGCTCGCCATAGACCGTTGTTGTGCCGATGTCCACGGCAATGGCGTAGTTCATGGCTGTGGTATCGCCGGGCTGAATGTTGATGACCTGGGTCTTGCCTCCGTCTTCCCGCACGGGCCGCACCAGCGTAACCGTGACCTTGAAGTCCTGCTCCCGGATGACGTCGGGAATCAGACGGATAACAGGCAGCAGAAACTCCAGCCGGTGCTCGTCGTGTTTCAGGCGCAGAACGTTGACCAGCCGGGTCACGTCCGGCACGTTTTCCCCGGCGTCCGGGGGAGGCAGCTCCAGGTACTTCTTTTCCACGGGCGGCACAAACAGGCCCTGGTCCTTGAGCTGTTCGAAATCCATCTGCATGATGCGGGCGGTCTTGCGCGGCACCCGCTGAATGTCCAGGGCGCTCTTGTCGGACATGGAAGACTCAACGGGAATGCGCACCGTCAGGTCTTCGACCACCTTTGACCGGCAGGCCAGTCGGACCCCGGCGTCGATATCTTCCTTGGCCAGTTTTTCCGAAAGCCCGCCTTCCACCGATCCCGACTCTATAACCACCCGGCACTTGCCGCACACCCCTTCGCCGCCGCAGGAGGCATTAATATGCACACCCGCCTCCATGGCGGCCTTGATCAGGTTATCGCCTTCGGCTACCTCAACCAACCGCTCGTGGGGCAGAAACTTCACTTTGTACGTATTCATCAGCACCTCATTTTGTTAATCTTAAAAATTGTCCGTGGCTTTTTGCCATGCCGGGTTTTGTCATCCACGATACAACCGGAAAACACAATTTTCAAGCAAATGCGGGAATAGCAGGATACGGCTCCGGCCCTGCCCCTCAAAAAAAAGCGGGAAAGCATGGCATGCACGCTTTCCCGCCGAGAAATATCCCTTTACTTCAATATCGAATTATTTTCCCATGGTCTTGAAGGAGCCGTCCTGAATCTCGGGCTCGGGCTTGAAAATGTCCAGGCCGTACTTGGTATGCAGCTTGTTGAGCGTGTCGGTCAGCTGCTTGGGATCGGTGCCCGCAGCCAGGGTAAAGGGGCCGGCAAAGGCCCGCATGCCGTGGACCATGCCCTGGTCGATGTCTTCCACTGACTCGGCAATACCTTCCTTGTATACCCGCACCGCCTCGTTGACCTGAATGGCCAGAAACTCCATGGGTGTGATCTCGGTGGAGGTCTTGGAGGTGTCGATCTTGGCCTTGCCGCCCTCCCACTCGTAGATGCCCTTGCCGGTCTTCATGCCCAGGTCGCCCTTGTCCAGCAGGGCCTGCAGGGTCTTGCCCGGGGTAAAGTCCTTGGAAAGGGTCTCGGAGTAGTATTTCAGGGTATGATAGAACACGTCGATGCCCACGTAATCGGCCAGTTCAAAGGGGCCCATGGGCATGCCCATCTGCTTCATGATGGCGTCGATCTCGTCGGGCTTGATGGCGCCTTCATCCAGAATGGCGCTGATCAGAGCCTGGTTGGGCGCGCCGATGCGGTTGACGATAAAACCCGGGGAGTCCTTGAGTACCTTGACGGGAATCTTGCCGATTTTTTTGGACAGTTCGCACAGCAGGTCCACGTTTTCCGCGGATGTCTTCTGGCCAAAAATCACCTCCACCAGCTTCATCCGGTTGACCGGGTTGAAAAAGTGCATGCCCAGAAACCGCTCGGGATTGGTCACCGCGGTTGCAATCTCGGTGATGCTCATGGTTGAGGTGTTGGAGGCCAGCAGCGCGTCCGTCGGGGCAGCAGACGACACATCGGCAAACACCTTCTTTTTCAGGTCCATGATCTCGGGCACGGCCTCGATCACCACCTGAACGTCAGCCACCGCCGCCTTGTTGTCCAGAGAGGTGGAGAGCTGGCCCATCATCCGGTCCTTGTCATCGGCGGAGAGCTTGCCCTTGCCCACCAGAAAGTCCATGCTCTCTTTGACCTTCTTCATGCCGTTGTCAAGAAACTCCTGCTTCACATCCACCATCACGACTGTGTAGCCGGCCATGATACATACCTGGGCAATACCGTGGCCCATGGCGCCGGATCCGATAACCGCAATTTTTTTAATGTCTTCCAGCTTCATTGAAAAACCTCCTTGAAAAATTAGTCCTTATGTTGAAAGAGCTTGCACGCAGTCTGTGTTGCTGTAGAAAAGAACAACAATTTTTTTATTTAAGCTCTTTGCTGGACAAATTCAATATATTTCTTGCGATGATCAGGTGCTGAATCTGACCGGTGCCCTCGAAGATATCGAGAATCTTGCTGTCGCGCATCCACTTTTCCGCCAGGTACTCCCGGGAGTAGCCCAGCGGCCCCATCAGTTCGCAGCACTTCTGGGTGATCAGGGTGCCGTATCGGCCGGCCTTGGCTTTGGACATGGAGGCCTCCAGGTTATTGAACTCCTCGTTGTCGGCCATCCAGGCGGCCCGCAGGGTCAGCAGGCGCATGGCATCCAGATGGGCCTCCATCCAGTAGAAGTCTTTTTCCACGGCGGAGAGGTTACCCGGGTTCTTGCTGTAATCCAGATTATAGCCGGCCTCCTCCAGCTTTTCCCGGGTAAAGTCAACGGCCGCTTTTGCCACGCCGTTGGCCATGGCTGCCACCATGGGCCGGGTGTTGTCAAAAGTTTTCATAACACCCTTGAAACCTTCGGTCTTTTTCACTTCCGAACTGCCCAGCAGGTTCTCCTTGGGAATACGGCAGTCTTTTAATACAAAAGTACCGGTATCAGAGGCGCGGATGCCCAGCTTGTGTTCCAGGTGCTCCAGCTTGAAGCCGGGGGTTCCCTTTTCCACCACAAACGACTTTATGCCCGCCTTCCCGGCCTCCTTGTCCACCGTGGCCCAAACCACCACGGCATCGCACCGGTCGGCACAGGTAACAAATATCTTTTCGCCGTTTAATACCCACTCGTCCCCGTCCAGCACCGCGGTGGTGCAGATCGAACCGGAGTCGGAACCCGATTCAGGCTCGGTAATGGCCATGGCGGCCCACTTGCCGCCGAACTTCTCCAGCTGCTCCTCAGTGGCCACTGCGGAAATGGCCGCGTTGCCCAGGCCGGCATTGGGAATGGACAGCAGCAGGCCCACGTCGCCCCAGCACATCTCCTCAACCGTCACGATGGTGCCCAGGTTGGTGCCGGTGTCGCTGGCCACTTTTTCTTTTTTCTTGTCGGTATCACCGTCCTTTTTCTTCTTTTTCCCACCCATCACGGACAGGCCCCGAAACACATCCAGCTCCTTGGGATATTCGTGCTCGGCTTCATCATATTTGCGTGCAATGGGTCGCAGCATGGACTTGGACAGGGCGTTCATGCTCATGCGGACTTTTTCCAGTTTTTCTGAGTATTCAAGATCTAACATGGGTCTCTCCTTACCTGTTAAAATCGATATCATTTCATTGTTGAATGCCAAACACCCTAGATGGTGGCCATGGCCTCAAGATTGGCAAAACCTCTGGCGTTTCTGTAGTAACGCTCCACCGGGTATTCGCGGATGTATCCGTGACCGCCCATGAGCTGAACACCGTAGTCGCACATCTTCATGGCCATTTCACCGGCATACATCTTTGCCAGGTAGGCTTCCCGTTTCGCGTCTTTTCCGGCTTCCAGGGCCGATGCGGCTTTCCACGCCATCAACCGAATGGAGTCCACCTCGTAGGCCATCTCCGCCAGCATGAAGGCCACGGACTGGCGGTAGGCGATGGGCTCGCCGAACTGGACCCGTGTCTTGGCATATTCACGGGCAAACTGGTAGGAGGCGTTGGTCACGCCCGCTGCCATGGCGGCCATACCGACCCGGGAGCGCTGAAGGAAAGCGTCAAAATCACACCCTTCCTCACCGCCCAGCCGGTCTTCGGCCGGCACTTCGCAGTTTTCAAAAACCACCCGGTTCATTTCAAGGGCATACATGCCCAAGGTCTTTTCCCGGTCTCCCATTTTGACGCCCGGATTTTTCGTATCCACGATAAACAACTGGCTCTTGCCATCCAGGCTTGCCGCCACCAGCATGTGAGACGCTTTGGCCCCCATGGGCACAAAACATTTTTCGCCGTTTAACACATAGGCTCCGCCCTTTTTCTCGGCCGTGGTCTTCAGGTCCACGGCGTCAAACCCGAACCTGGGTTCGTTTAACGCCATGGTGCAGGCGGCATACGCTTCTTTGCAGAACAGGGGCAGGTATTTTTTCTTCTGGTCCTCGGTGCCCATCTTGGCCACCGGCGTGATAAACAGGGAAGGAGCGGTGACCGCCACGGCAAAGGCCATGTCGCCAAAAGCCAGCTCTTCCAGCACCAGGGCGGTCTCCAGGGGAGAGTCGGCCATACCGTATCCGCCGTACTCTTCGGGGACCATGGAGATAGACGCCCCCAGCCCCCAGGCTTTGTCAATGGCGTCGGCCGGAATCTGGCCGCTCTCATCCATGTCGTGGGCGTTATCGGCCACAATGTTTTTAACTAACTTCGCGACCTCCTTTTTGACCATCTGCTGCTGTTTTGACATCGAAAAATTAATCATGTGTCGCCTCCAGAGTCCTGTATGATTGAAGAAAGTTTCCGGACATCCCGGCATTCTGGGACAAACCGGTCATTTCCGGTAAAAACTGACATGTCAGTTCATACTATGCACATGCACTGACCTTGTCAACCTTTATTTGTTTTCTTTCGCCTGTTTTTCGCGTGGCCGGAAATCGGCCACAGCATATAAAAAATAGATACTTAGCCCGAATATTTCACGAGTTGATTTGGCCGCAGATGCAAGGCGCGGGACAATATAATGTAGGGCTTCCCGATCCAGCAGGCGGCCTGAAGGCCGCCCCTAAATTATTACCGCGAATGCCCCGCAACACAGCAGCTGCGGTCAAGGTGACTCGCCCGAAGGGTGAAATTTTTTTGGCACAAAATTGATATAAAATGCCTCAAACCGTTCATAACAGTTTGTGTTTTCAAAAAACGCCTGAAATCAATTTCAACACACTGTATCTTATATAAAAATTGACAAATGTCGGAAAATTTCATGAAATATCCGGGTTATCGTTTAGCCCGATACGCCTCAAGTGCCTTTTGCATGTCTGTCATCAACGACCGGGGATAGGCTTTATCCGCCAGCTTTTCATAAACCCGCGATGCCGCCTCGGCAATCGTCTTCTGGTCCTCCACGGAAAGCGGCACGGGCTTCATGCCGCACTTGACCTGAAACGCCTTCAGGCTCCTGGCCTCATAATCCCGGACCTCTTTTTTCCATGCCGGCTCCAGCCGGCTGACCTCATAAATCAGCATTTCCTGAACATTGTAGGCCAGGGTCTCGGACACACCGAACTGCTTGCGAAGCTTTTCCTTGGTGGCCACGGAAACCACGATGGCGCCGGGGGAATACAGCAGCGGCGGCGTAAAATAGTAGTCGGCGTACTGATAGGCCTGCATGCCCAGCATCCATGCGGCCGGCGCCAGGTTGGCATTGGCCAGGCCCGTGCTGAGCGCCGCTATTGTTTCAGGAACCGCCACCGGCGTGGCGTCGATACCGAGTTCATTGTAAAGTGTGGTTTCCACTTCACCGAACCAGGTCAGCAGTTTCTGTTTTTTCAGGTCGGCCAGGCCGGACACCGGGTTTTTGAAAAACATGTAGAAAAAACCGGTGTCGATCAGGGCGCCCAGAATATACCCCCGTTCCTCAAAAGACCGGTCGATCCTTTTTCTGAACGTCTCCATTATAAAGTCCACTTCATCATAATTTCTGAAAAAACCGGGCAGCAGAAAGACGGAGGTTTCCGGAGAGGCTGCCAGAATGCCCAGGGCCGTGCACCCGCAGCCGCTGAGCTGGCCGATGTCCATTTTCCGGAGAATGTCCGTGTCTTCACCCATAACCCCGCCGCCGTATACCTTTATGACGACCTTTTTGTTGGAAAGCTTCGCGATCCGGGGCAGCAGCACCTTTTCGGGAATATTGATCCACGGCGTGCCGGGCGGGGCAAGGGTGCCTATAGAGAGGACCACCTGATCCCCGTCCTTGATCAGAGAAGACCCCATCCGCCAGGCCGCCTCCGTAACTTCCTCCCAGCTCATGTAAGGAGAAAGCAGGGCCTCCACCCGATCGGGCATCTCCTTTAAAATGTATCGGGAGGTCCTGTGCTTGTTCAGGATCGGCAGCATCGCCGCTTCCACCATGGCGATACACTCCGGCTTGGTGATCAGGCCGGCTTCAAACATCTTCCTCACAACCAGTTGCTTTTTCTCCAGGTCCGGACTGAAAGGCTGACCGGTCAGCAGATCCTTGATGCTCTCGTTGATATGGGGGGATGCAATCCGCCAGCCCGCGGCCTTGACCTCTTCCCAGCTCATATAGGGAGAGAGCAGGGGCTCCACGCGCACCGGCAGGGTTTTCAGGCTGTCGACTGATATGCGGTCATGATAGGAATCCAGCATCGGCATCATCGATTTTTCCACCATGCCGATCAACTGGTCCTTTGTAACGGCGCCGGCTTCAAAAGATTTTCTTAAGGCCAGCTGTTTTGTCTCCAGGCCCGGACTGAAGGGCTGCCCGGTGAGCAGGGCCTCAATGCTCTCATTCAGTATGTTCTGCATTTGGGCACGGGTCATGTTCGCCGCCCGAACGTTCGAAGCGACGCAGGACAAAAAAATCGCGAGACACGCGCATGCCACGCGGTATCCGATGTGCCGATGTGTGATGATGACCATGTCCTGCTCCCTGTTTTTTTATGAAGTGCCCCACCCTTTCAACCGTGCGGGGCATCGTTACCGTGCGCCGCGGGTCAGGGATAGCTCCTGACCCGCTCGGTGATAAGATTCTCAAACTCTTCGGCGGTTTTAAATGACCCCAGTTCCTCGGCCAGCCGGTCCCGGAGAACACTGTCTTCCCACAGTTTTCGGCGTAAAAAAGGGTCGGTCAGAATCCGGTCTGCCAGCTGCCGGTCTTCAATAAACGCTCGTACCGCCGTTGGAGAGGTGGCCACCTTTTCAAACACCACCCCGGCCAGCGGACTTTCCCTTTCGAACAGCCCAAGGACCAGCTTTTTCTCCCTGGCGATCTCGTCCACCAGCCACCGCTCCCCCATCAGCTTTTCCATGGAAAAAAATGCGTCAAACGGCTTGTCCGACAGGTAGGCGACAACGGCGTCCACCTCCTGCCGCTGGGTACCGGCAAGCCCCCTGGCCCCCACCACGTTCAACAGGTCCATCATGCCCTGGCGAATGCTTTCAAAGTCGGAGCGAGTGGCATACACATCGTCCACGATCCGGCGCGTGGTGGTCATTCCAAACAGCATGTCCAACAAAACCGGGTCGATGATGTATTCGCCGACCCGCTTTTTTAAAATGTTTGACACCAGCTTTTTGTCGTCCAGCATGCGCTCGATCATCGCGTGCTCCGGCGATGCCAGGCCGGCCTGAATGTATTTTTTCTTTTTCACCATTTCCCGAAGCCCGGCAATATTGATGGCCGGATAATGCTTGATCTGAAACTCGTTGGCCAGGCCCACCGGCACGTTTCCCCCGGGATCGGAACGGTACTGGTAGGTGACCCGGGTCTTGTCTCTGCCGAAATATTCGAAATAGTACTGGCCCTCCAGGTCGGTAAGCCGCAGACAGCAGGACTGTTCTGGGAAATCAAAGTTTCTGGCCAGCCTGAAGGTGAGCAGGGCCGTACCATTATCAAAGTTGTAAATAGACTGGTTCTCCACCACCATGTCCCTGTCCTTGTAGGGAAACGGCGCGCTGATCACGGTGTTGATGATGTACGTGTTCCGATCAATTGTCTTGAGGATGGTGGCCTTTTTACAGTTGGCCATCCATTCCGGAAAGGCCGGAATATCGCGAAAAACCTCGCCGATGATCTCGATCTTGGCATCCACGAAGCCCACGCCCTTGAATGTGCACACCTCCGTGTTCGGATGGGTCATGCGGTAGGTGTCCACGCCGTCGGCTGACCCGATCAGCTGCCACTGCCCGTCAGTGGCAGCGGCAACGGAAACCGCCGCGAACAAACCGCAGACAACGACCACGGCACTGAGAATCAACCGCATAAAACCTCCCTGAAATTAAAATTCACCGCAGAGACGCAAAGGACGCAAAGAAATAATCGTTTTGCACGAAACAAAACACAATAACAGGCTCTATTTTTCAGTATGGGCCACTTTCTTTTTCTTCGGCCGGAACACCCGGTTGAGCCGGTTGACGGTCTCCATAAACCAGGCAATGGACTTGGCATCCCCTTCCAACAGCAGCACACCATTGACCACGGCACGATAAAGGGCTTTGGGCCTGCCCATCAGCATGTCCATCATGGCCCTGCCCCCGGCCTGATTGTCTTTCCAGATCAGGCCGAAATCCCTGGGTATGGCCTGCCGGCCGGAGCGCAGCCTGCCGTTGGCACACTGAAAGTAGCGGGCCGTGTCGTCCTCTTTGGATCCCATGATAAACGCAAAATCGGTTTCGGCCAGCCGGGCGGCAAACTCCCTGTTGATCATGCCGGCCACCCGTATCACCCAGGCAAAGCCGTACATCAGCAAGGCCAGCCGAACCCGGTAAAACCATTTTCTGATAACGCCCATGGACCGCTCCTGGTTATTGTTGATTGCCGCCATCCGGCTGATCGCCTGAATAAAAGGGCGGGCTGAGTCCGATCAACCATAACCGGACCCAGCCTCGAACGCCAGCACTTTTTCATCCCGGCGTTGCCCGCTTGAAGGGGGAGCCTTCTCTTTTGCAACATACGGTTACCGGCGACGGCCCCCGGCAAAACGCCCTGTTATTGATTTGCCGGCCGGCCATCGCCGGAAAAACCGCTTGTTCAACCTACGTAGTGTCCACCCATCTGTTGTGAGGACACGAAAAAGATTTCCGATCCAGAAATGAGAATTTTTTCGCAAGGTCAAGGAAAACAAGGGATTCAGCGGAGGCGTACTGTTGTACGCCGCACAAGGAAGCCCGCGGTTTGACGCAGAGATTGCGGAAAAAGGCCATTTATGGATGGAAACTATGTGAAAAGCGGTTGCAGCATCATAGCAAAGGCCATCTCGCCGTCGATCTCCATGCGGCCGCTCATGAAAAGCTGAATGGGATTTTCCTCGCCCCGGTTGATCCGATTGGCGTCCTCCATGGAGAGGCGCAGGCCCACCTTGGGGGTCTGGGCGCCGTTAAATGTAACCGAAATATCGGAGACCGTGCCGTCCGGGTTTTTGATCGCAAACACGCTGGTGCCTTTCAGCCCGGTCAGAACATCATATTTTTTCCGGGTCAACTGGCTCTGCATGCCGATCAGCATGTCGATGTTCTTCATGTCCGCCATTTTTGCAATGGTTTCAAGCGAAAGGGCGACATGGACCCTGGGATTGTCAATGGGCCCTTCCTGTACGGTAAAGTCCACGCCATCCTTGATGACAAAACCGTACACGGCCCCTGAAATATCCACGTTCAGGGTCAGTTCCGTGCCTTTCAGCTCCTCCTGTGTCCCCCGCATTTGGACATACTCCGCGGCCAGCTTGGGGATAAACTCGGTCAACAGCTCCTTGACATTAACGGTAATGGTAAAGGTCTGATCTGACATAATGGCTGTTCTCCCTTAATAAATGGTTCCTGGTGTTGGGCCGATGCATCCGCGCTTCTGTTTTGGGCCAAAACGTTTTGTACAGTCGTATAATAACTCCCGGTTGCAAGATGTCAAGAAATTTTTTGTACATACGTATATTTATTTTTTACCCTCAACCATTATCAGATATTTCCCATATTTATAACATCACAACAGTTGACAACCAATGCCGGCTGGCCTATGATCCGTCTCATGAAACCCAAAAAAGCCAGCACGCCGCGAACAACGGGAAAACGGCCGGGCCGACTTCCGGAGTCAACACCCAAAAGCGATGCCACCCGTGAGATGATTGTTGCCGCGGCCCGCAAGGTGTTTGTCCGGCACCCCTACCACAAGGCCAGCATCCGCACCATCGCTGCCGAGGGCGGATTTCACTTCTCCCTGATTAACCACTACTTTACCAAGTCTGAACTGTTCGGCGCCGTGGTGTCCCAGGTGAGCCAGGAAATGCTGGACAATTTCACCTCGTGGCTCAAGGGCATCTCGGTCATGTCGCCGGAGGAGGGCTTTTCCCTGTTTCTCGACCGGGCGCTGGACCATTTTTTCAAACACCCGGACGTACTCCGCATTCTGATGAAAAACGCGGGAGAGGCCGATTCGGAAGAGACAACACGGGCCTTTGACCATTTTACAAAGTATGTGTTTACCGGCGGTGGTATTCTTATCAATGAACTGCGCATGGCAAAAAGCGTGGACAACATCGTGGTGTGGTTCTACGGCGTGCTCAACCTGCTGATCAACTTTGTGGGCGCGGCCCACTACCACTGCCAGATACTCAACATGGACCCCAACGGCCCGGATTTTCGTAAGTGGGTAAAAAACTGCCTGATGTACCTGTTCACCCCCACGTTAAAAGACCTCTTTCCGGCAGGACAACCCACCTGAGCCTACAACGACAAGCCTTTCCATGAAAAAACCGGCAAAACCATATGAGGGCAAGATGCACTCCATTGACACGGCAACCCGGCTGTGCGCGGTGATCGGCAACCCGGTGGAACACAGCCTGTCCCCGGCCATTCACAATGCCGCCTTTGCCGCCCTGGGCGCAAACTTCGTCTATGTCGCCTTTCGGGTGGAGGATGTGGGCGCGGCCCTGGCCGGCATGCGGGCCCTTGAAAACTTCCGGGGCATGAGCATCACCATTCCCCATAAGATTGCGGCCATCGACCATGTGGATGAGATTGCGGAACTGGACCGGGCCATGGGCGCCATTAACACCGTGGTCAATGAAAAGGGACGGCTGATCGGCTCCAACACCGACGGCCCCGGTGCGTTAAAGGCCCTGGAAAACGCCGGGGTGGACATGGCCGGCAAAACCGTGCTGATGCTGGGGGCCGGCGGCGTGGCCCGGGCCATTGCCTTTACCCTGGCATGGCAGGCCGGCATTGCCGAACTCGTGTTGCTGGACATCGACAGTGCCCTGCTGGAGCAGCTCTCGTCGGACCTGAAAAACGGTACATCCGCCACCATCACCGCCACAGGCTTTGAGGACAAAGCCCTGGCCCATGCCATGGCCCGGGCCGACATCGTGATCCACTGCACGCCCGTTGGCATGCATCCCAAAACCGACGCCTCCCTGGTGCCGACCGATCTGTTCCGGCCCGGCATGGTAGTTTTTGACGTGGTTTACAATCCCCTGGAAACAAAACTGCTGGCCGATGCCGCTGCCTTCGGTCTGAAAACCGTTTCCGGTGTGGAGCTGTTTGTGCACCAGGCCGTTCTTCAGTTTGAACGGTTCACCGGCGAAACCGGGCCGGTGGATGTGATGCGCCGGGTGGTCATGGAGCATCTGAAGTCATGAATATCGTGCTGATCGGATACCGGGGCACCGGCAAAAGCGAAGTGGGCGCCCTTCTCTCCCAACGGCTTTCCATGCCCTGCATCGGCATGGACGCCGAAATCGTCAAACGGGCCGGCTGTTCCATTCCCCAAATTGTTGAAAAACAGGGGTGGCAAGGATTTCGGGACGCAGAGTCGGCCCTGGCCCTTGAACTGGCCGGCCGGGACAACCTGGTCATCGACACCGGCGGCGGTCTAATCGAGCGGCCGGACAACATGGCGGCCCTCAAAAAAAACGGCCGGGTCTTCTGGCTTACCGCCTCCGTGGATACCATTGTGTCCCGTATTCAGACCGACACCCAGCGGCCTTCCCTGACAGCGGGCAAAAGCTTTACCGACGAGGTGGCCGAGGTTCTGGCCCGCCGGATTCCCCTCTACCGGGCCGCGGCCCATCATGAGATCGCCACCGACGGCCTTTCTCCGGCCCAGGTGGCATACACCATTGCCACCCTTCTGCAAGAACGCTCCGGCCGGCCGACATGAACACAACCGCCCGCATAAAAGCATCTCTCCCGGCCCTGGCTGTGGGCCTGCTGTTTTTTGCCATCCACTTTTTGCTGATCTTTCATCATGTTTATGTGGATGCGTCACAGAAAGGCGCCCGTATATCCCCCGGCCGGCACCTGGAATTTCCCCGGCCCTGGCACAACTGGCTTGACCTGAACCGATGGGACGCGGGCCACTATGAAAATATCATTGTCAACGGCTACAGGAACGCCACGCAACCGCACACCCCCCGGCCGACGATCCAGTGGTATCCGGGCTACCCCCTGCTGGCAAAGTCCCTGTGCGCAACCACCGGCGCAAAACCCACCCTGGTCTTTTCCATCCTGTCGGTGGTGTTTACCCTGGCCTTCTGGCTGGTGCTCTGGGCGCGGGGCATGACGGCCCATTTTGGAAAAAAAACCATTCTGATGGTCAGCTTGCTGATCCTTTTCTGGCCGGGGAGCTTTGTCTGGTTTGCCGGCATGACTGAGCCCCTTGTGGCCCTCCTGCTTGTCCTGATCCTTTATCTCTGGATCTCCCGCCGGCCGGCGTGGATCTTTCCGGTCCTGGGCCTTGCCACCTTTACCAAGCAGCCCTTTGTGCCGGCGGCCCTGGTCATTGTTCTGCTCGACCGCCTGGCCTATGGCCGCAAAGCACTGTCCAGCCTTGGCCTGATGCTGATTTCAGTGTCAGGTTTTATCGCCTTCGGCGCCTACACCTTTTTTTATTTCGGCGACTTTTTTGCCTCCAGCAACATGGCCTCCAAAGCCTTTGGCATCCTTGTCAACCCGTTTTCCCTGGTCGATCTTTCCAATTACGCCCGTCACCTTCACACCCTCAACGGCGCCGTGGCCGCAGCCACGGCCCTGTTTCTCCTGGCATGGGGGCTGAAGCTGGCCGCCCCGAAGCAGGCCGGCCCCTTTCTGAAAGCCCTTTTTTTCCGAAAACCGGCCCCGGTCTCAACCGAATTCTTTCTCTGGTCCGTGGCCCTGGCCTACACCGCGTTTGTGGTGCTGGGCTCGGCCTACAACCAGACCCTGCCCTTCATGTCCATGCTGCGATACCAGAGCGCCAATATTTTTCTGTTTTTTCTTGTCGCGATCCTTCTGCGGCCGTTAGCCGGATGGAAGCTGATGCTGATGATGGTGCCCCTGGCGTGGATCGGGCTTTACTGGCAGAATGTGCTGACCGTGAACTACTGGTTGTGGAAGTGGGTTGCATAAGCCCGGATGTTTCCCCCTTTCCTTATTATCCAAATCGCTATCGGTATCGAAATCGAATTTCGAAAAACGCCGGACCAGATCGGTTTCGATAGCGATCCCGATTTCGATTGGGGGATACCACGGCATTTGCAGGGACTTTTGCTGCCGCATGCGTCATCAAGGAGCAAAGCGAGGACGCAATCTTTACCGGAAGACGTAACCATGAGGCTGCTTGCCCTCTGTTTGTAGTGACGCCGTCAGGCGTTTATCGGCCGGACACGTTCGATGCCCTTACGGGCACACTACAAACCTGTTCGTCACTGCGAGAAGCCTCTTGTCCGCCATAGCCTCCGGCGACGGTGGATGTAGCCTGGCCTTCGGCCGCCCTGCCGTTTGACACAAAAATCGTAGAAAAAGCCATTTGTGGATGGAAGCTTTCTAGTTTCTGAAACAACGGGAATAAGCCCGATCCAACAACACCATCAACCCCACAAACAGTAACGGCCAGGCGACGGCCCCGACCACCGGCGGCAGGCCAAACATCATGGTCAGCAGGTTGTTGGGGTTGAACCGGCCGGCGGCAAACTCGGAAACGACGACGGAAAAAAACGGGTTGGACACAGCCGGGTCGGCCAGAAACGCCACCGTGGATTTGGCCATCCAGCTCATTCCCACCCCTGCGGCTGCAAACCCGTAAATCAGAGGCCGGGGAGCGTCTGTCCGGGCGGCCCGCACCACCCCTTCATAAATCAGCAGCACGGCCACGGGAATCAGGTGCCGGGGACCGTAGGCATATCCGCCGTCCCACATGTAGTAGGCTGAAAACAGCAGCACAAAACAAACGCAAAAAAGGCCCGTGTAATCAAGCACCAGGGCTTTTGCGTTCAGGCGGCCCTGCCGTGCGAAAAGATAAACAAAAACCGCCAGCACAGGGGCAAAGAACAGCAGGCCGCGGTAGGGAGAGACCAGCAGGTGCCACAGGGCATCGATCCTGGGCAGGCCAAAGCCCAGGTTTTCGCGCATAGGAGCAAACCCATCGTAGCTCACATGGCTGTAGGGCATGGAAAAGGGACTGCCGGTGATGATAAAGATATAAAAGCTGTTTGCCAGCAGGCCTGGCAAAAACCCGGCCACAAAGGCCGCTGCCTTTCTGGCGCTTTTCTCCCGTATAACAATCAGGACCGCCCACAGGGGCAACGCCAGGCCCACCGGGTATTCGGCCAGAAAAGCGGCCCCCAGCAGCAGGCCGGCATAAAAATGGCGCCTTCCCTGCTTTAACAGTACGCAGGACAGCAGCAAAAACAGGGCCGCCAGCAGGTGGCCGAAAAAGGCCCCGGCATAGACAAACACGAAGGTTCCATAAAAGGACAGTCCCACCAGCCACACGGGAGAGACCGAGGGGTTTACGCGCCGTACCATCCAGGCGGCGGCTGTCAGAATAATCACAAACGGCAGGGAGCCGCACACCAGGCTGCCAGTCGCATAGGCCCAGAACCCTGGAAACACGAACGTGTCATTATAAACGGGCCGGTGGCCTTGGGTATAGGCCCGGGAATAGACCGGATAACGGTCCGGACCCAGGTGCTCAAGCCCGGAAAGCCTTGCCATCCCGTAAAACGGCAGCGTGATAAAGGTGGACAGCGGGGCCTTGTCCGAATAATAGTGGCCATGGATCAGGCTTTTATCAAGGGTGTATTGCGCGTAACGGTCAATCTTCAACGTGCCCTGTTCAAAAAGGGTAATCATGGGAATGGCACGGGACCCCGGATTGTGTGTAAGCCAGGTGTCAATGAAAAAGGCGGACAGCCCAAGGTTTGCAATGACAAAAAACGCGAAAAACTTTTTCACTGCATGGCCCCGTAAAAAGAGGAGACATATTCAAACACGGCATACTCCCGTTCGGCAAGGCGCCGGTCCGTGTCCCAGTAAAGCCGGAACAGCTTCATGCGCAGTTGCCGCTGGCCGTAATTGATGTCGAGCGACTTTTTATATGCATCAATGGCCGCATCCACCCGGTCCTGCCTCAGCAGCAGGTCGCCCAAAGCCTCGTATTTCCCGGCCGCCGCCAGGGAGCTGTCCGGCACCTTGTCAATATAAACCGCCGATTTTTCAAAATCGCCCTGGTCCGCGTAGTAACCGGCCAGGGCCAGGTTGGCAAAGGCCGAGTAAGGTTGCTCAAGGGCCGCCGATTGCTGCCAGAAACCAAGGGCTTCGGCCATCCGTCCCCTGGATGCCAGGTTGGAGGCATGCACGTTCAGGTAGGCGGTAAAGTCTTTATCGCCGGGCACGGGCACAAAAGCCAGGACAAAGAAGATGGCGGCGATACCGATATACCCGCCTGCCCGCTTGAACGATCGTTTTCGGACAGCGGACACCAGCCAACCAAGGCCCAGAACCGCAAACGGAATCAGCACCACCATCACGGGCAGGCGAATACGAACGTTGGAAAAGAAAATGACCATGGTGGCGCCGTAGGCCAGGCAGGCCAGGGCCGCCAGCGCCCGTTTGCGATCCGTAAACCCCAGCATCACCAGGCCGGCCATGCCCAGGGGCAGGACCAGCCCGATGGACAGAAGCGGCCATCTGAGAAGTGAAATATAGTCTTTCAAAAAACCCAGGTGGTGGTTGTCCGCCGACTCGTAACGGTTGAACACGGCCAGCACCTTGACAGCGGTTTTTTTCGCAAAAGCTGCCGGGTTTTCCATTGCAAACCGTTTGACCTCCCCGGTCCAGTAGGCTGACGCCTCCCGGGGGGAGAGCTTTTTCCCCTGGCGGCGGCTGGCCTCGATCACAAACCCGATGGCCTGCTGCGTTGCATTGGATGTGGCAAACCGGACCGGCCGATAGTAGGGAAAGGGGTTGTCCGGATTGTTGGCAATATAAAGGTTGAACCCGCCGGCAGGGGTGACGGCAAGCGTGCCGGTCATCTTATAATCCCGCACCACAAAAGGGGAGACCGCCACGCCAAACCCCAGGCAAAAGCCGGCCAGGACCGCCGCCCATGTGCGGACCGGCACCCGGTCCCGGAAGCACGCCCATGCCGCGCAGGCCAGGGCCACCGGCATCATGACAACGGCGTTGGAGCGCACATTGATCAGCAGGGCCATGACCACACCGGCCAGAATTGCTGAAAGCCAGATACTTCGCAAGGACGTTGTCTTTCCCCTGGAGACCGCGTCCACCAGCACCAGGCAAGCATAAACAAAAGCGGAAAACAGAAAAACCGACAGGGCTGTCTTGTGCAGCACCACTGAAAAAAAGACAAAAGGCACATACAGGGCCGCAACCAAACCGGAGTAAAGGCCCATCCGGGCCCCGCCCATGCGGCGGCCGATCAGAAAAATCATCATACAGGTCCCGGTGCCCAGGGCCATGTTCAGCAGACGGATATAAAACGGGTCCGGCGCAAACAGGGTATAGATCGCCGCCATGATGTAAGCGGGAAGGGGTGCAAAATCGGGCACGCTCAAGATACCGAACTCGCCGGAGGCCATTCGAACGGCCCATGTGTGATAGACCTGTTCGTCAAACAGCAGGAAATCAGCGTACATGCTTTTCTGAAAACTCAACAGCGCAAAAATTCGAACCGTCAGGGCCACGGCTCCGACCAGACCGGCGGCCGACCAAGGGCGGTTTTTAAAAACCGTTTTCAACTGCATGACGGTGGGTGCGTTCATCGGCCCGACATCCTCAGTCTGGCGACCACTTTATAGGTGGCAATCAGTTCCGAAAGATTGAACTTTGATTTTTCCCGGTGCCGGGGGGCAAACGTGATGGGAATCTCCACCACGGTCCGGGCAAGAGAAAGGGTTTTATACAAAAGATCCACCTTGTAGGCAAACCGGTCCAGGGCCATCAGGCCGTTCAGGTCAATCCGGTCCAGGACCCCGGCCACCCGGGTCAGCCGGAACCCGGTGGTCAGGTCGTGAATCTCTTTCAGGTCCAGCATGCGTCGGGCAAACCGGTTGCCTGCCACGCTGATAAACTTCCGGTGCCATGCCCATTCGGCTGGAATGGCGCCGCCGGCCACAAACCGGGAACCGATCACGTAATCGGCGCCCTGTCCAAAGACTGCCGCCATGTCGATAAGATAGCGCGGATCGTGCTGAAAATCAGCGTCCATTTCCACCACCGCGTCAGCCGAAAGCTGGTCCATGGCAAACAAAAAGCCACGGACATAGGCATGGCCGAGCCCCTTGCGTTGGCCACTCGACAGGTGGAGCCGATCAAACTGTTTTGTGTACCGGGCAACGATTTGGCCGGTGCCGTCCGGGGAGGTATCGTCAGCCACCACCAGGTGCATCTCAAAGTCGGCAATCGCCGGGAATATCCTCCCGAACAGGACATCGATCATTTTTCCGATATTGGCCGCCTCGTTATACGTGGGCATGACTACCGCGATTTGCATGTTCACCTGTCTCAAAAAGCAATGTACTGTTCAAACAGGCCGGCGGAAATGGCTGGCACATGGGCCGGTGCCCCGGTCCGTTCAAACACGAACACCCGGTACTCGCCGGAAAACTTCGGCTCCACCGGGCCGAAGGAGCGCCAGGGAATCTCCGGTCGGGTCAGGTTTTCACCGTACACGTACAAAACATCTTTCAACTCGTAGGCGCCCTTTCCATAGGACATGTCCAGCAGGTGCCGGGCCTCATTCTCCACCAGCCGCATGATGATAAAAAAATCAGGAACCGTGGTTTCAAAAAACAGTGATTCCCGCAGCACGTCCCGGTTGTGGACCGCCACCGTGGCCTGCTCGCTCACCATGCCGCAGAAGGTATGGTCCGGGTGATAAAACATCTGAATAATGGCGGTGTGCAGCGGCACCATGAACAGACAGCTCGCTTTGGGAATGTTTGTCTCAATATAGTCGCCAATGGCTTCCGAACCGGTGGTGTAGTCCACAATGTTTTCATGCAGAAACTGGCCGATACGGCAGTGAAGACCCAGACCCGTGGCAAAGTTAAAGGTAAGCAGATTAGAAGAGAGCAGCACCGCGAGAAATACCCATACGGTTTTTTTCAGGCCGGCAGCGGTCAGCATGGCCGTAATCACACCGCCTGCCGCCGCGGCCATGGGAATAATGGCGATGGCGTATCGAATGCCCAGATTATAATCCGAATCCGGCTGGGGAGAGAAAAAGGCCACCGCCGCCATCACGGCCCCGCCATACAGCATCAGCACACCGATCTGCCGAATAAAAGGGATGGCACGCCGCTTCAGCATCCACACTCCAGGCAGGCAGAACAAAAGCATGCCGGCGGGAAAAAACTCGAACCGCAGCATATCCAGGGGGGCGTCCTTTAAAATCTCAAACGCTTTTAAAAAACGAAAAGCAGCGCCCGATTGCGGAGAAAAGGCCATGTTCACAACCACCCGGTCATAAAAAAAAGCCCCGATCAGGGCCAGCACCCCCAACCCGATAACCCCGTTGAACAATCGTGTGTTCTTCCGGTTACGGTACTGTTTCCGTACAAACCCGGCACCGGCAACCGCCAAGGCCGCGGCGGCATGAAGATAGCTCGTCAGCACCAGCAGCGCCAGGGACAGCACGGCTGTCAGTGCCCAGGGCCAAAACCGTTTGGCCCGCTTTATGCGTACCCATGTCCACAAAAAGACAAAGGTAAAACAGAGCCCCGGCGAGTAGTAACGCACCTGCCGGATATAAAGAAGGAACGGCACACTCAGGGCCAGGATTAACGCCACGGTCCAGAGATTCTCATATCCGGTCTCTTCCCTGTACCACAGGGCGGCAAAAATAATCGTACAGGCACCCACCAGCAAAAACAGCATGCGCCCCCCGGCCGTGGTATAGCCAAAAATTTTAAGGCTGATACCGGCCATGATGTATTGCAACGGTGGACCATTTTTACACAGGTCAGCACCCAGGCTGCCGGCCATGCCATAGGAAAGCAAATTATGGCCGTCCCATCCTGTGGGGCTTCCGGTCTCCATAAAATTACGGCCGAAAACGGCGGTGTTGGCCTCATCATCCCAGAAGTCATTAGTGCCGATGCCGATGATGCTGATCAGCAGGGCCAGCAGCAGGCACCCGGCGATCTGAAGCCGAGGGGTCATTTGCTCTCTTTTCGAACGGTGTAAATCGACCTTCCGGACGACTCATAATAGGTCCGCACCACCAGTTCGGCCAGTAGGCCGATGCCGAACAGCACCACGCCGGTGATCATGAGCAGAACGGCAAACAGCAGTAGGGGCCGGTCGGCCAGGGGCTGGGAAAAGACAATGCGCAAAACCGAAAGCCAGGCGGCAATGGCACCGCCGGTGCCGGCCAGTACCAGCCCCCCCATACCGAAAAACCGCAGGGGACGGGTGGCAAACTTCTGGAAAAAGAGCAGCAGCAGCAGATCGGTCACCACCCGGTAGGCCCGGCCCATGCCGTATTTGCTCTTTCCCCGGGTACGCCGGTGGTGAATTACCGGCATTTCGGTGATGCGGCTCCACTCCATGCCCACCAGCACCGGAATCAGGCGGTGCTGGTCACTGTAAAGACGCATGCCGGACACCACCTCTTTTCGAAAGGCTTTCAGGGTGCATCCATAATCGTGAAGGCGAATGCCCGTAACGCGTCCGATGACTTGGTTGGCAATGGCCGAGGGCAGACGCCGGGAAAAAAGCGGGTCCCGCCGGTTTTTGCGCCACCCGCACACCAGGTCAAACCCGGACTCCAGTTTTTCCACCAGCGCCGGAATATCGGCCGGATCGTTCTGAAGGTCACCGTCCATGGTGACGATCACGCGGCCTGCCGCATGATCAAATCCGGCGGTCATGGCCGCGCTCTGGCCGAAATGACGGCCCAGCAGGATGGGGGTCAGTTCAAAAACCTCTCCGGCCAGGCGATCGAGCAGCGCGTCAGAACCGTCGGTGCTGCCGTCGTCCACGATCAGGATCTCAAAAGAGCGCCCCAGGGGCCGCAACACCTCAAGAATTTTCGAAATCAGGTCTTCAAGGCACTCTTTTTCGTCATGCACAGGAACAACAACGGAAATATCGCAGACAGCGGACGGTTCCATAAGCGGTTTTCTCCACGCGCGGGGCAAACCCTTATTTTTCAGTTTCGGCGGACGGCTGCTGCAACGTGTTCAGCAGATCCTGGTAAAGGGGATTATTCGGGAAAAGCCCCACCGCCTTGACCGCGTTGGCCAGGGCCTTTTCCCGGTCTCCGATCAGTTGATACACCCGAGCGCGGTTGTAATAGGCAGTATGGTAGTTGGGGTGAATCTCTATGGCCCTGTCCAGGTCGGTCAAAGCCCCGGCATGGTCCCCAAGCTGGGCCTTGACCGACCCCCGGCCGCTTAACGCCTCGGCCATGCGGGGAAGAATCGAAAGGGCCTTGTCATAGGCTGCCATGGCCCTGTCCGGCTGGCCCTTTTCCATCCAGGCCGAAGCCAAGTTGTTATATGCCCAGGCAAAACCGGAATTTTCGGCAAGAGCCGCGGTAAAGTCGGCAATGGCCCTGTCCGGGTCTTTATTGTCCAGCCAGGTCACGCCCCGGGCGTTGTAAAACTCAGCGGCCCGACCCGGCCGCATCTGAATGGCCCGGGAGTGATCGGCCAGGGCACCGATAAAATCGCCCTTTTTTCGCAGCGCCACACCCCGGTTGTTATAAGCATCGGCAAAATCCGGGGCCAGTTCAACGGCCCTGTCCAGGTCGGCAATGGCCTTGTCTATCTGCCCCATGTCACAGAACGTCTTTCCCCTTCCATTGTAAGACTCGGGAAAATCGGGGTTGATGGCCAGGGCCTTGTTGTAATCCGCGATGGCGCCTTCGTAGTCCCCCAGGTCCCAGCGGGCCGCGGCCCGGTTGTTGTAGGCCGGGGCAAAGTCCGGCGAAAGTTCCAGCACCCGGGTAAAGGCCTCCACCGCCTTGTCGTGCTGCCCGGCCTGAACGCTGGCCATGCCCGCGTCAAACCACTCCTGAACGCTTTTCTCCCGGCTGTCGCCGCAACCAACGGTCCCGCCGGCAAGGGCCGCCAGAACCATTCCAATGACAAAAATTTTTCTCATCACGACCCACCTGTAAATGATTTTTCCTGCATCTTGTTTAATTTTTTAAAGCTTTGGCTCCGCGCCCAGATCCGCTTGTAAACTATCCGGGTCCGGTTTCCTGCATTTAACAGATTGATCATATTACAGGACCGAATATTTATCAATGACCGGCCTGTTTACCGGGAAACGGCCTTCCGGCGCGATTCCTCCCGCCAAACAAGACCAAAACAGCTTGAATAATTTCTCTGCCGCCTGTATTCTTTTTGGATAAAATTTTAAAGCATGAATATCAATTTTCTTAAGGTTTGTAAGGAGTAGACCATGGCATCATTTGGAAAAATGGCCCGACTGGCATTGACAACCACCCTTTTTGCCCTGCTGGTGGTGGGCCAGCATGCAGTGGCCGGCGTTGTGGCTGAGGGCAGCGCCACCCTGGAGAGCGTTCACACCGACGGCACCCAAGGCAACGCTTACAGCGATATGACCTCGATTTCAGCCGACGGCCGATTTATCGCCTTTGAATCGTCCGCTACCACCCTGGTCAATAATCCCACTCCCGCCGACTACGACATCCTGCTGCGGGACACGGTGGAAGGCGTCACTACCCTGATAAGCGTTACTCCTGACGGTTATGGCGGCAATAACAGCTCCCGAAACCCCGCCATCAGCGGGGACGGCCGGCATGTAGCGTTTGACTCTCTGGCTACCAACCTGACAGATCCAGTCACAGGGTACTACCAGGTGTTTCTGCGCGACACTGTTGCCGGCACCACACAACTGATCAGCCCCGACTATGGAGGCGTCTATGACGTTGCCTACGGATATGGCGGACGCGGACGGAGCGGACGCCCGTCTGTCAGCTTTGACGGCCGGTATGTAGCCTTCTGGTCTGATGCCACCAACCTGACGGCCGACAGCGACACTTACGGCAGCCAGGATGTATTTGTCCGGGACACCCAGACCGGCACCACCACCCGAATTATGGCCTATGGTGGAGCACAACCGGACGAAGGCGTGACCTACCCGGCCATCTCCGGGGATGGGTCGGCAGTGGCCTTTCAGTCTGCCGCCACCAACCTGCTGGCCGCAAACAATCCCAATGGAACTTACCAGAACATTTTTGTTTACGACACCGCCTCCGGCGCCATTGAGCTGATCAGCCGGGCCTATGGCAGCGCCATGACTGAAGCCACCGCCTCCACCTATGGAGCAAACAACGTATGCAGAAACCCGTCCATCAGCTACGGGGGCCGGTATGTGGCCTTTAATTCGGCAGCCACCAACCTGGTCGACGGCGGCAGCACCGGATTTCAGGTGTTCGTATACGACCGGACCACCGGCGACATGGTGATCGCCAGCGCTGTTGACGGCGGCACCGCCTATGGCGACAGCACCAGCGAGACCAGCGCCATCTCTTCCGACGGCCGGTATGTGGCCTTTGATTCGACAGCCACCAACCTGGTGGATTTTGAAAACGCCGGCATTCGCTGTATCTATCTGCGGGACACCGTGGAGAACTCCACCACGCTCATGTCCAGAATAGACAACACTGTGGCCGGATACGGGGCGGAAGCGGTTTATGGCGCGGCCGTCACCTACTGGCCGTCGGTCAGCGCCGGTGGTATGTACGTGACCTTTGGCTCCGACGAAGAGACCCTTGTGGCCGGGGATGAAAACAGCGAAAGGGATATATTTCGCGTTCTTTACGACACCGACGGAGACGGTATCGCCGATACCGACAGCGACGGCGACGGCACACCCGACTGTGTGGACCTGTGCCCGGACGACCCTGACAAAGTCGACCCCGGCGCCTGCGGCTGCGGTGTTCCCGACACCGACACCGACGGTGACGGAACACCTGACTGTCTGGATGCCGCTGACGACGATGACGATGCTCCGGCGCCTCGCGTTCCAGACACGAAAACCAGCATGGATTGCTTTCTATCTACAATTATTTTTTAAGTATATCAATATTTTATAATAAATAAAGACGGCGCGGGCAAACTGCCCCGCCGTCTTTATTTATCCACCTGTTGTTCTCCTTTTTTTATACCCCATCCGGCACAAAACGGTTTTTTTCAAAAACAGTTGCTTTTGACGGCGCTTTTCTCTATGATTTTAAAATCTCCTTTAAGCATTAAATTTTTTGATCTCTATATTTATTTATAACCTAGCAGGAGAAACGTCATGAAAACAAAATTGATCGTATCAACTGTGACAGCAGCCCTTTGCGCATTGCTGTGTTTCAGCGGCAGTGTAATGGCTGATGCCGTGGCCCCGGGCAGCACCACCCTGGAAAGCATCCGCACCAACGGCACCCAGGGAAACGGGCAGAGTTATTACCCTGCGATATCGGCCGACGGCCGGTATATCGCCTTTCAGTCTTATGCCTCCACACTGACTGGCAACGACACCAATAATTACCCGGACATTTTTATCCGGGACACGGTGGATGCCACCACTACCCTGATAAGCGTGGCCGCCTTCTACGGAACTTACGGCTATGGCGCAAACAACTCTTCCAGTAACCCTGCCATCAACGGTACCGGACAGTATGTGGCCTTTGACTCCTATGCCACCAACCTGGTGGCCGGTGGCACATCCGGCCAGCAGATATTTGTCCGCGACACTGTTGCCGGCACCACCGAACTGGTCAGCCCCAACTACGGCGGTACTTACGGGGCCTACGGCTATGGCGCCAACGGCAACAGCTCTTACCCGTCCATCAGCTTTGACGGCCGGTATGTGGCCTTCCAGACCTATGCCACCAACCTGACCGCCGGCACCGACAGCAACGGCGATTCGGACATATATATCCGCGACACCCAGGCCGGCACCACCACCCGGATTCTGGCCTATGGCGGAAATCAACCCAACAACCACTCAGAGTCACCGGCCATGGCCGGTGACGGGTCTGCCGTGGCTTTTGAGTCCTATGCCACCAACCTGCTGGCAACAAACAATCCCGGAGGCACTTATTATGATATATTTGTCTATGACACAGCCTCCGGCGCCATTGAGCTGATCAGCCAGAACTACGGTGGTGGGGCCGGTGCTTATGGATATGGCGCAAATAATTACTGCTATAACCCTGCCATCAGCTACGGCGGCCGCTATGTGGCATTTGACTCCCAGGCCACCAACCTGGTCTATGGGGGCAGCAACGGTAATCAGCAGGTGTTTGTGTATGACCGGACCACCGGTGAGATGGTGGTGGCCAGCGCCGTAGATGGCGATACCGCCCAGGGATATGGCGGCTCCAGCCAGAAGCCGTCTATCTCACCTGACGGCCGGTACGTGGCCTTTACATCCCGGGCCACCAACCTTGCGGACGTGAACAATGCCGACGGCAATTACAGCTTTACCTATCTTCGTGACACCGTGGACCAGAGCACCACCCTGATATCAAGGATTGACAATACCGTGGGTGGATACGGGGCCGGCACGTACGGCGGCAACAGCTATAATCGCCCCGCAGTCAGCGCCTGCGGCATGTATGTGGCATTTGACGGAGACGGAGACTATTTCGTGGATGGCGATGTAAACGACTACAGCGATGTTTTCCTGACACTCAACGACACGGACGGCGACGGCATTGCCGATACCGACAGTGACGGCGACGGCACACCCGACTGCGTGGACCTTTGCCCGGACGACCCGAACAAGATTGACCCTGGTGCCTGCGGGTGCGGCGTTGCTGACACGGACACCGACGGTGACGGCACACCCGACTGTCTGGATGCCGATGACGATGATGATGCGCCGGCACCTCGCCTGCCCGACACTGACACCACTGCCAGCTGTTTTATCTCAACTATCATTTATTAAAACACCTTACCTTTCCATATAAAAAGGCGGGGCAGCAATGCCCCGCCTTTTTTGTTTTTTTTGAAAATGGCCATTTATCCCCCAATGGTCTATAATCGGCCCCATGCATATACTGATGATCGCGCCCCAGCCCTTTTTCACGCCCAGGGGGACCCCCTTGAGCGTCTATTACCGGCTGCTGACCCTGTCGGAACTGGGGCACACCGTGGACCTGATGACCTATCCCGTGGGTAACGATGTGGCCCTTTCAAGATTAAACATTCTCCGTCCGCCGGCTCTATCCTTTATCAAAACGATCAAGGCTGGCCCCTCGCTGACCAAGCTCTTTCTGGACATGGTGCTGTTTCCCATGGCAACGGCCCGCGTGGCCCGCAATTCAAAAAAATATGACTGCCTCTTTGTCCACGAAGAGGCAGTGGCGGCAGGTCTTGTCCTCAAAAAGGCCTTTGGCATTCCCCTGATTTACGACATGCACTCATCCCTTGCCCGGCAGTTCGAGGCCTTTGGCTATGCCAACGTTTCTCCGGTAAAGAGGCTGTTTGAATGGCTCGAAAAAACAGCCATTGCCCGGGCCGACTGCGTGCTGACCATCTGCCCGGACCTGGACCGCCATGTCCGGGAGAAAGGCTGCACCCGCACCGTGCTGATTCCCAACACCCGCCTTGACCCGGTGCCAGAGCCAAAAACAAACGCCCCGGCGCCGGAAACCTTTTTGTTGACACGGGCCTTTGCTAAAAAAACGAACGGAGAAACGCTCCTTTTTTACGGCGGCACCTTTGAAGCCTACCAGGGCATTGACCTGATGCTGGAAGCCTTTAAAATCGTGGCCGTAAAAAACAGGCAGGCCAAACTGCTGGTGGTGGGCGGCACCGGCGACCAGATCCGGAAAGCCCGGTCCCGGGTTTACGACCTGCACCGGGCCGGCCGGATATTTTTTACCGGCACCCTCAGCCCCGGCTCCGCCTCCTCGCTGATGGAACAGGCGGATGTCCTGCTTTCGCCCCGCACCCGGGGCACCAACACACCGCTTAAGCTCTATGCATACATGGCAAGCGGCATTCCAATGGTTGCCACCAGCATACACAGCCATACTCAGGAGATCGGACCTGACCATGCCTTTCTGGCCGAGCCGTCGGCCGAAGCCCTGGCCGATGCCCTGCTGCAATGTATTGAAGATACGGACATGGCCCGGCAAAAGGCAAAAAACGCCAAGAATCTTTATGAACAAAAATTCAGCATCGACCAGTACCGGCAACGGCTCCAGCAGGCCCTTTTGTTGATGAAAACCGGAGGCTGAAAACCCCATGTGCGGCATCTGCGGATATATCGACAAACAGCACACCGGCACAGACCTGCAAGATCTTGTGCGGGCCATGAACCGGGCCATGGTCCATCGGGGACCGGACGAGGACGGGTATCTGGTCCACAACAACACGGCCCTGGCCATGCGCCGGCTGGTGATCATCGACCTTAAAACCGGTTCCCAGCCCATCTTCAATGAAGACAAGTCCCTGGCCGTGGTGTGTAACGGCGAAATCTACAACTTCACTGCCCTGCGCGCGGAACTGCAACAAAAGGGGCACTCTTTTGCAACAGCCTCAGACACCGAAGTGATTGTTCACGCCTACGAGACCTGGGGCACCGATTGCATCACGCGGCTGGAGGGGATGTTCGCCCTCTGTATTTTCGATATGGCCCGAAACCGGGTTGTCCTGGCACGGGACCGGGCCGGCATGAAACCTCTCTACTACTGGAACACCGATGCCTTTTTCGCCTTTGCCTCCGAGCTTCGGCCCCTGCTCCAAATACCGGGCGCGTCAAAAGAGATGAACCCGGGGGCCGTTGACCATTACCTGACCCTGGGATATACCCTTGCGCCGGATACCCTGATTCAGGGTATCCGCAAGCTGCCGCCGGCCCACTGTCTTACAGTCACAAACGAAGGCGCCATCGACATTCAGCCCTACTGGCGCATTGAGCACCGCGCGCCGGGAACAACAAAGCGCCATGCACCGGCCGCCCTTCGAACAGCGCTGTCCGACGCAGTGCAGTCCCACATGGTCAGCGACGTACCCATCGGCGCCTTTTTAAGCGGTGGCATTGATTCAAGCATCATCGTGGGTCTGATGGCGCAGGCCTCCGGCACACCGGTCAAGACCTTTTCAATTGGAATCAAAAGCGCCGGCTACAATGAACTTGAATACGCGCGCATGGCCGCAAAGACTTTTCATACCGACCACCACGAAGCCGTGATCGACCGGGCTGCTCCGGATCTGGTCACTGCGGTGCTGGACCACATGGACGAGCCCCTGGCCGACACATCCCTGCTGCCCACCCTGCTGGTATCACGGCTGGCGGCCCAGTCGATAAAGGTGGTCCTTTCCGGCGACGGCGGAGACGAACTCTTTGGCGGATACGACACCTACCTGGCCCAGATGGCGGACCGGAAAATTTACAGGCACCTTCCCCAAGCTGTCCGGAACCGGCTTTTGCCCCGTTTGCTGGACAGGATGCGTCCCACCTCCCACAAAAAAGGGCCGGTGAACCGGCTAAAACGCTTTGTGGCTGGAGCCCGGCATGCTGAAGCAATGATGCACTACCGGTGGATGACAACGCTGTACGCTCCGGAAAAGACCCGCCTCTATTCAGACGGGTTCAAGGCGGCCATAGAAGCCTTTGCGGAAACACACCTTGAAAAAATCCTGGCCCTGTTTCTGCCCTGGGACGAAACAAACCGTATGCTGCTGGCCGATTTTCACATCTACCTTCCCGAGGATATTCTGACAAAGGTGGACCGCATGGCCATGGCCGCGTCTCTAGAGGCTCGTATGCCTTTTCTGGACCGCCGGGTGGTGGAGTTGGCCTTTCGCTTTCCCGGAAACTGGAAGATCGACGGCGTTGCCAGAAAGGCTGTTTTAAAAGCAGCCTTTTCTGATATGTTACCGCCACCAATCCTGGCCCGGGGAAAAGAGGGGTTCAGCATGCCCATGAAAAACTGGCTGCGAAAGGAACTGCGCCCCCTGATGACCGAACTGCTGAGTACCCAGACACTGAGCCCCCTGGGGTTTTTTGATCCGGCCCGGGTGGCCATGCTGATGGACCAGCATGTGAAGGGCACCCATGATCACAGCCATACGCTCTGGTCCATGATGGTGTTGTGCCACTGGTGGCATACGCATGTATTGAAAGGCCGGCCATGAACCCGATTCAAAACCTGCTGCGCCTGGCAACCGTCTACCGTGACTTTTCAAAACGGCGCGCCATCTGCCGCGGCCTGCCCGTTCGCCTGTGGATAGAGACCAGTTCCCTGTGCAACCTTGCCTGCCCCATGTGCAACAACAGAGACCTGCCCGCAACGGAAAAACAGCACATGGGAATGGCCCTTTTTACCCGTATCATCGACCAGGCAAAATCCTTTGCCCATGATGTCAACCTGCACCACCGGGGAGAGCCCCTGTTAAATCCCGACTTCCCGGAGATGATCCGCTACGCCAAACAAAGCGGCCTTGGGGTGCGGTTTCACACCAACGCCACCCTGCTGGACCCCGAATATGCGGCCCGGATTCTTGCCGCCGGTCCCGACCTTGTGTCCGTCTCCTTTGACGGGTTTGAAAAACAGGCTTACGAGTCCATTCGAAAGGGGGCTCAATTTGAACAGACCGTGGCTAACATTCAGGGCCTGCTTCAGCAAAAACAAAAGACACAAGCAAAAACCTATGTGATTATTGAACGCATTGATTTTCCCGATCTCAAATACCCGGTACAACCAGCCGCGGCGGCCCTGAAAAAGCGGTTTCAGTCCCTTGGCGCCGATGAGATCGTGACAAAGGCGCTGTTTGCCTGGCCTGTGGACACGGACGACACTCCAAGCGCAAGGCCCCAACAGATATGTACCTTTCCCTGGTACACCATGGTGATCCTTGCCGACGGCACGGTGACGGCCTGTCCCCAGGACTACATGGCGCGGATGCGGCTGGGCCATGCCGGGCAAACGCCGCTGACAACTATCTGGAACGACGCGCCCTACCAGGAACTGCGCCGGGCACTTGCCAACGACATCGGCTCACTGCCGGTCTGCGTCAACTGCGACCGGTTGTCCCGCAAACAGACCGGCGGTGTCCCCTTTCAGTACATGATACCCTTTTTGCTGGACATGTTTGCCGGATACGGCCCCCTGCGGCGGCGTATGGGAAGTTTTGAAAGAAATTCACGGAACAGGTCATGATTCTCGGTATAGCGGAAAAGGCGGGGGGGCTTTCCCCCCGCTCCAGAGAGAACCTGAAAAAGGCCTGCGGCCTTGAAGGACCGTTTTCGCGCAACACCGGCATTCAGACCGATACCTGTCTTTTTGCCTCTGTACCACCAGTCACCGGGGCGGACACGTTCGGGCTGTCCCGGGCGGAAATCCCCGGCAGTCATATTCAGGTTCTGGTGGAGGGTCGGTTTTACAATAAAGAAGCGCTTGTCCGATTGCTGGCTATCCCCGCCGATGAAGCGCCCGGCATCAGCTGCGCGCAGCTTCTGCTGATGCTTTATGAAAAAACGGGCGAAGCGTGCCTGACCCTGCCAAACGGCAAATATGCCCTGGTGATCGCGGACCACGCAAACCGGACGATCATCGCCGCCGCCGACCGCCTGGGGGAGATGCCCCTCTATTATCATGACAACGGCCGCCGGTGCGTGATCTCAAACTCCCTGGCAGCGATAAAACAGTGCCGGACACCGGACAATGAATTAAATCATGCGGCGGTCTTCCGGTTTCTGTCCTTCTCTTACAACCCCGGCTGCCAGACCTTTCTGAAAAACGTTTATCGCCTGGGCACAGGCGAAAAGCTGATCCTCTGCCGGGATAAAGTTTCCATCTCCCGTTATTGGAGGCTTTCGTTTGTACCGGCCTTTACCGGAAGCCCGGACCAATGCCGGAATGCGCTTGGCGGTATGATGGCGGACGCAGTGACCCTGCGCATGGCCGCGCCCGGCCGAACCGGCGTTCTGTTAAGCGGCGGCATTGATTCATCGGCCGTGGCGGCCTTTGCCGTGAAAATCGACCCTGCAATCTGCTGCTTTTCCTACCGCTGTTCGGGTCCGTCCTATGACGAACTGCACTACGCCCGAAAAATGGCCGAATCCCTGTCTGTATCCCATGAGACCGTGGATTTCACGGAAAAGCATATGGATCGCATTCAAACAATCGTTACACACATGGATGAGCCCTTCTGCGACATCGGCGTGGATGTGGCCACCTTTGTTGTGGGCGAACTGGCCCGGGGCAAAGTCTCCTGCGTGCTCTCCGGCGACGGCGGGGATGAGCTGTTCGGGGGCCACCCGGTGTATCTGGCCGACAGGGCCAACGCAGTGATGGACAGAACTCCCATGCTCCTGCGGCAAAGGCTGTCGCGCCTGGCTGCCGTCATTCCGGATTCTTCAAAGAAAAAAGACCTTTCCGTTAAAATCAAACGGTTCCTTCACAGCCTCCGTTATCCCGGCGCACTCCACACTCACCGATGGCGGATCCTGTTTGACGCCGACGAAATGCGGAAGGTACTTGACCCCGCATACGCCCCTGCCGTAACGGACCGGTTGCTGTTTGATCCGGTCATTGCCGTCAACCGGGAAGCAGGGGCCGAAGATCGTCTGGGTGTATCCCTTTTCAGCGATTATGCCACCACGGTGACTGCCACCCTGAGCCGGTTGCGGCTTCTTGGGGCACTGGGCCTTGATTCCCGCCCCCCCCTTCTGGACTACCGCCTGGTGGAATTCTGCGCCGGACTGCCGTCAAACTTTAAAATCCGGGGCATGGCCGACACCAAGTATATTTTCAAACAGGCCATGCGCGGTATTCTGCCCGATGCCATCGTGTTTCGAAAGGACAAATTGGGAAACAGTATTCCACTCAAAAACTGGATACGCCATTCCGTCAGAACACAGGCATTGCTGCGCGGCGTTCTTTCCCCCGAACGACTGCGGAAACGGGGGCTCTTGAATCCTGAGGGGGTTGATCGGATGATGCGGGAGCATATTTCCGGGAAAACCAACCACTCCCACCGGCTCTGGGCTATGGTCGTGCTGGAGCTGTGGCTGAGTCATCACATGGACGGATAATGAGAAAAACCGCATTCATAACCGGCGCTACCGGCTACACCGGCAGCCGACTCGCGCAACGCCTGGCAGCCGACGGATGGCGGGTCAAAGGACTTGCCCGCTCCCCGCAGGGCGTCAAGCGGCTCAAGGCCCTGGGCTGCGAGCCGGTTTCCGGCGACATCACCGACCGGAAGAGCTTTGCACAAAGCCTTCAGGGTGTTGATGTGGTGTTTCACCTGGCCGCCGAATATCGAACTGAAGTGGCCGAACGGGAATTTTTCCGCGTCCACGTGCAGGGCACACGGAACGTTCTGGATGCCTGCCTGGCGGCGAATGTTGAACGGCTGGTCCACTGCAGCACCGTGGGGGTGCATGGCCGCGTCTCCGCACCCCCGGCCGACGAAACCGCACCCTTTGCACCCGAAGACGCCTACCAGCGCTCCAAGCTTGAAGGGGAACGGCTGGTGCGGCAATACATGACGAACCGGTCCCTCCGGGCCGTCATTTTTCGGCCCGCCGGCATTTACGGCCCCGGTGAAACGCGGTTTTTAAAGCTCTTCCGGCTGGTGGCCGCGCCGGTGACATTAATTCCCGGCGACGGCAACACCCTTTACCATTTTACCTACATCGACGACCTGGTGGAGGGTATTCTGCTGTGCGCGGAAAATGAAAAGGCCCTGGGCAACACCTTTATTCTTGCGGGAAATGAATATGCACCCCTCAACGAAATTGTTCAGACCATCGCAGAAATTCTGGCAAAAAAAGCCCGCGTGATTCACCTGCCCCTTGCCCTGATGGTCGGCGCAGCGGCGGTAAACGAGGCGTTGTCGACGATCACCGGCATCCGGCCCGTGCTTTACCGGCGGCGGCTTGACTTTTTTACCAAGGACCGGGCCTTTTCCATTGACAAGGCAAAGCAGGTGCTGGGCTTTAATCCGACAACCGGGCTGAAGGAGGGCATGGCCCGGACGGCCCGTTGGTACAAAGAGAAAAAAATATTATGACCATGAAGATACAACTGCTTGTGCCGCCCGGGGGATATGTGGCCGGACGCTGGGCAAAAGGGGCCTCCATGCCGCCGCTGGGCCTCCTCTCCCTTGCCGCCGCGCTCGAGAAAAACGGTATACGGATCGAGGTCGTGGCCTCGGATGTACTCCACTATTCATGGTCCGACATTGGGCAACGAATCCGGTGTTTCGGGCCGGATATCGTGGGCGTGACCACCACCACGGAGAACCGTTTCGACAGTTTCCGGCTGGCCCGCATCGCTAAGAAGATAAACCCCGCCATTGTCACCGTTCTGGGCGGGCCCCACATCACCATGACCGGCAGAGAGACCCTTGAACACGTAAATGCCGTGGACATCCTGGTCTTGGGCGAGGGAGAACAAACCCTTGTCGAACTGGTGCACGCCCTGGAATCAGGACAAGACCTGTCCGGGGTAAACGGCATCTGTTTTCGAAAGCCGGACGGCACCATTGTGTCAAACAAACCAGGAAAAGCCATCGAGTCCCTTGATGACCTGCCCATGCCGGCCCGGCACCTGGTGCCTTTTGAACAATACAATTTTTCCGTGACCACCCGGAATGTCTCCCGGAAAGCCGCAAACATGATCACTGCAAGGGGATGCCCTTTTGCCTGCTATTTCTGCTCCACGCCGGTCACCTGGGGCAGAAAGGTCAGGGCGCTGTCGCCCGACAGGGTGATGACCGAAATCAGGTTTCTGGTAGACCGCTACGGCGTTGAATTTATCTGGTTTTACGACGACACCTTCAACCATGACACAGCAAGGCTGTGTGCCATCATGGACCGGATCATTGAAAGCGGGCTTGAGATCAAGTTTGCCTGTGAGCTTCGCATTGACATTCTGGACAGGCCCGTGGTTGAAAAGATGAAGCAGGCCGGCCTGGAACTTGCCTTCTTCGGTGTCGAAGCCGGTGCCGAACGGGTCAGGCGGCAGATCGCGGGAAAGCCCTTTTCTATTGAAAAGGCCCGTGACTTTGTCCGCTGGTCCGTGGAGCTGAATTTTATCCCCGCGCCTTTCTTTATTTTTTCCCACCACACCGAGACCTGGGATGAGGCCCGGCAGACCCTGGCCGTCATGAAGGAGATGGCCGCCATCAACCCGCTTGCGGACATCTCCGCCGCCATTCTGCATATATACCCCGGCACGCCGCTGGAGGCCATCGCCAGACGGGAAGGCCTCCTTCCCAAGGATTTTTCCTGGTCCAGGCGGCAGGACATGACGCGGGTTCCCGTGCTTCCGGCGGCCCAGGGTCATGTACCCCTTTTCAAGGACCGGCTGAGCTGGTGGCAGATCGCCACCCTGGCGGCGGAGTGGTCGCTGCTGTGCGGCAAAAAGATCGACCGGGCAAAAATTAAACAGGCGATTCTTCCGACGGGCGGCATAAAAACAGTGGCCATCGGCGGGCTCTTCGGTCTGGCCTTTCTTTATCAACGCATTCGACAATGGATCGGACCATGACACGGCGAACCGGACTTTTCATCCGCATGGCGGTGGGCGGGGCGCTTTTTCTGGCAGTGGCCCTGACCGTGGACATTTCGGGCCTGGCCGCTCTTGTCGCCGGTCTCCACTTTCACTACATGGCCCTGGCCGCCGGTGTCCTGCTGGTCAACCGGCTGCTGGTCTACTACCGCCTGAAACGGCTGCTGGACACCAAAGGCATCGTCATCCCCTATGCAGACATGGTAAAGCTTTACTGGATGTGCGACTTCGGCAGCCTTTTTGTTCCAGGCTCCGTGGGCACCGACCTTCTGAAAATTCTCAGCCTGAAGCACTATATGAAGGACACCCACAAGGCCGCATCCGCGGTGGTCATGGAGCTGTTTCTGGGGACCTTTTCCCTGGTTCTGATCGCCTTTGTCAGCCTGCTGATCTGCGACAGCGATGAGTTGAACCGCCACTTTTTCGTTGCCTTCCTGTCCATGGGAGGAGTGTGTGTTGTCGCCGGCACAGGCATGCTGGTCTTTCCGGAACCTGTCCGCAAGGCCGCTGCAGCCATGCTGCCCCCCGGCAAGATATCCGCATGGGTGAGCCGACTGATTGACGCGATTCTGGCCTTTTCCGGCTTCAAGCCGCAGCTGGTTTTTCTGTTTACGCTGTGCCTGGCGATTCACGCGCTGCGCGTCCTGATGGTCTACCTGGTCTCCCTGGCCCTGGGGCTTGACATTGCCCTGCAACACATTTTTCTGTTGTTTCCCCTGGTGCTGTTTGCGATCATGCTTCCCATATCCATCGGCGGGCTGGGAGTCAGGGAAACCGCCTTTGTCTATCTGTTTTCACTGGTGGGGACCAGCGCCACAGCCGCTTTTACCCTGTCTTTGGTTTCATCCCTTGTGCCCCTTTTTATCAAGCTCTGGGGAGGACTCATCTATATAAGGAACGGCTTTCTTGTGAGGCGGGAAAGAAATTGAAACGAATGCTTCACCCCCGGCGCATGGCCGACCTGGCGGCCGCGGCCCTGGCCAAGCCCCTGAAGATCCGGCAAATGCCCGTTCACCTTCAGGTGGAGATCTCCACCTTCTGCAATCTTAATTGCGTGATGTGCCCCCGGACCCGCCTGGTAAAAAAACCGGACCACATGATATTGAACCGTTTTTCAACCCTGTTTCATGCCGTTCGGCCGGCCACCATCAACCTCAGCGGCCTGGGCGAACCGCTGCTGCATCCGCAAATTTCCGACATCATCCGTTTCTGCAGGTCTGGCGGCGCGGCGGTCAACTTTCCCACCAGCCTGGCGGTTCCGACAGGCGCCATGGCCCCCCTGGTTGAAAGCGGCATCGACCAGTTAAAAATATCCATTGATGCTGCCACGCCGGAAACCTATCGGAGTATTCGGGGAAAGGACTGTTTTACGCTAGTGGTCGACAATATTCGGGAGATCAACCGCCTGAAAAACTCGGCTGACGCGAAAAAACCGGACCTGCGGTTTAACGTGGCAGTGCAGTCCCTCAACATCGACGAGCTGGCCGATATTGTGGCCCTGGCGTCCGGCCTGAATGTTGCGTCCGTCTATTTTCAGTGGCTGCTCTACGACGGGGTGCCGGACAAACAGGATGAGTTAAATGCCGGGCTCACGGAAAACCGGCTTCGCAATGCCGTTGACCGGGTAAAACAGGCATCACGCCGGACAGGCGTGATCACCAACATCGGCTCGTGGCAGCGGGACATGTCGGTTCTGGCCTCACGGATTGCAGGACAATCCGCCAGACCGGGCCGGACCTGCTATTTCCCGTGGCTCTCCACCTATGTGGATGTGGCCGGCAATGTGATGCCCTGCCCCAAGTTTGCCAATACCAGGGAAGCCATCATGGGCAACGTGTTTGAAACGGACTTTCCGCTGATCTGGAACAGTGCTGATTACCAGGTATTCAGAAAAACATGGAAACAACAAAAACCATTATATGACACCTGCCGCCACTGCGTACCCCTTACGCTGTTTGACGCAAGAGGTCTTTTTCGAAAGCTGACGGGCCGTTTGTAGCCGCTATAAGACAGGGGCCAGCACCCGGGCTGCCAGATCGTGGCCGTCCTCGTTCCAGTGGTTGTTGATGTCAAACTCCAGACGGCTCCCTGTTGTCTTAAACGCTTCCTGAAACGGCCCGGTAAGGTCCACAAATTCCAATCCCAGGTGCGCGCAGATGTCGGCGGCCATCCGGTTCATCCAGAACACAGGGCTTTCTTCAACACCCCGGTTTGCATAGATATCGGGCCGGGGCGCGTCCATGGCCACGATCAGGCGGATGCCGGGATTTTCATCCCGAATTTTTTTTAACATATACGTTGCGGCCGCCTGAAGACGGTCCTTGTGGTGGGTCAGCCGGTCCGGGGTCACATTGGCGGTAACCCTTTCGGGCCGTTCAGCTATTTTAAAGTAGAGACCGGCCAGATCCAGGTTCTTAAACACATATCGAAAGGTGGCTGATGCAGTCAGCCACTGATACAGGGGCACCTTTTGCGGAGCGATCTCGTAAAAGCCGTCCCGGTTTTCTCCCAGTTGAAGAAAATAGGGCTTGCGTGCCATGCCGGCCAGGCTTTCATCAAAATCGTTGTGAATCAGCAGAAAGACCATTACCTCCGGAGAAAACACCTGCTTCACATAACGGCTCATGTGCAGATACTGGGAAAGGGGCGCGCCGTCATGGCCGAAGCTGTAAACCTCGCGGGTATCGCCAGCCATTCGACGCAGCCGGGAGGAAAAATTTTTGTCCACATCCACCTGCAGGGCCCGGACATAAGAATCTCCGATCACGCAGATCCGCTTTTTTTCGCTTTTTTTCGCCACGTAATCCACCGGGCTGTTCCACCCGTAATTGTTGGTCCGCCATCTGGCCCGGTATTGTGCCAGGGGGCCCATGGTGTAAAGCCCGGTGGTCCGCCTCGTCGGATCGGCATGCAGCATGGCGTATTGTGTGTCAAAAATGGCCACCGGTTTTGTGCAGGCCGGAATGACAAAACGAAAAAAAATCTCCAGGCACAAGACCAGCATGACCACCACGGGAAGCGTGACCGTCATTATGTTTTTCAAAACACCGCCCGACTTCACTCTTCCTCCATAACACCGGTCGAACTGCGTAGGGCCAGCCGCAGCCGAACCAGTTCCACCATGCTTTTTGCGATCACGGCCGGGTGGGCGCCCGTGGGCGTGCCGGCAGCTCTGGGCCGGTGGCCGCGCACCGGCACATTCACAATTGCAAATCCGGCCCGCCGGGCCCGGATCAAAAACTCGGCGCTAAACATGGCGCTCTGGCTTTTGATGTCGTTTTTCAGGGCGTTGATCACCGGCTTTCGAATCAGTTTGAAGGCGCAGTTGATGTCACGAACGGTTTTCCCAAAAAACAGAGTAACCAGCATGTGCCATCCCAGGGCGTTCAACCTGCGGATAAAGGGATCCCGCCGGGGATGCCTGTACCCGGCGGCAATGTCGGCGCGGTCCATCACGGACAGCAGAGACGTAATTTCCCCCACGTCAAACTGCATGTCCGCATCGGTGAGAAACACCAGGTCCTTTTGTGCGGCGGCAAACCCGGTGAGCATGGCAGCCCCGCATCCCCGGTTCTTTTTATGACGGATCAGCCGTATACTGGAATTTTCAGCCGCCTGTTCTTGCACAATGGCCGCGGTCCGGTCGGTGCTGCCATCATCAACCACCAGAACCTCATAATCGAACCGGTTTGCGGACATGGCATTCACCACATGGTCCAGCATGGGGCCGATCAGTGCCTCTTCATTATAAGCGGGAAGAACAATGGAAACAGAGGAATTCATAGGGTAAGTGTATGCCACAATCCCCGGGTTCTCACAACAGAAAAGGGGCTGCAAACACAAGAGCCTCTTTCATGGATTTCTGGTTGGCGCGCCCGGCCCGACTCGAACAAACGGCCTGCGGATTTAAAAAGCACGCAGAAGGAGGAGAACGTTTCTCTGCAAATTTACATATCACACTTGAAAAACATTTAACTTGACAGAGAAACGCCCTTAAGTGCAAAGTAAAACTCATCACTTTTTATAAAGTTTTCTTGTAACCATCCTTTTTACACAAAAACAGGGGGCGCGATGAAGCAGACCGCACTGTCGATAAAGGACAAACTGGTTGATTTGCGGAAATGGGACAAAACCTATAAAGCCCTGCGGAAGCATCTGGATAAACAACCGGTAGGGCTGCCGGCCACCATATCCGGGGCGGAACGGCGGATTCTCAAAACCATGTTCACCATTGACGAGGCCCGCTTGGCCCTTTACATGGACTGGCGATATAAAACCGCAGAAACGATTTTTGAAAAGGCCGGCGAGGCCTTGGGAATGTCCCGGGAAGACGTGGACAGCATGCTCTCTTCCATGGAAAAAAAAGGCGCAATTTCGGCACGAATCGCTGACGGCCAGTGGCAGTACGCCCTGCATCCCCTTCTTATCGGCATGTATGAGATGCAGTTGGCCAGGTTTAACCCCGGCCTTTATTTGGAAATGCGGGAATATGTAACCAAGATGTTTGCTATTGAATATCTGACGTCGGCCATACCTCAGTCCAGGGTCATTCCGGTGGAAAAAGGCGTCACAACCGAACATAGTATTGCCACGTACGACGAAATCAGAAAAATCATTGAAAATACGGGGAGTGACATCTGTATCTGCGAATGCATTTGCCGCAAGGGCAAAGCATCATTGGGAGAACCGTGCAAAGTCACGGACAGGAAGGAAGCCTGCCTGGGGTTCGGTGATTTTGGGGATATGTATTTACGGAACGGCTGGGGACGTTCCATTACGAAAAAGGAGGCCATGGAGCACCTGGACCTGTGTGAAAAAGAAGGACTTGTGATACAGCCTTCCAATGAGAAAAATCCGGAATACATTTGCCTCTGCTGTGGCTGTTGCTGCGGAATCCTGGAGATGATGAGCGCCATGCCCCGACCCGCGGATTTCGCGGCCAGTAACTATTTCGTTGCGCTTGATGAAGCATCATGTAACGGCTGCGGTAAATGTGTGCGCCGGTGCCAGATGAACGCCTTTGAAGTTAAGGATAAGATGGCGATTCTGGATGCGGGCAGATGCATCGGCTGCGGCTTGTGTGTGACCAGCTGTAAGGCCGGCGCCCTGGAACTGGTGAAAAAAGATGTTGAGACCGTGCCGCCCGAAAACATGCAAGAAAAGTTCGAAATCATTATGGCCGGGAAAAAGGGCACCGTCGGCAGGCTTTTGGCCGCAGCCAGGGGCGCTTTTGGTTTGAAGCCTTAAGCAGTACGCGCATAAAGTCAGGGCTCACCGCCAGCGACGGGGGACGGCTGGGTTTATCACAAAAAGAGTGTGCGGAAAAGATACTCGCCGTCGCCGGTTTTCAGCAGGCACCCAAACCCACGGACAAAATCAAAAGGAAAAGGATCAGCCGGAAAAAATTTCGGCGACGACCTCATTAACCTGGGAGAGTGTCATACGTCCTTTTTCCACCAGAATTTCTCCAATTAAACGATGTCCATCGTCCCGGATGTCTTCTTCTACCTGTGTTTTCAGACCATCTATCAGGTCTTGAGCGGCAATATATCCTTTCTCAATCGCTATGATGCCAAACCGTTTATCATAGTGTTCGACTTTGCCTGATTTATCAGCCATGCATTCATCTCCTTTTTCAAGAACGGCGCTGTTATCCAAAACAATATGTAAAACGCAAGTGCCTTGTGTGCCTCTTTTTTCTGGCACTGCCGTTAAACGCCATAACCTTAATCATCCTTTATCCTGTCCTGTTTCCATATTTCCGCCAGGGCCGTCCGCCATTTTTCGTTTTCAAAAGCCCGGCCCCGCCACTGCTCCCCTTCTTCCACCTCTGACTCAAGGACTTTCCAGGCCGTGGGATAATCAAACGCTTTCCACATGGCGCCTGCCCGGAAAAGATACTCACAGTCGCCGGTTTTCAGCAGGCGTCCAAACCCACGGGCAAAATCAAACTGTTTCCAGTAAGCACCGGCATAAAATATATATTTCGGGTCCCCGGTTTCAAGCAGGGCCTTTTGCCCCGCTTCAAAATCGAATTGTTTCCATTCCAGACCGGCATGATAGATGAATTTTCCGCTGTTGAGCCGGGCAAGCGCGGCCAGCCCTTTTTTAAAATCAAAGTCCGGCCACAGCCGGCCGGCCCGAAAAACATACTCTGCGTCGCCCAGGGAAGCCAGATCGGCCAGGCCCCTGGCACAATCAAAAGCCCCGACGGTTTTTCCCGCCTCATAGATACGCCGGGCATCATTGGTTTCTTCTGTTTTGCTCATGATGTTTCCGTTATATCCATCACGCTTCCAAAGGGCGGGTTAAAGAACTGTTTACGGTTGCCGGATATGACCCAAAGCGTGGGAGAATAGGGGGCAAGGGCGTCAAGGTCGTAAATCTCTCCATCGGTGATCACCACCAGGGCCTCGGTACGGTTTTTCATATAATTATTAAACAGGGGCGCGAAAAACGTGGCCCCCCGGCTACCGGTTTTGATGTGCCGCCAGTCACCTTTCTGATACAGATAATGCGCTGATTCGCCGTCCACCAGGCGCGCCGCTTCATTTTTCCGGGGAACGAAAAGGTCCTGGTCGATGCATAACAGGTTGACCTGAAAATCAGACGTGAGTTCCTCCACGGCACCGAAAGCGGCCTCTAACTCACCGGGGTTGGCGGTCATTGACCCGGAAACGTCCACCACAATGGTGATCAGCGGCCTGTTTTTCAGGTACCGCCCCGGCGCATAAATCCCGGCGTCAAAAAACCGCCGGTTGGGCCGGGCAAATGAATAATCCCAGCGACTGGCCTGAGCGGTCTGGTCGGCGATGGACCTGATGGCCTTCTTCCATTTCAGGTTTTCGGCAGGCACCGGTTTCTGGATCAACCGGCTGAGGTCTGAATAAAGGCGTTCACCACTGCATTCGTCGTGGTGCCTGACAAAATTCAATATCCGCTCCGCACCCGCCCTGCCCTGCTGATGAGCATCATCGGTGCTGAACAGATGAATACCCGTGGGCAACGGCGCCCCTTTACCATCAACAAATTGAATCCCTTCCGGCGGCAGGGCCTTGTCTGGATCCCGGCTGCCGCCGTCCCACGGGTCTGTACCCGGCAAGGGTTCGGCTGCCGGACGGTTTTCCCCATGACGTTCGCCCTTATCCTGATACCGGGCCAGAAGCCATAAATAAACCGCCTCCCAGGTCACGTCAAAAAGTTCGGCCCGGCCCGCTCTTTTGCCAAAGGCCGCGGGGATCTCCGGCAAGCCCGGGGGCAGGGCCAGAAAGGCCCGTGCGCCCTCCCCTTTTCTGGAAAAAAATGTTCTTGCATGCCCCTTGAGGTATGAATTGATGACCATGTCCTGGGCCAGGTTACGGAAATGAACTTCCTGTCCGGATCGACCCCGATGCGCGTGATTCAGCACAATGTGAAGCATTTCATGAATCAGCAGCCCGATCAGGTGGTCCGCCGGGGTGTTTAAAACAAACGGCTGACTGTAAAACAGGACAAACCGCCGCGACGATACCGCCAGGGCCAGTGTAGGAACATTTTCACTGTCGACCAGGGAAACGGCCTGATAAAAATAGGAGGCAAAGCGGCTTTGCCGCCATAATCTTGATAACACTTCATCCCATTTATCAACGGCAGACGTCCCGGTCATTCACTCTCCAGCAGTTCTAAAACCTGTCGGTCGATCATCGCGGCGAGTTCTTTGTCTTCCATAAGATTCAACGCCGATGGGATCTGCGTAAACACGGCACATTCCTTGATCAGCTGATACACAAACGACAGACGCATGTCCGCCCTCAAATGACTGACAAAGGACAGAATGTTGGCCAGCGTGCGCAGGTCGCCCGCCTGCAGATCAGATCCGGCGGCGATCCTCATGTCCCGTAATGTATTTAAGGCGCCGGTCATTGCCCATAAAACGTCTTCCGGACTGATCTGGTTGTTTTTCACGGCCGCCAGCTTTACGGGGTCGCCATCAAGAACTTCCTGGGTCGTCAGTTGCCGGGGGCAGATGAGCTGAAGAACAAAATCATCACTGGCCACCCGGCCGACAAGGGCGCTGATCATTTTTTCAAGCGAGGAGAGCGGATGGGTCGACAGGTAGGCGTTCAAGGCTTCGTGGGTGTGTAATCCATAGGACAGGCGAAGGGCCTGGGACACCTGGTGCCAGCCCCGGGGATTGGGATGGATATAATTTTCATCCCAGAGCCTTTCCGGATACTGGCTGATATATCTCATGATGGAGGGGTGTATCTTTTCCGCGTAAGCCCAGTGCAACCAGCTCTGGGCGTCCGGTTTCAGATGAAAGATGGCCAGCCGCCCGTCCAGGGCGGCATCATCAAACCGGGTGATGGTGGTGCTGTCGGTTTCCCCCAGGTTGCCGGCCAGGACAATAAACGTCCTGTCGGCCAGCCGGTGCTCACCGCATATTTTTTCAGTGATAATCTGAAACAGAGTCTGAATGACCGTGGGGTGGGCCCGGTTGGCTTCATCCAGAAACCAGAGGATGCCGTCGAACCCCTCCGGCACATGATCCGGCGGAATAAACCCCGGGCGGTAATAGATCATTCGTTTGGCGTCGTGGTCGGGCACCGGGTATCCACCGAGGTCAATGTTTTCCTTGAACGCCAGGCGCGTGTCGATAAAAAGAAAATTTTTTTTCCTGGCTGTCTGCCGGACGACATCCGATTTGCCGATACCGGGGTGCCCCACGATCTTGACGGCAAAGTTGATGGGGGCCTCCGCGTCAAGGTAATGTTCCAGTATCTCCTTTAGTTCCGGGACATCAACGCAGACTGGGTCTTTTCTCATTTATCCCTCACAGAACAAATAAGGCGGAAGTATTGAACCCCCGCCTTATTCAAATATTTTTTTACAAAGCCATCAAATCAGGGATTCATATGGTAAGCGTCAACCAGGGAATAAACGTGTTTCTCAAGGACCCGGGCGAACTGGTCATTGTCGATTACAGGGCTCTTGATGATTTTCAGGGCCTGGTCTTTCTGGGCCTGGGTTGACGTGGGTTTGCCGTGAATGTCCACCGCGTATTTTGAAAAATCACGAACAAACACGTCAAAAATCTGGTTCAAAAGCTCATCATCGATCTTTTCGATGGCGGCACTTTCGATAATCAGCTGGCCATAAGCCACCAGGGTAAACATTTCACCGACCCCCAGGAGAAAATCAAAGTCGTTCATCATCTGGTCTTTGAGTTCCATGCCTGAGATCATCAGCCAGTCGGCAAAGTCCTTTATCTGTTCTTTGAACACGTTGATGTTGGGCAAATCGACACTGTTATAGGCGATGTTGTAATCATGAAACTGAATTTTGCCATATCCCCGGGTGGTGCCCTGCTGGAACAGGTAATCATCGTTTTCAGGTCCGTTGAGTCTCGGTATTTCCGGGTATTCTTTGGGATTGAAGAAAAAGTTGGGCAGCAGCTTGGCAATCAGGGCCATATTCACATGACGGGTTCCTTCCAGCTTGGGGAACCCCTTGAGCTCCACCACGGCCTGGGAAAAATAGTTGTCTTTTTCAAACCCCTTGGCAGCGATAATATCCCACAGCATCTCGTGGACCTCTTCGCCCTGGATGGCCACCTTCATTTTCATGATTGGGTTGTATAACATGTATCGCTTGTCTTCGGCCGACGCGGCCCGCATATAATCGGTAGCCCTTAGACCGAAAAGTTTCATGCCCGCCAGGCGGCAGAAGGAATCCATGAAAAGCCTTTTGACATGGGGAAATTCGGTGACAAACTTGCCGTAAACATTTCTGTGGGCGGCATGGTTGATGGCTTCGTAAAAAGAGTGGGTGACAATACCGGTGGCACCGGAACCGATGTTGAACTTGCAGATATTGATGGTGTTGAGCATGTCATCCCAGGCCTTGGGGCCGCGGGCGGAAATATCGGCATCGGTGATAGGATAGTCGTGAAGGATAAACTCGGAAACAAAGTTCTGTGCCTTGATCACGTTCTGCACGCATTCAAATTTTTCATGGTGGGAATCAACCACGAAAAATACATAGTCGTCGGTTCCGGCGATCTTGCCGAAAACCGTAATGGTGGAAGCCTCGTTCCCGTTGCCGATATAATACTTGGTTCCCCTGGCCAGGTAGGTGCCGTCATCCTGGGGATACAATTTCATTTCTGACGAGTAAATATCCGCGCCATGCTCTTTTTCCGACAGCCCGAAGGCGCACAGGGGGTTTTCTCTCAACTGCTGAACGGCCCGGTGTTTCAGTTCCTCGTTGTCCCCGAGAAAAACCGGATCCAGGCCCAGGGTGGACACATGATACATGTACCAGTAGGCCGCGCCGTAAAACCCGGTGATTTCGGAAAATTCATACATGCGGTAGGTGCTGTAATACTGGTCATCGTCTCCATAGCCCTTGGGGAGAAACAGGGTCTCAAAGATTCTCTCTTTTTTGCAGAACTCGGCAAAGTCATAGGTGAACTCAAAGGAGAAGGTGTCCTCCTTCATTTTTTTCATCCCTTTGTTTTCAAAAAACGCGATGGTCTTGAGCATAATCTCTTTTGACCGTTCGTCGGGGTAGTTTCTGTCCTGGTATTTTTTGGGATTCAACAACAGCATGGCAGGCTCCTTTTACGTCTTGAGAATGTTATTGCGGACTGAGATGGCTTCATGAAGAATGGTTCATAAACATCAAATCCAAAAATATACAAATGAAACATGAAGAACTCCTAAAAATCTATTCAGGATGGCAAAGTAAAAAGTTCAAGATCAAGGCGTCGCAAATCCCGAGGAATGAGGCGTACTTATCGTACGTCGCAGGGACGAGGGATGCAGCGCAACGCAGATATTGGGCTTTTTACAAAGCCATCAAATATCTTACATCATAAGATTCAGGGGTTCAATATATTCCGGGTCTTCTTTGTCGATAATGTCAACAATATGTTTGTGCAGCCGGCGCTTGTGCTCGCCGAATATGCCCCTTTGTTTGTTAAATGTCCGGGCAAAGGCCAAGGTCTGGGCCATGAGGTCGTCTTTATCGGCACAGGCCTTTACAATAATATGATGTTCCGCCAGCTCCGGCGCGGCGACCCTTTTGCCGGTGAGCTTCATCTCATTGAACTTGTAGTAGGGAATGGCCTTTTTCACAAAGGCCACCATTCCGGGTAAAAATGGAATGCGGACGTCCACCTCCGGAAAACAGAAAAAGCCCCGGTCCGACTTCATGAACCGGAAATCACAGGCGCAGGACAGGATGGCCCCGTTGCCGAAAGCATGGCCGTTGATGGCCGCGATCACGGGGACAGGCGCCAGGAGACATTTTTTAAACACATCGTTCATGCCGTACATAAATGCCCGCATGTCGTCCAAGGCGTTGTTTGCAAATCGATCCATCATCCATTCCAGATCGACCCCGGCTGAAAAAATTTTCTCCCCGGCGGAGGTAATGATCATGGCGGTTACGGATTCGTCTGCCAGGGCGTCGTCAATGGCTTTGCCCATTGCCCGGGCAAAGGCCAGGTTCTGGCGGTTTTCACCATTGTCCATTGTGATCACGGCAACGGTACCATCCAGGGTGAAATCAACAATACTCATGCTTTGCTCCTTTAGCTCGTTTTCGGTAAATTATCAAAAATGCTGCCTGGAGGGAATATAACTAAATAAATCTTTCGTGTCCTCACAAAAAATGGATGGGCACTAACCCGGATATGAACCAGGAGCACTGTCTTTTTTCCAGCCGTGGGGGATTCCCAGTTTCTTCATCCGGTTGCGAAGGGTGTTGGGATTGATTTTCAGAATCTCGGCGGCACCGCCGGGCCCGTTTATTTTGCCTTTGGAAAGGGCCAGCACTTTTTTGATGTGCCGGGTATAGACTTCATCCAGTTCTAAAACACCATCATCTGCAGTGCCTTTGTCCTGGGTCTTGCCGCCTGACATCCGGGGAATAACGGTCTGGAATGTGAGCAACCCGTCTTTGCTCAGGATCAATTCTCTTTCAATCACGTTCTCCAGTTCGCGGACATTCCCCGGCCAACTGTAAGCGGTCAACTGGTCCATTGCCCCCTGAGACAGGACCGGTTTGACGTGAAGATTCATTTCACGGGATTTTTTCTCAATAAAATAAGCGACAAGGGCCGGGATGTCCGCCTGCCTCGATCGCAACGGGGGGATCCGGATCGGAAAAACATTCAGGCGGAACCACAGGTCTTCGCGAAATTGTCCGGACGCGACCTGTTCTTCCAGGTTGCGGTTGGTGGCGGCGATAATGCGAATATCCACGGGTATGGACTCCGTTCCCCCAACGCGCTCGATGATCTTATTTTGAAGTACCCGGAGCAGGCGAACCTGGACATGAAGCGGGAGCTCCGCGATTTCGTCCAGAAAAATCGTCCCTCTGTCGGCCCTTTCAAAGCGCCCCATTTTCCGGTTCTCGGCGCCGGTGAAGGCCCCTTTTTCATGCCCGAACAGTTCGCTGTCCACCAGCGTATCCGGAATGGCGCCGCAGTTGACCTTGATTAACGGGCCGTCCTTTCGCGACGAGTTCTGATGAATGAAATTCGCGATGATTTCCTTGCCCACGCCGGTTTCTCCTGACAGCAATACCGGGCTTTCCTGATCGGCCACGCGGCGGGCATTATCCATGACGCCTTTCAGGCCGAGGTTGCCGCCGATAATTTTATTTTCTTCCGGATTGCGTATTTCCTGCTTAAGGAACTGTTTCTCTTTTTCGAGCAGGTTCTTCAGCCGGATCACTTCACGATGTTTGATGTTGTTGGAAAGGCCCAGGGCAAATGGGTCATGAAGCATCGAAAACAGCTTTTTGTGTTCTTCGGTATAGCGATTTTTCCCATCCTGGCTGATGGCAGCGATACCGATGGGAACTTTTTTATGAAAAAGAAACATGGAAATCGCCGACCAGTCAGATCCCCATAATTTTACATAACTGCTCAGTTCGGAATCGCGTTCGGGCTGATTGGTGACTTTGACTTTCGGAACCGCCGTATCTGCCGGGGCACCCGGACTTACCGGATCCCGGGGAATGACCAGACCACTATACTCCTTCAACAAGCCGGTGACCCTGACCACTTCGCGATCGGCCTTCATGTCCTGCTCCCGCTGGTAGACCGAAAGCACGGTGACAGGCATAAACCGGCTCAGGTATTGAAGGCAGTGCAAAGCCCCGGCTTCCAGGTCAAGATGACCGCATATCCGCCGGGTGACCTGACGAAAAAATTCATATTTATCGTCTACGGGTTCATAATGATCCGGCCCCGGGATTTTTTTTTCGTGGTCCTGCACCATCGTGTCCAACAGCCATTTATGCTCGTTCTTTAATCCCAGGAGCAGGCGGGTGTGGGCATCCGTAAACCTGTTCCTGTTGTCGGCAATAAAAAAAATCATCCCATAAACAGATGTTTGTTCTTTAATGGACATGCCCATCAGAGACCAGTCCGTACCCCCTCCTGTTCTCTCGGCAATATTGTTTCCAAAGGGGTCTGTTTCCGGTTCATTGATAATGTAAATTTCAGGCAGATTGTCGTTTTCCGCCAGCGCAAAGAGATCCACCGGCGCCGAATAGGAAAAATTGGTTTTTTCACTTCCCGTGGAAGAGGCCTGGGAGATGATCCGTATTATTTTCCGGTCAAAATCGAGTTGAACCACACTCATTCGGTCGACGGGCACAGACAGATGAATACAATCAAAAAACGCGCAAAACGCCTTGTAAATGTCTCCGCCGGAGACGGCACGCGTTATTATCCGGTTCAGCTCAAGGCCTGGTTGTGTTTCCATACTGTTTTTCCGCCCCTGATCCGGATATGTCATCTCTTTTCCCGGCCGTAGGCAATGCCCAGTTTCTTCATCCGGTTGCGAAGGGTGTTGGGCTTTATTTTCATCATTTCCGCCGCGCCGCCCGGACCGTTTATTTTGCCATTGGAAAGGGCCAGCACTTTTTTGACGTGACGGACAAAAAGGTCATCAAGGGACAGGATGTTCTCTGTTTTCATGCCATGGTCTGCAGGTTCCTCATGCGTGGGCGTGGGGCTGAGATTCTGAAAGGTCAGGGGCCCGCCTGTATTCAGGATCAACTCCCTTTCAACCACATTTTCCAGTTCGCGGACATTTCCCGGCCAACTGTAAGCGGTCAATCTTGCCATTGCACCGGGAGACAGGGAGGGCGTGGGATGAATCTTTAATTCACGGGATTTTTTTTCAATAAAATGATCCGCAAGGGCCGGAATGTCCATGGTTCTCGATCGAAGCGGAGGAATCCGGATGGGAAAAACATTCAGGCGGAACCACAAATCTTCCCGAAACCGGCCGGCTTTGACCCGTTCTTCCAGGTTGCGGTGGGTGGCGGCAATGATACGGATATCAACGGGTATGGAATCCGTACCGCCCACACGCTCGATGATTTTATTGTGCAGCACCCGGAGCATGCGGACCTGGGCCGGCAGGGGCAATTCAGCGATTTCATCCAGAAAGATCGTGCCGCCATTGGCCCTCTCAAAGCGGCCCAGTTTTTGCCGCGTTGCCCCTGTGAAGGCGCCCTTTTCATGACCGAACAATTCGCTGTCCACCAGGGTATCCGGAATGGCGCCGCAATTGACTTTTATCAAGGGGCCGTCTTTGCGCGATGACTGCCAGTGAATGAAATTCGCGATCATCTCCTTGCCCACCCCGGTTTCTCCCGTCAGTAAAACCGGGCTGTCCTGCCCGGCGACCAGGCGGGCATTTTCCATGACTTTCTCTAAACCCAGGCTACCGCCGATAATGGTATCCGGCGCCGTGTAATGCAACTCTTCAGTCAGGTCTTTTTTCTCTTCTTCAACTAAATTCTTCAGCCGGATGACCTCACGGTGCTTAATGTTGTTTGACAGGGCCAGAACAAAAGGATCATGAAGCAGCGCAAAAAGCTGCATGTGCTCATCCGTATAGCGCGCCCTGCCTTCCAGTCCCACAACCGCAGCACCAATCGGCGTCTCTTTGTGAATCAGCGGCATGCTGATACAGCATATTTCACTCCCGAATATGGGCATATAGAGTTTCAGGGCTGAAGAGTCTTCAGGCCGGTTGATGATGCGTATCCCGGGGGTCCGCCTTGTGTCGGCCGGAATGGGCAGAGGGATCAGGGTCCCTGTCTGCTGATGAAAGAAGCCATAACTTTCCGCGAGCACCCGTTCGGATTGAAACTCCGGTTCCCGCTGCCGGACAAAAAGCGCGTCAGCCGGCATAAAACGGCTGAGATACTGAAGACATTGGGAAACACCGGCTTGCAGGTCAAGGTGGCCGCATAGTCGCCGGGTGACCTGTCGGAAAAACTCATTTTTATCTTTTACCGGTTCTTTCAGCGTTGGATGCGGGCTTCTTGTTGCATTATCCAGAATAAGAGCATCCATCACCCGTTGAAGGGGCGTCTTCAACCCGGTGAGCAGGCGGCCATGCGCTTCGGAATATCTGTTCTTTCTGTCTGTCATTATCATTATCGCACCATAGGTGCCGGTATGGTTTTGAAAATTTAAAAACAGGGAAGACCAGTCAAAAAGCTTGGCGCGATTACAGATCTCTTTGCCCAGGGGATCCTTTTCCGGATGATTCATCAGGTAAGTTTCTGGCATGTTCCGGCTGCACAGCAACGCTATGAGCTCACCCGGAAGATCGTAAGTGAAATTGGTTTTTTCACCACCTATCTCCGTGGCCTGTGCGATAACCCTTAACATATTAAGATCATAATGAAACTGAAGCCAACTCATTTTACCGACAGGCATGACCGCTGAAACACAATGATAGACTTCGTTCAGCCCTTCCTGCAGGTCGCCCTCATCAAAGATACGCTGCTGAACGCGCTGCAAAAGGGTGTCGGGGTTGATTGTCATGGAATTTCCTTCTGGCTGCCCTGCAATTAGAAGATGTTTTTCACTATAAGGTAATTTTATCATATTTGGCAAGAAGGATTCTCTTATGTGGCAGAATTAACCTTAAAATATATTATAACACTTTGAATATTAAGAACTATTAATTCCGGCATGATTAATGCTAATGCTAACAACAAATATAATGAAACAAAAAATGTATTCATTCGAAAGCCTGAGTTTCTAAAAGGGTTTAGGCTTTAACCAAACAACTAAAAGGAGACTTTTATGAAGCGTCTGTCACTCTTCGGCCTGACGATCCTCTGTTTGATTCTGTCGGCACAGATGTTGTTCGCTTTTGCGCCCAAGCCCCCGCCCCCTCCCCCCGCACCGGTAGTCGAACCAGTGCCGCCCCCTGTTATTGTAGCGTACGCACCCGGCGGAAAGGGTTATCGTGGCTATATTGTGACGGATACGGGATACAAACAGCCCTTCCTTCACCTTGAAGGCAGCGGATATGAAATGGGTTATCAGCATGGGTATCTGATCCCGGAAGCGTGCGCGGAAGTTGCATCAAAAGAGTTCTTTACAAGTATCGCCGTGTCGAATCTGGGGCGGATAGGCCTGACTGAGGATATACTTGTGAAGCCTGTTGTGGAACTCCTTTTGGAGCAATTTTTTGGCCAGACCCTTGCGGATTATCCCAACATGTCGGTTATGGATGTGGGGCTTTTCGTTTTCAAGCATATCGCGGTTCTCAATGAACCACTGATTCCAAAAGAATATATCGATGAAATGCACGGCATTTCTGACGGTGCCCGGGCGCGGGGGATTGATCTGCCTTATGAAGATATCCTGCTGCTCAATGTCGGTTTTGACGCATTCTTAAGCGCCGGTTATCCGATTATCACCACCACGACGTTGCTGACGGATCTGTTAAACAATCTTCAGCTTTCATGCAACGCATTTGTTCTGGATGGCAACGCCACCAAGGACAGCAACCTCTACCTGGGCCGAGACTTCATGTTCGGTGGCGAGGGTTTCTCCGACAACCCGGTTATTATTGAGACCTGCGGCAACGGCAAAAACCGGGTCGTCAGTGTCGGTGTTGCCGGAATGGTAGGGAGTCCCGCCGCCATGAATGAAAAAGGACTTGGCATCGGTATGGACATGGTACCCTCCGCTGACTGTACGCCAGGGCTTTTTGGCATGGGCACCCTGCTCACCGCCCGCTATGTCATGGAGCAGGCCGATGAACTGGGAGAGGCTATTTCATTGATCAACCGGTCCGCGCGAGGTGTTTCCTGGCTGTACGCCATTGCGGACGGGCAGGGAGCCCAGCGCGGTGGCGTGTCTCTGGAAGTATCGGCCCACTATTCCTTTACCAGGGATTTGGATTATTCCCTCGGCTGGCTGGCTTCCCAATTGGCGCCGGTTCAACAGATGGAGACCTATCCCGACGCCCTGATACAGACCAATCATTATATCACGCCTGATATGCACCTGGTTAATCCCACCTTTCAGGATTCCGACTCCGTATCCCGTTATAACAGCATGATCGATCTGCTTAACCGGGATTACGGAACGTATGACTTTGACAAGGCATTTGATTTTATCAACTGGATGTATACTGCCAAAGGTCAAAATCCGGGGGATAAAGTAAATCAGAGCACAACGCTGTTTGACCTTACGAACCTGAAAATGAAGACCCTTACCGGGCCGACTTTTGGTGAGGGCGCGTTAACCTTTATGTTGCATTAACTGTCAGGAGCCGGCCGGAATCAGCCGGGACATCAGATAGCAGCAAAAGAATAAAAAAACGGCCGTGGCAATTATGCCACGGCCGTTTTTGCAATTGGAATGACCTTTAATAAAAAGGCAGCAAAAAAGCTCATTTCCAATCCGTTTTTGACACCCGTGAGGTTTTCATGTTCAATTGGGTTTTATGACTGCCTCATTGGCGCCCAAAACAGTTCCCACAAGACCTTTAAACTTTATAACTATTTGAATTTACAAATTCCGGGAATAAGACTAAAAAACAGGTTATCTCTGGAGAAACAAATTTTTTTATACACCCCCTCGGGGCATTAATGGCAGGTCCCGCCCATTGCAGCGCAGCCGAGCGCAAACGCTTTTTTCGGAAAAAAGCGGGCAGGCTGTTTGAGCACCACCGTAAATACAATTCGATTTCGATACCGATAGCGATTTCGATTTGGATAAACAACCGGGGATCTGCCCTGCCATGATTAAAACCGTTTTTGGACAATAGTATGACTACCTCTAAAAAGAAAAAGAAGCCTGTATCAGACTCCGGGCAGGAGAACGGTCCCCTGTTAAAACCCATCCTGCTGATCTGCCTGGCCTCGCTGTTATATATCCTGGCATTCCCGCGGACCGGGCTCTGGATACTTGCCTGGGTTCAGGCAGTGCCGTTCTGGTATGCAATTTCCAGGGCAGGCGCCAGAAAGTCCTTTTTGCTGGGATGGCTTTACGGTGCTCTGATCTCAATCGGCGTTTCATACTGGGTCTTCTATGCCCTTAATGTGCACAGCAATGCCGGCTTTATCGTCAGCCTGCTGTTTTTACTGGTCGTGAATGGTGCCTTTATCGGGATTTTCTGGGCCTTTTACGGTGCCGCGGCCAACAGGGTGTTACGGCTGTGCCCCTCTCCTTTTATCCGGGCTGTCGGGCTGGCCGGCCTCTGGGTTGTAATGGAATACGGCCGCGCCAATCTTCTGGGCGGCATGCCCTGGTGCCTGCTCGGGCATTCACAGTCTGGGGCGCTGCGGCTGATACAGGTGGCAGACATTACCGGGGTCTACGGCCTGGCCTTTCTGATTATTTTTACCAGCTACACGCTGTACAGCGCCTATACCTGCCTTCCGGATAAACGCAAGTGCTTCAAGCGCATGCTGCCTGCGATTGCAGCTGTGGTTGCAGTTGTCGTGTATGGAAGCTTTCGCCTGTGGCAATATGGCCCAAACCCGCAGGAAGCGGCTGCCATCTCTCCGGCCACGGTTGCAGTAATACAGGGCAGTACTGCGCAGGATGAAAAATGGGAAAAAAAGAACGCAGATGATATCATGTCCCGGCACCTGCGGATGACCGAAGAGGCCCTCGCCAAAGGCGCACGGCTGGTTGTCTGGCCGGAAACAACCATCCCTTTTTACCTGCAGGACAAAATGCCCGAGGGCCTGCTGAACCTGCTGCGCACCTACGATGCAGAACTCATAACCGGAGGGTTTCGGTATAGCGGCACGAAAAAAAACTATACATTCTATAACACCGCCTTCTACCTCGACGGCAACGGCATCAGGACATACCACGACAAACTGCATTTGCTGCCCTTTGGCGAGTTTTTCCCCCTGGGGTTTATCGACGTGCTCAAGCTCCGATATGCAGCCCCCCGGCAGTACACTGCCGGTACAACGTACACCCTTTTCGATACTGCTGCAGGTACCTGCGGAGCCCTTATATGTTTTGAGGTTATCTACCCCCGGTTGGCGCGGGAATTTATCAACCGCGGGGCGGACTTTCTGGTCAACATTTCCAATGACTCGTGGTTCGGCCCCACCAGCGCCCATTATCAGCACTTTGCCATGGCGGTCTTCAGATGCGTGGAAAGCCGAAGGCCTCTGGCGCGGGCCGCCAACACGGGCATATCGGGTTTTATAGATGTCTCGGGCCGAATCGTCGACCAACTGCCCCCCTTTACCGAGGGCATCAGCCTGTACCGGCTTCCGGTGGAGAAACGTACAACATTTTACTGTCTTTACGGTGACGTGTTTGCCCTGCTCTGCTTTCCTCTCTGTATAATTTTATGGATCTGCCCCCGTATTCTCGACCCCGAAAAGGCCTGAGGGTTTTCACGCCCTGCACTTTAATAGTTCATAAATGGGAAAAGGTGCATCGGTAAAAATCTACACTCCCGAGAAAGCCCAGGGCCTGGGCATGTATAAAATGATGAATGCGTAAAAGCAGAGTTATCCCCACAGGGACCGGATAAAGCGAAGGTCGTTGATGCGTTTAACCAGGTCTGTATTGGTATCCGGATCCAGGTCGACTGCTGCATTGCAGATAGATTCGATACCGGTGCTGACGGTATGCAGATCGACCCATTGCGGGCAAACCCTTGCGCCGCTTCGGGCCTGGTGAATGACGGCGGTGGTAAATTCTGTCTGCTGGTCGGCCAGTTTTTTAATGGTGGCGCCGTCTGCCGGGGCGTATGACAGCCGACTTCCCAAATGCCGGTTGAGATACAGCATGAGGGCCAGCACGGCCTCCATGATCAGGCTGCGCTCTACCAGGCCGTTGATCTTCAACCCTTTGCGCACCATCGAGGGCGTCAACGGCAGGAGGTAGTGGCCGGGGACGGTTTTGTCCACCAGTGTCAGGCGGCCATGGCTGGTGGTCCTGAGCGCCTCCAGGTCCAGGGGTGTTATTTCCTGTGTTGATAAGGCGCTGGTCGGCAGCAGCAACAGTCGAGAGACTTTTTCATCACCCGGCCCCCGGGCGCTCATCAGGATAAAATCCGCCTGACTGCCGGCGGTAATGTATTTTTTTATTCCGTTTAATCGAAACCCGAAGGTCTCAGTCGTCAGAACAACCGGCGCCTCCTTTGGCTCAGAATGGGCCAGTGCCCCGCAGTCGGTTTGCACGAATGTGGACAGCAAAGCCTTCAGGTCTGGCGTGAGGTCGGCCTGAAGACGGATCAAGCTCAGGAAGGGCCGCACCAGGGCAGACTGAACGATCCACAGCAGGGCACAACCCAGATCACCACTCTCACCGGCCAGGCGTTTGCTGGGCCGGGTTGTCTGGCCGTCGCTCAGATCCGGTGGAAAGGCGACGGCGATGGTGTCTCGCCAGGTTCTTTTTTGCAGGCCTGAATTGTCACATCTTTCAAGGTACGTATCATGGATAATGGCCAGGGCGTTTTTCATGCGGTCCTCACAGTACCAGATCCTCGACAAACGCCCATAATTGATTCAGGTTCCGGCAGGGGCGGATTTCATGACAGTATTTTCGAAACAGGCGCATGTCGCTGTCACCATTGTCCCAGAAGACCAGGGGTTCGGGGTTGAGCCAGATAATGCGGCGGCATTTTTTTCGCAGTTCATTGAGCACATCGACCCGTGGATTCATATAATTGGAACGGCCGTCGCCGATGATGATCATTGTTGTCCGGCGGGTCAGCTCGTGTAAATGGGATTCGCGGAAACGCAGAAATGTCTCCCCGTAATCCGTGGGTACTTCCGTGGCCAGGTGGTTGTCTGAAAAGATTTTTTCAATGGCGGTATTGATGTCATGCGCCTGGAAAAGATCGGAAACGTCCGCCACGCCCGCCACAAACACATAACTTTTTACACCGGAGAAACAGTCCTGCAGGGCGTAAAGCACGGACAACATGAACCGGGCGGTGGACCAGACCGAGCCGGAAACATCGCAAAGGGTAACAATTTTGCTTTTTCTGGGGGGATGGGTTTTAAAGACCAGGGACATGGGAACCCCCTGATAGCGGTTGGCCCGGCGCAGGGTGGTGGACACATTCAGGGCACCACGGCGTCGGGCTGCCTGACGGCGTGAGGCCACGTCTTTTAATTTATTCACCAGGCGGTCGATGATGTCCCGGATGGCATCGATTTCAGCTGGAGACAGGTTGGCCAGGGGCGTTTCACCGATGTTTTGAAAAGGCCGCTCAGCGGAATCGACCTCACGAAGGCCGACATTGTCGGGTTGGGCCTCATGCCGGAAAAGATCGTCGGCCCGATCCAGAAGGAACTGGAAATGATTTTCAACGGCCCGGCGTGTCACCGGATCATCCGCCAGCCGGGTTTCGGCCAGTTCCCGGGAACGGGCCCGCAAACGATTGATTTTCAGCATGATGTCCAGGCGCTGGGACATTTCCCCGAGGTTGGATCTCAGCGGAATCTGCCGGGCCTCTTGGTCGGCATTATTAAGTTCCCGCAGCAAATTCAGCCAGGGCTGGGGCCGGCCTTCCAGAAAGTCCATCAGGGCCGCGATGACCGGGTCATCCTTATTCGAATCAGCCTGCAGATTACGGTATTGATCCCGCAAATCGTTTAAAATGCTACGCGTACCCGCTGCGTCTGTATCCGGCGGAACATCCGCATCAGCCGGTGACATGGCCAGATCGTGAAAAAAAAGCTGGTAAAGGGCCTCAAACTTGGGTTGATCGCGTTGGGATTTGACAAAATTGGCGTTCAAGAGGGTTTTGAACGATGATTCTTCCAGCAGATCAATCAGGCAGAGTTGTTTCACCGTGTCCAGGATTTCAGCCGTTGAAACAAAAAGTTCTGATGCCCGGCAGCAGTCGGCAAAACTCAGAACGGTATCAAGCAGATGATTTGCCCGGGGCTGCGCAGCCACCTCAACCATTGACCACCTCATTAATGCAGGAAATCACACGGTCGGCATCGGCCTTGTGCTTACATAGAACATCCAGGGTGGTTTCCAGAGCGGCGGGCGTGATTTCATTGATATCCAGGGCCATCAGCGCCCGTGCCCAATCCAGGGTTTCGGATATACAGGGCCGTTTTTTTAAATCCAATCGACGCAGCCGGCCGACGATATCTATCATTTTTGCCAGCAGGGCACGGTCTATTTCCGGTATTTTTTTTCTGACAATGGCCAGTTCGGTGGCCGGTTCCGGATAATCGATATAAAGATAAAGACAGCGGCGTTTTAAAGCGTTGCTCATGTCACGATAACTGTTTGACGTCAGAAAAACAGCCGGTCGGGTGATGGCTGCCTTTGTGCCGATTTCAGGGATAGTGACCTGGAAGTCGCTGAGCAGTTCCAGCAGAAAAGCTTCAAACTCCGGATCGGCCTTGTCCACTTCGTCAATCAGCAGGACGACCGGCTGATCGGATAAAATGGCCTGGAGCAGCGGTCGCGGCTGAATAAACCGCTCGGAAAAAAAGGCGTCTTCTTCAGCGGCGATTTTGTCCACGGCCTGTGCAATGGAGTCTGTGTCCGCCAGCAAAGACCCGATTTTTTCCCGGACCATCTGGGTGTAAAGGAGTTGTTTGGCATATTCCCATTCGTACAGGGCCTTTGACTCGTCCAGACCCTCGTAGCATTGAAGTCGAATCAGCCGGCGACCGGTAGCGGTTGCCACTGCCCGGGCCAGTTCGGTTTTGCCGACGCCTGCCGGACCTTCCACCAGTATCGGTTTTTCCGTGGCCGTGGCCAGGAAAACAACAGTGGCAATTTTAAGTGACGGAATATAACTGCTGGCCTGCAGCCGACGGGTGACATCATCAATGTCATTAAACATCATAAAGACTTCTCCTGTTTTATCGATCCGGTTTCGACCGGGATAGCGGTCGCAGACCGTAAATACATCATTATTTAAAATCAAGATAGAAAAGATCAGATCAAAAAACAAGAAGTTGATTGTTGCCGGACGATTTGGGCCTGCATGTTAACAGCCTGTTCCTTGCCCTCCAGCCCCGATTTTCCTGCCACCAGCGGCTTGTTTTCCAAATAGGTTCATCTCCCGATGAGTGGTAGTAAAGACTTGCATAATTTTCAGTGCAGTCGATAGCTTTGCAAGGGGCCAAGGGTTCAAGGATTCAAGTGGTCAAGTAAAAAGTCATAAACAAAGGCTTAATGAACTCCCGAGCGTTCTGTTTATGCTTTGAAATAAGGATATTATTAACCAATGGGTCAATTCCCTTTGGAATAACAATAGAACACTAACAAAAACAGATACAGATCCTTGATAACGCTATCAATAACAAACCCTTGGACCCTAGAACCCTTGAATCCTTGAACCCTACGCACCCACTAAATCGGAGAAGACCCTCAAAATAATACCATCCCTGTGCCCCCGCGCAGTGTATAGTTTGTGAACAACAAGACATGGGCCGCTGACCACACAGACAGACCATGTTTTGACACGCACCCGTGACGCGATGAATCCAGTCCATGTTTTTTAATCTTTTTCTTGCGTGTTTCCAAGATTTTATATATGGTTGCAATAATGCGATACTGACATGAAGGTTGCGGGAGCAAGAAAAAATGAAGCCATCATCAAAGGATATTTTAAAACGCCACGGCTGGCGCCTTGACCGGGCAGTCCACAATTTTGTCTATTTTTATTTTCACAAGCAATATGTTTTCGTGGCAAGATGGCTCACCCGAATCACGGTGATGCTTTTTTCATGGCTGAAACCGATGAAAGCCATACCGGAATTCGTGTATCACCGATATCATTCCAAGGTATTGTCCACCAGCGATGTTACCAAAATATTGTCTCTGGAAAAAACTCTGGATCTCGGGGTCGATAAGAACAAACGGGTTCTGCCGTTCAAGTACGCCAACAAAATTTTTATTCGCAACCCCAGGTTAATCGCGGTGATGGACTGCCCCTGCGTCCTGAACCAGAAGGAATCCGAACGGTGTCATCCGGTGAGAAAATGCATTGCCGTAGGCCAGGACTTCGCGCCCATCTGGCTGGACCACTGCAAAGAGAAATATCACGCCATCCAGATTACGCAGGAAGAGGCCCTGGCGATCATCAGGGAGGCGCGCAAAACAGGGCATGTGACCAACGCTTTTTTGAAGGTTGCCACCGGCGGCATTACCGGCATCATCTGCAACTGCTGCCCCAAATGCTGTGTTGAGCTTGAAGCGACCCGGCTGTCTAAAAAAATTGATCCGTCCGTATCGCAATACGCGCCGTCCGGATATTCGGTCAGACACGACCCCGCCGCCTGCACCCTGTGCGGTGCCTGCGAGGCCGTCTGCCCGTTTGAAGCCATGAAAATTACGGATGGCCGGTTTGTCTATGATATTGGCGCCTGCATGGGCTGCGAACTGTGCGTGGAAAACTGCCCCGAAAATGCGTTGACGCTCTACAACGACCCGGACAAGCTGCTCCCCTTGGACATCGAACTGTTGAAAACCGAACTTTGATGGCTTCGTAAAAAGTCCAGTATCTGCGTTGCGCGGCTCCCCTCGTCACTGCGGCGTACGACAAGTACGCCTCATTCCTCGGGATTTGCGGCGCCTTGATCTTGAATTTTTTACTTTGCCATCCCAAATCATTAGTGCCCAAAATAGCTCCCAAAAGGACTTTTAGACTTTACAACCATATGAATTTACGAATTCCGGAAATAAGACTGAAAACCAGGCTGTCGTTGGGGAAGCAAATCTTTTTATACACCACGTCGGGGCATTAATGGCAGGCACCGCCCATTGCAGCGCAGCCGAGTGCAAATGCTTTTTTCGGGAAAAAGCGGGCAGGCTGTTTGAGCACCGCGAAGCGGGCGAGTTCCTGCCCGCGCCGAAAAAAGTGTTTGCGCGAGGGCAGCCGAAGGCCAAGCTGCACGGGCCGGTTCTTTTGGTACTTTTCTTGCCACCAAGAAAAGTACACGGCTAAACAGGATAAGAGAGATACCCTTTAAGAGCACTGCCGTAAAGACAATTCGATTTCGATACCGATACCGATAGCGATTTCGATAAACAACCGGAAGACTGTCCTGCCATGATTAAAACCGTTTTGGGACAATAATGATCCCAAATAGACTTTTTACGGTGGCATCAACTTTCCAGTTAATTGTTTTGTCGTTCTCAGGTCCGGCCCCTTGGGCGGCTCATGAACCGCGCTTTTGCGCTTCCCGTTTATGCCGCCGCCCCTTCTTGCGTTGTCACCCCATCAGCGACTCAACGATTCCCGGCAAAAGTTCCGGGAGCATGGCAATGTCTTTGATGATCAAATACTCTTCCGGCGCGCACATTTTTTTCAGGTAGTCGTTTCCCGACTGGTCGATGGTTATGCAGAAGGGCTTGATGCCCAGTCGTTTGGCTTCGATAAAGGCCATCATGGTGTCGTTAATCCCGTACTCCCGGGAGTTCCTGTCTTCGCCGTAGTCAAGGTCCTGGGGAAATCCGTCGCTCAGGAGAATCAGCAGGCGGTGGTCCGCCTCCAGGTTGCTGAGTTTGGAAACGGCATGGCGGATAGCGGTTCCCATGCGCGTACTCTGCCTGGGCTCAATGCCGCAGATGCGCATTTTCACCTTTTCCGTGTTGGACTCGTCAAAGGGCTTGATCACATAGTAGTCCACCTGTTCTCTGCCATGACCGGAAAACCCGTACATGGCGTACTGGTCGCCCAGCGCGTCCAGCGCTTCGGACATGACAATCAGGCTCTCTTTCTCAATGTCAATCACCCGCTTGTTGTCGCGGGGTGTTTTTCCCCCTTTATCCTGCTGCTCTTCTGCCGATACCTCAGACGCGGTTTCTTCCGTGGAGGCGCTCATGTCGATCAGCAGGAGCGTTGACATGTGCCGTATCTTTTTGTCTTTTCTGCAGAACACCCTGTCCGAAGGAACGGCCCCCGCTTTTTTATCAACAACGTGTCGAATCAGGGCGGTAAGATCGATCTCATCCCCCTGGTCCACATTGTGGATAATATCCAGCGACGCCGGCCGGATCCGCTGGAACTGGGCCCGGGCTTTGCGAATAAGGTCGCCGTATTCCGCGTAAATCCTGTGATACATGTCCGGGTCGCTTTGGCGGGGCTCCTTTTCCCTGAGGCAGCACCATTTTGTCCTGTATTCGTTGGCAAGAAAATCCCACTCGTCATAATAGTATTTTTTCTTGCCGGTCCCGGCCTTACCAACCGTCTTCCCGGTGGCCGCCCCCTGTTTTATATCAACACCGTCCTGGTCCCGGGCTTCATCGCCGCCGTCTTTTACCGTAAAATTATCAAGGTCGGAAAGGTAGAACCTGTTCGCCGAAGGCACCGGCGTAAGCATGCTCAACAGGGTGATGTCCTGGGCCATGTCAAGAAGCCGTTCCAGCTCCTCCGGTGTCAGGGTGATATCCGCCCCTGTTTCTGAACCGTCCCCCTCCACAATTGTATCGGGCGGCATTACCATGGGTCCGGTTCCTTCTGATTCCTCCGGTTCTTTATTCATGCGGAGGGCCAGTGGCAAAGCCGCCCTTCGGGGTGTTTGCCGGGCCAGTGCGCTGAGTGTGTCATAGACCCGTGCCGTTGTCTTGTAGGAATCAAGAACGGTTTCTGCTTGCGCGGGAAAATTCGCGAGATGGCCTTCCAGGTCGGCACAAACACCGGCAAGGGATTTGGAAAAGGGGGCGTCCATGTTTATATCAGCCGAATACCCGAGGGACAGCCGTAAGAGCACTTCAAGGGCCGCGCCGAAAAGGTCTTCCCGGGGGACATCCCTTTTTAAAAGGGCGTTTTCAATTGTGCGCTCAATCTCCGGAGAAAGACCGGGATAATTTTTTTTCAAATTATAGAAAACCCTGCCGTCCTCAAGGGTGTGAAAGATATCAAGGGCCAGCTCCCTGTCAGGAAAAGACTCCAGCAGCTGCCAGATACCCGCAAATTCAGGGGCCAGGGTACCGAACTCGACATATCCCGACTTAAGCGCGGCCGCCGTCTTATAATAACGGATGTTGGCCGCCGCGTTATCTTCTTCCGCCACATAGGGAGAAAGAAAAAAAATAAAGCCCGTGTCCTCCGCTATAAGACCCAGCCGGTTCCTCTCTGATTCGGCCATCTCATCATTGCTTCGAATACGGACCTTCTTCCCGCACAGGGCGTGGCAGAACAATGAGAGCATTTCCCGGTTCTGTTCGAGAAAGGCGGCACTTCCCCATTTAACCAGTTCGGCCCCGGCTTCCGGGCTTTCCATTGCAAAATAGGTGACGCCCTCTTTTTTGTTTTCAAGAAGGAGGTCCATTCCCCGGCTCACCCAGTTTACCAGAAAGTAAACAGGAATATTTTCAAGGACAGACTTCACGTTTTGATAATAGGCCCGGAACGCCTTTTTTGAAATTTCATCCAGTTGTTTGCCCAGATCGAAGATCGTCTGCTGGACCGGGTTGGAAAAGGAGCCAAGCGACAGGGCCATAGCGTTCATGTCCTCGATGATTTCATCCGGTCTTCCGGATGCCATCTCAAGAATCTTTTCCAGAATTTTGTCGCGCAGGTTGGGATTTACCCGCAGAATGCGGTTGGGAAGCGTCTCATAGAAAGCACCCGCCTTTGCAGGCGTCCCATTAAAGGCGATGGCCGTAATCTTAAAAATTTTTGTGGCTTCCGAAAGATACAGCCGGTCAAGCCCTTCCGGCTCCATGGAGAAATATTGGGTCCCCCTATCCCGGTTTTGCCTTAAAATACGGAGGCCGCTCTCTTTCCATATCTTGTAGACTCTTGGTGACAGATACCGCAGGGTGGTTGCCGATGTTTTTATAAACGCGGACGCGGTTGCTTCGCACCCGTTTTCCGCGTCAAGAATGTACTTTGTGTCCGACGCCAGCTGGTTGATCTTGGCAAAACGGGCGTGCGCCAGAAAAGCCGGGGTGGCCATTAAAAAGTCTTTAGCGCAGGCCGTCGACCATGAGCCGATTTTAATGCTCTCGGTAACCCAGTTTTTCAGGTAGCCAAACCCGTCCTCGCAAAAAAACGGCCGGCTGGAATCAAGGTAAGCCCGCACCGGGTCGCCTGTATCCGGGAATGACCGGTGAATCTTTCTGGCAAGTGACACCCAGGTGGCATACGCGCTTTCAGAAAGAAGCGCCCGGGCCTGTTTCTCCGCACTGACAAACGCCTGTCCGCATTCTTTAGAGATACTGGAAAAAAAGGCGATATCCGCCGCTTCCGGCAGCCGGTCGCCGGGATGGTTGACCGAACTCATAAGGCGCTATCCGGGGAATACGGCTGAGATGACTTCGTTAATGGCACGCCGCACCTCTTTTTCTTCGGTCAGCAACGACGTTATGGAAACATCGCAGGCCCGCCTGGCGGAAATCCCTTTTTTTATCAGACTGCCCGCGTACACCAGCACCCGGGTACTCGCGCCTTCCGTTAAAGCGTGGCCTTCAATGTGCCTGATCTTTTCTCCGATGCGCGCCAGATCAGCGGCGGTTTTCTTGTCAACGCCGCTCTCATGGCGGATAATCTGGGCTTCCTTCTCTTTGTCCGGGTAGTCAAAATTGATGGCAATGAACCGCTGCTTGGTGCTCTGCTTCAGTTCTTTTATGATACTCTGGTAGCCGGGATTGTAAGAGATCACCAGGAAAAAGGATTCATGGGCTTCAATGACTGTTCCCTTTTTGTCCACCGGGAGTATCCGCCTGTGGTCGGCCAGGGGATGAATAATCACCGTTGTGTCCTTTCTTGCCTCCACAATCTCGTCAAGGTAGCAGATCCCGCCTTTTTTAACTGCTGTTGAGAGGGGGCCGTCCATCCAGACCGTTTCGTCTCCCTTCAGCAGGAATTTCCCCACCAGATCTGTTGTTGTCAGGTCCTCATGGCAGGCCACCGTGATCACAGGCAGGCCCTTTTTCCGTTTTAATTGCTTGCCCAGTGTATACGCCATATACTCAACAAACCGTGTCTTTCCGGTCCCGGTCGGCCCTTTTAAAAGGACCGGAATTTTGGCTTCATAAGCGGCGGCAAACAGTTCCACCTCGTCACCGACAGGAAGGTAATAAGGCTTTTTTTTAATCGTATGGTTCTGAATCTGAATTTCTCTTGCTTTCATCAATATGGCTCCCTGTTAAGCGTATTCATATAAAATAATTATACAAATGTATAAAGAATACCCCTGCCTGGCAAACATTATTTTTCACCAGGAACCAAAATAATATTTCAGTGGTTCCATATCCTTTTTACAGACCCAACCGGACCTGGTGTTACAACAAATAGTCGGTTTCATAAAAACAATCGGCTATGTGATAAAAAGCGAGTTTTTGCGCCTATCCCTTATCCCTCAGAGCTGGCGGCGCTTTACCATCTGCCGGAAGTGTCCGGGAAGATCTTAGCTTTTACAGGTAAAACGCCCCGCCATCATTAATAATGCCCGGAAACAGGTTGACAGAAATCACCGGTTATACTACAAATATTTTTAAGAACAAGCGCTTAGCCTTTACTTTATCCTTCTCCAACAATCCGGGTTGACGGTATGCAACGCATTGCATTGCTGACACTATTCTTTCTGAACGTATTCTTCCCCGCATTTCCTGCAGACACTTCCGACATACATCCAAAGGTATTGATTCTTCACTCCTATCATAAAGCCGACTGGACGGATAATATCCTGGACGGGATACACGCCGTTATGAGCGAACGGACCCACGTGGACCTGTATATTGAATACATGGACACCAAGGAGTTCAACCATCCTGAATATTTGAATTCACTTCGCGATACCCTCAAGGAAAAATATAAACACATCAGCTTCGACGCGGTTATCACATCCGATGATACCGCCTGGCTTTTTGCAATGGAATATGAAGATGTGCTGTTCAACGGTGCGCCGATTGTCTTTTGCGGTGTCAACAACTTCGATCCGGAACTGATCCGTGGAAGAAAAGTCACCGGCGTAATTGAAAAAGGGGATTTCAAACCCACTCTTGACTATATTTTCAAGGCCCTGCCCGCCTGCAAGCAGCTGCTTGTCATTTGCGACCGGACCAGGACGGGACAAATCAACAAACAAAACCTGCTCGAGGTCTTGAGCGGTTCCTTTCCGGATATACAAACGGTTTTCCTGGAAGATATTTCTTACGGGGGCTTGAAGGAACGGTTGATTCGGGCGAGACCCGGCAAAGAAGCGGCTTTTTTTATCTCTTTCTGGCAGGATAATACCGGAAGGGCGGTCTTCCCGGAGGATTTAGCAGCGGCCTTCAGGGAGAGTCAAGTTCCTGTTTTCGGCCGGTCCGAATGGATGATCAACCGCGGAATGACGGGCGGCAAATGTGTCAGCGGTTTTAACCAGGGCATGGTGGCCGCCCGGCTGGCGAAACAAATCATTGATTCCCAGGGGAAGACAATTCCACCGGTCATTCTGGACAGTCCCAACCAGTTTATGTTCGACTGCCTGGAATTAAAAAAGCACAGCCTGTCCCTCCGTCAATTGCCTGAAGACGCCTTGTTGTTCAACAAACCCCCGTCTTTTTCCGATATCTATCATGACTACAAAATTTTCATCTGGATATCAACGGCCCTCCTGCTCCTTCTGGTTATCAGCGTCATTTTCCTGATTATCGATACAATGAAAAGACGGTTGATGGAAAAGGCGCTTCGCCGGAGCCAGAAAAACCTCCAGGTCACCCTGCAGTCAATCGGCGATGCCGTTATTACCACCGACAATAATAGCTTGATTACGAACATGAACGCCGTCGCGGAAAACCTTACCGGCTGGAAGCTGATCGATGCCGCCGGGAAACTTCTCGATGAGGTCCTCAACATTATTGATTCAAATACCCGGAAGAAAGTACCAAGCCCTTATACCCAAGTAATGAAATCAGGCAGGATCATGGCGTTGCCTCGTCATACCGTACTGATATCCCGTGACGGCAGGCACCACATGATCGCCGACAGCGGCGCCCCGATAAGGGATGAAAAAAACAATGTCCTCGGAGTGGTCCTGGTCTTCAGGGATATCACCGAAGAATTTTATCGACAACAAGAAAGGGCGCATTCGCAACGAATGGATTCTATCGGCCGTCTGGCCGGGGGTATCGCCCATGATTTTAACAATATGCTTTCGGGGATTTTCGGGTCGGTTGAACTGCTTAAACTCAAGCTTTTAAACGCGGATGAAGAAATTTTACAACTTCTTTCAATTATAAGTAAATCCTGCCAGCAGGCAGCTGAGCTGACCCGGAAACTGCTTACTTTTTCCCGCAAAGGGCTGGAGGGCGCCGGGAATCGTGATCTGCATAAATTAATAAATGATTCCATGGACATCCTGTCGCGAACCCTGGACAGAAAAATCGAGCTGATCAAAGAGCTCCATGCGGATGATCATATCATTTTCTGCGACGGTCCCCAGATACAGAATGCCATTCTCAATCTCGGCCTTAACGCACGGGATGCCATGCCGAAAGGAGGACGGATAACCATTGAGACCTCCTCAGCGGTAATCGGGCGGCATGATGATACCAAACAGCCCGAATTAAAACCGGGCAAATATATTGTCCTTAAGATTTCCGATACCGGCACGGGGATTCACCCCCAGGATATCGGCAAGGTTTTTGAGCCGTTTTTCACGACCAAAGAAACCGGAAAAGGAACCGGGTTGGGACTCTCTACGGTTTACAACACGGTCAAGGAGCATAACGGCAAAATCACGGTCATGAATCTTGAGGAAGGCGGAACGGCTTTTCAGATTTTTCTGCCGGTCGTTGACGCACCTGAAGATACCATCAACACGGAGAAGGCGACGAAACGGTTCAAGGGAAAAGGGACGGTCCTGCTGATTGACGACGAAGACAATATCCGGCAAACCACTTCAAAACTCCTTGAAACCATGGGATTTGAGGTCATACTGGCCGAAAACGGTAAACAGGGTGTTGAAAAATACAATGAACATATTAATGACATCGTCCTGGTCATCACTGATGTCATCATGCCCGTCATGAACGGGACGGATTGCCTTCTGGCCATCAAAGCGATCAATCCGGATGCCAGGGTTATTCTCTCATCCGGTTATGTCGGTCATGTCGATACCGAAAAAATGTCATCAACCCATGCCAGCGGTTTTTTAAGAAAACCCTACTTCCGTCAGCAGCTCGAGAATGTTTTAACGGCGGTGATGGGGGAAGGGTCATAAGGTCCAGAGAGATTCTCCGGCTGTTCCGCCTCCCTGAAATTGTCCTGCCAAATCAGGCCTGAAAGCCCCTTCAAGATAAGGAGTTGCAAAAGCGGCGTCACACCGGAGTCAGGCATGTCTTGAGGAGCAGAAAAATTTATTTGGCGCGCCCGGAGGGACTCGAACCCCCGGCCTACGGATTCGAAGTCCGGCGCTCTATCCAGCTGAGCTACGGGCGCGAATAAAACCGGTGCCCGTTGTATGTGAACGGCGCCGGTCAGGGGTAAAATGGGGTGAGTGATGGGACTTGAACCCACGACACCCAGGGCCACAACCTGGTGCTCTGCCAACTGAGCTACACCCACCATATGAGATGCTATCTTCTAGCATCAAGCTGATTCGGTTTCAAGCAAATTTGTGCGTTTTTTAACAGGGGCGCCATGCTGTCGGTCCACCGGAAAGGTTAATCAAAATATTCGTCCATATGCTTGAGAAAAAACGCGGCCTTTGACTGTGCGATATCCGTCAGCACCGGGCTTTCCGGCAGGATATTCGGATCAGCGGCAATCACGCCTTCCAGCTTTTTTACAAAGGACTCCCGGTCGTGTACCTGAGTATCCAGAAACCGGGCCTCAAACACATCCACCAGCAGCAACCGGTTGCCGGTCACGGCCCTGGCCTGGTCAAACATCTTCTGGGCGGCATCGGGTCCGCCGCCCACGCCGAAAAAATCGGGAATAAAAGAGTAGTAGACACCAAGGAACGCCTTACCCATGCCGAAGAAGTAGGTGTCGTCCAGTTCCAGGGAACGCTTTACCATGGCCACGGCATCGGCCAGTTCCACCAGTGCTCCCGGGTCGGTCATATTCTGCAGAATCCACAGTCCCTGGCTCAGACCGGTCCAGCTCAGGGCTTCCATGTAGGTCTTGTCCAGCCTGCCTACCAGCTCGGGAATATTTTTGCCCTGCTCCAGGCCCTTTCGAAAGGCCCGGCTGGTCTTCAGCGCCCGCAGTCCGTAGTCTTTGCTGATAGCGTACAGCTCAGTGGCATAGGCCGGGTCTTCATCCTCCACCAGCAGCCCGTAGGAACAATAGATAAAGGCGCCTTTTTCCAGATAGACCCGGTTGGTGGGTGATATGCGGATCAGGGCGGAGACCAGCAGGCCGTTGGCTGCGATGCCCTCGCGAATGGCCCTGGCGCTTTGGGTGCCCACAGTTTCTTCAACCATATGGGTGACAAAAGGGGAGACAAAGTCGGCCTGCATGCGAAAAATCAACGAACAGCCGGTACAGGTAATGGTCAAAATGCCTGCCAGCACCAGCATGGCCACTGTTTTTCGAGTTTTTTTCATATCCACGACTCCAGACGGGCTTGTTCAGCCACCACAATATTTTAACAGCGGGTTTGGCTGTCGAACACTTCACAGCACATTAAAACGGATGCCATCGTAAAAAGCCGTCAAAATTGAAGCACCGGCACTCTCTTGCCCGACACCTCCACCAGCCACAGCGAAAGGGCCGGAAAATAAGTGATCAGCAGAAGAGCCGCCACCAGCAGGGCCAGAAACGGAATTACCATACGATATAGCCTTACAATGGGGATGTCAAACCGCAGGCTGGAGATAAAAAGGTTGATGCCCACCGGTGGCGTCAGGTAGCCGATCTCCAGGTTGGCCAGAAAAATGATGGCCAGGTGAATCGGGTCGATGTCAAAGGTTGCGGCCACCGGCGCCACCAGGGGCACCACGATGACGATGGCCGAAAAAATGTCCATCAGGCATCCCACGACCAGCAGAAAAATATTGAGCAGCAGGAGAAAGACGATCTTGCTGGAGACATGGGTCGAGACCACCCCCACCAGGCGCTGGGGCACCTGAACATCCACCAGAAAATTGGTCAGGCCCAGGGCCACGGCCAGCACAATGAGAATGGCGCCCACCATGACCATGCTGTCAATGGCCACTGTGACCAGCTTTTTTGCCGATATCTCCCGGTAGATAAGGCACTCGGTGACCAGGGCGTAGACCGCCGTCACCGATGCCGCCTCGCCCACGGTGATGATGCCGGTGTAAATACCGCCGATCACCACAAAGGGCAGGGGCGCGATCCATTTGATCTCCCAGAGCGCGGCCCCCAGCCTGGCAAGGGAGAAGGGTGTAACGGTCACCCGTCGGCCAATGCCGCAGGCCACGCCGAAACCGGCCAGCAGGCAGACGATCAGAAGTCCGGGCAGAATACCGGCGATAAACAGTTCCGTGATGTCCACCCCGGCGACCATGCCGTATATAAGGATGGGCAGGCTGGGCACAAACAGTACGCCCGAGCTGCCCGACGCGGTGATCAGACCCAGGGAGAACCCTTCCGAATATCGGTTGTTGACCAGGGCCGGCAGCAGCAGGCCGCCGCAGGCAAGAATCGTGATGCCGCTGGCCCCGGTAATGGCGGTAAACACCGTGCAGGCCGCCACTGTCACAATGGCCAGCCCCCCGGGAATCCAGCCGGTAAGGGCCTCGGAAAACCGGATCAGCCGGTCCGGGGACCGGCTCTCCGCGAACAGATATCCGGCAAAAATAAACAGTGGAATGGCGATAAACCCTGGCGCATTGGCCAGCCGGCACATCTCCATCACCGGCACGGCAATGCTTTCCCCGGCCACCAGGCCGAAAAGCAGGACCGTGCCGCCGCCGATGACGGCAAACAGCGGGGCCCCGGCCAGGATGGCGGCCACAAACACAATCACAATGGAGATGGTGATAAGATTTTCCACGCAAGCATCCATCTGCCGGACGACCCGGTAACCGAGTGGGCCGGATTATTGGACGGCCGTCTCTCTTTTCAGCCGGCGCAAACCGGTAACCACAAACGCCGCGCTACGAATGGCCATTGCGGCAAAGGCATAGGGAATCACCAGCCGCAGCATCCATTCCGGGGCTCCGAAAAACACGGTCTCCGGCGAAAAGGGCCGGGTCAGGACAATATACTGAACCGCGGCCCAGAACAGCAGAATCGAAGCAGCCGCGCAAAACAGGTCGGCAAAGACGTCGGTCAGACGCCGTATGACAACACGGTGTTTAAGCAGGCGGGAAACAAGATCGATACGCAGGTGGCGCTGCTGGTCGGCGGCCAGGGCCGCGCCGATAAAGACCAGCCAGACCACCTGGGCGCGCAGCACTTCGTTGATCCAGACAAAGCCGAAATCAAAAAAATTTCTCAGCACCACCTGGAAAAAGGAAAGGCCGATCATGGAAAACAGCAGCAGGCACAGCAGGGTTTTTTCAAGGCCCACCAGGCTGCGGTGAGAAAACAGGACCACCCGGACGATCCTGGAGGGGGCAAGGGTCAAGGGTTTTGGCTCCTGTACTGGTCCAGATGGGCCAGTATCCGGTCAAGCAGTTCTCTGGGATAAAGTGTGCCGGCCTGATCCTCCCACACGGTCACGGCCCCTTTTCGAATGGTCTCCACCTGGACGTCGGTCATATCCACTCGCACAACGCCGTATTTGACCATGGCGTCCATGGCCTTTTGATTATCCTTACGGGAGGCGGTCACAAACTGTTTTTCCATCTCCGGCCGGGCCGCGGTAAGGCCGGCCCGGGACGACGCCGACAGGCTGTTCCACGCGTCCAGGGTACAGACAACCACAGCCGGGGAGTAGCGGATCTTTAACGGCACCATGTAGTTGACCACCGGGTAGAGCTGGGTGGCGATCATCCAGAGGGCCGGGGCGATCAGGGAGTCGGCCACGCCCTGGCGCAGGGAGGGCGCCAGCTCGGGAATGTTCACGGGAATGGGGCTGGCATTGAGGCTTTTGAGCAGGTGTTCTTCCAGAGTGCCGTACCAGGTCATGAACCGGGCCTTCTGAAAATCGGCCAAGTCCGTAAAACTCCACTTCACGGAGTATATCTGGTCAAAATCCTGGTCCAGCCACGCCAGCAGCTTGAAGCCCCGGGCCTGCATCAGGCGGTCGAATTCAGTCCACATCTTCTCCCGAATGTGGTCCACCTCGGCATAACTCTTAAAAAGAAAGGGCAGCTCCACCACGGCAAACTCGGGGCAGGCAATGGTGGCGCCCTGGCCGGTGAGGCCGGCGGCCTGAAGCTGGCCCACCCGCATCTTGGCCACGATGTCCTCATCGTCGCCCATCAGGCCGCCCCAGTAAACCTTCACCTTCAGCTCGCCGCTGGTGCCGGATTGGATCACCGGCAGCATGATGGTTTCAAACTGATGGGCCCAGCCCACGCCCTTGGGCGTCAGCGTTCCCACCTTCCAGACAACCTTCGGCTTTGTATCGGCATGGGCAACGGGCATAAGGCCTGCCGCCCAGACGGCCATGACAACAGCTGCCAGCACCCAGGCCTTCTTTTTGATTGTGCCCTGTTTTTTCATCGTCAAACGCCTGTTAAATTGTAAACAATTCTGTCAGCCACAAAATCGGCATCGGAAGGCTTTGTAAAAACCTCAAGATCAAGGCGTCGCAAGGCCCGAGGAGTGAGGCGTACTGGTCGTACGCCGCAGTGACGAGGGGTGCAGCGCAACACAGATATTGAGTTTTTTACAAAGCCTGCCATCAATACCGTTCGTCCGCGTAGTTAAGCCACCCCCCGGCCTCGATCAGCGCCCGGTCAAAACCGCCCAGGGAGAACGGCACCTCTTTTCGAATGTCTTTGGCGGTAAACACAAACACCGACCGCTCCAGGTCGGTCTCCACCTGCACATCCCTGCCCGCAAAGGTTTTGAAAAGTTCATCAATGGTTTTTGCCGGCAGTTCAGCGGCCAGCATGCCGCAGTTGTACATGTTCTGCCGGAAGATGCGGGAAAAACTCTGGGCGATCACCACGTCGATGTTGTTCACCTCCAGTGCCCAGGCCGCGTGCTCCCTGGATGATCCACACCCGAAGTTGGCCCGGGTGAGAATGACCCCTTTGCCCTTCACGTCCCTTGCCGGGTCAAACCCCTCCAGGGCCAGGTCTTCCAGCAGGTGAGGCCCCAGTGCCTGCTTGGAAATTTCAGTCAGGTATTTGGCCGGAATGATCTCGTCGGTGTTGATGTCCGACCGGTCTAAAAAAAGTATTTTGCCGTCAAAAGATTCCATGCCGCTTCTACTCCGCGCGTTTTTTATACAGTTTCGAGTTGGTGATGCACCCGGCAATGGCGCCGGCCGCGGCCGTGGCCGGGCTGGCCAGGTGAACCATGCCGCCCTTGCCCATGCGGCCGTTGAAATTCCGGTTGGTGGTGGACAGGCACACCTCGCCCGGCGCCAGCACGCCGTTGCTCATGCCCAGGCAGGCCCCGCAGGTGGGATTGGTGACGCAGAACCCCGCGGCCATGAATGTCGCAATCAGCCCCTCCTCAAGCGCGGCCTGAAACACCGTGGGCGTGGCCGGGGAGACAATGCCCCGCACCGAAGGATGCACCTTTTTCCCTTTCAGTACCTTTGCGGCCACCCGCAGATCCTCCAGCCGACCGTTGGTGCACGAGCCGATATAGACCTGGTCGATGGGGGTACCCTCCATCTCGGCCACGGGTTTGACACAGTCCGGCTTGTAGCCGTAGGTCACCCGGGGCGACAGGTTGCTGACGTCCATCTCCATAACCCGGTCGTAGTCCGCGTCCGGATCGGATACCAGTTTTTTAAACTCCTTGAGAGCCGCCTGCCGGGAGGCATATTCATTCTTGATGAACTCCCACAGGTAGGCCACGGTGGCCTTATCCGGATAGCAGATGCCGCAGGTGCCCCCGGCCTCAATGGCCATGTTGCACAGGGTCATGCGGGCCTCCATGCTCATGGCGTCCACGCAAGGGCCGGTAAACTCAATCACCCGGTTGGTGGCGCCGTTGACCCCCAGCTCGGCGATCACCGCCAGGATCACGTCCTTGGCATAGACGCCGGGGGCAAGCCTGCCGTTTAACACCACCTTGATGGTGGCCGGATAATTCAAGGCGCACACGCCCTTTAAAATGCCAACCTCCAGGTCGGTGGTGCCCACGCCCGCGGCAAAAGCGCCGAAAGCCCCATAGGTGCAGGTGTGGGAGTCGCCCATAATAATGGTATGGCCGGGCCGCACAAACCCCTGCTCAGGGAAAAGCGCGTGGCAAACACCGTTGCGGCCGATATCGAAAAACCCGTCGATGCCGTGACGCCGGGCCCACTGACGCAGTATCTTTCCCTGGGCCGCGGTCTTGGAGTCCTTGGCCGGGGTCACGTGGTCGATCACCGCCTTGATCTTTGATGGATCAAAAACCCGGTCCTTGTTTTTTTCCATCAGGTCGCAGATGGCCGTTGGCGTGGTGATCTCGTGGCAGAACACGCCGTCAAGCCTTATCACATGCACATCTCCAAAGGGCTGGTCCACACTGTGCGCGTCAAAAATTTTCTGTGCAATCGTTTTTCCCATTCACAAATCCTCACTCCTCCGGTGGTGTACCGGACCACACCTCTGTTGAAAGGGTTCCCATGGCGATCTTTCCCGCCGGTCCGGTCAAACGTATTGAATAGTCGTCTTTTACAGTGATGTCAAGCGTTCCACCGGGCATGTGCACGGCAATGGCCTGGTCACAGAAACCGATTCTGCGGGCCACGGCAGCGGATGCCGAAGCGCTGCTGCCCGAGGCCAGGGTGTAGCCCGCGCCCCGCTCCCAGATCTCGATGGCGATGTTGTTTCTGTCGACCACCTTCATAAACTGAACGTTGGTGCGGTTGGGAAACCGTGGGTCGTTTTCAATGGCGCCCCCCAGCTCCAGGGCCATCTGGTCGGATATTTCGTCGCACAGCACCACGCAGTGGGGGTTGCCGATGGTGGCCCCGCAGTAGACCAGGTCCCGGCCTTTCACGCAAATGGGCTGGTTCAGCACCTCGCCTGTGATACCCGTCACCGGAATATCGATGGCGTCAAAGCTGACGGTTCCCATGTCCACAGTGATCAGGCCGTCAGCCCCGTGTACCGTGGCATGCACCACGCCTCCTTTTGTATCAATGGCAAAGGGCGCGTCAGCGTCCACCAGCCCCATGTCCCACAGGTACCGGGCAAAAATCCGCAGGCCGTTGCCGCTCTTTTCCGCTTCGCTGCCGTCGGGGTTGAAAATGCGCAGCCCGAAATCGCCCCGGCTGCCGGCAAAAGGCCCGAACAGAATGCCGTCTGACCCGATGCCGTAGTTGCGGTGACAGATGCGCCGCACCTGGTCGGCGGAGAGCAGATCCCCGGCATCCGCCGGGTCGATGACGATGTAGTCGTTGCCCAATCCGTGATATTTATGAAACTGCACCTGACCCCCTTTCCCTGGTCCGGCTCCGGTTTTTGCTTGACAACCCCAAGGCCGGAGACGGATAGTGTGGAGCATCGGCCGGTTGCAAAAACCGGCCTAAAAACATGACAGGGATTTAACCACATACAGCCATGAAACACAATAATGATCCGGCGGCACGTCCCGGCTTTTACCTGGGCATCGACATCGGCAGCCTCTCCTGCGACGCGGTGATTATGGATGATGCGCTTACCATGCGCGGCTTTTCCGTGGTGCCCACCGGCGCGCGGAACACCGAGGCCATCCGCCGGGCCACCACCGAAGCCCTGAACCAGGCCGGCCTTTCCGATGACGACATTCTCGCCACTATATCAACGGGCTACGGCAGAAACCGGGTGGAGGGAAAGCTGGCTGCGGTCACCGAAATCACCTGCCACGCCAGGGGCATCATTCACCTGCTGCCGGAGACCCGGCTGCTCATCGACATCGGCGGCCAGGACAGCAAGGCTATCCGCCTGGGCCCGGACGGCCGGGTGACCGACTTTGCCATGAACGACAAGTGCGCCGCCGGCACCGGCCGGTTCCTCGAAGCCATGGCCCGGGCGCTGGAGGTGGATATCGACCAGATGGCGACCCTGGACGAAGGTGCGGGGGAAAACCTGACCTTGAGCAGCATGTGTACCGTGTTCGCGGAAAGCGAAGTGGTCTCCCTGATCGCCGGGGGCAAGCCCATCAACGAGATCGCCCGGGGCCTGAACCGGTCCATTGCCTCCCGCACCCTGGCCCTGGTGCGGCGGGTTGCCGCCGAAGACCTGGGCGGCCTACCCACGGCCATGTCCGGGGGCGTGGCCCGCAACGCCGGCGTGGTCCGTGCCCTGTCCGAAGCCCTGGGAACCCCTGTTCACGTACCCGAACATCCCGATCTTGTCGGCGCCCTGGGCGCGGCCCTGATTGCACGGGAGCGATCGGGCAGAACATAATCCGTGCCGGCCCGCGCTGAACATGACCCGTACCCGCAAGCCCCGGCAGTTTGAATTTGCGTTTATTCCAACGGTTATGATATAAGAGACCTTCTGCGTGACGTTGAAAACCTTAACCTCGTAAACGGGAGACGCAACGCATGATCATCGGGCTGGATGTCGGCGGAACCCATACCGACGTTGTCTTATTGGACAAGGATGGCCTGATCAAAGACATCAAGGTCCCCACCGACGAAACCAACCTGTTTCAGACCGTTCTCTCCGGCATCGAACAGATATCAAAGAATATCAAGCCCAAGGCCATTGAACGGATCGTACTCAGCACCACCCTCACCACCAACGCCATTGTCCAGGGACAGGCCCCGGATTTCGGCATGATCGTTCTGGCCGGACCGGGCATTGACCCGGAAGCCTTTCGCACCCACGAGCACTACTACCCCATCCGCGGCGCCCTGGATCACCGTGGCCGGGAGACCGAGCCCATTGACATGGAGCAGTTGAAATATGTCACGCGAAAGCTGAAAAGCGCCGGCATCCGCCATGTGGGTGTGGTGGGCAAATTTTCCGCGCGCAACCCGATCCACGAACAGAAGGTGCGGGACGCGCTGAGAAAATCGTTTCGCAAGGTATTTCTGGGACACTGGATATCGGGCAGCCTCAACTTTCCCCGGCGCATCGCCACCACCTTTCTAAACGCCTCGGTCTATCCCCTTCACAAAAAATTTTTCGAGGCCGTTCAAAAATCGCTGGACAGCAAGGGCATGCGCATACCGATTCACGTCCTTAAGGCCGACGGCGGCACCATGAGCCTGGAGTCTTCCATGAACTATCCGGGCCAGACCATCCTGTCCGGACCGGCGGCCAGCATCATGGGCGCCATCCCTTTTTGTGAAAAAGGCGAAGAGGTCATTGTCCTGGATATCGGCGGCACCACCACCGACATCGGCGTGGTGTTAAACCAGGTGCCGGTGCTCGAACCGGTGGGCATTGAACTGGCCGGCCACAAAACCCTGATCCGGGCGCTGAAAACCACCTCCGTGGGCCTGGGCGGCGACAGCGTGCTGGCCCTTGCCGACGGGCGCCTGAAAATAGGGCCTGGACGCCGGGGCCGTGCCATGGCCTTTGGCGGACCGGAGCCCACACCCACGGACGCGCTGCGGATTCTCGACAAAATCACCACCGGTGACCAGCAGAAGGCCCTGGCCGGCATGCAGGAGCTGGCGGCCCGAATGGAAATGTCGGTAGCCCAGGCCGCCGAACACATCTACCAGCACTTTTGCGGCGAGGTGGTCCGCCACGCCACGGCCCTTGTGGATGAAATCAACAGCAAGCCCCTTTACACGGTGCGGGAATACCTGGAAGGCTACACGGTCAGGCCCAACAAGATCCTGGTCCTGGGCGGCCCGGCCCCCTGCTTTGCCAGGGAGCTGGAGCTGATTTCAGGCATTCCCACCATGGTCGTTCCAAAGTGGGGCGTGGCCAATGCCATGGGCGCCGCCTTTGCCCGCACCACCAGCGAGGTCACCCTGTTTGCCGACACCCAGCGGGGAATTCTCACCGCGCCGGAGGAGAACTTCTTTGACAAGATCACCAGCTCCTTTTCCCGGGAGGATGCCGTCAAAAAGACGCTGGCCCTGCTCAAGAAAAAGGCCCTGGGAAGAGGGGCCTCCGAGGCCGACCTGGAGATGGAGGTGGTGGAAAACCTTCAGTTCAACATGGTGCGGGGCTTTTCCGCCGCCGGCAGAAACATCCGTATAAAGGCCCAGGTGGTGCCCGGCCTGATCAGCGGGTATGACGTGATCGCCAGAAAACTGACGGCCGAAATGGCCATGCAAGCCGAGGCAAGCAACGTATGCTGAAAGCCAAACGAAAAACCGGACTGGTCTTTTTCCCGGCCTTTGACTGGGCCATCGATCCCACCCACCCGGAACGGGAGGAGCGACTGCTCTACACCCAGGACCAGGCCCTGGAGGAGGGGCTCTTTGACATTGAAGGCCTGGTGGAGTTCAAGTCCGACCTGGTCACCGAGGCGGACGTGAGCCGGGTTCACTTCTGCGTGCCCAACGTGGCAGCGGTAATGACCGAATCCCACTTCATCAGCGCGGGCAGCGCCAAACGCATCGGCGTCGCCGTCATGAACAAGGAGATCGTCAACGGGTTTGCCCTGGTGCGGCCCCCCGGCCATCACGCCAAGCGGGTGGTGCACGGGGCCAGGGGCTTCTGCAACGTCAACATCGAAGCCATCATGATCGAGTACCTGCGCACCTTCCACAAGGTAAAAAAGGTGGCCATCGTGGACACCGACTGTCACCACGGCGACGGCACCCAGGACATCTACTGGCACGATCCCGACACCCTGTTTATCTCCATTCACCAGGACGGCCGCACCCTTTATCCGGGGTCGGGTTTTCCCGAAGAGATGGGCGGGCCCAATGCCGCGGGCCGCACGTTAAACATTCCCCTGCCGCCCCGGACCTCGGAAGACGGGTTTCTTCATATCATCGAAAACGTGGTGCTGCCCGTTCTCAAGGATTTTAAGCCCGACATCATCGTCAACTCCGCCGGTCAGGACAACCACTACTCCGACCCGCTTACCGACATGAACTTTTCTGCCCAGGGATATGCCCGGCTCACCGAACTTCTGAAGCCGGACATTGCCGTGCTGGAGGGGGGCTATTCCATTGAGGGGGCGCTGCCTTATGTCAACGTGGGCATCATCCTGGCCATGGCCGGCGTGGATTACAGCAAGGTCAAAGAGCCGGGATACGACCCTGAGGCCATTCGCCAGTCCGCCAACGTGACCACCCAGATCGAGCGCATCGGCGACGCCGTGCTGGAGCTGTGGCAGCAGCGTGACAGTCTCACCGAGCAGCGCCAGGCCGGCAAGGAGTTTGAGGAGCGGACCAACCGCATCTTTTACGACACCGACGGCATCTACGAAACCCAGCACGAAACCATCCGCATCTGCAGGAAGTGCGGCGGGGCCCTGCGCATCGACTCCTCCTCGGACCGGGGCAACCGCATTCTGGCGGTTCACATTCCGCTTTTCGCCTGCGACGCCTGCAAAGCCACAGGCCACAAGTGGTACGACGAGGCCGATGTCTCCCAGTATCGAAAGGTCTTTCTGCAGAACCGTCCCGACGATGAATACCTGGAGAAGAAGGGCTAGCCCGAAGATTTCATGCCCCCCCATCACCACTTAAAAACCCGGGCACTTATCATCGACGCGGTGCGCCGGTTTTTCATTGGCCGCGGTTATCTTGAGGTGGAGACCCCGACGCGCCTGCCCGCCCTGTTGCCCGAGGCCCACATCGATCCCGTGGCATCGGAAAGCTGGTATCTGCAGACCTCGCCCGAGCAGTGCATGAAACGACTGCTGGCAGCCGGCCACAAACGTATCTTTCAGCTCTGCAAAACTTTTCGAAAGGCCGAGTACGGCAAAAAACACCTGCCCGAGTTTTCCCTTCTGGAATGGTACCGGGCCGGGGCCGACTATCGCGACCTGATGCAGGAAACCGAAGCCCTGATCCGGTTTGTGGCCGAACAACTCAGCACCGGAGATCTCCTGCGCTACCAGGGCGCCGCCATCGACCTCTCCCCGGACTGGCCTGCCATGACCGTGGCCCAGGCCTTTGCCCGGCACACGGACCAGACCCTGGAACAGGCAATAAAAACAGGTGCCTTTGACGAGAGAATCGGCTGCGACATCGAACCTGAACTCGGCCTGGACCGGCCCGTGTTTCTGTATGACTATCCGGCCGAAATCGGCGCTGCCTTTGCCCGGCAGAAAACCGCGGACCCGACTGTGGTGGAACGGTTCGAGCTCTATATCGGGGGACTGGAGCTGTGCAACGGATTCTCGGAACTCACCGGCACCTCTGCCTACGAGGAGCGGTTCAGGCAGGAAGAATCCCGCCGGACTGGCCGGGGCGTCGCCCCCCTGCCCCGGCCGGAACAATTTCTTTCAGACATGGACAGCATGCCCGAAGCCGCTGGCAATGCTCTGGGCCTTGACCGGCTGGTCATGCTTTTCTGTGATGCTTCCGCCATCGATGATGTAGTGGCGTTTCCCCCGGAGAAGCTGTAAACCGAGGCCAACGTTTTTTATCGAAATCGCTATCGGGATCGGTATCGATTTTGTCTGACTGCGACACGGATAAGCATGCGTGCCTCTTCGTTGTTTGGACCCTCACCCCGCCCCTCTCCCAGAGGGAGAGGGAGACCAGGGTGTTCGGATCTGTCAGGGCGTTCAGCTCTTACCTGAGGCGAATCCCCGAACCCCAAAGAGATTGACATTAGATACACAATACCCTATTGCATAGCGATGGAAATGTTCGAATGGTTTGCTGAAAAAACTCCAGGCCATGACAAAAGGGGCTTTGCATGAGCGCCATAGGCAACGCGCCCCACGATCCCCATGATCTCCACAATGAGAGGACAACCATCATCATGAGTGACGTTTTTTTTAAGCATATTCGGCTATGGGTATGGCCCTGTTTTGCGGCCATGCTTCTTCTTGCAGTTGCACCGACACACGTATCGGCAGCAGAAGCCACTCAACAGGAGGTTCAGGCGACGGTCCTAAAGAGCATGGAAGCCGTCTGGACCGGCAAACCATTTGCTCCCGACCTGGCCCAAAAACAGCAAAAAATGAAAAATATGCTTGAGACAGGGCGTCTAACCAAGGCCGAACTTGAATCGATTGTCGAGCAGACAATTCCCCTCCTGATGAACCGGCACATCACATCCCGGTACTATTTGCAGGAAATATCCGGACGGATTGAAGGGCTTTTTGGTTCTCATTTAACATGGGAAGAGATCAAAAAGCAGGTCTGGAAAGAGATGGCGTCCATTGTCAAGGACGGCGACCAGATGGTTTTCAAGGTCGGCACCCTTGCCCCAAAGGGCACACCCTGGCTGAACGTGCCGGAAAAGATGCTGATTCCCCGCATGGAAGAATTAAGCGACGGAAAGATCACCCTGAAGCTTTACGGCGGGGGCATCATGGGAGAAGATTATGATATTTTAAGAAAAATCGACATCGGCCAGCTCGATGTCTGCGGCGCCACCACCCTGGGCATGCTGGCCGCCTCCCCGGAAACCGCGGTGTTCATGCTGCCGGGGCTGTTCAACAACTATGAAGAGGTCGACTACATATACAAAAAATTTCGAAAACGCATAGACGCGGGCTTTGAAGAAAAGGGATATATTCTGGCGGCTCTTATTGATACCGGCCACTTTCACATCTACTCAAAAAACAGGATAGACAGCCTTGCGGACCTGAAAAAGCAGAAGGTTATCAGCTGCTGGGGAACGGTTGAAAGCACCATATACAATGAACTCGGGATCAACCCCATACCCGTGGTGGTGCCGGAAGTCATGTCAGCCTTGAGTACGGGGCTGGCCGACACCACCCTGGCCCCCGCGGCCTGGATGCTCGGCATGCAGGCATATCAATACGCCGGCTACTATATCACCCCGCCGCTGCTCTATTCTCCCGCTGTTGTTATTCTGGGAATCCGGGCCGTGGAAAGAATACAGCGGCACTTTGAAGCGTCGGATATCTTTACCCGCAACGTTCAGGAACTGCTCGTGTTTGAGGTGGGCCTGTTTGAAGGGGCCTGGAGAGAGCAGATCAGGACCTACGACGCACGTGCCCTGCATGCCTTTACAACCAAAACCGGCATGAAAGCCGTGACCCTCTCCGCCGAGGACCAGGAGGCCATCGCCCAGGCGGGCCTGCGGGTCAGAAAAAAACTTGCCGGCACCATCTTTTCCGAGGAGCTCATGAATGACGTGCTTGGCGCTCTTGACGAATTCCGGGCGAACCAGGAGAAACCCTGAAAAACAAGGGGCCTTGCTTCGAGGCGGCGTCATTGCGAGGCGTGTACGACGAAGCAATCTTATTCGCATCCGGACAAGATTGCTTCGCTGCGCTCGCAATGACGTTTAAAACAAACACGGGCAAGCTTTCTCTGTTTGTAGTGACGCCGTCAGGTGTTTGAAACCGTTTTGCTGAATGCCCTTACGGGCACACTACAAACCTTGATGTTTCCCCCTCGACCCGTCTCCACAATGATGACCCCCGCCCATTGCGGCGCAGCCGAGTGAGAAGGATTTTTCGGGAAAAGCGAAAATGCTGTCTGAGCCACGCTGGAAGCGGGGCGAGTTCATTTTCGCGCCGCAAAATTCTTCGAGCGAGGAAAGCCACGCCTGTGGCGTGGCCAAGCCGCAGGGCGCGGTTCTTTTGGTTCTTTTCTTGCCGCCAAGAAAAGAACACGGAAAAACAAAAAGGCATTTAAAGCATTTGTGTTCTGGATTACCCGGTCAAGCCGGGTAATGACGAGTGCGGTGGCGATCCGCCCGTGACACCCGGCAGCAAAAGTCAGTGCAAAGGCCGGATCGGCATCAAAATCGGGACCGGGACCGCTATCGGTATCGATCCGATTTGCCACCTTTTGAAGTTCGATACCGATCCCGATTTCGATAGCGATTTCGATTTGGACGGGACTACAGCAGGGGCTGACACAGGGATAGCACGGCAAACCCGTCGATGATGTAGAGCATCCAGTGGACCTCTTTTCCCTTGCCCAGCACCAGCTTAATCAGGGTGTAGATCAGAAAACTCCAGACCACGCCCTGGGTGATGCTGTAGGTCATGGGAATCAGCACCACCGCCAGAAAGGCGGGGATGGCCTCCTCCAGATTCTTCCAGTTGATCTGCATCAGGGGCTGGGCCATGAAGACCCCCACCAGCACCAGCACCGGCGCGGTGGCCACCTCGGGAATAAAGGAAAGCAGGGGGGAAAGAAACATGAAGGGCAGAAACAGCAGACCGGCCACCACCGCGGTAAGGCCGGTGCGGCCCCCCTCTTCGATGCCGGCTGCCGACTCTACGTAGACCGTTCCCGAGGATGAGCCGAAAAGGCCGGAAATAGTGGTGGACCCCGCGTCCACCAGCAGGGCCCTGCCCATGTTGGAAGGCGTACCATCTGCCTCCACCAGGCCGGCCACATGGGAGATGCCCACAAACGACGCAATGGAGTCAAACAGGTCCACGAACAGCAGGGCAAACACCGGCATGATCATGCCCAGGCTCAGGGCGCCGGCAATGTCGAGCTTGAAAAACACCGCCAGGCTGGGCCAGGCAAAAACCTTTTCCGGCAGCGTGACAATGGGCTTGTCCAGCCATCCGGCGCTGGAAACAACAAGGGCCAGCAGGGAGGTGATGACAATACCGAGGATCAACGCCCCCGGCACTTTTTTAAGCATCAGGGCCGAGGTGATCACCAGCCCGATCACAAACAGCAAGGTGCCTGCATTCATGGGGCCAAAGGTGATCAGGGTGGCCGGGCTGGCCACGACAAAGCCCGCGCTCTGAAAACCGATAAGGGCCAGAAAAACCCCGATGCCCGCGGCCAGACCCAGGCGCAACGAGGGGGGAATGGCTTTTACGATCTCGTTACGCACGCCGGACACCGACAGGATAATGAAAATGACGCCGGACACAAACACCGCGCCCAGAGCCGTGGCCCAGTCAATGCCCATGCCGATGACCAGGCTGAATGTGAAAAAGGCGTTGATGCCCATGCCCGGAGCCAGGCCGTAAGGCAGGTTGGCGTAAAGCCCCATGGCAATGGAGCTGACCGCGCACACCAGCACCGTGGCAAACAGCACGCCGGAAAAGGGCATGCCCGACCTGGAGAGAATGCCGGGATTGACCACGATGATGTAGGCCATCATCAGAAAGGTGGTGATGCCGGCCCGAATCTCAATGCCGGCCGTGGTGTTTCTTTCCGCGAATTTGAAGAACGTTTTCATGGAGCCCCCCCCGTGTAAGAATCTCAGTTAAAACGCGCTTGCCGCCAAACCACCCGGCCTACGGATAAAAAAAGGCAGGGGAGAAACAATTTCCCCTGCCTTGCACTTGCGCAAATCTTGCGGTTAAACGATCTTACTTTGCTCCCGCGGTCTTGGGATGGCACTGGGTGCAGGACACAGGGGCCGGGCCTTTTCTGGCGTCGCCGGCTTTTTCCTTGTTGTAGGTCTCATGGCACCCCTGGCAGTTCTCATGAATGGCGCCATAATGATACTCGAGTTCCGCCTTTTTCTTGTCCGCCGGAGAGAGGCCGGCCAGGGCCTTTCTGTCCGGCATACCGGTCTTGGCATGGCACTCCAGGCAGGGCTGCACATCGTCGCCCACCTTGAGCTTCAGGGGAGCGCCCTTGTCGTCATGATGGCACTCGCCGCAGTCAAGCTTGTACTCCTCGTTGTGCTTCTTGTGGGAAAACATGATAATGCCCTTGGTGTGCTTCTCGTAGGCACTCTTGTTTTCCATCTTGATCACATCGTCAACTTTTGTGCCGGCCAGGGCCAGGCTGACCGCGCACAGAAACGACACCACCACCGCCGCCACTGTCAATACCTTGGTCTTGTTCTGCATGATCTTGCTCCTTTCCTGATGTATATTTAAAGAGGTTATTATCATTTTCGGAAAGGGTATTTATATCAAAAGCTCAGGCCGTTTGTCAAACAGAAAACAGGCAGGCATTGATCCGGCTCAGGCGCCTTTTTCTTTTTTTTCCGCGCTTTCAGCGTTCTCCTCAGGGGCGGCCTTTTTCCCGAAAATCCGGGCACCCAGAATGCTCAGCTCGTAAAGGGCCATCAAGGGAACGGCCAGCAGAATCTGACTGATCACGTCCGGCGGCGTCAAAATGGCCGCAGCCACAAAAAAGAGCAGCAGGGCATACTTTCTGTTTTTCTTTAAAAAGTCGGGGGTGATAAAACCAAACCGGGCAAAGCAGGTAAGCACCAGGGGCAGTTCAAAGGCAAGGCCGAATGCCAGCAGCAGCTTGGCTGAAAAGCCCAGGTATTCTTTCATGGAGGGCAGGGCCTGAATGTTGTCCGTGGCAAAACCAAGAAAAAACTTGAACCCCAGGGGAAACACCAGAAAGTAGGCAAACAGGGCGCCGCCGGTAAAAAAGACCAGGGAGATCAGCACCACGGGTAGCACCAGGGTCCGTTCTTTTTTGTAAAGGCCCGGGGCCACGAACATCCAGAACTGGTAAAAAATAACGGGCAGGGCCAGAATAATACCGGCCAGCAGCGACACCTTGAGGTAGGTGAAAAAGGCCTCGGGCAGGCCGGTAAAAATCATCTGGCCTTTGTCGCCCATCACCGCCACCAGGGGCCGGATCAGCACCTCGAACAGCTTCTCCTTAAAAGCGTATGAAACCGCAAACCCCACGCCGATGGCGATGGCACACCGTATCAGGCGTTTTCGCAACTCTTCTAAGTGTTCGGTCAAGGGCGCCTGTTTCTCATCGTCACTCATCAGAGCCCTCTTTGCGCGTATCTTTCACCGTCGTGGACGTGCCTGTTTCCTCCGGCGGAGCCGGTGCTTCAGCCGATGCGGCATTCCCGGAAGGAGCATCGGCCGGAGACGGCGCCGCGTCAACCGGGTCAGCCTCCCGGACGGCCTCCCTCCAGGTATCTGCCACGGACTGCTTTATCTCCTTGATCTCCTTTACGTCCTTTTCCACATCCATGGTGTCCTTGAACTCTCTGGCCGCTTTTTTGAACTCGCCCATGGCCCTGCCCAGAGAGCGGGCCAGGTCGGGCAGCTTCTTGGGGCCGATGACGATCAGGGCCACCACCAGGATCAGAAGGAACTCCGGCATGCCGATGCCAAACATATAAAAGACTCCTTAATTATAATTAGTTTCCATCCATGAATGGCCTTTTTCCGCAATCTCTGCGTCAAACTGCGGGCTTCCTTGTGCGGCGTACAATAAGTACGCCTCCGCGTCAGCCCTTGTTTTCCTTGATCTTGCGAAAAAATTCTCATTTCTGGATTGGAAACCTTTTTCGTGTCCTCATAACCGACGGATGGACACGAATTAAACCGACCTTCAGTTTCTAGCCCGGATATTTCATGAAATATTCGGCTACGCCTTGAAATGGCCGCTTTTACCGCCCAGCTTTTCCAGCAGGCGAATGTCGGAAATCACCATTCCCCTGTCGTAGGACTTGCACATGTCGTAAACAGTCACCGCGGCAACAGCCACCGCCGTCATGGCCTCGATTTCAACCCCGGTTTTACCGAATGTGCGGACTTCGGCGATAATTTCAATGGCGCTGCCGGCCGTATCCGGTGAAAAATCGATACCGGCATAGGTCACATTGATGGGATGGCAGAGGGGGACCAGATCCCGCGTTTTCTTGGCCGCCATGATGCCGGCGATTCTTGCCGCCTCCAGCACATTGCCCTTTTTAACACTGCCGCCCATAATCTTTTCCAGTGTGTCGGGCTTCATTTTAATCACGCCCGTGGCCAGAGCCTTTCGGTTGGAGTTCTTCTTGTCGGAAACATCCACCATCCGGATATTGCCGCTGGCGTCAATATGGGTAAACTCCTCACTCATCTTTACGTCCCTTCTTTTTGTTTTGTTTTAACCCGAATATGTCATGAAATATTCAGGTTACCGGGCGATATAAGGTTACGCCTTTTCTTCGGCTTTGGTCACCACCGTGGATTTCACTTCGTCCAGCAGGGAACGCATGGCGTCAAACACGTTGCCCCGCACATCGCCGGCCACCACCATCAGCATGATATCGTCGCCCACGGCCAGCCGCCGTCCCTCTGCAATCTCCACCGCCACTTCGATAATGCCGGGCATGCGCCGGTGTTTCTCGATCACCCGGGCCAGTTTTGTATGGTCCACCGTAGTGGTCAGCCCGGCAACCCGGGTTTTGCCGTCGGCAGCAGTTTCGCGCACCACACCGTTGTGACACAACACCATGCCGGCCTTTGCAAATTCCGGATGGCACTTTACCTTTTTAACCATTTCCGCCAGGTCCATTGTGTTCTCCTTGAGACAGCCCGGGGGCAGCCTCTTCATTATTCCGTATTCCCTCTGTACGGGTTTAATCAGGATATCCGGCCGGCCTTTATCGCGGCCTCGGCCTTTTCAAGCTCCTCTTTGGTGTTGATGTTCCAGAAGGAAACCAGATCCGGGTCCACGGCCCGCAGCCGTTTTTCCGAAATCGTTCGCACCCGCAGCCTGTTGTAAACGGCCTTGATTACCATTCGTCCCTGGTGCAGGTGCCGCTCGATCACCTCCAGGCATCGCCTGGAATAGACCGCGCAAAGAGGCTCCATGCCCTCTTTTTTTTCCGGCACCACCACGTCGAGGTGGTCCTCGATGCCCTCTATAATGGTCCTGATAACCGCCTGTTTCAAAAACGGGGTGTCGCAGGCGGTGATAAAGGCGTATTCGTGGCCGGCGCTCATCAGGCCGGCGTGAATACCCACCAGAGACCCTCGGAAATCAAACAGGTCCGTGGCCAGCACTGCGTCCCACCCGAGATAGTCCAGAGGCGTGTTGGTGACGATCACCATGTCATCGCAAACGCTTTTCACCGTATCATGCACGCGGTCGATCATTGTCCGGCCATCCAGCATGCGAAAGGCCTTGTTGCCCCCTCCGAACCGCCGGCTCTCCCCGCCTGCCAGAATGACGCCTGTCACCGCATGCATGATGCCTCTTGCCTGTACACGACCATCCGTTATTCGCCTTAAAATGTCGCCAAGCTTTCTTTATATCACCTGACCCTTGAATCATGCAACCCGAAAGCCCGATACAGTATCGTCCATCATTACAGGCGGCTGCACTTTTTTGTTGATCAGCCCCCTCCCTGCCTTTATAATAAAGGAATAAAACAATTCATGAATCTATACGTTTCGTATCACCGGGCTGTATATCTGCACGTTTCCTGAAGTGTCCGGATTTAAAAACCAACAGACGACGGGATAGCGTTATGTACAATCATGCCGCAACAGGCACGGCAGGGAAACGTGTCGGGAAAAAGCAGGCCGTCGGTCTGCGTAAAAGCAGACGCTTTGTGGTAAAAAACGCCGGCATTCACATGCACAGGCCCGGATTATTGAAATTCCTGACCAAACCGCCCGGCCAGGTCTCCCTTGTCAACCTCAGTAACAGCGGCCTTCAGCTGATGGTAACCCGGCTGCTGAAAACCGGCACCCACTACCAGATTCACCTTTCCGTACCCGGAGCCCGAAATCCGCTCGCCATAAGGGCCACCGTGGTCTGGTGCAGAATACACAAAACGTTTTTCAACAGGACCTATTACAGGGCCGGGCTCCGGTTTGCCGACATCAGCCATGAAGCGGCCCACCGTATCAAAAAGCTCGAATCCACCGTCTGAGCCATCCCCTTCGCAAAAACCGTTCGCGTAGCGCCGGGAACAGTCGCCCCCGCACTTCAATATTGTACGGGGCCGGGTTTCATGGTATGAGCAGGCAATACGAGGAATGCACCCCTTCGATTGTGGAGCCGCCCATGAATGACAGACAACGACTGATCGAACTGATACGGCAGCGGGCCTACCGCCGCACCGAAACACCGGAGATCACCCTGGCCTCGGGCAAGAAGAGCTGTTTCTACTTCAACCTGAAAAAGGTCATCTGTTCATCGGAAGGCCAGTACCTGGCCGGCCGGCTGGTCTACGACAAAATAATGGAACTGGGCCTTTCGCCGGACGGCGTCGGCGGCCTGACCATGGGGGCCGATCCCATCTCCTATGCCACGGCCTACACCTTTCACCTCAACCACGGGGCTGTCGAGGCCTTTTCCATCCGCAAGGAGCCCAAGGACCACGGTGCCGGCCTTCAGATCGAAGGCAATATCGGCCAGGGCGCCCGGGTGATCATCACCGAAGACGTGGTCACCACCGGCGGCTCCACCATTAAGGCCATCACCATTGCCCGTGCCCACGGACTTCAGGTGATGGGTGTCATTGCCCTGCTGGACCGGTGCGAAGAAAACGGCCGCCGGAACATCGAGGCCCAGGGCGTTCCCATGCACGCCATTCTCACCATTAACGATTTTCAATAGCACCCATTTCCAGCCGTCCCTGGGGGCCGCGATATGTTCAGAATACGGCGCATATACGACGACGCGGCTCCGGCCAACCGGACAGCCATCGCAACGGTCCAACAAATTCTGCGGGACCGGTTCCCCCTGCTTCACCCCGACGAGGTGGACCATCTTCCGGAAAAACTGAAAAACCCGTTAAAATACCGCTTCCGGTCCATCCTGTTCGTGGCGGACGTCAAGCGGGCCATACGGGGGTTTGCCCTGCTGATGCATGCATCTGACCTGAACTTCTGTTTTCTGGATTTCATCTCCACGGCCCAGCATCAGGCCGGCCGGGGGCTGGGCAGCGCCCTCTACGACCGGATCCGGGAAGAGGCGGCCCGGCTGGGGTGCCGGGGTCTTTTTTTTGAATGTCTCCCTGACGATTCAGCCCTGTGTGCCGACCCCGAGATACTCAGACAAAACGCCCGCCGTCTCAAATTCTACGAGGCCTGGGGAGCCCGGCCCCTTGCCAACACCCGTTATGAAACACCGGTCCGGGAAAACGATGACAACCCGCCCTTTCTGGTGATCGACACCCTGGGCCGAAACGCCACTTTTACAAAAGAAGAGATGCAGGCCATCATCCGGGCCATTCTTGAGCGAAAATATCCGGACGTGTGTGACAGAAAATATGTCCGCATGGTGGTCGACTCCATCACCGACGACCCGGTACAGCTTCGACCCTTCCGGTATGTAAAAAAGAAAAACGTTGAGCCCGTGAAAAAAGCCCTGCCCGAAGATCAACGCATCGGCCTTGTCTATAGCGCCAACCACCAGATTCACCATGTGCGGGAGCGGGGCTACGTGGAGTCGCCGGTTCGCGTAAAAAACATTCTCAAACACCTGGAACGGTCCGACCTGTTTTCCGTGCTGCCGGTGCGCCACTTTGCCGATGACCATATCACCGCCGTTCATGACAAACACTTTGTCCGGTATCTTCAGGCCGCCTGCGCCTCCGTGCCGGAAAACGAGTCCATCTACCCTTATGTGTTTCCCATTCGCAACAGCACCCGGCCCCCGAAATCTCTTCCCATGCGGGCCGGATACTACTGCATCGACACCTTCACCCCGCTGAACCGGAGCGCCTATGCCGCGGCCCGTCATGCCGTGGATTGTGTACTGACCGGGGCCGACGACCTGCTGGAGGGCCGATACCTGGCCTATGCCCTGGTGCGGCCTCCCGGCCACCACGCCGAAACCAGCATGTTCGGGGGGTTCTGCTATTTCAACTCCGCGGCCATCGCAGCCCACTACCTGAGCCGCCACGGCCGGGTAGCGATTCTGGATATCGACTATCACCACGGCAACGGCCAGCAGGAGATCTTTTACCGACGCGCCGATGTCTTTACCCTCTCCATCCACGGCCATCCCCGCTTCACCTACCCCTTTTTCAGCGGGTTTGCCGAGGAGACCGGAGAGGCGGCGGGCAAGGGCTTCAACCTCAACCTGCCCCTGCCGGAAAACAGCACCGCCGCTACCTATCTTCAGGCCATAAAACGCGCGCTAAATCGCCTGCGGGCCTTTGCCCCCCAGTTTGTAGTGGTGGCCCTGGGCTTTGACACAGCCAAGGGCGACCCCACCGGCACCTGGCCTCTGGACGCGGCCGACTATGAAGAGATCGGCGATTTGATCGGCAGCCTTCCCCACGCTACGCTCTTTGTGCAGGAGGGAGGATACAACACCCGCACCCTGGGGAAAAACGCGGCCCGCTTTTTTGCGGGCGTATGGAAAGGATCTTTTACGTAAGAGGCTCTCTAAATATTGGATTTTTTCCCATGCTGAAAACCGTAATGTTGATTTTAGCGGGTTCTTTTTTTCACCACAAAGACGCAGCAATGTATGGAGGTTTGCTCCGTAGTCAAGCGATCTCTTGTTACGCGCAGCATTCATTTTTTTCTTTGGGTCCTTTGCGTCTCCGCAGTGAAATTGAATTTGTCGCGGCCCAGAATGGAAAGCGGATTTCATGACGACCGTTGCTCTGAAAAAAGGAAGGGAAACATCCCTGAAGCGCCGTCATCCCTGGGTTTTTTCAGGGGCCGTGGCAACCCTGCCGCCTGCTGCGGAACCCGGCCGGACAGTCGATGTTGTTTCCCGCGACGGTGCGTTTCTGGCCAGGGGCGCGGTGTCGCCCCACTCGCAGATCGTGGTGCGCGTGTGGACCTTTGACCCGGACCAGCCGGTGGACGCGGATTTTTTCCGCTCCCGCCTTTCCGCGGCTGTGGCTCAAAGAACGGCCCTGAAAACAGCGTGGCCCGCCACGGCGGTGCGGCTGGTCAATGCCGAATCCGACGGCCTGCCCGGCCTGATCGTGGACCAGTACAACGATTTTCTCGTGGCCCAGTTTCTCTCCGCGGGCGTGGAATTCTGGAAAACCACCATTGTTGATCATCTGGTGAAACTGGTTCCCTGCAGGGGTATTTTTGAACGCTCCGATGTCCCGGTGCGGACCAAGGAGAGGCTGGCCCTTCAAAAAGGCCTGCTGTGGGGCGAACACCCGCCGGAGCTGATTGAGATTTATGAAGCGGGCCTGTCCTTTCTGGTGGATATTGTCAACGGCCACAAGACCGGGTTCTACCTGGACCAGCGGGAAAACCGCCGCATTCTTGGATCGTGCGCAAAAGATGCCGATGTGCTCAACTGCTTTGCCTATACCGGCGGCTTCGGCCTCTATGCCCTGCACGGCGGCGCCCGCCATGTGACCAATGTGGAGACATCTGAAACAGCGACGGCCCTCATCGCCCGGCACCTGGAGGTCAATGGTTTTGACCCGAGCCGGGAAACGACCCTTCAGGCGGATGTGTTTGAGGAGCTGCGCCGCCTTCACAAAACAGGACACCGCTTTGACCTGGTGGTGCTGGATCCTCCCAAGTTTGCCGAGTCCAAAAGCCAGCTGGCCAGGGCCGCCCGGGGATACAAGGACATTGCCCTGCTGGCCTTTCGCCTGCTTTTGCCCGGAGGAACGCTTTTTACCTTTTCCTGCTCCGGACTGATGGACCCGGCCCTTTTTCAGAAAATCACGGCCGACGCGGCCCTGGACGCCGGCCGGCCGGCCCGGATCGTCGGCCGGCTGGGCCAGGCCGAAGATCACCCGGTGGGTTTGAACTTTCCCGAAGGGGCGTATCTGAAAGGGCTGGTATGCCGGGTGGATTGAGTGTCCTTTTCTTTGGCGCAAAGAAAAGTACACGGAAAAGCAGCAAGGTATTACAGTTAATTTTATACTGGATTACCCGGTCAAGCCGGGTAATGACGTACAGTGCGGGCAAGATTGCTTCGCTACGCTCGCAATGACACAAAAACAAACTGTCGGTATCATAATCGAACGGAATCGATCCCGATAGCGATTTCGATTTGGATAGACTGAATATAAAGGAACCGCCATGAAAACCATGACCAGAACCCTGACACTGCTGATCACACTTCTTACCGCCGCAACCCTTTACGCCCAGGAGCCCCGGGTGCGGCCGGACACTTGGGCTCAGCCGATCATCAACACCGGCCTGAAAAACTGGCACCAGGTCGATGAAAAAGTTTATCGTTCAGCCCAGCCCGACAACGACGACATGGAAGCAGTAGCGGCCTTTGGGATCAAGGAGGTCCTGAATTTAAGAGCATGGTTTTCAGATGATGACGAAGCCAAAAGAACCGGGCTGGTACTGCACCGAATCAGAGCAAACGCCGATGACCTGAGCCAGGACCAGATCATCCAGGCCCTCAGGATTATTCACGACGCTCAGGGCCCCATCCTGGTCCACTGCTGGCACGGGGCCGATCGCACCGGCGCGGTGATCGCCGCCTGGCGCATGGCGGCCCACGACTGGTCCGCGGAAGCGGCCATCGATGAAATGGTCAACGGCGGCTTCAACTTTCACGCCACCTACGACAACCTGATCGCCCTGCTTGAAGATCTGGATGTGGAACAGGTACGGCGCGACGCCGGGCTGCCGGTCCGGCAGTAAAACCCTTTCCAACCGCCCGTAAATGCGATACTCTTTTTACAATCGGAGGGCGGTTGCATGGAACACCTGTTTAATATTCTTGTTTTTACCGCAAGCTTTGCCGTTATTGCCCTGGCGTCAAAGCAGATCGGCCACTACCTGGTACGCACCTCCCTGCCCCTGATCACCGGTTTTCTGCTCACCGGCATCATGGTGGGGCCCCACGGGCTGAACCTGATTTCCAGCCAGGCCGTGACCGGCCTCCGGTTTGTCGATGAAATCGCGCTGGCTTTCATCGCCTTTGCCGCCGGCAACGCAATCTATATAGAAGACATGAAAAGCCGGCTTAAAAGCATCTGGTGGGTCACGGTGGCCCTTACCCTGACGACACTGGCGATATGCGGAACGGTTATTTTCTGCCTGACCGGACTGATCCCCGGCATGGGGGCGCTGCCGGTTCTGGGCCGCGCATCAGTGGGGGTGATGGGCGCCTCCATCCTGGTGGCGCTTTCTCCTTCGGCCACCATGGCCGTGGTGAACGAGCTACGGGCCAAAGGGGCTTTCACCCAGACCGTGCTGGGCGTCACCATGATCGTTGATGTCGTGGTGATCGCCCTGTTTGCCGTCAGCCTCTCGATCACCGGCAGCCTGCTGGCCGGCGCAGGCATGAATATCGGATTTATGGGCGTTCTGCTGCTGGAACTGGCACTCTCGCTGTTTCTGGGATATATGCTCGGCATTCTTTTCATGCGGGTACTCCAGCTCTCCATTCACCAGGCGGCCAAGGCAGTGCTGATTCTACTTTCCGGTTACGGCGTCTATGCGCTTTCTTACGCAATTCAAGACCTTTCCCATACAAACCTGCCCTTCGATATGGTGGTGGAGCCGCTGCTGATCTGTATGATCGGCGGCTTTGTGGTGACCAACTACTGCAGGTGCCGTATGGACTTTTCCAACATTCTTCAATCCCTCGGGCCGCCGGTCTATATCGCCTTTTTCACCCTGACCGGCGCCGCGCTGCCGCTGGATGTGCTGGCCCGGACCTGGCCGGTGGCCCTGCTGCTGGTAATGGCCCGGTTTGCCGCCGTGGTGATCGGCGTTACCACCGGAAACAGGGCGGCCCGGGAACCCTCGGAATATAGCCAGATCGGGTGGATGGCCTATATCACTCAGGCCGGGGTAAGCCTGGGTCTGGCAAAGGCGGTGGTGGTGGCGTTCCCGGAGTGGGGTGGCCCCTTTGCCACCATCCTTATCACCGTGGTGGTGTTCAACCAGCTTCTCGGCCCGCCCCTGCTCAAGCTGGCCATTACCACCGTCAAAGAGGCCCACCCCAGAGGAGAAACCCCGATCCATGAAGGTCCCCGGGAGGCCATTGTTTTCGGTCTGGAACCCCAGGCACTGGCACTGGCCCGGCTGCTGGCATCCAATGACTGGCAGGTAAGAATCGCCGTCGTGGGCGGCTGCGCGGACACCTCCCGGGACATGGGCGTCAAAATCTGCCACATTCCCGGCCTGACATTAAACGCCCTGGAGCAGATGGATGCGGGCCGGGCCGAAACCATTGTCACCCTGCTCTCCGACGCGGAAAACCTGCGCATCTGCGAGCTGGCCTACGAACACTTCGGCACGCCCAACCTGGTGGTGCGACTCAATGACCGGGCCAACATCGGCCGGTTCCAGGAGCTGGGCGCACTGATCGTGGACCCGGGCACGGCCCTGGTCCATCTGCTGGACCAGTTTGTGCGCTCACCCTCGGCCGCCTCTCTGCTGCTGGGCATGGAGGAAAACCAGAGCGTGGTGGAGCTGGAAGTGCGCAACCCCAACCTGCACGGCATGGCGCTGCGGGACCTGCGCCTGCCCATCAGCACCCTGATTCTCTCCATTCGCCGCCATGGTCAGGTGCTGATCTCACATGGTTATACCCGGCTGGAGGTGGGCGACACCGTCACCCTGGTGGGTACGCCGGAAAGCCTCAAGGAGGTGGAGCTGAAATTCGACGTGAACCGGGAACACGCCATGGCCCATCTGGTGGAAAAAATGGCGCCCAGGGCCCTTGCTTCCGATTCCCTGGCCACCGAGGTGCGAAAAATGGTACAAACCGGTCCGGAGCAAACGGCGCCCGCCAAACCCGGCCCCATGGACCGGTTCGACCGTTTTATCGAAGAGAGCCTGGTGCTGGACCTGGACCGCCGGGTTGACGTCGATACCCTGTTCAGGCAGATCGCCGATGCTCTGGCGCCACGGCTGGCCACATCTTCAGACCGGATCTACGACCTGCTTGTCACCCGTGAAAAAGAGAGCAGCACCGCCATCACCCAGAGACTGGCCATTCCCCACATCATCATTGAGGGCAGCCACGCTTTTGCCATTCTGCTGGCCCGATGCCGGGAGGGAATTCCTTTTTCCGACGCGGCGCCCATGGTGCATGCCGTGTTTGTGCTGGCCGGCACAAAAGATGAAAGGAACTTTCATCTTCAGGCCCTGTCCGCCATTGCCCAGATCGTTCAGAACCCCAACTTTGAGCGGCTGTGGCTGCGAGCCAAAAACGCCCAGGCCCTGCGCGAAGTGGTGCTGCGAGCCGAGCGGAAACGGCAGGGATAACCACCGCCCTGGTGGCACTCTTTCCCTCCTTTTTTTGCGGCAAAAACCTGTTTTACGAGACCTGCTCTGCTTTCTGGAAGGTGCGGATATCATCCAGCACGCCCACCACAACGATCCGATCCCCGGGATTCAACGGGGTGTCCGGATCCGGAATGATGTCGGGCCGGCCCTTCCGTTTGATCAGAATTATCTCCAGGTTGTACTGGTTCCGGAAAGCAAGATCCTTCAGGCTCTTTCCGATGAAACTCTTCGGCAGCGGCAGTTCGGTGAGCCGATACCCTTCCCCCAGGGAAACACCTTCGGTAATGTCCTTGTATTTTTTCCGGGTCACCACGGCCAGGGCCAGCTCCCGTTTCTTGATCTCAGAGTTGTACAGGGAAATCACGTCCTGTACCGACACCATGCCAAGGTATTTTTTTTCCCGGGCGTTGTTCACGATGGGCACTTCTTCCATCAGCCGGTGGCTGTTGATTTCCATGACATTGTGCAACGTCCCCTTGCGAGTCAGGAACACCGGCGGAGCGGCAATGTCTTTTGCAATAACCAGGTCGGCCAGAAAATCCCGTTTGTAAAAAACGGTTTTCAGTCCGCCAAGCGTCAACGTGCCCCGCAGCAGGCCCTCTTCATTCACCATCGGAAAAACATTCTGCGTGCTGGTCAATACCTGGTCAATAATCGGCCGCAGGGGCATGTTTTCCGGAAACACGAGACCCTGCCGCATGACCCTTTCCACGCCGATCTCCTTAAGAATGCTCTCTTCCTTGCCTTCGGTGAGCCGAATGCCCTTGAGCTTGAGCTTCTGGGTATAGATGGATTCACTCTTGACCATGGAGGCCACCAGAGTGCTGATGATGCAGGAAAACATCAGCGGCGGAATAATGTGATAATCCTGTGTCAGCTCAAAAATAATAATGATGGCGGTAATCGGGGCCTGGGTGGTGGCGGCCACCACCGCGCCCATTCCCACCAGTGCGTAAGTACCGGAAGTGGCGGCCTGGGGAAACAGCTGGTGCGTCACGGTGCCCACGACCCCGCCCACTGAAGCACCGATAAACAGGGACGGGGCGAACACGCCGCCCGACCCGCCGGATGCCAGGGTGATGGACGTCGCCATGATCTTCATGAACACCATGGCCACCAGCACCCATAGCGGCCAGGCGCTATGCAGGGCGCCGTTGATGCTGTCATACCCCACGCCGTACATGTGGGGAAAGACCAGGCAGATAATGGCCACCAGGACGCCCCCGGTAAAAGGCTTCAGGTATTCGGGAAATCGCCAGTTATCATAGGCATGTTCCATCCGGTACAGCACCACGATAAACAGAACAGCCACCAGTCCGGCCACCGCCCCCAGCACGGTATAGGGAATCAGCTCCCACGGGGTGTTCAGGGCATAGGGCGGCACGGAAAAGGCCACCAGGTTTCCCTCCAGGCCCCGGGCGACAATGGTGGAAATCACCGAACTGATGATGATCGGGCTCAGTGCCGCCACCCCGAAATCACCGAGAATGATTTCCACGGCAAACAGGGCACCGGCAATGGGCGCGTTAAAGGCGGCGGCAATGCCGCCGGCAGCGCCGCAGGCCACCAGCGTGGCGGTATCCCGCTTTTCCAGGTTAAACCGTTGGGCAATGGTGGACCCCAGGGAAGAGCCGATCTGGACAATGGGGCCTTCCCGGCCCACCGACCCGCCGGAACCGATGGTAATGGCCGACGCCAGGGCCTTTACAAAGGCCACCCGTTTCCGAATGCGACCGTCCCGAAGAAGGACCGCCAGCATCACTTCAGGCACCCCGTGTCCCTTGGCCTCCTTGGCCAGATAGTAGATCAGCGGGCCCACGATCAGGCCACCCAGCATGGGGGCGGCCAGCCGTCGTGCAACAGACACCTGCGTCACGGATTCCAGAAAGTTGCCGTACACCCCGAAAAAGAGCAGGGTGCCGTACTTGATCATAACCCGGATGGCCACCGCGCCGAGACCTGAACAAACCCCCACAACGAGAGCCAGCAGAATCAGGTTCAGATGGCGATTGGTCAGCGGAGACCGGAGCCGGATACGCATATCAGGCCGTGCGGTTCCGGTTATGCCACCCGGCCGGGTGGCGACGGCCTTCCGGCCGTCCTGTTGTTTGCGGAAAACCGCCCGTATCGGCGGTAAAAGGAGAGGAAAGAATATAAATGCTTGCTTTCATGGAATTTATATCTAACAGGGCCGGTCCGGTGTGTCAATGCTTTTCTCCTCATGGCGCATGGACGTACCGGGCAACCGGATCGAACCGCCCACAGCCGCCGCTTTGCCCGGACAGTACTTCTGGAATGCGTTCGGACATGGGCCTCCTGCCTTCCTGTTGAATGCTAATTGTCAATTGCTGATTAACAATTCTCAATCATTATTGTCCAAAAACGGTTTTAATCATGGCAGGACAGTCTTCCGGTTGTTTATCGAAATCGCTATCGGTATCGGTATCGAAATCGATTTGTATTTACGGCGGTGCTCTCAAAAATTATTTCTCTTGTCCTGCTTATCCGTGTACTTTTCTTGGCGGCAAGAAAAGTACCAAAAGAACCGGCCCGTGCAGCTTGGCCTTCGGCTTCCCTCGCGCAAACGCTTTTTTCGGCGCG